>Ga0315339_1000009_pt1 | contig 660283 bp, 595 predicted proteins | sample ASW17metaG_FD_204514 | JGI IMG/M metagenome (GOLD analysis project Ga0315339, IMG submission 204514) | Ammonia-oxidizing marine archaeal communities from Pacific Ocean, United States - ASW #17 | ecosystem: Environmental > Aquatic > Marine > Oceanic | place: USA: California | collected 2016-12-05
TTGATAGCGCCGTTGGCATGTGAATAAAAATGCTGTTGTTTGCACCACCTGCTTCGAGCAACAAAACGGTCTTGTCTTCGTCCTCACTCAATCGATTGGCTAGGACGCATCCAGCGGATCCAGCACCCACGATAATGTAGTCGAAGCTTTTCACCGTTGTTCTACGCGTCGTTGTTCTTTGTAGACAATCGGATCAGAAACCAACTCGCGATGAAGCCAATCAGCGCGGCACACCCGACGTAGGCAAAGAACAATTGATAGGCCGTTCCCGACGGCTTCGCGTACTTGACGAACATAACGTTCGGTCCGATCCAGGCTCTCCAGTGAGAGCTGACGGGGATCGAACACCGAGTATGGCCCAACCGGGTCGAACTTAAGTGCGGTAAATCCGCGTGCCACATAGTCAGCGGCTCGCGTTGCAGCGAGATCCGGGTCTGTGTAAATGTCGGTTTTGTCATCTTCTTCGTCATACATATAAGTGTACGACCGAAGTTTTTCATGAACCTGGCCACCGAGCAACTCATAGACTGGTTTGCCGAGTTCCTTGCCGACAATGTCCCAGCAAGCCATTTCGACACCACTTAAAATTACCTGCAAAGTTAGGTCTGGGTGCTGTGTGTAGCCGGACGCATAGATGGTGCGCCAGAGCCGCTCAATTTTGAACGGGTCAGCACCGATCACCATCCGTTCGCAAACGTCTTCGGCCATCGCTTTGCCCGTAATGGGGCTGAACGGCGTACAAAACATTTCGCCGATGCCATCGATGCCGTGGTCAGTTGTCAGTTTAATGAAGAGAAAGCCGGGGCCACCGCGACCGGGAGTGCGGTTCTTAACCGGAAACAGTTTGACGTCACTAATATTCATCCGGCGTTTCCTGTTCTTATTGTTGCCTAGACCAGAGGCATTATTGATGTGGTTTGGTATAACCGCAACCGCTGATTACGCCTGCGCGTTGAATCACTTTCGTGCGCTTAGGCCGCCGTCTCACGATGTGAATTCTTAAGAACACGTAGCGCTGCAAAACCACTCACCGTTGCCAGAACTACCCAAATGCCCACCTGACTGGATTGTCCAAACAGAAGTGCTCCGCTGCCGAACAGCAGGCTGTATATGGTGATCGAAACCAGGATTGACAGTACGATCCCATTTCTGATTTCACGTCGAAACTTTGTACCATCATCGCCTGTGGGACGAACAGAGGTAGTGAACGATCGTAGAACTTCATCTGATTCGGGCTTTGTCAGTAAAGTAACGCTCACCCAGCCGATCGTCGTCAATAACACGCTAAATAGGAATGTCTCCCAGGGAAGGAGTTTGTGAGCGACGAACACTTCCATAGCTATACTGATAACGAATGAGAAAACCATCGCGGAAATTTCACTCCAGGCGTTAACCCGATACCAAAACCAACGCACTATGAATAAGAGCCCAGTGCCCGCGCCGATCGTCAACACCAACCGAAATGCCTGAAAAGCTGACTCAAGAAGGAGTGCGATAACCGCCGCCATAGCCATCAGAATGATCGTTGTAATTCTTGCAACCAGGACCTGTTCGTTGGCCTTCGCATCATGACGTAGGAAGCGCACATAAACGTCGTTGACGACGTACGATGCCCCCCAATTCAAATGTGATGAAACTGTAGAGATGTAAGCAGATACCAGCGATGCGACGACAAAACCCAATACGCCGGTCGGCAACAAGCTGAGCATTGCGGGGTACGCGAGGTCATGACCAATAATGCTCGGATCGACGTGGGGTAGTGCGATACGCAAACTATCAAGATCCGGAAATATCACAAGAGACGCAAGTGCAACGATGATCCAGGGCCAGGGTCTGATGACATAGTGTGCAAAATTAAAAAATGCGGTTGCTGCAACCGCGTGATCTTCGTTTTTCGCCGCGAGCATACGTTGCGCCGTGTAACCACCGCCGCCAGGTTCTGATCCCGGATACCAAACCGCCCACCACTGTACGGCAAGCGGAACCAACAACAGCGGAATCCAAATTGACGGATCACTGAAATCCGGAAATACCGATATTTTTCCTGCCACCGCGGCATGCGATATCAGGCCGTCGAGACCGCCTACCGCTTCGTTATCCAGTGCAAACCACGCTGCAATAAATGCGCCGCTGATGGCAGTGACAAACAGCAGAACATCGGTCACTACTACTCCGACGAATCCGCTCGCCGCACAAAAAATGACGGTGACGAGCCCGGCCCACACAACAACCTCGGCGGGTGACAGGCCCATCATAACGCCACCAATCTTGATCGCCGCGAGCGTGACCAGGCCGATAATCATGATGTTGTAGAACACGCCGAGATAGATGGCTCTGAAACCACGGAGGAAGGAGGCAGCTTTGCCGTTGTAACGTTTCTCGTAGAATTCGATGTCTGTAGTTACGCCCAGGCGGCGCCAGAGTCGCGCAAAGACGAAAGTGGTGAGCATGCCGGTGAGTAGGAAGCTCCACCAGGCCCAGTTACCGGCAACACCCTGCGTCCTGACGATGTCGGTAACGAGATTCGGAGTATCTGTAGAGAATGTCGTTGCGACCATTGAAATGCCTAGCAACCACCACGGCATGCGTCGATTACCGAGAAAAAAGCTTTCACTGTCGCTGGCGGCACCCCGACTCACGATCAGACCGATGATCAGTGTCAGCGCCATAAAACCCAAGATGATGGCAATGTCTAAGCTTTGCAGAATCATTGTTCGTGACCGAATCTTATTATTCGTTCAGTTTCGCATATGCCGCAGCGGTAATGGCCTGCATTTGTGAAAACTGCTGGTCAATCGAGGCGACTAGGGAAAATTGACTCCTGCATCTTGCAAGATTGTGGTCTGCTCGGTCGGTTTTGAAATAGGTATCACCAGATAAGTAGTCGGTCAAAAAGCGTAAGCCCGTTTCAAGCGTGATAATTCTTCCGGCCAACGGCAATAATTCAACTTCGGTTGCGGTTAAGAAAGAAGCGGTGTGTTGCAAATATCCTTCCACTAACTGTGCATACCACGTTAGCTGCATGGTTGCGCCGTCTTTGTCTTCCGCGGCAGATGCGGTAGCCGTTCTGACAAGATCGCCAAAATCGAATAGCGCGAGCCCCGGCATCACGGTGTCAAGATCAATGACGCACACTGCTGCGCCCGTGGCGTTGTCGAGCATTACGTTATTGATCTTCGCATCGTTATGTACGACGCGCTCCGGTAGTTCGCCAGACTCATGCATTCTATTCAGGATGCCCGCGTCCGCTTCATTCGTTAATGCGATCGCTATTTCGGGCGCGCAGTTCTTCGCACGGTCATACGTGTCTTCATTAAGGTGGGTAGAGAATTGTGCAAATCGTTCTACCGTATTGTGAAAGTTCGGAATTGTTTCAAGCAGTCGCGGCGCTGGCAAATCATGCATGAGCACCTGAAAAGCACCAAACGCTGAACCGGCAATGAATGCCTGCCTCGCTGATTGCACAGCGTTGATCGTGTTGGCGTTTTCGATGTACGGCCACAGCCGCCAATACTCTCCATTGGAATCTTGATAATAGGCGTTGCCATCATGTGTGCTGATTACATGGAGGCTAGATTGACGTTCGAGCACTTGGTGATCTGCTGCTTGGGATTGAACGTGTGCGGTGACACGTGCGACGTTATCCATGATGGAGGCAGGTTCGGGAAACACATTCTTGTTAATACGTTGTAGTACGTAGCGCGTATCGTCGCCGCTGACTTCAACCAGATAGGTGTCGTTAATATGCCCGCTGCCGAACGGTTCGGCGGATGTAGCAGCGCTGGGTAATCGAAAGCTCCGTAGAACTGACTTAAGATCAGGCCTCAGCGCCGTGCTCCATGACGGTTAGTGGCGACGCCGTTTTCCAGGCTTCCCGAGTGAAATCGGGGAAATCTTGTGCATCGCCGCGATTGCGAATGGAGGATTCACTGAGCGCGACGACTGCAGACCAGGCAGCCGCGTCATAAACGTTTTGATCCATTGTCCGCCCATTTCGCAGGCAAAAGACAATGTGCCAGAGCATCACGAAGTCCATGCCTCCATGTCCGATGCTCGCTGCGGCATCACTTGCCAGCGATCTCCATAACGGATGCTCATAGTGTTCGTACCAACGCGTCATGTCGTGCTGCCACTCATGAAATTTACCGTCGGGTCCAAGCGGGTTTGAATCGAGCGCGATGCGATTTGGATAGCGGGCGAACACGCCATTCGTTCCGGATACCAGATTGTGTCTTGTATACGGTCTTGGTGTGGTTGTGTCGTGCTGCACCATAATCGTACGACCTCTGACCGTCTTGATTAGTGAGGTATTCATGTCGCCGCAAACATAATTTGCCTGATTACGTGGATGATCGGCGGGGAACTCCCGTTCCGCATATAGCTTTCGACCCATGGCCGGAGTGGACATGGAGCTTAGATAATCGAATCGATCGCCGCGGTTAATATTCATGTATTGCGCAATCGGACCGAGACCGTGGGTGGGGTAAAGATTGGCATTGCGCCGGGTATGCCAATCGGTTCGCCAGGAGCCAGTGCCCTCTTCAATATCCTTCATTTGCCAACGCAATTCGTGAATGTAAGCAGCTTCTCCATGTAAGAGTTCGCCTAGAACTCCCTGCCGAACCATATTAAGTGTCATTAACTCGTCGCGGCCATAGCAGACGTTTTCCATCATCATGCAGTGCATGCGCGTTTGTTCCGACGTCTCGACTAATTGCCAACATTCATCAAGGTTTTGTGCTGCAGGTACTTCGACGAACGCATGTTTGTTGGCCAACATGGTGTCCGTCGCCATCGGCGTGTGCCATGACCACGGGGTGAGAATGAACACCGCATCGATGTCGTCGCGTTCCAGCATCTCTCTGTAGGCGTGATCGCCGGAAGCGTAGAAATCCGGTATTGCAACACCAAGTTCTGTGAGCAGTTTTTTGGCGTTGGCAATTGCGGGTTCGTAGGGGTCGCAGATTGCTTTGAGTTCTATGCCATCGAGATCAGAGAGCAGTCTCAATATCGTCGTACCTCGTCTGCCGGCCCCGATTACCGCAACGCGGACGGTATCGAGAGATGGCGCAACATGCCCCATCATTGTGGTGGTAGATTGCGGCGCCGAAGCTTGTTGTCTAACGGAATCGGTAGCGCAGCCACTCAATGCGAGTCCCGCCGGGACCAAGCTTGCAGACTGTATAAATTGTCTGCGGTCGATGTTGTGCGGTTGTATTGGGTCTTTGGCCATTGTCGAGCCTTAGTTAGTCGATGAAAGACTGCCCATCGAGTTGAATTTGTATTGGCGCCGGCATGGAGAGATTCATGTGTTGGGCGATCGATGGAAGAATATCGACGATGGCGGGCGTGTTTTGAAAGCGTTCGTTAAGTCGGTCACTGTTAGTCACGATCCAGGTTGCTCGTTCTCGCGCCGATTGCCCACCATGATTTCTGCCGTAATTCGCATCTCTTCCATGATCGGTAGTGACGATAATTAGCCAATCCTCGTCAAATGTTTCTTGCCGGTATTGCACTGACGACCAGATATCGCCGACCTGTGCATCCATTGTCTGAATGGTCGCATGCAGAACTTCACTGTCGCCGAATACATGTGCAACACCATCCGTGTATTCCAAATAGACCCAGGCGAGGTCCGGCCCGTTCTTGCGAACGTATCGAGCCGCGTCTTTTACGACTTCTTTGTCGATGTCGCCAATGTAATTGCCGAGGAAGTCGTGCGGAAAGCGGTCAGTATCGAGTTCAAGTCCGTCAAAGTAGTAATCCAATTTTTCGCCACCCGCATCAGTCAGGCCGTTGCCGATAAGCTTGGTTCGATTGTCAGTCCAGGTTGAAAAGACCGCGGTAGATAGTGTCGAATCATGGGCTTTCGCTATTCGAAATATGTCCCAATAGGCGTAGTTCGGTTCATCAACGTCGTTATCCCACACGTTGTGCTTATTGGCCCAGGTTCCGGTCAACAGGCTTTGGTACCCAACAGCTGAAACCGTTGGGCTTTCCGATGGGCCACCGATCTCGCCTCCAACAAACGAGGGTGCAAAACCGCCCTTGCTGCTGATGTCATCGAGATTCGGCGTTGGAACGGATTCGACTACATCGGTTGGAATGCCATCCATGATGATAAATATTGTTTTGGGCGAGTCGGCAGATGCTGCGTGCGTATTATTCTCCGCCAAATCAATTGTGCAGAATGCAGTGAGAGTTGCCGCGAGAGCGAGCGCGTGTTGTGATCGATTGTTCTTAATCATGTGTTCTCTTGATCTCAATTGTCATGCCGGCCACAGAACAAAGGTGAGCTGTGAAGAAGCATGCGAATGGCGTCTAGTAAATCATGCGTTTCGGCGCGAGCTGTGCTTATTTCAGCCAATATTGTGGCACAACGATTAGGTCTTTGTGTACCTGCAGTGTACGCCGCGATGAACGCCGATATCCTGGTGGCCGAGGCCGTGACCGAAAAAAATATTCAGTACGCGAACTGGGGTGGAGATACCGTTGAAGAAAAGAAAAAGGAAATTTTCCGTTATCATTTCTCACCGGCCGTTTTGGCAAGAATCGCGAACGAAGCGAATGTAAAGACCATCGTTTTTTCTCATGAACAAAATTACAATAACGGCGATGACTACGACGCTTTGGGTGTTGTAAACGAAATTATTGCTGCGGGCTTCGAAGGTGCGATCTATTCGGCAATGGATGCGGACGTATACTAGGGTCTCTCACCTCTTTTAAAGCTAGTAGTGAAAGTTAGTATTTCTAACGCTCGGTCATTTTTAACTTCCGCTGCTATCTTCCCTTCCAAACCGGGTCGCGCTTTTCAGCAAAGGCGAGTGCACCTTCGAGCTGATCTTCACTCGTATACAGTTTCGCTACCGTCGGAAATTCACTCTTGGTGATTTTTGATAGAGCATCCTGAAATTTCATATCTTCAGCTTCGCGAACCACCTCCTTAATGGCGGCATAGACCAATGGTGGGCCCGCCGCAATCATGCGAGCAATTTCCCAGACTCGGTTATTGAGATTATTGGCAGGCGTAACTTCGTTAATCATTCCCCAGCGAGCGGCTTCTTCTGCATCCAACCATCGACCGGTCAGCAGCATGTCCATTGCAATATGGTAGGGAATTCTCTTTGGTAATTTTATTGAGCCCGCATCAGCAACGGTGCCTGAGTGAATTTCGGGCATTGCGAATGTTGCGTGCTCTGCGGCCACGATAATGTCCGCGCAAATCGCTATTTCCAGGCCACCACCACAACAGATTCCGTTAACACCACAAATAATCGGTTTGTTGAGGTTGGGTAATTCCTGCATGCCACCGAAACCGCCGACACCGTAGTCGCCGTCAACAGCATCTCCGTCAGCGGCAGCCTTCAAATCCCAGCCTGCGCAAAAGAACTTGTCGCCTGCGCCAGTAACGATCGCGACCCGAAGATCATCGTTGTCCCGAAAGTCGGCGAATATCTCGCCCATAATTCGGCTCGTTGCAAGATCGATCGCGTTCGCTTTTGGCCGGTCGAGAGTGACTTCGAGAATGTGTCCGTCAACGCGGGTTTTAATGGGGTCATTACTCATGATTTATCCACCTAGTGGCCGCAGTAGCTCGCGGCTAATAATGTGACGCTGGATTTCCGATGTTCCTTCCCAGATTCGTTCAACACGTGAATCCCGCCAGAGTCTTTCGAGTGGCAGGTCACTCATTAAGCCCATACCGCCGTAAATTTGAATGGCTTCATCGGTGACTCGAGCCAGTGTTTCGGATGCGAAAAGTTTGGCGCTGGCGATTTCACGATTCGAAGGTAATCCCTGATCGACGCGCCATGCAGCAGACAGGGTCAAGAGGTCGGCTGCGTCAATGTCAGTGATCATGTCAGCCAACTTGAATGACACGCCTTGAAACTTGCTGATCTGCTGACCGAATTGTTTGCGTTCAGCGGTGTAGGGCAGTACGAGTTCCAACGCACGACGTGAACGGCCAACGCACATTGTGGCGACTGTGAGGCGGGTTGCGTAAAGCCAGTCGTTAGCCAATTCAAAACCTTTGTGAACCTCTCCGAGCATTTGAGCTTTCGGTAAACGACAGTTATCGAAGTTCAATATGCAATTGTGATAGCCGCGATGTGAGACGGAGTTATAACCATCGCGAACCTCAAATCCCGGTATGCCTTTGTCTACCAGGAAGCAGCTGATCTTCTTTTTCGGGCCCCGTGGCGTTGATTCTTCGCCTGTGGCGACGAAAACGATAATGAAGTCAGCGATATCTGCATGACTGATGAAGTGTTTCGTACCATTTAATATCCAATCGTCGCCGTCCGGCTTAGCGGTGCAGCTCATGCCGCGGACGTCGGACCCCGCACCGGGCTCGGTCATTGCCAGGGCATCGAATTTCTCGCCGCGTATTGCCGGCAATAAATATCGTTCACGTTGCTCTTCATCGCACGCAACCAGGATGCCCGAGGGCCTGCCGAAGAAAACAGAAAGCGCCATAGAGGCACGACCGAGTTCGCGTTCCAGAAGTGTGAATTCGAGCTGGTTTAATCCACCACCACCAAATTCTGTCGGCAGGTTGGGTGCAAAGAAGCCAAGGTCTTTGACCTTTTGTGTGATTTCCTGCCCAAGCTCTTTGGGTACTTTCCCACTTTTTTCGACGGCCTGTTCATGTGGGATGATTTCTTTCTCGACGAACGTACGTACCGTGTCGACGATCAACTGTTGTTCTTCTGTTAGTCCGAAATTCATTTTTTGTCCTTCTTGCGCTGGCCGACGAATCTACCCACTGCCTCGGGTTTAGATAACGCAGCATGCGCGTTCGCAATTGATTGGATGTTGTCAACGATACGATCGCTTGCGGTGCATACGCGACCAGATTCTCTATTGACGTGTAAGTACATGGCCTCGGTGGTCGCAAGTAAGCGATCGTCGTCTGCGGCGTGTAAACAGTAAAAAACATGAATGCGTTTTTTGTCCGCCGCCAGAACTTGTGCGGTGCTGTAGATTCGCTGATTGACGCCGATTTCATCGACTTGCATCGTATGTGTCTCGGCGGTGTAGTAACTGCAGCCAGCGGCGACATAGTCGGCATCCATTCCGATCATGATCAACAGCCTGTCGCAGGTGTCACTGAAAACCTGGACGTAACGAAACTCGGTCATGTGACCGTTGTAATCAATCCACGCCGGTAGCACTGACACATCCAGCATCCGTAGTGGTCCTGATGCGTCTGGCTCTGCGGGTAATGGTGCCGATTCTCTAGTGCTGCGGTTTTGATCGTGTAAATTCAGCACCGCACCCGCGCCTGAGTCACGATCCTTTAATGCACGCAGAATGCCAACCAGATTTCGGTCGCGGATACGTTCCAATTCGCGAATGGAGTGAGCACCTGATTGCGCATCGGACTGCGAAGCGATTTTTTCGACAAGCTCGTCAGTCAATTCCGGCACGTCCGTGAGTTTTGTCCACGGCCATTGCAGACAGGGACCGAACTGGGCAATGAAATGCGCCATGCCAGCCTCGCCACCCGCAAGCCGATAGGTTTCGAACAGGCCCATCTGTGCCCAGCGAAGGCCAAAACCGTATCGAATGGCGTCATCTATTTCCTCAGTAGTGGCGATATCGTCCTTGACCAACCAAAGCGCTTCGCGCCACGTGGCCTCAAGAAAACGATCCGCGATATGTGCGTCTATCTCCTTGCGCACCACCAGTGGTTTCATACCGATCGACGTCAGCAACTCAACCGCGTGTTCTCGCGTTTCATCGTTCACTACAGGGCTGGGAACCACTTCAACCAAGGGCAACAAATAAACTGGGTTAAATGGATGCGCGACGACTATTCGACCCGGATGACGCGCGCCAACTTGCAGTTGGCTGGGTTTGAAACCAGACGTTGATGATCCAATGATTGTATCTGCAGCGGCATCGGCTTCTATTTCAGCAATGACACGATGCTTCAAATCCAACGTTTCGGGAACGCTTTCCTGGACCCAGGTAGCATTCGATACGGCATCCTTAATCGAATCGACAAACGTGAGTTGCCCTTCAGGGGGCATCGGAAAGTCGCTCAGTGCCGGCAGCGATAATCGTGCATTGCCGAGTATGAGATCCATGCTTTCGCGCGCCGCCGGATGTGGATCGTAAACCGACACATCCCAGCCTTGCAGCAAAAACCTTGCTGCCCATCCGCCACCAATTACGCCGCCGCCAATTATGGCAGCGCGTTGTTTCGTATTACTACTCACGCCGCAATTCTCAATGCTGCGCCGATCACTTTGGTGCCCGCTTCTCAAGCTTCAGTTTTTGCCGTACTTCTTCCGGCCCGATGATTCTGGCGCCCAAGTCCGTGACCATCCGGGCGGCGCGTTCGACGAGTTGTGCATTTGTCGCGAGCACACCTTTTTCGAGATAGAGATTGTCTTCCAGGCCGACGCGAACGTTGCCACCCGCCAGTACTGCGGCAGCCGCCATGGGCATTTCATTGCGGCCCAGCGAGAACGCGGAAAAAGTCCAATCTGACGGTATGTTATTGACCATTGCCATGAACGTATTCAAATCATCCGGTGCTCCCCAGGGCACGCCCATGCACAGCTGCACCATTGCGGGAGAATCGATTAGACCCTCTTTGACGAGTTGCTTGGCGAACCACAGGTGGCCAGTGTCAAATGCTTCGATCTCGACACGTACGCCCAAGTCCTGCATGATTTTCGCCATTGCGCGCAACATGCCGGGCGTATTCGTCATGACGTAATCAGCTTCGGCAAAATTCATGGTGCCGCAATCCAAAGTGCAAATTTCTGGCCGGCAAACTGCGACGTGTTCCATACGCTCGGTTGCGCCTGCCATATCGGTGCCCGCTTCATTCAACGGCAATGGCGCTTCAGGCGAACCGAGAACGAGATCACCGCCCATTCCCGCGGTTAAATTGATGATGACATCTGTGTCGGAATCACGAATTCTTTCGGTGACTTCGCGGTAGTACTCAACTTTTCGCGAAGCAACGCCCGTTTCCGGATCACGAACATGGCAATGCACGATTGCAGCGCCTGCCTTTGCTGCTTCGATAGCACTGTCAGCGATTTCTTTGGGGCTTCGCGGTACGTGTGGCGATCTGTCCTGTGTGCCGCCTGATCCGGTAACGGGACAGGTGATGAAGACTTCACGATTCATTTCTAGGGGCATACTGGCATCTCCGCCGTTGCGTTATTGCTAACGTTACTTGGAATTTTGGGTGTGGTCTTTAACTGCAAAACCAGCGCTTGACCCGACACACTTCAAACATGGACAGCCTCAGGTGGGGCGTTCGGAACTATTTATTTACGGCGTGACACCATGCAAATCTCGCGTGTCTACGACGCTTGTTTTGCGTTGATTCCCGGTGGCGGCCACCAGTACAACTTTTTCTCATGCGGAGAGTAAGATCGCACGGGCACGCTCGCTATTGATTGTGATTTGAGCTTAGTCAAAATACAGCCCGCCCACAACATCCAAATGTTGCTGCAAACGCTTCCTGCTGTTATCGAAGCGACAGCGGTTGTCGATGACGAGCCAGGGGAGCCGGGCTAGGAGGCTAATTCATTTGCGCGTTCTCGCAGCACATCGTAATCTGTAATGAACACAGTTCAAAGGCAAAATGAGACGCCCACGAGAGGCTTAGGAACATGCAGGCGAATAAAAAGCATTTGCGATATTCGGAAGCCGAGTGGCTAATGCGAGTGGATCTCGCCGCTGGCTACCGATTGGCCGATCGGTTTGGCTTTTCCGATATCGTCTGGGGACATATTACGGCGAAGGTCCCCGGTACTGAGAATTTTCTAATCAATCGTTTCGGGCTGCGCTTTGACGAAGTGTGCGCGTCGAATCTCGTCACTGTTAATTTGGAAGGCAAGGTGATCGATCGCGGTATCGGCTCTCAAAGACGGATTAGTGCCGATGACAATCGACGCAATGACGTTTTACGAACGTACCGCCTATCATGACTTCGAAGGACTGTCAGTGGATATCGCCGAGCGGGAACGTATGGCGGCGAACCTGGGCGATCGAAATGCAATGATTCTTCGTAACCATGGTTTGTTGACGTGTGGCGCGACGGTCGGCGAAGCGTTTATGTTGATGTACTACCTGGAGCGTGCCTGCAAAGTTCAAATGCAGGTGCTAGGGACGGGTCAGGAAATGGCGTTACCGAATGCGAAACTGTGTCAGCGCGCCGCGGAACAATCAGCACAATTTCCGCCGGGTAAATATGAATGGCCGGCACTCAAACGACTAGTGAAAGAGGCTTCACCTGACTACTGTGAATAGTCGCAATTAGAAATATAAGACAATGAATTCAGTAGGCTTGATTGACAGTTTCGTCGGATTTGGTGTACACCACACGTTCGATCAGTTTCAGCGAAGCGCTACCTAGATGGCAGATGTCATTTCACCAGAGAGCCCTTTCAAAGAAGAGGTCCAACAGTACCTCAAGGAATCCGGCGCCAAAGAAAAGTCGGAAGAGATTCTGGGGCCATTTTCTGATCTTGCCAACCAAATTGCGGAAGCATTGTGGAACGCCGTCTTGCCGGGTTCACCTGGCTCGTCTTTATCCTGGGAGTTGTTGTTGCTTACCGCGGTAACGGCGATCGGCTTCTGGTTTTTTCGCAAAGGACGCGGCGCAAAAGGCGTGGACGGTCGAGAACGCCGCTCAAGTCTGCTCGAGTATGTTTTGCCAAAGGCGATCTACACGCACCAATCGGCACGCGTCGATATCGGACTTTATCTGCTCGATAAGGCCATGATGCCAATTTGGTTGCTGCTTTTCCTGGGTTCCGTCGCGCCGTTCGTTGAAAAAAATACCATCGGTGCAATGCAATCGCTATTTGGGGACAGCCCTGCTGTAACGCCGACAATCGCCTGGCAATTGGTGTATGGGCTGGTCACTATATTAATGGCTGACATGATTTTCTATTGGACGCATTACATGATGCACAAGACGGAGATCGGTTGGGCCATCCACAAGGTGCACCATTCTGCGGAGGTGCTGACACCCCTGACTCGTCCGCGCGAACACTTTATTGCGGGGCCGATCTGGGCGTTTGGTCCGGCTATTGGTGTGACATTGTCGGCCGCAATTTTTGCATGGGTATTTAACGGAGGTATAACACGCATATCTGTTTACAACGTTGGCATCTTCTCAATGTTGTACGCGCTGAACGGGAATTTTCGGCACTATCACGTGTCGTTCCGCTATCCGCGCTGGCTTGAATATTGGCTGCAAAGTCCCGGCATGCATCACACGCATCACAGCTACCTTGAAAAACATTGGGATAGCAATCTCGGTCTCGTGACGAGTGTGTGGGATCGAATGATGGGTACGCTCTACATCGCTGATAAATACGAAGAGACCCCCTGGGGGCTCGCACCGCAAGATCAGGCGCAGTACACAACGCTCGCGGATAATCTCACAACACCATTTAAAGAAATTTATCGAATCGTCCGGGGAAAACCGAAGACGACCTTGGCAACGCCGCAATCGGCCCGAAATTCGGGGTCAGAGTAGGACTCTGACCCCGCCGACCTTCAAAACTGGGTCAGAGCCCGTTAGTCCAGATTTTGTACGGCTTCGAGAGAATCGTGCACATTCTTCATTGGTGAAATGCCACCAATCGTCTGCGCGATTTTGCCATCGGAGGTGACGATGAAGGTTGTGCGCTCGGCAAACCCATGCCCGATCTCAATGCCGCGTGAGTCTTTAGCGCCTTCACTCTCTGCCCCTACTTCCAAGTCGAATTTAGCTGCGATTTCACCGCTTTCATCGGAAGCAACGGCAAGTTTTCCGGCACAGTATTCGGGGTCGGCAGAAAAATCGTTAAGGCGTTCGATATTATCTAGCGACACGCCTATGACGCTTGCACCTGCGGCCGCGAACTTATCCATATTGACGGCAAACTCATGCGCTTGAATATTGCACCCTTTAGTGTAGGCGGACGGGTAAAAATAGACGACGACTGGACCTTCTTCCAATGCGCTACTGAGAGAGTAATCGAAGGGTGTACCGGCCAATGATGCCCTGGCTTCAAATTTCGGTGCGGCGTCGCCCACTTCAAGCGCGGCAAGTGCCGGCATTGAGACGACGGCTAGGCTAAGGGTGCTGAGAAAAAGTTTTTTCATTGGATTTCCATTGTTGGGGAATTGTGTCGTACTGGCCGTGCCACTCTCTCATATTTTGACCGCCATGTTCGATATGTACAAGGCTCACAGTCTCTTGCAAACCGGCTTACATGTAAAATTCACGGGGTCAGAGTACTACTCTGACCCCAGATGAGCCTCGGGCGATAGCCCCCGATCGCGAAGCAATACCCGTCAGCATTCTAGTGACTGCAGTATGAGTGTTGGCGGCGATTTTCTACGCTTGTCTCGGCACCGAATGCGGCTTTCGATGGGTGGATGTTTGTTTTTTCTCTTATGGGCCGTGAGTATCCATTGGGGCCAAAGTGATTTTCGGGCAGTGAATTCAGTTATTCTTGGATCTGCTCGAGTGAGACTGCCGCGCCATTTTACTGCAAATATTAAACCAGCATGCCGGCACGAGAATAAAAAGAAATTACGGGTAGGTGCAGCCGCCGACCCGGATTCAAAATTTAACCAGGCCATAATATGAAATGTATAAGAATTCTGGTTCTGCTTGCCACGTTTTCCCATGTGGTTAACGCAACCGCGAGCTACGCAATTTACGTTGGTAAGAATCTCACCGAGGACGGCAGTGTGTTTATCGGTGGTTCCGGTGACGAAGTTTCCAGCCATTGGTTGGAAGTCGTACCGGCAAAAGATCATCCCGGTGGTGCCACGATAACCGTAGGCGTAACGCCGGAAGCATTCATGCCGGGCGTTTTTTCTGAGATTCCGCAGGTGCCACATACGGCCCGGTATCTCACCATGAATTACTCAGAATACCGGGGTTTCCCGCCGCCGCTGACCAATGGTGGACTGAACGAACACAACGTTGCCGCTCGCGATGTTTGGTCAACTTCCCGAGCAGAATTAATTGAGATGACATCGAAAACGCAAACCGGGCCGCAATACAGTGACTTGTCACGCATTGCGATGGAGCGCGCCCGCTCTGCGAGAGAGGCGGTGGAGATTGTTGGTGCACTCATCGACACATACGGATTCTCAACCTATGGCGGCAACTCACACATGTTCGCGGACGAAAACGAAGGTTGGGTGTTGTTGAATTATGCGGGCGGCAAAGGGCTTTGGATTGCCGAACGTCTTGGGCCGGATGACATTCGCATGTCCTATCCCGGCTATATCCACGACGTGCCGCTGAATTTCAAAGACAACGACGACTTTATGGCTTCGGACAATTTCATCAGTTTTGCAATTGAGCAAGGTTGGTACGACCCGGATGGAGACGAGCCCTTCAACGCGGCAGACGTTTACGGCGACAACGATGCGCGTTACCCACGGCATGCGATGGAGGATGAACTGCGCGCAGCAGCGCCCATCGATTTACGCACGATGATGAACGCGGTTCGCGATCCGCGTGTCTCGAAAGACTCGACAGGATACGGCCAGGTTGCCCAACTAAGAGATAACGGGCGTAACGAGATGAACCTGCTTTGGATTGCACCCACCGGTTCCGTCACTGCACCGTTTGTGCCGTATCGAGTTGGGGTGCAAGAGATCGCACCGCAATACGGCAAACACCGTTACTTGACGAAAGGCGAAGCCGCTCGGTTTGTCACCAGTGATTGGCAGGTTCAGGAAGCCAGCGAGTTTGCCGGTAGAACGTTCAAACGATTGATGTACTACACCTGTGATCGTCCGCTCAAGTTTTACCCCGAAGTAAACGAAGCGCTGACCGCTTTCGAGAACCGCCTAATTGCGGAGCAAGATGAAGTCGTTGACACGGCTACGGTGCTATTTGATGCAGAGCGAGATGACCTCGCGCTGCAATACCTTACTGACTATAGTCGGCAAAAGGGCGTAGATGCATTGCACCTCGGCAATGCGTTGCTAACGAGTATCGAAGCCCGTACAGAAGTGCTTTATGGCCTGCGTCCACCCGCAGGCGATGTCATTAGCGACCTGTACACAGAGCGCGTTAATTGTTTGCCGAAGGATGGAAGTTAAATCGTGAACAGAACAACACTTAATAAATTTAGAGCAGTAGCCTCGTTGGCAGTGGCAAGCATGTGCGTCGCTTGCACCAGTCTTACAGATTTGGGTTCTACGATGTCGCTGGCGCCAAAAGTCATTCTTATTATTGGGGATGGAATGGATGATCAGCAGATCACTATTGGGCGCAATTATCTAGTCGGCCATAACGGACGATTGGTCGTGGACGACTTGCCCTACCGAGGTTCGATTCAAGTGCAGACTCTCGCCGAAGACGATCCCAGCGTTCCGGTTTATGTAGGCGATTCCGCCAGTGGCGCCACCGCAATCGCGACGGGTGTCGCAACCAGCGAAGGTCGGATCGGCACGACGGCGAATAGTGATCTGGACGTTGCTAATTTGATGGAGTTGGCAGACGCTGCTGGTTTCGGCACTGGAATTGTGACGACCTCGAGCGTCACTGATGCATCACCCGCATCGTTCATGGCGCATATCGAGTATCGATATTGCGATACGCCGGATGCAATGGAACGCGAAAACATTCGCATGCCGCAGGATTCGACCAGCTGTGGTCAGGATCGAGTCGTAAACGGCGGCCTCGGATCGGTGGTTGAACAAGTTGCGACATCCAAAATGGACATCGTTCTCGGCGGCGGCAGTGACAAATTTACAGTAACGGTCGACGGGGACCCAAGCACGACCGTGCGTGAGCAAGCCAAATCGAACGGGTACACGGTTATTCAGCATTTGGCTGATTTAGATAGATTGCCTGCTGAAAATCGAGTCCTTGGATTGTTTTCATCGGGTCACTTGCCAGTCCGTTCGCGCGGCGTCAATGGTGCCAAAGCTGAATACATCGATCGCGTTGGAGACAAAGTGGTTTGGCCAGAGCCATTCGCTTGCGAAGCCAATCCGGAATTCGTCGGCGTGCCGACACTCGCGTCCATGACCAAGGCGGCAATTGGTCGGCTAAACAGCGACGCAGGCTTTATGCTAATGGTTGAAGCGGCGTCAATTGATAAGGAGGCACACTATTGGCGGCCGTGTGGCAGCATTGGTGAGATGGAGCAATTGAATGAAGCGGTGCAGGTTGCGCTCGACTACGCGAAGAGCTATCCGGAAACACTGATTATTGTTACGTCAGATCACGGACAGTCAGCGCACATTATTCCTGAAGTCAGCAATCTGGCATTACAGGGGTTCGCGTCTCGCGGACGTTTTGCACGCCTGTTGACACCAGAGGGCGGCATCATGGGTATCAACTATGCGACCAACGACTCGCCGCACTGGGAAGATCATTCCGGCGTGCAGGTTCCGCTGTATGCCTCAGGACCCGGGGTCGAAGACCTTCCGCGTTTTCTAAAACAGTCAGATATTTTTCACATTGCGGCAACGCACCTCGGTTTGGGTGTCGGCCAGCAGTACAGCGACAGTAGAAAATAGGTCATGGCGTATTTCTATCTTGCGATCGCGATTGTTGCCGAGGTTATCGGTACAAGTTCGTTAAAGGCATCTGAGGAATTCACGCGTCTATGGCCTTCGTTGATGGTCTTTGCCGGATACGGCGTGTCGTTTTATTTTTTAACGCTGGTATTCAGAACGATTCCGCTCGGCGTTGCGTATGCGATTTGGTCAGGGCTTGGCATCGCGCTTATTACGATTATTGGTTATGTTTTTTTTCGACAGGTATTGGATGCACCCGCGATGCTGGGAATTGGTTTGATCGTCGCGGGCGTCGCTGTGATCAAGCTCTTTTCGAACGTCACGGTCCAGTAAGAGCGGTGAACAACGTCATTGCGAGGAACTCCCCCTCCCTCATTGCGAGGAAAAAAGTGACGAAGCAATTCAGTGCTTTGAGCACCGATTGGATCGCGTCGCTATCGCTCGCGAAGACTCTCTCTGTCTTTGCGAGGAACGAAGTGACGAAGCAATCCAGGTTTTTTACGTGGCATCGGCAGCTCGTTGGAGAAAAAAATGAACACTGAAACCGCGACAGAATTCGCAACCCGCTATACCGCCGCGTGGTGCAGTCAGGATCCGGCGAGCGTTGCTGCATTCTTTGCAGAGGACGGATCTCTTGCCGTCAACGAAGATGCGCCAGCCAAAGGCCGGGAAGCAATCACCACAGCGGCCATGGGATTTATGACAACCCTCCCTGACATGGTGCTGCGGATGGATGGCATCGAAGCGCAAGGCGACGAATTTATATATCGGTGGACCCTAATAGGAACTAACAGTGGACCTGACGGCAACGGCAACGCTGTGCAAATCTCAGGTCAGGAAGAATGGCTGTTTGACGCCGGACTTGTCGCTAAATCTCCAGGCAAATTTGATGCTGCAGACTATCAACGGCAAATGGACGGATGACTCCAATTAATACACGACAAACAGCGACCCCCTTGATATTGCTGGTGACGATTTGCGTCCTAACGGCGTGCAGCGAAGATTCACGCCCAATTGAAGCAACTTCTGAAGCTGCGGAAGCGGGTGTGCGGCCGGTTACTGGTGAGAGAATCGTCAATGCAGATGCAGAGCCTGGAAACTGGCTGTCAACGGGTCGCACCTACGATGAACAGCGTTTTAGTCCGCTAACAAAAATAAACGAAGACAACGTGGCTGATTTGGGTCTCGCCTGGTACTTCGATGTCGACACCAATCGTGCGATGGAAGCGACACCCTTAGTCGCTGACGGTGTCATGTATGTGAGCGTTCCGTGGAGTGTGGTGTATGCACTCGACGCTGTAACTGGCGAACTGTTATGGAGTTTTGACCCCGAGACGCCACGGAGTTGGGGTGTCAACGCTTGCTGCGACGTGCCTAATCGCGGTGTCGCACTGTGGAATGACAAAGTGTACGTGGCGACGTTTGATGGCTACTTGATTGCGATCGATGCGCAGACAGGTAAACAGGTTTGGAAGACCGATACCATTGCCCGGACCGCACCCTATACAATCACCGGTGCTCCACGAGTGTTTAAGGGCAAGGTAATCATCGGTAACGGCGGCGCAGAATACGGCGTCCGGGGATACGTATCGGCGTACGACGCTGAAACGGGTGAACAACTTTGGCGTACCTACACAGTGCCGGGCGACCCCGCCGCTGGATTTGAATCCGAGGCGATGGAGCGTGCGGCTGATACCTGGACCGGCGAATGGTGGAAATTTGGCGGCGGCGGTACAGCCTGGGATTCATTTGCGTACGACCCGGAACTTGATCTGATGTACGTGGGTGTCGGCAACGGCTCTCCCTGGAATCGTGAGATCCGGAGCCCTGGTGGCGGCGACAATCTTTTTCTAGCCTCCATTCTTGCGCTTGATCCCGACGACGGCAGTTACGCTTGGCACTACCAAACTACACCTGGCGAAACCTGGGACTACACTGCAACACAACACATGATCCTTGCGGACCTGGACATTGATGGCGCGGAAAGAAAGGTCATCATGCAGGCACCCAAGAACGGTTTCTTCTATGTGATTGATCGTGAAACCGGTGAATTTATCTCTGGCGATCCGTTCATCGCGGTTAATTGGGCAACGCACATTGATCCAGATACCGGACGACCTGTGGAGGTTCCAGGTGCGCGTTACGAAGATGCGCATGCGATCGTTTTTCCGGGCGCTTGGGGCGGCCACAATTGGCATCCAATGTCATACAGTCCGCAAAGCGGGTTGGTTTATATTCCGCTCATTGGCAATTCAGAGGCATTCGCGAGCCCTGATGAATTTACCTTTACCGACAGTCAACTCAACACGGCCGTCGATTGGAAAACTGTCGCAACCGTATCACCAGACGAAATTGCGACGCATCCTGTGATCAGTGCACGCGTATCTGCTTGGGACCCGGTCGCTCGAAAAGAAGTCTTTCGCATCGAAAGCGGAAATGGCTGGAATGCGGGTTTGCTTTCGACTGCCGGTAATCTCGTTTTTCAGGGAGAGGCAAACGGCGAGTTCGAAGCCTATCGCGCGACAGATGGCCAAATGCTGTGGAAAGCACACGCTGGGACAGGCATTCAGGCTGCACCGATTTCGTTCGTAGTGGATGGCGAACAGTACGTCACGGTTGTCGGTGGTTGGGGAGGAAGCCTCGGTCTGTTTACGGGAGATCCGGGACCGAATCCGGCCCAGAATGCCGTTGGACGCATACTGACCTACAAACTATCCGGAGAAGAAACATTACCGCCAGCTACGGTAATAACCAAACGTCAACCAGACATCGCTGACACGGATGCGTCCCCCGAAACGATTGAGCAAGGTCGCGCGCTGTTTCTCGATCGCTGTTCCTGGTGTCATGGTTACGACACCATAGGTAACGGGTCATTCCCCGATCTTCGTTACAGCGATGCCACAACGCATAGTCTATGGAACTCGATCGTTATCGATGGAGCATATGTCGGTAAAGGCATGCCGTCTTACAGTTCTGTCCTAACGGAAGACGACGCACAAGCGATACGCGCCTATGTTATACGTCAAGGACGGATTGCTTTCGACTCAGACACTGAATAGCAGACATGTCGAACGCCACGCCACGATGTCGTTGTTGCGCCGCTTACCGATCCGAAAGCGGGTTTCTCGAGCGCAAGAGTGCACGTCAGTAATGTATCCAGAGCGACCTGGCTAACCAACCTGCCCGCCACCGAAACGATGCGTCTGGAGTTCGATTTAGGAACATTGTAAGTGTGGGGTCAGGGTAAGGGTCAGAGCACTACTCTGACTCCGAATGGGGCGAAAAAAAGTGATGCTTTTCTCGAGTCTCACGGGTATTGTGCGCGAATATTGTCCCGGCGCTGCGTGAGGCTTCACGCAGCTTTTTATCATCAGCGATCACGCTGTGTTTCGGTAGTTTCCCTCGATGAAGAACGCACTCGCGCCCGTTGCGGCTTTGCTGATCGGTGTCTCTATACTTCTGGCCGGTTCAGGTCTGCAAGGCACCTTACTTCCCGTACGCGCGTCGCTTGAGGCGTTTTCGACGCTTGCGATTGGCACCATGGGCGCGGCGTATTTTCTTGGGTTTACACTCGGTTGCCTGAAAGGCGGCCAGTTGGTCAAGAACGTTGGACATGTGCGGGTGTTCCTTGCAATGACGGCGCTTGGTTCCGCAGCACCGCTTCTGCATGGGTTGATCTTGAATCCGCTGGCTTGGGGTGTCCTGCGCTTTTTGACTGGCTTTTGTTTTGCCGTGTTGTTTGTCGTTATCGAGAGCTGGCTCAATGAACGCTCCACGAACGAAGATCGCGGCGTCGTTTTCTCTACATACGTCATGATTACACTGACGGTCATGGCCGCTGGTCAGATGATGACACTCTTATACGATCCGAGCGGCCTTGAGTTGTTCATCATCGCATCAGTGTTGGTGTCTCTCGGTGCCGTACCGGTCGCATTGTCCCGATCACAAACACCGGAAATACCCACAGAGACAGACGTTAACCTCCCGCGCCTATTTAAAATTTCGCCGTCTGCTGTCTTCGGGTGTCTGGCTACCGGGCTGGCTAATGGCGCTTTCTGGGCGTTTGCGCCCGTGTTCACTGCTGGTTTGTCCGACGACACATCGCTCGCAGCCTGGTTTATGACAGCGACGGTTTTTGGTGGGGCGCTCGCGCAGTGGCCGCTTGGTTTTCTGTCCGACCGAATCGGACGACGCAAGGCATTGTCGATTGCAGCAGGCTGCGGTTCAGTTGTTTCCGCCGCCATCGTGTCCCTCAGCGGCGAACTTGGTTTTTGGGGAATTAACCTTTTAGGTGCCGCATGGGGTTTTTTTGCGTTTCCACTTTATTCTCTGGCAGTCGCTCACGCGAATGACTATGCGGAGCCGAGTGACTACGTCATGGTGTCGAGCGGCCTGCTTTTCGTATTTGGCAGTGGCGCAATACTGGGTCCATTTGCGGGATCGGCGATTATGACAATGACGAGCTCTGCGGGCCTATACATTCTAAGTGGCGTCGCTCATCTAAGCGTCGCTTTGTACGTTCTCTTCCGTATTTTTCGTCGCACCAGCGCGCCAACCGATCAGCACATCACCTTCAGCGATGCACTTGCAACCGCGCACACGGCGTCGCAAGTGTATGAGGAAGAGATTCACTATCAAGCGGACGACGAAACCTAGTGGCATGCTTGATGAAATTCAATATAGCGCGTGACCCGCTGCTGGTCGATACTATTTGAAGGTTGCGAAAACGTCATTGCGTCGCTTCGCTTGCAATGACAAATTTAGTGCTTCGCCGTTTACTGCTGGCGTTCGACGCTTGGTGAATGGCCAAAATATTCTTTGAAGCTTTTACTGAAGTGAGAACTGGATACAAAGCCCGTTAAATTCGATATTTCAACCAAGCTCATGCTGGTTTGATGGAGTAATTCTCGAGCGCGCGCCAGTCGAATTTGCAGGTAGTATCGCGACGGCGTGCACATCAGGTAGCGTTGAAAAAGACGCTGTAATTGTCGGCGCGATAAATCGGTGTAAGCGGCAATATCACTTTGACTAATTGTCTCGCGAACATTCGCCTCCATCAGCTCAACGGCAATGATGAGTTTCGCAGACTGATTGCCCACCACATGTTTTAACGGTACGCGTTGTCTATCCGACGATTGGCGAATGCGGTCATAAATGAATTGTTCGGCAACGCCGGCGCTGACGTCGGCGCCACATTGGGCGCGAACGAAGTGCAACATCATGTCAACCGGGGAGGTGCCACCGGAACAGGTGAAGCGATCGCGATCAATTGTGTAAACGCTGCGGCTGACGTGAACTTTCGGGAATGTGTCGGTGAGTGCCCCGATATTCTCCCAATGTACGCTGCAACGATAACCGTCCAACAGCCCTGCGCGCGCGAGTAAAAAACTGCCTGTACATGTGGAACCGAGGCCTATACCGGTTTGACTAACAGTCCGTAGCCAACGCAATACGGCCGGCGTGGAATTTTGCTCCACGTTCCAGCCGCCGCAAACAATCATGACGTCGAGACTGTCGAGCGCTCTAGGGTCGTCAATTCCGGTATCGACGTTGATCGATAGGCCATCACTCGCCGTAACGGATTGGCCGGTCTCAGACAAGGTTCTCCAAGTATAGACCTGACTTCCGCTAATACGATTGGCCATGCGAAGTGGTTCGATCGCCGCGGACATTGAGATCAACGTGAAATCGTTGATCATCAGAAAGCCGAATCGAACCGGCGTTGATCGTGTGGAGCCGTTGTTCATAATGCACCGATGTAATGGTGGTCTCGCCGCAGTATGAGTCTCCGTTTAGTGGAACTCAATGCCTGAATCTTTCCCGGCCCGCTGTAACCAAAGGGCAAGGTAGTCGGCAAAGCTCCTGCGAACGATAATATCGAAGGCCAAACCGTCTTTGGAGTGGCCGACTATGACGTTCGCTTTCGCGAGCCCGCTTTGTGCGCAGTCGCCTGCTTTAAATTCATCAGGATGAAAGTCGAGTGTGCAGCCTTTTGACAATAAGCGTCTGACACCATCGCCCGTCAACTTGATTGTCACCATGCCGCCGCTCACATCGTTAATCGCCACGTGTAATTTGCTGGTAGCAACCCGGAATCTATCGCCAAGCGAATCTGCGTCGTCAGACGCGCTACAGATCATCCATTCATCGGGACCCAACCAATAGATCGTATGTTCGTCGACCGATGTAGTGTTCGGTTTGTCGGGCAGAGACTGACCTAGCGTTTCACGGACTCTCTCCATTAAATTCGCGTCATTTGAACTACCACGAAAAATTAAGTAGGAGAGGTTGCGTAAGACTGCAGCATGAACGCCAATTGACGCAGGCGTTACATTTCCTGCGTTTTGTAGGAAAGCTTCCAGGCCGTGGAGACGTTGTAAATTCTTAGGCACTCTGCCTATCTCCTTTTGCATCATAGAAAACAGGCGATACGATCTTCACAGGAATGGCACTGCCATCAGCAAGAGATGCGTAAATGATCTCGCCTTTCCGTTTGTGTCCACCGCTGACCAAAGCCAGTGCGATCGGATGACCCAGACACGCACTGAAATAACTCGACGTAACGTGTCCGCACATGGGTACAGGTTTCGATGCACTGGGGTCGTCGAGCAACTGGGTGCCCTCGGGAATTACCGTTTCGTTGTCCTCCGAAAGCAAACCGACCAATTGCTTACGACCTTCTCGAATACAGTCGGGACGCTCCAGCGAACGTTTACCAAGAAAATCTTTATCTTTGGAGAGCAACCAGTTCATGCGCAGATCGACCGGTGTCACTGAGCCATCAGTATCCTGACCCACAATTACGAATCCCTTTTCGGCGCGTAAAACATGCATCGTCTCGGTGCCATACGGTGTGAGATCAAACTCTGTACCGGCCGTGACAAGCATCTGCCACATGTCGGCGGCATAGGCGCTATCGATGTTGATTTCGAACGCTAGTTCCCCACTAAAACTCACCCGAAATAATTGCACGGGGAAACCGCCCAGTATCGTGTCCCGAACACTCATGAATGGAAACGCATCATGAGCAAGCTCGGCGTCACAGCCTATTTTCTGCAAGACGTTACGACTATTTGGCCCCGCAACCGCGATGGTCGAAAAATGATCTGTCAGTGACGTCAAATAAACATCAAGTTCAGGCCATTCAGTTTGTAACCAGGATTCCATCCAGCTCAATACGTTTGCAGCGCCGCCTGTCGTCGTGGTCAGGTAAAAATGATTCTCACCCAGGCGTGCCATGACGCCATCGTCCATCAGCATGCCGTCTTCGCCGAGCATGATTCCGTAGGCACATCGGCCCACCCGCATCTTGCGGATGTTGTGTGTGTAAATTCGCTCAAGAAATTTAACGACGTCGGGCCCGCGAGCATCGATCTTTCCAAGTGTTGACGCATCCATCATGCCAACGGACTTGCGTGTCGCAATACACTCGCGCGCAACAGCTGCATGTAAGTCTTCGTTCGCTTTCGGGAAGTACCACGGCCGCAGCCACTGACCGACCGGCTCAAAGGCCGCGCCTGCGGATACATGCAAGTCGTGTATTGCGCTTTTCCGGGTCGGATCAAAAAGCAGGCCCACGTTTTTACCAGCACCCACGCCGAATGTGACGGGCGTGTATGCCGGGCGAAACGTTGTTGTGCCAATGGCGGGAATATCCTCGCCGAGGCACTCGGCGAGTACTGCCATGCCGTTGATGTTACCCAGCTTGCCCTGGTCGGTGCCGAACCCAAGGGCCGTGTAACGTTTTACATGTTCGACATTCTGGTAGCCCTCGCTAACGGCCTGACGTATGTCCGCAACGCTGGTGTCATTTTGGTAGTCGATGAATTGCTTTGAACAATGGTCGGCGTCGTATGCCGCAGGGACACGCCACAGGGCCTCAATGTTGTAGTCATCCAATTGCTCAACCACTGGAGCATCAATGGACGTGGCAGTCAGGTTACAGCGCTTAAGTGCTTCGAGTCCGGCACGTAGGCCATCTCGAAGACAGTCGGACAGCTGCCAACGACCATTGCTGGCGCCGGCCGAGAAATTGGCCTGGATTGATTCGCCGGGTTCGAAGCAAAGCGACTGTGCGTTCCAGAGGTTCTTGCCACCGGACTGTGAATGCAAGTGTACAGCCGGGCTCCAGCCGCCAGACATTGCCAGCAAGTCACAATCGATATTGATCGAGTTCTCAACGACGGCTTCTGTGTCACCACTCCATTTTGCTACGCGCACTCTCGAGATGCGTTTGCGGCCAACGACATCGGTGACAATGTGTCCTTGCAGCACTGGAATATCGCGTGCCCGTGCCGCTTTGCCCAGCGAACCGGCTCCGCCGACGCGACTGTCGATCACCACCACGTTTATGTTGGCGTCCGCGATGTCCAATGCGGTTGTATAGGCGGAATCGTTGTTCGTGAATACAACCACTCGCTGACCGGGGCAGACACCGTAACGATTAATGTAGGTTGATACCGCCGATGCTGTCATGACGCCTGGTCGATCGTTGTTGCAAAAAACCAGCGGTCGTTCAAAGGCGCCCTGCGCTAACACAACTTGTTTCGCCCGCACGCGCCAAAGGCGTTCACGAACGCCTTTGCGTTCCACCTGCGGCAGGTGATCTGAGCAGCGTTCAGCAATCGCGAGGAAGTTGTGATCGTAATAACCAAAAACGGTACTTCTAGGTAGCAAGCGAACGTTGTCCAGCGTGCTGAGCTCGGTCGTTACCTTTTGTACCCAGTCCTTACCGCTCATGTCATCGATACGGTCGCGCTGAGACAGTAATCTGCCGCCGAACTGATCCTGGTCATCGACCATGATCACGCGTGCGCCAGAACGTCCCGCGACCAACGCTGCCATCAGTCCTGCGGGTCCACCGCCGGCAACGAGCACATCACAATGCGCATTGCGGTGTTCGTAGTGATCGGGATCCGCTTCCGTTGGCGCATTACCGAGCCCTGCTGATGCACGAATAAACGCTTCATAGTGTTTCCAAAACGATTTTGGCCACATGAAGGTTTTGTAGTAGAAGCCCGCGCCGAACAAGCCGCTAAAACGATCATTGATTGCAGCAATATCGAATCTAAGGCTCGGCCAACCTTTGGTAGATCTGGCTTCAAGCCCTTCGTAAAGCTCGACTTGCGTTGCGCGCAAGTTTGGCAAGGTCTCAGCGCCCCGTCCGATTTGCAGTATTGCGTTGGGTTCTTCGGCACCTGCCGCAACGATGCCTCGCGGTCGGTGTAACTTGAAGCTTCGACTCACCAATTTTACGCCGTTGGCGAGAAGCGCTGAGGCAAGAGTGTCGCCAGCAAAACCCTGCAGGCGCTTGCCGTTGAAGCTAAAGTTCAATGGCTTACTACGATCGATGCAACCGCCTTCCTCGAGTCGATTAATTTGTAGGCGCGCCATCAGTTTGCCTGACCCAATTTATAGGTTCGCTTTATGACGTAGCTAACGGTGTCACGTTCTGCTTCGAACCAGCGTCGGCAGCCAGCGGCATGATTCCAGAGTTCTTTGTGTGCGCCGCGCGTGTTGGTGCGATTGAACAGGTAATCCGACCAGTCGGCGTCGTTCAGTGCGTTCGGCTCCAGCGGGCGAGAAATACCGGCTTCTCCACCGCAGCTGAATTCTGATTCAGCGCGGTCCCCGCACCATGGGCAACGTATGAGTAACATAAATTAGTGCGCCACTGCCGCTGCGCCGTGTTCGTCGATCAAAGCGCCCGTCGTAAATCGCTCCAAACTGAATGGGGCATTCAGCTCATGTGGGTGATCATTGGCGATCGTATGGGCGAATGCCCATCCGGAGCCTGGCGTGGCTTTGAAGCCGCCCGTACCCCAACCGCAATTAAAATAGAGTCCGTCGACAGGTGTCTTGCTGACGATGGGGCAAGCGTCCGGGCATACATCGACTATGCCGCCCCACATACGTAACAAACGTACGCGACTGAACATCGGAAACAACTGAACAATGGCCTCTAACGTATGCTCGATGGTCTGAAAACTGCCGCGTTGACCGTAACCAATATAGCTATCAACACCGGCGCCGATGACGAGTTCGCCTTTATCTGATTGACTGACGTAGCCGTGTACAGCGCCGGACATGACGACGGTATCAAGAACAGGTTTCATGGGTTCTGACACGAAAGCTTGTAACGGATGACTTTCGATCGGTAGACGAAGGTCAACCATCTTCGCCAGCACGCTGGCGTTACCGGCGACAACCACGCCAATTTTCGGTGCGTTGATCTTGCCACGTGTCGTATCGATTCCGGTGACGCCACCTTTCTCGCGATGAATGCCAGTTACCTCACACTGCTCGATAATGTCGACGCCTAAGGCATCCGCAGCCCGGGCGAAGCCCCAGGCAATTGCATCGTGTCTTGCGACACCTCCGCGACGTTGCAGTGACGCACCCAATATTGGATAACGCGTGTCAGGAGAAGTATCGATGAGTGGTATTTCCGCTTTGATTTGAGCTGCATTAACCACTTCGGCATCGATGCCATTCAGTCGATTGGCGCTCACGCGGCGTTCAATGTCGCGCATGTCCTGCAAATTGTGGCCCAGGTTGAACACACCGCGCTGCGAAAACATCACGTTGTAGTTCAAATCCTGACTTAAGTTTTCCCACAATTTGAGTGACTTTTCGTAAAACAACGACGCTTCAGTCCAGAGGTAATTCGAACGCACGATGGTTGTATTGCGGCCGGTGTTGCCACCACCGATCCAGCCTTTTTCGACCACTACGATGTTCTTGATTTTGTGAACTTTCGCCAGGTAGTAGGCCGTCGCTAAGCCGTGACCACCACCACCCACGATGATGACGTCATAGTGTTTTTTCGGTTCCGGCTTTCGCCACGCTTGTTTCCAGTTGAGATTGTGGCTCAACGCATTGCGAAACAGGCTAAATCCGGAATACTTCTTCATCTTGATTTAAGAGAGTGCCGTAAGGAGCTTCGATTAGCAGTGTATTTCATGTGGTCTTTTCCGAGTAGTACGACGGATACCCTTCTTCCTCATGCTGCGGCAAGCCGTCATCAATCGAATAGTAGTCTGATGCCATATGTACATGGATGTGATGCGAAATCTTAAGACCCGTAGGACGGGTTAGCGTGCCGGCCAAAATGCTGGTGTAGTCGCCGTCGGTCGGTTCCCAGAAGAGAGATGACCCGCACACTTTGCAATGGCCGCGTCTGGCCTTGGGAGATGACTGATACCAATGCAGTCCGTCCTCGACAATCAAGTTTAGACGTTCAGTCTTGCACGCCGTCGCTGCAATATAGTGACCGCTAATCTTGCGGCACTGCTCACAATGACAGCAGATAACGGGGCGTAATTCGCCACTGACCTCATATTGAACAGCACCGCACAGGCAACCGCCGGTGCCGCTAGTCGTTTGCTGCGTTGACATCTCTCAACCTCTCATTCTTCGGATCGAAGGGGCTGTCGTCGATCACTTGGGCTGGGTAATGCTTGCCGAGAATATCGATCTGGAGTTTCGTGCCCGGTTCGGCCAACTCGCGTTCCACCATTCCGAGTGCGAGCGATTTATCGACGCGAAAGCCGAAGCCACCACCGGTTGCTCGGCCGACCAACTTCGAGCCCTGCAAGAGTGCATTATTCCCCAACGCATCAGCGTCGGTGACGTCAGAGACATCGAGCGTTACCAGCCTGTTTTGATTTTCCGCATTACGCCATTTGAGCAAGGCATCACGGCCGAGAAAATCACCTTTATCTTCTTTGACGAATCGATCCATTGCCGATTCAAACGCGGAATACTCAATAGAGAGCTCCGTGCCGACCATGCGATAGGATTTCTCCAGACGCATCGAATCCATTGCGCGAATCCCAAAAGGTTTTAATCCAAGATCGGTTCCAGCTTCAAACAATGCGTCGAATATCTGGTTTTGATTGGCCATAGGATGGTGTAACTCCCACCCAAGTTCACCAACGTAGTTGACGCGCATGGCATCCGTAGTCGTACCGCCGATCGTTATGTGTTGTGCGGTTAGCCAGCGAAATGCCGCGTTAGACAAGTCAGCATCCGTTACGCGCGCGAGTAGTTGGCGCGCTTTTGGACCACTGATGACGAGTACGCCAACCGCATCGGTCAATTGTTCAAATTGTACTGACCCATCTCGTGGCATGTGTTTTTTCAAATAGTCGTGATCGAGGCGTTGCAACGCGCCGGCTGACACCAGGTAAAAAGAATCGTCGGCCTCGCGCCGAATCGTAAACTCCGAATGGATGCCGCCCTTTGTGTTTAAGGAATGACACAAACCAATGCCGCCGACTTTGGCGGGCAAACGATTGGCAACCATGTAGTCGAGAAATTTCTCTGCACCCGGGCCTGATACACGACACTTCGCGAATGCCGTCATATCGAGCAGGCCTACGTTCGCTGTTGTATTGAGGACCTCTTTGCGGACGCCTTCGAACCATTTCGACCGCCGGAAAGACCAATCGTCAACTTGCTCCATGCCGTCGGTCGCGAACCAATTCGGTCGTTCCCAGCCAAATCGTTGGCCAAATACGGCGCCCAACGCCTGCATGCGTTCATAACAGGGGGCTGTACGTAATGGTCGAGCGGCGGGCCGCTCTTCGTCCGGATAGTGAATAACAAAAACGCTCGCGTAAGCCTCTTCATTCTTTTCGATAAGATAATCTTTCTTCGCGTAGTTACCGAAGCGACGTGGTTCTACGCCGAGCATGTCGATCGTCGGTTCACCGTCGACGATCCATTCGGCAAGTTGCCAGCCCGCGCCACCGGCGGCGGTGATGCCGAAACTGTGGCCTTCATTCAGCCAGAAATTATCGAGATCCCAGGCAGGGCCGACAATTGGATTGCCGTCTGGCGTATAGGCAATTGCACCGTTGTAGACTTTCTTAATGCCGACTTCGCCAAACGCCGGTACGCGTGCGATGGCCGCTTCAATGTGTGGCACGAGGCGATCGATATCTTCCTGAAACAATTCATACTCGGCGCGTGGGTCAGGTCCATCAACGTAACAACAGGGGGCGCCGTGCTCGTAGGGCCCGAGGATGAAACCGCCATTTTCTTCGCGCAAATACCAGGAGCCATCGGACTCGCGCAAGACAGCCATTTCCGGCGCGCCTTTGGCACGTCGCCGCTGTAGCTCCGGATGGGGTTCGGTCACAAGGTATTGATGCTCGACCGGGATCACCGGGATATCGAGGCCGACCATTTCGCCCGTCTTGCGCGCGAAGTTACCTGTTGCCGAGATCACATGGTCGCAGGTGATGTCGCCATTCTCCGTTTTGACGATCCAGCCGCCAGAGTTCGCCTGCTCAATATGCAGGACTGGCGTATTCCGATAAATCGTTGCGCCGCGATTGCGTGCACCTTTCGCAAGGGCCTGGGTGAGATCAGCCGATTGGATGTAACCATCATCCGGGTGATAGATGCCGCCTACCAGCCTGTCGGCATTACACATTGGCCAGAGTTTCTTGATCTCGTCAGGCGTTAGAAACTGCACCGTTACGCCGATTGTTCTGGCAGTTGCCGCATATTGGTAGTACTCGTCCATGCGGTCCGCGTTCATTGCCAGACGTAAATTGCCTACCTGAGACATGCCAACGTGTTGTCCGGTTTCTTCTTCGAGTTCGCGATAAAATTTGACCGAGTATTTGTGAATCTGACCAACGCTGTAACTCATGTTGAATAACGGGAGAAGGCCGGCTGCATGCCAGGTAGAACCAGACGTGAGCTCTGCTTTCTCGAGCAACACGACATCATCACCCCAGCCTTTTTTGGCCAGATGATATAGCGAGCTAACGCCGACTATGCCGCCACCAATGACAACAACCTTAGCTTCCGTTTTCATTCCGACATTCCTGTAATTCGTCGTTAATAGTACGTGCCCGACTTCTTGTCTAACAGTGCTCGTAGCTTCGGTTCGAAATGCGCTAGCGGTTTGGTTTCAAAATTTGGATCGAATGATGGTTGATCCCAGTTGGCACAAAAATCGACGCAGTCCTGGTAGTAAGGGTGATCTTTGTAGCGTTCGCGTGCGTGTCGATCCTCGCCCGTGAAGTGAAAGTAGTAGTAGCCCTGAAACAGACCGTGGTGTTTGACGATCCAGAGATTCTTTTCACTGACAAATGGCGCAAGCATCGCCGCTGCAATTTGCGAATGATTGCCCGGAGCGATGTGATCTCCGATATCGTGCAGTAATGCGCACACGATTGTCTCGTCGTCTGCGCCATCGTTTTCTGCGCGAGTGGCCGTTTGCAGGCAATGCTCGAGCCTGCTGACCTGGTACGGGGAATCGCCCTCCAGCGCTTTCAACCACCCCAATACGCGATCCGCATAGTCTGCGTCGGAAGCTTCAAGAAAGGTGTCCAACAGGTCGTAGTCTTCCTGAGTGCCGTCTTCCATCGCCGCAAATGAAACTTTCTTATGCATTGCTCTATGTTCGCTCACTTAGACCGAACCACGGCGGCGTTTGCGACCACCACGACCCTCACCCTCAGCTGACGGAGCGCGGTACTGTCTAATCCAATTCTTACAATTAGGGTCATTGCCCATCATCACGTCGGCACCGAGAACCGCCTGCATAGTTTCTGGGTGCAAAGGGCTCGTGATTGCTGAGGTCATGCCCGCCGAAATTGCCATCGTCAAAAACGCGCTATTAATGCCGTTTCGGTTGGGCAAGCCAAAGCTGACGTTTGATGCGCCACAAGTTGTATTGACCTTCAGCTCTTCTCGCAAGCGCCGCACAAGATGCATCACCTGCTTGCCTGCAGAGTTGATAGCGCCTATCGGCATAACGAGTGGGTCGACGACAACATCTTCATGTGGAATGCCGTAGTCGGCGGCTCTTTGTACGATTTTTTTCGCGACTTCGAAGCGGATATTTGGATCTTCAGAAATGCCGGTTTCATCATTCGATATAGCGACAACTGCGGCACCGTATTTGGCGACCAGTGGCAAAACCACTTCGAGCACTTCGTCCTCACCTGTAACGGAATTAACCAGCGCCTTGCCCTGGTACACGGATAAGCCGGATTCCAGTGCGAGTACGATGGACGAATCAATCGACAATGGCACGTCGGTAATCGACTGAACCAGTTGAATCGCTTTAGCAAGAATGGCGGGTTCATCTGCTAGCGGTATGCCGGCATTAACATCCAACATGTGTGCGCCAGCGGCTACCTGAGCGAGCGCATCTGATTCAACGCGACTGAAATCGCCATTCTTCATTTCTTCGGCTAGCAGCTTACGGCCGGTTGGGTTAATTCGTTCGCCGATGACAACGAAAGGGCGGTCGAATCCGATACGCACTTCCTTAGTGGCTGAACTGATGACGGTTTCTGTCATTACTGTGATCTCCCAGTGACGCACTTGCGTCGTTACTACATCTATTTAGTGAGTTGCAGGATCTACGTCCCGAGCGATACCCGGGTGCCAAAGCTCCCGACCCGCGAGCACGCCCGAGCGCGTAACAATTTCGGCAACTCGATGTTCTTGTTTGAAAGCCATGATATGCACACCATGAACACCTTCAATTTCCTTGATTTGTTGGATCATGTCGACGCAAACATTGACGCCCTCGTCTTTCTGATTGTCGGCTCCCACCAAACGACGAACGATATGATCCGGGATGTGTACGCCGGGTACATTTGAGCGAATCCATTCGGCGGATTTTGCTGACGCCAACGGACCTACGCCAACGAGCATAAAAACCTTTTCATGAATGCCCATATCTCGAATGACGGACATGTAGTTTTTGAAAATTTCGATATCGAAACAGTACTGTGTTTGTACAAATTGTGCCCCCGCGGAAATTTTTTTGGCGAGTCTTAGTGGGCGGTAGTCCAGCGGTGGTCCAAACGGATTGGCCGCTGCACCGAGGAAGACTCGTGGCGGACTGGTGATTTTGCGACCACTTAAAAATTGTTTCTTGTCGCGCATGTCACGGACCATGTTAAGCATCGAAATACAGTCCAGGTCGAATACCGGCTTCGCCTCAGGGTGATCGCCAACGCCGACACTGTCTCCTGTCAGACATAAAATGCTCGACACACCCATCGCGGACGCGCCGAGCACGTCACCCTGAATCGCAATGCGATTTCGGTCGCGAGCAGAGACCTGCATGACCATTGCGTAACCACGGCGAGTCAGCAAGGAACACATGCCCACGCTGGACATATGACAATGGGCGCCAGATCCATCGGTCGCGTTGATTGCATCAACGTAGCCGTCGAACAAGGCAGCCCGTGCGTACACTTCTTCAGGATCCGCAGAATCGGGTGGCGCGATCTCTGCCGTTACGACAAACGCCCCCGCACGTAACACACGTTCCAGACGACCTGGAGAATCATGGCCTGTGCGAAAGGGTAGATTCTCGCCGGGGACTAAAGGTTCGTCGTCAAATTTCATTGTCGACCGCCTTGCGATTACGAACTTCTCTTAGCCAGGCCGATGTCCCAATTAGTTGATTGTTCAGCGCAGGTTGTACGAACTGAATAGGGTATTCTTTCTCGCCCAATTGCTGGTTGCCTTCCCAGGCCATCACCCACACACAGTCCATCTCAGGTTTCACTTCGCATTTGCCGTCGGCACGCACGCCGCCACAGGGGCCATTGCGCATCGTTTTGGGGCAATTCATCGGGCAGGATAAACCGGTGAAGCCAACGATACATTGGCCGCAGCTTCGCGAATTCATCAATAAGCCTTTGGTCAATTTTTCAATTGCAAGAAATGACTTATCGAGTCGCTGGTAGCCAATTCGTTCGAATAATGGATGACACAATGTCAGTGCATTCTCGATGCCGTGATACAGTTTTTTCAGCCAGCGGGCATTCCGCACCGACCATCGTCGCATTCGATACATGATTATTTCTCAGTGACCGAGACGTGATCGTGACGTGTGCGTTTGTTGCTTAGGCCAATATCTCGCTGCAGTGCGACCGTCTGTAAGCTGGATTCCAGTTCACCGTAGCCGCAGCTGACATGTTCGAAGACAAGACCGAGTTGTTTCGCCGCTTTTTTCGCAGCGAGCATTAGGTCTTCGTTATCGGTTTGTGACAGGTATACCACGCGTCGATAATTGCCAAAATAAGCATCGCGCAGTTCAGGGTGCTCGACCAGTTTTAATGGCTTGGTGACGAATTGATCGAAATGCTGTGCGAGGAAATCTGTCAGGTAGAACGTGCCGGGTTCTTCATCCGCGATTTCAGTGAAACGCGCTTCGCCTGCAAAAAACTGATAGCAATGTGCGCCGGGAAGCCGCTTGATGCCTTCCTCCTCAATGATTTTGTCTATTTCTCCGCCCGTGCCGCAATCGGCGTAGGCGACGAAGATGTCGGCGTAGTTTGCCTTGTTAAGACGAATTTTTTCTCGCAGGCGGGCGGGGATTTTTGTGGGGTGATTGTGCAGTTTGGCATCGATACATTTAAGATCCAGATGTTCCCAGCCATAGCGAGCTTTTAGCGCAGTGATTTCCTGTGCTAGTGCACCGCAAGCGATAACCAGAAGACGATCAGACACGAGTGACTACCGATACCCATAACAGGTGGACAGTGTGTAATTTGTGGTCCTATTTTTGAAGCTGCTTCGTGCCATGTGAAACGCCTTTGGGCCACTGCTAATAATTGCGATCAGCAAATTCTGATTTGCGTTGTTGCATAAATGCGAGGAGCGCGTCGTCTATGGCTGGGTCAAGGGGCGGCGCCTCGTATTCGTTGAGCATGGATTTCCACGTGCTGTTCGCCCGCTGCACGATGTCCTTCGATCCTTCTTGCTCCCATTGCTCAAAGCTGTTGTTGTCTGCCAGCGGCGAGCGATAGAACGCTGTTTCAAAATTCTTCTGCGTATGCTCAGCGCCCAGAAAATGTGATCCGGGGCCGACTTCGCGTAGTGCATCCATGGCCTGTCCGTTCTCTGAGGTATCAACGCCTGCCAGGAGAATGGCAATCATATTGGCTTGATCCGCATCCATGATGAATTTCTCGTAACCCATTGCCAGCCCGCCTTCCAGCCAACCCGCCGTATGCAGCATGAAGTTGACGCCCGCCAACGCGGCCGTCGTCATTGTGGTCGCGGATTCATACGCCGCTTGTGCGTCGGGAATCTTCGAGCCACACAGACCACCGCCACTGCGGAACGGCACACCCAGGCGACGTGCAAGTGAAGCCGCTGCATAAAGCACTAAGCTCGGTTCCGGAGTGCCGAACGTCGGTGCGCCGGTCTGCATTGAAACGGCGGCCGCAAAAGTGCCAAAAATTACCGGTGCACCGGGTCGAACCAGTTGCACATAGGCCATGCCTGCCAGTGCCTCAGCAAGAATTTGCGTGACTGTACCAACGACCGTGACGGGTGACATCGCACCGGCAATCAGGAAGGGCGATATCATGGTCGCTTGATTGTGCTCCGCGTAAACAGTTGCGGCGCCGAGCATTGTGGCGTCAAACGTCATTGGCGAATTGGCGTTGATTAAACTGGTGATGACCGTGTTATGTTCGACGAAATCGTCGCCAAAAACGATTTTGGCCATGTCGACAGAGTCTTGTGCCCGTTCCGGCGCCGTGACCGAACCCATAAATGGCTTGTCGCTGTACTTAATATGGCTATACACCATATCGAAGTGGCGCTTGTTGACGGGGATATCCATGGGCTCGCAAATGGTGCCGCCCGAGTGGTGCATGCCGGGGCTCAGATAAGCGAGCTTCACAAAATTTTGAAAGTCCTCAATGGTTGCGTAGCGGCGGCCCTCATCCAGGTTGCGAATGAACGGAGAGCCATACGCAGGAACCAACACGGTACGGTCTCCCCCGATGATGACATTGCGCGCAGGGTTTCTGGCGTGCTGAACAAATTCAGCGGGTGCTGAAGCTTGCACGATGGATCTGCACATGCCGCGCGGAAAGCGGACGCGTTCGCCGTCAATGTCGGCGCCAGCTTCCTTGAACAGTTCCAGTGCTCGCGGAAACTCGTTGAATTCAATGCCGATCTCTTCCAGGACAATTTCGGCATTGTTCTCGATTAGTTCGAGAGTTTCCTCGGAGAGAATTTCAACGTAGGGAATTTTGCGATCAATAAAGGCAGCCGTCGACACTGGCATTCGTTGCCTGGCCGCATGTTTGGCCTCGCGGCTGGCGCCGCGCCGTCTTCTTGGTTTGCTGCTCATGGAAGTCCCTGCGCTCGTGTCGAAACAGTGCTAACCGATTGGTTAAGCTTAGCTTTCAAGGAGCCAGTTTGGTCGAGTTAGGGTCTGTCTGCATGGTCGGGTGCGACACGGTTCTGGTCAAAAACGACAACAAATATCATGTGAAACCAAGGCCCTGGGGCGGCTTTACGCGTGCTTTGGCGCCTCTGATTCGGGGTGGGCGCGCGGCGACGATTAGGGTCTGCATTAATCTTGTCAACGCAAAATGATTCTGTGACTATTGTCGCGCGTAAAGCCACAACATCATTGCAACCCGAAGAGTCAGGAGATCGCCATTCAATCGCATGCCCGCATTGTCATCGTCGGAGGCGGCATCATGGGTGCCGGCCTTCTTTATCATCTGGCCGAAGAAGGTTGCACGGATGTGCTTCTGATCGAAAAAGGCGAACTGACGTCTGGTTCAACCTGGCACGCAGCCGGGCAATGCCCAAGCCTTGTCGGCAACTACAACCTCGCGAAGATTCACGCCTACAGCAATGATCTTTATCCGCGTCTCGAGGAAATGACAGGCCAGTATGTTAGCTGGCATGCATCGGGTGGTATTCGGCTGGCCCGAGAGAAAGTGGATCTTGAGTGGTTCAGTTATCTGCACGGCATTTCAAAAAGTGTCGGCTTCGATATGGAAATCATCGGGCCGAGCGAAATTAGTCAGCTTGTTCCATCCATGGATTTGTCCGGTGTTATTGCCGGTGCATACACCACGAGCGACGGACATGCTGATCCTTCTGGTCTGACCAACGCTATGGCACGTGGCGCCATCAATATGGGCGCCAAAATAGAGCGGCACAATCGCGTTATTGACATTAACCTGCTCGAATCCGGTGAGTGGGAAGTAGTCACAGAAAAAGGCACGGTCGTGGCTGAAATTGTGGTCAACGCCGCAGGTTGTTTCGCCCGCCAGATTTCGCAGATGGTCGGCAGCGATATGCCGCTCGTTAATATGGAACATCACTACGTGGTTACCGGTAACGTGCGGGAATTTGTCGCGGGCGACACAGAACTACCGGTTATTCGCGACCCGCATTCCTCGTCTTACATTCGCCAGGAACAAAAGTCGGGTCTGATCGGAATTTATGAAGGCGAACAGATGACGGAGGCTTGGGCACCTAAGGGATACCCTGCCTGGGATTCTGACAGCGAATTGTTTCCCGATGATCTTGAGCGTCTGATGCCCTGGCTTGGGCGCGCAATGGAGTGCTTGCCCATTTTGGAAGATGCGGGAATTAAGCGCATCGTTAATGGCGCAATTCCACATCCGCCGGATGGACCACCGTATCTTGGACCTGTCGCTGGTATTAAAAACTTCTGGTTGTGTTGCGGCTCGTCATTCGGTATCGCTCAAGGCGCAGGGTGTGGCAAGTACCTGGCGCAGTGGATGTTGCATGGTGATGCCGAAATCAACATGACCGGATTCGATCCACGCAGGCTGGGTGTTTTTGCTGACGCAGACTATGCTCGCGCCAAAGGATTTCAAGACTATCGAATGACTTACGTGACGCCATTGCCTGGTGAAGAATTGCCGGCAGGTCGGCCGCAACGAACGACGCCCTTGTATGAGAAATTACAGGAAAAAGGCGGAGTTTTTACCGAGACTTTCGGTTGGGAACGTCCCAAATGGTATTCCCTTGATGGTCGCGAAGAGGAATATAGCTTTACCCATAACAATGCATTCGAAGTCGTCCGCGATGAGTGTCTGGCAGTGCGCGAGCGGGTTGGAATTTTAGATCTCAGTGGATTCGCAAAATACGACATCAGTGGCCCTGACGCAGAAGCGTTCCTTAATAGGCTTTGCGCCAACCGCATGCCGGCCAAAATTGGTCGCATCGTGCTCGCGCATATTCTTTCCAAAAACGGCCGCATCCTGGGTGAAGTAACCATCACGCGCCTTGGAGACGATCGGTATTACCTTTTGTCTGCGGCCGGCGCAGAGCTTCGCGATCTCGATCATCTGACGCAGGGTGTTGCCGACGACGAAAGCGTCGCAATCGAAAATGTCACAGATGACAGAGGGGTGCTGGTGCTCGCGGGGCCCAGGGCTCGCGATGTTTTGGCGAAGCTGACTGATGCTTCGCTCGAGAATGATTCGTTTCGTTGGCTAACCGCCCAGGAAATCTCAGTTGCAGGTGTACCGACCCGCGCGATGCGAGTGAACTATGTGGGCGAGCTTGGTTGGGAGTTGCACCCTCCCATGCAAGATCTCGAGACGGTTTATTATGCCATCTGGGAAGCGGGTAGCGAATTCGATATTGCAGATTTTGGGTTGTACGCAGTCAACAGTTTGCGAATTGAAAAGGCTTATCGCGGTTGGGGCGCAGAACTCACCAACGAAGTCACTATGCTTGATGCTGATATGGAGCGCTTTTTGAAGCTCGACAAGGATGACTTCACCGGCAAAGATGCAACGCTCGCACAGCAGAAAGAATCGCGGACATTGCAATTGATTTACTTTGAAGTTGATAGCGACGATTCAGACGTGCGGGGCAATGAGCCAATCTATGTGGAGGGGTCTTGTGTTGGCATCACGACGTCCGGAGGCTACGGACACTTTACGAAGAAGAATCTTGGGTTTGGCTATGTGCCTCCGGAGCGTTCGAGTGCGGGCACCGAATTGGATATCGTGATGTTGGGCGAGCATCGTAAAGCACGAATTTTGGCGGATCCGGTTCACGATCCAGCCAACGAACGATTGCGAGTGTAAGGATGGCGGAATTACCGAAGAGTGCGAACGTTGTCATCATTGGCGGAGGCGTCATTGGTTGCTCTGTTGCTTATCATCTCGCGAAAATGGGCTGGTCTGATGTTGTCCTGTTAGAACGGCAACAGCTCACGAGCGGCACGACCTGGCATGCGGCGGGCCTTGTCGGTCAGCTACGTACGTCGATCAATATGACGAAGCTCGCCAGATACACGAGTGAGTTGTATCGCGGTTTGGAAGCAGAAACAGGTCAGGCAACCGGCTATCGTCAGTGTGGTTCAATTTCAATCGCGACCAATGAAGAAAGATTCGAGGAATTAAAACGCAGCGCCTCAATGGCAAAAGTATTTGACCTTGAAGTGAACGTGATTAGCGCAGACGAGATCGTCAGCCGCTACCCGCTAGTGCATAGCGACGACATTATCGGCGGAATCCATATTCCGTCCGATGGCTATGCCAACGCCGTCGACATTACGCAGGCCCTGGCAAAGGGCGCACGTAGTGCCGGCGCGAAAATTTTCCAGAACAAGAAAGTCACCCAGATATTGCACGATGGCAAACGGGTGACGGGTGTTTCCACACCCGACGGCGATATCTCAGCCACAAAAGTTGTGATTTGTGGAGGTATGTGGTCGCGCGATTTAGCGGCAAGTGTTGGCGTCAATGTGCCGTTGCACGCCTGCGAACATTACTACGCTTTGTTCGAATCGGTCGAAGGCCTTAATCCAGATTTGCCGGTGCTACGTGATTATGACGCATGCACCTACTACAAATATGATGCAGGAAAATTACTGGTCGGTGCGTTCGAGCCATCTGCAAAGCCCTGGGGTATGGACGGCATTGCAGAGGATTTCTGCTTTGACGAAATTGCGGGTGATTTCGATCATTTTGAACCCGTACTGCAAGACGCGATGGAGCGTATTCCCGCGCTGCAAAATGCGGGTATTCAGAAATTCTTTTGCGGCCCGGAGAGTTTTACGCCGGACGTTCGTTATCACCTGGGTTTGGCGCCAGAACTTGAAGGCTGCTTTGTTGCCGCGGGATTGAATTCAATTGGCCTGCAATCGGCTGGCGGTATCGGAAAAGTGATGTCTAAATGGATTCGGGACGGTCACCCGCCGGTGGACTTGTGGGAAGTAGATGTTCGACGAAACATGCCGTTTCAGGGCAATCGAAAATACCTGAGGGAGAGGGTTAGCGAGTCCCTGGGATTGTTGTATGCCACGCACTATCCCTATCGACAATACGAAACGTCGCGAGGCGTACGTAAGTCAGCCGTGCACGATCGACTCGTTGCTGCGGGCGCTTGCCACGGCGAGGCCTTCGGCTGGGAACGTCCGAACTGGTATGCCCCAGAAGGCGTTGAGCCAAAATATGAATACAGTTATGGACGTCAGAACTGGTTCGAACATTCTGCAGCAGAGCACCTGGCTGTACGCAACGGCGTCGGATTGTTCGATCAGTCATCGTTTGCCAAATTTCGCTTAGAAGGGCGCGATGCGGCGAGCGTCCTCAACAACGTGTGTGCAAACGACATAGACCAGACGCCGGGCCGGCTCGTTTACACCCAATGGCTGAATGAACGCGGCGGCATTGAGGCGGATTTGACCGTCACTCGACTCGATGAACAGACGTTTCTGATCGTGACTGCGGCGGAAACCGAGATTCGCGATTTCAGCTGGTTGAAAAGTCACGTGCCCTCCGACGCGCATTGCGTATTGACCAACGTCACATCCGGATTGGGTGTTATTTCAATAATGGGCCCGCGCGCACGGGAATTGCTGCAATCGTTGACGCCTGTGGACATGGGCAACGAAGCATTTCCGTTTGCCACAAGCCAGGAAATTGAACTGGGCTATGCGCTGGTGCGAGCTTCGCGCATTACATTCGTTGGCGAGCTGGGTTGGGAGTTGTATGTTCCCACCGAGTTCATGTTGGGTGTTTACGATGAAATCGTATCTGCGGGTGCTAGTGTCGAGCTTGTGCACGCTGGCTATCATGCGCTTAATTCATTACGCATTGAAAAAGCCTATCGTCACTGGAGTCACGACATCACCGACGAGGATTCACCCTTTGAAGCTGGGTTGGGATTCGCGGTGCGCATGAACAAAGCGAATGGTTTTATCGGTCATGCTGCATTGGCTGCACAAAAAGAAAACGGATTAGATCGGAGAATGGTGCAGTTCCGTTTGCAGGATCCCAAGCCACTGGTGTATCACAATGAACCGATTTGGCGCGATAGTAAGCTGGTTGGCCACATTACTTCCGGTGCGTACGGGCATACTCTAGGTGGCTGCATAGGTTTGGGTTACGTCCACGTCGATCGAGGTGCCAAAGCAGCGGAAATCCTAAGTGGTCGTTATGAAATTGAAGTAGCGGGCGAACGCATCGCAGCGGATGCATCACTTCGCCCGATGTATGATCCGGACAACGAACGTATCCGGCGTTAGTGACAGAGTGTCGGTCCCGGAATTTGTGCGTCTGGTTGAAACTTTTCTGACGCTGTTTCTTGTGAAAGTTTTGCTGTACCTAAATTTCGCGGCGAGCCAGTCACCAGATTGATTCGTCATTTCATGACATTGCTCTAATCCAGCAGGCACTAAATGAATCGCTCACGAACGAGTTCGTTTTATGCCACCAACGCTTGACAATTGTACCGAGTATTGCGCGCACCTGCATTTCTGTCGCCCAACCGTCAGTGTGGTCGGCATGTCGATTCGTTTGAGCGTTTCTGCGGTCACTGCGCGAAATGGTCCGGTGATCTCGCTTTTGACAGTTGAAAAGAATACGAACGATCCTGGAAGTATCGGCTGGTCGAGAAGGTCGAGTTCGAAGGAAGAGATGTCAAATCTTGCTCCAATATCCCAGAAACCTGGGTGCGCGTCTGCGCGATCTAGATCAGCAGTTACGGGTTCATGCCTGTAGGAAAGTATTGTTGATGGCGGGGATGCACCTGGTTTATTGCCGGAGCACTTTCAGTAATCTCGGGACGCGCTCAACGATAGCGATATTACGTTGGCCAATCGTACGGATGGCGGAACGGATTTGATAGATACTCGCGCGGGTTGGCCCACGATGAATGATCTGCCATGGGGTACAGCAGATTTAGGTGATGCGTTGGCTAAGCACTGCGAGTTGCAGTCTTTCACGTTAGAGCGAGTCGATGGCAGCTTCGATGTCGACACGAAATTGGATTTGGAGTACGCCGCGAAACATTTCTTGGGGGACCTGCGTCCCGCCCGTGGCAAGCTCGTCGAAGAGATTAGACGGCTAAAAATCTCCTGGTGCTGCGATTCCAATTTTAATGGCAAGGATCTGAGTTATCGCGGGTCGTTTCATTCAAGCCTGATCAGCATGATAGAAGCCATCAAACGTATGCCCGTCAATCTCGCATATCATTTGTAGAGAATTACGATGAAACTTAACCATTGTCTGATCTTCTTCGAAGCGAATGAAGTAGGGCTCACTTGCTGCGCTTTGTAGTGGCTGTCCGGACAGTTTTTCCCGATTTTCTGTATAGAAAGTATCAATGCCGTCACCTACTACGACGCCGACGTGCTCCAGCCCCATCTGGCAGGCATCACGGTTTCTTGGCGGAATGAGCTCAATCAATTGCGTTGAGAAATGATCGCCGATATCCAGTGGATCTGTTAGCCGCAGCTTCGAAATTGGCCGTCCATTCCAAACGTTCTCTACATTGGCGCAACAGTGTTTTTCAATTGCAGCACGCAGATCTCGGTACTCGTCAACCGTTCTGGTGCGGTATGCTAGGTGGCTGATCGGAAGTCCGGAGATATCAATGCCAAGCTGAGTTAGGCGCTCACGTTGCTGTCTGAAAAACCCCAGGTAGTCGCCAATTGCTGCTCGGATATCCATTACACATCAGTCCCCCATTCTTGGTGGATATGATTCGGTGTCGCTCAACGTGACGACGTCGTCGCTATAAAACCCGTTAAAGTCAGTGCGGCCACTCAGGCTGTACGCGCCTGTGGTACCGAATTCAATGTGATCACCAACACTGATGTCGATTGGAAGAACCAGTGCGGTCGGCATGACGTCCGCCGAATCGCATGTTGGACCATAAACAGAGAATGGTTTTGTCTCACCGGCGTGTGGTTGACCTTGGCGGAATACGCGTAAGGGATACTCCAGGTGTCCGTTAGCCGTTAGTTCCCAGAAAGAGCCATATAGACCATCGTTTAGATAGATGCTATCCGGCTTGCGCAGCAACACGCGGGTAACCGTCGACATTCCACTTGAACTCAAAGCTCGGCCGGGTTCGGCCATCAATTCTCCGTCCGACGATAGCGGCAAGTCTTTTCCAGCCTCGTTGGCGCGTTCGATAAATTCCTTGATCGCCGGCGCTGAAAAATCCGGATAGATGGTAGGGAAACCGCCACCAATGTCTAACAAGCGGATTTGCATTGGCAGTTTGCGTAAGACTTCGCGCGCGATGCCGATGGCGTGGGCATACGCTTCTGGACTCTTGACACTGGTACCTACATTGAATGCCACTGCGGGCTCCGCGCCGTTTGCCGCGATCGCTGCAATAATGGTTGGTATGTCATCGACTGCCGCACCGAATTTGCACGACAAGTCCTGGGTTGCGGATTCGTGCGAGACCGCTATGCGAGCAAAAATTACCGCGTTTGCTGCGTCAATCTCGGCGAGGAGTGCACCCAAACCACTGAGGTCATCGACGACAAAATGTCGAACACCATATTTTTGCTGAGCAATCCGTGCGTCACCTGGGAACCGCACCGGGTTCATGAAGTAAGAGGTTGAATCGGGGCAACTCGTGGCTACTAGTTCAATTTCAGCCATCGATGCACAATCAAAATGTTGCACGCCGCCCTGCTGCAAAACCTGGAGGATCTTGGGATGGTTGTTGGCTTTTACGGCGAAGAGCACGCGACCGACAAAGCCTTCCACAAATTCTCGCGTTGATGCTTCGTACACGTGCGGATAGATGCAATAGACCGGATGGTCCGGATTCTTTTCGCGCAGGAGCGCTTCAACGTAGGTGTAAGTATCTTTCACGACGCGGATGGTACGCGAGTTTAACTGCTCCGGCATGAAAATGGAGCGGGGTCAGAGTAGTGCTCTGACCCCGATTTAACTTAAGCAGCGGCGCGTCTCTTCGCGACCAGCTCCAGCGCAGTTTCGACCGCCATTCCCGCATCGCGACAATATGCGTCCGCGCCAATCGCTTTGCCGAAATCTTCGTTCAGCGGCGCACCGCCGACCATAACGATGTAATCGTCGCGCAATCCCTTTTCGACCAATGTGTCGATAACCACTTTCATATACGGCATCGTCGTGGTCAGAAGCGCTGACATCCCCAGAATATCGGGCTGGTGTTCCTCGAGTGCTTCGAGGAAGCTCTCAACCGAATTGTTAATGCCGAGATTGATGACTTCGAAGCCGGCGCCTTCCATCATCATACTGACGAGGTTCTTGCCAATATCGTGAATGTCACCTTTAACGGTGCCTATGACCATCTTGCCAATCGGCTTAGCACCTGTTTCGGCAAGCAATGGTTTCAAGATTCCCATGCCACCTTTCATGGCATTGGCGGCCAGCAACACTTCAGGAACGAACAGGATGCCGTCGCGAAAATCGATGCCAACAATCGTCATGCCACCGACAAGCGCGTCATTGAGTACTTTTTCAGGGCTCCAGCCGCGCCCAAGAAGAATCTCTGTTCCTTCAATGATTTCATCCAGCATGCCGTCGTAAAGATCGTCATGCATCTGCACCACCAATTCGTCGTCTGGCAGCGCCTTCAGATCAATGTCATCGTCCATGTCGGTATTGTCGTTCATAGTTCTAAATGTCCGTGTTGTCTAGACTAGGTTCGCCCTGCAGATTCTGCAGGTAGTGAAATTGGAAACAGATCGCGAACTTTCTTGTCTGTTTCATCGCTAATGTGTTTTGGAAAATGTGTGGCGAGTATTTCATCTCGTTTCTCGATTGCGCGCTCCAACAGTACGGGTTTACCATTTTGTTCCCACACGTTTGGACTGTCGCGATCACTGACATCAGGATAAATATATTCGCTTTGCATAACTTCAAGCGTTTGATCTGAGCCGAGGTAATGACCCGCGCCACCCGTACAAACTTCTTTTAAAGTGTCGAAACTTAAAGTCTTACTATTTACCTCGATGCCGCGCGTAATACGCATCGCGGCCCCCAGAACGTCATTGTCCAATAGAAGACTCTCTGGACATGCGCCCAGCAGGCTCGCATACATGCCGGCTGATTCGTAAATGATGTTTGCACCCGATAAGGCCGGGGGCAAAACCGTATACGCGCGCTCCGCCCCGCCCTGAAAGTCAGGAAATTTCGAGTCAGACATACCGCATGCGGTGCCGAAGGGCAAATCAAAATGATTTCCCATCTGTGCGCAGGCAGCAGAAAGCAGACCCTGTTCCGGTGATCCGCCACTCATCGCGCCCGTGCGTAAATCGGAAACAAATGGCCAGGTGCCCAGTATTGCCGGCGCGCCAGGCTTGATCGCATTGACGTATACGAGGCCGCCGAGACATTCAGCCCAGGCTTGCGATACGGCACCAGCGAGACACGCGGGCGTTGTTGCACCCGCTTGTCCAGCGGATAGCAATAGCACCGGCATTCCACCTTCGACCGCGACTCGCAGGCAATGCAGCGCGTCTTCCGCAAACTTCATCGGTGGCACTACAAAACAATTCGATTGACTAACGAACGGACGCGCACGCCATTTTTCTTCTCCACCAGCGATGATGTGCAGCATCTCCAGCGTTTTTTCCAGGTGCGTGTAATGTGTCCAGCTTGCACCGACATGCTTGCTCGTACCTGCTACTGAGCAGTACGTCGTGTTTAAGTCCATCTCATAATTGTCAAGCACGTCGCGCAGGACACACATTCGCTGAAACATGTGAATGTGTTCGCAAGTATCGGTAATGCGCGCCATGTCGAAGAGATCTTGAGATACAGATTCCCGGTAACTGTTGGTTGCCGGATCCGCGATCATCACGGCGGCACCTGCCGTTGAGAAGTGCACGCGCTGACCATTGATCTGTAGGTCGTGTTTGGGATCTTGTCCGTACAAGACCAGATTTCGCTCAGCTTGTTCGAGTGCCTTTTCAATGACAGGTCTTGGCATCCGCAAACGACCGTCGTTGCCCATGATCGCGCCAACAGCTGTGCACGCTTCAATGCAGTGCGGTGTCGCTTCGTTAAAACCCACTTCCTCTAAAATGCGGAAGATGTTGGCTTCAATCGCCGCCATGCCGTTATCGTCCAACGGACGATAGTGACCCCCTAGCTCGCCCGGATGAACGGGCTTTTCAGCCTCGGCTAATGGAGCGCTACGCAATGCTACGCGTGCTTGTCTGCCACCGGATCGTCGAGCCATATTTGAGAATCCTTTATGAGGTTGGTGCTCGAATCACTGAGCCGGAGCGATATTGGCGCTAGCCATTGATGGCTTCAACCGAAAAAAATTAGTACCATGCATTAGAAATATTAATGTGTGATCGGTAATCGCATGCAAAGACGACTCCCATCATTGACCAGCTTGCGCGCCTTCGAGGCGGCGGGACGTCATTTGAGCTTCACCAAAGCAGCGGCAGAGCTGACGGTTACTCAGGCGGCAATTAGCCATCAGGTAAAAGCGCTGGAACAACAATTGAACGTCGCACTCTTCGTTCGATTACCGCGCCAACTGAAACTCACGGCCGCGGGGGAGTCTCTGTTGCCCGTCGTCCATCAGGCCTTCGACACAATCGCCGCGGGTGTTGCCGAGTTAAAGGGCACCCAAGGTCGCGCCGCCTTAACGGTTCGATTGGCGCCATCATTTTCCGCAAAGTGGTTATCCCCGCGCTTGGGCGCATTCCGCCGCCTGTATCCACACATCGAACTTTCATTAACACATGCGATCGGCCCCGCAGATTTCAAAATGCAGTCTATCGATCTCGCTGTGACCTATGGCAAAGGCGATTGGCCCGGCGTTGTCGCGGCGCCAGTCTTGTCACTCGACTTTATCCCGGTATGTTCACCAAATTATCTGCAGGGGGAATATGTGCTGCGGGCGCCTGCGGATCTTGCGCATTGCACGTTATTGCATGACGGAACCTACGAGAATTGGTCTGCCTGGCTAGATCTTGCGGACGTATCGGATGTCGATGCAAAACGCGGACCGGTGTTAGATGACACCAACGTCCTTATTCGAGCCGCCGTCGATGGCTTGGGTATTGCATTGGGCTCAAGTATCTTTGTGGAGGATCATTTGCGCGCGGGCCGTCTGGTGCAGCCATTCAAACCCGTGTTGCGCGACGAACATGCCTATTATGTTGTATGTCCACCCGCACACTGTGAGCGACCGGAAGTAGCTGCATTCAGAGATTGGTTAATCGAGCAATCGGAAAGTGCTACAGACCGCTAACTAATTTCTGCACGCATGCCTTTGTACAAACTGGCGCACATTAGTAACAGGATGATGCAGAACGGCAAGCCTACAGATATCGCCAACGCTTGCAGCGAGCTCATGCCGCCGCCCAGTAATAAAACAATGGCAACCAGACCCACCAGCACACACCAAAAGACGCGTTGCCGCACTGGCGCATCCATTTTTCCGCCTGCCGTGATCGTGTCGACCACTAAGGAGCCGGAATCGGCTGACGTGACGAAAAAGATTGCGATCAAAACCAAGCCGAGCATAGAAACGAGCTCTGTCATCGGCAGCCCCTCGAGCATTTTGAACAACGCGAGTTCTGGTGCCGCATCGGCAACGCCGCGGTAGCCGTCGTTCACCAATTGATCTAATGCCGTTCCGCCGAATGTCGACATCCAGATAATTCCAATGATGGTTGGAATTATCAGCACCCAAGTGATGAACTCGCGCGCGGTGCGCCCGTAACTCACGCGTGCGATGAACATGCCAACAAATGGGGACCACGAAACCCACCAGGCCCAATAGAACGTGGACCAAACATGGTAGAACGCAGTGTCTTCCCGACCCACCCAGTTACTCAGTTTTGGCAGAAAATAGAGGTAGTCGACCGTTGCCGTAAAGAAGGTTTTCAAGATGAGCAGCGTCGGTCCCGCAATGATCACGAAAAGCAATAAACATGCGGCGAGGCCCATATTGATTTCGCTTAGCCGCTTGACGCCTTTGTCGAGGCCGGCAACAACTGAAACCAAAGCGATCGCAATGACGCTCGCGACAATTAAGACTTTACTGACCGCGGTAATTTCAATTCCGAACAGGTAGTTCAGACCGCCGCCTAGCTGCTCGGCCCCAATTCCTAAGGACGTGGCCAATCCGAAAATGGTGGCCAGTACGGCTGTGATGTCTATAACATGACCTAATGGTCCCCACACCGCTTTTCCAAACAGGGGGTAGAAGGCCGAACGCATTGTTAGCGGCAAGCCGCGGTTGAAGCAAAAGAAAGCGAGCGCAAGACCGACAACTGCATAAACGCCCCAGGCATGTAGGCCCCAATGCAGAATCGCTGCCGACATGCCTGCGCTGGTAGCTGCCTCGATGTCGTTTGGATCGATTCCTAACGGCGGATTGAGCGAGTGCGTAACCGGTTCGAGTACGCCGAAAAACATCAGTCCAATGCCGACGCCGGCCGAAAACAACATCGCTAGCCAGGCTGGGTAGCTGTATTTCGGTTTTGCATTTGCACCGCCTAAGCGAATGCGGCCGAGTTTGCTGTAGGCGATGAAAAGTCCAAATAGTACGAAAAAATTCATCGAAATCATGAACACCCAATCGAACTTGGTCGTGATCCAAATGCGTAGGTCAGAAAAGGCCGCGCCTGCTGAATCGAGAAAAATGATTGTTATTGCGACGAACGTGACGACCAATGTTGCAGAAACAAAGAATACTGGATTGTGAACGTCCAGGCCCAGCCAACGAACGTTGTCCTGACCGATCGCATATTCTGAGTTAGCAGGTTTTTGGTTCGAGTCTGGTTCAGTCGACAAGCGGGTTCTCCAATTTCGATTTATTCACTCTGGGGTCGCTGCAACAGGGTAACTGCAACACAGTACAAGCTGTAATCGTGAGTCGTCTCTAGCACTTTACGAGTCGCTGCGTGACAACTCCGTCTGCCATAGCGCTTTACCGAGGCCAAACATCATCAAAATCAAAATGATTGAGAACGGCACGGCAATGATGGTTGAGGCTGCCTGCAATGCGGACAATCCGCCGTTCAACAGCAAGAGACCCGCGATTAGCCCAATGGTCGTGCCCCAGAATACACGTAATGCAATATGTGGGTTCATATCGCCAACACAAATGATTGTGCAGATGATCAGGGTTCCGGAATCAGATGAGGTCACAAACCAGGTGATGATCAGGGTTGTCGCGAGCATCGTGAGTGCCCAGGTTGCCCAATCGACCTGCATGAGCTCAAACATGATGAACAAAGCCTGCGTCATGTCAGCATTGACCGCATCGACCAGGCCACCGCCACCATTCAGCTCGATGTCCAGGGCTGTCGCGCCAAATACACATAGCCACAAAAAACCGATAAGCGTCGGCGCCAGCAAAGTTCCGGCAACATATTCCCGTAGCGATCTTCCACGCGATATCCGCGCCATGAACATGCCGACAAAGGGGCCCCAGGAAATCCACCAGCCCCAATAGAAGATTGTCCATGCACTCTGCCAGGACTTGTCTTCCGCAGGATCAACCCATAAACCCATAGGAATGAAGGTCGCGAAATAGTCAGCGGTGCCGTAAAGGTACGCTGCAAAGATGGCCAGACTCGGGCCGCCGATGATAATGACGCCAAGCAAAATGATGCTTAGCCAAATATTCAGTTCGCTCAAGCGACGAATGCCGCGATTGACACCGGATACCGCCGAAACTGTGGCGATGGACGACACGCCCAGTATTAGCACTAACTTCGACATCGGGGTCGCTTCAATGCCGAATAGATACTCGATCCCGGCCGACATTTGCGATGCGCCAAGCCCGAGTGTTACCGCGATACCAAAAAGTGTGCTGAACACGGCGATGATATCGATGACATTACCGATCGGCCCGTAGATGCGATCGCCAAGTAGTGGATGCAGTGTTGAGCGAATGCTGAGCGGCAATCCTTTTCGAAACGAAAAGTACCCGAGGCATAAACCGACCATTGAATAGACCGCCCAGCCATGCAGCCCCCAATGAAAAAGAGTAATGCGTTGCGCGATGATTGCCGCGTCGGCAGATAGGGGTGTAACCGATTCCTTCTCCAGGAACGGCCCGGCTTGAAGATGAAAGACTGGCTCTGCAACACCGTAGAACAAAATACCGGTGCCGACTCCTGCGCTGAATAACATTGCGAACCAGGAAAACCGGCTGAATTCAGGTGTTTCGTTATCGACGCCCAAGGTGACACGACCATACGGTGATACGGCCACGCCGATGGTAAAGAGCATATACAGGGTGACGACCCAAAAGAGATAACCAGTCAGATTCTCTGCAATGAATTGTTGTGGTTCGCCCTGCAGGCTACTGGCGAATCCAGGGAAGATAAGTATCGCGCCAACGAAAACGAGGGCTAGCAACGCCGATGAGATACCGACAACCGGGTTGACGCGTTCAAACCACGTTTTAACCATTGGCGTATCGCCTGCGCATCGTTTGCGCGTCCCGTCTAACAGTCCAACGTGTTTTCAGATTCCCATGGCGTAATGGTTCGCGTGAAACGTTGCCACTCCTGGTTTTTCAATTTTACGTAGCTGTCAATAAACTCATCGCCGAACGCAGTTCTCGCAACGCTGCTTTTGTCGAGCATGCGAATCGCATCCAGAAGGTTAGTTGGCAGTTTACGAACCTTCTTGAGCTTATGTTGTTCAGTGTACATATTGAGATCAACACGTTTGCCAGGATCACGCTTGTTGTTAACGCCATCCATGCCCGCCGCGACTACCGCAGCTTGAAGCAGATAAGGATTGGTGGCGCCATCCATCAATCGAATTTCAAAGCGACCACTGTCGGGAATGCGCACCATATGCGTGCGGTTATTGCCAGAGTAGGTGATGGCATTCGGTGACCAGGTTGCGCCGGACGAAGTCACTGCAGCGTCGACACGTTTGTAACTGTTGACGGTCGGGATAAATATTGCTGCCATCGAATCGGCGCTGTGCAATACCCCGGCTAAGAAACTGTAGGCAAGCTTGGATAAACCCATTTCATCTTTCTTGTTCAGGAACAAATTTTTCTTGCCAGCTTTGTCCCACACTGAAACGTGTGCATGGCAACCGTTGCCCGTCAAATGCGGGAAAGGTTTTGGCATGAACGTCGCGCGGTAGCCGTGATTTTCGGCAACCGACTTCGCCATAAACTTAAAGAACGTGTGGCGATCAGCGGTGGTCAGACAATCAGTATAGTCCCAGTTCATTTCGAACTGGCCATTCCCGTCTTCGTGATCGTTTTGGTATGGATTCCATCCCAGCGCCAACATTGCATCGCAAATCTCGGATATCACATCGTAGCGACGCATCAATGCAGACTGGTCGTAACAGGGCTTCGCGTTGGTATCCATATCATCCGAGAGCACATCACCTGCCGGGTTGATGAGAAAGAACTCGCATTCGACACCGGTCTTAACAACGTAACCTTTCTTTGCGGCCGCCTCTATTTGCCGTTTGAGGGCTACTCGTGGTGACGCCTCAACGGGCTTACCGTCCATCCACAAATCTGCAGCAAGCCAGCCGACTTCGGGTTTCCACGGCAGTTGAATGAGACTGTCGGGGTCCGGGAGAGCAAACATATCGGGATGCGCCGGCGTCATATCCAGCCAGGTCGCAAAACCGGCAAATCCTGCACCGTTTTTTTGCATGCCGCGTATCGCGCTGGCGGGAACTAACTTGGCGCGTAAGTGGCCGAGGAGGTCAACGAAGCTGACCAGAAAATATTTGATGTTCTTGGCTTTGGCGATGGCGCCTAAATCTTTAGCCATGAATAGCCTTCCCTTTAGTTTTTTGTGAGGTGTTGGTGTTTAGTATTTGCCTGGTATCCAATCGGTTCCCGCTAACGGTACCTTCGCCATTGCTGCAGCTTCGACTGTTAGCGCGGTGAGGTCTTCAGGTTCCAGATTTAACACATGAGATTTTCCACAAGCGCGAGCCAGTGTTTGCACTTCAAGCACCATCGTGGCCAGGTAATTCTTTAGCCATCGAGCGCCCTGTTCAGGTTGCAGGCGTTTCTCGAGTTCGGGATCTTGTGTCGTTACACCGACCGGGCAGCGTCCGGTATGACAATGATGACAATGTCCTGGTGTTGTTCCCAGCGCGGCGTAGTCGTCAGGATAAATATTGCGATTACAGCCCAACGCCACCATTGCAGCGCTGCCGATTGACACCGCGTCGGCGCCAAGTGCCAATGCCTTCGCGACATCAGCACCACTGCGAATCCCGCCGGATACGATTAGCTGAACCTTACGATGCATGCCCAGTTCTTGGAGGGCTTCGACCGCCATGCGGACTGCAGGCAGTGTGGGAATGCCAACATGTTCGATAAAAACATCCTGGGTTGCGGCTGTACCACCCTGCATGCCGTCGACCACGATGACGTCGGCCCCGGACTTAACGGCAAGCGCGACATCATAGTGCACACGGGTTGCCCCGACTTTCACATAGATTGGAATCTGCCAGTCTGTAATCTCGCGCAATTCCTGAATCTTGATTGCTAAGTCATCCGGTCCGGTCCAATCGGGGTGTCGACAGGCGCTGCGCTGATCGATGTCTTCCGGTAGGTCGCGCATTCCGGCAACCCTCGAGGTGATCTTGTGGCCCAGCAACATCCCGCCGCCGCCGGGTTTAGCGCCTTGACCGACCACCACCTCCAGCGCATCAGCGCGCCGCACGTCGTCCGGATTCAATCCGTAGCGAGAGGGCAAAACCTGATAAATGAGCGTCTCGGAAGACTGCCGCTCTTCTTCGGCCATACCGCCGTCACCGGTGGTAGTGCTAGTGCCAATCTCAGTTGCCGCACGGCCAATCGCTTCTTTCGCATTTGCACCAAGTGCACCGAAGCTCATGCCGGCAATGGTAATGGGTATTTTCAGGTGGACAGGTTTTTTCGCAAAGCGTGTGCCCAGCACGACATCGGTCGCACACTTTTCCCGATAGCCTTCCAATGGATAGCGTGACATTGACGCACCCAGAAAGACCAGGTCATCAAATGTTGGCAAACTGCGCTTCGCACCAAAGCCACGAATCTCGTAGATGCCCTGATCAGCGGCACGGTGAATTTCCTCAAGTACTGTTGCGGGAAATGTTGCCGATGGGCGAGGAGCTTTGTTGTCAGTAGTCATTGGCGTTATCTACATGAAAGTTGTACAGCGTTCTCGCTGAGCCGTAGCGACGAAAATCTTTTGCGTCCGCTTGAACTCCGCTATCTGCGAGCAGTGCGGCGAGGTTCTCAATATGTTCTGTGGTCATTTCTTTCTCAATGCAATCCGCACCTAGTTCGCCTACTTTGCCGCGAACAAATAATTGTGCCTCATAGAGTGAGTCTCCAAGGTGATCACCGGCATCTCCGCAAATGACCAATCGCCCCTTCTGCGCCATGAACGCACTCATGTGCCCAACGTTGCCGGCCACAACGATATCGATGCCTTTCATTGAGATGCCACATCGTGAGCTGGCGTCACCTTCGATGACCAGCGTACCGCCGTGTCCGGATGCTCCCGCGTATTGCGACGCGTTGCCTTTGATACGTACCGAGCCGGACATCATATTCTCGGCAACGCCAGGACCGGCATTGCCAGTGATTGTGACATCTGCCGTTTTGTTCATTCCTGCGCAGTAGTAACCGACGTGTCCGTCAATAACGACGTCGACGGCGGTATCGATTCCGCAAGCAACGCAATGCTGACCGCCAGGGTTAGAAACGGCAACGTCAACGGATGGATTGTCGTGTAGATGCTGATTCAGTTCGCGCACTGAATCAGTTTTGAGATCAAATTTTGTCATCCACGACCCCAGGTATAGACGGTTGCGGGCGACGGCTCCCAGATGGTGGCGTGCTCGACACCAGGTAACTGGGCAATGGCGCGAAATTCAGAAGCCATTGCGACCCAATCGTCAGTCTCGGCCATGACGGCAGGTTTGCATGCAATCGGATCCCGAAGAACCGCAAACCCGTCTTTAGTGCCGATCGCGAAGGTATAGAAACCATCCAGATCAACAAGCGCTCGCTCGAGAGCAGCTTCCAGAGTGTCCCCTTCGCGCAGTCGCCACATTAAATATCCCGCCGCAACTTCTGTGTCATTGTCAGTCTGAATGTCGACGCCTTCATCACGAAGTTTTCGACGCAAGCGATTGTGATTGGATAATGAGCCGTTGTGCACCAGACAAAGATCCATTCCAGTTGAAAACGGGTGCGAATGTTCGGTTGTTACAGCGCTTTCGGTCGCCATGCGGGTATGACCCAGTGCGTGGGAGCCATTCAATTCGTGCAATTTGAATTGCTCTACAAACTCGCGCGGTAAACCCTTTTCTTTATAGATCTCAATTGCTGAGCCCGCGCTCATGACGCGGACATCTGCATGCTCTGCTTTTAGCCAGGTGCGAACTCGGTCGACATCGGTTGCGGCCGTGATGACTGCGTGGCTGGCGTGAACGCGTAAGGCGACGTCGGCGCTGATGTGAGCAGCAAGCTTCGATTGCAATGCGGACCAGTCGTAATCCGTGGCGGCATGCAGGGTTAATTTGCAACTAGAGGCTGCAACCGGATCTCGATATAGCGCGACGCCGGCACTGTCGGGCCCGCGATCGCTCATCTCTACCAGCATTGCAGCCAACATCTGGCCCAGCGTCGAATTGAGATCATCATTTTTTAAATAGATGCCAACAATGCCGCACATGACGTTCCTTTTTTATTCTTTTTTGAGCGCGATCTCGAAGTGTACACGGTCTTATTGAACTGTTAATTAGTTTTGGAATGATGATTTGTGACAGCGCCGCGCCGCAGTACGACATGCAGAATAACGAGAGATCACGCAGGGATGTCTTAATTTAACAGCAATTCTAATAGTGGACGATGTTGACGGCTTACGCGACAACAGGGACAGTAGCGGTTGTTGTTCGCTGGCGCTGAGTACACAGGCATTGCGCAATGAGCAAAATTTCACAACAAACAATTGATGCGGTTCTGCAACCGATTGGATCTGCCAAGGGTTTGCCCAATGCCGCGTATGTCGATGATCAGGCGTTTCTGCATGATCGTGACGCCGTTCTGAGTGCGTCCTGGGCAGGCATAGCATTCGGCAGCGAGCTGCCCGAGCCGGGCTATGCAAAGCCTCTCAATTTTATGGGCCTGCCGTTACTTGCGGTACGCAACAAATCCGGCGAAATAAACGTATTCCACAATGTTTGTAGCCACCGCGGCATGCTGCTGGTAGCAGAAGAGCAGACGATAAAAACAGTAATTCGGTGTCGTTATCATTCGTGGGCTTACGATTTGGACGGTGCGCTTCGCGCGACACCCCATATTGGCGGCGTGGATAAACATGAATGCGCAGGCTTCAACTGTGATGGCCACGGCCTAAAGCTGGTGCGCTCCGTGCTCTGGATGGACGTGATTTTTGTCAATTTATCTGGCGATGCACCGTCGTTTGATGAATTCATTGCGCCCGTTGTGCAGCGGTGGGAGGCGTTTTCGGGCGCCGGCGGACTTCAAGACGTCTATCCGTCCGACACGGGCAGTCGTTTGGAGTTAACAGTTGCCAGCAATTGGAAGCTGCCCGTCGAAAATTACTGCGAGGCCTATCACGTTCCATGGGTGCATCCAGGCCTCAGTGAATATTCGCCGCTAGATCAGCACTACAATATTGTCGACGGCGACGATATGTCAGGGCAGGGAACACTCAACTACACGCCGACAAATACGGCCGATGCGGCGTTGCCACCATTCGCTGCCTGGCCAGCGGATAAGATTAAGCACGCTGAATATATTGCGCTGTATCCGAATGTTCTGCTGGGCATTCAAGCAGATCACGCTTACGCAATTCTGCTGGTGCCGCAAGCTGCAGATAGAACGCTCGAAAAATTGCAGATTTGCTACGTTGGGGAAAAATCGACTGGACCAGAGTATCGAGAATGCCGGGAAGCGGTCCTGGCGGCGTGGAAAGGCGTTTTCGTTGAAGATGTATTTGCGGTTGAGGCAATGCAACTAGGTCGACAATCCCCCGGATTTCAGGGCGGCGTTTTTACACCGATTATGGATGTGCCGACACACCACTTTCACGCTTGGGTCGCCAGGAAGTATCAAGCAGCGATTGGCTAAATAAAGTCTCTAATTGAGCGGAACGTCTACGCGGGTGCCGGCATAATATTTCAACCACGGTGTAAGGTCGACTGTTCGCGGCAGCACATCGTCCACGTAGATCTCTCGGCACAGCGAAGCGACCTTTTCCGGTAGTGTGCCGAGCTCGTCCGGACGCGCTACCAGACTAATGTGTCGTGCGTTGTCGCCGCCGCCAAGCGGGAGTACATGCACACCCTCGAGCAGGGCAGGAAATTGCGCAATACAAAGGCCAGTCGCAATGGCCCATCCCTGCCCAGCTTGGACAAACCGCATTAGCGTTTGAGTGCTGTCAAATTCGTAACGCGTGCTTGGACTGACGTTTAGGCGACGTGTGACCAGATCAGTCAGCGCGCCAATTCGCGACAGGCGCGTGTAACGCACAAACGGGACCTCAGCCGCTAACCGCTGCACGAGTGGAGTTTCGCTGGTGACAAATCGATCGGGAACCAGCATCAGGAGGGTGTCGCGCCACCATCGCTTGTAGCGGATAGCTATGGATAGGCAGCTTAATCCCCGCCATATCCGCAACCACTGAGCTCGTTCCTGCCACGGCCTGGACGGTCACGCCGCACTCAATCGTGCCGCGATTCGTCTCCATCGCAGCGATTCGGCCGTTTTTGACTTTGAGCCCAACGACTTCGGTCAATTGATGTAATTCGACCCCTTGTTCGCATGCGCCACGAGCGTATCCCCATGCGACCGCATCGTGTCGTCCGGTGGCCCCGTCGGCGTGCCACAGTCCGCCCAAAATCGGAAAGCGAGCGTCCTCTGACATCGCCAGATTGGGTGCCAATTCGCGAATTGCCTGGCGGTCGAGCATTTCTGAGCGCACGCTAAGATGCTGATTGACCTCTGCGCGCCAACGCAGACTGCGCATTGCTGCGTCGCTGTGTGCCAAAGTGAGTTGGCCACGATTTTCCAACATAATGTTGTAGCCGAGCTCGTTGCTGAGGTTGCCGAACAGATCGACCGACTCACGATAAAAATTGACGCCTTCCTCGGTCAGGTAGTTGGAGCGGATCACCGCGGTATTTCGAGCGGTATTGCCACCCCCCCCAATATTCCTTCTCGAGGATCGCGACGTCCCGAATACCGTGGTGTTTGGCCAGATACCAGGCAATTGCCGCCCCATGTCCACCACCACCGATGATGATCACGTCATAGCGAGATTTGAGGGCTTTTGGCTTCCCGAACGCGGGTTGTCCGGGGTAACGATTGCTAAAGGCGTATTTGAGCAGTGCGAGCGGCATTAATATGACATCAGAAATTAACTCGAGGAAATTTGCCAGTGGCGACTGTGGGGTCAATCAAAGAACGAGACTATAAGTGATTCTTATAGATTTTCGAAACTGGCCGATAATCGCGCGTAAAAGTGGGCGATAAATTTTTTAAATAGATGCCTTCCACTAGAAGTAGAGCGCGGTTTTTGGATATATGTTTTTCGAGATGTGGTTAAATGAATTTAATTAATAAAATTAATTAATTGATTCGCAAAAGTGATTTGTATTAGCAGTCTGTTTGGCTGAAATTGTTTAGTATAGCTACATAGTTGGATAGTTCACGCCAATCCCTGGGAGGGGAAGCATGTTAAAACGAAATAAGGTACATGACGCTGTATTTTTCGCATTGTCAGCCGGAGCGCTGTCAACCTCGGTCAATGCACAGCAGATCGAAGAAATTACGGTAACGGCCACCAAACGTTCTGAAAGTATGCAGGACATCCCGCTCGCCGTTCAGGCGATGGGAGCTGAGGCGCTCGAAGAGCAAAACATTCAAAGCTTTTCCGACTACGTACAGTATTTGCCAAGCGTGAATGCGGGTGGTCGCGGTCCAGGCCAGAATGAGATTTACATTCGTGGTGCTGCAGTTGATGCAATTAATATAACGGTTGCGGAATCACAAGGTTCGGCGCCGAACGTTGCGCTGTATCTTGATGAGCAACCCATCACATCCGGCGGTCGCAACCTCGACGTGTACGTGACTGACATGGAACGCATCGAGGTCTTGCCAGGCCCGCAGGGAACCTTATATGGCGCAAGTTCGATGGCGGGCACGGTCCGCCTCATTACCAACAAGCCGAATCTTAATGAATTCCAGGCGAGCTTTAACGGCAGTTGGTCGACGACAGCGCACGGCGAAGACAGCAATTCCGTCGAAGCTATGATTAATTTGCCGATTATTGAAGATAAGTTTGCCATTCGGGCGGCGCTCTATAACGATCGACAGGGTGGTTATATTGACAATGTTGCCGGTACATTCGTCGCTGATCCCGCGCTTAACCCAACCTTCCCGGGCGATACTGTCACTTATGGTGCTGGTACGGTTTTGGCGAATGGCACGGTAGTGGGCGCCGGCGGTTTGACCGTTCCGGTAATTAAAGAAGTGGCTGACAACTCCGGGCTGGTCGAAGACGATTTCAATGATGCTAGCTATGCGGGTATACGCCTCGGCGGAAAATACATTTTCAATGACGAGTGGGACCTATTGGTACAACACACTCGACAGACGCTGAAAACAGAAGGTGTATTTGACTACGATCCCGCGAAAGGTGATCTGAATGTAAGCAGATTCACGGAAGACTCGTTGCAAGATGAGTTTGCGCAGACTGCTTGGACGATCAATGGCCGTTTGGGAGATCTTGATGTGGTTTACACGGGCGCATTTTTAGATCGTGAGGTTGATGCCAATTTGGATTACACCGGTTATACCAACATTGGGGGTTACATTCGGGCCTACCAATGTGAGTATCTGACGCCTGGCTATTCAAATGTTGCCGCGGTGACGGGTACGAACAACGGCTATAACTTTGATCCGACCATCGGTGGGGATCCGGGCGTCGTTGAATGTGGCAACCCGGCGAATGCGGTTCGTTTGAAAAACGAAATGACGCGCTCCACGCATGAGTTCCGTGTGAGTTCTGATTTTGAGTCAGCCCTTAACTTCACGGCTGGCGTCTTCTACGAAGATTTCGAGATCAAACATGTTGGTGATTTTAATTACCTCGGGCCATTCGAGGCTGGATTCGCTCCGCTAGACATTACGACTAACTCTTCATTTGACGATGCGGCGACGAATGCCTTCCGCGGTCCAGCGCCGGAAACACAATTTCGTAATGACAATCTCCGTACCGAAGAGCAAATCGCAATTTTCGGCGAAGTGACATTCGACATTTCGGATCAGCTCAGCGTTTCTGCAGGTGCTCGATACTACGATCTTGAATACGATTTCCAGGGGTACGGCGCATTCCGTTATGGAACAAGGCCGTTATTTGTCGATGATGCTGATCTCACCAATGATATTCGTCCGAATTATACCGGCGGTCGAGATTACGCGGTTAACCTAGGCTCCATTGCGCCGATCAAAACCGATGATACGATCTTCAAATTCACGGCGTCGTGGACGCCGAACGACGACTCACTTTTCTATGCCTCCTGGTCTGAGGGTTTTCGCCCACCTGGAATTAATCGTGGAGCCGCACGCTACCCATTTAATCCGACTGCTAACAACACCAACAATGTAGGCACCAATTGCGGTACGGATGTTGCCATTAATGCCAATGCCGGTAATGGATTCCCCGGTTACTGCTTACCATACCTTTTCGAGTCTGACACGCTCGAAAACATGGAGTTTGGTTGGAAGACGTCACTGGCGGACGGCACGGTACAATTCAACGGCGCCGTCTATCGTATTGATTGGGAGAACATTCAAGTCTCTCAATTCGATTCGCAGAATATTTCGATATTCACGCTGGTTGATAACGGTGGCGATGCCGAGATTACGGGTATCGAAATGGACGTAATATGGGGTGTTTCGGATGCGCTTACGATCTTCGGAGCAGCTTCCATCAACGATACAGAATTAGTCTTCGTAAACCCCGCATTCGCTTTTGTGGTTGCGAACGCAGGCTCGCCATTGCCGTTGACACCGGAGGTTCAGTTTAGTCTTCGGAGTCGATACGAGTGGGTATTAGAAAGCGGTTATGATGCGTATTGGCAGGTAGGTGCGAAATATGCTGGTGAAGCGCTTAACTCGTTGGTTGATACAGTGACGGAACCTAACAAGTTTCAGGACTCGTATTATCTTATCGATGGAGCAGCTGGTTTTTCAAGTGCAGAGGATGGTTGGGGAGTTGAACTCTTCGTTAAGAACATGATGGATGAGCGTGCGCAGTTGCACATCAACCGCCAGGACTTTTTCGAGCGTACAACGACAAACCGTCCGCGGACTATCGGGTTGAGATTTTCCTACGATTTCTAAAGTCGTTTGGAATCAGCAGTAATTGTCGGTTCAAGGATAAGGCGAGCTTAGGCTCGCCTTTTTTTGGGCTTATAGGTAGCCACAATGAAATACAGTGAGTAACACGCAAACATCGCCGACAATTCTTGAGAATGCAAAGTCGCTCTTACAGAATGGTCGGATTGCCGACGCTGAAGCACTGCTGCAGTCATTTGTTCTTGAGCATGATGCAAGTAGTGAGGCCCACTACTTGCTGGCGGTATGCCAACGCTATCTAAAGCAACCCAACAACGCGCTGAAAACACTACAACGATTAAGGGCCATTGAACCGGCGTATGGCCGCGCTTATCAGGAAGAAGGCCACGTTCATACGGCACTTGGGGATTCCCCAGGGGCATTGCAGGCATACCGACACGCCGTGTCGCTAAACAATTCCTTACTCGCGAGTTGGCAGGCTATCGCCGCACTTTTGGCCAATCAAAACGACTCTGAATTGAAGACAGAGGCAGCAAGGCAGATCGAAAAGCTTAGCGCTCTTCCGCCTGAATTATTGAGTGTGCGTAACATGACCGCCGAGCGACGCTACTATCAAGCGGAAGAATTGTGTCGTCGTTTTCTTAAGGTCAATCCCAAATTTGTTGAAGGGATGCGGTTGCTCGCGGATTTAGGCGTCAAATCCGAAGTCCTCGATGACGCCGAATTTATTCTTGAAAGTGCGGTTGAATTTGAGCCGAACAATGCATTCGCTCGTCACGATTACATGACGGTGTTGTACCGTCGCCAAAAATACGAAGAATCTCTGCAGCAGGCAAAAATCCTCGTTGACAGCGATCCGGAAAATTTGGATTTTCATATTAGTTTCGCCAATCAATCGGTCGCGGTTGGCGACTACGATGCGGCGTTGAAAATTTATGATGATGCCATTGCTCAGCGTCCAAACAGTGCGGAACTACATCTTGTTCACGGACACGCGCTGAAAACGATCGGTGATGTCGAACCGGCGGTCGCCGCGTATCGACACGCTTATCGATCTCGCCAAAATTTCGGCGACGCCTATTGGAGTCTCGCGAATCTGAAGACTTATCGCTTTACGGAGGCGGAAGTGGGGGCAATGCAAGACAGTGAAAAGAGCGCTGCGACTGTCATCGAGGATCGCGCGCATCTTTGCTTCGCGCTTGGCAAGCATTTCGAAGATACCAGGAAATTCGCCGACTCTGCACGCTACTACAGTCAGGGCAATACGCTGCGTAAGTCGCAAACTCGTTACGACGAACAACAGATGACCGATCGCCTGGATCTGCAAAAGGAGCACTGCAGCGAGGCGCTGTTCGCTGCACATGATGGCAGTGGGCACGCAGCACCAGATCCAATATTTATTGTCGGTCTGCCACGCGCGGGGTCGACGCTGCTCGAACAAATCCTCGCGTCTCATTCGCAGATTGACGGCACGATGGAGTTGCCCAATATTCCGGCATTGGCGTTTCGTCTCGCTGGTCGTCGACGTATCGATGAAGAACCTTTGTACCCAGCTGTGTTGCATGATCTCAGTGCAACTCAATTGGAAGAATTTGGACATGCCTTCATTGAGGAGACGCGTGTACACCGGTCCGATGCACCGTTTTTCATTGACAAGATGCCCAACAATTTCCGTCACATTGGCTTGATTCACATGATCTTGCCGAACGCCAGGATAATAGACGCGCGGCGCCATCCGATGGCCTGTTGTTTTAGTGGTTTCAAGCAACTCTTTGCGACTGGGCAGGAATTTACCTATGGGTTGGAGGAGATCGGTCTCTATTATCGTGACTACGTTGAGTTGATGGATCACTGGGACACCGTATTGCCGGGCAAGGTATTGCGTGTTCAGTATGAGAACGTTGTTGCTGGTGTCGAAACAGAGGTGAGTCGTCTTCTCGAATTCTGCGGTCTGCCGTTTGAGCAGTCCTGTGTCGAGTTTCATCAAACGGAGCGCTTGGTGCGCACGCCAAGCTCGGAACAAGTCAGGCAACCCATCTATACGAGCGGCCTCGAACAGTGGCGAAACTTCGAGCCCTGGCTTGATCCTCTCAAAGAGGCGCTTGGGCCGGTCCTTGATCGCTATCCGATTGATGCCGCAGCTTAAAAGGATTTTTTCTTGAACGAAGTGCAACTGACCATTGATGAAATTAAATCGATCGCTCGTGATTGCCTCGAACGTCATGGTTGTAATGCGGCTAATGCAGATGCTGTTGCTGAGATCATCGCGATGGCGGAGGGCGATGGTTGCCATTCTCATGGGTTAATGAGATTGGGGGGCTACGTTGCCGCACTGAAGAGTGGCAAGGTGAACGGGTCAGCAGAACCGTTTACGCAGCAGCTCGCACCGGCTGTTATTCGTGTAAACGGCGATAGCGGTTTCGCACCATTGGCGCTGCAATGTGGTCGTCAGCCGTTGATCGATGCGGCCAAAAAAAATGGCATTGCCGCTTTGCCGCTAATCAATATCCATCATTTCGCAGCATTGTGGACAGAGATCGAGCCAGTTGCATCTGCGGGACTTTGTGTAATGGCTTGTACATCTTATAAACCCGCGGTGATTCCTGCCGGGGGCAGCAAGGCTCTGTATGGTACTAACCCCTTCGCATTTGGCTGGCCGCGCGGATCCTCTCCGCCAATGATTTTTGATCAGGCCTCCTCTGTTGTTGCGCGCGGTGAAGTGATGCTGGCGGCGCGCGAGGGGCATTCACTTGCCGCGGGTGTAGGTGTCGATGCTGATGGAAATCCAAGCACAGATCCAGACGAGGTTTTAAAGGGTGCGTTGTTGGCCTTTGGCGGTCACAAGGGTTCGTCGATTGCGATGATGGTGGAGTTGCTCGCTGGTGCGTTAATTGGTGAGAGCCTAAGTGTGGAAGCTGCTGTTCGCGACAACAACGATGGGGGTCCTCCACAGGGTGGCGAATTTATGCTCGCCATGAACCCTGACCTGTTCGGCGATGCTGAAGGTTGGACTGATCGGGCTGAACGTTTGTTTGAAGAAATTGTTGCACAGGACGGTGCACGTTTACCAGGTGATCGGCGTTACCGTTGTCGCAATGCGGCATTGAAAAATGGCGTGCGTATTTCCCGTTCCGCCTATAACAAAATACTTGAGCTATGAACGACTGAGACCGAAAATGAATGAGCGATTTGGTGAGCATTATCCTGATTCAGATTGCTGCTAATTTTCACGCAAATTTTGTGGGTGTATCAAAATTAAACATTTAAATATTACACTGCGGCACCTGAGGGCCTTCGTTGTCGTCGCACAACATGGCAGTTTCAAGCTCGCTGCGAGAGAGTTATCGCGTACGCAGCCAGCAATTACCCTGGCCGTTCAGCAGCTGGAAGAAAACATCGGGTTGAAACTTCTAGAGCGCACAACGCGACGAGTTGCACCAACGGCTGAGGGTGAGCGATTCATTCCAATTGCGGAACGCTTGATTCGTGATTTCGATACAGCAATTTCAGATTTGAATGGTGCTGCTGATCGACGCAGCGGACATGTCAACATTGCCGTCTTACCGTCATTCGCGGCTCAGTTGATGCCCGGAATCGTGAAGTGTTTCGCTGCGCAATATCCTGGAATATCAGTACATCTAACGGATGACAATTCACGTGGTGTACAGCGACGACTTTTGCGCAACGAAGTCGATTTCGCCATCGGCAGTCGATTACGATCCAATCCTGATTTGGTTTTCAAACCATTGGTTCAGGATCGAGTTGAATTAGTTTGTCGTCGGGATCATCCCTTAGCACGGGAAAAAAGTGACCTCGAATGGAGTGAACTGCAGAGCCACCAGTTTATAGACTCGGGTATCCACGGCTTGATGCCATTGGAGGGTCTGCTCGATCGGCCAAAATTCGAATTTTCAACGACGACGACGTTGTTCGCCATGGTCAGGGCAAATATCGGCGTCACGATATTGCCAACTCTGGCAACTCGAGATCTCCATGCAGACTTGACGACCCGCCCGTTAGCCGAACCGTTGATCCGCCGCGATATTTTCTTGATTACGCGTAATGACTGGACCCTATCGCCGGCCAGCCAAGCGCTGATCGAGGTTTTGTCCCAGGAAATTTCGCGAATCGTCGGCGAACTTGCGACCCCACACGTGCAGTGCAAAATTTAGTCGTCCTGCAAATGCCCACGCCCCACCCAGTCCGATTCGCGAAAATTTATGCGTGTTTTTCCGTCGAGCCGGGAAAATTAAAAAATCTTATATAAATACCTCTGCGGAGACTAAGTAGACCGATGAATTTACCAATAACTAGCAAAATATAGGGCTTTCTGACGTTAATTAATAGAATTGATTATTCGATTGAAATATCTAACTTGCATTGCCTTTTAGCAAGCCTGAGAGTGTGTGCAAGCCTAAAAAACACCTAAATAGAGGAATGCATGAGCGCAACAGTGCGGGGCAATTTCATTGACGGCCAATGGATCGTTGGCACAGAGACTTTCGATAGTATTAATCCATCGGATACATCAGATTGCGTGGGCAACTTTTCCATCGCAACCATTTCCGACGTTGAATCTGCGATCTCCGCGGCGAGAGGCGCATTTTCTGAGTGGTCGTATAGCGGACTAGAACATAGAAAATCCATCCTTGATGCGATTGGCGCTGAACTCATTGCACGCAGCGATGAAATCGGGCGCCTCATATCTCGCGAAGAAGGTAAAACTGTCCCCGAGGGTGTTGGAGAGGTTGCGCGAGCGGGTCAGTTTTTCCAATATTTCGGTGCCGAAGTGTTGCGCCAGATGGGCGAGACGGCAGCCTCCACTCGCCCGGGCGTATGCATCGAGGTTACGCGGGAGCCGCTCGGTGTGATTGGCGTCATCACGCCGTGGAATTTTCCTGTGGCAGTCGCGGCCTGGAAAATCGCGCCCGCACTGGCCTTTGGAAACACGGTCGTACTGAAGCCATCGGAACTTGTACCCGCTAGCGGCGAGGCTTTTGCCGAGATTATGAGTCGTGCAGGTTTACCCAACGGCGTTTTCAATTGTGTCCAGGGTCATGGTGAGGTTGGCGCGGCAATTGTCAGCAACGCTGACGTAGACGCAATTTCTTTCACCGGATCAGTCTCCACCGGTCGCAAGATCGCTCGCGCGGCTGTCGAGAACATGACGCGCATTCAGCTTGAAATGGGGAGCAAGAACGCCCTGATTGTTCTGGACGATGCTGACCTCGATGTTGCCGTCAATTGTGCAATCAACGGAGCATATTTTGGAACCGGCCAAAAATGTACGGCTTCTTCACGTCTGATTGTGCAATCGGGTATACACGATCAATTTGTCGAACGCATGATCGCCGCTACCAAGGCACTTGTTGTGGGTGGCGCACTTGATAGTGGCACTCAAATTGGCCCCGTCGTCGACGAGCAACAATTAGACAAGAATCTTGAGTATCTCGATTTAGCGGTTAAAGAGGGTGCCACGGTGGCGGTTGGTGGAGCGCGCTTGTCGCTGGCGACCGAGGGCTACTACATGCAGCCCGCGTTGTGTGTTGGAACCGCCAATTCAATGCGTATCAATCGCGAAGAAATTTTTGGGCCAATCAGTAGCGTCATAAAAGTCGCAAGTTATGAGGAAGCGCTCGCGACGTCCAACGATTCTGAGTTCGGCTTGAGCTCGGGTATCGTCACACAGTCGCTAGCGCATGCAACGCATTTCAAACGGCACTCGGAATCTGGTTGCGTGATGGTGAATTTGCCGACCGCTGGCACCGACTATCACGTGCCATTTGGCGGCCGAAAGTCTTCAAGTTACGGGCCTCGGGAAATGGGTCGGTATGCGCAAGAGTTTTACACGATTGTTAAGACGGCTTATCAGAGTGCCTGACGATGTTTGACACCCAACAAAAAGGAAAAGCGTTAGATCGCTAGTACGAAATGGTAGAAGTAATGGACACTGAGAACTCCCTCATCATTGACGGTTTACAGTATGTAAACTGGACGCCTGAGCTTTTGCGTGAGGCCATTCGCGGTGGTGTAAATACAATTCACGTCACCATTGCTTATTGGGAGAATACGCAGGAAGCGCTGGTCAATATCGAAACCTGGTCACAGCGATTTTTGGAGTGGGGAGAATTGATTATGCCGGTCCGGTTGGCGGCGGATATTCTTGCTGCCCAGCAAGCTGGCAAGATTGGAATTATTCTGGGGTTTCAGAACTCATCGCCGATCGAGGATGATTTACGCAAAGTTGAAATGATGCACGAACGTGGTGTGCGAATCATGCAGCTTAGCTACAATAACCAGAGTTTGCAGGCCACCGGCTGCTACGAAAAATCAGACAGCGGCATTACACGCTATGGCCGAGCGGTCATAAAGGAAATGAATCGCGTAGGCATGGTCATCGATATGTCACACAGCGCTGAAGAATCGACAATGCAGGCGATCGAAATTTCGCAGCGACCGATTGCTATCACACACGCAAATCCAAGCTCATTTCATGAAGCCTTGCGAAATAAGTCGGGCCGTGTGCTGCGGGCATTAAGTGAATCGGGTGGCATGTTGGGGGCTAGTTTGTATCCCTTTCATCTGCACAATGGATCAGACTGTTCGCTGGAAGATTTCTGCAATATGATCTACGAAACTGCTAATTTCATGGGTATCGACCAGATCGGGATTGGTTCTGATCTATGTTTGAACTGGGACTACAGAACGCTGGAATGGATGCGCAGTGGCAAGTGGGCAATGACGCCAGATTTTGGTGAAGGATCAGCCAGCGATCGAGATTGGCCAAAGCAGCCGGACTGGTTTAGCAGTAATCTCGACTTTCGAAATGTTATTGTTGGTTTGTTACAGGCAGGATTCAATCAGACCGAAGTCGATAAGATTATGGGGGAGAATTGGCTAAATTTCTTCGAGCATGCGTTTCGGCCTCAAAGTGACCTCGACATCGCTTCCCCAGTCATGTCTGAGAGCTGTGGCTAGTGATCCGGTCACGCCGGATACCGACCGAATACAGCTGAATACGGCTTCTCTGCGGCTGCGCCCGCCCGAAGTTGTCATGGACCTGGAGCGTCTCGGGCGCTTCTATCCCTACCGTCTAAGTTTCATGCGGATGCTCGTTCGCCGCATGATGACCGCAGACTGGCAGATCAAACGAACGATGTTCGATCTGGACGACGATGGCTACGGTGAAGCTGTTTACGAGTTAACCGCATCTGACGCAAAGTTTAGCTTTGTTATCTTCTCTCGTTTTCTCGACCCGTCCCGTCGTAGTGACCGCGTCATTGCCGAGGAATGGGATATGACCGCTGTGTTTTGCGCAGGCACAGTCGATAGAGCTCGAATCGACGCGTTAAAACGCACTGTGCCGCTCCAGGAGCGCGGGCGATTTGATTCGGCGTGCCTCGTCTTAACGAGAGCAAACAAAAGCGTTAGAAATTTCGAGCACGTCGTTGAGTCACTCGCATTGGGCGAACAACCGTCACTATCCAAGTTGGCCGGCGTCGGCTATTTATATAGAACGACGGCGGTGTATGGATCCGGAAAGTTCGGCATGGCCGATTGGGAGAAAGTGCGAACTCATTATCCTCAGTTCGCGCGACCCTTCTCTGCCGAAATGTTTACCTGCTTTATGATCCGGCAATTCAGCCTCGATCAGGCGGAGTATCTGGCTGAGCGTCGTTCGCCGGATAACGCAGTGCCTTTGAATAATGCGATCAAGCGCTACATGGGCATTGGCAATGCGACTGGTTTGGGAATGGCGCCCTACCTGATCAATCACCCCTTACTTATTGACCGTTGGATTGAGGTGCGAGAGATTGCGCTTGCCAGAGTCTTGGACTTAAGCCAGCCGACTGACGAAAAGTTTGTGCGACTCTCAGCGCTCATGCAAAAAGCGATACAGCACTTAAGTGAGATCGCGACCGACAATCAGGCACAAAACAAGATCAACGAAACAACGATGCAAGAAGCGGTCCGATTGCACCGATGGCTAGAGGAGATGCGGGCTTCTCTCAAAAGCTGGCGGCAGTTTGTCGACTACTTCAGTTGCAGTACGAGTATTGAGACACAAGAGTTAATGAATACGTTGCTAATTGAAATTCATCCGGAACATCTTGATGACCTGGAGGATTCAATGTGCGTAACCGAACTCTATGAAATGGATCCCGCCATGCCAGCGAAGCAACTTCGTGAAATTATTGAATCGAAGTATGCGTGGGCACTGGCGATGGACTTTGGTTCTGAGGGTGCCAAGGGTGTTTTCTGGTATCGATCCGAAGAAAAAATGGAGCCTCGTCTTGGCGTGCGCGATACGGACGCCGGAGCAGAGCGAGAATTGATGGTCGGTATCGCGCATTCAGTGCGGCAGTGTTACGACGCGCTATGTGCGGCTTTGATTAATAACGATGGCTGGTCTGTAGCAGAGTTCGTTATCGAGCATCCGAAATACAGACAGATTGTTCGTCGCGTGCAAACCTTGGCAGAGTCTTCATACGGCGATATTCAGGCAAACTTGCTGGACGCTGAGGTCAAACCCATCCATTTACTTCGCTGCAAACTATCTTTTTTCGGCGTCAGCAAGTTCGATCCGAAATCACGGTTATGGGTACGCAATACAATGTTCCAGGGCGCACCGGTTGTTAGTGACATTGGGGAGACATTCGAGGACGATTGGTGCTTCCCGACTGTTCCCGTCATTGAAACTGAAAAAGAGGAATGCCCACATTAACGTTTCGCGAAACGAGTTAACGTCCGTACTCAAACGCCTGTTTGAATACCTTAGTGATGTTAACTACGACTATGGTGTATGCGCTGATTCCGTAGTTTGGCTGGAATCGCATGGATTCGCGGGCATTAGTTCGCTTGAATCAGTATTAGAATGTTTGTTGGCGAAGAGTCATGTTCCAACGGAGATTGTGTCCGGCGAATCCGACCATTTTAAAATCAACGCAGGGGGGCAGACATTGTTTGCGATTGCGCCAGTCGCAATTGATCTCGGCATTTCCATGCTGGCCAGATCAACGTCGTTCCGCATTTCTATTGAAAACGCCACCAATCCGCTCGCGCTGATTCCAGGAATTCATCGTGTCTGCGTCCTCTCGCCATCAATGGCCGCGTGGTGGCGAGCGCCTGAAGAGCCAATACTGCACCTGGTGCAGAGCGGCGCCATTGGCGAGTATCCCCAGTATCAACGATTCAAACTAAGTGACGATGCGATTCATTCAGGTGACCACGTAACCGTGATTTGTAGCAGTGATGCGGAGGGTTTTGGCGACCTCCTTCCCGATACGACGTCGTTTGAGTGCATAGACTGCGTCATTGCAAGCGAGTTCGCTGAGCGACACGCACGAACATTGGCAGCAGGAATAGAAGTTGAGACGAGCAGCTTTGAGGAATTATGCGAGGTTGCGGATCGAGTTTTGGTTGAGTCGACCGACATCTCGCGAAGCGGTGCCGGCGAGTAGCTGAATCGAAACTTACGGCGCGTAACCAAAGCCGGTTTTGGGTCCTGGTGTAGCAGGGGGTGCCGGCAGGTCGTCAGTGTCTCTTGGCCAGGCTAGCGGATGGCCCGGGCCTTCGATGATGTCGCCGGGTTCGATATTATCCCTATCCATAAAGAAAGAGCGTCCTTCCGCCGTGCGTCGACAACCGGATTCGATGTAGACCGTCGTAAACACGCGTCGGGTAGCGTCGGTGTCGTTCGCTTCAGCTGTATGAATGGTCTTTGCGTGGTGAAAGATCACCGATCCTTTCGGCGCTTCAACCCATACCAAGGGTCTTGTAGCAACATCATCATCCTGCAACATGTCGACCGGTTCGCCGCCGCGCAGTTGCCCGATGTCCACGAAATCATCCTTACCCATGATGTGTGAACCCTGCACATACCCCATCACACCGCCGCCATGTTTCACGTCGGCAAATGGTATCCAGGCAGATACGAGGCTGGGTTTGTCGACCGGCCAAAAGGGATAGTCCATGTGTGCATCGGTTTTTCGTCCGCCCGCTTGCTTGTACAAGGCTTGGTCGTGCCAAAGCTGAACCCGGTCCGATTCAAGCAACGCTGCAGCAGCGGCGCAAAGTTTCGGGTGAAATGTCAGCGGACGCACGGATTCGTGATCCTCCCACAGGCCCATACACTGCATGAAGGTTTGTTCGTAGAGGTTCTTTTCAGCGAGCTTTCGTTGATCGTCTGAGGTGCGATATTCAACGGCGCCATCCACTTCCGCAGCGAACGCGTCGAGTTCATTGTCAGTAAAAAAGTCCTCGACCAATAAGAAGCCGTCTTCCTTGAAGCGGTCGACTGAATTCTGATCGATACCGGATAATTTCTTTGCGTTCGGCGCTGTCATTTGAGGACATTTTCCTGTTTCTATACTCGTCAGACTCTGCCTGACGACTGGTTGACCATGTATTATGGAGATCCCATTTTAGATGGTTGCCTGACGAAATGTTAGTGGTCGTAGCGTCTCACAATCCGGTCAAAAAGGCAGCGGTTAGGCAGGCGTTCGCGGATCAGTTTGGCGCTGAGAATTTCGACCTCGTCGCGATTGCGGCGGAATCGGGTGTGGTTGATCAGCCGTACGGTGACACAGAGACTCGAATGGGCGCCATTAACCGAGCGACGGACGCCGCGGCAAAACAGCCTCAAGCGGATTTCTGCGTCGGCCTTGAAGGTGGCGTCGATGAGATCGATGGTAAACTCATGGCATTCGCTTGGATGGCAATACTTCATAGTAGTGGAAACATTAGCAGGGTGCGCAGCGTTACATTGCCGCTTCCAGATGCGGTTCGTGATCTCGTTAATGACGGTTTGGAATTGGGCACTGCCAATGACCGAGTATTTTCCAAGGTCAACAGCAAACAAAAAGGCGGGGCATTTGGGCTGCTAACCAACGGTCGAATGACGCGGGAAAGCGTATACGCTCAATCAATATCAATCGCACTGATTCCATTCGTCCACGAGTCGTTTTCCTCAACGGTGAAACAGTATGAATAACGGTCTTCTCGCATTTCTTTCAATTCTGCCAATCATTTCGGTGGCGTTTTTTCTGGTGTTGCTGCGTTGGCCTGCGAGTCGCGCAATGCCCATCACTTACGGTATATGTGCGCTGCTCGCGCTGTTTGTATGGCAAGTTCCGTGGGAGGTCGTCGCCGCGGCGTCCCTCAACGGCATCGTGGTCGCGGCAACGTTAATTTTCATTATTTTTGGTGCGATCGCATTGTTGAATACACTGCAGGAAAGTGGCGGTCTGTATGCTATTCGCAATGGCTTCACAGAGATATCTGCCGATCGCAGAGTGCAGGTCATCATCATCGCGTGGTTGTTTGGTTCTTTTATTGAAGGGTCAGCAGGCTTCGGCACACCTGCAGCAGTCGCAGTGCCATTGCTGGTTGGCCTTGGTTTTCCCGCGATGGCCGCGGTAATCGCTGGAATGATTATTCAGAGCACGCCGGTCTCCTTCGGTGCAGCGGGTACGCCGATTTTGGTTGGCGTTAGCACCGGCCTTTCCAACGATCCCGCGGTGGTAGAACTGATCGCAAGCAACGGAGCTATGACGTTTACCACCCTGCTGAATTCTATAGCGATCAAAGTTGCGCTTTTACATTCGTTGGCCGGAACATTTGTGCCGCTAATTGTTGTGTGCATGATGACTGGACTGTTCGGCAAGAATCGTTCCTATGCGGAGGGTTTGCGGGCTTGGAAATTCGCACTGTTCGCGGCATTCGCGATGACCATTCCTTATTTTCTAACCGCCGTTTTTCTCGGGCCGGAGTTTCCGTCATTGCTTGGAGGGCTCACCGGATTGGCGATCGTCATTACCGCTGCGCGCAAGAACTTTCTCACGCCCAAAGATGACTGGCAGTTTGCAGAGAAGCACGAGTGGCTGCCGGAATGGTCTGGCACCATTGAGATCAAAGCGGATGAAATTCCAAACCGAAACATCAGCATGTTATCGGCTTGGCTGCCCTACGTAGTGGTAGCCGCGCTGTTGGTTGTATCCCGACTCGATGTTTTGCCACTTAAGGGCTGGCTAACGAGTGCCGCAGTACGTGTTCCAGAAGTGTTGGGTACGCATATCAGTATTGCCGTTGCGCCGTTGTACCTCCCGGGAACCATTTTCCTGGTGGCGGTCCTGTTTACCTATTTTTTCCACCGCATGAATAAGACTGGGATTTCGAGGGCGCTAGGCAAGTCTGCAAAAACGGCGCTTCAGGCCTCAACTGCACTCATCTTTACGGTACCGATGGTGCAGGTCTTCATTAATTCGGGCGGCGGTGCTGCAGGATTCGATCGCATGCCAATAGAATTAGCCGATGGTGTAGCGGCACTCGCCGGCAGCGCCTGGCCTTTGTTTGCCACGTTTATTGGAGGGCTTGGTGCATTCGTTGCGGGCAGCAACACTATCAGTAATATGATGTTCTCATCATTTCAATTTGGTGTGGGCGAGCGTATCGGCGTCGATCCGACTTGGATTGTTGCGCTGCAGGCGGTCGGTGGTGCGGCAGGAAATATGATCTGCGTGCATAACGTGGTGGCGGCGTCTGCCGTAGTGGGCATGCTGGGGCGGGAGGGGCTAGTCATTCGCAAGACATTTATTGCATTTGTTTACTACGCGTTATTTACCGCTTCAATTGGGTATTTTATTGTCTGGAAGAAAGCGCTCGGAGTCGTGAATGCGGGATCGCTGGTTGCTGCAATAATAGTTTTAGCCGCGATTGTTACAATCGCATGCGGTAACAAAAATCAGAAAAATTAACAAAAAGATAGGATTCGGAAATGCATGCAGCTTGTCGTTGTTTCTCACTATTTAGCACTTTTTTAGTTTTAACCTGGTCTGCCGCCTATGCGGCAGACGATACGGTTGTAACACTGATTTTCACCAATGACATGGAGAGCGCTTACGAGCCTGTGCCGGCATGGTGGCGCGATGATATGGATCGGATTGGTGGTATTGCTGAATTGACGACGCTGATCAAAAACGTGCGGCGTGATGAGCCGAATGTTTTTCTATTCGATTCCGGCGATATTTTTACGGGCGCTCTGTCGCGCGTGACAGATGGCGCATTGATGTGGGAATACATGATCACGATGGGCTATGACGCGATGGGCATCGGCAATCACGAATTCGATTTTGGTGAGGCCGTGTTGGAATGGGGGATGAATCGTGCGTCCTTTCCCGTGCTGGGCGCAAATCTTTTTTATAAAGGAACCGATTTTCCATTCGCTCAGGCGCATACGGTAATCGAACGTGAGGGCGTCCGCATTGGCGTCATTGGTGTTCTGGGCCAAGATGCGGCAAACACAGCAGTTGCTCGTGACCATATTGATGAATTAGACGTAACTGATCCTGTTGCTGTGGTACAAAAATCCGTCGACGAGCTGCGTGACGATGTTGATCTGATTGTGCTGCTGACACATCAGGGTCACACGGCTCCGATGCAAACCGACGCGGAAGTGGACCCCCGTCTTGCACGTGATATCGAAAAAGATATTGCGTTAGTGGGCGCAGTCGAAGGAATCGATGTTCTGTTCGGCGGGCATGCGGATGCAGGTACCTGGGAGCCGGTGGTCAATCCGGATACGGGTACTTTGATCATGCAAACTTTCGGTCAAGCCACTTACTTGGGTTATTTACAATTGACCCTGGATGGAGACTCGCGACAAATTAAGTCGTACGACGGAAAGCTGATTCCGGTTAATTCCAATGAGTTGGGTCCGGACCCGATCATCGCCAGGAAAAATGCGGCATATCGAGAGGCTCACCCAGAGTTGACGGAGATTGTCGGTGAAGCAGAGGAGCGTCTGAATAGACGCTATTTCGACGAATCAGATCTCGGCAATCTAATTGCAGACATGATGGTCGATATGACCGGCGCGGATATCGGGCTCATGCATCCGGGCGGCATTCGCAAAGACATCCCCGCGGGCGATGTCGAAGTAGTGGATTTGCTGGATACGAACCCTTTTGTTGATCCAACGGTTGTCGTAGAGGTGACGGGGGAGCAGCTTCGACTTGTGTTCGAACAATCGTTCACGCATTTGCGCGGCTTAATGCAGGTGTCGTCTGAATTGAATGTGGTTTATGACACTTCTAAGCCAGAACGAGAACGTTTGGTATCAATGAAGTTTAGAGGCGTCGATATCGAAAGCGACGACGTACTCAATATTGCGGTGGCAGGAATCATTGCACGGGGCGGAGATCACTATGACATGTTTTTGGAAACCCGCTTGGTTGCAGAGTATGCCCCGTTGGGAGAGTTGAGCATCGAATATTTTCGCAAAATGGGCACCGTGAAAATGCCAGTCGCAGGTCGACAAACGGATCTTGCCTTACAGCGGTAGGAGTGTCGCTCGTAGCCGGGGCTGTCTACGCAAACCCCAATATCGTCATTGCGAGCGCAGCGCGGCAATCCATACTTTGTTGAATTCAATGGATTGCTTCGTCGCCTACGGCTCCTCGCAAAGACGCTCTATGCGATTATTCTCGTTGACCGATCGTGGCCGGGTCGCTCACGGCCATCCATGGTCGTTACGACATTCGGATTACCGTCCATCAAGCCTCTCTTACGGGAAATTCGGAGTTCTCTTAGGCTATCCGATCCTGCAATTTGTCTTTTACCGACTACCGACCGGCTTCGCGGTCTTTTTCGGCTCTGGCATTCGGTGGCGGTTGGTTCCAGACGTCGCGGCCGGTGTGTTCAGGCGTTTCGTATTGACGAAAGAATGCCTCCAGCTCACCGATCAGATGCGCTTTGACTTCAGGCCCTGGCGTGCTCGTCGACAGCCGCTCGCCAAACGGGTGCGTCAGGTCGTACCAATTGTCGATGGCGGGCTTGATCCCGGACTGATGGTGCCTGACCAGCTTCCAGCGCCCATCTGTTGCCATTCGCGATCGGCCGCGTTCCGAAAATTGGACGGTTCGCCAGTTTGCCTGTCGTTGCCCCGCCAACAGGGGACGAATGGAGCGGCCGGGACCGTAGTCGCTTTTCGATACGCGGCCGCTCGTTGCGAAGTCCATGACCGTCGCGTGCAAATCCAGCAGATCGACCAATTCACCCCGAGTCTGTCGCTCGCGAAACTCATCTCCAGGCGCGTGGACGATCATTGGTATGCGAATGGTTTCCTCGTAAAAATTGGCCGGGTTGGTGGCGTTGGTCTTGCCATACAGACCATATTGGCCCATCAGAAGCCCGTGGTCCGCCGTGAATACAAGCAAGGTGTTTTCCATCAGACCCCGACCGGTTAGCGCGTCAAGCAGTCGGCCGACCTGGTCGTCAATTAAGGAAATAGCGGCAAGATATTGCGCCAACTGTTCAATGTGATCGTCCGGTACTGTGCTCAATGCGCCGCGATCGGGCATGTCTGACGATCCACCGGCTCTGACAATGCTCTCGGCGACCGGCAGGTATTTGTCCACCAGGCGATGCGGCGCACCTTCGAACGGCGCGTGTGGTTCCGTGAAATTCAGACTGACGAAGAAGGGTTTGTCTGACGGTTGATCAATGAACCTAATCGTTTCTTCTGTGAGATACCTTGCCTGTACCCCTGTGTATTGAATTTCGTTGCCGTCGTTTGAAAAGTTCACCAGTCCACTTTTAACGTACTGATTCTGCCAACCGGCTTTGTAAGGGTTGTAGCTCAACCAGCGGTCGAAGCCGCGTTGCGGTGGCCTGCTGTCTGTCGTGGCGTGCCATTTGCCAATGAGTGCGGTCCGATAACCCTCGTCAGTCAATCTTTCTGATATATAGGTCTCGCCCGCCAGCCAATCGGCATCGTACTCGGCCGCTTCACTCAAAAAATCATGTACGCCATGCTGAGACGGCATTTTGCCGGTGTGAAAACTTGCACGCGCCGAAGAACAGACGGGCGAGGGTGACATGGCGTTTTCAAATAAGACGCCTTGTTCAGCAAGCCAGTCGATATTAGGCGTCTCGATTTGTTCCAGGCCATAGGCGCCCAATGCCCACTGGGCATGATCGTCGGTCATGATGACGATGATGTTGGGCTGATCCGCAGACCATGCGTTAGTCGGAATGACGTTGACGGCGAGTGCAAAAAGCAACAACGCTAGATTTGATTTTAGAAATCGCATGTCCGGTGTCTCCTAATTTCTTCCCAATAGTTTACCGGGAAGGTCTTAGATACACACGATGCAGGACAAATTGGTGCGATGTGATCGTCACCGCTCGCCTCTTGAATCGTGGTTTCCTTGAAGGAGCGGCTTCCAGCCGCGATTTGTCTCATAATTGGTCGCGGCTGGGTCGTTCACGGCTATCCATGGCCTTTACGACATTCGAACTCCTGTCCATCAAGCTGCTCTTACGAGAAATTACACGCTTAATGGATGAGCACCGCATTAACGCAGTATTGTTCCACCTGAAGCCTCGCTGAGCGAATAAAAAAGGCGCTCCGAGGAGCGCCTTTCAGTTCAAGCATGGTTCTGTCGATTTACGTTTTTCTTAAAATTCACCTCGAATGCCAAACTGAATTCGATACAGTGAATCAAATGTATCGAAGTATTCAATTGGTTGGGTGAAATTTTGGAAGACGTACTTATTAGTCGCCGGATCAATAGTGGCGTCAACCAAAGAAACGGCAGACTGGATTCCAGAAGTGTTGATGTACTTCTTTGTGCCCTTGCTGTCGTTAATCAAGTTAAAGACGTTCTCGAAATCGAGGAACAGCTTAACTTTGGCATCAGCAATAAAGAACGGAATTTCCTGCTGGATACGAATGTCCAGATCAGACTGCCAGTCTTCGTTTAGACCACCTTTGCCCTGGATCGCGCCGCGAGCCAGGCCATTTTGATCAACATACGCGAAGAACGCCGTTGAGTCGAAGCCAGGATCGAAAATTACGTTTGGATCACTGGTGCCTGTCGGAATATAGAGCAAGTTTCGCGCACGACCACTGGCGTCGCCGACATAGCTAGAGAAGCCACCATTGAATACTGCACTAATCGGATGTCCCTGACGAATCTGGAAGAAGGCGGTAATGCTGGTGTCATGTCCAGCAATAAACTCGTTCGACAAGGTGCCGCGGAAGGTGAAGTTTTGCGGTGTATTTCGATAGGAAGGACCAACCGGATTGTTTTGCAAATCGACGGTGGCGACTGAGCGATAGTTGCCCGATGCTGTGAATGAATTACCCGGGTTAGCAACGTCTGATTGGTTGTACGCATAACCAGCGCCGAAGTTAAAGCTCCAGGTATCGCCCCACTCAAATATTTTGCTGGCCTGGAGAGACGCGGTAAATGTATGCGCGTCATCACCAACCTGGTTCGTAAACAAGATATCGGCATTGCCACCGGCACAGGCCGCGAAATCAACATTGTTGAATCCTTGGCCTATCCCAGTAAAGGTCGCGTTACATCCCGCTATCAATGGGTCAATTGCAGCATAGGTTGGTCGTCCGTCAGCAGTGGTGCCGTTTTGAGCGAGAGACATGTCGCGAAAGGCGACAGAATTTTTGTAGGCTGAGTAGATCAAGTCGAGCTTGACAAACCAGTCACTAAATAAGTCTCGTTGCATCGCTGTGGTGTGCTCAATGCCAAAGCTGTAGCGGCTGACAGTAGGCGCTTTAAAATTCGGGTCAGTTGCATTAACTGTTCCGAGCGTCGCGAGTGCCTGATTAGATCCGCCGTCAACAGCACATTGCGGAATTCCGGTAAAGCTGCCGCCATTCAACACCTGGAGTGCAGCTGCTGGATCAGCGCAACTGTTATGTGAACCAACACCTAGAGCACCACCATAGTTCTGGTATGCGTTTGAGAACCAGACTGTTGGATCGTTTCCGGAGAATATACCGAAGCCAAGATTCATTCTGGTGTCACCAAACGATTCCGGTAAGGTGTAGTTCAGGCCAATTCTTGGTTGAAATGCATTCAGACCGTCGAAGCCCACCATGTTGGTCAGGCCATATCGAGCTTCGTAGTTATTGTTATTCTTTGGCATATCATCCGAGGTATACCAGTCATAGCGCAAGCCGTAAATCAGCTGCAGATCGTCATTGACATCCCATTGGTCTTGTAGAAATACTGAACTAACGTTTCGATTAAAGATTGCCGCAGCATCATTCGGGTCTTGTGTGTAAGACACACCCTGGCGAATGTTAGAAGCGGTGCCTGCTTGGAGATCTGCAATACTTGGGAATACGATCGTACCCGTTGCATTAATAATGAACAGGTTAAAGACGTCCAGCGCCTCATGCTCGAAGCCAGCGGTGATCAAGTGATCGCCTAGCTGGTAATCCGCTTTAATCTTGAGTTGGTCCTTATTAGTGCTCAGCTGGTTGGCTGAGCGGAATGTACCCGGACCTGACGTGAACTGAGAACCAAAGAACTCGTTACCAAATCCTAAGCCGAGCTGGATTCTTGGAATTGCATTACCAGACTGTGCTTCACCGCCACCCACTGGGTTTTGGAGATCGTTGACTTCCTGTGTTGACCATCGGACTTCAGTAGAGAGTTGATCAGACCAGTTGGAGTAAAGTCGAATTCCTAAGGTTTCAGATTGTGAACCACGGTTATGGAAGTTGTCTGAGAAGGTGAATTCGCCGCGACCGGTTCCGATGTCATCACCGATGGTCGTATCTTCATCAAGGCTGGCATATGTGGCTTCCATGCGATGATCTTCGTTAATGTTCCAGTCAAGTCGAGCAAATACGCGTTCGGACATTACCGGAAGATTTCTAACAAGCTCACCTGGATCACGTGCATATTGATTGATCAGGATATCCCGAATCTGGTTGACTTCAGCTGTTGTGAAGCTGGAGTCATTGCGAGGGAAAGACGAGTCGTCAGCTGGGCCGATTTCATTGACGGTAGCCGTGTTGGTTTCTTCCCAAGACGCATAAAAGAACAGTTTATCTTCAATAATTGGGCCACTAACTTCCGCACCCCAATTCTTACGTTCAAATGTGCCTTGATCGAATTGTCTGCCGTTAATTTTATCGCCGGTAAAGCCATCGTCGTTATATAGATAGAAACCCGAGCCGTGAAACTCATTCCCGCCTGATTTAGTTACGACGTTAATGTTACAGCCACTGAACTGGCCGTATTCCACCGATACTGGCGCAAACTCAACTGCAGCCGCTTCAACTGAGTCAAACGGAATCGGGAACGTGAATCGTGCAAGGTTGCCTGAGGCATTCAAACCGAAAGCGTCAGTCGCGCGAACACCGTCAATGGTGAATGAGTTGGTTCGGCTTGAGCCGCCAAGGCAGCTGATCGATCCAGCTTGGTCACCACCATCGCCGGTAGCGCCAATGCTCACTCGTGGGTCAATTCGAATGATGTCTCGAATTTGCCGTGTTGTTGAGGGCATGTTCGTAATGTCTGACAGAGAGAATGTTGAGGACGGACCGGAGGCCGTTTGAATCATGTCAATCTGTGCGGCGGTCACCACAATTTCTTCGATAGATGCACTAGCAGTATCGAGTGTGACCGTAAATGATGCGCTACCGGCAACATCAGCGAAAAGATCGGTAATCAGCAGATCTTGAAAACTACCACCGTCGATGCGCACGGTGTATGGGCCGCCAGCACTAACGCTGCGAAAGTAGATGGCACCATTGTCATCTGCGGTTACTGATTGTCTCGCGCCATCACGTGAGTCAGTAATGGTTGCCAATACGCCCGCAGCAGGCTGTCCGTCAGGCTGCAGTACTGTGCCGCGCACAGAGGAAGTAATTTGTTGTGCTGATACGTTGGCTACGGACATGGCCAGCGCCATTGTCATAGCAGTCGCAATAAGCAATGGCTTACGTGCGACCTGTAGAACATATTTAAAGCTTTTCATTCGAGTCCCCTAAAAGGTGTTCTTATTGGGTGTTCAATCATTTGTTGGTGCCACGCGACACCTATTTTTTGCAGCGCATACGATAGCATTGTCGCTCAGGTTTTTGCAGTCATTTCACCAAATTCTGAAGCTGGCGGGCCCTTTCTCGGTGACCTTCGCTGGCGGTATTCAGCGCATCAGCCGGTGTCTTACCAATGAGGAGCAAGGCAGGGGCGCTATGTGGCGCTGCTCGTGTGCTTCAGAACGTCGCCCGAGCGGGATTAGGGGCCAGTTTTTTGGTCTCCATGATCGCTTATAGAGCTGAATCGTCAATTGAAATTTCTGACTGAAATACAAACACCTATATTCGTTTTCTAATTAATTTGTGGTTTTTTTACAATTAAAAGATTCACAACATCGATCCAAAATTTGAGCCGGAAGTGATCAATCGGCCTGACCGTTTTCGAGCTTGATGAGTCGCGCCTGATCATATCGCATAGAGGGCGTTCTCCCGCCGTGCTATTGCAGTATCATCAGTAAAAACTACAGCAAAATGAGCCTTAAGTTAGCACCTCATTCGCCATTTTGCGCAAACCTTAAGACTATCCATGAACATGCACCTTTGGAGCGCACTTTAAATGTCCGTATTAGACGATTTGCAACAACTTTGGCGACCAAGGTGCGGATCGAAAACGTCGACCCGCCAGCCTGGAATTAGACGGATCGGGATCACAGCCCTCCTTGAGCGTAGCGGCCACTTCGCCTTTCTACTCGTTGTTTTGCTCACTGGATGCGCCAGAGCAGTTGAGCCGCCCAATATCTTATTAATCTATGTCGACGATCTTGGGCTGGGGGATCTCGGCAGCTACGGGCACCCCGTAATACAGACGCCCAACATCGATGCCCTGGCGTCGGGTGGCTTGAAGCTGACCAATTACTACGCGCCTTCGGCGTTGTGTTCTCCGTCACGGGCCGGGTTGCTAACGGGCCGGCTCCCGTATCGCACCGGTATTAAGAGCTGGATTCCTGAGGGAAGCGGCGTTTATCTTCGAGAAGCTGAGATCACGCTAGCTGAAACCTTAAAAGACGCGGGCTATGACACCGCCCTCATCGGCAAATGGCATCTAAATTCTGATCTCACCAGCACGACGGAACCACAACCGACAGATCAGGGATTTGACTATTACTACGGGCACAACGCATTTCAGGTGCCGACCAACCGAAATCCAACCAATATCTATCGCGACCGAACGTTGTTGCCGATGCAGAAAGGGTATACGGCAGATCTATATGCCGATGAGGCGATTCAGTGGCTGAACAATAGAAACGCTGACACACCATTTTTTCTCTACCTGAGCATGGCTGAACCCCACACTACGATCGAGAACCCACCCGAATACAATGCTATATACGCCGACTTCACTCGAGGTACAGCCGTCGGTATTCCGAATGGGGTGGACTCCTACTCTGGAGGGAGCATAAAAGATCAGCTCATTCCGCGAGGTCCGGGTGAGTACTACGCTAACATCACCTATATGGATGCACAGGTCGGTCGGGTAGTTGACTGGCTGCGCGAAAACGATGTTGCGGATGACACCGTAATTGTATTTTCTAGTGACAACGGGCCGGTGACATCTGATTGGATAAATCCGTGGGAGGTCAATGCCTATGGTAGTACGAACGGCTATCGCGGCCGCAAACACTTCCTTTACGAGGGCGGCCTACGTGTCCCAACGATCATTCGGTATCCGGGCGTTACAACACCTGCGACCGAATCTAATGAAACAGTTGTGGGAATGGATCTGTTCGTTACTTTGACTAATATTGGCGGTGGCAAAGTACCCGACGATAGAGCTATCGACGGAATCGATGTTCAAGCGATCCTGACGGGCGGCTCATTGCCGGAGCGATCCATCTTTTGGGCATTGGATGCGAAATCTGATCTTGAGTTTGCGATTCGCGACAGCGATTGGAAGTTGATGCTCGATCGAACGCAGATACCGCGGGAGCTCTACAACTTAATTGATGACCCACTTGAATTTTTCAACTTATTGGAGGAGCAGGCGGAAGTGACCGAGCGGCTAAATAAGAAAGCCCAAGTCTATTTGGCCGACATTGCGAACGACCCGTTGCGACCGCGACTAGGAGCACAATCGACCTATGAAGAATAAGTTTGTTTGGGTTACAGCGTTATTTTTTTCGCAAATCGCTACGGCAGATTGGTTTGAAGACGTAAAAACCAATGGGAGCGATGAAGATTTGTATCGTGCCCTTTATTACATGCCGAAAGGTGGTGATCTACACAACCACTTGTCTGGTTCAAATTTTTCAGAGTGGTGGTATGACCTGGCGCTTGAGCAAAAAGAACGTGGCTACGAATATTACACGCGAGTGCAGATTGAAAATTGCGTAACGGTCGGCGATGCGGGCTTCGGAGCGCTCAATCACGCTTTGATGTTCCGTAACATTTCGGCTGGTGAGTATGCAGGGCTAAGCGCCTGTGAAAAAAGCGAATATAAAGCGCTCGCGAACCTAAATGAAGCTGAAAAAAACGCGTGGCTAGATAGCCTTCGTCTCGACAAGCCGTTCGAGGGGCGCGAGGAATTTTTTCAAACGCATTGGCAGCGCCTGAATGCGCTCGCCAGCAACCCTTACCTGCAGGCAGAAACGTTGGTGCGCAACATGCAGGCACTTAGCGACGAAGGCGTTACATACCTGGAGACACAAATAAACGTTGCTGGTTTCGTCACTGCAGAAGGCGGTCCAATTTCTTCTGACGATGTTGCGAACATTTTGCGCGACCGACTTAAAGCGCAAGACGCCAGAGACACCGGCGTAACGGTACGTTTTCAATTAATTGTGTTGCGGTTTCTGCTAAATGCTGAAGATAATCTCCGCAGGGCATACAAATTTGTTCACGATAACGCTGAAGATTTCGTGGCAGTGAACTTCGTTGGACGAGAAGACAATGACAAGGGCTATCCACTACGGTTCTTGCCAACCTTGCGCGAATTACGCCGAGAGTACAGTGGCGTTAATCTTTCGATTCACGCGGGTGAGGTGGATGAACCCAACCGACATGTTGCGGATACGCTCTTACTCGGTGCAGATCGCATTGGTCACGGGGTTAATTTGATTTCCGATGACGAAACCATGCGCGATATGCGGCACGGGCCCTATCTCGTGGAAATAAACCTAATAAGCAATATGCTACTGGGCTATGTCAGCGAATATTCGCAGCATCCTTTTCCTGAATATCTTCGCACGGGGATTCCAGTCGCATTGTCGACCGATGATCGCGGCATGTGGGACTCCACCATGACAGACGAATTTTTTGTCGCCGTGAAGGAATTTAATCTTTCCTGGGACGAAATAAAGTCGCTTAGCCAAAATTCACTGCAATACGCATTCGTGCCCGACGCAGCAAAGCGAGATTTACTTGATGGATATGCTGATCGCATCTCGAAGTTTGATCGATCGATGGATAAGGTTGGCTTGGAACGTCTCGGTCCGATGCCTGAAACGCGTCAATTCGTTTGTAAGCGTTATGGCCTTTGTAATTAAATCTTTGTATCTGAAACGCTAACTTGGCTTGAAAATCCGTGTCGCACTGATGAGCAATACAGCCAACGCGGCATAGCAAATGGTACTGAATTGCAGAATGAAGTAATTATCGGTCGCGGCGACGATTTGACTGGTTATGATCGGGCTCAATCCGGTGCCGACCGTTGCTCCAAGTAGTAAGGCTGATACCAATCGCGGCGTAGGAACGTCGACCATCTGTGTCGCAAACGACAACGTCATTTTTAACATGCTCAGATTGGCGAAACCCCACAAGAAAGCCAGAATCGGCAACGCCTCAATATCTCCGTAAAGCCACAACGGTATGGAAAACAACGCCGTTCCGACGCTTGCGATGATGACCAGTCGACGTACGCCAACTTTTAGCACCCACCATGAGACAAAGATTGCGGCGGCAAGCATGCCTTGCCAAAAAAGACCAACAAGATTACCGGCTTGTTCGGGCGTGGCGCCAAGTTGGGTTTCTGCATAGTTTGGCAGCCACCACAGCATGGAATATTGCCCCAGTGTGTATAAGAAAAGCGCTGTCAGACACAGCCAAACCGTTAGTGGCCATTTTGTAGTCGTCGACGTTTCTTTGGCCTCATCCGCTGTTGATGGGAATTTCGAAATTGAAACCAGCGCGAGAACTATGATCGATACAGCCGCCACGACTTGATATGTGCTGGCCCAAGCGGCTTCGCGTGCGACAAACCAAGTCGCCAGCGCTCCACATACAATGCCTGCAATACTGAAGAAACTGTCGGTGATGACTAGCATCGAGGCGCGTCTTTCTGTGTCGTAACTTCGGGATATCGTTAACGCGGCGCCCGCGAGACCGAGGCCGCTGCACAATCCAATGGACCCAAGTGCTAATCCAATGGCCGTAAGGTCGGAGCCGAAGTTGAACGAGAGCAGGCTTAGCAGGATGACCGAGTATAGGATGAGCAGCAGGCGCTTCAGCGAGATCCAGTCAAACATAAATAACGCTATGACTGCGCCAGCTAAATTTCCGAGCGTGAGCCAACTAAAGCGGGCAATGACATCGGTAATGGGCTGGTCGAACAGCGTTGCCATTGGTCCTGCGATAATTCCAATTGGCGCGAGCATTCCAGATAGAATGAAGTAGGCCAAAAAGCTGACGAGGGTGATGCGATGTCTATTATTCAAAATAGTTGCTCATTTCGTTTGCCAGGTATTGGTCGTTACGAATCCAAGTTTGGAGCGTACGATTTCGGCGCGTTCTTGCGCTCTAGCCAGCAGTGCAGATTCGTCCATTCCGACTACGCGTCCGTTCTCGAGAACCCGTCGGCCGCCGATGAACACACTGTGTACGTTGGCGCTGTTTGTCGCGAACACTAGATTAGAAAGCACGTCATGCACAGGGTAAGTATTTGGCCGTCGCACATCGATCAGAACAATGTCTGCAAGCTTTCCTGCTGCTAATGAACCTAAGTCACTCTCTCGACCGATGGCGCGAGCCCCGTTTATCGTTGCCATTTCAAGCGCGGTTTGCGCGGTTAGTGCAGCAGCGTTTCTCTGCGTGGCATTTTGCAACAAACATGCCGTCTTCATTTCTGCAAACATATCGAAGGTATTGTTGTTGAGCGCGCCGTCTGTACCGAGTGAGACATTGACGCCCCCTTTGAGCACTTCGGTAACCGGCAAAATACCGGTAGCCATTTTCATGTTGGCAACGGGGCTATGCGCTAAATGTGTTCCAGTGTCAGCTAGAATTTTTATTTCCAGTGGAGTTACCCAGCAGCCATTGATCAGCAATACGTTTGGGCCGAGTGCATGGTTGTCGCGCGACCATTCCGCTGGGCGGACTCCATAGTGATCGGCTATGTAGTCTGAATCTTCGATCTCCGAGCAAAAGTGATAAACGATTCCATGTCCGGACGCGCGCGCTTCATCTGCGACGGTCTTGTAAAACTCGGGGTGGTCAGTGTCACCTGCCCGGCGTGGTACATCTAACCCATACCACATGGTTACGAGACCACCCTGAGCTCCGTGCCACCGCTGCATGACCTTTGCGGCGGAACTGACAACACTTATCGCGGTTTCGGAACTGTCCGGACCTTCTTGCGGCATAGTGAAGCGACCAAGAATCGCGCGGATGCCGAGCTGTCCGATCGTGTCAGTCAGTGATTCGTAGTCATCGCGCGGATCGACGTTTGGGCTGACGAAGCAGGTTGTACCCGAACGAATCATTTCCATGATACTAAGCGCGTTTGCGAGTACGCCATCCGCAGGATCGCGTTCGGCCAGGTAGGGCACGATGATGTCATCGATGAACGGGATCCAATGCATCTGATCGCCAAGGCCGCGGAGCAGCGACTGATCTGCATGCGCGTGGGTGTCGATGAGCCCGGGAATTGCGACCATGCCGGCAGCATCGATGCGCTCCGCATCGGGATACTGTTCTCGCAATTCGCCCGCTGATTCAATGGCAACGATTCGATCTTGGTCTATGACGATGGCAGCATCCGCCAAAATACGGCGTTGTTGGTCCATGGTGACGACGGTGAGGTTGTCGATTAATTGCATGCTGCGTGCCTGTCGTTCATTGGTTCGATGGCACCCTACGGTAATGCCAGCAAATTGGAAAGTCTCGCGCGACTATGGATTAATGCCGCTTGTCACCGCCCGCAATCAGTGCTCACATGTCATCTCCAGCGATGTTGAGTAACGGAGTTTAGATGGAAAGGCTTGAGTTTGAAGGTCATACGGTTGTTGTGACCGGTGGCAGTCAAGGAATTGGCGCTGCTGTCGCTGAGGCGTTTGCTGCCGTCGGTGCAAAAACTGTTGTTCACTATCGATCAAACAAAGAAGCTGCGGATTCGGTTGTCGCGCGGATCAGTGCTGCCGGCGGAAAGGCAGTTGCCTTATCCGCACGCTTGGACGTCGGTAGTGAAGTCGATGCGTTCTTTGCTGCGGTTGGGGACGCCTATGGCGCCACGACTATTTTGATTAACAATGCCGGTGCATTTCCGAATTCGGCTCTCCTCGATATGACTGAGGATGAATGGCGGCGAATGTATGCGGACAACATGGACAGTATGTTTCTGTGTACGAAAACAGCCGGGCTTGGAATGAAACAGGCGGGCGGTGGCGTTATTATCAACATGGCTTCAATCTCGGCAGAAATTCCCGGACCCGATCACGCGCACTACAACAGCGCCAAGGCGGCTGCGGTCATGTTTACACGCTCTGCGGCGCAAGAACTGGGCCCCTATAATATTCGCGTCAATGCAGTGTCTCCTGGCGTTGTATTTCGATCGGATATCGAAGAACTGTGGCCAGAGGGCGTTGCAAGGTTTTGCGCTGCGGCGCCGCTTGGCTGTCTGGTGCAGCCTGAGGATGTTGCGAACGCTTGCGTGTTTTTAGCGTCAGATAAGGCTGCGCGTATCACCGGCGTGAACCTGCCGGTCGATGCTGGCGTGCTAAGCGCCAAAATTTATTAAGAACAAGTACTCGGATTCTGAGCAAAAAAATATGAAACAGGTTATTTTCGATACAGATATCGGCATCGACGATGCAATGGCACTGGTGTTTCTGCATTGCGCAGAAGATGTTGAACTGCTTGCGATCACGACGGCCTTCGGCAATGCGAGCGTCGAAAATACGACGCGTAACGCGCTCTACACAAAGGAGCTTTTCGGTATGACGGCGCCAGTGTATCAAGGTGCCGCAGGGCCACTCGGTGTTTCGCTTTTCGACAGCTACCCCGATTTCGTCCACGGTGAAAATGGCCTCGGCAACATCGATGTAACGGTTAAGTCGGCTCAAGCAGAGGAAGCTAGTGCCGCGCAGGCTATCGTCGAGCTGGTGCAGAATAATCCAGGTGAAATATCGATCGTCGCCGTTGGGCGAATGACCAATCTCGCCGATGCGTTGGAACTGTGTCCGGATTTACCTAAATTGGTCGCCGAAGTTATCGTAATGGGTGGGGCCTTCGGCTTTAATGGTCATCGTGGCAATGTATCACCTGTTGCTGAGGCGAATATCGCCGGCGATCCGACCGCTGCAGACAAAGTGTTTCGCAGCGGGCTGCCTCTGATAATCGTTGGTTTAGATGTAACGCACGAAACGATAATGGAGCGCGAGTATTTCGAATCGCTGCGAGAACAGGCGGGTGAAGTGGGCGAGTTCGTCTACGCGATCAGCCGCTACTATCTCGAATTTCACGAATCACATAACGGCACTTATGCCAGCCCAGTGCACGATCCAAGCGCTGTCGCCTATCTATTAAGGCCTGATCTCTATACGACGCGCGACGCGATTGTGCGAGTGGCCTTGGATGGAGTGGGCATAGGACAAACCATATGGGCCGATCCTGCGGTGAATTATCAAACGGGGGAGTGGAACGATATTCCACCGTGCCGAATTTGTATCGGCGTTGACGATCAAGCGGTCTTGAATCTGTATAGAGAAACGCTTGCCACAGGGATTCGCTAACCGTTAATCAGGTTTAACCGCTCTTCAAGATAACTGCCTGATGTGTGTCGCTCGGACAATTTGACTTCTTGTCGCGGGGTCAGGAAAAGCGGCATTGAAATTCGCGATTCGTTTTTGATGGCACCACCTGGGTTGTTGACACGGTGACTGGTTGACGGATAAAAGCCAGCGGTTGCCTCCTGCAGCATATCGCCGCTGTTAATGATCAGCTCGCCTCTTTTGCTGGATACATCGATCCAGTTGCCCGCCTTATCTTTAACCTGCAAGCCGGCTTGTTCGGCCACGGGCAGAATGGTCAGTAAATTGATGTCCTCGTGCGCGGCTGCGCGCATTGCATCCACGGCTTCATCTCCGCCGAGCGGCGGATAATGCAAAATCCGAAACAGACTGGCGTGTTGACACAACATGCTGGAAAAAGGCTCGGAAATTGATTCCGTCACTGACTGCGGCGCGAATTCTTGTAGCCATTTGAGCAGCTCCGCTCCGAGTTCGAACCCTATTTCACGAAATTGCCGAATGTTATCTGCACACTCGGGCGGCATTGGCCCGTTCGGGAGGACGTGGAAGAATTCCTTCAGATCTTTAGTGGTTTGTCCTACTGCGGTTTCTGAAATGCGCTGCGGGAAATACCCGGCGCGCCCACCTTGATCAGTGCTTGGGTCGAACAGGTAGTGCTCTTTTTTTTTGCCAAGAAAAAACGCCAGCCAATCCGAATTCAGATTTCTCAGTAGCGCTTGCGGGATGGGGTGATTACGTAGCACCGCGAATCCGGTTTCATGCAGTGAATCGACGAAGTCGCGTCCGGCAGATTCTGAAATATAGTTGATCGTCTGTACGTGCATATTGGTCTGAACGCTTCGAAATGGTGGTTAGATGGGGGCCATTAATAGAACCGCCGGCATGAAATTGCAACATTCAACGAATCAATACCGTCGTTGCTAGTGGACGAGTGTTATGGCCACCGTTCACAATGGTAAGTCAATTGACGAAACCTGAGGTGTGAAATGCGAATGCCGGGATTGATGGCTCTTGTTTTACTGTTGGCTGCAGGTGCTGGGGCACAGGTGATGCGCTGGCCGCAGGATGCGCCGGATGATTGGTTGCTGGCATTCGTCGATGTGGAAACGACCGGCCTGATTCCTGGTTACCACGAGATGATTGATATTGGCATTGTCATGACCGATCTTGAGGGTGCCGAACTCGGAGAATTGTTCATCCGGATACAGCCGGATCATCCCGAGCGTACTGATGAGGGTGCGAGGGCGGTAAACGCGTTTGACGAACGGCGCTGGCGTGAACTTGAAGCACTCTCCGCGGAGGATGCTACCGGGCGTCTCGTGGAATTTAACAATGAGATAGCCGGCCAGCGAAACGTATTGATGGTCGCTTTCAATTCGCACTTTGATACCGCGTTCTTAGACCACTTGTTCCGTTCGCAGGACCGAAGTTGGCGTGAGCTGTATCACTACTTTGTCCTGGATCTCCCCTCGATGGCGTGGAGTCGCGGCAACAGAGGTCTCACAGGCACGTCGATTTCGGCATCGCTCAATGTGGATGATGAGCCGCACGTTGCGAATCTACACACAGGGATAACGGGTGCACGCCTCAATGCGCGCATTTACCAAGCGCTACTGGCTCATGAATAATTCCCGATTCGAGTCAAGCGCCTTTTCACAAACTGGGTCAGAGCCCTTTTTGAGTTAACAGGTTGATATGTAGACAATGATGAGGAAAAGGGCTCTGACCCAGTTTAACTGTGATCCGCCAGAAGGGCCGCAACCAGCGGTTTATGCTCGCGCATTTCATCGCTGGTTAAGCCTTTTAGTTCGTACGGTAATACCAACCAACAATCTGATTCGTGTACGAAATAGTCCGGGGCGCGGCCCGTTCGATTGCGCGTAGGCTTGTTCCAAACAGCGGCCGTTTTGACATTGAGCGGCATGTTTCTTTTGAGGCGTTGACTAAGACGGTCCTGTACCACCTGCAGCGTTTGGCCCGTACTATAGACGTCATCGACCAGCAACAAACGATCTTCGGCGGTGAGTGTTTCGAGGAGATATTGCGTGCCATGCACACGAATTTTCTCGCGCGGGTTTTCCACCATTTCCTCGTAGTCCGGTTGCCCGGAATAGGAGGTTCGAACGGCAATATGGTCGGTCTCCACGCCAAGATACTGCAGGCATTCCTGTACATAAATACCGACAGAACTACCGCCCCGCCACAGGCCGACAACGAACGTCGGCCGAAACGCGCTGTTATAGATCGCGACCGCCAGACGAAAAGAGTCGTCTATTAGGTCGTCTTCCCGAACAAAGTTTTTGGCATCCATTCGCCGCATCTTAGCATCGACTCGAAGTTTCGCCTGTCGCTTGCAAGCTGCCTTCTGGCACTGCAGAGTGATCGCATGGCCGACAAATTCTACATTTCTCCGCAATCACTTCTCGACGACTCGTTTCGACTCGGCGCGGAAATCGTGAAAAGCGGGTTTAGGCCGAGTTTCATTATTGCGTTGTGGCGCGGCGGCGCACCGATTGGTCTTGCTGTGCAGGAGTATCTCGTACAGAACGGTATTGAGACGGATCACATTGCGGTACGAACGTCGTCGTACACGGGTATAGATAGTCAAGCCCGCGAAGTCGCGATTTATGGGTTAAATTATCTCATCAAAAACGTCACGCACGCAGATCGGTTGCTTATTGTCGATGATGTTTTTGATACCGGGCACACAATCGAAGCGCTGATCGCCCATTTGGAGAAGAAAGCGCGTCGCAATACGCCGGAAGACATTCGCGTGGCAGTGCCCTACTACAAGCCGTCACGCAATCTGACCGATCGAGTTCCCGATTATTTTTTGCACGAAACAGAACAATGGTTGAAATTTCCGCACTCGCTTGAAGGTTTAACCGAGGCGGAGGTCCGTGAGCATCGTCCGAGTCTGTTTAAGATATTGAATACAGCGTCCGACTCGCGCTAGTTTTGCGGACATGGGATCGTGCCAACCCAAAAAATAGCAGCAGACCTAAGAATAAGGTCGATATTGAGCCGCCACCAGATGATTGTGGCCGAGGTCCAGATTAAAACACCTGAAATGCACGAGGCGACACTATAGGGGCATAAATTGTATGAGCAGTCTCGTGAGATGGAACGTATATATGCGATTGAACCAGGCTCCCCAAAATTCGATATACCGCCGGAGAGAATGGCAGAGTACGATTCCCTCATAGCAGGACAGCTGAGGGTATATGGGGATGCGGCTGCTGTAACTGATCCAGAGATTTTGGCCCAGCTTGTTCCTAAATTTATAAAGGGGGGAGCTGTGGTAGCTGGTCCCCGATTTTTCCGAATGAGTTTTCAAAGCTAGACTTTGTTAGCTCTTTACCGCTCTTGAACCATTGAACAACGTCGTACTCAGTAACCTTATCCCAGGAAGACCCTCCTTCTGGCAGCTCAAAGCCACCTAGGGTTTCTGGTGAGTATTGAACTAAAACACCTGGCTGCCCTTCAGAATCCCAATAACTATGTATTTTAACCATTTTATGCTCGCGCCATTGCTAATGCTTTACCGTATTTCTCAGACAATCTAATCCTGTCGCCTGAGCCTGGTATCTTGTGTAACTTATTATAGTTGTTCCCCAGGTCACCCGCTCTTTCAGCCTCGATACCAGGATTCAGCGCCCGCTTTCCATTCCAGGCGCCTCGCCGAAGCGATAGAATTTCCTATCCTTCAAATTGTCACATGAGCAACAACTGCCAAGTATCGACTGCTTGAAATACAGCAATCAGGGATCTTCGCGCGAGGGTACAGATTTGAGATAGCTGGCAATCGCCAGACGATCTCCCGGCGTCAGTTTGCTCGTATTATCTTCGATGACGTCGCCCATAGAACTGCCGCTGAAATCTCCATCCGGCAACATACCAATGTCCAAAAAATACTCGGTGTCACTGATTGACCACCTGCCGATACCGTCTACACGATGTTGTGTGATATTCGGCACGCTTTCGTCACCAAGCTGACTCCCAGCCAATTCCTGGTCCGTCTGCCGCACACCGAGATTGCTGCGCGGCGTGTGGCACTCACCGCAATGCCCGAGGTGCCGTACGAGATAGGCGCCCCTGTTCCATGTGTCGTCCCGTGTCGGATCTGGAACGAATCGTGCGCCATTGAAATTGAGTTCTTTCCATGCCCCCGCGGCTAGACGCGTCGACATGTACCAGGCAAGGTCGTGTTTCCTGCTTTTTTTTCTAACGGATTCAAGACTGAACAGGTGCGCCTTCATCGCCAGTAAATCGTCGCGACTGACACCCGTGTAAGAGGTGTAAGGAAACGCTGGAAAATAATGCTCGCCCCTGGGGCTGATTCCCTCCCAGAACGCGTTAACGAAATCATCGTCGGACCAGTTACCAATCCCGGTTTCCGGATCCGGCGTAATATTTGGCGAATAAAACGTGCCAAAAGGTGATTCCATTGCGCGCCCGCCTGCAAGCGGCACCGCATCATCGACGTCCTCGGTATGGCAGGATATGCAGCCGCCGGCAAACAGCAGGTATTTGCCGCGCTCGACAATATCGTCCTGCGCCAATGAAGCAACGGCCGCCAGGAGTATGGCGGCCGCCAGTGTTACCTGCGCAATTTTCTCAGTTCTGCGCAACGCGGAACTCGTCATGACAACCGCGGCAGGATCCGCCGAGATCTCTGAATGCGCGGCCGATAGTCGCCGAATCACCGCTATCGGCGGCGGCAACAAACGCATCAGCCGCTTCCTGAACTTTGCTAATTGCGACCGCAAAATCTTCCGGTTCCTCCCAGATCGCCGGCAGCGATTCGGAATCAACAATATTGGATCCTTCCTGAAAAATATTGTGGAGTTCCCTGGTGCTGTTTGCGATGCTCCTGGCGTGGTTCGCAATCTGACCGTGATCGTCGACCAGCCCCCGCATGGTCATGGATGCTGCAACAAGATGTCCGCGCAATGTTGTCATTATGGCCTTGCGATAATCAAATGCGTCTTCCGGCGTGGTGTCCCCCACCGCATGGGTCGAGATTCCTATGGTCATGGCAACCGCCGTCGAAATACTGATCAACCTGAGCAACATCTTTTTCCCCATTCTGGTTATTGACTGCGACGAAAACATAGCAGGGACTGCGGTTAATACGCACAATCAGCCAATTTCGTCTGTAGGCAGACGTTAATCGGAAACATCGTGATAGTGAAAATGGACGAGCTTCCAGTCCCCATCGTTTTCTGTCCACACAATCGTCTCGGCCCACACGTTACTCGCGTCGTTGAATTTACCGGCCTCGGAATCATCGGGAAAGCGGTATGACGCCGGTACGCCGGCAACGAGAACAACGGCTGTCTTCCCGTCATCGCTGACTCTGATGGAACGCGGAAAATTCGGATCATATGAAACCACGCCGCCGCCAGCGGCAATGAGGCTGCTCCAACTTTCTTCATATTCAGTCGCCGGTTGTTCCGCTCCGCCATCCGTTAACATCATCGCGTCATCGGCGAAAAAACTGAAATAGGTCTCGGTGTCGTTATCGGCGTACGCCTGATACATTGCTGTGACAGCGGTATCAACCTGAGCTCGGGCTGCTTCCGTGTCCGCAACTGGCGCTTCTCCAGTAGGGGCCGAACAAGCGATCAGACCCGCGATACAGAACGTCACAATTGATATTGTTCGATGCCAAATATTAATATCCCTTCTCCTCTAAATTTTCACTGCAGTAGATTTCTGCACATTGTCGATTATTTGCTCGGTCTCATCTCGATATTAACCAGCGGGTCCATTTCAGGCGGTAACTCCGCCTGTCCCGCGGGAAATCCATTCTGTTCCAGGATGTAAGCCAGAATGTCGGCGTACATGTCGGCCGTCACTTCGCTCCGGTCTTCGCGCTTTGGCGGCATCTCGGTCGTCATGAACTCAAACAAATCGCCGACAGTCCACTGCGCCCATTCGGCAAGAAACTCGTCACCAACGATGGGAGGGACAAATTCATCGAGATCCCCACCCCCGCCCAGATTCTTCTCGTGACACCGCTCACAGGTATCCAGGTACAACGCTTCACCGCGCCTGCCTTGCTCGACAGAAAATACGCCGTCACGAACAGAGCTGAAATTGTCAAGTATTTGGGTAGTCTGCGATAAAGATTGCGAAGTTCCCTGGGAACCGTCGGAATTGACTGGGGAGTCCGCGCAGCCGCCAATCAGAAGAAAAGTGGCCACGATACCTGCACGCATTCTCTGAATTACCGGGGCCACGGTCACTTATCTCCTGTAGGCACCAAATCTACTGGTGCTTCACACCTTCATAACGTCGCGCATGTACCAATCGATGAATCCCATCGGGCCGCTCTCGTCCTTGGAGTATCGTCCGGCGCTGTATCCACCCGATTTGACGCCCACGTGATTGTTCTCAACGATCCAGATGTCTTCCAGGATCGTGATATGCCAAAGCGCCATTACGTCCTCTGGCACAAAATCTTTTCCGGCAACTGCATCAGGATGTACCAGCCAGAATATTTCACAGTCTGTTAGCTCCGGCCCGCGTGGCGTGAATCGCGCCACCGCCACATGATCGTCGTAGGCCTGCCAGTAACCGGTTGACCAATCAGTCGTGGCGATGTCCGTGTTGTGCGACCACTCGGTGATGCCCGGCAGGAACGGTGCCAGCGGTTTGCCATCAAGCGACCCCGTGAGAAAATTGGGATTCAATTCACCGCTGAACGGTGTTGAGTCTCCGTAACCCATGCCCTCCGACGCAGGAGTTTCCTCGTTCATCCAGGCGGTCATTTGAGCCAGACGCCGTCTTTTTTGCGAGTCAGTGAGCGTGTAATCCCAGTTATGGGTTGTCACCAGGCTCTTGTGGGAAGCGCCGCAGTGATAGCACTCCAAAAAGTTCTCGATGGCCAGTTTCCAGTTGGCATGGATTGGATACTGCTGACGCGCACCAACCTTCAGGTCGGACAGGCTGTACCTGGCAGCAAAATCTTCTAAGCCAGAGTTCGCAATTGAGTCGAACGTCGGCGGCTCTTTCTCACGAGAAAAGTTCAGGAAGATATGGCCCGCCTCGACCCGTATGTGGCACGCATGGAGGCTATTCTCAGCCATGTCGAAATCGTCGTGCGTGTCGTATGCATCGATAAGATTGCCGTCGAGATCGTAAAGCCACGCATGGTACGGGCAACGGAATACCTGTGCATTGCCACTTTCATTCAGCTGGCGAACGGACAAGCGATCATCATCAATCCGGCGATCTTCGTCGTGTCGGCAAAGTCGCGAACCGCGATGTCGGCACACATTGTGAAACGCGTTTATGTCACCGGATTCGTTACGCACGACAATAGCACTGTCGCCGACGCCATACTTGAACACAAAGAAATCGCCAGGCTGGGGAATCCTGCTGACGTGATCAGCCATCAACCAAAGATTTTCGGCGATGTGCCGCTCATCCGTTTTGTAAATCTCTGCATCGAGGTAATACTCGGCCGGAATTGTGGTGCCCTCCGTCCACTTATTCGAGCCACTCGAGCCGCCACTCTTTCCGGTCGACGCCGCTGATGCCGATTCCTCGTTTGTTTGCGCTTCAGCACGAAGGACATTGGCAAGCCCGACCGCTGCCGCGCCTGCGATGACTGATGTTTTGGCGAACTCCCGGCGGCTTACTTTCTCTTTCTCAGGTGCCGCCCCTGTCTCACCCGCATTTCTGGTTACATCGCTGTCTTTCTTGTCTGTCATCGCCTCTCCCCTTCAAATAAGGACTATCCAGCTCGCTGAATCAGTATAGATCTCACTCTTTAACTATCAAAACAAGCCTGCTATTCCAGGTCGAACGCCAACAACACGTTGCCTGCGGTGCCGCCAAGAATTGCGTACCCGGAGCCGACGAACATCATGCCATCGACAACAGTCGGTGCACCGCCACCAATACCGCCACCGAATGCCGGCACTCCGTTCACAGCCTCGTATCTCTGTCGCGTCGGGAACTCCCAGATGACCTCGCCGGAAGCGGCAGCGTAGGCGCGCACAACACCGTCCCAGGAACCGGTCAATACGGCACCAGGTATGGCGGTAGCCGACGACCAGTTTGCAGAGGAGCACTCGTAGGATTCAGTATCACAGTTGTCCGGCGGTTCGAGCGTCGTATACCAGGCGCGCGAGCCATCGGCGGGCCGGATCGCCGCGACGGCGCCAGTTCCGTCCCCGAATGGCAATGGCTTGTAATAGTACTCGCCGTCGAATGCGCCGCCGAAGCCGCCGTTCATCACGGCCAGCTCATCGCCAGCCTGGGCGACCCACAGGACGGCGCCATCATTGTCGGGGTCGAGCGCTGTAATTCGACCGCTCTCCTGACCCTGGATGATTATCCGTTTGCCGTCCTTCGCAGTGAAGAGCACGGGCGAACCTGAAGGATCATCATCCAGATCTTTCTCATAACCGGGGCAATTGATCCGCTGCTCTTCCGGCTCATTGCCACACCCGCCCGGGTGCCGATCCATAGGGATCAGTTGTTTCCACCACAGCTTTTCGCCGCTATCCATATCGAAGGCCATCACAGAAACGCAAGCACCACCGTCGAAGCCAACAGGTTTATCGAAGAACTCTGATATGTAACAGGTGCCTACAGTGGTGTAGATCCTGCGGTGTTCGAGATCGAGCGTCGGTGCGTTCCAGATCGCGGCACCGGCGGGCCCGTAAAGCTGGGTGCCCGCCGAATTCCGCCGGAGCGGCTTCGGTCGCTCGGGCATGGTATAGGTCTTCCATACCGGTTTTCCGGTTTTGACGTCGATCGCTGTGAGACTGCCCTGGAACTTGCAGCACTCATAGGTGATGTAGCGGCCAGGCATCTGTTCCCATGACGAGACCCCTACGTAGAGGTGCCCGCCAGGCGAGGGGTCCAGCGTCGGCGGACCGGTTATTTTCGCCGCCTGGTGGTCGTCTGGGAGCAAGTTCCAGAGCTCCTCCCCCGTCTCCGCATTAACCGCCGTAACGTAGCCCATGTAGTCGCCGAAGTAGGCGGCGTAGCGAACGCCCGGTAAGTCTGTGATCGCGCCGATACTGACTGCGGTGCGAACCTGCCCGTTAGCCTCGTGCGACCAATGCACGCAGCCCGTACTGGCGTCGATAGCGTACACAAAATTGTTGTCGCTGCCGATGAACACCGTCCCGTCGACCACGGTCGGCTGCGTCCATGCAGCGGAAGCGCCTCCAGGAAAAGCAAACGCCCACTTGAGATTGAGTTTCGGTATGTCGGCGGCCGTCAGGCCACCGGCTTCCACCGATTGAAACCGGTACGAACGGGTTGGATCCGGCGCCCAGCCATTCCAGCTCGGCTTTGAGAAAGGTTTGTCGAGGGTCAGCGGAGCGCTGCACTGGTTGCTCATCGCGGCGGCGGTGCGGTCGACCGTGCCGCCAAAGGGTTTGCCGGTAATGAGCTCTGCCATCGCCCGCTTTTCGTCCGCGCCGAATTTTTCGCCAAACACGGCCATCGGACCAGTCGTCAAGGCCTCGACGATCCGCTCGGGAGACAGCTCTCGAAGCGCCTGTCGACTCGGTGCCAGGCTCTCGTCGCTACGATTGTCGTGGCAGGAGGAACAGACCAATTCATAGGGCGACACCATGCTGGCAGCCGAGGGCATCGGCTCGCGCTCTTCCTGAGCCGCAACTGGCGAAAGAATTAATTGCGTCATTAGTAAGGCCGAAGGGACGGTCACGAAATACATCGATCTTATTATTCTTAACATTTTTCGCCTCCAGTGCAGACGGAGTTAGCCGATAGGAAGATAGCATAGATGTTTACTGAGACATCAATGATGTTAAATCACAGGAAATTTAGGATCCCAATGAGTAGCCCTTCCGGATACCCTTTTTTGACCCCCCACCAGGACCACATTATGTGCATGCGCTGGTAATTTGCGGCTTTTCGCGATGGTTTAAATCATTCAAACTACATTCAGCGTTGCCTTGGGGGAGGGAAAAATGACCGACGAAACTTCTGCATTGACCGTTTTGTTCACCGAGTTTTACTATTGGGTGATGATTGTTCTGATGTTTCTTAATCCAAGGTCGGTTTCTGCGTTTACGAAGTCGCAGTTTCACGCTACAAAAACCGCTTGCATACGCTGATGACGCTCGGTTTTTTATTTTTCGGCTGCTGACATCACATTTCTCTCATGCCAGGTCGGTTACCGGATGCGTTGCCGGGCGATAGAACCGGTTCGGATATTCGCGGAAACACGATCGTTCTGGCGCCGCAATCACGCGGACATGCACAAAGTAATTTCGCGCAACAGCTCACTGACATGACTCGACTGCCCCGGTTTGTCAGCTGTCCTTGCGTTTCTTCTTATCCGGATCATAGAAGGGCAGGGTGTGAGTAGTGGCGGTGCAGCTCAGCGTCTCGCCCTTGATCTCCACTTTCACATCAGGCCTGGCATACGAGGGTTTGATCTGAATCATGGCCAGGGACTGATTCAGCACCATGGAGTACATGGGCGCAGTCACTTCGCCGATCCGCTCGCCGTCGGCGAACACGCCAGCCCCGAGTTCCACCGCCTCTTTCGCCGAGTACCGCCAGGCTTTATACATCCGGTTTGTTAATAACAGTCCCACTGAATAGCTTCCGGCGAAGGATGCGACCGCATCTATTGCAGATCAGTCGGGGGTTTTCCAGATTGGACGCATTATCGGTTCCATCAGCGTTCCAATAGCCTCCATCAGGCTGAAACCAATCAGGCACGTCAGGAACAATGCACCAACGGAAATGATGATTATTCCGATAGGGATTGCGAGTTTTTCAAACAGGAAGGGCAACATATTCGGCTGCATGACTGCTTGCGGGTCGCTGTCCAGCAGATACATGGCAGCCAGCGGAATTGCCATGATTTGTAATAATAGAGAGAGCGGCAACGGTTTTAGAGTGCGCCCAGGTACGTCGGACAAATGGCAACACTGCACCGGCGACAATGGTGGCTACGCAGTATAGATTCGACACGAGCGCAAAATCCGTACTGACATAGGTGACTATATGATTCATGAGGATCGTAGATCGATCATTGATCGCCAATGGGATAAAAAATGTGATGGTCCCCACGGAGCTATAAAATAGAAAGCGTGTAATGGAAACTCCGTTCGCTGCTATTGTCGACATGATGCTGTTCGTCCCACCCGGCCGACTCGGCACAGGTTTGTATTGTTATTCATCAGCCTGACTCCGATATGTGACTCAGGAACGTACGCTCTGCACGCATAACCGCATTCCTTGCACAGCTTGACAAAAATGCCGTGCCGTAGTTCACTCACATTCAATGATAATGAACCACAATAAACCATAAGATCACTAATATGAATATTCCGGACCACGCGAGTTACCTCATCATTGGTGCTGGCATTCATGGCTTGAGCACCGCCTATCACCTCGCCCTGGAGATGAAGTCGCGCGGTCAAGACGTCGACGGCAAAATCGTCGTAGTGGAAAAATCCACCATCGGCTCGGGCGCATCCGGCATTGCCTGTGGGGTCATCCGCAACAACTATTACCAACCTGCTATGCGCGAACTCATGGCGCACAGTGTGACGGTCTGGAGTTCGGACCCGGAAGCCTACTCTTACCACCCGGTGGGCTACATGCAGGTTAGTCCGGCGGTCATGGAGGAGCAGGTCGCCGGAATTTACGCAGAGCAGCGCACAATCGGCTATGAATCGACGTTCATTCAGGGAACTGATGAATGTACCAATTATATGAATGACATCCTTGGCGATTGGCAGTCAGTGGGCACAACCTCAATTCTGCATGAGAAAATGGGTGGCTATGCCAACAACATGGCCAGCATCCGGGGACTTGCCAAAAAGGCGACCTCACAGGGCGTGCAGATCCTGGAGGGCGTCTGCGTCACAGGCGTTGAGAAGGATGCCGCGGGAGCAGTAACATCCGTCGTCACTGACCAGGGGACGATTGCCTGTGACTACCTGATTGTAGGCGCAGGACCGTGGGTCAAATCGATCTGGGATATGCTCGAGTTGCCGAAATCGATCGACGTCAAGGGCCCGGACGGAAACATAGCGAGTGACTTTCCGATGTGGAAATACTGGTGCCTGCAGGAAGGAACGCTTGGCGTAGATCCCAACATGCAACGTACGTTAAACGGCGATCTTCCGCCGGTGATACACGTTGACAGCGACGCGCCACTGTATTCGAACGTCGACCAGTCTCTCATTACCGACGAAATGTGGGGCATCTACTACAAACCAGACTTCAATTTCGGGGGCATACAGGGTGGTGCCGCCCCTCATCGTGTCGAAACCGATCCCGAGGAGGTCGCGGTCGATCCTTACGGGGCCTCATCGCCGGACTATGTGGTCGACGAAGATTTCGGCGAAATGTGGGTATCCGCTCTGGCGCACTGTCAGAAGCGCTTCGAAGGGACGTATGGCAAGTATCGGCACGAGAAGTCCGGCGGCCTCGGTGCGTTCACTCCTGACAATTTCCCGGTATTCGATGTGTTTTGCGACAATTGCTACATTATCGCCGACTCGAATCACGGCTACAAAATGATTGGCGTTGGCGAGCTGGTTGCACGGGACATCATGGGCGAGACTGCGGCACTGCTTGAGCCGTTCAGATTTTCCCGCTATGCCGAGGGCAAGCTTCACCCAAGCTCCAACAGTCCTTTCCCTTGGAGTTGACCCACACCCATTTCGGAGAACCAAATTATGATCGACATAAATGAAACCGATCTGGGCCGTCACGTCAACGCGCCCGGCCGCGATGAACTGGTTAAGCAGGTCAGGGCGAAAATTGACGAACTCGGCGTAACCTACGTCTACTACCAGTTCATTTCAGTTACAGGGCGTGTGGTGGGTAAAGGTATTCCCGCGGACCACTGGGAGCGGACCGCCGGAAACGGCTTCCAGCTCGTTTATGGTTCGACCGCAAATCTGTTTGTGGACCGCCATGGAGATTACATCGGCTACGGACCCGAGTCGCCCGAACTCGTCGGTATTCCGGATCCTGAAACCTTTTGTCAATTGCCATGGGACAAACGGATCGCGCGGGTGTTCTGCACCTGCTTCCGCAACCGCGAGGAAAAAGTAGACCCGGGCGCTCACCTGACGTCGGACTGCCGTGGCAATCTTCGTATCATTCACGATGAGTTCAAGGCAACGCACGGCGGCCTGCATCTGCGCGCTGGCTTTGAACCGGAAATGATGTGGCTGAAGCGCGGCGAAGACGGCAAGCCTGACGGTGGGTTTTCGGCACCGTATTGCTACCACATCGATCAGTTCGAATCTCTGCGACCGGTGTTCATGCAAGTTATCGAATACTCCCGCGCCATGGGACTCGACATTATCCAGGGTGATCACGAGGATGCGCCGGGCCAGCTGGAGCTCAACTGGCAATACGATGATTGCCTGCGAACCAGCGACAGGCTGAGCACCTACCGACAAATATGTGCGCAGGTTGCGCGCGAAAACAATCTGATCGCATGCTTCATGACCAAACCATTCCTGGGTGTGTCAGCAAATGGTTGTCACGCGAACATGTCTTTGTGGACCGGGGGCGAAGACCAGGTCAATGCGCTCGACAACGACCCGTTGGCGGGTATGCCAGAAACCCACTCGTACCAAGTCGGGGGAGAGAACAAGTTCATGCCCGAGGGTGACGATCCGCAAATTCCCGGGCAGATCGGTTTGTATGCAATTGCCGGTGTCATGAAGCACCTGGACGCGCTGACGGCGCTCGGCTGCTCCACCGTAAACTCCTACCGGCGCCTTTGGGATACTGGTTTCTGGGCTCCCGTATACAAGGATTGGGGTTATCAGAATCGTACGACGGCACTCAGGATTTCGGCGCCTGGGCGCTTCGAATACCGCGCCGTCGATTCGATGGTGAATCCTTACCTGCTTTGTGCGGGTCTCATCAAGTCGTTCGACGATGGCATTGAACACAAGCTCGATCCGGGCAAACCGGAGTTACGTAATATCTACGACGCGATGGAAGCGGGCAAGGAAGTCGAGAAACTGCCAATGTCATTGGGCGAAGCAGTCGAATGTTTCAAGAAGGACGAAGTCATTCGGGGAGCATTGCCAGATGAAATGAGCAAGGTATTCATTCATTACAAAGAAGATGAGTGGGCGAAATTCATGGCAACGGTTACGGAGTGGGATGTCGAAACATATATGGACTGCTTGCCGTAGTACCAGCAGTACGAGATTCAGACTAAAAGGAATTTAATATGTGTGGAATCGCAGGTGTAATCCACAAGGGTGAAAAGGCCAACGTCGGCGAAGAAATGACCGCGATGTTGCAGTCGTTGAAACATCGCGGGCCGGATTCTACCGGGTTCGCGTTGTATCATCAGGACATCACCGAAAAACTTTTCATCATGCGTTTCAAGGTTGCCGAACAGGAAGATATGGCATCGGGATTCGGCATTCACGAAACTATCTTGGGCCGCAAAAAAGCAGTGGACAAGAGATTAAAAGACCTCGGCGCAAAAGTCATCGCTGCAGACGACGCGACTGAATATGCGCAGCGCTATACGTTCGAATTCGACGGTGAACTGAAACATTTAATCGACAACGTAGAAGATATCGACAATGTCGAAATCCTCTCCATCGGCAATTCGCTGGAATTGATCAAAGACCTGGGTGATTCGACAACAGTTGCCACCCAATACGGGCTGAATTCTTTCCAGGGCACTCACGCGATAGGTCATACGCGCATGGCGACCGAATCCGACGTCGACATTCGCTCAGCGCATCCTTACTGGGCATATCCTTTCAGCGATGTATCTCTGGTTCACAATGGTCAGCTCACCAATTATTGGGGCAAGCGGCGTGGCCTGGAGCGCCGCGGGCATCGCTTCATGTCCAACTGCGACTCCGAACTGATCGCGGTCTATATTGCCGATCGAATGGACGGCGGATATTCCCTCGAAGACGCGATGAGAGAATCGATTGACGAACTCGACGGCGTATTTACCTACGTCGTGGCGACGCGAGACTCGCTTGGCATGGCGAAGGACGTAATGGCGGCCAAGCCGATGGTGTTGTATGAGTCGGATGACCTGATCGCGCTGGCCTCAGAAGAAGTCGCGATCCGCAGTATTTTCCCTCATGAAATCGATACATATGACCCCTATGAAGGGGAGGTACGGGTATGGAAAACGTAGACACCGAGAAACGCTCCACCGAAGCGGGCATGCACAGCGAGCAACTCGCCGGGCGAACGCAACAGACGTTCTTCTCTGCGGAAGCAGACGAAAGCTATGTGTATCCTGGCGCCCACAAAGTTGACTTCGATGAACGGGCCGAATTCGACGCACAGGAAATGACAATTAGTGCGATCAACCTGAAAATCAGAAAGCTAATGAAGCAGGGCGTCGGCCATATCGTGGTGAAAAATCCGAATGCCCAGCATTCGCTCGGGGTCGGAATTCTCAATCGTCTGAAACTCGATTTCGTTGGCAGCCTTGGTTATTTTGGCTGCGGCCTGATCGACGGACCGAACGTGCGCATATCGGGTCGGGTCGGCTGGTCCTGCGCCGAGAACATGATGGCCGGGACGGTCGTCATAGAAAAGAACGCGGGCTCGACTTTCGGTGCAGCGATCCGTGGTGGCGATCTTGTCTGCAAGGGGGACGTCGGTTCACGAACGGGCATCGACCAGAAGGGTGGCACGATCATCGTCGGCGGCCGCACCGGTGCTTTCTCCGCTTTCATGATGCAGCGCGGTCGTATGATCATCCTGGGCGATGCTGGCAAGAATCTCGGCGATTCGATGTATGACGGCACGATCTACGTCGGAGGGGAAATCGCCAGCCTGGGCGTTGACGCGGTCGAGGGTGAGATGACCGAGCTGGAGCAGCAGTGGGTCACACGTAAACTAGGATTATTCGGCATGGAAGCACCCAACGGTGCTGCAAACCTCACAAAAATTATCTCCGGAAAAAAGCTCTGGAATTACGACAAACTCGAGCCTAGCGAAAAGAAGCTGGTTCTGTAGGGACAGGAGAAAACAATGGCTGCCAAAATGCCCGAAGAAGACGATTCACAGGTCGATGAACTGGAAAGCAAACGATTCAACCTGGGCCAAAGTACGATTTTCACACCGAAAGTCATCAACGACATTCATATCAAGTCCGACCTGGGACGATATCGAATGCGTGGCTTCTCGATGTTCAAACCGATCCCGACCTGGGACGATCTTACGTTTCTGCCGGGAACGCTGACTCGCTTTGTTATTGAGGGATACCGGGAGAAGTGCCTGACGAAAACGGTCCTCGGCCCGCGAGCCAAGCGTCCTCTGGAGCTCGACATCCCGGTCTACATTACCGGCATGAGTTTCGGCGCCCTGAGCTACGAGGCAAAGACCGCCTTGGCACGCGGCGCGACGATGGCGGGCACGGCGACGTGTTCCGGTGAAGGCGGCATGATCCCGGACGAACGCCGTTACTCGTCGAAGTGGTTCTACCAGTGCATTCAGTCACGCTACGGCTTCAACCCGCACCATCTCATGTTGGCCGATGCCGTCGAATTTTTCATCGGACAGGGCTGTAAGGTGGGCCTCGGCGGACATCTGATGGGGCAGAAAGTGACCGACCAGGTTGCGGAGATGCGCTCGCTTCCCGCCGGAATCGACCAGCGCTCGCCGGCACGACATCCGGATTGGCTGGGTCCCGATGATCTGGCACTGAAAATCCAGGAAGTTCGTGAAGCGACCAACGGGGAAATTCCGATACAGCTCAAACTCGGTGCCGCGCGCGTCTACGATGATGTGCGGATGGCAGCGAAGTGCGGGGCCGACATGATTTACATGGACGGTATGGAAGGCGGTACCGGTGCCGGTCCGCATCTTGCGGCGGAAGAAACCGGTGTGCCGGGAATTGCCGCCATTCGCCAGGCGCGTAAGGCGTTGGACGATGTCGGCAAAAGCGGCGAAATTTCATTGATATACGCGGGTGGCATACGCAATGGGGGCGATGTGGCTAAAGCACTTGCGCTCGGCGCCGACGCCATCGCCATCGGACATTCGTCACTGATGGCCTTGAATTGTAATCGGGACATTCCCGAGGCGAATTTCGAGAAAGAGATCGGCGTACCGGCTGGATATTGCTATCACTGCCACACCGGTCGTTGCCCGGTCGGCGTCGCGACGCAAGACCCGAAACTCCGCGCACGACTGAACCCCGACGAGGCAGCGATTCGTGTCTACAATTTTCTGCACACGCTCACGATCGAATGCCAGATGATGGCGCGTGCATGCGGCAAAACTGATGTGCATTCCCTGGAACCGGAAGATCTCGCGGCACTGACGATGGAGGCTTCGGCGATGGCGATGGTGCCGCTGGCCGGAACGCAACATACGGTCGGTCGTCCGGATATGACCCGGTATTGAGCACTTACTACGCGTAACGATCGCGGAAGGATAGGAACGGACTATGACTACTCACGATATCAATCACTTTTTGGAAACGGACGGGCTTGATGACGAACGCGAGAAGCTGATCGGGCAACACATCGGCTATCGCTACGACGTCAACCTGGTGCCAGATTACGATCGGATCACACCGTTTCTCAAGAAGTATCTTGAAATTATGGACTGGCCTGACCTCAATTGGCTGGAAGATGTTCACATGGGTTATGAAGAAAGTCGGCCGGCCGTCTTCGACCGGAATATTAATGGCTGGGTGAGCGTGCCCGAAGAGGTGACGTTGCCCGACAACCAGCAGGACCGCGACATGCTCGCCCGCGAGCTCCTTGTGAAGTTCCAGATGTCAGAAAATCACCCAATGGTTGCACTCAACAATGCGTACGCGAAGTTTTGATTGAGCTTTCGATTACGCACGCTGTTCGATGCCATTTGGTCTCCTAAAATACGGATTCAGCAGGCGTTATCCTGCCGATCCGCTGTATAAAAAACCGGACTCGCTGAAGTCTAGCTACGATGTCATCATCATCGGGGCCGGAGGCCACGGATTGGCGGCCGCCTACTATCTCGCCAAGGACCATGGCATCACCAATATCGCGGTGCTGGACAAAGGCTATCTCGCGAGCGGCAACACGGCTCGCAATACGGCAATTATTCGGTCCAATTACCTGACTCCCGAAGGCATCAGGTTTTACGATGAATCGGTCCGCCTGTATCAAACGCTAAGCAACGATCTAGATTTCAATATCCTCTATTCCGAGCGGGGCCATCTGACGCTGGCGCATACGGACGCTGCTTTGCGAACAGCGCGCTGGCGCGCCGAGGTCAACAAACATCTGGGCATCGATTCGGAATTGGTATATCCGGACGAAATAGCAAAACTCTGCCCGGAACTGAATCTCAGCGATGACGTCCGCTACCCGATTGCCGGAGCGTTGTATCATGCTCCTGGCGCGATAGCGCGGCATGATGCGGTCGCCTGGACGTATGCACGTGCAGCGGCCGCGCTCGGCGTTGAAATACATACGCATACGGAAGTTACTGATGTTGTGGTCGAAAACGGGCGTGCGGTCGGAGTCGAAACCAGTGCCGGGCCGATAGGTTGTGGACGCGTACTGCAGGCAGTTGCCGGCATGAGTTCGGTCGTCGCCAAAATGGCCGGCCTCGAATTGCCGATCAGAACCGTTCCGCTGCAAGCCTGCGTGACCGAGCCTGTAAAACCTTTTCTCGACCCGATCATAGTCTCTGGTTCCCTGCATGTTTACGTTTCGCAGTCGGACCGCGGCGAACTGGTGATGGGTGGGTCCGTCGATCCTTACCCGCTTTATTCGACCCGGTCGACGCTGGAGTTCAAAGAAGAATTAATGATGCACATGCTCGAGCTGTTTCCGTTTATCGGTGGCCTGCGAGTGTTGCGTCAATGGGCGGGTATCGCCGACATGACACCGGACTTTAGCCCGGTGATGGGTACGACGCCGGTCGAAAACTATTTTATCGATTCCGGGTGGGGAACCTGGGGATTCAAGGCGACCCCGGTTTGCGGGAAGCGGATGGCGGAGACAGTAGCCACCGGAAAAGTGCCGGATATTCTTGAACCGTTTGCGCTGGAACGATTCTATCGTTTCGAGCAAGTGGGTGAGCGTGGTGCCGCCTCCGTGGGCCACTAGCGATGAAGATACTGAACTGCCCATTGAACGGTCCGCGCAATATCTCTGAATTCGCTTACGGAGGCGAAGTTCAGGAAATGCCGGCACCGGACGCTGAATTACGCGACTGGGCCGCCTACGTATTTATCGAAAACAATACTCGTGGGCTGGTGCGCGAATGGTGGATACACCTGCCGACGTCTTACTGGTTTATCGCCGAACGCAACACGGGATCTAACGACGTTGTGCGTACCTATCCGGCGGACGAACTGTACTCAGAGCGGGTCGAGTTTGGGTCCAATGACTGAGTCCGCATCGCATCGTCTGCCAGCGCCGGCGGGCCTCTACCTGGACCGGACGCAATCCGTGGTGCTGCGCTTCGAGGGGCAGCAGTACGATGCCTATGTGGGCGACACCATAGCGAGTGCACTCCTCGCACACCGCGTGCAAATTCTTTCGCGCTCCTTTAAATATCACCGCCCACGCAGTGTGCTGACCATGGCAGGTGACGATGCCGGCACCTTCGTCCAGTTCCCGGATATTCCCAACGTCCGGGGCGATGTCACTGCGGTGCCGGATGGTGTCGAGGTAACTGGGCAAAACTATATTGGATCGTTGCAGCGTGACTGGCTCAGCGCGGTGGAATGGGTAGCCCGATTCTTGCCGGCCGGTTTCTATTACCACGCCTTCTACAAACCCAGGGGAGCATGGCGTTTCTGGCAAGCGTTGATTCGACGACTCGCAGGTCTCGGCAAAGCCAATACCGCAGCAAAAGAGATCTACTCAGATAAACAATACCGCTTTGCCGATGTTGCGGTGATCGGTGGCGGCCCCGCTGGCATGGAAGCGGCGCTTGCTGCGGCCGATGCCGGCGCACAGACAGTCTTGATTGACGATCAACCCATGTTGGGCGGTGCGCTCAACTATGCGCGATTCGACGCGGACGGAGAGTCTGGACATAAACTTCGCGCATCGTTAATTGATCGGGTAAGTGAACATCCACACATCGAAGTTCTGAGTAGTGCAAAGTGCAGCGGTTGGTTCGATGAGCAATGGCTGGCAATCGTGCTCGCCAATCGGCTGCTCAAGCTGCGCGCCAAATCAGTCGTGATCGCCACCGGCTCACTGGCGCAACCTATGGTGTTTCGCAACAATGATTTGCCGGGAGTGATGTTAGGCTCAGCGGCACAGCGCTTGATTCATCTGTTCGGTGTCAGCCCGGGACAGCGGGCGGTAATCGCGACTGCCAATGATGATGGCTACGGTGTCGCACTGGATATCGCTGACTCCAATGCGCAAATCGTGACGGTCGTCGATCTGCGTCATTCACCGAGTTCCGGTCCATTGGCTGATGCAGCGAAGGCGCGCGGGATTCCGATTTTTCCCGGCCACACAATAGTGGAAGCCACTGGCAAGAAAAGTGTCCGCGGCGTGCGCATCGCGCAACTCGAACCGGATGGTCAGGCTGGTTGCGCGACCATCGAAATGGCTTGCGACTGCGTTTGCATCTCTGTCGGTTATTCTCCCGCGGCACAATTGGTCTGCCAGACAGGCGGGAAGCTTAAGTACGACGACGCCACCGCAATGCTAAAAATCGAAGATCTTGCCGATACTGGATCCTTCGCGGCCGGGTCAGTCAATCATCGATTCAACATCGGAGCCGTTCAGTCTGACGGTCAATATGCGGGCAGCAAGGCAGCAGAACATGCAGGGTTTGAAGTTTCATCCTTCGCTTCCGAGGAAGATCCACTGGCGACCGAGCAGAATCATCACTGGCCGATCTTCCCGCATCCCAAAGGCAAAGACTTTGTTGATCTGGACGAAGACCTTACTGTCAAAGATATCGTTAATGCGGTCGCCGACGGTTTCGAAGATCTCGAATTGGTAAAACGCTTTTCGACAGCGGTTATGGGGCCATCACAGGGCAGACATTCAGCGGTTAACACATTGCGCATTGCAACGCGCGCCGCGCGACGGGAGACCGATGGCGTAATTCTGACGACGCAACGCCCACCATTCTCGCCCGAATCGATCGCGCTCCTGGCAGGGCGCAGTTTTCAGCCCGTGCGCCATACAGCCATGCACTTCCGGCACGTCGAGGCCGGGGCACAGATGATGTCCGCCGGTCTGTGGCTACGCCCGGCCTACTACGGCGCCCAGAATGCTCGCGAGGCTTGCATTGCAAAAGAAGCGCATGCGATCCGTACTAATGTAGGCATGATTGATGTTTCGACGTTGGGCAAACTCGAAATCCGCGGGGCCGATGCTGGAGAGTTCCTTGAGCGTGTCTATACTTTTCGTTACGCGAAACAGCCGGTAGGACGGCTTCGTTACGTGCTGATGACGGACAATGCCGGTGCCATCATCGATGATGGTGTCGCGTGCAGAATAAGTGATCGACATTTCTATGTGACCGCCACAACGGGTGGTGTCGATGGTGTTTATCGAAACATGTTGCGATGGAACGCTGAATGGCGCCTCGACGTCGATATCACCAATGTCACCGCAGCTTACTGTGGTGTCAATATCGCAGGCCCGAGCGCTCGGACAGCCTTGCAGTCGGTGGTTGAGGATGTCGATTTGTCGCCGGAGGCGTTTCCGTTCCTCGGCGTACGCGATGGAAAAGTTGCTGGAATTCCTGCTCGCCTGATGAGAGTCGGTTTTGTTGGGGAACTGGGTTACGAAATCCACGCACCGTCTGCAGGCGGCGAGGCGCTTTGGGATGCGTTGCTGGAGGCCGGTCGCGATCATGGCATCCGGCCGGTCGGCGTCGAAGCGCAGCGGTGTCTGCGCCTTGAAAAGGGCCACATCATCGTTGGTCAGGACACTGACGGGCTGAGCATTCCTCAGGAAGTGGATATGGCCTGGGCCGTCGCCAAGAAACCATTCTTCATCGGTCAACGTGCAATTGATGCGCAGACGATACGACCGTTATTCCGACAATTGGTTGGATTCACATTGCCGGCTGGCTCGCAATTGCCGGAGGAATGCAATTTGACTCTGGCAGCTGGAGAGATCGTAGGAAGAGTAACCTCGATCGAGAATTCGGCCGCCTGTGGCCGCCCAATCGGACTCGCCTACGTCCGCCCCGAGATGACCGGCAGCGGCGAACAGTTCGAGATTAAACTATCGGATGGGCAGTGCGTGACCGCAGAGGTCGCTACCTTGCCTTTTTATGATCCGGAGAACTTGCGTCAGCAATTGTAATTATGGATCCTCAAACACTCACATACCGCAGCCCGATCTTCCGCAAACTTCAGGATCTCAATGCCGAATTCGTCGAGATCAATGGCTATGGTGTCGCATCCACGGTAGGCGAAGCCGCAACTCAAGCTGCCGCCATACAACAATTGTCTCTTTGCGATTTTTCCGGTCTCTCGAGACTCGGTGTCAAGGGTCCGGGCACATGCAAATGGACTTCGGAGCAGGGGCTAAAAGTCCCGGTAGAATGCAACCGCGCGCTCCGACAGAGCAACGAAACATTGCTCGCCAGGCTTGCGCCCAGCGAGGTTCTTATCCTGGGCGCCGCAGATCAGCAAAGCGTGGCCATCGATGGACTTATGAAAACATGGCACGGCGTTGAAAATTCGACTGCCACAACGCGAGGATTCATAGTGCCTCGCCAGGACAGCCATGCCTGGTTCCGTATTACAGGATCGAAAACGGCGTACACTTTGGCAAAGTTATGTGGCGTCGATCTGCGCGCTAAGGCATTCGACAATCTTCAGGTCGCGCAGACCTCTGTTGCCCGGCTCAATGCGATTGTGATCCGCGACGATATTGCGGACCTTCCCGCTTTCCATTTGTTAGCGGATTCCGCGAGTGCCGGATATTGGTGGGACTGTCTGATTGATTCGGGATTGGAATACGATATACGCGTCGTCGGACTGGATGCGTTACGGGCATCGGAGCGGGGTTAGTTATATGGCGACGAAACGACTTGAGACCGGGTTAGGGAGAAGCCTGGCCAACCAACCGGCAAGTGAGCTCGGCGCGCTGTCAATGGCAATCGGGCAACAGGTGCGAGCTTTCCGCAAGCAGCAGGGTATGACGGCGGTTGACTGTGCCAAGCAGGCGAATCTGTCACCGGCGATGTTGTCGAAAATTGAGAACGGCAATGCAGCGCCGTCTCTTACAACTTTGCACTCCCTGTCGCGGGCGCTGGACGAACCGCTAACCGGTTTTTTTCGACGGTTCGAGGAGCAACGGGGTGTGTGCCATACACCGGCGGGTCAGGGTGTGGTAATCGAGCGGCGTGGCAGTCGAGTCGGGCACGTATACGAGCTGCTGGGACACGGGATCGGCAAACAGTTAGCAGTCGCTCCGCACCTGGTGACACTGACCGACGAATCGGAAGAATTTCCGCTGTTCCAGCATATCGGTATTGAGTTCATCTACATACTGGAAGGCGAGGTGATCTATCAACACGCTGAAGAACAATTCCGACTTAAGCCGGGCGATTCGCTTTTCTTCGAAGCCGATGTACCGCACGGGCCGTCGGAGCTGGTGAAGCTACCGATCCGCTTCCTGTCGATAATCGGCCAGCTAAGAGGCGACGACTCCGAGAGATCGGTGGACGGCTGATTTATTGCCGTCACTCGTCACCAGGTGCAGCTGTTATCTGCGCGACGACGCATTCAATATTTATGCTGGCAGCGAACGGATAAGCTGAAGAAATGGCAACGAAATACGACAAGAACATCGCAGCAGAGATTATCAACCAGTTCGGCGCGAAACCCGAGATGCTGGTGCAAGTGCTGCATGCATTCGTGCAACGCTATGGATTTATCAGTGCAGAAGCGATACGACAAATTGCGAACGAGCTGAACCTGTCTCGAGCTGATGTGCACGGCGTGGTCAGTTTCTATTACGACTTTCGCATCACGCCATCGGGCGAGCACGTGGTCAAAATTTGTCAGGCAGAATCTTGTCAGGCGATGGGTGGTCGCGAATTGACTGCACAGGCCGAGGGCAAGCTCGGCATCAAGTTGCACGGCACGACGGGTGACGGAAATGTCAGTCTTGAACCGGTTTATTGCCTTGGTAATTGCGCTTGCTCACCGGCTGTGATGATTGATGAGAAAGTCTACGGCCGGGTAAACAATAACAGACTCGATGACCTTATTCGCGAGTGCGGAGGTGCGCAATGAGTAAGCCGGTCAAGGTTTTCGTTCCGCGTGAAACGGCCGCAGTTTCGATGGGCGCGTAAGCTTCCCCGTCAAGTGGACCACTCTAAAGTAGAGATTCTGGCGTTAGCGAGAACCTCAGCGGGCGTCAGCCCACCAAGGCCATCATGGTCTTTTTCTTCGTTGTATTCGAGCATCCATGCCCAAGTGATTTCACGCACCTCATCGAGATTTCGGAACAGCCAAGTGCTCAGTCGCGGCGTTGTAACCGCCATAGCCATCGGTCTGTAAATAGCCTTTGAAGCCTGTTAACAAGCGTTTGGCCACTCCAGCACCGCGGCCCGGATCGTATTGATACAGCACCACCGGTTGCTCCGGCGGACCACCGCATTGCAACCACAGGTAAGATTTTGATTGTGGCTTTTTGCCCGATTCTTTGAGCACCTGTACCGTGGTTTCATCCATCTGGATGATGTCATGGGTTTATAAAACACTGGAAAAATGCAATCGTTCGTGCGGTTTAAAACGCATTACATCGTAACCGTCGAGCAACCAGTTAAGTTGTTGCCCGCTCAGGGTGATGACATCGTCGGCAAGCTTGCGAGACCATTTGAAGCGTGCTTTCTCCAGCCGCTTTTGCCACATACAAAATCCGCTTCTCTCCCAATACAGGATCTTCACCTTGTCACGGCGGCGGTTACAAAACACAAACAGCTGCTCCGAAAACGGATCGCGAAGAAGCGCCTCCTCGACCACGATCGCAAGACCATTAATGCCCTTTCTGAAGTCAACGACGTCCCGGCACAGATACACCGCCGGCAAGTCGTTCGAGGGTCGCATCATTCCAGACCCGCCACCGTGGTCAGAACCGTTGATAATGAGCCCGTATCAGCCGGGCCCGAAAACTCCACCGACATGCCATTCGGAAATTGAAGGCACCATTTATTATTGGCATTTACCACGGCTGTTGGTACGCGATGAATACCTACACCAGAGGTCTGCGCCAACACGCCTTTCGATCTGCTCCAGCCAATACCCCTGACGTTCCGTTAGCTCTGTTCCTTCCGTTTCATTCACCACCTTGCTCCACTGTCCTTGAAACATCACAGCTTGCAAAGAAATGGATCAAATCAATAGGGCGTCGTTTGTTTTGCGCTTACAGATCACTAACAATTGGATGCGTGATTCTGTAATGTAGCGAACGATTATGTAACGGGATGCAGGTGTGTTTGGATTTTGGGATTGGCTGGTCGTTGGCGTCTATATCACCGGGACAACTCTGGTTGGTCATCATCTAAAAGGGCGACAAAAAACCACCCGTGATTTTTTTCTTGGTGGTCGGAATCTACCCTGGTACGCGGTCTCCGCGTCGACCATCGCCACGACCATTAGCGCTGTCACCTTCATCGGCGTGCCGGCTTTGGTCTTTGCCGAAAACGGTAACTTTGTTTATTTGCAGCTTGCGCTCGGCGGTGTAATCGCCCGAATTCTGGTGGCCAGGTTTCTGGTGCCGCTCTACTACGAAAAAGAGTTCTACAGTCCATACGAGTACATGACCGATCGGCTTGGTGCGACGGTCGGTCGCGCCACCGCTGGCTTGTTCTTCTTGGGTGGAATATTGGGGCAAGGCGTACGCGTTTACGCGACGGCCCTCGTACTCGAGCTAATTACTGGGTGGGGCATGATGACCAGCATTGTCGTAATTGCCTCGTTTGCAATTCTGTGGACGTGGATGGGTGGTATTGCCGCAGTGATATGGACCGACGTCGTGCAATTCTTTGTCCTGATCATTGGTGGTGTGGCAGCGCTCATTTACGTTACTGATACGCTTCCGGACGGTTGGACTTCACTAATCGAGGTCGGTCAGCAGGCCGACAAGTTCAAAACCTTCGACTTTTCGACGGATCCGCGGGTTGCGTTCACTTTTTGGGCCGCGCTAATCGCGATGCCATTTCAGAATGTTGCCGTGTATGGGACCGATCATTTATTCGTGCAGCGGCTGTTATGTTGCAAGAATAAACGCGAAGCGCAGAAGGCGGTACTGTGGAGTACGATCGGCGAACTCGTGCCGATGTTGATGCTGACAGTCGGCGTTGGTTTGTATGCGTTCTATCAATACAACCCGCTTTCGAGTGAACTTAACGCGTTGGTGGTCGAGCGTGGCGACCGCATTTTTCCTGCGTTTATCATCAGCGAAATTCCGGTCGGGCTCAAAGGCCTTTTGATTGCTGGAATTCTGAGCGCGGCAATATCAAGTCTGGATTCAATACTCGCTGCTTTGTCACAGATTTCTTTGACGATGTTTTATAAGCCCTTTGTAGAGCCTGCGGTGGACGAAGCGCGCATGCTGAAAGTGTCACGCTGGTTCGTCATTGTTTGGGGCGTTGTACTTGGCGCCACAGCATGGCAATTTTCCGCGAGCGAGTTGGATATCGTGACCCTTGCGTTCTCGATGACGACTTATACCTGGGGTCCAATGTTGGGTTTGTTTTTGTTAAGCATTGCAGCTTACCGATATCATGTCGCCGGTATTAGTTATGGCGTAGCGTTGAGTATCGTTGTCGTCTTGTTTATCAATGAACCTGAAATCCTTAACCCAATTATAGGGACATCTTATGATAGTCCTCTGCTTGCCTGGCCGTGGTTGTTTCCGATTGGCACGGCCGTCTGTTTTTTCAGTGCATTGCGAGGCCGGCGTGCGACGGGAACCTAAGTTGAAACGATTACTACTAATAGCCTTGTCGCTTACGATTGTCGGTTGCTCCTCATTGCCGATTGTCGATGCTCCGTCGGCGAATCAAAATGGGCGAGTCAATTTTCTAATTCTGCATTTTACGTCGGAGACCTTCGCCGAATCGCTGCGACTATTGACGCAACGCACCGACTGGCCGGTAAGCTCACACTATCTGGTTCCCGAGGGCGGTGATGAAACCTATCCGTCTGACGCGATTAAGGTCTACAGATTGGTTGATGAGGGACGACGTGCATGGCATGCCGGCGTCAGTCATTGGGGCGACCACCACACCTTAAACGATCAATCGATCGGTATTGAGATCGTTAATCAATCGCGATGTGTAAACCATGGCCCCGATGGAAGCGTTTCTAAACCGGAAGAACAAACGTGCAATTACCTGCCGTACGGCGAGGAGCAGATAGATCTCCTTATTAGTCTAATCACCGGTATTTTGGAGCGCCATCCCGATATCGATCCCGTTGATGTCATCGGTCATGCAGACATAGCTTCCGCTCGACGCGTCGACCCTGGTCCGGAATTTCCGTGGCAAATGCTCCATGAGCATGGCATCGGTGCCTGGTATAACAACGACGCGGTGACTCGCTACCGGTACCAATTTTCTGCTGGGCTGCCGGACATTGTTGATATCCAGGCTGCGCTCAGAACCTACGGCTACGGCATTGACGTAACCGGCGTATACGATGTGCAAACGCAGTTTGCTGTCCGCGCATTCCAAATGCACTTCCGGCCAAGCGGCTACACGGGTGCGATCGATGCCGAAACTGTCGCAATTCTGTACGCGTTGATCGATAAATATCGGGCGCCGGATGCCAACTAGGCTGAATGACGATGAACAACAAAAAACCCATTGACGAAAAAACCGGTTTCGATTTATCTGATGAGTTTTCACGCTTTGATCAGCGCAACGAAATCTACTGTCGCTCTGAGTGGGATCCGGAAATTCAAAGCAAGAAAGCAACGGAATTTTTTGATGGCCATTACATGCCTAAAGCGAGAGCTCGCAAGGCGGATGGTTTTGGGCAGCGAGACTATGCGCTCCGCAACGCAACCTGGCACGTCACGAATGTTATTCGAGATTTGCGCCGTGAATCGGATGACCGCAAGGAGGGTTTTTTCGATACGTTCACAGCCCATGAAGAGGGTTGGCCTGAACCATACGTCTTTGAATCTGAAGCAGACGCGACCAAGAATGTGCGTCGGGCGGCAAAGACGATGGGTGCAGGCATGTTGGGTGTGTGCGTATACGACGAGCGCTGGATGTACAGTGCACGTTTCAGCGAAAAGACTAAGGAAAGTAAACCGCTCGACATCCTTGAGGATCTGCCGCGAGTCATCGTTATCGGCGAGCCGATGGATCTTGGCTTAACAGCGACAGTACCGTCTGCACTATCCGGGTCAGCGACCGGCTTGGGTTACACCCACGACACGGTCGTGCTGCTAACGCTCACACAGTACATTCGCAATTTGGGTTATAGAGCAGTCGCGTCTATGAATGACTCAGCACTTGCCATTCCCTTGGCCGTGCAGGCGGGCTTTGGTGAAGTTGGCCGTCATAGCTTGCTCATTACTGAGGAATACGGGCCACGTCTTCGTCTCGGAAAGATATTCACCGACATGCCACTTGTGATCAGCGAACCGAAACGTTTTGGGGTTAAAGAATTTTGCGACATTTGTCAGCGATGCAGCAGCGCTTGTCCGCCGAAGGCAATCACGAGAGGCGCGCCGTCGCGAGAAGCTTATAGCGTGTCAAACCTTAATGGCGTCAAGAAATGGACGACCTGGGCGGAAAAGTGTTTTCGTTTCTGGGCAGGCCAAAATTCGGATTGTTCTATTTGCATACGGGTTTGCCCGTATAACCGTGATTTCAGCAAGTGGGGCAATCGGCTTTGGATGAAGCTTGCCGGCACGCCGTTGCGACGCATCATGCTGCAGCTCGATGTCTGGTTTTTCGAGCGTAACCGTCAGTCGTCTAAAGTCTGGTGGCTGAAACGCTAGGCTCCCTGGTCGATTAACTCAAGTTGAAGTAAAAGACCAAGGCGACTGCCAACGGCGCAACAACGCGTATGAGTATCATCCATATTTTGAAGATTGCACCGTCTTCGAGACCAATTTCGGACAGGATGGTCTCTTTGGATAACCACCAACCCGCAAACAGCGCGTAAAACATGCCGCCAAGCGGCATCAAAATATTCGTTACGAGGTAGTCGATCAAGTCGAATGGCGTTTTGTTAGCGAAGGTTTCGAACTGACCTAACGGAAAGGTGTTTTCCCAGGTAGAGAAAGAGAAGACGGTAACCAGACCCATCAGGAAAGTTGCGGAGCCAATCATGGTTGCCGCTTTGGTTCTGGTCATGCCGCGGATTTCGTTTAGCCGAGCCGTCATGGTCTCAAGCATCGAAATGGATGACGTTAGCGCTGCAAACAAGATCATGGCAAAAAATGCTGAGCCAATGAGTTCGCCTGCGGGCATGCTGGAAAATGCCGTAGAGAGCGTGACAAAAATCAGACCAGGCCCTTCTGCCGGATCGAGATTGTTAGCAAATACGATTGGGAATATCGCAAGCCCTGCCAAGAGGGCGACCAAAGTGTCGCCCAATGCAATGATGATGGCGGATCGAAATAAGTTGACGTCTTTCGGCAGATACGCTGAATAAGTCAGAACACTCCCTATACCAACGTTGACCGAGAAAAAAGCCTGCCCTACCGCGGCGAGTACGACGACCCACGTTATTTTGGTTAGATCGGCCGTGAATAGAAATTGAACTGCCGCTTTGAAATCACCGGTGATTCCAGAGTGAATAACCAGCGCAATGAGCGTTATGAAAAGCGCGGGCATCAGCACGCGTACGACCCGTTCCAGGCCCACTTTGATACCGCGCGAGACAATAAATATCGTGGTGCCCGTGAATAGTGCATGCCAGATGATAATTTGCATCGGATTTTTCAGAAATCCGTCGAAATCGCCACCCACTTCTGCGGCCGATAGGCCTGAAATTCCACCAGACGCGGCTTTGACCAAATAAGCACCCGTCCAGCCTGCGATAACGCTGTAAAAACTCAGGACAAGAAAGAGCGCAAAAATACCCAGGTAGCCGAGCAATCCCCAGTGCTTGGTCGATCCCGATTCAAGGGCCAGCATACGCATTGCAGTAGGCGCACTCTTTCTGGCGCGCCGACCAATGACCATTTCAGCAATCATGATCGGCGTGGCAATTAGCAATATTGCAATGACATAAATGAGTACAAAGGCACTGCCGCCGCTAGAGCCCAGCGTGTAGGGGAATTTCCAGATGTTGCCGAGACCAACGGCTGCCCCTATCGAGGCGAGGATAAATGCCAGTCGACCAGACCAGTTTTCGGTTACCTGAGAGTTCACAGTGGTGATCTCACTTTTTTATTTTATTAGTATGGGCCAACTATATGTCACATAAGGCCAGTCTGTGAAATCTGTGCCTGAATTTGGGCACGAATATAGGCATCAGAGGAACCCTGTCGATAAATAGTGCTCTTATGTATCGATGACTTCGTGAAATAATGGTGTCATGAACTACCCGTGCCCACGCGTAAACTAAGGAATTTGAAGTGCTCGATAAATACAAAAATTATGCTGTATTGCTACTCATCGTGAGTCTGGTGCTGCATCTGCCACCCGTTCACGCTGCCAACGAAAGCGTCGAAACTCAGATCGATATTCCCTATGAGCTTTTTCAATTAGACAATGGACTAACGACGATTGTCTATTCAGATCATTCATCGCCGACCGTTTTTGTGGGCATGTGGTACGGAGTGGGTTCAAAGGATGAACCAGAGGGCAAAACTGGGTTCGCACACCTCTTTGAGCATCTGATGTTTCAGGGCACCGCTAATAGAGAGGGCGAGTATTTTGAGCCGTTCACAAAGGCGGGTGCTACCGGCATGAACGGAACGACATCCGAGGACCGAACAAACTACTACGCGACAGTGCCAACGGGTGCACTGGATATGGCCTTGTGGATGGAGAGTGACCGTATGAGTTACTTGCTTGGCGCAGTGACTCAAGAGGCGTTAGACGAGCAACGCAGCGTCGTGCAAAACGAAAAACGAAGTGGCGATAATCGGCCGTACTCAGGAATTTCCGATCGCGTGCGGGCCGGTTTGTACCCGCCCGATCACCCTTACCGACACTCAGTTATCGGCTCGATGGAAGATCTGGATAATGCCGCGCTCGAAGATGTGCATGAGTGGTTCAATGAGTATTACGGTGCTAGTAACGTGGTACTGGTTTTGGCTGGTGACATCGATGTAGAAACGGCTAAAGAAAAAGTAACACGCAATTTTGGTGCTGTGCCAGCCGGTGTGCCGCTGACTAAACCGCGGCAGTGGATACCCGAACTTAACGGCAATCGCACCGAAATCATGTACGACCGTGTGGGGCAAACTCGACTGACCCGAGTCTGGGCGCTTCCGACGTTAAATGACGAAGATTCAACACTAATGTATTTGGTCAATGAATCATTGGTTGGCAATAAGAATTCTCCGCTACGAAAAGCGCTAATCGACGATTTGAAATTGGCAACCGCAATTCGTGGCAGCGCCTATAGCCGTGTCTTAAGCGGTGAGTACTCACTGACAATCAATGTGAGCCCCGGCGTCGATCCGCAAGAGGTTATTGCGGCAGTCGATCGCGTCTTGCAGGAGTACCTGGAAGCAGGTCCGGATAAAGACATTCTTGAGAACGCAAAATTAGCCATCAACATGTCAATGATTCGCTCATTGGAAAGCAAAGCTACCATCGGTCGTTTTCTTGCCGAGGGGCAGTTGTATTCCGGCAATCCGACGTACGTCAAACAAGAAATCGAATGGCTGAATGGTGCAAGCGAGGAAAGCGTGTTGGCGACTGCCAAGCGCTGGTTGACGCGCGGCCATTTCGAGTTGACGACATTGCCCTTCCCGGAATTTACGAGCACCGAACACGACGTCGATCGAAGTGAAATTCCGGCGGTTTCTGAAGTGTCCGGAATCAACTTCCCCGATATCAAAACAGCAACATTAAGTAACGGCATTGAGTTAGTCGTTGCCAACAGTGGTTCGTTACCCTTGGTAGATGTCGCCATTCGTATAGGGACTGGCAATACTGCCGATGATGCGGATTTGCAAGGAATTTCAGATGCCGCTTTCATTTTGATGGACAAAGGCACGAAGAAATATAGCGTCAACGAGCTTGCTGCTGAGAAAGACAGTATCGCGATGGACACTCGCTTGAGTGCCGGAGTGGAGCAGAGTTCTCTTAACTACCAAATTCTAAGTAACTATCTCGATGACTCTTTGGATTTGGCTGCTGAGATCTTACGCAATCCAACTTACCCGGACGAAGAACTCGACAAATTTCGGCAACAGGTTTTCGCGTACCTATCCAACATAGAACAAAACCCGGCAAGCAATGCGCGTGCGATGTTCAACCGCGCGGTTTTTGGTCACGATCATGTCTTAGGCGGAATATGGACGGCCGCACTCGTCGAGAATTTAAGTCAGACGAGCTTGCAAGTATTTCACGCGCGTGAAGTGGCTCCGGACAATATCAAAATTTTCATGATTGGCGATATCGACCTCAAGACAGCGAAGGAGTCAGTGGAGGCGTCGTTCGGTAGCTGGAAAGATAAGAGCGATTCGATGCTAGGTGCCGTTGGCAGGGCAATGGCGCCAACGCCAAAGGTAATTCTCGTTAATCAGCCACAGGCCGTGCAAAGCACAATAATTGCTGGCCACGCGATTGCGCCGTTTAATGCGACAAGCAACACTGAGTTGACTGTATTGAATGCCATTTTTGGCGGCGCTTTCGAAGCGCGTATCAATATGAATCTTCGCGAAGACAAGGGTTGGTCTTATGGCATGTATTCTGGTGTGCAGAGCAATCGAAGTGGTGATCAAACATTGACGGTTTCTGGCAGCGTGCAAACAGATAAGACTATGGAGAGCATGCAGGAAATTAAACAAGAGTTTGACGAGTTTCTTTCTACCAATCCGGCCAGAGACGATGAGCTACAACGCGTAAAACTTAATAGAACTCGATCACAGCCGGGCCGCTTCGCGACGAAGCGCGGTTTCCTGCAAAGCATGATGGCATCGGATTCGTTCGGTCTGCCGTTTGACTATGCGGAAGGTGCAGCTGAACGCCTCAATGCGGTATCACTGCAACGCGTGTCAGCACGCGCAGCCGAGTTAATGCACCCCGAGGAACTCATCTGGGTGATTGTCGGTGATCTGAGTGAAATCGAAGAAAAGGTGCGCTTGCTGAATTACGGTGAGGTCGAGGTTTGGGACGGTTTCGGCAACAAAGTACGCTAGGGCTGGAAAAAGGGGCCAGATCATTGCTTGTCCCATAAAGCAGTGGTTAAATCGTTGCTAAGGCTTATCCAACAGCGTCTGTGGCCGCACCGAGTTTAAGTAGACATCGATTCAGTTCGAAGAATCGTAGGAGCGCCTTGATGGACAGGCGTCCAAATGTCGCGGCGACCATGGATGGCGGAAGCTGCGTTAAAACCCAACACTACGTCTTTGCGAGGAGGCGAAGCCGACGAAGCAATCCAGTTTTTTCGATGATTGATGGATTGGGTGACCGGCAACATCGCGTTGCCAGCCGTTCGGGCGAGCTTAGCTCGTCCCAAATCGCTCCTGGCGATTGGGTTGCTGCGCTCGCAAAGGTGGATTACCTCTACATTGTGGCGCGTTCGTCCCTCCCAACGTTTATGGGGCAGCAGTGGGGCCAGATCTATTTTCTCTCCGTGCTCGCAGCCGCTGGATAAGGCGAGATATGCGCTATAATTACTGCATATCCAGAAACGCGTGACTCGAATATGAGAGCTCTACTCATCGCCGCCATTTTTTTTGTATCGACCGGTTGGGCTGCGGAACCACGGTGGATAATCGGATCTGCGAACCCGGACATAAACGACGGCGCGCGAGCGCTCTTGAGCGGGCGGAACGAGGACGGAATCAGACTCACCCTTTCCGGCCTGCAGGCAGCCAGCGGAAAGAAACAAGAAGAAGTTGCTTTGAGCAATTTGTGCGCTGGCTATACAAATATTGGCGATTACGATTCGGCACTCAAGTATTGTGACATTCTCTTGCATCGCAACGACCAACTATGGCGTGTCTATAACAGCAAAGCGCTGATATACATCTATACAAAACAGTACGAGAAGGCTGAACAGGAACTGATCAAGGGTGAGGCATTAAACAAAGGCGCAACGACGATGAAAATCGCACGCGCCTTATATCTTGACGCCACGCAACCTGTTATCCCCGAGATCGAGATCGACGACAGAAAAAACAAAAACCAGTAACCATTCGGCAGCAGCCGAATGGTTTATGCACATACTTTAAAACATTAAAAATCAGTATCTACAGGGGATTAAGATGTCATTGAATAGCCGATTCGCATTTGTGGCCGCCGTCCTTGCGTGTGTTTCGATCGCTCCGTCCGCGGCGCAGAATTATGCCGGCCAACGTGTCTTGACCACTGATGATTTGCTTGCTTTGAAATCGGTGTCTGATCCACAAATCAGTCCGAACCGTGAATGGATCGCCTACACCGTCGAAACGATCGACGTTGAAGCTGATGATTCGTCTAGACAGATTTTCATGGTCGCTAGAAATGGCGGCGACGTGGTGCAACTGACCGCTGACGACTATTCAGCATCGAGTCCGCGTTGGAGTCCGGACGGTCGGCACCTCGGCTTTCTAGCGGCCAAGGGCGATCCGGAGGACGCGAAAACTCAAGTGTGGACGCTTGATCTTCGTGGCGGAGAAGCCAGGCAATATTCGACCATTGATCAAGGCGTTGGCGATTTCGCCTGGGGGCCGGACAGCCAGAGAATGCTGCTCATGATCACTGACAAGTCGGCGGAGCAACTAGCAGAAGATGCGGCTGCTGAGGCCGGCGAAGAAACAATACCATTACCGTATGTCATTGATCGTTTGCAGTTCAAGCAAGACGGTGTGCCTTATCTCGACCGCAGCCGTACCCATATTTACGTGTCGAATGATCGCAATGACGCGCCGTTGCAGCTTACGTTCGGTGACTTTGATGACGGACAAGCCGTGTGGAGTCCGGATGGCAGCAAGATCGCGTTCGTAAGCAATCGTACGGAAGAACCTGATGATAATAATAATGCCGATATTTGGGTCGTTTCGGCCGAAGGTGATGCGACAACTCGCGACATCAAGCAGATCACGACGAATGAAGGCGGCGATAATTCTCCCTCGTGGAGTCACGACGGCAGACAAATTGCTTATGTGACCGTTACAGAACCCGAGTTGATTTGGTATGCGACCCATCACCTCGCGATCGTGTCAGCCGCAGGCAGAAACGCGCGCGTATTGACTGCAAATCTCGATCGGAATGTTGGTAGCCCGGTGTTCGCACCCGATGATAAGTCGATCGTGTTTGGTCTCGAAGACAGCGGTGAGCGGCACCTGGCACAAATCGAACTTTCGTCCGGCAGTATCAGTCGACCGATTGAGGGCGGCTTGAGTGTACGAGGATTTATGCAACACAAGTCCGGTGATATTGCCGTACGCATGAGTACACCGCACGTCCCCCAGGAGCTGTTCTATTTGACCGCCGATAATCTGAGTCAGCTCACGCGGACGAATGAGGTGCTATTGGCCCAATTAGACTTGGCCGAGGTTAAGAATGTTCAATTTGCGAGCAAAGATGGTACCGAGGTTGAGGGCTTTATCTTCACGCCACCTGATTACGAAAAAGGTCGGCGTTATCCGACCATTCTTAGAATCCACGGCGGACCCGTGTCGCAATATGATTTCGGTTTTAATGCTGATGCCCAGTTGTTAGCGGCAAACGGATATGTGGTTGTCGTTAGCAATCCCCGTGGCTCAAGTGGTTATGGCCAGGATTTTTCGTCAGCCCTGTTCGCGAACTGGGGCGTGCCCGATTTTGAAGATGTTATGGCAGCGGTCGATCACGCTGTCGCCGAGGGGTATTCGGATCCGGACCGGTTAGGCGTCGGCGGCTGGTCATACGGCGGCATACTGACCAACTACGTTATTACAAAATCGGATCGCTTCGAGGGTGCGATCAGCGGTGCGAGCGAAGTGAACTACATCGCCAATTATGGCCACGATCACTACCAAAAGGCCTGGGAAAATGAACTTGGCTTGCCATGGGAGAACAAAGAGGCCTGGGAAAAAATCTCGCCGTGGGAAAACGTCGACAAGATTGTTACGCCAACACTTGTCATGGGCGGCAAGGAAGACTGGAACGTGCCGATCCAAAACTCTGAGCAACTTTATCAAGCGCTAAAGCGGCGTGGTGTTGATACCCAGTTAATTGTGTACCCCGATGAGTCGCATGGCATTTCGCGCCCAAGCTTTAGAAAAGACCGATGGGAACGTTATCTCGATTGGTACGACAATTACGTTCGTGGGCAGTAGTGAGTGTACATCTGGACATCGAGATGAACTGTCGACGCCAATAATCCTAGGGTGAACTGACAAGGCTTCGCAGTGGTTCGAAGAGGGCCTCTAGATCTAAGGCGTGCGGACTTTCGCCTTTGGAGAACTGATTCGTCTGTTGAAACAATACTATTCCTGCTCGCGCATCGACGAGCACGACGCTGATGTTGTAATGGCCACTGCTCACTCGCAATTCGCTGAAAGTTTGTTGAGTTCCAATCGAATATCAGAAAATGCATCGCGTTAATGCGTCGTCACTCACCACTTGGTTCGCCCAGATTTCTTCGAAAAGATCGTTACGAAGAACAACTTGACCGGCTCGACTCACTAGAAATTCAAGAATTCTCATGTTCACGGGACCGAGCTACGCCATTTCTTCAAATGAGTTTCGAATTTCGCCGGCCTCGGGGCAAGTGACTAAATCGTTAACTCTCAGCAGTGGCGCGGCTTCATAGGTCATGCGGGGATTCTAGACACTCTAGCGCGTGACGACTATGCAAACTCAGGGCTCAGAGATGTTTTACTCAGGCCAGCCCATACAGACTATGGGAGCATGATACGGCGTTCATGAAAACGGAAATTTGCTTATGGATATTCAGACAAAATTTGGTCGTCTTTGGGGCAAAGCAGCACTGCTATTGGTGCTTCTTGGTGCATTTACCACCCTCATAAATCGATCTTGGTTCGATGAGAAGTTTCATCCGGATTTGATTGCGTTGAGTTCGCTGGATTTCGTTTCTTTGGAAGATAACGCGTTCCCCATGCTCCACGGTTTTGCTGCACGCTCGGATAAAGATTTTGTTGCTGCTGGCCGCGCCATCATTGGCGCGCTACGGAAGCGTCTCGAACAAGGCGACATGATTGTGTTGAGTGAAGCAGAAACGGAGGGCTTTCTTGGTGCTCCGAATCTCGACGATACCTAGCGATCAAACTATCAGTCGCTGAGCTGCAACTCTCGCTTATCGTTGGATTGCGCAGATCGACTCATCGCTGATGCCGAACGTCAGGACTCGACCCAATCTCGCCTCAGATTGCTCCTGGAACGTTACGAAAGGATTCTACAAGCGCCTCGATTTGCAGAAAACCAAGAGGTTGACGAAAATACGCCTTCGCCAAATTACGGTTTGCTCATGCACGTTTCTCGCGTAAGGCTCGCAATGAGTTATCAGCGTGATTCCACTGATGAGTTTCTCAAAGTCGTAGCGGAGGACACTAAGTTTTGGCGAAAGGTATTGACAGGCAGTCAGTCACTGATTGCAAAGATGGTCGCTCTGGCGAGTTTTCGAAATGACCTCGATTTCGTTTCGGCACTGATTCAGCATCATGATCTGGACGATCGTGAGCTTCTGTTATTGCGAAACCTCCTGCGTCCATTGACCAGTGATGAGTTAGATATAGGTGAGTCGTTTCTTGCAGAGTTGCGGATTTCGATGCTTACACAGGACGGTCTGTTTGATTTTCTGCGGAATAATTCCGGGTTGGCGCGGATGTTTTCACAGGAATGCGCAACGCTAAATGAATACTACCTGACGGCGGTATTGCCCATGCAGCGTTGAGCCTCTCTTGACGCCGAATCTTACTACCGTCAGCGTGGCTACGAACAGTTGTCGTACAGTGTCCCCATATTTCCTCCGCCCCTATACAATTTGGGCGGCAAACTCGCACTGAAACGAATGGCTGCAGAAAATAGGTTGCAGGACTACATCAGTCGAATGCACGATGTGAATGGTCGAGTGACACTGATTTTGCTGCAAGCAGAAATCGAGGCAAGTACAGGAAAGGGTGTGGATGCCGTCGTCAACTCATCGATTCGTAGAAATCCGTACTCTGGCGAACCCATGCAATACGACGCTTCATCACAGACACTTGGATTCGATTGTTTACCCGGAAATTAGACCGATGTATGTGGCGTGGCTATAAGCCAGTCTTCGAACTAACGCTGGCTGTCATTTGCTGTTTGTTTCTATTATTAGTTGATTGCCGGGTGCTCCGGCTCAAGTGGAGATAACCCCAGAATACTGTCCGCGACTTTTTCGGCAATCATGATAGTGACGGCATTTAAATTGCCCGCTGGGATTGACGGAATGATGGAAGCATCCACAACCCGTAAATTGTTGAGTCCATGCACCCTCCCTTCCCCGTCAGTAACGGCCTCGTCATTCAGGCCCATGCGACAAGTTCCACAAGGGTGGTAGTTGGACTCGGCGTGGGCATAGGCCCATTGCAAGATGTCGTGATCGGACGTGAGCGCATGAACCCCAGATAATTCTGACGTCAGACGGCCATTCCAGGCAGGCTGCTGGAATAGGTCCTGGCTGGCTCTAATGGCAGCAATGGCAATCGTTCTATCGTCTTCCGTGCTTAGATAATTGAATTGAAATTTTGGGGCTGGAGTTGGGTTGGCGTCATCGATCCAAAGCTTGCCGCGACTAGTGGGTCGCTGCAAGCTGGTGAAGCACTGGTAACCCGGTTCAATCGTGATGCCCTCAGGCGCAAAGTCGCCTCTCATCGCAATACATTCCATCTGTACGTCGGGGATTGTTTCTCCCTCACCGACACACAAAAAAGCACCTACTTCGAAGTGATTAGAAATTCCTAATCCTCGCTTAGCTAACAACCACTCGAGACTGATCTTGAGGCGCCCAAAATGGTTAAGGTTCGATGCCAATGAGTCACGGGGGTTCGTCGCACCGTATTCGAAACACAAGGCAATGTGATCTTGCAGGTTTCCACCAACGCCAGACATATGTTGTTGTAAGGGAATATCATTTTCCTTGAGCATATCGGCATCACCAATACCGGAAAGCATTAATAGATGTGGTGACTGTATTGCACCTGCGGACAAGATTAATTCTCTTCCCACCTCAACATGTAATTCCTCGCCACAACAATTTAGATTAACTCTTACAGCATCCTTCCCAGAAAATTCAATCGATGTACAGCGGGTCTCCAACAAAATTTCCAGATTTGCTTTCTTTGGTTGGTCGTACAAATAGGCCTGAGACGCGCTGTGTCTTATGCCGCCGGAAACATTTCTCTGAGTTATATGTGCTCCGGTTTGCTGTGCGCCATTGTGATCGGGGTTCAGTTCCAGGCCGTACTCAATTGAGGCATCCAGAAATGATCGAAAGAGGGGGTTGGTGATCTCGGCTTTTACAATATTCGTCGGACCGCTATGCCCCCGATATACCGGATCACCGTGCTCATATTGTTCGCTGCGCTTAAAATACGGCAAACAATGAGCATAAGACCAGTTAGTGAGCCCGGAATCCTTCCAACGATCGTAGTCAGCTGAATTTCCTCGTGCCCAGTTCATACCATTGATCGAAGAAGAGCCTCCCAAAACACGACCACGCGGCGTATAGGGCCCCACTTCGGAAGTAGAATAACTTTCGCTTTCGGCGAAGAATTTCCAGTTATAGCGATCCTTCATTAACGGGATGCCCAGACCCGCTGGCATTTGAATGAAAACGTTCCTGTCACTCGGTCCGGCTTCAATCAAAAGAACGCTGTTAGCGCCGCTTTCCGATAGTCGGGCTGCGAGCGTGCTGCCCGCAGAGCCCGAACCGATAACAATGTAATCGTAAACAGATTTGGAGGGGCGCCTAACGATATTCAGCATCGGATAACGACTCCAACCCCTGCACGATTCAATGAAATGAATTCGAGCTGATCAATTCGCAAGGTTAGTGCCTCGTGCAAAACAGGTGGTAAGCCTGGGTGCGGGCAGAAAGCCAAAGCAGATGTACCCAGGAGAGTCACTTCCAGACTTCTGAGTCAAAATTGTTTTCCACAACAAGGCTGTCGAGCGCGGCCCGTGCCCACTGTTTTTCAGCTGTAGCGTAAGTATTCATGGGATTCCGAGTCAGGAAAAATGCCGAAACTATGGAATGAAAATAATGGCTGGGTGTTCCAGAATTTCTTTCATTCTCTGAATCATCGCAGCGGCATCATAGCCGTCGACAAAACGATGATCGAATGATGATGACAGGTTCATCATGCGGCGGATTGCGATTTGTCCTTTGACTACCATTGGTCGATCGACGGCCCGATTAACCCCAATGATTGATACCTCCGGCATGTTGAGAACCGGAGTTGAAACAATGCCACCTAGTTTACCGAGGCTGGTTATCGTAATAGTCGAGCCGCCCAGATCTTCTTTCGTGATCTTGTTGTCTCGCGCCGCAGTTGCAACACGCTGAATTTCTGCGGCTAAATCCTTTATTGCCAATCGTTCTGCGTGTCGAACGACGGGTACCTTTAGCCCATCTGGAGTCTGCGTCGCGACGCCCAAATGCACGGCTTCATGGCGTAGCAAGACATTACGTTCTTTGTCATAGGTCGTATTGCACTGCGGGAACTCACGCAGCGTTCTGATTAGCGCGAGACTCAAAAAGGGCAGTAGCGTTAATTTGGCATTCACGTCTGCGGCTCGGCCATTATGATGCTGGCGCAATGCTTCAAGTTCCGTGATGTCGATTTCTTCCACATACGAGAAATGCGGGGCTTCTAAGTTCGCTGCTGTCATTCGTTCTGCGATGACGCGACGCAAACCGATGACTTTTATTTCAGTGCTTTTTGTAGGCTCCGCCTTGATTTTTGTTGGGGTGGTTCCTGTTGAAATCAAATGTGCCTCGAAATCGCTGCGTACGACCCTTCCGCTGCCGACTATGTCTGAAAGATCAACTCCTGCTTCCTTTGCAAGGCGACGAATAGCAGGCGAGGTTACAACTCTTCCGCCTGCTTTCGCTTTCGGCACTTCCCGCTCAGTCTCAATGTCATCGGCTGTAGCCTCAGGTTTGTCTTCTTCGGCTTTAGTCATTGTGGGCTGCGCTTCGGTCTCGAACACAACCAGCGCGGCGCCGACCGCGACCATGTCCCCTGGCTCACCGGCTAAAGAAATTACCTTTCCGGATACGGGCGCAACCAATTCCACTGCCGCTTTGTCGGTCATCATGGTGCCGACAATGTCTTCTTCGGCCACCATCTCGCCAACTGCGATATTCCATTCGCCGATTTCGGATTCAACTGTGCCTTCACCAAGATCCGGTAATTTAAATACATGCTCGCTCATTTCGCGTCCATCACCTTGCGAATACCGGCCGCAATGCGCTTTTGACCAGGAAAATATTGCCACTCAAAAGCGTGCGGGTACGGTGTGTCCCAACCGGCAACCCGTTCGATGGGTGCCTCCAGATGGTAAAAGCATTCCTCTTGAACGGTCGCCGTCAATTCAGCGCCGAATCCGGAAAAAAGAGTAGCTTCGTGTGCGACGAGACAACGACCGGTTTTCTTAACCGATTGCGTTAGTGTTTCCGTGTCCAGCGGTGACAGCGTACGCACGTCGACGATTTCCGCATTGACGCCAACTAGCTTTGCAGCAGCTTGAGCGACGTGCACCAGCGTGCCATAGGTGATAATCGTGAGATCACTGCCTTCTTCCGCCACTTCCGCCGCACCGAGTGGTACTGTGTAATAACCCTGAGGCACTTCCCCTTTTGGATGTGAGGTCCACGGCACGGCGGGTTTATCAGGATCACCGTAAAACGGTCCGTTGTAGATGCGCTTTGGCTCGAAGAAAATAACCGGATCGTCAGACTCAATTGAGCTAATGAGCAGTCCTTTTGCGTCATAAGGGTTAGACGGGATAACCGTTTTAATGCCGCTGATGTGAGTGAAAATCGCTTCTGGAGACTGCGAGTGAGTTTGGCCGCCGCGTATACCGCCGCCGCAAGGGGTGCGAATTGTTAAGGGCGAAAAGAATTCACCACCACTGCGATGACGCAATCGACCAAGCTCACTAACGACCTGATCGACGCCGGGATAGATGTAATCAGCAAACTGAATCTCGGCAACTGGACGCAGACCATTAACACCCATGCCGATGGCCGTACCGATAATGCCGCCCTCCGAAATGGGCGCGTCAATGACGCGATGTTCACCATATTTTCGCTGTAGTCCGTCCGTACAACGAAACACGCCCCCGAAGTAACCGACGTCTTCTCCTAATACAACAATATTAGGATCTTTCGCCATAACAACGTCCAGGCCGGAACGGATCGCTTCGATCATGTTCATTTGTGGCATGCGCTAATCCTCCAACGCTCGCATCTCACGGCGCTGCCGTTGTAGATGCGCTGGGACTTCTGCATAAACGTCATCGAACATTCCGTCGGGATTAAGCCGTGGGCCTTCGGTCATCGTTCCGTGGGTTTGCGCTTCTTTCCAGGCGGCGAGTACCTTCTCTTTATACTCTCCGATCACAGCGTCGTGTTGATCTTCAGACCAGTGGCCTTCGCCGATCAAATGCTGCTTGAGTCGCTCAACAGGATCGCCAAGCGGGAACGATTTCCACTCATCTTTCGGGCGGTATTTAGTCGGATCATCACTGGTTGAGTGCGCGCCGCCTCGGTACGTGACGTGTTCGATGATTGTCGGGCCGCCGCCTCTGCGTGCACGATCTGCTGCCCACAATGACGCGGCGTATACCGCTAAAAAATCATTACCATCAACACGAATTCCTGGCACGCCAAGACCTATGCCGCGTGCGGCAAACGGTCGGCGTTCGCCGCCAGCAAAACCCTGGAAGGTGGAAATCGCCCATTGATTGTTAACGATATTCAGAATGACCGGCGCTTGATAAATTGCAGCGAACGTAACGGCGTGATGAAAATCAGCTTCCGCAGTACTGCCGTCGCCAAGCCATGACGCTGCAATATGATCTTCACCTTTAATCGCAGACGCCATCGCCCAGCCAACGGCGTGGGGATACTGCGTGGCAAGATTTCCGGACAAGGAAAAAATATTGGCATCTTTGTTGTGGTAAAGAACGGGAAGTTGTCGTCCTTTACACATGTCGCGCGTGTTCGAAAGGCATTGGCACATCATGTCGACGAGCTTTGTGCCGCGATATAGAAACAATCCCTGATTTCGGTACGACGGAAAACACATGTCGCCGGGGCGCAGCGCCATACCCTGCGCAATAGAAACCGCTTCTTCACCGGTGGCCTGTGTGTAGAAAGTAATCTTTCCCTGACGCTGAATTTTCCACATGCGTTCGTCGAACACGCGATTGAGAAGCATCCAGCGCAATCCGATCTGCAATTGATCAGGATCAAGATTGGGATTCCAGGCGCCTTGAGCACGATGGTCATCGTCCAGCACACGTACTAATTCAAGACTCAGGTGTTCAATGTCTTTGGTGCGTACATCAATGGGTGGTTTATCAACCGACCCTGCGGGAGATAGATTCAGGTAGCTGAAGTCTGGTTTGTCACCGGGTCGAGCAGAAGAGCGCGGAATGTGAAGTCTTGATTTTCTTGTCATTCGAATTCAATCCAATTCAGCAACGCGTGCACGACCGGCGACATATCCTGCCATTCATCGGCCGCTGCGAATACGCATAGCCAAACAATATATACGCTTAGTCCCCGGTAGTCCTCGCGAACTTGATTGCTAAATGCCTCAATGACACATACTCTATATGTATAAATTTAGAAATAAGAATAAATTATGTCGAAAATTAACATTGATCAAATAGATCGCCGAATATTGCAACTCCTCCAGACCGAACCTGGAATTAATGCAACAGCAATTGGCGAGCGCATTGGTTTATCTCAATCTGCCTGTTGGCGGCGTATGCAACGACTACGTGATGATGGAGTGATTAAAGATCAGCCCGTCATTCTCGACCCCGAAAAAGTTGGGCTCAATACGATGGTATTCGCGCAAGTGAAACTAACGTCCCACGGTCGCAGCAATTTGAATGACTTCGCCGATGCGGTGCGTCGTTATCCCGAGGTTCTCGACTGCTACGTTGTGCTAGGTAATGTCGATTTTCTGTTACGCATCGTCGCGGAAGACATCAAAGGCTATGAGCGGTTTATATACGACAAGCTGTCACAAATTCCCGGCGTACAAGAAGTCAATTCGAGCATGGCCTTGTCGGAAATCAAGCACACCACGGTGTTACCCATTTAGCGGGAAATACCAGCGAACCGTAAGGTCCTGAATCTGTCCAGAGTCCTTTAACTTTCATAAGGTCGCAGTTGTGATCTCGCGATGATGTGTCGCTGAATTTCTGAGGTGCCGTCCCAGATTCGTTCAAGTCGTGAATCGCGCCATAAGCGCTCAACCGGTAACTCTTCCATCAAGCCCATGCCGCCGTAAATTTGTACGGTATTGTCGGCGACGCGACCGAGTGCCTCTGACGCAAACAATTTGCACATAGCAGCCTCATCCGAGGTCATGCAGTTGTTGTCTGCGTTATTGCAGGCGTGCATCGTCATCAGGTCAGCGGCGTGAAGTTCTGTCGCCATATCGGCAATCTTGAATGCGGTGCCCTGAAACTTTCCAATCGTTTGGCCAAATTGTTTACGTGACGCGGCCCATTCTGTCGCAAGGTCTTTGAGCCGTTCTATTTTCCCGCAGCATTGCGCGGCAACCCAAACACGGCCCATGTGGAGCCACTTATTGGCAAGATCCAAGCCCATGCCTTCTTCGCCCAGAATGGCAGACTTCTGTACGCGACAATCGGTAAAACTCATTTCGTAGGTGCGGTAAGCACGTTGGCTCGCACAAAGTGGCCCAAGGCGTAAATCAAAACCTTTTTCGCCGGCGTCGATCAGAAATGCCGTTACTCTTTTACGCGGACCGCGTTTGGTCTCATCAACGCCAGTTACCGCAAATAAAATGGCGAAATCCGGGGTGACCGGTGTGCTTATAAAATGCTTACTGCCATTAATGACGTAGTCGTCGCCATCCGCGACCGCGCGCGTCGCCATCGACATGATGTCGGATCCTGCGCCAGGTTCGGTCAGCCCAAAGCTCTCGTGTTTTTCACCTGTGACACAGGGGAGAAGATATTTTTCCCTCTGTTCACCTTCGCAGGCCAACAGCAGTTCTGTAGGACGCGCGATATTGCCAGCAAGGCCGTAACTTGCTTTGCCGAGTTCGCGCTCCATCAATCCAAGAGTAGTGTAGTCAAGACCACCGCCCCCAACCGATTCAGGAAGGTTGGCGGCGTAGAAACCCATCTCTATTGCTCGTTGTTTAATATGCTCCGAGAGTTCTGGTGCAACTTCACCGGCGCGATCCGCGGCGGCCTCGTGTGGATAAATTTCCTCTTCCAGGAATGCACGTAGTGAGTCGAGCAGCATCGACTGCTCATCTGTCAGCTTATAGTTCATAGGTCTATTACTTTTTGTGTGTTGAACGTTCCAAACATTGCTGAGGACAATGTAACAAAAACAGTAAAGTCTGCGCGGCTATACAGAGTGAATGATCAAAGCATCGACAGCGACTACACCGCCCTGGCCCGGCAGGACCAGTAATGGGTTGACGTCAAGTTCCTCGATGACATCCCAATGCGCGAGTGCGTAAGCGGCGATTGCGCTGATTGCTTTGGACAACGCGTGAATATCACCACTCTGGCTACCGCGATAGCCCTGGATGAGGCGCGCAACAGACAGCGATTCGATCGCCGCTCTGATGTCATCCTCGGTTGCCGGAAGAAGCAGGCTGACACTATCGGCAATCAACTCAACAAGAATGCCGCCGCTACCAATAACCAATGCGGGTCCGAACTGTTCGTCGCGTTTGACCCCGACAATTAACTCGGCAAGCGGCGCGTCCGCCATGCGTTCAACGAGAAATTGCTCGACTTGAACGCCTTTGTCAGATGCGCTTGCTGTAATTTCAGCCACAGCGTTGACGACCGCAGCCTCGTCTGTGAGGTTTAGTTTTACGACACCAAGATCGGTTTTATGGAGAAATTTTTCACCGACCGCTTTTACGACAACAGGATAACCCAGTCCTTCTGCAATACCGGCAACTTCAGTTGCGTTGCTTGTTCCTCCGGCAGGTACGGGAAGGCCAAATTCTGCCAGCGCTTGTTTGCTCGCCCATTCATCCATTACGACTCGCTGGTCGGACTCATGGACATGGGTTGCGTGTCGCGGCAGATCTACGCCTTCTTGATGATATTCAACAAATTCGTAGTAGCGTGCGGCAGCCGCATAAGCGTACATACCGTCTTCCAGTCCTTGCAGTGGCACGACACCTCCGGCAAGCGCGCGTTCTCGCGTTGCCTTGGGTAGCAATTCACTAATCGACGAGGTCAGAAAAGCAGGCATGCCGGTGTTTTGATGTGCAACGACAAACGTATCCATGGCAATCGTCCACTCTTCGACCTCCGGACTATCCATATACGGTTCGTCATAAACGAGAAACGCTGCGTCATGATCGCCGTTCATTGACGATGTAAAACAACGCTCCATCGCCAGCTGATCGCCCCACACGGATGTGTTGTAGTCAAAGGGATTCGAAACAGTAACGTAGGGCGGAAACTGAGCTTCCAGATCTGCGAACTGAGCTGAAGAAAACGGTTTCGTTTCCAGCCCAACTTTCGGTACCAGGTCCGCAATGATCGCCGCTTCGCCGCCCGAGCATGAGAGTGTCATGACGTTTCGGCCTGACAACGGGCCAGCCAGATCAAGAATTTTTAGTGTTTCCAATAAACGATTCAGCGAGTTAACCCGTATGACGCCAAGTCGGTCGAAGAATGCATCGTGCAGCGTATCTGAACCTGTGAGTGAGCTCGTATGACTATTTGATTGTCGTGCGCTTGCCTCTGTCTTGCCTACCTTCAAAACAACGATCGGAATTTTCTTGCGCGCTGCGTGTGCCGCCATTACCGCGAACTTGTCGACGTCGTCAAAGCCCTCGATGTACATGCCGATCGCACTCACGCGATCGTCATCGAGCAATGCCTCAATATAATCGGCGGGGCCAAGTGTCGCCTGATTCCCGCCGGCTATGATATGTGTGATATTCAACGACCGATCATTCATCGTCAGATTCATGGCGATGTTGCCGCTCTGGGAAATGATCGCCACACCGCGTTCGACGGAATCACCACCAAACAAATAGGGCCATAAAGCGCATTGGTCCACGTAGTTGACCATGCCAAAACAATTGGGGCCGATAATTGGCATGTCGCCGGCAGCTGCTATCAGCTCCGCCTGCAGGATTTCGCCCTCAGGACCAGACTCCGAAAATCCGGCTGCATAGCAGACAACACCACCAACCCCCAAGGCGGAAAGGGCTCGAACCGTTTCAATCGTCAGCTCACGACGAATAGCGATATAAGCGGCATCGGGCACGCCGGGAAGATCTTCGACCGACTGGAAACACTTAATGCCCGCGAGTTCACTCCGAGTGGGATGAACTGGCCAAATTTCACCTGTAAAGCCAATATCCTGCGACCGCCGAATCGACATCTCCGCAATACTGCCGCCAAAAAAAGCGACGCTACGGGGTGCCAGCAAACGGCGGAGTGGCGCATTTTCAGTTATTGGCAACGGGGCTTCCTCAAACTAGTGTCATGGCAATGCCAAGCATTGATCGCAGTCGCAGGATATTGTTTTTTGTTGAAATTCGCCAGACCGAAGACGCGGCCGATTGCTCCGTGTGCGCCACCCATATGCGTCCGTGAGAGCGGCATGAATATGTGTCGATAATTTGGTGAATTTCGCGCAGAATTCGAAATGGAAACAACGACCACTAACGGTATGGATCAGGAGTAAATGATGGACGAACAGGTAAGAGTCACGCGAGAAGGGCGAGTGTTGGTAGTTGTGCTCGATCGCCCGAAAGCGAACGCAATCGATATTGCGACCAGCCAAAAGCTGGGTGCGGCATTTGCGATGTTGCGAGATGATTCTGATTTGTCTGTCGGTGTGCTGACTGGTGCCGGCGAGAAAATATTTTCAGCTGGCTGGGATCTGAAGGCAGTTGATTCCGGCGAAATGCAGATGGACAACTGGTGGGAAGACGACTACGGCCCCGGTGGTTTCGCCGGACTGACGGAAATGTGGGATCTGAACAAGCCCGTAATAGGAGCATTGAATGGTCTCGTTATTGGCGGTGGATTTGAGATGGCACTTGGATGCGACTTGCTAATAGCAGCGGATCATGTCGAATTTGCATTGCCTGAGTTACCCCTCGGCCTAATTCCTGATGCTGGCGCAATTCAACGCTTGCCGCGTCGCTTGCCCTACAACAAAGCCATGGAGATGTTCTTGCTCGGCGAACGCATGTCAGCTGCCGATGCTGCTCAATATGGGCTCGTCAACAAAGTGGTACCCGCGGATAAATTGATGGAGACCGCAATGGAGTGGGCGAATAGATTATCAAACGTCGCGCCGCTGGCTTTGCAGTCACTTAAAGAAGTGTTGCGCGCAATCGATGGCAAGACAATACGCGATTCGTTCGACGTGATGCGAACTGCAGATTTGCCCATTTATCGCAAGTTGTTGGCTTCTGACGATGCGAGCGAAGGCGTCAACGCCTTCGTCGAGAAACGCGATGCCAAATTTACGGGGCAATGATCGCGGGATTATTTGAGGTAACAGAATGAGCGAAGTGTTTTCGGGTATTGACGTATCGTCTGTACAAAAAATTACCTGTATAGGTGCGGGCCCAATCGGGGCTGGATGGGCCGCTTTCTTTCTGTCGCGTGGCTACGCAGTAACCAGTTATGTGCATGCAATGAGCGAAGAGGCGTCGTTGCGGACACTCGTTGCCGATGCGTGGATCAGCCTTGAGCAACTTGGGTTGGCTGACGGTGCTTCTATTGATCAATTGAGTTGCACTGATGATCTCGCCCTGGCAACAGCGGATGCCCAGTTCATACAAGAGAGTGCGCCTGAGAATTTGGAATTAAAGAGAACGCTCTACCAAAAACTGAGTGAATTGGTCCCGGCGAACGTCGTTATTTCATCCAGCACATCCGGGTTGAAGATGACGGACATTCAGTCGACGTGTAGTACGCCGGCGAGAACGGTCGTGGGGCATCCCTTCAACCCTCCTTACTTACTGCCATTGGTTGAGGTTGTCGGTGGTGAGAAATCGTCACCTGCAGCGGTCGAGTGGGTCGCGGCTTTCTATAAGCATGTCGGCAAAGCACCATTGGTTTTAAAGCGTGAAATTCCAGGTTTCGTTGCCACGCGATTGCAAGAAGCCGTGTGGCGTGAGGCGCTCCACATGATCGTGAACGAAGAAGCGACGGTTGCGGACATCGATACCGCCATCGTTAATGGTCCTGGCCCACGTTGGGCCATGATGGGCCCGTGCCTCGCTTATCATATTGGCGGCGGAGAGGGCGGGATGGAATATTGCCTGGAACAATTCGGCCCGGCACTGAAATTGCCATGGTCGCGGATGGAAGCACCGGAATTGACCCCGGAATTGGCCAGAAAACTCATAGATGGAAGTCTGGAGGTGGCCGGTGATCGAGATTACGGCACCCTGAATCGGCAGCGTGACGAAGGTCTTGTTGCGATAAGAAAAGCGCTAGATGGGGTGTTTGACGTTCCTGACTAATTCAGACCCCGAACTGTGAGGCAGACAATTGCTTGAATTTTTTTAGACAGTGACCGATGTCTGCTTTGCTCCCGGAAGCCGACATTCGGGTAGAATCAGCGAAAAGATCTGCTTGTAACCCAATTCGGACGATCTGCTCAGTGGTCGTATCGGGGATTTGAAATTGCGAGAGAAAATTCTATGAAATCGAAACTTTCAGATTTGGCTAGCATCGCGGAGATCATTGGCGCTTTCGCAGTAGTGATTTCCCTCATTTATGTTGGTGTTTAGGTTAACGATAGCGTGAGCGCGGTTCGGTCCGCTTCGGCAAATGACGCCAACGTAGCGGTGCAGAATTGGTATTTGCAAATTGGCTCCGACTCCGAGACCAGCAGGATTTTCTATCACGGTTTGACAAGCGAGGAACCTCTCGAAACTCATGATGAGTTTCAGTTTCTGATGATGTTTCATGGTGCATTTCTGGGCTTCCAGAACAGCTGGTTTATTGCTGAGGAGGGCACTATCGATGTCGAACTTCGTGAGGCCTTGACTGGTGCTATCGTCATGGTCAAAGACCTGCCAGGCCTGAGACGTTACTGGCGGCAAAGAAAGAGCACATTTCATGCTGCGTTTGCTAACTATGTGGACGGACTTCTCGAGTTGGAGACGAAATCGGACATGGATATGTATCGAAATTTTGAAGCTGTGGATGAGTAGATTGATTTCAGGCGTCTGCTTCTGACCGAAAGCAGATCGTCAATTTTGTGATTTTTCGATGATTTGAACGATCGCTCTCGGGTAAAGCGGACTTCGTGCCACAGCTTCCACAACGCTCATGAAAATGGCAGGCATCCAGCTGCCCTAACGTCTGCTTTGCGGCCCACAAGGCGAACCTCACCACACGCATCCTTGATCGTGGGAGAAACATCCGTAGGAAGATCGTCAAGCTTAATTTATATATTGTAAATGGTGCTATACAGTCCGTGTAATTAAGCAACATTTACAATATGTCAATGAGGATTGACACAATGACAAGCAGTGACGTGAAGTTGAGAAGCTGGTGGGAAGCGATCAAGAGTTGCTCCGGTACAAAGCTTGACCGGCGCAACCAGAACCGGTTCGCTGGATGGATGCTTGCCTGGGCGGTGAGTTACATGGCCGCTAGTTGGACATTGAAAGCAGATTTAGATCTCGCAACTGCACTGGTTTGGTTTCTGGTGGCGGCGCCCAATCTGATAGCCATTGTCGCTGTGTTCGCCTATTTACGCTTCCTGCGCATGGCGGACGAACTCCTGCGCAAGATTCAGCTCGAAGGGCTCGCTCTGGGCTTTGCGGCGGGTGTGCTCGTCACCGCAGGCTACCAACTGGCGGAAGCGGCCGGTGCACTCCAGCTGGAGACTGACCACATTATCGTAGTCATGATTTTCAGCTGGACGATAGGACAGCTCCTCGGCACCGGGCGTTTCAGATGAAAAACCGTTTGCGCGTGTTACGAGCCGAGAGAGAATGGTCGCAGGCAACCCTTGCCGACCAGCTTCAGGTCTCCCGACAAACCGTTAATGCCATCGAAACCGGCAAATACGATCCCAGACTCCCACTGGCCTTCAAGATTGCTCGCCTTTTCAAACAAAAAATTGAGGACGTCTTCGATCCTGACGAGTAAGCAGGGGTCAACCATTGGCCACTCATTCGGCGTCCAGTTAATCAGAGGTTTCCCTAGGTAGTGAGTGTTCCGCCAATTGAAATTGGCTGGTTTTCGCGTAACATTTAGTTCATGCAAAGCCTGTCCGCCAATCTCCCACCCTTAAAGAGTCTGGTTGCGTTTGAAGCAGCCTCTCGACACTTGAGTTTGACTCGTGCCGGTGAAGAGATTCGTATCAGTCGTGAGGCGGTCAGTCGCCATATTCGGGTGCTCGAAGAACACCTCGGGGTGAAAGTCTTTGAGCGCTTGCATCGCGCCATCGCGCTAACCCCTGAGGGTAAGAAGTTGCAAGTCGTTGTGCGCGAGAGTCTCGAAAAGATCGCTTATGTCTCCGGGACAATTCGCGCACCGCGTCAAAACTTCAAGATCACGGTAGGCGCGACGATAGCGATAGGATCATTTTGGCTTACGCCACGCCTGGCAGCATTTCGCAAACGATTTCCGAATATCGAAATTCACATCGCTATCTCGGATCAACCGCAAAACCTCATTACCGATGGCATCGATGTCGGCTTGCGCTATGGCGGTGGTCGTTGGCCGGAATTGACGCCGATTCGCTTATTCGATATTTTCGCGTTCCCCGTGTGCTCCCAATCTTACTTGGATGCAACGGCGCCTTTAGCGGCGACGGCAGATTTACTGCAACACACACTCATTAACCTCGACGGAGCAACGCACTCGACAGAAGATTGGTGGTGGTGGTTGAATGCCATGGATGTCCGTGTGCCGCCGTCGTTTCGATTGATGGGTCTAAACTCGTACGACAACGTGATGCAACTGGCGCTACAGGGAGAGGGTGTCGCCTTAGGTTTTAGCGGCCTCGTTGACGACTTTTTATCCGATGGCCGTCTCGTGAGACCGCTTGGAGAGCAGCAAACGCAAAATCAAACGGTGTATGCTGTTGTACCGAAGTCATTGTCACCATTACCTCAGGTACAAGACTTTATTGATTGGATCGTCGAAGAAGCGCAATGAATTAGCTAAAGGGTCAGAGTCGTGACTCTGACCTCCACTGTAGTACAGCCGGCGACGTTCGGTGGCGCAGAAAATTTATCGACAGACAGTTAGTGGCTTCTTAGCGACTTCACGAGCGACACGATCATCGCCACGCCGATGAGCAAGAGAGGCAGTGAAACCACCAGAACACCCGAGCGGATGATGTCCAGTCCGCCAACGAACATCATGAATACGGGCACCAGACCTAAAATCGCAGCCCAAAACAGGCGGTGCCATCGAGCTGGATTTTCGCCTTCCTTCAATTCCTGCGTCGCCGTGGATGCCAGTGTGTAAGACGCCGAGTCATAGGTTGTAGCCACGGAAATGACGCTGGCAATAATAAATAACGATAACGCGGCAACGCCAAATGGCAAGGTTGAAATAATATTTTCGACCGTAACGTACATGCCGTTCTCGGCAAGGCTGCCAGTCACCGAAAAGGTTTCGCTTAACTCGAGTGAGAGTGAATAGTTGCCTAGAATGAAATAGAAAAGCCAGCAACCGAACGTACCAAAACTAAGCATTGACAGGATGACCTGCCGAATGGTTCTGCCACGCGAAATTCGTGTAATAAAGACGCCAACGGGAAGCGCAAAAGCGATCCACCACGCCCAATAAAACACCGTCCATGTTTCAACAAATCCAGACTTCTCGACCGGATCAGTCCAGGTCATCATCCGTATAAAGTTTTGCAACAGAACGCCGGTGGTATTGAGTGAGTTTTTGAGAATGAAAAGGGTTGGTCCAACGATTAGTACGAACAGAAGCAGACCCAGAATCAAAACGACGTTGATATCGCTCAGTCTTTTGATGCCCTTATCCAGACCGAGATAAACACTCGCGCCAAACAATCCAATACACACGGACATGACGATGAGCTCGAGTGAAAAGGAGGTCTCCAAGTTGAGTAACTCGGCAACGCTTGCCGCTATTGTCGGCGCAATGACACCTAGCGATGTACCGGCGCCGCCCAGTAGCGCAATCATCGCGGCCAAATCGACTGCCCGGCCTATTGGCGAGTTTCCACCGTCCTTACCGAGAATTGCATGCAAAGAAGTGCTGGCACGCAGGTACGGAACGTTGCGCACGTAATAGGGATAGGCAATCGCAATCGTTGGCAACGCGTAGAAGCTCCACGCAGCAACGCCCCAATGGAACGCGCCGTAAGACGACGCCCATTCGATCGCTTCGGTCGAGCGTGCCACTGCGCCGAAGGGGGGTGAGTCAATGTAAAACGCCCACTCAACACCGGCCCAGACGAGTAAAGAAGCGCCGGTCCCGGCACAAAACAACATGCCAACCCAGGAAAAGGTCGAATAATCCGGTTTGTCGCCCGTGCCGCCGAGACGGATTGAGCCGTACTTGCCGAGCGCCAGCCAAATAAGAAAGGAGAATGCGAGCACGGTAAACATTTGATAAAATACGCCCAGATTGCTTGAAATCCAAACGTATTGTTCTGAGATAAACCGCTCTGCTCGTTCGGGTATGAGCCCCAAAGGAATACAGACAGCAATGGCGATGCCGGTTGCTGCGAAGAATAGAACCTTGTCTATTCGAGTTTCCTTCACTGCTTTCTCCTAGCGTTTTTGACGGGTCTCACTTACACAAACCCAGTATCTCGCGTGCTTCATCGGGCGTTGCAACTTTCGCGCCGAGACGGCTAATAATTTCCGTCGCTCTCGTCACCAGGTCGGCGTTTGACGCAAGCACGCCTTTATCCAGATATAGATTGTCTTCCAGACCAACGCGTACATGCCCTCCGAGCAGCACTGCCTGGGCAACCATTGGCATTTCCATTCTCGAAATCCCGAAGCCCGCCCAGTTCGCACCTGGTGGTAATGCGTTACGCATAGCCAGCATGCTTTCTGTGTCGGCATCTGCACCCCATGGTATGCCGAGGCAAATTTGGAACATTGGCGGCGCATCAATGACACCGCGATTGATTAACTCTTTGGCCAGGCGAACGTGCCCGAGATCAAAAACCTCCATCTCGGGCTTCACACCCCAACTTTGTGTGAGTTCCGCCATCTTGGTCAGGTAACCCGGGGTGCTGATATAGGTTTCGTTTTCGCCGAAGTTCATTGTGCCGCAATCCAGGCTGCAAATATCCGGACGTACTTTGTCGACATGGGCGAGTCGTTCTGCCGGGCCAATCATGTCGGTGCCGGGGCCGGGCATGCTCGGGTCGCCATCTTCGGACGGAAACCAGCTGCCACCCATGCCAGCGGTGAGATTGATGATGACGTCTGTGTCGCTGGCGCGAACCTTTTCAACCACGGCAGCAAATAAGTCTACGTCACGTGAGCCTTGCCCGGTTTGCGGGTCGCGTACGTGAATATGCGCAACAGCCGCACCTGCTTCCGCTGCGCTCAATACTGCTGCGGCAATCTGATCTGTTGAGACTGGCAAATCCGGATGTCGCGACCATGCGTCTCCCGCACCAGTGACGGCGCAAGTAATAATGACATTTCTATTCATGTTTGTTCCTGTTCATCCAATTCAGCGAATACGGCCTTGGCTGTTCTGAAGCTATCGATGCCCGCAGGCACGCCACAATAAACGGCAGCCTGAAGTAAGGTCTCCATGATTTCGTCTCGAGTCACACCATTGTTAATGGCGCCCAATACGTGCGCGCGCACTTCGTGTGGCCGGTTGAGTGCCGTTAGCATCGCGAGGTTGAGTAAGCTCCGCGTTTTGCGTGGTAGTCCTTCTCGAGTCCAGATGCTGCCCCAGCAATACTCAGTTACGAGTTCTTGCATGGGTCGATTGAAATCATCGACGTTCTTTAGCGCAGCGTCGACGTACTTCTCGCCGAGAACTTCTTTACGGACCTTGAGTCCGTCTTCAAATTTTTTGCTTGTCATCGATTCACTCTGTTATTGCATTCGAAATGGATCGTCGATCGGATCCGGTGAGGTGTTGAGCCAAACAGTTTTGGCCCGTGTGTAATCGTAAATTGCGTCAAGGCCCGATTCGCGACCATGACCACTGTCTTTGAATCCGCCAAATGGCGCCATAGGTGAAACGACCCGGTAGGTGTTCACCCATACTATGCCAGCACGAATCGCTTTCGTAACGCGCAACGCACGGCCGATATCCCGGGTAAACACGCCAGCGGCGAGTCCGAATCGTGAGTCATTTGCGAGTGCCACGGCTTCCTCTTCATCGCTAAACTTTAATGCGCTCACGACGGGGCCAAACATTTCTTCGCGGACAATTCTGAGGTCCTGGCTTGGACAGGAAACGATCGTAGGTTCATAATACCAGCCCTTATCGGTATGGTCCGGCACCTTGCCACCGTGAACCAGTGTGGCGCCATTCTCAATTGCATTGGCAACCGTTTCCTCGATACGCTCGAGTTGTCCCAATGTGGCGAGCGGGCCCATTTGACTGTTGTCGTCCAACGGATCGCCAATTCTAATTTGCGCTGCCCGTGCGGCTACCTTTTCAATGAGTTGATCGTACATCGAGTCCTGAATAAGCAGGCGTGAGCCAGCAACACAACTCTGACCGGTGGCGCTGAAGATGCTCAGCAAAATACCGTTTACGGCATTTTCGATATCGACGTCGTCAAAGATCACCATGGGTGATTTGCCGCCGAGCTCTAACGAGACTTCCGCGAAATTCTCCGCAGAATTGCGAATTATTTGCTGGGCGGCGTTCAAGCCACCCGTAAAACTAATGCGATCGACCAGAGGATGCGATGTTAGTGCAGCACCACAAGGGTCGCCGGTGCCGGTAACAATGTTGATCACTCCGGGAGGAAAACCGGCTTCTTCGAAAACTTTTCCGAACTCAAGCATCGCAGCAGAAGCATGTTCCGAAGCCTTTAATACGACCGTGTTACCCGCTGCTAGCGCGGGGGCGATCTTGACCGCAACGAGAAAGAGTTGTGAGTTCCAGGGGACAACTGCGGCAACAACCCCAAGCGGCTCACGTACCGTCATTGCCCACATGTTGGGCTTGTCGATCGGCAAGGTGGCGCCGTGTACTTTGTCGGCAAGTCCTGCGTAGTAGTGATAGTAGTTCGAGAGATAAGCGGCTTGCCAACGCGTTTCGGCAAACAATTTCCCCGTGTCGACAGTCTCAGTTCTGCCCAGCATCTCGGAATGTTTCTTCATTAACTCAGCGAGGTTGCGGAGTAGTGCGCCCCGTTCGGTCGGCAACATTGTTAACCAAGGACCGGACGTGAACGCTCGATGCGCCGCGTTAACGGCCCGATCGACGTCTGCGGCCGTTGCCGCGGGTATGCGGGCCCATTCCTCGCCAGTAGCCGGGTTGAAGCTCGTGAACGAATCGCCACCTTCCGCATCGACCCATTGACCGTCGATGTACATTTGATAATTTTTTAGTGCCGTCATGTGCTTGTCTCGTCTTTTGTTAGCCTGCGTACGCCACGCATTCAATTTCTACTTTGATGTCGACCAGAAACTCACCTACCAGGCCGGTTCTGGCGGGTGGCGCGTTGCTGAAATATTCACCGTAGGTCTTGTCGAAGCCAGTAAAGTCGGCGCGATCTTTCAGCCATACGGTCGTCTTAACGATATTGTCGAGATCGCAATCCGCCAACTGCAGCGTTGCCCGAATATTCTCGATGCAACTTCGAGTCTGATCCTCAATGCTGCCGTCGGTCATCGGTGCGCCATCTTGCATCGGTATCTGCCCAGTCAGGTAGATCATATCGCCAGCGCGTACGGCACGTGAAAGTGAGAGTGTCCTTCCGCCGATTACCAGCGGTTCACCAATGATTTCTTTGCTGCTCGCCATAGTTAGTTCCTAAATTACGCGGTGATCAAACTGTCGAATGGTGCCCAAGGAATTCCAAGAGTACTGAATTAACCATCTCAGGGTTCTCCGCCAACGCCATGTGCCGCAGACCTGGCAAAATCGCAACTTTGGCGTTCGGCATAATGGCCCCCATCTGACCTGCCATTTCGGGCGAGTTTCCGAAGTCTTCCTCGCCGGTCATTATTAAGGTTGGGCACTCAATGGCAGCAATCGTTTTCTCCAGACCAATATCGCCGTTGGCTAATAAACGATACGCGGCAGGATAGGCGTCCACATCGTTCTGCGTTACCCAGGTTCGCACCTGATCCAATACGCGTGGGTTTTGTCTGCCAAACTCTTCGCTGAACCATCGCACCAACGCGGCGTCGATTGTGGCACCTGGGCCGTCTTCCTCTGCTTGCTTTACTCGCTCTAAAATCGCATTTCGCTGCGTACGAGTTCTTGCATGCGCGGAGTTGAGTATCACCAGGGCTTGGGTTTTATCAGCATGTGCCAACGCGAAAGCACGAACGATCAAACCACCAAGGGAGAACCCGATCAATGTGGCCTTCGGAATGTTTAATGCAGCCATTAACTCGGCGATCTGCTCGACCATACGCTCCATTGAATAAGGGCCCGTTGGCTTCGCGCTTTCGCCGTGACCGAGTAGATCGTATTGAATGACTTGATGATCGGCCGCCAAGGCCTCGCGCTGCCAGCACCACATATTTCGATTCAGGCCAAGGCCATGCACGAGGATGACCGTAGGGCCAGTGCCCGAAACATCATAAGCGGTTGTCACCGATGCATTCCTATCCGTCCCCTAGTCGGCGAATTGAGGTAAGACATTTTCGGAGAATAATCGAACACTCTGCATCACGTCGTCATGATTCATGCCGGGGAAGTTCGACCATACCTGTAAATGCTGCAAATTGAGTTCGGTTTTGAGCTCATCAATTTTTTCGGCAACGTAGTCAGGTGTGCCGAAGAGTAGATTGCGTGGATGCAGGAAGTCGTAGTCCAACAGATCCAGCTTACCCGGTGTTTCCGGTAGTTCTTCACCCGGATTCATGTGATTACCCAAGCCGCGCCAATGCGCGATCCAACGTATGTAGGTCATGATTCCTTCCGCTGCTTTTTCGCGCGCTTCGTCCATCGAATCAGCGACAAACATATCGCGTACCAAGGAAATCCCTTCACCTAGTGGAACATCTCGTCCTTCTGTTTCAGAACGTGCTGTTTGATAAACCTCGAAACGCTCTTTGAGCGCCTTGACCGTGGGTATCCACATGATGCAATTCAAACCATTTCGTCCCGCCCAATCGATTGATCGGTGTCCGTCAACAACCTGCCAAAGGGGTGGGTGAGGTTTTTGATATGGTTTTGGCACGACACCGATTTTCGTCAGAGTGTTGGTTTCCATGTCCATGAAGCTGGGGTCAGGGGGGCTCATGTCGTGCTTCCACACGAAGTCCTTCGCTGGGTAGGCGTAGAACTCCCCGTCGTGACTAAATAAATCCTCGGTCCAGGCTTTCTTCATGATTTCCAGCGACTCGTTAAACAAGCGAAAATTTTTCGCTTGGTCATTGAGATCGGCTTCAGGGTTCATGTGGATTGCTTCGCGGCCGTATACGCCACGGCCCATGCCGACCTCAAGACGCCCCTTGCACATGTGATCGAGCACGGCGATGTCTTCCGCGACGCGGAGTGGGTTCCAGAACGGAATGATGTTCGCCGCCTGACCGATTCGAATTTGCTTCGTGCGTGCGGCCATGTCGGCGCCGAACAACAACGGGTTCGGGCAAGCGTCCATTCCTTCATGGTTCAAGTGGTGCTCAGTAAACCAGATGGAGTCCCATCCTGTTTCGTCACAATGGATGCCAATCTCACGCACTTCATCGATCAACACATCGTAAGCCTTGTGCGACCAGTTGGTCATATTGCAAAAATAGCCGATTCTCATTCGTGTTCCTTCATACCATTCTGTGTTCGTTAATTAGGATTCGGCGCGCAACTTATGGACTTCACCATGCACGTTGTCGCCTACGTAAACGCCAAAAGCATCTACCTCTGTTTCTTCTATGTAACGGGTAAGCAGCATGCGTAGTGGGTCATCGCACAATTGATCCCAGGGGATATCGTCCAGGGCAACCAGGTCGTAGTCGTGCATTGCCGCTTTGTTTACTTTGGTCGCGATGCCGCGATAAACAATGTTGTTGGTTTTGGTTGCAGTATCTTCGTAAACGGAGCAAACGAAGGTCGTCTCGACTTCAACTCCATTCCCAGCAAGCTTGCCAATGAGCGATTCGTCTTCCTCTGCCACGCCAACGTGGGGCGCTGAGGGCAATGCCAAAGTTTTGGACGCCATGTTTTTTGCCAGCAGGATTGAGCCCCCGCAATCAACAACGGCCGATATTCGCGTAAGTCTGCCGCTGCTGGCCGCTTCCATTGCGCGTTGCAGAAGCCCGAACTCGACATAGGAGCCGCTGCAGTACACCAAAGGACTGCGGCTGGAGAAATTGTAGTCAGTCACTCTGCCCAGCAAAATAAAGTGGTCACCCGCTTCATAGACTTCACTGGTCTGGCATTCGAATTGCGAAATCGTGTCGTCGAGAATCGGTCGACCGTTTTCGCCAATGGACCATGAGACTTTTTCGAAACGATCATCTCCTGGTGAGGCGAATATCGAGGCAACATCTTGCTGATTCTCAGCCAGCACGTTCACATTGAAAAAGCTGCTGTCCGTGAAGACAGGGCAGGTCGCCGCATCGCTGGCAAGACAAACCAAGACCAATGGTGGCTCTAATGAGACCGACGTAAACGAGTTGGCCGTAAAGCCACGTGGTAGCCCGTTGGAATCGGTGGTTGTGACGACAGTGACACCAGTCGCAAACGTGCCCAGCGCCTGACGAAACTCTCTACCTGTAAATTTCGTTGACTCGTTCATCGGTAGTTCGAGAGCTAGCAGATCTGATGCTTGAGACTAGTGGTGTTTGCCATGACCTTAAAGGCAATTCTTTGGCTGTCTCACGTAACATTTTGATCACACTAACCTGACGCTAGTTGATGTTTACTTCGGGCGCGGACAATCAATACTGGCAAGCAGAGAAAGGATCAAGAAAAGGACCATCGCGAAGCGTCGGTTGCACTATCAGCGATACGCCACGTAAACTGGAAATGAGGAACAAAACTCTCCATTAGATAAACCCTACGTCTGTTCCATTTGTTTGACGACGGACAGCAAGTGTCAAACAAATATGTATGTTTTATGCACTCGCTTTTCAGCTGCCCGGCACGTCCGAAAGTCATTAATCGGGCGGCAAGGCAAAGCGACGTGACGGTCGCGCCGAAGACAAATCATACTGAGACGCATTACGCGAGAGTCCCTGGCGCGTCCGAAAACTTCCGAAATGCGGGGATCGAACCCGCGTCCGCAAGTCCTCCACGACGAGGTCTACATGCTTATTCCGTCTTTACTCTCATCACTGGCTACCCGACGGGCAGGGAAAAACTCTAGTACCCCCGTGTGGTGGATGTAACCAACGCCCCGGTAGTATCAGATTAACGATCCGTATTTGTAACAACGTTTCTGTACGTTTACAGCAGATCTATGACAGGGTTCAGCGCCTATTCAATCGGTAGGTTTGGCCAGAAATCGATGCACAACGACTATCACCACTGCGGCGGTGGGTAACAACAAGAACCAAGGCAGCCCGAACCCTGCCGGCAGGATCCCAATCAACATGGCCGCAACCCCGCCCAGAAGGGCGTACGGGAGCTGTGTTCGGACATGATCCATGTGATCACACCCGGTCGCTAATGATGACAGCACCGTGGTGTCGGAAATCGGTGAGCAATGATCTGCCCAGACTGCGCCAGTCAGTACGCAAGCGATACTCGAGTACAGAATGTGCATGTGCTCCGCATCAGCAATTCCATGGCTTTGTAGTACGGCCCAACACAGCGGAATAACCAGTGGCATTAAGATTGCCATGACACCCCAACTGGACCCAGTGGCGAATGCGGTACATGCCGCCAACATGAAAATGATTGCTGGCAGCGTTTCAGGAGACAGCGAATCGCCCAGCACACTGATCAAATAAGGCGCTGTTTGCAGAACAGTGGCGACATCTGCGACGGCCCATGCCATGACTAAAAGCACCAGACCCGTCAGCATGAATTTTGCGCCGACCAGCCATGCTTCGACCATCTCATCCAGGCTCAAAATTCTTTGGCTCAACGTTACGATTGCTGCCACCAGACAACCGAGTAACGAAGCCCAGATTAATACAACGTAAGAATTAGCACTGCCAATGATGTCAGTGATCGTTTCGCCTTCGCCGCTGATATACAACCCGACTACGACGGTGAGTATCATTGTTGCGATCGGTAAAATTGCGTTGAGTGCGCGACACGGCACGCCGTTTTTATGCTCGAAATCGTCGTTGGGTTTTGCAGCCGCCCCGTCTAGTGGCGCCTTCAATACTTCGCCACTCTTACGCGCTCGTATTTCAGCGTGATACATCGGGCCGAAGTCTTTGCCTGTGTAGACGATGAGGAATACGAAGAACAGAGCGAGGAATGGATAGAAGCTGTAGGCAATCGAATTTAGAAAAAGGACATAAGGTGTGGCAGTGATTCCTTCCAGACCCTCAATTGCTGAGTCTATAAGCCCAACTTGAAACCCGATCCAGGTCGTGATGATGGCGACCGTAGCAACCGGCGCTGCGGTTGAGTCCACCAAATACGCAAGTTTCTCGCGCGAAATTCGCAGCTTGTCGCTCATTGGTCGAGTCGCATTACCGACGATCATCGTATTGGAATAGTCGTCAAAGAAAATCGCGAGGCCTAAGGTTGCAATCACGCCCTGGCCGCGCCGTGGTGAACTGGCAAACGGCATGATGGCGTTAACGATTCCGTTCATGCCGCCATTCTTCGATATGATTCCGATCATCCCGCCAATGAGGAAGGTAAATGCAATGATCGTCATATGATCGTGATCGATAGACGTATTGACGATATAGATCGAGACGGTTTCAAAGAATCCGGAAACAACGCCAGCCCAGGTCATGCCATTCACTGCCCAGGCGCCGACAAACAACCCAACAAATAGAGCGGGAATCACCGATCGCAACAGAAACGCCAGCAGGATTGCGATCACCGGCGGCGAGAGTGAGATCCAACCCGGAATGATGGTTAGCGCCTGCGCGATAACTGAATGGCCGCCTTGTGTTACGTCGAAATTCGCCGTGCCCGTGTCACTTAATACGATATCAAACACGGCAATACTTCCGTCGGATGAGGTCGCGATGACTTCACCATTCAACCGCAATTCGGCAGTGCTTTGCGGATCAAGGCCCGCGACGTTAACGTCGAAACCCACCCCAGTCAGGAGTATGTCAGGTGCCTCCATGACGACATCAGCGGCAAATACAGGAAGAACCGTTAGCAGCGTCATCAGCACCGCTAACCAATATTTATTCGTTCTTTTAATCAACGTCTTCACCGCCTGAGTGGAATTGTCTTTCGTCAGCAAGGTTTACGGGACTACCGGTAAGATAACGTGCGATGGGTGATCAGCCGAATGATGCAAGGCGTTTTTAGCCAATACCCATTCTGACTCATCATAGTTGTTGCCGCCGGTATTTAGGTTTCGATCGAAACGCGGGAAGCTTGAGCTCGAAACTTCCAGCCTTATTTTGTGGCCAGGACCGAAGTAATTCGACGTCGCGTGCAGGTTCAGGCGCGCTTCGTAGACTTCGCCGGTTTCCATCCAGACCTTATTTTCGAAACCCTCACGGTAGCGCATGCGCAGTGCACCTTCCTGAACATTGAACGCCGTGCCATCAGGATAGACATCCACCAGCTTGGCCATGAAGTCTGTGTCTTTAGCATCGGACGATACGTATAGAACGACCTCCAATGATCCTGTGACTTCGATGCCTTCTTTCAACGTGTCCGAGGTATAGACCAGTACGTCCTGGCGCATTTCCGTTGCCGACTGATCAAATGCTCCGGCACCGGTTTCCAAGCCCGTACAGCATGCTTGTCCGCCAATGGACGGCACGGGTGTCGCAGGATCATAGACATAGTGATCGGATCTTGCGACGTTGGGCGCCGTCAAAGAAATTCGGCCATCACCGAAACGGGAATTGGCATTGCCATCACTCGATAAATAGAACTTTCGGAATTCAGTGTTTGCCACAGGCCATACATCGGTGCCTTTCCACTCATTTTTTCCCATCAGGAAATACTGGATCTTCGGCATGTCGGTGATGCCGTTTTTCTCGCCTGACAACCAGCGGTCATACCAGCGGGTTTGCATATCGAGGAAATCAAATCCGACAGAGCCCATGTCGCGATCCCCGGCGGACCACAATTCGCTCCCGTCCATGCGGGTGTAAGCGCAATGTGTGGTCGGCGCGATAACCAAAAATTGATTGTCGCGAGCGGTGTCACTGACCGCGTTGTCTTGCGCCAGTTGCCACAACTCTAAAGATTCGGCGACGCCGTAGTCGTACCACGAGTCGACCATCAGCATTGGCGTGTTGAATCGATCGTCAGGTTTCGCCCAATCGAGGTTGCGAAAATATTCGCCATTTGGGTTGTTCGATACAAAGTTTACGTAGTCGGTGGGTGGCGCGCCCGATTTCTTCAATATGTCGACGATGGGCAACGAGGAGACGTAGTCGTAATAGTCGATCTGATTCCGGGTCTGCGTCTGTACAAACCCTTTTGATGCCTCTGACTGAAACCATTCCTGACGATCGATCCACGCAGGGGGGCCATAGACAACTTCACTGCCGCTGCCGGAGAACCAACCGGCTGTTTGTGCAAGCTCGAATACGCCACCATCGTATGCCTGCCAAGGCCGTCCCTCGGCAAGGTAGCCGGTTGCTGACGCCATTGGTATGGCAGCGACATGACTGGGATGACGAGTCGCGGCCAGAATAACTTGAGCGTCGCCGAGGTAGGAGCAGCCCATGGTTGCAACTTTGTTATCGGACCACGACTGTTCAGTGATCCACGAAACCAAATCATAGGAATCGTTTCGTTCATTAACGGCCGGTTTGTAGAGCCCTTCTGATTCGAAGCGGCCGCGCATATCCGCAATTGCCAACGTGTAGCCCTTGTGGACCAATGATCGCTGATACGGATCATTAACGGCGCCTGAGAAATTCTTACTGTACGGGGTGCGCACCAATATGGTCGATTGCTTGTCCGTCTTTCCTGACGGCCGATAGAGATCTACTGAGAGATGCGTGCCATCGCGCATTTCGATCTGGACACTTTTTTCGATATCGACGCCGTACGTCGTATCACTTTGTTGGGCGAACGCGAGTATAGAGCAAAATACTGCCAAGGCGCTGATGATGATTTTCATGTTCGATCTCCGGTTACCACCAAGTGGCATAAAGTGCGATGAGTAACATTGCGATGACCGCAGCGGCGAGATTGAAGCTACTGCTGGTTGAAGTATCAACGGATTCGTAGTCAATAGCCTTTGCTTGTTCGCCCTGTCCCTGCGCAATCGATACGACGACCCCAATAGTAAGGCATGCGAGGAAAACGATTCCGACTCTGTCCATAAATGGCATGGATGGGAGATATAGATAGAAGCCTAGCGATATGAAGAAAGAGCCGAGCGCAGCACCAATGGCACCCAATGCGGTAGCCTTTTTCCAAAATATACCCATCAGGAAGATGACGACGACGCCAGGTGTGAAGAATCCGGTGAAGTCCTGGATGTATTGAAAGGCCTGATCGAAATTACCCAGTAGTGGGCGGGCAACAATCGCGGCGATGATAATAGCCGACAGGCTGGTCACTCGACCGACCGTCACTAATTGTGATTCCGTTTTAGTGCTCTTCGTGAACTGCAAGTAAATGTCCATTGTGAATATCGTTGAGATGCTGTTCATCATCGACGCCAGTGACGACACGATTGCTGCGATCAATGCGGCGAACACCAGACCGGCAAGCCCGGTAGGCAGCAATTTCATCATTTCCGGATAGGCATGGTCTGGCGACTCGAGGTCCGGCGTGAGAATGACCGCCGCGATGCCAGGTAGCACAACCAAAACCGGCATCAGCATTTTCAGAAATGCAGCAAACATCATGCCTTTTTGTGCTTCTCGATTGTTTTTGGCCGCGAGCGCACGTTGAATGATGTATTGGTTAAACCCCCAATAAGATAAATTCATGATCCACATGCCGCCAACTAACACGGAGATGCCTGGCAAGCTCATGTAGTTTGGGTTGTCTTTGGATAATATTAGATCGAATTTCTCCGGTGCCTGTTCGAGAACCATTTGGAACCCGGCAATGACGCCAGCGCCCCCTGAGATTTCGTTCATCGAAATGTAGGCGATGAACAGGCCGCCCAAGACCAGCAATACCACTTGAATGATGTCAGTCATGGCGACGGCCCTGAGGCCGCCATAGAGTGAATAGGTTGTGGCAAAAGCAGCGAGAAGGACCAACGCGTACCCGATATCCAAACCAGTGACCGTATTAATCGCGAGTGAGCCCAACCAAAGGATGGCAGTTAAATTGACGAACACATAAAGACCAAGCCAAAAGAGACCCAGGATGGTTTTCACTCTTGCATCAAATCGTTGCTCGAGAAATTGCGGCATCGTGTAGATCTTGTGTTCGAGGAAAACCGGCAGTAAGTATTTGCCCACGAGAATTAGCGTGATGGCGGCCATCCACTCGTAAGCACCGATTGCTATGCCCATCACGAAGGCCGATCCGGACATGCCGATTATTTGTTCGGCTGAAATATTGGCGGCAATTAGAGATGCGCCAATCGCCCACCAAGGCAATGAGCGTCCGGCCAAAAAGTAATCGGAGGTTCCTTTTTGATGCCCTGCTTTTTCTCGGGACACCCATTGAGCCAGCAACAACAGGGAGATCGCGTAAATTGCGACGACGGCTAAATCCAGTGATTCAAGATGCATGAATAATTCTCAGCGCTCGATTATCTGGTCGAGCTGACCAGGTGCCGCCGCATACGGTTTGAGGAGGAAAGAATACTGGTACGACTTTTTATTGAGTGAATATTTTTGCAGGGTGCGCTTGCCCCAGGAGTCATCTCCGCCGACACCCATTTGGCCATAGTCAATATCCAGTGATATCAGATCACGTGGATCTACGTCGCTGACGTGAATATTGACGCGTTCGTTGTTCTCCCGTGCCTCGGGGCCATCCTCGCTCGTGATGGCGATCTTTACGGGCGGCACAAAGTCGGTAAGGCGGTTGTGATGCACGCCGAAACTCAGCAATTCGGCGGCAACGACCAATAGTCCTGTATCGGCACCATCATTTAGCGACATCCAACGTACATCAGTTTTGTAGCCATTTTCTTGCGGCCGCATATAGGGCACATAGTGGTCGGCAACCTTATTCGAATAGCGTCCAACATGCGCCGCTAGTTTGCGATCGGCATAGTTTTCGAAGGGGCCACGCCCGAACCAATCGACATTGTCGAGGCTACGTTCCAATTCGACATTCATGCCAACTCTCGGCATGACGGGAAGGTTGTCGGCTCTTTCTACCTTGTTGTCGACGATGACGCCGCCAGAGGGATCAAACAGGAAGCTGGTCTTCCACTCGGCAAGAAAATTGTCCTCATCGTCAGCGAGCGTATAAATCGCCTCAATCTCGGCGAACCCGGATTCTTCGTTAACAACTTCCAGCGATTTCAAAGTGCGATTGCGTCCGGCTTGTTCCCAGACTGCCGCCCAATCCTGCATGTAATTGCCAAAGTCGTTATCGGTCGGAGCACGCCAGAAATTTGGTGCCAGGGGCGTAAGCAATAGCTCCTTTCCATCGAATTGCAGTGACTGCAATAGACCTGTCTCCGCATTAATTTCGAAGGCGGAGCGGTCAGCCGTGACGCTGATCCCGGTGGTCGTTTTGCTTACGGTGACCGAACCGTTGATTGACCAGAATTTCGGCAGGAGCGGTTGTATGTCGCTTAGTGAAAATTGATCTTCTGCATAGATGTGATTTGCCGGCAGAATGCCGCGAGCGTTTGGTGTGACGAGGCGCAGGTTCAGATGGTGCTCGGGGCCGGCTTCCGACGTCGACGGAATGGTTCGCAGTAGCGTGCGAGTGTTGTATTGCAAGGTTACTTCGCCCGCGCTTTCCGGACTGATTTGCAGACCGCGTGCCACACCACTTTGCACCCTGTTGCCGCCCGCAGTGACCTCCCATTGCAGCTCGAATTCCGACAGATCGATAAAGTCGTAGTTGTTAGTGATTCGGATGACACCGTTTTCCAGATCGACAGGCTCGAAATCAACGTATTGATAGGCGCGTTTTAATTCCCAATAAGCAGGTTGTGCACGGCGATCTGGGAAAACCACACCATTGAAATTGAAGTTGCCGCTCGATGGAACACCTGCGGGTCCATAGTCGCCGCCATAGGTCCAATACGGCTCGCCGTATTCATTGTGCTCCAGCAGCCCTTGATCGACCCAGTCCCAAATAAAGCCACCGGCTAATACCTCGTGCTGGTTGATGATGTCCCAATAGTCCATCAAATTGCCGGTGCTGTTGCCCATCGAATGTGCATATTCGATCAAGATGAAGGGGCGATCGTTGTTGGTTTGTGCATATTGTTCAAGATCCCAATGTCGCCAGTACATGCTCGAGTGAAAATCGGAGTGTCGTTCGCCAACCTCTTTAATGTTGCCTTCGGTTTCATATTGCACGGGGCGTGACAGATCGCGTGACTTGATCCAATTATAGGTTGCGCCGAGATTGACGCCGTCGCCTGCTTCATTGCCGAGCGACCAGATGACAACTGAGGGAAAATTCTTGCTGCGCTCCAGCATGCGCTCTGTCCGATCTAGATGATGTGGCATCCAATGGGGTTTGTTACCCAGCGTTTTATCGTGGTCATAGCCGTAACCATGACTTTCAATGTTGGCTTCGTCGACAACGTACAAGCCATGTTCGCTGGTGAGTTCGTACCAACGTTCCTGATGCGGATAATGTGAATTGCGTACGGCGTTAAGATTAGCCGCTTTCATCATGCGGATATCTTTCAGCATGGTTGCTTCATCGATGACGTGACCTTTGTTGTCGTGATGCTCGTGTAAATTTGTACCCTTCAAGCGCACATGCCGTCCATTGATCGTGAATCGTCCGTTAGTGATCTCCACCATACGAAAACCGATTTTCTGCGTGATGACTTCGCCGCTGCCCAAGGTGATCAACAGTGTATAAAGTGAGGGACGTTCTGCAGACCAGGCCTTGACGCTTTCGATATCAGCAGCAATGACGTGTGACGATTCACCGGGCGCAAGCGGCACGGATGCAGCATGTTGATAAACAGGTGTTTCGCCGTCACGAATTTCGATCGCTACCGATTCCTCGACCAGTGCATCGCCATCGTTAACCAGAGTGACTTCGACTTCGAAGACACCATTGGTATAGGTATCGTTCAGGCCCGCGTGTACGAAATAATCTCGCACCCGCGTTTTGGGTCGCGCGTATAATGTTACGTCGCGTTGGATACCAGACAGCGACCAAAAATCCTGATCTTCCAGGTAGCTGCCCGTACTCCAACGATACGTTTCCACTGCGATCGTGTTTTCTCCTGCCCTGACGTGATCTGTCACCTTAAATTCTGATGCCGTTTTGCTGCCTTCGCTGTAACCGACGTATTCGCCATTGATCCAGACGTAGAATGCCGAACTGACCGCGCCGAAGTTGAGGAAAAGTTCTTCGCCCTGCCATTCATCGCTGACGTTGAAGTCGCGTCGATACGAGCCGACGGGATTGACGTCTGTGGGCACGTTGGGCTCATCGATTTCAAACGGGTAGGGGACGTTGACGTAAATTGCGTAGCCGTAGCCTTCTCTTTCCCAATTAGAGGGCACCTGAATGTCGGACCAGGCAGATACATCGTAATCGGTTTGATAAAAATCGGCGGGTCTGCCAGCGGGTGATTCCGCATAGTTGAATTTCCACGCACCATTTAGCGACTTAAACCACGGGTTCGCTGAAACGTCTCCGGCAAGGGCATCACTGGTATTTCTATAGGGCGTAAAATGCGCTCGTGGTGGCTCGGCATTTTCACGAATGACGTCAATGTCATTCCACGCGGGTCGTGAACTGTCTATGTCGTTGTTGGTGTCGCAGGACGCAAGCAAAAACAACGCGACAATAAAGAATGACAGGCGTTTGGCCTTATTAGCCGTGTGTTCCATCAAATAGCACTCCGCAGCCGTTCTGCTGCTTCTTCAGGGGTGAGATCTCGCTGCGGCATGCTCAGCATTTCGAATCCAACCAGATGTTTTCGGATGGTGGCTGACCGTAGCAGTGGCGGATAAATGTGGGCGTGAAATATCCACTCGGGATGTGGACGATCGTCAGAAGGTCGTGGGTGAAAACCCATCGAATACGGCGCCGGCGTCGCAAAGAGATTGTCGTAGGCGCAGAGTAGTGATTTCATTATCTGTGCGAGACCTGTGATTTCGGTCGACTGCAGGTCGCCGAAAGAGGCAAAGTCTCTTTTCGGGATGAGCAACGTTTCGAATGGCCAGATAGCCCAATAAGGGACGACGGCTATAAAATGCTCGTTCTCAATGACAACGCGTTTGCCATCCGACATTTCCGCACGGCGATAATCAGCCAATAGTGGCACACCGTTGTCATGCAACCATTCCTGTTGCGATTTCAGTTCTTTAGCCGGTTCGACGGGCAAATTTTCTGTCGCCCAAATTTGGGCGTGCGGGTGGGGATTGCTACACCCCATCATTTCGCCGCGATTCTCGAAAATCTGAACATATTGTATGTTCTCGTTTTGATCGAGCGTTTTGAATTCGTCTTTTAGCGTTTCAATCGTCAGGGCAATGTCTGCTGTACGCATAGAAGCGATGCGCAAATCATGTCGTTCGGTATAGCAAACGACGCGACACCGACCGGACTCCGGACGCGACTCAAATAACGGGTTGGATGATGGTTCAATATCGCTTTCACTGGAAAGCGCAGTGAAATCGTTGTCAAAAACGAAGGGGCCGGAGTACGCTGGGTTTTGTTGCTCGTTCGCTCGGGCGTTGCCCGGGCAGAGATAACATTGCTCGTCATGTTGCACGGAGGATTGCGGTTCAGTTGTTTCAACTTGCCCCTGCCATGGACGTTTGGTGCGCTGCGGCGAAACCATGACCCACTCGCCGGTCAGAAGATTTCGTCGCGAATGCGAATGGGAGTCCGAGCTCATGTCGCGCTGTACTCTGCTGCAGGCATCGTCGATGCCACGGTATGCATCCACGGCGATTCACCATTGTTGGTTCTATATTCCTGCGCTATTTGTTGTCTGACGGCTTCGATTTTTTCGGCTTGAACGATAGACAAAACACAGCCGCCAAAACCGGCGCCCACCATTCTAGAGCCCAGAACACCTTTGCAGGCGTTTGCGATGCTTACCAGCGACTCGACTTCGTCGCAACTCACCTCGAAGTCATCGCGCAGACTTGAGTGTGATCTGCTGACCAGCTGCCCGACGGTTTCAATGTCACCTGAATTGAGCGCATCGAATGCGGTCTTCACGCGATCGATCTCTGTGACGACATGGCGGCAACGACGTAGCAACAGATCTCCTAACTGTTCGGTCACAGAGTGCATTTGTTTGGGTGATACATCACGCAACGACGTGACGGAAGAATATCGCTCTTGGATAATCGCTACCGCGTCTTGGCATTCGATTGCGCGTTGGTTGTAGCCACCGTCTGACAACTTGTGATTGACGCCACTATCGGTGATCAGCAACGTAATTTCCTCAGGAATGACGACCGGCCTTGTGTCTAGCGAACGGCAGTCGAGCAATATCGCCTGCCCTTCGCCGCAGCAAGTGATGGAGAACTGATCCATGATGCCGCAATTGACGCCGGCAAATGTGTGTTCGGCTCGCTGGCATAGTTTGGCGATTTCCTGAGCCGGTAATGACGCGTCGGAGATTGCGAGCATTGCTGTCGCCATCACTAATTCAAGCGACGCGGAGGAGCTTAGGCCGCCACCAATCGGAATCTCGCCGTGAATGACAATTTCAGCGCCACACAAGGTGATGCCGGTTGCCTCGATTTCTGCACAAACCCCTTTCAGGTAGTCAATCCACTCAGGTTTGTTGCTCGGCTCAATCGCATCAAGATTGAAGTCTCGTTGTTCCTCGAAGTTTTTCGCGAGTACTGATACGACTCGGTCTGTGCGAGGTTTGATCGCGAGCCAGGTGTATAAGGCTGTATTGGTTGGTAAGACCAATCCGTCGTTGTAGTCAGTGTGCTCGCCGATGATATTGACTCGACCGGGTGCTCGAAAAACCCTTGCGTCCGTGGCGACGTCATTGACGAATTGCGCGGCTTGAATCATGCGGTTAATTCTACTGTAAGTGTCCATGCACGCGTTTCGCCCGGCTGAATCCAATCTATAGCGTCATTTCTAACGGCCTCGGCCACGCAATCGTAGTTTGTCGTCGAGGGTTCCAATCCTAAGTTCTGATGCGGCTCAGAACCACATCCTGACCAACCTCGATTGTTTATCCACAATCCCAGCCAGGGTAGTACGTCGGGATCGAATGTCATGGTCAGTCGTTCGTTTGTTTCCGGAGCAACAACCGATACGGTTCCGTCACTGGGTGAGCGAGCGAAAACCTTGTGGGCAAATACTTCACCGTCTGCAGCAAAGCTTTTCGAAAGATCAAGCGACGGACGACCCTCAACCGGAAGCCGCGGCCAACGCTCAATGGCCGGAACTTCCGCACCGTCAAGATGAAACGGAAGATCGGGTGGCAACTCGATTGTCATTCCCGACTGTGCATCGAGCAATGCGTGTGGGCACCAATAAAAGGGCCATTCGAACGCTTCATTATTGGTCAGCGAATAGTCGAACATGATTATTGGCGCATCGGATTGGAGGCGCACCGTGTGCACGAAGTCGTAGTTCAATGTAGCGTCGCCTGCGGTCATGCGACAACATTGGTTGCCATTTGTATCGCTTTGAATTTCGGCGGTCCAGCTTTGACGAACCAGGTCCCCATGATCCGCTATTTTAACGCGAGTCGAATTCGTGGCTTCAATTTCAGATGTCGCAATAGACAACAATATTTCATCCCAACCACCAGAGTCCAAAGACTGACCGTAATTTTCACGACTACGATTGTTCGTAATAGGAAGATGTGGGTTTTGCCAAAGCCAATTGCGGCCGGTTCGCAGGTCAGTGATTGCGGAGATGTTGCCGCCAGCACTAGGCAGGAAAGAAATCGCGACAGACGAATTCTCCAAACACACTTCGCCTGCGATGCTTGCAGGCTGATCCCCAGTACTGCTTTTCATAGTTGATAACTTGGCACCGGTAATATGAGTTTTTGTTGTACGCCGATGATTTTTCGAAATTCCTCCTAGAATAAGAACATAAATTTGTCGTGAAAATGGATATTCCAGTCATTTTGTATGGATATTATTACGGAGATTAAGCAGGTGGTTTCGTGGATCATGTAGACGCACTCAGAATTAGGGAAAGTTTTACTGGTCAGGACATGTTCGTGATTCCGCGCCCAGTATTGGCGCAAATGCGGCGTCATCCCCTGGTTCGATCAGCTTACCCAACCGATATTGGCTGGTTCCCCTACGCCGCGCATCATTATCGAAATCGGCCTCAGGGCACCGACCAGGACCACCTCTTGATGTGTGTTGGCGGTCACGGATATGCAACGATTGATGGCCAGGAGACGCGCTTAAAGGCAGGTGAGTTGCTGATCATCCCCAGGGACACACAACATACCTATTGGGTGGCAGATGATGACCCTTGGTCAATTTACTGGGTGCACTTTCTAGGCGACGAGGCAGACTATTACGTTGATCGAGTTCCAAGGTGCGGTAATCCAGTGCCAATCAGTGCGGACGTGCAGAGCGAAGCAGTTCGGCTGTTTCGATACTGCATAAATTCCTTATACGATGGTTACGGCTCATCGACACTGATTTATGTCTCACAAGCAATGCAGCATGTTTTGTCCCTGCTTCTGTACCGCAATCACAGCCTGCCACTGGAACAGAGTAGAAAAGATTGGCGCTCCGATCTCGAAGCGATCTTCGAATATATGCATGCGAACTTGAGTGAACCGTTGAGGTTGGAAGATTTTGCGAACGAGGCAGGCCTTTCCATTAGCCATTTCTCCGAGTTGTTTCGAACACAAACGGGACAATCGCCAATGGCCTACTTCATTCAACTGCGGATGCGGCGGGCTTGTCGCTTGCTGGATCTCAGTAATAAGCCAATTAAGGTTGTTGCAATTGAGATGGGTTACTCCGATCCGTACTACTTTTCCCGAGTATTCAAAAAGGCGATGGGCCTGGCGCCTGAAAAGTATCGAGATATCAAAAAAGGCTAAACTTCGATTTCTAAAGTTTCCCGTTGAATATTCTAATTCCGAGCGTGTGGGGTGAGAATTTTTAACAAATTTTCATACAATGTAAGAAAAGTTTTATATTACATTTGGGTCCAAATATCATATGATTATCCATCGTCGCGTATCAACGTTCATTGAGGCTTTCACGCGATTCGTGCGAGTATTAGTAAGTCACTAGTCCGTGGGCCGGTGGGGCACAGCGATGCAAGTCTGAAAGGTAGGGGAATCTAAAATGACTGACGCGGAACAGCGAAAATCTTTTGCTGCATTACAAACCACTAAATCCACAGAAATCAGTCCCGGAAAAGCAGGCCTGTACGCAATGCAGCCGCTGGCGGCTGCTGTCGTAACGGCGTTCAGCCCTAGCGCAGTAATTGCGCAGGATAATCAGGGTGGCCTTGAAGAAATTATCGTGACCGCGACCAAGCGCGAAGTAAACATGCAGGATCTTGGCCAAAGCATCACGGCAATAACGACCGGTCAAATCGAAAAACAAGCAATGCAAAGTATGGAAGATGTCATGCGTGTGTTGCCGAGTGTCTCTCTCTCAAGTTCGAGGCCGGGCAGGAACTCAATAATTTTTCGAGGTTTGTCGACAGGTACCCAAGAGTATTACACCGATAGCCAGGTTGCTGTATATCTTGATGATCAACCAATAACAACGATTTCACAGCAACCTGAGCTGCGTATGATTGATATTGCGCGGGTAGAATCTTTGCCGGGGCCACAAGGCACACTATTTGGTTCGAGTTCGCAGTCTGGAACGATTCGTTACATAACCAACAAGCCAGACGCCAGACAATTCACAGGCCAAATTGGCGCGGAGTTATCACAAACAAAAGGCGGTGAAGCGAATCATGATTTAAATGCATGGATTAACGTGCCAATCGTCGAAGATAGATTTGCAATTCGTGCAGCGGCTTACGTGTCACACGATGGTGGTTACATTGATAACGTTCTTGGATCGACGTTGGAAGGATCCCTAGACAATGCTGCGGTGGTAGAAGAGGACTACAACGAGTGGGATAATGTTGGCGCCCGTATTCGTGCTAACTGGATCATGAATGACGAGTGGGAATTGGGCTTGTCATACATTATTCAGGAGAGCACTACCGATGGATCATGGGATTCAGATCCGGCGATAGGTGATTTCCAGCACACCAAGTTTTTTAAAGAATTTCGTGCTGATGACTGGACGCAGACCTCGGCGACATTGAAGGGTGACTTGGGTTTTGCGGAGTTATCCGCAACGGCATCGGTATTTGATCGTGAAATCGTGTACGAATGGGACAATATGGTCTATGAACAATGGAAGGACTCCTATTATGGATCGACCGCCTTGTACAACTCGGATTACACGTTCGGTACTATTTTTAATGATCAAACTGTTGAGTCAACGACTTACGAACTGCGTTTGACATCTCAGGGTGATAGTCGTTTCCGATGGATGATCGGTGGTTTTTATGAAGAGAACGTAACTGACTGGTTTTACGGTAGCGAGAACCCAGACTACGTCGGCACGACCTCTTGGTATGCGGCACAAGCGTATGCTTACTACTACAATTATCTCGGTTATGATGTTCAATACCCGCTGCCGGCTACAACAATCGGCTACTCGGAAACCTATCGAAATTCCATCAGCCAGACTGCAATCTTTGGTCAAGTCGACTATGACCTGACGGAAAAATGGTCTGTGAATTTAGGTCTCCGTTGGTTCGAGTACGATCGAGAAACGGATATGATTCTTCAATTTCCGCAGGGTTTAGCACCATTCGGTTCACTCGACACCAATGGTAGGGTGCCAAGTGTCGGGACTGAGAGTGATAGGGTAATAAAAGTTGGGACTTCTTATCACATAACAGACGACGTCATGCTATTCGGACTCTATAGTGAAGGCTTTCGTATTGGTGGAGATAACAGTCGACGAGCCGCAAATACTGGTTTTGTGCCGCAAACTTACCTATCAGATAAAGTTGAGAACATTGAGCTTGGAGTTAAGAGTACTTTTGCTGATGGCCGAGTTGTGCTGAATGCTTTGGCTTACCAGGTAAATTGGAATGATATTCAAATTAACCAAAGTAGCGTGGACCAAAAGTGGTGGCTTCGCGGGACGATAAACGGCGGTGAAGGAAAGAACAAGGGCTTCGAGATTGACGGCCAATGGCAAGTTACTGATTCCTTGTATTTTTACGGCAATATTACAATTGGCGACCCAAAATATACTGAAGACATTGTAAGGCTTTATGATGTTGTTCCGGCCGGTACGTCGATGGTTTGGGCATTCAAGGAAAAGGTCAGTCTAGGATTGGAATATACAATTGATGATGTTCTGGGCGGGGAAATGTGGATCGGCTATAACCATCAGTATGAAAGTGAGAAATGGAACAATTTGAATAATGCTATTGCCAATGATCGCGCTGGAATTGTGCCGGCGTGGAATATAGCAAATGCGCACGTTGGCTTGACCATGAATAATGGGTGGGAATACCAAGTAACCATTCGCAATGTCTTTGACAACCGAGCGATCAATGGATTGTACAACGGCGGGTATGGAGAGTTGTTCGGCGATCAGAGATTTAACAATACTCACAATTACTCTCGACCTCGGACGGTTGGGCTCAATATCAGGAAACGATTTAATTAACGAAAGAACAATTCACTCAATGAGTTAGCGAAGGCACGGTATTTATACCGTGCCTTTTTTTTGATGAGAATGATGATTTTTTAATAGAATCTGCAGAGTTGAAATTACCGGGTAACCAGTGCTATGAATAAACGCAATGACTAAGTTACTGACGACCTCGGTGGTTCGGGGTAGCGATCAAGGCGAAAGCCATGGTGGTGTGTACCTGCTGGATCTCGATGCGCGTCAGGCAGATCAAAAAATCGATTGGAATACGACAGCAATTGATTGGCGAGGGCGTGGTGCAGATCGTGGATTAAGAGGTATCGCCTTTGATGGCGACATTGTTTATATCGTTTCCAGTGATGAGCTGTTTGCCTATACTCCAGATTTTGAACTAATTGGGTCATGGAAAAATTCTTATCTTAAGCACAGCCATGAGATTTTCGTGTACGAGCGGACGCTCTACCTGACCTCGACAGGTTTCGACACAATTTTGTGCTTCGATTTGGATAAAAGGTGTTTTGATCGTGGAATTCATATCGAAACACTGAATTTTAAATTCAAGGCAACTATCTTTGATTGTGCATCTGATACTGGACCCCTATCATTAAATAAGTTGCACTTAAATAACGTGTACTGCGCAACGAGTGGCATGTATGTGAGCGGTTTGAAGAGCGGTGGGCTTTTGCATTTCAACGGGACATCAGTGTTCATGTCAGTAGAGCTTCCGCAAGGCACTCACAATGCACAGCCATATCGAGATGGTGTGTTGTTTAATGATACGCGCGCAGATCGATTACGTTATTGCGGTAGAGGTGACGGTGCAGAAGATCGTGCCATGACTTTACCTACCTACGATCGGCAGTCTTTAATAAATGCAGATTTAGATGATAGTCGGACAGCTCGGCAAGGCTTTGCGCGCGGATTGTGCGTTATATCAGATTCTATTGTCGCCGTAGGATCTTCGCCATCCACAATTACAATTTACGATTTAGCAAAGAACAAGCAGCTACTATCAGTTAATCTGACCATGGATGTTAGAAATGCAGTGCATGGCCTCGAAGTTTGGCCTTTCGACTGAGTCTGATCGTAAGTTTTATTCGGCGGCTCTTCGAACAGACTCCGGTAGTTGTTCGATAACCCCAGCAAACTCTTCTTTCCACATTTCGAGGTGGTCTTCGTATTTTCGCCATTTTCCGAGCGCCTCTGTATAGATAGGTTGTCGCACTTGTTCGGAACTCGCTGTTTTAACTGCTCGTTTAGTCTGATGGAATTTTACACATGAGTCCTCGAATGGCAGTTCGCAATGTTCGAGGATACGGCGGACTTGGCTTTCGAGATTAGTCACGGTGTCTTCATAGTGAACATCGAGAACTTTGCCGGGCAAAACTGTATGCCAATGCTGAATCATCTTTTCATAGTTAATGTAGTAGTGAGCTAGATCATCTATGTCGTAGGTGAAATTCTGACCCTTCGCGAATAGCTGCTTGTAGGCACCCAAGCAGCTATCTAATGGAAAGCGACGCGCGTTTATAACCTTAGCGTTTGGTAAGGATAAATGTAGGAACCCGATTAAGGGGAAATTATTTGGCAATTTGTCTGTAAAAAATGGTTTATTTGTCAATCGATGACGCGCCGCCTCTTCTATATATTGTTGCCCATAACCCCGCCAGTCTTTTTTTCCGAGATCAGCAGCGGCATCTGGAAAAACGACATTGTCTGAGCGATAACGCCCAATAGAAGAGGCAAGCTTTCCTAAGATTGGCAGTTCGGATGTGCCTTCTACCTGACTATGGCTGGCAAGAATCTGCTCTACCAGCGTTGATCCCGCGCGGGGCAATCCAACAATTAGGATGGGGTCCGGATTTTCGAAGCCGCCACCTGAATTTTTTTCTAAAAAATTCTTGTTGAATATCTCAATAATTTTATTTTGACGATTCTCCATATCGATAGGACTGTAGGTCACCAAACTACGCTGCTTATGATTGCCAGAATCATAATATTTCCATGCCCTATCGAAGTTTTTTTTATCTTCCCAAGCTTTACCCAAGGCAAATCGAAAATGCACTTCGGAAACGTCGCCTAGTTGTTTTGTAGCAAGCTGGGCTTCCATGGCCTCGACTTCAGCATCGTTAAATTGAAAAATTTTCAAATTTGCCATGCTCCAATAGGATTCTCCTAAGTCCGGCTGCTGCTCAATTGCCGTGCGATAGGAACGCAACGCGGCATCCTGATCACCGATAGTTTTCAGTACATGAGCGAAACTCATTTGTACTGCCGAGGTGTCCGCTCCAAGGGTTAGTGCTTTCCTGAACGTAGTGACACTTTTTTCCGGATAACTTGCCATTGCATAGGCATTTGCGAGACCAGCCCAAATGACTCCATTGTCGGGCTCAGACTTTATAGCGGATTGGTAGCACTCGATTGCTTCGACATATTTATTCATTTCAATAAGCACTAATCCCAGGGTCATTCGTGCGGCGGTATAGTCTGGCGCTATCTTGATAGCCCTGCGCAGCCATGCTTCAGCATCACTTGGGTTGTTCTCTTCTTTTAGATATAGAATTGCGAGATAGCGCATCGCGGTGACATTTTCAGGGTTCTTCTTGAGTACGTCTTGAAATGATTTTTTTGCTTCATCTTTTCGGCCGGCTTTCAAGTGATTAGCGCCAATCGCGACAATGCCAGCTTCAGGGTCTTTATCGAAAAATTCTTCAAATTGTTCGTCAGCATCCGCGCCACGACCGACTGCCGCTAATGCTTGACCAAGTTTCTTGTGTGCTAGCGGCAATCTTGGCTCAAGCCGTATCGCTTTTTCTAGTAAAGGAATAGCATCCTCATATTTGTGCTGCATAGCTAGCACGCTGCCAAGGTCTTCATGCAGCTGCGGAAAATCAGGCTGTAATGATAGGCCCAGGCGCAATTGTTCCTCTGCCTCATGGAGCCTATTTTGCTTCATCAATGAATGACCAAGTAGGCGCAAATGATCGGCGCAGCCGGGGTTCATTAATAGGTAGTCACGACAGGTTTCTTCGGTGCGTAGTGGACGATTGTTTTGCATCGCTCGCAGAGCGCTCTTTATACTGTTTTCTTTGTCCATCACGGATGCACCGAGAATTGGCGGTTTTTATTTTCAATAAAACACGGTTTAAATACTGACAGTATAGTGTGGTGGATTCACAAGGTAAAATTTTGCTTCGACTTCCAACCGCTCCGATTTAGAATAGCGCTACCGCCTGATAAGAGTTAACAACATGTCCGATACCCGACCCATTCGTGAGCTGATCGCCTGCCAAAAAAGCGGTTGGTCGCTGGAGCAACGGTTTTACATTGATCCAGAAGTCTATCAGTTAGAGATAGATCAAATTGTAATGCGTAATTGGATTCTAGCCGGGCATGAATCTGAGCTGGCAGAGTTTGGCGACTTCAAAGTGATCAACGTCGTCAATGAATCGGCCATTATTGTACGCGGCCAGGATGGTGTTCTTCGGGCCTTTGCGAACGTGTGTCGGCATCGAGGCTCGGTGGTTTGCCTCGAGGACGCGGGTAACAAACGTCGCTTCGAGTGTCCCTACCATGCGTGGGTTTATGACACTGAGGGGAATCTGGTCGGCGCACGGAATATGCCTGCAGATTTTGATAAGCGTCAGTACGGACTGAATGGAATTTCAATCGACGTTATACAAGGATTGATTTTCGTTTGTTTCAGTGAGGAAGCGCCATCTCTCGATCGCGCGAAACGTGATCTCGATGAGCCTCTGCGAATGTTTGGGCTCGAAGATCTCAAAGTAGCGGCAGTTAAAAATTATCCGATTGCCGCGAACTGGAAGCTTGCGGTCGAGAACTATCAAGAGTGTTATCACTGCGCGCCGTCCCACGCGGAATACGCAAAAATGCACACGCTGATGCTCGACGACAAGAAAATGGCACGTGTGCAATCGAAAATGCTGGAACGCATGCCGAGCTGCGGCTTAAAGGATATGGAGTTGGACTTCACCGACTTGGATGCGCCTGCCGGCCAGCAGGGCTACGCCTATAGCCGAACGGCAATGTTTGAGGGCTACAAAACCGGTAGCCGTGACGGAGAACCGGTAGCACCGTTGCTTGGCAATTTGACGGACTACGATGGCGGCGCGTCCGATATCATGATTGGCCCGCTCTCGTACCTGCTCGCGTACAGCGATCATGTTGTTATGTATGTATTTACACCCGTTGATCAGGGCAATTGCCAATGCACGGTTTATTGGCTGGTTCGGAATGATGCGGTAGAGGGACAAGACTACAATCGTGACGAGTTGGTTTGGTTATGGGATGTAACCACTTATGCGGATGAAGAGATTATTGTGAACAATTGGCGCGGCGTAAATTCGCGCTTTTATCGCCCCGGTCCGTTTTCACTCATGGAAATTAACGAAAATCGCTGGGTTGAGTGGCTATTACATGAGCTTCGAACAGCGTCCAGTGACATTGGGTAGCATCGTCAGGTGACTTTTTGCATTGTCCCGCCGACAAACCAGGCCAGCACAGCGCCTACGGTTACAAAAAGCATGATAAATGCCTGACTACATTTGGTCCAAGCCACGTTTCAGCAAGTTTCGGGCGATGATAAGGCGCTGTACCTCGCTCGTTCCTTCCCAGATTCTATCGACTCTCAGCTCTCTAAAGAAACGCTCAGCAACGTTCTCTCGCATGTAACCGCGCCCGCCGAAAATCTGCAGGGTTCGATCCACAACGCGATTTGCCATCTCAGAAACATAAAGTTTCACCATGGAGCAGCGGTTGTGCAAGGCCTTCAAATCTTCGCCGCGATCGCTGGCTGCTGCAGCCTCAAAGGTCATTAGTCGGGCTGCCCAAAGTTCGGTTGCACAATCTGCAAGCATGAATTGAATCGCCTGCTTTTCACTCAAGGCTTCTCCGCCAATCATTCTGGATTCCGCAAATGTAGTGGCGTCTTCAATAAGTCGTGCAGCAGCTCCGCAGCTTCTCGCGCCGATCATCAATCGTTCGTGACGAAACCAGCTACGGGTATAAGCCATCTTGTCACCGGGCATGCCGACGCGCTGCGAGGCAGGTATTTCGACGTCAGTAAACTGATAGGTAGGATGATGCGCTGCATAAGTGTGACTAAAAAGAGGATTGGCTGTCATCGCAACACCGGGCATATCGATGTCGACCAAGAACAGCGCGGCGGCGTTCTCTTCAGGTATAACCGCCTGAAACCAGAAAAAATTGGCCAGGTTTGCACTCGTTACATACCACTTTTCGCCATTTAATAGGTACGCATCACCAACTCGTCTTGCGGTCGCCTCAAGTCCGGCGACATCTGATCCTGGACCGGACTCTGTTATTGCGTAGCAGTCTTTTTTCTCGCCACGCATCATTGGCAGTATATAGGCCTCGATTTGCTCGTCGGAGCAGGCCTCGAACATCCACTTTTGTGGCTCTGGGAAACACCACGAGAGGGCATTGGTTACGCGACCCAATTGCTCCCAAATGGCGACCTGTTCGATCAACGGCAATTCCAGGCCGCCCCATCGCTTGGGTACATCAATGGCACTGAAGCCCAGCTCGAGTGCACGCGCTTTATTGCGCTTTGTAATTTCGGCGCTTAGTACGCCGCCATTGAGTTCGGCTTCGACTTCGTGGGGTTGCAGGTTTTTATCCGCGTATGCCCGCGCTTTTGCCTGCCAGTCAAGGGCGCTGTCACTGAGTTCTAATTTCACGCTGTTGGTTCTCTTAGATAATGATCGGGAAAAATGCCGCGTAGATAACTTCTAACCGTATTCAGCGCGACCTGTCGGTTGAAACTTTTAGGATCGACAAGGCACGAGAGCCACAATCCATCTGTGAGCGACCCCAGTGCTTTGGCAACCAGGCTGGCATCAGCATCCTCATAGCCGCTGTCATCGATTATTCGCGAGGCAAGGTCGACAAGGACATCGTCATATTTTCGTTCTCTCGCGGCACATAACTTCTGATAGGTTGGGACCGCTTTCACTTCGCTCCAAAACGCGAACCACACCGCGAGTTTCTTGGCATCACAGATTGACGGTTGTAAATCCATTTTGATCAACGCGAGCAAGCAGGCGGCAGGGTCGGCGGATGTTCGCTCATAGGTTTCCATGAACTGTTTGTCATAGTCTTCTGACACGTATCGCAAAGTCTCGTAAAGCAGATTATCTTTGCTATCAAAATGCAGGTTGACGATTCCTTGGGATAAGCCGGCTTCCTTCGCAACATCCGCGAGTGTTGTGCTGCTTAATCCTTTCTTCGCGATACATTTGATCGTGGCATCGATCAACTGCTGGCGGCGCTGTTCTTTCGCCAATGCGCGCCGGCCCACGGTTGCGCTGACTGCTACCATCGCTGGCAACTTTCTGATTTTTCAATATTTGTAGACAATTTAATCTACCTAAAGCTTTGTTTGATAGTAAGATAATGACATAAAATGAATGATTATTCATTCAATTATGTGGACGTTTCTAACTAATAGTGAGAAGCTACGCGATTCTTCCGTTAACAGGGGGTCATATGCGCTCGCTCCAAAAGTCTAACCGGCATTTTCAAAAAGCCGTTAAGAAACTGCCGTTGGGGGTATCGTCAAATTTTCGCTATTGGGGTGATGATAAAACCATCTACGTTAAACGTGGCAAAGGTGGTCGCATTTGGGATATCGATGACAATGAGTACATCGACTATCGACTTGCATACGGTCCGGCCATTTTAGGTTATGCGGACCAACGGGTAGATGATGCCGCGCGAGCGGGAATGGATGTCGGTGGCGTATTTGCGCTGGGGACAGAGCTTGAATACGAAGTCGCCAGTCGCATTAGTCGCATGGTACCCGCGGCGGAATTGGTCAGGTTTTCGAATTCGGGTACAGAGGCCGTCATGGCAGCGCTGCGTATCGCACGTGCGCATACGGGCAAGGATGGTCACGTCATTGTCGAAGGCGGCTATCACGGCGTGTTTACCGAAGTACTTTGGTATACCGAAGTTGAAGACTGGGATCCGAAAAATGGCCCGCCAGAGGTGCTGCCCTATTGTGAAGGCACGCCAAAAATCGTCAAACCGCTGTTTCATACCGTTCCTCTGAATGACGCGAATGTCGCAGAGGCTGTTCTCAAGAAGCACCACGGCGACATCGGTGCTTTCCTGATCGAGCCAATTATGGGGAATTGTTGCGGATTGACTGCCACAAAATCCTATCTCGAAGACGTGCGATCGCTGTGCGATAAGTACGACGTCGTATTAATCGTTGACGAGGTTAAGACCGGGTTTCGAGTCGCAAAGGGTGGCGTGCAGGAGTTGCTCGGTGTGCGAGCGGATATTTGTACTTTCGCCAAGGCGCTCGGCAACGGTTATCCGATATCTGTGGTGGCCGGGCGCGAAGATATCATGCGCCATGTTGGAAACGGAGTCGTTCACGGCGGTACTTTTACCGGTCATTCGGTATCATTGGCAGCGGCGAATAAAACGTTGGAAATTCTGGACGAAACGGATGCTTTAGCCTCGATCGAGCGATACGGTCTTCAGCTCCAGGAAGGTTTGGGTCGTATTCTGAACGGACACGGTATTCCGCATAGTTTTGTTGGTCATCCGTCAATGATGGGACTGTTTTTTAGCGATGCAGCGCCCGTTGACTACCGGGCATGGGTCAACACGAATTACGAATTTTATGACGCACTGGCGGCAGAGCTGCATGAGCTTGGAATTTTGGTTGAGCCAGACTCTCGCGAGCCCTGGTTTTTATGTGAGGCTCATGATGTGGAATGCCTCAATGAAACACTGGACAAATTTGAACAAGCAGTGAAAATGACACTGAAGAAAACACCTGCCGACCGACACGCAATAAAAACGGCGTAGGCAAGACTAAGGGGCAATACCAGAGATGAAAACTTATGACGCCATAGTGGTTGGCGCGGGACACAACGGCTTGACGAATGCCGCCTATTTGGCGAAGTCGGGGCTGGATGTCTTGTGTCTGGAAAAAAACGACTATATTGGTGGAGCGACAGTTAGTCGCAACTTATATAAGGATTGGTACTACTCCAATTGTTCCTACGTGTGCAGCCTGCTGCGGCCTGAGATATTTCGCGATCTTGACTTGGCGCGTCATGGCTTGCAAATCACGCCTTATGGCGGTGGCTCCGTATTCATGGAGAACGGAGATTATCTTGGTAGCTACCCCGATGAAGAAGTACATCATCGAGAGTATTCACGCTTCTCCAAAGCGGACGCCGACGCCTACGAGCGGTATTCAGCGGATACGATGCGCCAATGTCGCTTTATTCGCGATTTCCTTTTGCGTACACCGCCTGATCCGACCTCTTTTAAACCGCGTGACTTAAAAGAACTTGCTCACCTAGGGTCCAAGTTCTATGGAATGGGCGAGCAGCGGATGTACGAGACGATCCGTTTTTGGACGATGAGTGTCGCCGAATATCTGGACGAATATTTCGAGACTGACGTCATTAAAGCTGCCTTGTCGGGCAGTGGAATTATTGGTACCGCGTTGGGAATTCATTCGCCGGGTACGGCCTACGTCTTGCTGCACCACTATATGGGCGACGTCGATGGCAACATCGGCGCCTGGGGCTATGCACGCGGTGGAATGGGATCGGTCGCGAAAGCCATTAGCAGTGCATTTCAGGCTTACGGTGGCGAGCTTCGAACCGATGCTGGCGTTGAGCAGATCGTGGTCAAGAACGGTAAGGTCAAAGGTGTTGCGCTGACGACGGGTGAAGAGATCGACGCGAACATCGTCGTTTCGGCAATGGACGTAAAACGTACGTTCTTAAAGTGCATGGATAAAAGCGATCTCGATGAAGATTTTTACAACCGCGTTAACAATTTCAAGATTCGTGGTTCGTCCGGCAAGCTCAATATCGCGCTTGACGGTTTACCGACGTTTCCGGCATTGCCAAAGGGTAGCCCGTTGCTAGATGGAGACATGCATTTTATTGATTCGATGGAACGTATGGAACGTGCTTACGACGACTGGAAAGAAGGGACCTGGTCAAAGGACCCCTACGTTGACATGGTCATCCCAACGGTTAGTGATCCGACGATGGCGCCCCCGGGCAAACACTTCATGAGTTGTTTTGTGCAGTACTGTCCGGCGCAAATTGAAGGTCGGGACTGGACGGACGAAGAGCGTGATCAATTCGGTCAAACCGTGATTAACCAAATTGCCGAATACAGTCCTGATTTTAAGGATCTAATTTTGCACTGCGAAGTCAGAACGCCGAAAGAAATTGAGAATGAATCCGGCTTGACCGAGGGCAATATCTTCCACGGCGAGCTAACAATGGACCAATTGATGTTTAACCGACCCATACCGGGATATGCGCAGTACCGCGGTCCGGTTGGCGGGCTTTATATGTGTGGCTCCAGCAACCATCCCGGCGGCGGCGTCATGGCCGCACCCGGTTGCAACGCTGCGCGGGAGATTCTATTTGATCTCAAACGTCCGGATATTACGCCGGTTAACTTTGGGGACGACTGATGAGTGATAGATACGATGCCATCGTCGTAGGTGCCGGCCACAATGGTCTGGTCTGCGCGTCCCTGCTGGCGAAAGCAGGCAAAAAAGTCCTGGTACTCGAAGCAAACTCGCAAGTCGGTGGTGCAGCTGTCACCCGCTCATTTGCGGACGGTTATTCTGTTTCATCTGTCGCTCATTTGCTCTATCAGTTACAGCCGCAGGTCATTAAAGATCTCGGGCTGAATATCGAAACGGTGTCGAACAACATGGGAACCATCGCGCTGTCGGCCGATGGCAATCATGTGCGTTTTAACGGTGATGAGGTATCTGGTGTTGGCGATGAAGATGTTGCGCAATTTCGAGATTTCCGCAAACGCATGACGCGTTTCGCGAAACTTCTAAAAACGTTTCTGAACAAAACACCGCCGCGACTGGCGAATGATGCCAGCAAATCCGACCTGTTTACGCTCGCTCAGCTAGGTCTGGATATCCGTCGCTTAGGCAAAGTTGAAATGCAGGAGTTTCTACGTCTTATTGGCATGAACATGCGTGACGAAGTCGTGGAACGCTTCGACAGCGCTTTGTTACGTGGTGCAATTAGCCTGGATGCAGTGATGGGTACCCATTTGGGACCGCGATCACCCAACACGATACTGACCTATCTCTATCGCTTGGCGGGGGGTGACGGGGCGATCAGCCAACCCTCAGGTGGTATGAGTTCTGTTGCTGAAGCGCTCGCGCACTCTGCACGAGAGAATGGCGCCACGATTCGCACCAACATGAAAGTTAAACGCATCGTTATTGAGAACGGTCGCGCGGCGGGCGTTGAAACAGAAGATGGCGAGCGATTTTCGAGTTGGCTCGTTGTCTCAAACGCTGACCCGAAGTCAACGATCATGAATTTGGTCCAGGCGAGACATGTCGAAACTGAATTCACGCATCGCATTCATCACTTACGCATGCGGGGCAATGCCGCGAAACTGCATTTGGCGCTGGACGGATTGCCAACAATACTGGGCGTCGAAAAACGCGAGTATGCAGATCGTTTTGTCATCGCGCCCGACGATCAGTACGTTGAGCGTGCTTTCAACAATGCCAAGTACGGCGAGACTTCGGTCAAGCCGGTGTTTGAAATTTGCTTTCCGAGTTTCCGCGACGTGAGCCTTGCGCCTACCGGGAAACACGTGATGTCTGCAATTGTTCAGTATGTGCCGTTTGAGTTGCGTGAAGGGTGGTCAGATAAGACGCACAGTGCGTTCGAAAAACTGGCCATTGAAACGCTGGCGGAATACATGCCGGATCTAGCTGATCGCGTCACCGCGTCGGAATTGTTAACCCCGGCTGACATCGAAGAGCAATTCCATATTCATGGCGGTCATTGGCATCATGGAGAGCTGACCATGGATCAATTCTTGTTCACCCGACCTGTCGGAGGCGCGGCGCAATATGCGATGCCACTTGACGGCTTGTATCTATGCGGCGCTGGAGCGCATCCGGGTGGCGGGGTTAGCGGCGCGGCGGGTCGAAATGCTGCGCGGGCAATTCTCAAATCGGGATACTCACTATGACCATTCAGGAAGTTCCTCAGGGACGGTTGCGGTCACCTTTTTATCCGCGTCAGGCGGATCTTGATCGGCTTTTCCAATGGCATGATTGGAAAGGTTATGCGAGTGCAGAAGGGTTTTACGATACGACGCTCGAGTATTTCTCTGTGCGTAATAGCGCGGGTGTTTTTGATCTGACACCGATGACGAAATATCGAATTACGGGCCCAGATTCGCTTGTCTATATCAATCGATTGGTCACGCGCGACATGAGCAAGATCAAGCCAGGACGCGTCGCTTACGCAGTTTGGTGTGATGACGAAGGTCAGGTTATTGACGATGGCACCATCTTTCATCTAAAGCAGGGCGAGTATCGTCTTTGTTCCCAGGAGCGGCATATGGCCTGGTTACAGATGTCCGCGATTGGCATGGATGTCACTATTGTCGACGAAACGGAAGAGGTCTGTGGGCTGGCGCTGCAAGGACCTACGTCCTGTAGCATTCTCAAGGCGATGGGCATTGAAGGTATCGAGAATCTGCGACCTTTCGGTATGGCGACCTATGCGTTTCAAGACACCGAGATCATGATTTCCCGGACAGGGTTTACAGGTGATCTGGGGTACGAGGTATGGCTGTCTAATGACAAGGCGTTGGATCTTTGGGATGCGATGTTCGATGCCGGAAAAATCTACGGCATCATGGCCATGGGCACCGAGGCGTTGGAGCACGCGAGAATCGAGGCTGGCTTCATTGCTGCCTACGTCGACTTCCTGCCTGCAAACGTGACTGTGCGCACCGGGCGTTCTCGATCTCCATTCGAGTTAGGGTTGGATTGGTTGGTCGACTTCAAGAAACCAAATTTCAATGGTCGTCGCGCGCTCGCGCGTGAAAAGCGCAACGGCTCGACGTGGCAACTTGTGAAGCTCGACATTGAAGGCAACAAGCCCGCCCATCACTCCTACATATATTCGACGTCCAAGGGTAAAAAGGATGTTGGGTTTATTACGTCCGCAGCCTGGTCTCCCGTGTGCAAGCAGAATGTAGCGCTGGGGACTGTGCGTTCACCGTATGGAAAAGTTGGCGAGAAACTCTATGTGGAGATCTATTACCAACGTGAAATGCATTGGTCAAAGATGATGGCTGAGGCGACTGTCGTCGATAAGCCATTTTGGGACCCACCTCGCAAACGCGCGACACCACCCGGCCCATTCTAGCCCGGACTATTCATGAATCACCGCGATGATTGGGCAGAGCATTGTTTGCACACGGGAATTTCTGACCGAGCGGAATACCGGCTGTATTCCCGAGGAAGAAAATCCCGTGTGCAAACAATGATCAAGCAAGGGCGCGAGTGCATTCATGAATAGTCCGGGCTAGAACTTTCAGTACGACCCGAATTTAAGGTGGGGTGTGGCGCACAAACTCGATAGCCTGCTTAGGCCCCGATCGGTCGCCGTCTTGGGCGCCTCGGCGCGAGAAGATTCGATGGGCGAGTGGTCGCTCAAAAATCTCCTGCGTGGCGGTTTTCGAGGCACGATCTACCCGGTCAACCCCCGCTATGAGGAACTCCAGGGCATTCCTTGCTACCAGAGTTTGCTGACGCTCCCCGCGGTTCCTGAGATGGTCATTTTTGCGATTGGTGATCAGCGCATCGAGGCCGCTCTCGATGAGGTGATCGCGTTGGGCGTGCGCGCCGCGGTCATCATGTCGTCACTTATTATTGACGACGATAAGGCACCGTTTTTGAAGGCGCGCGTTCAGCAAAAAATCCTGGCAACTGACATGCTGGTGTGTGGCGCGAATGGCATGGGTTTTTACAATTTTAGAGATCACACTTGGGCGTGCGGATTCGACAGTCGCGCGCATCACGAGCCCGGCGGCGTCAGTCTCATTAGTCACTCCGGGTCGGGCATGTCCGGCATTGTCGATTGCGAAGAGCGCATGCGAACAAATTTGGTCGTCTCGACGGGCAATGAATTGTCGGTCACGATGGATCAATACCTCGATTTTGCGTTGGAGTTGCCCGAGACGAAGACGGTTGGTCTATTTATTGAAACGGCGAGAAATCCAGCTGGTTTTCGGGCGGCTTTGCAAAAGGCCGTCGATAAGAAAATCCCGATTGTCGCCATAAAAGTCGGGCGTACAGCGAAGTCGGCAGAACTCGCCGTGTCGCATTCAGGCGCGATCGCCGGAGATGACGCCGCGTACGCAGCGTTGTTTGATCGTTACGGCGTCTATCGTGTGGATGACATGGATGAGTTTGCGACCGCACTTATTCTTTTTTCGGAATTAACGCCATTGGGCCCGGGTGGTTTGGTAACGCTGCACGATTCTGGTGGTGAGCGGCAACTCATTGTTGACCTGGCCGATGATGCCGGTGTGCCACTTACCGAACTGACGGACGAATCTGTTGCCGCACTTAAAGGCGTGCTCGATCCGGAGTTGCCGGCGGTCAATCCGCTGGACGCCTGGAGTCGCGGCGGTGAAGGCGCAACACAACAAATGATCGACTGCCTGACGATTATGATGCGTGATGTTGGTGCGGCGATGGGTGCCGCTATTCACGACCGTGCGCCAGACGGTAAAATTTACGAGTCCTACGTCGACTACATTGATTGCGCGCATGCGGAATCTGGAAAGCCCGCGGCGCTGGTTGCTGCGCGTCAGGGTACTGGGTTGGACCCTTTGGTTGTGGATACCTCCCATCGGGGTCTACCTGTTTTGGATGGTGTGAAGCCGTTTTTGAAAGGCGTTCGCGGTCTGATGGATTACCGCGATTTCAAGTTATTGCCGCCGATGGACTTACCGTCGATATCCTCGAAAGTTGTCGAGAAATGGCGACAGTTGCTTTCGGAGCAAGATCAATTGGGTGAAGCGCAGTCGCTGGAAATGCTGCGCGACTTTGGTGTCCCTGCAAGTGATTCTCGACTCGCTGATTCAAGTGATGCATTACAGGCCAATGCAAAAGATCTTGGATTTCCTGTCGTGATAAAGACCGCTATGGCGGACATCGCACATAAATCCGAGCATGCGGGTGTCGTATTGAACATCGCTGATAGCGAGTCATTGATCGAGGCATACCAGGACCTGGACAAGCGCCTTGGTCCAAATGTCATCATCGCGGCAATGGCCCCATCGGGCATTGAGATGATTTTAGGCTCACGCCTGGATCCGCAATTTGGCCCTGTTGTTATTCTCGGGTTTGGAGGAATACTGGCTGAGGTTCTTAAGGATGTCGTTTTCGCGCTTCCTCCGTTCGACGCAGCCTATGCGAATCGTCGTCTTAGCGAGTTAAAACTTAGGCCGATTTTAGAGGGTGTTCGCGGTGCCAATCCTGCTGCGATCGACGAATTTTGCCGCGCAGCGGCGAAGTTTTCAGTAATGATCGACGCGCTCAGCAAGGATCTGCGAGAGGTCGATGTAAATCCTGTTATTGTTAGTGAGCATGAATGTATTGCTGTTGATGCGCTGGTCGTAAGTGGCATAAGAGAATAAATGAAATGAGTATTGAAGCACTTTTAAAAAATACGCTGCAGGATTGGCGGCAGGCGTCTGGAGCAGCGATCTCAATAGGGCACATCGATTGATCAAGGAAATCGAAGTGGGTGTTATTTGGGTGAATAGTTTTGATGGGGGTGACATGACGCAGCCCTTCGTTGGGTATAAGCAATCGGGCAACGCTCGAGATAAGTGTATTGCTAGCTTGTTGAGCTACACGCAGAGTAAATCAGCGTCGTTGCGATTGTACTGATGGGCTTGGTCCGACAAACACTGTCCGCTCGAGTAGGTCTGCTCCGATGAGCTCGGTTCTGTACGAAAAACGCGGTGCTGTTGGGCATCTGCGGTTGAATCGACCAGACAAACTGAATGCTGTTAATGCTCAAATGTTGGATATGCTTGAGGAGCATCTCGAGACTGCGGCAAAGGATGCTGATGTTCGGGCGCTTGTTCTTAGCGGTGAAGGTAGAGCGTTTTCTGCAGGCTTCGATATCGACATGGGCGATGTGCAAGACGGGGAGTCAGACGATGATTTTGTCGCTCGCGAAATGCGCCGCAATTTCGCGGTCATTACCAAGTTTTTAAATTTTCCGAAACCAATAGTCGCCGCCGTACATGGGTATTGTCTCGGTAGCGCGATGGAAGTATCCGCAGTCTGCGATATAACCATCGCCGCAGAAGGTTGTCGCTTCGGCGCGCCTGAGGTCCGTTTCGGGAGCGGCATCGTTTGTATGATACTCCCTTGGATTATCGGCCAAAAAAATGCGCGGGAGATGCTCTTGGTAGGCAGCGATAAAATCGATGCTGGACGTGCAGAAGCAATCGGCCTGATTAATCGTGTCGTTGCTGAGGTTGAGCTGTTGCCGCAAGCGTTCGCGCTCGCCGACGAAATTTCCCTTAATGACCCGCTGGCTGTACAACTCACCAAGAAGGCTTTGCTGAATTCGTTGAATATTTCTGGTCTCAATCAGGCACTGGAGAATGCGCTCGAGATTGATATCGAAATCGAAACAACGGAGACACCGGAATCTGCAGAGTTCAATCGTATCCTTGACGCAGAGGGTGCCAAGGCAGCATTGGCTTGGCGGGCAGGCCAATTCCGGACAAGTAATAGTGGATCAATGAGCTGAACAGAGAATTGATGTGAAGATCGTATATTCCGAAGACCACAATATGCACGATGGTTTGCTAGCGTCTCGCGGGGACAGTTGGGCCCCAAGTTCTGAATGCCCGGCGCGAGCGAACAACGTCGCCAGTACGTTACGTGATCAGTGTTTCGGGGAATTCGTCGTGCCAGAGAATTTTTCTGACGAGAAGATACTCCGGATTCACACTCCCGACTATGTCGACTTTTTGAAGAACATATGGACGCAGTGGGAGCAGTCCGATGAGACTGGCAGTAACGCACGTCCGGATACTTTTGTTGGAAATGGAATGCGTTATGCCGACACCGAGTGTGTGATTGGAAAACTAGGTCGGTACTCCTTCGACGCAACATCACCCTTCGTCGCCGGCAGTTGGCAGGCGATTCGAACCTCTGCGAATGTCGCGTTGACTGGCGCGGAGTTGGTTAAAGGCAATGATAGAATGGCGTTCGCTGCGTGCCGCCCGCCCGGGCATCATGCGACACAAAACTACTGTGGTGGTTATTGCTACCTCAATAATAACGCTCTAGCGGCCCAGTCTTTTCTTGATGGCGGAGCACGGAGGGTCGCCATCCTTGACGTCGACTATCACCATGGCAATGGAACGCAGAGCATCTTTTACGCACGTAATGACGTGCTAACTATTTCGCTTCACGCGGACCCGTCCGTTGAGTATCCTTTTTTTCTAGGGTATGCCGATGAACCGGGTGAGGGTATCGGTCGTGGGTTTAATGTTAATTATCCATTACCATTTGGAACCGATTGGGGCAGTTACAAAGTCGCTTTGGAGGACGCACTGCTTCAGCTGCGAGGTTTTACACCGGATGTGTTGGTTGTCGCGCTCGGTCTGGATACATTCGCGGGCGACCCGACGACCTATTTTGATATTCAAACGGATGAGTTCCGTGACATGGGCGAGGCGATTGCTTCACTCGACATATCGTCGCTGGTCGTGTTGGAGGGCGGTTATTCTGTTGAGTGGATCGGGCAGAATACGCTTAACTTTTTGACTGGCATTGAGGGCGGCTAGTGCGCGATACCATTGATTGTTTCGGACGAAGATTGTGCATCTTTTTGATGATGATCTCCTTTTCCTGCACGCTGTTTGCTGAGAACTCTGCCGAGCCAGTGAGCATCGACGGGAAGCTTCCGGCCTATTTGCTCGAAGTGCCAGACACTGTTGCGGATGTTCTGATAGCCGCTACCGACTCGGCGACGATGTATCGCTTTAGCCAATCGAACGGCACCATCGTTGCTGTAGACCAACGCTATATGTCGATCGGTACTGCCGGCGTCGGCAAGCAAAGGGCCTGGGACAAAAAAACTCCGTTGGGTGTCTATTTTATTACTGAGAGTTTGGACACCAGCAAACTGCACGAAAAATACGGTGTTGCTGCATTTCCGCTCGATTATCCAAATGCCTGGGATCGATTCAATCAGCGCACTGGCGATGGCATTTGGTTGCACGGTGTCGACAAGAACAATCCCAAGCGTCCACCACTCGACACCGACGGTTGTCTCGCATTACCCAATGAAGATCTGCTGCTGCTGGTTGATTTACTAAAACCCTTGGTTACGCCGGTGATTGTTGCGCGCGAAGTTAAGTGGGCGACTCCGGGCGATATCGAAGCGCGTCGATTGGAGTTTAGACTGGCTCTGGATCAATGGCGTGAAAGTTTCGCTGCAGGGGATCTATACACTTACCTGTCACTGTATGCCGATGACTTTACGTTCGAGAGTTTGAATCGAGACGAATGGGCCGCATTTCGCTATAACGTATTTGAAAATCGCGCGCTGCAGGGGGTAACGCTGAACGACGTGATGTTGGTCGCCGATCCCGAGGTGCCAAACCTTTATCTAAGTCGGTTTACACAGGTGCTGATGACCGCAGACGGTGCGGTCACCACAAACAAGCGGCTCTATTGGCGACGCAGCGGCGAGAACCGCTGGGAAATTATTTCCGAGGACGCAGGCTAGATCTGCTGACGATCTAAATTTTCAGTCTTAGCGAATTGACTCTTTGACGATCAGCTCGTCTACCAACTCTAACAATTGTGGATAGCCACCCGCTTCGGCGGCACCGCTTCGGTATTTTCCATTCACAACAATAGCCGGAACACCCGTGATGCCGTAGCGTCTCTGCAGATCATCTGCAACGCGCACTTTCTGTGACACTTCGAATGAACCCCAGGTCTTCGTGAAGTCATCTTCACTTACGCCATGTTTGGAGAACAATTGCTGGATAGCATCAATTGAAGCAAGTCGATTGCCGCGACGATGATATTCGGCGAATACCGCATTACGAAATTGTTCCGGTTCAGCAATCTTGCCGTTTTTAACCAGGACTTCTTCGGTGTAATAGAGTTGCGCGTGTAGTTTTACGAGCGGGTTCCAGGTTGCCGGAATGCGCACGAAACTCGAATTGGCTGGCTTTTGTTCTTCCCAGCGATTGATGAATTGCTCGAAATCATAGCAATGGCTGCAGCCATACCAGAATATTTCAGCAACCTCGATCTTGTCGCTGCCACCAACCGTAGGTTGGGTTGGCACCATCCGTGCGTAGTGCTGGCCTTCAGTAAACTTCCAGTCCTGTGATGCCGCGGCTGGAACATCGGCTTGCGCCAGAATGATCGGCTTGTCTTCAACATCAACGGCTTCTTCTGCGCTAGATTCTTCGACCATCTCTGCCGGCATTGCGTCGGCATCAACTTCATCGACAACTATCTCTGCCGGTTCAGTGATAACGACCTGATCGTCAGCTGGTGCAACGGCTGCAGATTGGGCGCTAGGTTGATCACTTCCACCGCAGGCGACCATCGCCAGTGATACAAGAAGAATAAGGAAATTAGATTGGTTCATCAGTAGGTCTCCACCAAGAGCTATCTAATCTGACAGCCACTTTTAGAAATGGTTTAGCCGAAATTATTGCAGGCCTTGCATATATGACGTGACCGCCAGTATCTCAGATTCAGTAAGCTTTTCGGCGATATCTCGCATTACCCGAGTCGGGCCATCCGACGTTCGCTTGCCGCTGGCATAGGCGCGCAGCTGGGCTGCCGAATAAACTGCATATTGACCCTTCACAGATGGGACGGAAGCGGCGGGATTGCCACGGCCTTTTGGTCCATGGCAGGCGATACAGGCTGCAGTATTGTCTTCAGGATCGCCGCCGCGATACAGGCGTGCGCCCAGATCGACTGTGGTAGCGTCGGCAACCGACTTCGCTGCCGCGGGTTTCTCCCCATAAAAGACGGCGAGATTCGCCATGTCTTCGTCGCTGAGTAACATAACCTGCCCAAGCATGAGTGGTTCTTGGCGCACGCCACTCTTAAATGCCTGCAATTGCTCAAGAATATAAGTCGGATGCTGGCCGGCAATACTAGGCCAAACGGGATTGACGCTATTTCCGTCTGCCCCATGGCATGCGCTGCAGGTGACCGATTTCGTTTGACCGGCGGCAGCATCACCGGAAATCAGTCCGTTGGCGAAGGCATTGCTGGCGAACAAAAGCGCGACAGCGATAAAGGTGTTTTTCATATCTTTCAACCGTAACTTCCAGGCGATCATTTACGTACCGCCATCAATTTAATCAAGTGCCAGAATTTCCAAGTGCGATGGCAAATTGCGGAGTAGGCCAGAGGCCTTGCTGCCAGGGCGCTGAGCCGTCAGTATTAGGTCCCGGCCGCCACAGCAGGCCGAATTATACACGTTCCCATGTCTCAATTCCCAGATGCAAAGTTCGTTACGAGTGCCAATGCCGTCGCTCAGTTTCTGCCCGACGATGGGGTAGAAGTTGCCGTTGCAGGCCGCTCGAACGCCGGTAAATCCAGTGCGATCAACATCATAGTCAATCGGCGCCAGTTTGCTCGAACCAGCAAAACACCCGGGCGGACGCAATTGGTGAACTTCTTTTCGATGCGTGACGGGCAAAGACTCGTGGATTTGCCCGGATATGGGTTCGCGAAGGTTGCCGAATCTGTGCGTGCGCATTGGGGTCACCTGCTGCAAGACTATTTCGAGACGCGCGAATCGCTAAGCGGATTGATTTTGGTAGTGGATGTGCGCCGCGAGTTACAGGACTTCGATCGACAAATGCTGACTTTTGCCGGCTCCGTCGATTTGCGGGTACATGTGTTGTTGACCAAGGCCGACAAGCTGAAGCGGGGTAAGGCCGCAACCGCGCTCTTGCAAGTCAAAAAAGAACTTGGCTCTGCCGCAACGGCGCAGCTTTTTTCCGCACACAACCGCCAGGGCATGGATGAGGCACGCGACACGCTGGAAACCTTCCTTAAGGGTGGCTGACGACTTAGCCAGGGAGTCTTCACGGACGAATTTGTGCGGCCTATTGAAAATTTCGTAGGAGCGGCTTCCAGCCGCGATAAGGCACAATGCCGGATCAGGCAAAATATCGCGGCTGGAAGCCGCTCCTACGGCATTTTCAACAACTTATAGTAAAAAAGCCCCGGATGCCTGATGGCAACCGGGGCTCAGTGTTAGCAACAGGCTTGGGGTGACCGTGTTGCAAGTCCGCTTATGGAGATAAGCAGACGAGTGCTAATGCACTCAGAAGATTGGAACGAAAAAAATGCCAAGAGTTCCATTCGATCGCTAAGTTATTGAATTCATTAAGTCTGATTGCCGCTAGTGTCCTTGCTAGCGGCCGCTTTGTCGTACTAGTGGGCTTCGTCCCAATTGAGGCCTACTCCCGCATCAACCTTTAGCGGCACTGACAAATCTGCCGCGGCACTCATGAGTTTCACAACTTCTGCACGCACTGAATCCACGGACTTCTCGTCGACTTCCAAAACTAACTCATCGTGCACCTGCATGATCATGCGGGCGGGTACTTTGTTGTCTGACAGCCAGTTGTGAACTGTGATCATCGCGCGCTTGATAATGTCGGCCGCCGTGCCTTGCATAGGTGCATTGATAGCGCTTCGTTCGGCGTATTGGCGGCGTTGGGCATTGCGATCGTTAATCTCCGGTAAGTACAGTCTTCGACCAAACTCCGTTTCCACGAAACCGGTTTGCCGCGCTTGCTCTCGAATATCGTCCATGAATTTACGGACACCCGGGTAGCGATCGAAATACAGTTCAACGTATTCCTGCGCTTGGCCGCGACCAATCCCCAGCTGCTTGGCAAGGCCGAATGCAGACATGCCGTACATCAAGCCAAAATTAATCGCTTTTGCGGAGCGCCGCTGGTCGACAGTAACCTTGTCAACGTCTAACCCAAATACTTCGGCGGCGGTCGCGCTATGCACATCCAAGTCTTCTGTAAACGCTTTGACAAGGCCTTCGTCGCCTGACAAATGCGCCATGATGCGCAATTCGATCTGCGAATAGTCCGCCGCTAAAAAAATTTTCCCTTCTGGCGGTATGAACGCCTGTCGGATGCGCCTTCCCTCCGGCGTGCGGATCGGAATATTCTGCAAGTTAGGATCGGTTGACGACAAACGACCGGTGGCTGCGACAGCCTGATGGTAGGACGTATGAATACGTCCAGTGTGTTCTGCTACCTGAAGCGGCAGTTTGTCTGTATAGGTGCTTTTTAGTTTGCTGACGCTGCGGTATTGGAGAATGACGCGGGGCAGATCGAAGTCGCCAGCAAGTTCCTGCAGCACATCCTCTGCTGTCGAGGGTTGACCCTTTGGTGTTTTGCGGATTACTGGTAGGCCTAACTGGCCGAAAAGGATTTCCTGCAGTTGTTTTGGAGAGCCTAAGTTGAATGGGCCGCCGGCGAGTTCGTGCGCCTCTTTTTCCAATGTCATCATGGTGATCGCTAATTCACCACTTTGTTTCTTCAGCATGCCACGATCCAGCAGTACGCCGCATTCCTCTATTTTGAGTAACACCGGTACTAGCGGTTGCTCGATGTCTTCGTAGACAGTACGGAGCGATGGCGTTTTCTTCAGCTCACCCCAGATTTTGTTGTGAAGCTTAAGCGTTATGTCTGCATCTTCTGCGGCGTATGGTGCGGCTTGTTCAAGGTCGACCTGATTGAAGGTCAGTTGTTTTGCACCTTTTCCAGCAACGTCTGCATAGTGAATTGTGTCTACGTTCAGGTAGTGGCGCGCGACGGAATCCATATCATGCCGAGTTGCGACGCTATTCAATACGTAGGACTCCAACATGGAGTCGAAAGCCATGCCGCGCAGCTGAATATCGTACCGGGCAAGAATATGCGCATCGTATTTCAGGTGGTGCCCGACTTTTGGTTTCTCCGGATCCTCCAAAAAATCTTTCATCGCGTTGAGCACGAAGTCGCGATTGAGTTGATCTGGTGCGCCAGGATAATCATGCGCAACCGGTATATAGGCAGCCTCACCGGTCTCTACTGCGAGTGAAATGCCAACCAGCTCGGCTTCCATATAGTTAATGCTGGTTGTCTCAGTGTCGAATGCGGTCAGATCCGCCGCATTAATTTTTTTCAGCCAGCGAGAAAAATCTTTTTCTGTCAGTACGGTTTCGTAATTTCCCTTCGGCGTTGGTTCTGCCGGCGTGACTTCCTCTCCCGCTGTGGAATTGTCGTTTAACTGACTCAGCATGCGCTTCATTTCGTAGCGGCTAAAAAACTCGCGTAGCGTGTCAACATCGGCTGCGGCGCGCTTTAGTTCGGCTGGCCCGTTAGGCAATTCAACGTCGAGACGAATTGTCGCCAACGTCTGTGACATTTTTAGTTGGTCGATATTCTCGCGGAGGCTTTCGCCGACTTTGCCTGCGAATTCATCAGCATTAGCAATAATATCTTCCACAGTCGGATATAGATTCAGCCACTTCGCAGCTGTCTTCGCGCCCACCTTCGGTACGCCGGGTATGTTGTCCGAGCTATCGCCGACCAGCGCGAGGTAGTCAATGATCTGTTCTGGAAAAACATCGAACTTTTTCTTCACGCCTTCACGGTCGAGTCTTGAACCAGTCATTGTGTTGACGAGTGTTACGTTGGCATTGACCAATTGAGCCATGTCTTTGTCGCCGGTAGACACGAGTACCCGCATACCGGCAGCCTCTGCGAGGTGACACAATGTTCCAATTACGTCATCAGCCTCTACACCGTCGATGCGCAGCAACGGTAGTCCCATCGCAGGGATTGCTTTCAATAAAGGATCGACTTGTTCTCGCAAGTCATCTGGCATTGGTGGGCGATTCGCTTTGTACTCATTGAATAATTCATCGCGAAACGTTTTGCCTGGCGCGTCAAAGATCACCACAAAATGCTCGGTCGTTTCTTCTGCCACCAGCTTGTTAATCATGTTGAGAACGCCATGAATGGCACCTGTTGCCTCGCCGCGGGAACTGGTCAGTTTTGGTAGCGCGTGGTACGCGCGGTATAAATAGGAAGAACCGTCCACCAGGACGAGTTTTTTATCGCTCATTTGCCTCTTATCGCGAGCTTAAGCCCGCGCCGTTTTATTGTTGGTTTATTGTTGGGTCTTGATTGTCTTCGTCGGTTTCTTCAGTCGACGGTTCGGCTGGCGGCGAAGTTTGTATCTGGCTGGGGTTACCCGGCAAAAACAACGGTCCCGTCTGTCCGCAAGCTGACAGGAATGCCAGCGAAAGAAGGAGCAATACGAATGAAGCGACAGCGTTACGCATGCGGATCTCCAGGCAATTGACCGCGATCAGGTTGAGATTGATGGTATACCAGAACAGAAGGGAAATACTGTGTACCGGTGCTTATTCCGTCACTCGTTGTTATCTGCAATGCGGCGATAGGCCTCGCGAAACGGGATGCCCTCTGTCTGCACCAATTTATACGCTGCTTCTGTCGCGTAAAGATCGTCTTCCATTACGATATTGTCCGGTAGAAAGTGCACCGCTGAAAGTAGATACGCCATGATGTCGACGCTTTCAATCGTCAGGTCGATTGCCCGGAACACGGGTGGCTTGAGACGCTGTAAATCACGCTGGAAGCCGGAGGGTAATTTGGCAGTGATGAGCATGCATTCTTGCATGCAAGCTTGTACCGTCCCCGCCGCGCCGCGTACCAGTTCCAGCACATCTGGATTTCTTTTTTGCGGCATGATTGACGACCCAGTGGTTACTTCAGGCGCAAGGGTGATGTAACGGTATTCCTGCGTGTAAAAAAGTAGCAGATCACTGGCGAGCCGTCCAAGATCCTGCATCAGTAGGGATAGTTCGAACAGCAGTGTCGACTCTGCTTTTCCTCGAGAAAGTTGTACGGCAGTAACCGGCGTTTGCGTTTCGGCGAAATCGAGCTTTTGAGTCGTGGTATCGCGATTGATATTTAAGCCGGGCGTGCCGTAGCCAGCGGCACTGCCGAGTGGGTTCTTGTTAGTTCTGCGTTGCGCGGCTGCGAGCCCGGATTGTGCATCCTGGAATGCCTCTGCAAATCCGCCTGCCCAAAGCGCTACGGTCGAGGGCATCGCATGCTGCATGTGCGTCGTACCGGGCAGCGGTATTTCCCCCTCTTTTGAGGTCAGTGTTTCGATTGCCTTCAGCAGGCCCTGAACGCTATCGGATACCGCTCCCGTCGCATCCCGCAAATAGAGCCGCATCGCGGTCAACACCTGATCGTTGCGTGAGCGCCCCAGGTGAACTCTCCCACCGGCCGCGCCTATTTTGTCGATCAAGCGTGACTCCAGCGCTGTATGAACATCTTCGTCTTCTAATTGAATCGACCATTCACCGGCTGCGAACTCGGTGTGTAGTTCACGTAGTGCGGCACTAATTGCCACGCTGTCGTCTTGCTCAAGCAAGCCTTGTTCCGCGAGCATTTCAGCATGCGCGATGGAGCCACGAACGTCATAAGCGAGAAGGCGGGCATCCAACAAATGATCCTCACCCGCCGTGTATCGCAACACGCGCTCATCCAGTGGCAGACCTTTTTCCCAAAGCCGACTCATTTCTTATTCTCCAACGTGGGATATCAGATTGATCATCTCAGATCCGAGCACTATCCCAGAATTGCTTTGCTGCTGCGACCCTTGCTAACGCGTGGCGCGCATATCAGACTGCACGCTTTTGGTGCTGGGAAAACGTCATGCCAACAGTAGAAACAGTGGAGGTTGAGCCCGCGGGGAACGCAGACGGATCTGTAATCTGGTTACATGGTCTCGGTGCCGACGGGCATGATTTCGAGCCCATCGTGCCTGAGTTGGATTTAGAGGGCAGTGCCAATTTGCGCTTCGTTTTTCCACACGCGCCGGTTCGATCGGTGACCATTAACGGTGGCGCCGAAATGCGCGCGTGGTTTGACATTCTGGCACTCGATCGCGATGGCCAGTTGGATGATGCTGGCATCGAGGAAAGTCGCCAGATCTTGCTTGAACTCATTCAACGTGAACATGAGCGTGGCATCGCTTACGAGCGGATCGCTGTCGCGGGATTCTCGCAGGGCGGCGCAATTGCGATGCTTGCCGGGATTGGACATGCGCAATCGCTGGCCGGGTTGATGGCCTTGTCGACCTACTTACCGCTGCGTGGAGACATGGAAGAGGCGGTACTCCAATCTCGCGATCTACCCGTCTTTATGGCGCACGGCAGCTTCGATCCGGTTTTGCCGCTTGCAATGGGGGCTAACGCCCGGGACCGGCTCATGGCAGCGGGATTTGATATCGATTGGCGTGAATATCCGATGGCGCATGCTGTATGTCCTGATGAAATAGCGGATATTCGTCGTTGGTTAATGTCGGTGTTCGCCAATACCGATTAGCGCTCAACGAAGCTGAAGCTCGAATCGCCGGTCGACTTCCCGCTCGCATTAAATCGTCGCTCGGCCACCGCTGTCTGACCATTTTGGTGCCTTAGCAAAACGCTGGTGCAACGAGTGCCGTATTCCGGTGTAACAATGAAAGGAGCTGTCAACGCGCGGCCGATTTCGAATGGCAGTGGACCTGCCTGAACGTCGTCGACGGGCGCCTTCTCTTTATTGGCCATCATTCGCAGCAGTGTTGTTTCGTTGACCTGGTTCTCAGCGATTAGTTTTTCTAAGGCCGTTCTTGTTTGCTCCAATTTCCACCAGGGTGTATCGAGCGATTCATTGCTGAGGCCGTAAATACCCGGCTCCAGAGTTTTTGGTGCGTCACCGCGATTAGACAGATAGCAAAGTTCATTTTGGTCTGCGACCAGCAGGTTAAATCCTGCGTAGTTATCACTTGGAATGTTGCTTGCGTAGTCGTTAGGTGCTTTTTCGCCGGTCAAAAATTGGGTGACCAACTCTCCTCTCGAGCGCCGCGAAGTTTGTCGCGTGTGACTTTCACGGTAGTTGGTGACCGTTGCGATGCGCCCATTCCGTGCGACAGCAAACCAAGTCCCACCTGCTTGTAAATCTCTGCCGCCTAGAAGCGTAGGTTCGTCCGCCCACCAATGTAACGCCTGCGTCGGGCGACTATGAAACTCATCGCGATTGGCCGCTATCACCAATGGAAAATTCGGGTGCACCTGCCATGCAAAAACGACCAAACACATCTAGTGGTCCGCTTAGCTGTTGCTTGTTAGCCAATTGTCGACGAGACGTCTGGCAATTGAGAGTCGATACGGAAGCTTTGGAAAACCCGAGCGGAGTTCCTTGCGACTAAACCAGCGCGCGTCCTCCAGTTCTCCGTCATTCAGAAGGATCTCTTCGGATTCTCCGCTAGCGGTAAAGCCGAGCATAAGGGAGGAGGGAAACGGCCAGGGTTGCGAGCTATGGTAGTGAACGGAACCGACCCGAATGTTGGTTTCCTCCAGCACTTCGCGGCGTACCGCGTCTTCGAGGCTCTCTCCGGGTTCGACGAATCCGGCGATTGTCGAGTACCGACCTTCCGGCCAGCTATTCTGACGGCCAAGCAAGCACTGATCGCCTCTTGAGACCAATACTATAATCGCCGGGTCGACACGGGGAAATATGCGGTTGCCGCATTCCTCGTTGATACATTGGCGTGTGTTGCCGCCGGACACGTTCCGTGTTGCCGAGCCGCAAATTCCGCAGAACCTCTGCAATTGGTGCCAATTAATTAGGGCAATTGCCTGTGCAGTGAGATTTGATTCATCAGCTGGCAGCACGCTGCCAAGGTAGCGCAGATCATGAAAATCGTCCGCTGCATCGAATGGGGCGGTGACCTCGTCACTAATAGGGAGTGCAAAGACAGGCTGATCATTGAAGATGCCGAGAAAGATTGCTTCTTCCTCGACCAGGTATTGATTCGCTACTGACTTTCCGACCAGATTGACCCGCGGCGACTCTCCGCTGGTCAAACACTGATTTTTCCACACCGGCAAAAATCGCGCGTTATCGCTGCGGATGGCAGCAATCAGCCAATCTGGGTCTTCTCTCCTATGACCGGATCGATCGACGAATGCGCCGGCAAATACGTTTTGGCTATTCATATCCAGCGTAGTGTAGCGAATGTTTGCCGGACTTGAATCAGTGCGGTTTACCGCTCAACGAACAACTCGGGCAAATACGATGATCGAGGGCATAGGCATCTTGTACATACTTGCTCCGACAGCGCCGACAAACCGCCAGATAAAGCTCGTCGTTGCGCACGATGCTCTGCAGCAAATTCCACGCCTATTCAAAATTCAACGCGGCTTGGGAGTGCAGCATTTGGTAGGTCTCAAACGCACGGCAAACCCGATGGCCATACTCGACGTCGGGTCGGGGCCAGCGGGCATAGACCTTGTTCGATGTATCGACCCGAAGTAATAAGCTGTTGCAAAATAATGCGATCAGGGTGGTTGCCTCCAGTTGATGCTGGGTGTCTTAACGAACAAACTTATTTGCCGCGGCGATTTTCCTCTGCGCCGCTTGACCGCCATGTCGCCACTATTTCTAAAGTAGGTCGTATAGACCTTGCGAATTCGGTCGTCGCTTAAACCCGTGCATAGCCGAATTGTCCTGGTCCGTGCTTCGTGCTGAATCATTCTCAGCGCTAGCTCAAATTGTTGCTTTTCTCCCGAATATCGGTTATCCGTCAGGCGCATATTTTCCTTTTTATGCTAGTTTTTAACCATATATAATTATAAAAGAGACTATAGTATCCGTAAATGGGAATTAAATAAGAATTCTAATAATTCAGCATTGCCAGCAAAAACAGATCGAGAAGCGGGTATTTGGGAGAAAAATTATGGGATTTAGAGGGCCTGAAGAAGCAAATTTCGGGAATGTTGCAGCTTTGAATCGATCCTGGCTCACGATGCTGCAACGCCAGACGGAGCTTCGCCGAGGCTTGGAAGCACTTCCCGCCGAGCTCATCGAGCGCATCACGAATTTGACGGCAACGGAGATCAAGCGACTCGCGAAGACGCCATTCCTGTTGTTTTCATTTAGAGAAGATGAGGACGCCTACTGGACCCGCATGCTCGCTGACGAACGAACGAGCGCGCGATCTCTTTGGCGTGCAGCAATCTGCCGATGTCGAGACGCTGGTTTCCGCCGGCCTGAGTTTCGCTTGGCAGCTTGCACAAAGAAATCCGTACGCACTACGTCTTACATTTGGCGCGACGGTATATTGGAGCGAGCGCATCGCCGAACAAACGGTAATCGAATTGCTGGAGGGGTTTAGGGCAACTGGCGATTCGCCCGTGATTCGCCTTTCGCACCGTCCTGATCTGTGGCGTAAGTTACTTGGAAGCGGGCTCAGTCGACAAGCGTTGGCCAGTTTCACCGCACAAATCACGGCACTACAGACGTTTCTGACGGACGCTTCTGCTGAAAGGCCGAATACCTGGTCGGTGGCCGCACGTAAAACTGCAACGCCCCAGTATCGCGTTGCACAGGCAAAAAAATCGAAAAACAATTAGGGACTCTCTGATCAAGTATTCCCTGAATTCTGTCTAAGAACAGTAAGCTCGAAGGACAAGGCGGGCATAGATACGGACGGAATTGCTCAATCTGCCACTTATCAATAAGCATTCTTGGGCCTCGGTGGGCGGATTGGCCAGAAAATAAATAATCAACGATTCCATCAAGACGCGTATACAATACGCGTCGCATGAAAGCCCTATCCATTGAAAATCTAACGAAGACTTACGGAAACGACGTCCACGCGCTAAAGGGGATTGATTTTAACGTCAATCCTGGCGATTTTTACGCATTACTCGGTCCGAATGGTGCTGGTAAGACAACGGCGATTGGAATTATGTCGTCTCTGATCAGTAAGACCTCCGGCAAAGTAGAGATCTTTGGCCACAATATTGACACCGACCTTGAGGCGGCCAAGGCCTGCATAGGATTGGTCCCGCAAGAATTGAACATGAATATGTTCGAGCCGGTGTTAAATATCGTCGTCAATCAGGCTGGCTACTACGGCATTGATAGACCACTTGCGCTGCAGCGTGCGGAACAATATTTGACGGAGCTCAGGCTTTGGGACCAGCGTTTCGACGCGGCGCGCACTTTGTCTGGCGGCATGAAGCGACGACTCATGATCGCACGGGCATTAATCCACGAACCACGATTACTCATACTCGATGAGCCGACCGCTGGCGTCGACATCGAAATTCGACGTTCGATGTGGAACTTTTTGCAACGTAGGAATGAAGCCGGCACAACCATCATATTGACCACGCACTATCTGGAAGAGGCAGAGAACCTGTGTCGTGATGTCGCGATTATTGATGAAGGCGTCATCATAGAAGATGCGCCCATGAGTACCGTCCTGCGCAAGTTGCAGCGCGAAGTTTTGATACTGACGCTGCGCGATGGACAAGATGAAGCGCCCTCGCTACCCGGATTCGAAACCAATTTAGTCAATTCACACGAGCTTGAAGTTGCAATAAATTCTGGCGACGACCTGAACGCGATTTTCGGTGCACTTGCAGAGCGAAGCATCGCCGTCGTAAGTCTGCGTAATAAAGCAAATCGACTGGAAGAATTGTTCATGGGCTTGGTCGAGAACAGACAGGTGTCAGCAGGCTGATGGGTAGTGACAGAACATGAATTTGCGACTTAACTGGATAGGGTTTAAGACGTTACTGCGAAAAGAAGTCATTCGAGTGGTACGCATCTGGATTCAAACCATCGTTCCGCCGGCTATTACGATGACATTGTATTTCATTATTTTCGGCAACCTGATCGGCCGTCGCATTGGCACGATGGACGGATTCGATTATATGCAGTACATCGCACCCGGACTGATCATGATGTCCGTTATTACGAGTTCCTACGGCAATGTGGTCTCATCGTTTTTTGGTGCGAAGTTTGGCAAACATGTTGAAGAAATGGTGGTATCCCCGTTGTCGAATGCGACCATTATCATCGGGCACGTTGCCGGTGGAATAACGCGCGGCCTATTTGTCGGCATCATGGTCACAATCATTGCCCTTGGATTCACGGATCTGTCCATCGCGCATCCACTCATCACGTTTTCGATGGTAATTCTAACCTCGATTGTTTTTTCTTTGCTCGGTTTCGTTAATGCAGTTTTTGCAAATAAATTCGACGACATTGCGATTATTCCGACGTTCGTGCTAACACCGCTGACGTATTTGGGCGGCGTGTTTTATTCGATATCGTTGTTACCTGAATTCTGGCAGGCGGTGTCTTTGGGCAATCCTATTCTCTACATGGTCAATGCATTCCGGTATGGCATTCTCGGCGTATCGGATATCAGTATCGGCTTTGCCTATATGATAGTTATAGTTTTCGTTGTTGGGCTGTTTTCTCTCAATCTGGTATTGCTGAACCGCGGCGTCGGCATTCGGCAATAACATGTGTGGGCGATATGCCTTTTATTCACCCAGTGAGGCGGTTGCCGCTTTGTTCGGTGTGTCAGCATCGCCGACCGTAGAGCCGCGTTACAACATCGCTCCAACTCAATTTGTGGCATCGATTCGTCGCAGTGAGGAGCAGCGGAATGAGTTGACGATGCTGCGCTGGGGGCTTGTCCCGTTCTGGGCCAAAGATCCTGCGATCGGCAATCGTATGATCAATGCTCGAGCAGAAACGGTTGCCGAGAAACCGTCGTTCCGCAGCGCCTACCGCAAGCGTCGTTGCTTGATTCTCGCCGATGGATTTTACGAATGGCGCAAAGAGGGCGACGGTAAAACACCTTATTTTATATCGCTCGCTAACGGCCAGGCGTTTGCGTTTGCCGGGCTCTGGGAACGGTGGCAGAGCAAAGAAACAGAAGAAATTCTGCAAACAACGACTATTGTGACAACAGCCGCAAATGATTTCTTATCGCAAGTTCACCACCGGATGCCAATCGTTTTGGAGCCGGAAAATTCAACCCGCTGGTTAGATGGCGATATGGATCTGTTGGACGAAGTCACCGTTGGCAGCCCACCGTTCCGAGCCTGGCCAGTCCAGCGAACGGTCAACAATGCCCGTAATGAAGTTCCGGAGTTGATCGAGGCCGCTGGCGATGCCATTGCCTGACCGATTCCACATCACCCCGGTCAAGTCATGGAATCTACTGCCGCGGTAGCAAGAAAGTCGTGTTCTGGTGTTCGAGTATTACGCCTTCTGGCGTGATTTCCACAACACGCGGCCCCTCATTCAGAACTGCGTTCTCTTTATACTTAGACATGTTCACAAAAATGAATCGGTCCGCGGGTGTTCCGGCGAAGACGTGAATATCGAGGTGCATGTCCGGCAATACCAATACACCTTTTGCACGTAAAACGTTAAACGTATCAAACCCGTCACTGATAGATCCCGTGGGTAGTTCGTGGTTGCTGGCGCTGTTAATTGTGGCACTTCCCGTCTGAGCTGGTGGGGCCGAGATATCTGCTTCAGTGGTCTCAGGCTGGACACGTTTTGCCTCCGACACCATGTCAGAAAATGTCGCGGACTCACTTGTCGGTTGAATTGCGACCGATACTGTTTCAGTTGATTGTGGCTCAGACCAAAGATAGATTCCGGCCAGGACAATGAGGTTTATCCCCAGTAGGCCAAATACCAGCCAAATCCATTTGCTCGGCGCCCGATCATTGTCACGCTGCGGGATAGTCGCGAACCCGGGCGCATTCTGTTGTTGCCTCTCAGTCTCCGATTTTTTGAGTGCATCCAGAATAAATGACATTGTGTCGAGTCCGTTGTTTGTTCAGCGAGTCGCTTTGAGGCGTGGTGATTGGTTTGATTCGAGCATCGAATTGATAATGATCTGAGTCTTCAAACCAGCGATTCCATCTGCGTCGAGACGATGTCTGCGCTGGAATTCAATCAATAGGGTCTCGAGCTGATCATCGAACACTTCGCCGTCCCCGGTAAATTCCAGATTTCGCTTATTAATTTCGGCGAGACTCTCGCGTAACCAAACGACGGTGGGACTGCGTGTGCCCGGTCCAATCTGTTGTTCATTAGCATTGGGCGGTCGCCACAGAATCATGAATTGTCCGAACCAATAATGTGTCAGATCCGCAACTGGCACGGTGATTTCACTGCCATTAACGAGGAGTTGAGCTTCTGTCTCAGTCAATCCGATCAATGCGACTTGCCAGGAGGCACCGTCATTGCCAGTCAACGTGATCAGTGCAGGACGATCAAGTTGCAGCAGTGTGGTCCAACTGCCGCGTTGGAAGTAGCAACGCAGGTCGGCGGCGATTGCTTGTTCACAGGCAGTGCCGGGAATCGCATCGTAGTGGACGTTCCACTGGTCAAAAAGAATATTGAAGCTGTCAAAGTCGTCGTGCGCAGATAACAAAGATTTGATATCCAGTTTTGCCGGAGGCGTTTCAGCAGTTGTTGCTGCTGCTTCCTCGACGATAGGGTCCACCGGAATTTCGACGTGGGTATCGTTTGCAGGTACTTCCTTGTCGTCGAAGTTTGGCCAAAGTGCAAATGTCGCAAGGACCAAAGTTACAACGCCAATGATGGGCAACACACACTTAAGCAACATTGGCGTCGTCTGACCTGATACTTCGGCCGCGGCCTTGGTAACCAAAGGCTTGTCGATCGTCCGTTTTTCACGGGTGTAAGCGCCCAGGAGTGCACGATCGCAGATGACATTCATGATGCGTGGCACGCCGCCCGATAGCCGGAATACCTCGCGCTTCGCAGCCGGGTTAAAGATCTCGGTCAATGCCCCTGCTACGCGTAACCTATGGTCGATATACCGTGATGCTTCATCTGCCGATAATGGTTCTAAGTGGTAACGACCGGTTATTCGCTGCGCGAGCTGCCTGAGGTTCTTTTGCGCGAGTTTCTCGCGAAGCTCCGGTTGTGCGATCAAAATAATTTGTAGAAGTTTCTGCCGCGCGGTTTCGAGATTGGTCAGGAGGCGCAGCTGTTCGAGGACTTCTGCAGATAGGTTTTGCGCTTCATCTACCAGCAAAATTACGCGGCGTCCGCGCGAGTGCGCATTAAGCAGGTGCTGGTTAAGTGCGTCGACCAAAGATTTGGCGCTCTTCTTATCTTCTACCGCAATGGCGATGCCGAGCTCTTCGCAAATGGCGAGCAGAAATTCCAGCGCACTGAGCTGAGGGTTGAGAATCAGCGCTATATCAACTTCCGCTGGAATTTGACCAAGCAAGGTTCGCACAAGCGTGGTTTTGCCAGTGCCGACTTCGCCCGTCAGCTGGATAAAGCCGCCGCCCTCCGTGACGCCGTAAACCAGGTGCGCGAGCCCCTCACCGTGGCGTTCGCTCATAAATAAGTAGCGAGGATCCGGCGTGATCGTAAATGGCTTCTCGTTGAGGCCAAAAAAACTCGTGTACATGCTGATTTAGTTAGGCGACAGACAGTGCCGATTAGGCGATATTACCTGATTTGTCAGTCGGCGGATTGCCCGTGTACTTCGTGGACCACTAGTCCAGCGTTCTTGCGCGTTCCAACGACAGATCGCCGAACTTGTCGCGAATCTGATCCACCGTTTGATCCAACTGGGAGCCGCCGGATTTCGTTGTCGGCGCAAACAAGTCTGGCTGAGAATCGCGGCCCAGTTCACTTCCGCCGACTCCGAGCAGTCTTATTTTTGCGCCTGGATTTTCTGATAGCCAGTCATCGAGGAGTTTTGTGGTCGCGCCATACAGGGTCTCAGTACTATTGACCGGTGGGCGCATCGCGCACTGGCGCGTATAAGTTGAAAAGTCGTCCTGTCGGATTTTGATCTGTACTGTCCCCGCAACCAGATCCTTGGCGCGTAATCTGCCGGCGGTCCGTTCGGCGAGTTTCAGCAGGTGACGCCTTAGGTCATTGCGTGCGCTGAGATCGACATCAAAAGTCTCCTCTGCGCTAATTGACTTGTCTTCCCGGGATGGCACGACGGGACGGACATCGATGCCAGCGGCGCGGTCGCGAGCACGTGCCGCGAAACGACCGAATACTGGATCGATGTCTCGATCTTGCGCTTGGCGAAGATCGGCAATCGTATTGATTGAAACTCGCTGCAGTCGGGAGAGAGTTTCCTTGCCGATGCCAGGTATGACCTTTACGGGTAATGGATCGAGGGTCTCGCGCATATTCGCATCCGTTACAACGATAAGTCCGTTTGGTTTGTCCAGGTCGGAGGCAATCTTGGCTACCAGTTTATTGGGAGCAACACCGACCGATGCGGTGAGACTGGTTGTGTCGAGAATGCGGCGCTTAACTTCTTTGGCGATGGATATTTCATCGCCGAAGAGTTGCAGGCTATTGGTCACATCGAGAAACGCCTCATCGAGGGAGAGTCCTTCAACGACCGGCGTAAATTCACGAAAGATTGTAAATATCTGTTTGGATACATCCTGATATAAGGACATACGTGGTGGAACCCTGTTTAGATCCGGACAACGTCGTAACGCGTCGCGCATAGGCATTGCCGAGCGAATTCCGAATACGCGCGCTTCGTAGCTCGCAGCCGCAACGACGCCACGATTGTTTCCCCCAACGACAACCGGTTTGCCGCGTAATTCAGGATCATCCCGTTGTTCGACGGATGCGTAGAAGGCATCCATGTCGACGTGGAGGATCTTGCGATCTTGCATTAGAGATTTCCTAGCCCGGAGTATTCATGAATGGACGTGATGGTTGGACAGAGCATTGATTGCACAGAGGATTTCCTGATTAAGTGGAATGCAGACTGTATTTCCGAGGAAAGAAGATCCTCTGTGCAATCAATGCTCATGCAAGGGCGCAGCCATTTCATGAATACTCCGGACTAATGTTCTCGTTTGACGATAAATGTCGCGAGGGTTTGCAGAGAATCCGCGGCAGAGCCAAAAATTGCCAGTGCCTCTCTGGACGACTGCAGTAACTCGTCGCAACGTTGGATGCTTTCTTCCATGCCGAATACGGATGGCCACGTCGCTTTTTGTAAATTTTCGTCAGAGCCAGTGGGCTTTCCGATGACTTGAGTGTGTCCGATAACGTCGAGAATGTCGTCGCGGATCTGAAACGCCAGGCCAATATCGGCCGCGAAGCGATTCATGGCCGCACGCTGCTCGCTTGTTACCTCGGGAGCAAGGCTACACGCCGACATCGCCGAGGCACGTATCAGCGCTCCGGTTTTCAAACTATGGAGTTCAGTCAATTCTGCGACCGAAAGTTGCTTACCCTCTGACGCGAGGTCAATAGATTGACCGCCGGTCATGCCCAACGAACCGCAGGCATCGGCAATTAGCGCGACAAGGTTGGTGATTTCATTTGCGTTAAGCGATGGCGCCGTCGCGATGGCCTGAAAGGCAAGCGGTTGCAGCGCGTCTGCGGCGAGGATGGCTGTCGCATCATCAAACTTGCGATGAACGGTGGGTTGCCCGCGGCGCAAATCGTCGTTATCCATCGCGGGCAAATCGTCATGGACCAATGAGAATGCGTGTAGTAGCTCAATTGCGGTTGCGGGCACATCCAGCTTCTCCAGCCCGACATTGAGACATTCGCCGGCGGCATAAACCAGTAATGGGCGAACCCGCTTGCCGCCGTTGAGCACGGAATAGCGCATCGCCTCGTGGAGTCTTTCTGGCACCTTCGATACGGGTGGCAGAATGCGATCTAAACATGCCTCGATTCGGTTGGTATGGCGGTCCATTTTGCCGCTAGACAGTTCTTCGCCTGTCTCCATCTTTCGCATTCCTTTCATCTCGATAAGCGTACACGAAACCTAGCCAGACGGCGTATTGAAAAAGTCTCAAACGGCACGATACGACCGCGAAAACGCCCTCGAAAGCCGAGGCCGCGTAGCGGTAAACTGGCGTGTACACTAAGTTTTTTAGGCTTCATCCTTTGTCTCGCGCGCGTGCCGTTACGCGGGCCCGGTTTTTTTTCGGGCTGCTGGGTGCGCCCGAGCGCTATAATCCGGCTGCCAATCTTGCACTAGTGTTTTAGGTTCTCAAGTGACTCAAAAATGAAAGCAGAAGCTCAGGCACAACCTAACATCGCCCTGATTAAATATTGGGGAAAACGCGATCACGATAAGAACCTGCCGGCCGTCAGTTCCTTGTCCATGACCTTGGATAGTTTGTGGACGAAAATGTCGGTCGATTTCGGGGCTGGGGTTGGCTCGGACACCTTATTGGTCAATGGCGCCCCGGCACCGGCAATGGAGCAGAGAGTCAGTCACTGCATCGATCTTGTCGCTGGCACGGAACGCGACGCCGCGTGGATCGTCAGTGAGGGTAATTTTCCGATCGGCGCAGGTCTGGCGTCATCCGCATCTGCATTTGCGGCGTTGGTTGTCGCGACCGCCGCTGCTTGCGGTAAGACCTATGCCACACAGACGCTTGCTCAATTGGCTGGAACGAGTTCTGGCTCGGCTGCGCGTTCGCTTTATGGTGGTATTGTTACGCTCATCGCGGGTGATGAAAATATTGACGTGCAACCGCTTCTTGACCCGCACGAATGGCCGTTGGAGGTCATCGTGGCGGTTACAGAGAAAGGGGAAAAGCCGGTTGGATCTGGCGCTGCGATGATTCGTGGCGAAAAAACTTCGCCCTTCTACGCCAGTTGGGTCAAGCGCCAGGATGATGACTTTAGGACTGCTAAAGACGCGGTTCTCTCTCGCGACTTCGAACGCCTGGCTACTATTTCGGAACACAATTGTTTAAAGATGCACTCTGTGATGTGGAGTTCGAGGCCGCCAATTGTTTATTGGAACAGCGCTACATTGAGCTGCCTTGAAACCATTCGTTCGCTCCAGTCCACCGGCCATGCAGTATTTTTTACCATCGATGCAGGCCCGCAAGTCAAGGCGGTTTGTTTGCCCGAGTCGGCCGCAGCCGTAATGGACGCGCTGAAGGCGACGCCGGGCGTGCTGTCATTGTTACAGACCAAACTCGGAGCAGGCGCAAAATTGTTGACGTCAGAATGAAGCAGCTGACAGCGACGGTTCCCGGCAAGGCTGTGATATCGGGAGAGTATGCGGTCCTAGTCGGTGCACCTGCTATTGCAGTTGCATTGGACCGACGTGCCGTTGTGACAGTAGAAACGGTTGCGGCTGATTATCACGTTGTTTCCACCCCTGGCTTCGCGACGGGGTCCTGGCGTTTCAGCACTAACGATGGTGGTGACATTACATGGCACGACGAACTTCCAGAGGGCGGCCTAACACTTGTGGAAGCGGCATTCGCAGCGGTCGATTTTGACGATCGAGAAGCAAAATCCTTTTCGATTGATACCGGTGCGTTTGCGGATGATTCTACTCGCCACAAATTAGGTTTAGGTTCGAGCGCCGCGGCAATATCCGCGCTCGTTGCAGTGTTGTGCGAATTGGGTGGAAAAGAATTTTCTCTAGGCGAGACCGCATTAGCCGCACATGCAAATTTTCAAAGCGGATTGGGTAGTGGGGTTGATATTGTGACCAGCCTGGCAGGGGGCGTTATCGAATATAGGATGGGAGACGCCGCTAATCTGGTCAGACATTCGTGGCCAGACGATCTGTTCTACGCAATTTTATGGAGTGGCCGACCGGCATCGACCCAAGCGCGCGTGACGAAATTTGATCGGTCGAATTCGAACCTTCCATCGGTATCTGCTTTGGTAGCGGCGGCGAGTGATGTGGCAAACACTTGGGCGCACCAGCAGTCTACGAATATTATTGCATCGCTCGGTGCGTATACAGAATCCTTGTACCAGTTTAATCTGGCACATGGGCTGGGAATTTTCGATGCTGGTCACGATACGCTTTACGCAGCATCGGTTTCGACCGATGTTCTCTACAAGCCTTGTGGTGCTGGCGGAGGAGATATTGGAATTGCTTTAGGCTTAGATGCGTCCGCATTGGCAGACTATGTAGCTGAAGCGGAAAAGTTGGGATTTCGGGAGTTGTCGGTGGCAATGGATTCGAACGGCGTCGTGATTTCGAAGGCAGATTGACGGTGCGAAATTCAAAAATAAGCGGGCTCTACCGTCAGTCGATTCCCGATCGGATCAAGACGCTCGTCGATAACGGTATTCTTAAAGAAAGAGATGGCGCTAAGCTGCTCGTGGGTACGACCGTACTGTCAGTAGCACAGGCCGATAGAATGACCGAAAACGTCGTTGGTGTTTTCGGTTTGCCGCTCGGCGTGGCACCGAATTTTTTGGTGAATAATCGGGACCATGTCGTTCCAATGGTTGTCGAGGAGCCGTCCATTATTGCCGGCGTTAGCGGCGCCGCAAAACTCATTCGTACTGGCGGTGGATTCACTGTCGCAACTGACGATTCGCTTCTGGTTGGGCAAGTCCAAATGCACGATGTCGATGATCCGGCAGCGTTCATTGGCAAGCTTGATCGCGCGAAGGCAGAGCTCCAAGAACTGGCGAACGCCATTCAGCCGAACCTCGTAAAACGGGGTGGCGGCACCAAAGGGATTGAAGTTTTTCAACACAGTTTGTCGAACGGCGAAATTATCGTGGTCCTACATTTGTTAGTGGATACCTGCGATGCAATGGGTGCGAACGTCGTCAACACGATATGCGAAAGACTGGCGCCGGAGATCCAACGGATTGCGGGCGGCAGTATCGGCTTGAGAATACTATCCAATCTGGCCGATAGAGCGATGGTCAGCGCGCGTGCACGAGTTCCACTCTTAGAGCTTGCTGAAGACGCGCAGGCTGCTGCCGAAATTCGAGATGGCATTGTACGTGCAAATCAATTTGCCCTTGCGGATCCGTATCGGGCAGCTACGCACAACAAGGGCATCATGAATGGCATTGATGCGTTGGCAATTGCGACTGGCAATGACTGGCGTGCTATTGAAGCCGGAGCGCATGCCTACGCCGCTCGTGATGGCCAATATAAGTCGCTGACCGATTGGTCGGTGGACGACAACGGCGACCTCGTGGGCACACTGACCCTGCCACTCAAGCCTGGCACCGTGGGTGGTTCCCTGCAGTCGAATCCGGGCGCGCATGTGGGTCTCGCGCTAAGTGGTGTAGAGACTGCGTCCGAGTTGGCCGAGTTGATGGCCGCAACCGGACTTGCACAAAACCTTGCTGCGCTTCGGGCTCTGACGACAAGTGGTATTCAAAAAGGGCACATGGCGCTGCATGCACGAAGCGTCGCGACGTCGGCTGATATTCCAAATGAGTATTTTGACGATATCGTCACCGCGCTAATCAAATCTGGTGAAGTGAAGATTTGGAAAGCAAAAGAATTGCTTACGGAGTTCAAGGCGCGCCGGCCGAGCAATCAAACGATGGCTGCCGCCGAAACGGCGCGCGGCTGCGCTGCTGGAAAAGTCATTCTGTTGGGCGAGCATGCGGTGGTCTATGGCCGTCACGCGTTGGCACTGCCGATTGAAGAAGCGGTGGTTGCAACTGTTTGCGACAACTCTTCTCAAATGTGGCTGGCGGCACCAGACTGGGGCATCTCCGAAAACTGGCGCGCCGGCGATGCAGATCGGAGCGGCGCGGCTGCGGTGGTCAATCTAATCGTCGCCGAACTCGACGCTACGGAGCGAAACTTTTCTATCGAGATTGCCTCGCGAGTGCCGCTTGGCATGGGCCTGGGTTCATCAGCGTCTTTCGCAGTTGCGGTCATCCGAGCGATGGCTAATTTTATGCGGTTGGAGTTGGATAACGATGAAGTTAATCGGATCGCGTTGAAATGCGAGGAAATTACGCATGGGACGCCGTCTGGCGTGGACAATTATCTCGCCACTTTTGCCCGGCCGATTCTCTTCAAAGCGGGCGGCGAGCGTAGTCCAGAGCAGATCAATTTGACCGATATACCACCATTGGTCATTGCCGCGAGTGGTGTGTATGGCAATACGAAAAACCTGATTGATGGCGTTCGTCAGCGCTACGAGGTTAACGAAGCCCAATACGCCGCTCTCTTTAACAATATTGATGAATTGACGCTCATGGGTGCTACGGCGCTTGCTGAGGGAAATTACGAAAAACTAGGGTCCGCAATGAATATCTGCCACGGACTCCTCAATGCAATTGGTGTTTCTACTCCAGAGTTGGAAAATATGGTGGCGATGGTCAGGGATGCCGGCGCATTGGGGGCGAAGTTGACGGGAGCCGGCGGCGGTGGCTCAATCGTCGCGCTCTGTCCCGGCAAAGTTGACGAAGTAAGTCGAACTTTGGACGGCGCGGGCTATCAAATTGTGTCCATTTCGGAGTAGTAGAATTCCCGTGTTACCAGAAAATCAAAAAATTGTTTCATCTGAAGATGAATCACTCATTCTCGTTGACGCTCATGACAACGAGGTAGGTTTGATGAGTAAGGCCGACTGCCATGACGGCGACGGCGTATTGCATCGTGCGTTTTCAGTGTTTTTGTTCAACAAGAAAGGCGACTTATTGTTGCAGCAGAGGGCTTCCGGCAAACGACTATGGCCACTGTATTGGGCAAACAGTTGCTGTAGCCATCCGCGCGAAGGGGAGTCCATCGAATTCGCGGCCGAACGACGGTTACAGGATGAGTTGCATGTGAGTGCAGTTTTGGAGTCCGTCTTTAGTTTTGAGTATCAGGCATCGTTCGGTGATCTGGGATCCGAACATGAGTTGTGTCATGTGTTTCTAGGGGTTGTCGATCAGGACCCGGTAGCGAATGAGACAGAGATAGCTGCGCTGCGTTTTGTGTCGGCGGCCGAATTGGGAGAAGAGTTGGAGCGTGAACCTGAAAAATTTACGCCGTGGTTGAGGTTGGAATGGCAACAACTCAATTCGGAGTTTGCAGGAACGCTCGAAAAATATGCGAAGGCCCAGCGCTCGCGAGTTGTCTAGAGCACTGAAATTCCAACGTCGGAGCGGCAGAGCGCTGTTGACTGATCAATCTTCTCCAGACGCTCAAGCAAACATTTTGCCCAATCTGCGGTTTTCTCGTAAAAGTCGTTATATTCCCGCAACCGATCCATATGAGATTCAAATTTAGGCAGTAACCGGTTGCCATCATTTCTGAAGAAATTGGGCACCTCAGCTTCGGCGAATTCGACGTAGCGAACGTATTTATTAGCGCCAAGCGTAATTTCATTATAAAAAAACCCCAGCTCAAACAGCACATTGATTCGAGCAGGTCAGTCAATTGGGATTGTAGAACGACATCCCATGTCGTTCGGGGCGGAATCTCCACGCCGAATATTCTAAATACGTATGAAGGTGGCTTTTCGCCGCGACCGTGCGCCGCTTCCCAGTCTGCCAGTCCATTGTTTATGTGGGCGTGAAATCCGCCGGTGACCTGGATGTAGTCTCTGATGATCTTGCTGGAGTGCAAGAACCACTTGTTGGGTGCGTTCATTTCGATCGAGTTGTTAGCGATAATTGTCAACCCAAAACGCACCGTAAACGTCGAGGAAAACAACCACGAGTTCGGCTAATAACATCCTCCACGGGCTCGTGAAAAGGGCCGAAAGAGACTTCATTGGCGGTTCAATTCACGTACTTGTAGTACTCAATGCCAACATCCTGAAATTGCCGCTCGTCTGTGCGACCAATTTTATCGATTACAAATTCTTTGTTTGGCAGGAAATCCAGATTTTTCGGGCGCCTGCCGGCGTGCAATGCCACGTATTGGTCTTCGTTAAGATCAACTGCGAATTCCATCGATTGTCCAAATTGAATCTTACTGGTTGCTGCGCGCCAGCCTTCAGCAACAATGAATGGAATGACTTCCGCAGCGTCGCCGCTGCCGTAACCTAGCGTTAGCAATTCTTCACCCGCCATGTCCAAATTCTCGTCTGCCGCTTGTTCGAATCCAGCCGCGATCCACGCGGGCAGTGCCGCGGTATATAGATTGCCGAGATCTAACATTGTGTCGCTGCCTAGCGCGAGCTTGTCCAGAATTTCTCTCCGATAGCGGCGTGAGGCCCGGAATATTCGAAACACTGCCATCGTCAGTGGATAGGCCTCAAAGTTCAGACGTTCCGGGTCTGCCAGTGCAACGATTTCAGGCTTGCTGCTCATCTCAGCTAATAAGCCATCCAGCTCCACCCCGGCTTCGTAACAAAATGAGGCGAGTTCGGCGCGGTCCTCGGCAGATCCATTACCAAGCGCAAACAGATAAGCAACGGCGTAGCCAGTTTCCGGCATGCGGCGGTAAGGTCGATGCATGAAAACGGTTTTCAACGAACGTAAGTAATCTGCGGCGATCAGCCCGCGCTTCTCGTACATATCGTTGAGCGCATGCAGTGTTTCGTCTATATAACAGGTGGTCGAATACTTGCCGTTGAATACTGGAAAGTCCTGAACTTGATTACTTTCACTTCTGTCTTGTCCGCAGAAACGTAACATCGGCTTGCGAAAATCCATTATCCGGTAATCAGACGCCGATCCGGACTGCAGCAGATCAACCTCAACCAGTTGCGGATCTTCTTCGAGCAACATCGCGATCGCGCCGGCCCCCTGGGTAGGTTCGCCGCTTGATCCGCGTGCGTACTCAGCGATATCAGCGCAGACGACAATCGCCTGGCCGCCCGCGCCATCGAGCGCAAGATGCCGAATGGCATTTTTCATGCCATACACACCTCCGAGACAGGCGTGTTTGAATTCTGGTACTTCACAACTTCGAGAAATAGGGGGTTTGCCCTGAGCAGCCAAAGCCTGATCAACCATGCCTTTGACGATAATCGCACCCGCCGAATTGTCGGTGCTGGATTCCGTGCCTAACCCAAGAAATTTTACCCGCGCCGGGTCTACTTCATATTGATCGATAAGGCGCATGACGGCGGTAGCCGCCATGGTATAGACGCTTTGATTGCTGCCACGGACGCGGAAACTCCGTCCCACCACCTCGCGAATCTTCGGCCACTGGTTGTCAGTCCACCCACACCAGTCCTCCAACCAGACCCGAAATGGCGGCGTATAGGCGGCGAGGCCGCTGATTCCTATGCGTTTTCTGTCCATGATTTAAGTAAGTATGCTGCTCTCTCGCTGACCGTGCAAACTGCCTAACCCTGAAATTCTAGAGGGGTTCGAGCGTTCGCTCAAGGCCAATCATTGCAGTTTGGCATAACTGAGCAAGCTTCAAATCGAGAACGCGGCTAAGGCTGCGGAAATCAGCAGGATTCCGATCAATCCGACGCCATAGGCGGCCAATAGAACGACATATTTAATCAGCGCAACAAACCAATTTTGGCCATAAACGCGTCGAATCGCCTTATAAAAGTAAATTGGAATGTAAAGGGACACGGCGGTCGACGTAATTGGCCAAACCGAGTCTGACGCAATCACAAGCGCTATAAGCTGCGAAAACAGGATATGCAGCGAAAGAATCAGAAAAATGAAAGCGTGAAAATGCACGACGAACAAAACATGCTCAACGTAGTAGCGCTTCGACAATGGGTAGAGCATTTTGAGGACTAACGCCATCAATGGCAGCAACGCAATAAGGGCCGCAGGTACATTGTCCAGCAACTTACCGCCAAACGCCTCGCCGTCATCGGCAACGACATTCTCGCACGCAACGATCATTCTCTCTGGTGTGAGTCGTTCAGTAAGCCACGGTGGCAAGTCCTCGCCAGCGATGTCATTGCATTGATCGATTGTTTTCGCTTCTCCCTCAGCGATCTGAATATTGAAGCCGCCCTGACCGTCATCAGCATCATCAACTGTATTCGTTGGGTCTGAGGCGGGAGGAGCATTGTCCTTGACGTCGGCGGATTCTTCTTGCGCCGCCGACTTTTCTGGCGAGCCGAATAGAAAACTGAATTATTCCTGCGGGTCGAAAAAAGCGATGAAAAAAACGATGCTGAACACAAGATAGGTACGGAACGGTGGCATGAATCGGGCCCGTCGACCCTCTAGATAGTCTCGCGTAAGTTTTCCCGGCCTGACAGCAAGCGGGATTAGGGTTCGCCAAAGCCGAGAGTCCAATTCGAGCAGGTCGCCAAATGCATCGCGCAAAAGCTCCCAAATGCTAATTAGCCTGCTATGTGCACGTTGGCCGCAATTACCACAATATTGACCCGCCAATGTTGTTCCACAATTCAGGCACATTTCGGTTGGTTGAATGTCACCATCAACGATGGTCGATTGCCACATAAGTCGTCGCGTGACGTCAATACCTTCGGGAAAGACCGCAGTTATCTTTTGTCGCATTTTTTTGGCTGGGCCGGCGAGATAGGTTTCGAGATCGCCGTCAGATTCGAACTGGTAGAGTGTGACCCGTCTCGGTCGACCCGCTTCATCATCGTCGGTGACAAATCCGGTGGCGCGCAACACACCCGGAATGGCCAGCATTTCTTGAATATGCTGGCCAAGCCATTCGTCGAACTCGACGACGTTTACGCCGTCGAGTGTATGGGTGACCTCGTAAGCTGGCCCGTGCTTATCTGCCATACATTAGCTCTTGGTTGGCTTTTTCTTGCGCGCCTTTTTGGTGGAACCTTTCTTTTTACTAGCGGCCGACTTTTTCACAACCTTTTTCACAACCTTTTTCGCGGTTGTCTTTTGGGCCGGCACATTTGCCGCACCCTCCACCTTCACCATCGCGACGGGTTCCCGCGATTTCTTTGGTACGGTAATTCCGTCGGCGTCTGGACGTATCCTGCAGAGCTCTTCAGGTGAGAAGTCATCTACTGCAAGGAGATGCGAGACCTTGTCATGAAAGTCGCGCAATTCGTCCGCTTCCTTATTGCTGATTACGCCTGCTTTGGCCGCCTCAATGATTTGGTGTCCGAGATACTCTGAACTGATCAAGCTTTCTTTACGTGCCTGTTTCAGTTTCTCTTCGAGCGGAAGAATTTTTTCTGAAAGCTCCAGCGCTTCCTGAAGTAAGCCAAGAGGATTGCCTGGTTCCAAGGTTGTATAGGCTTGCTCGCTTAAGCGGTCGCGTGCTTCACCTGGCGTGGTGATGAGGTCGACAATCTTTTTGCCAAGTTCGTCCGATGGCGCTGAATACGTCCTGCCCCGTGGGAAGATCACGCAACGCAAAATAAAGGCGACTGGTCTGTTCGGGAGGTTGCGTAGAAAGCTGTGCAATTGCTCCTGTGCCTGATACATGAGGGTTCGAACCGACCATTCGACCAAAGGAATATCTGCTGCGCGCCTGCCCTGATTTTCAAAATGCTTCAGAACTGTTGATGCGAGATACATGCTGCTCAACACATCGCCCAGGCGAGCTGACAGGAGTTCTTTGATTTTCAATTTTCCGCCGAGCGACAGCATTGCAAAATCAGTCGCCAACGCGAATGCTGCGCTGTATCGATTGACGTTTTGATAGTAGCGGCGTGTTGGTGTATTCAACGGTACATTGCTGAATTTCGCGTGCGTCAGTGCGAGGAAAAATGCTCGCGCTGCATTGCTGATAGCGTAGCCAATATGCGAAAACAACGCCTCGTCGAAATCGTGTAATCCACGCTGGGCATCAGTGTCCTGTGCCGCTTGTAGCTCTCGCAAAACATACGGATGACAGCGCATCGCGCCTTGTCCAAAAATAATAAGGCTGCGCGTAAGAATATTGGCGCCTTCGACGGTGATGGCGATCGGTGTCGCCATGTAATTTCGACCGATGTAATTGTTCGGTCCCATCATAATGGCTTTGCCACCATGCACATCCATCGCGTCGTTCGCCACGTCTCGCGCAAATTCCGTGCAGTGGTATTTCAATATGGCGGATGGGACTGCTGGCTTTTCGCCCTGATCGATTGCACCTGCGGTAACCGACACCGCCGCATTCATGATGTAGGTGTGCCCTGCGATACGAGCGAGCGCTTCTCCGACACCTTCGAACTTGGCAACCGGCATATTAAACTGTCGTCTGAGTTGTGCGTACGCACCTGTCGCATAAGACGCAGCCTGGCCGCCACCGGAACCGGTTGAGGGCAGGGTAATGGCACGCCCAACCGATAACAATTCAACAAGCATCTTCCAGCCCTTGCCGGCCATTTCTTTGCCACCAATGATGAAGTCGAGCGGCACGAACACGTCTTCGCCCGCGGTCGGCCCATTTTGAAACGCGATGTTGAGCGGGTAGTGGCGACGACCGATGCTAATGCCGGGCAAGTCGGTCGGAATAAGTGCGGCAGTGATGCCGTACTCATCTTTATCGCCAATCAGGTGATCAGGATCGTATAGCTTAAAGGCAAGGCCAAGCACGGTTGCCATTGGTGCAAGTGTTATATAGCGCTTGTCCCAATTGAGTCGGATGCCGATGATTTCCTCGCCATTCCATTTGTCTTTGTACACGACACCGCTATCGATTAACGCGGCGGCATCCGAGCCAGCCTGCGGAGATGTCAGTGCGAAACACGGAATTTCTTCGCTGGAGGCAAGGCCAGGGAGCCAGTGATTTTTTTGTTCCTCTGTGCCGTAGTGCAACAGGAGTTCGGCTGGCCCAAGGGAATTCGGTACACCAACAGTTGATGATGCCGTGGCATTTCGGCTCGCGAGTTTGGTTATGATCATTGCGTTCGCGTAGGCAGAAAATTCCAATCCACCATATTGCTTGGGAATAATCATCGCGAAGAATTTGTGCTTCTTAATATACGCCCAGGCCTTCGGCGGCAGGTCGGCGCGTTCGTGCGAGACTTCCCAGTCATCCAACATGGCGCAAAGTTCTTCACAGGGGCCATCGAAGAATGCTTGTTCTTCATCTGATAACTTCGGCGCCGGAAAGCTCATCAGGCGATCCCATTCGGGCATGCCAGAAAACAGTTGGCCGTCCCACCAAATACTGCCGGCCTCCAATGCTTCCCTTTCGGTGTCCGACATGGACGGCAGTATTGTGCGATACACATCGAGCGCGGGTCGGGTAACACGTTCTCGCCGAATATCGATAAAATTGGGAAATACGAGCAGCCCGTACGCCAGTATCAAGAACAGCAGCCAAAGTGGATGCCAATGACCGAGCACCGCATAGGCAAGCAATATGCCGCCCATGACGGCCGTTGAACCAATAAGGCTGACTCTAGAGTAGGCGAGGTAAAGAGCACCGCCAAAAAATAATAGAAACCAGGCCAGACTTAGTAGAAAATCGGACACGGAAAAATCCTCAATTGTAAGCGCCGAGCGCGAGTCGCCGCGGCTCCAGGGGTCTGCTGGTTCGTCTCGCTGTGACCAGCATGCACGCTATACAGCAGACGAATTAGACCCTATCACTGGTGGCCGGGTCACGCCAGATTGTGGGTCAAAATCGACCGTGAAGATAGCGTGAATTGTTACAGTAAAGACTCGATGGCAGCGCGCTCTTCTCGCAACTCCGTCTCAGTTGCTTCCATTCGTTCGCGGCTAAAAGCGCTAACGTCCAGCCCCTGCACGATTTCGTAATTGCCTGCAACACACCGCACTGGATACGAGTACACGATTCCTTCTGCTATGCCATAGCTGCCATCCGCCGGGATGGCCATGCTCACCCAATCGTTCGCGGGTGTTCCAAGTGCCCAATCATGCATGTGATCAATCGCGGCTGATGCGGCTGAGGCAGCCGAAGATGCACCACGTGCGTTGATAATCGCCGCGCCGCGTTGTTGCACCGTTGGTATGAAGTCATCGGCCAGCCATGCTTCGTCGACGAGTTCAGTCGCCGCTTTGCCGGCAACGGACGCGTGGTGAATATCGGGATACTGCGTCGCTGAATGATTGCCCCAAATGGTCATCTGGCGAATGTCGGTGACCTGACAGTCCGTTTTTTCGGCCAGCTGGGCCATTGCTCGGTTGTGGTCAAGCCGCGTCATTGCGGTAAATTGTGACTTATCAATGTCCGGCGCATTGGCGCTCGCGATCAGCGCATTGGTATTGGCAGGATTGCCGACGACTAACACGCGTATTTCGCTGCTCGCGTGATCATTTATTGCCTTGCCCTGAACAGAAAATATCTGCGCATTCGCTTCGAGCAGTTCTTTACGTTCCATGCCAGGTCCCCGCGGACGGGCACCAACCAGAAGTGCATAGTCGCTGTCTTTGAATGCGACATTTGGGTCGTCAGTTGCCACCATGCCGGCAAGTGTGTCGAACGCGCAGTCGCTAAGCTCCATCACGACACCCTCCAGTGCTGGCAGCGCTGGCGGTATTTCCAGGAGCTGCAAAATCACAGGCTGATCCGCACCAAGCATTTGACCTGAGGCAATTCGAAACGCGAGTTGGTAGCCGATTTGACCGGCAGCACCGGTGATCGTGATGCGAACGGGACTTTTCATGGTGAGCTGACCTTTATTTTAAGTATTTATTTCAGAATGATAGCCGCGCGGTAGGGCGGCGGTTCGTCGAGGCAGCGCGCAAGTTTACGAGCTCACCCGGCTTATCAAATTCAAAACGCAGTTTGCAGGAAGTGGCGCGTCTATATCAAGGAATGGTTTGCTTGGATGGGGTAATTAAGTGCCTGACGCAGCTGGCAGTGGTGTGAATCATGGCACTTCGAAGACCGGGTAGGCTGCGAACAATGCCTCGTATTCGATGGTCGCTGCTTCGGCGTAGCCGCGTCTTTCAAGCGATTGAATACACTGCCACCACAGAGCCGTCGTAGCGCGCTGCGTCACGTTGCACTGCGGATTGTCGTCTCGGGTAATGTTGCCAGGTTTGATTTGTTCAACCATGAGCGGCGGTGTCGTTGAATCAGACACCCCTGGACTCTGTTGTGCTAATGATTTGGCTTCACGGATTTGCTCCAAAGCTGCCGCCGCAGCTCTGTCCAGAGAATTGCGACCCTGGCTAACCGTTGCTGCTGGATTGTCGGCATCGACCAATTTATCGATTTCCAGAATCAGTGTGAGACTCAATCCGACGACGGCAACAAGGGCAATTGGCTGCAGCCATCCAATTTGCCAAAATCTTGCGGTGCTCCGTGCGCTGGCTTTCCGGGCACGATGAAGAATGCTTCGATTCAAGTGATCCGGCGCATTTTCGTCGGCTGTTTGCCGGTACATCGCAGAAACAACATCGTCCTCTGCATGGCTACCGGATTGGTTTACGGGCGCGTTCATGCCATTCCTTCGTTTGATTCGGTCAGCGTGGTTTTTAATTTTTTCATTGCGTAGCGCAATTGGCTTTTCGTGGTTTCGCGGTTTACCCCGGTTACCTTGGCAATGGCGTCGATCGAGAGTCCGGCCTCTTCATGCAGCAAGAAGACGTCACGCTGTTCTTCAGGAAGATCCGCGAGGGAACGATTTAAGCGCTCTCGGAAGAGGCGCTTCTCCGTTAGATGGTCCGGCGCGTCGTCAGTAGTCGGACTCAAGTCCGGATCAATGTCGATTTCGGCCGTATGGCGTTTGTTACGACGTATGTAGTCAATGAAACAATTGTGGGCGACACGAAAGAGATAGGTCGAAAACCGGGCCGTCGGCCGATAATTCTGACGCGCATTGATGATTTTGCCCCAGGCCTCCTGAAAAAGGTCCTCAGCTGTCGCGTGATTCAGGGACAGGCGCAGTAAATATCGGTATAGCGAATCATTGTGGCGACGATAGAGGGCTTCGAACGCGGCGATATCGCCATCCTGATAGCGCAACATCAGCGCCGAGTCCTCGAGGTTGTCAGTCATCTCGCGAGCATAAGCCCTGTCCTCATGTGTGCCTAGCGAAGACTTTATGGACAGCTCAACTGTCGTTGAGACGCTCATTTGATAAGGCGTTCCGAATCGGGTCGCACGCTAAACGCGGGAGAAAGAAAGCCGCAAGTATGCAGGATCCGTTGTCCTTGATGACGGTAGGATTTAGCATAACTATTTGAAATATAACATTTATTGTTTTTTCGCATACTTGATTAAACGTCGTGACATTCCCAATTGGGTTAATTGATCGGAGGACTTGCAATCACTTAATTTGGTGTTATAGTAAACTATAACACTACGTCACCAAATAGAGGGCCGAGTGTGGTCGCGCCGGCGACAGCAATGCACAAAAAGTTTATTCGAATGACCAGCGGTTGGATTCCTGTATCAGTTATGGCGCTGTTAACCGTAGCCCTAATTGCGGGCCACGCACGCGCTAACCTGCCAAAAGAGGTCGTTGCGGCACAGATTTCACTAGCGACGACCAGCCTGGGCGCAGCATTGAACGCTGAACTGCTGCGACAACTTGAATCGCTGCCGGCGAGCGTCAATACGCTTTTGATCGTTCCTGATAATGTCAGACGACGATTTGATACGAGAATTCTCCGCAAAGAACTTTCCAGCGACCAAGCTATTCGTCGAATTCGGCAGTAACGGACGGAACCTCCGATGAGCACTTTTACTCAGACCTGGCATCAATTCCTTGGGCAAGTCGGCAGTTGTTTGCCGCCGCGAACATACGGCGAGCTTGTGCTCAGGTCTGTTACCATTGCGGAACGGGCCGCTAAGGCTGAGATTGCGTTCAGCACCGCAACTAATAAGAAATGATCGGGGCTGGATACGCGATGGATCCTAAATGGAATGATGACTTACCTATTTATCGCCAATTGCGCGATAGGGTAGTCGCGATGATGCTGGAGGGCGTGCTGAACGATGGTGATGTATTGCCATCAGTTAGGAACGTTGCTGCAGAGTATCGGCTAAATCCACTGACAGTTCTCAAGGGCTACCAAGAACTGGTCGATGAGGGCCTAGTCGAGAAAAAACGCGGACGTGGCATGTTTGTTACGGAAGGTGCTCGAAAGCAGCTTCTCAAAGACGAACGGCGACGGTTCATCGAAAAAGAATGGCCGTTGGTTGCTGCGACCATCGTACGACTTGGTTTTAGCAGAGATGATTTGCTCAAAGAGGTCGACGTAACGGCAGCAAAACAAAAAGAAAAGAGTCATGACTAGCTTGGTCAGCGCCCGCAATGTATCCAAAAGTTACGGAACCACGCGTGCCGTAGACGATGTCAGTTTTGACATCGAGAAAGGTCGAATTATGGGTCTCATCGGACCAAACGGAGCTGGCAAAACTACGCTGCTGAAAGCAGTGTTGGGGCTTACTGATTGTCAGGGCAGTTTGTCGGTGCTGGGGCTCGACCCGTTTCGACAACGTAAAGAACTGATGCAGAACATTTGCTTTATCGCCGACGTCGCCGTGTTGCCACGCTGGATCAAGGTGTCGCAATTACTCGATTTTTTAAAGTCAATTCACCCACGTTTTTCGCGCGAAAGAGCGGAAGAGTTGCTCTCGCAAACGAAAATTAGGAAAACGGCAAAAGTTAGAGAACTGTCAAGGGGTATGGTTACGCAGCTGCATCTGTCGATCATTACCGCAATCGATGCAAAACTCTTAGTGCTGGATGAACCAACGCTGGGGTTGGATATTATTTTCCGAAAAGATTTTTACACGAATCTTCTAAACGATTATTTCGATGAAGAACGCACGATCATCATCACGACCCATCAAGTAGAGGAAATTGAAAACCTGTTGACCGATGTCATGTTTATCAATGATGGCAGAGTAGTCCTGGATGCGCAGATGGATGAACTTTCTTCTCAGTTCGTTGAGTTAATGACGACGTCTGAGAATGCAGCGCAAGCACAGCAGTTCAATCCAATTTATGAAAAAGACGTCTTCGGAAAAAAAGTGCTGACGTTTGAAGGCATTGATCGAGACAAACTGGCTGGACTCGGCGAGCTGCGTACGCCGAACGTTGCTGACCTGTTCGTTGCCAAAGTTAAAGGAGGCGTAAAATGATTGAGGATCAAATTGCGCTCATCAAACGTGAGCTTTGGGAGCACCGTTCGCTTTATCTGACGCCCGCTGTTATAGCGTTCCTATTGTCATTGGGTACTGTAACCGGTCAGGCAACGTTTTCGGCTTTTGGTCATGTAGTTGATCTCGCTATGCTCGGGGGTGCACATCTAGGCGACAACGAACGCGCCGCTGCGATAACAGCACTTATGTCGATTGTCTCTGTATTTTTCGTGATTGGAATGTGGTTCCTGACGATCTTCTATGCGTTGGACGCGCTTTATACAGAGCGCAAAGACCGCAGTATTTTGTTTTGGAGATCGATTCCCTGCACCGATTTCGAAACAGTATTATCAAAAATCTTAACGGCTCTATTTGTTGTTCCACTGATCACATTCGGCTTCGTCATTGTCACGCACCTTGCGGTACTTTCGATATCCAGTATTTGGATCAGTTTTCAGGGTGCAGATGCGGGCCACATGATTTGGAGTGTCGCGCCGTTACTCGATAATTGGCTGGCAACTCTGGCGTTTCTAATTGCGGTGCCGCTGTGGTCAGCGCCGTTTATTGGTTGGTTTCTGTTCATCTCGGCATTTGCGAAACGCGGCCCGTTCATGATGGCAGTACTCCCGTTGCTGATCCTGCCAATGCTTGAGAAGATACTGATTGGCAGTACCATTGTCGCCGAAGCATTTTATATCCGCGCATGGCAAATGCCGCTCTTTAAAGGCATTGATCCAACTGAATTCTTTGATCAAGATACCCAGTCGATACCGGAGGCGATAAGTCTCATAGACATGATGGACCTCAGTGGATTCCTCACCAGCGGAAGTCTGTGGACCGGTATTATCGTGTGTGCATTGTTCACTACCGCGGCTATCTACGTCAGGCGCTATCGGGATGATTCCTAGTTTTACGTTGGGTGCATCCGCAAGCCGTTATGAATTATCCTTGCGCACATCCAAGTTGTGTTTCCGAATCTTCCCACGCAATTGGTGGTAGCTTAATCCGAGCAAGGTAGCGGCCACCCGCTGATTAAACATCGCGCGTTCCAGTCCCGCCTCGACCAACTCTCTTTCTATTTCCCGAATTCGCTGCGGCAAATCTACTGGCAGTACGTGCTTTCTACTGGAAACTGCGATGTCTTCTGCCGACCGCCCCGACCCCTGCGCCGTCTTTAGACGAAAGGGTGAATCGAATGGATCAAATGCTATGTGAGATATCTGTTTTGATTTGTTCACCAATCGATAATTGGCCCACTTCGTGGTCTCTACCGGGACAGGGAAAACGGATGGATCTTCGGCGTGTGCGCAGGCGTAGCAGATCAAGTCAATTTTCGTACCGGTACCGTTCGCTTAATTGCCATCATTAGCCTGGTGTTGTTTTTTGGGCCGGCGGCACTTATTTACATCGGCGCAACGATGCCGTTAAAGGAGAAACCGTTAATATACTCAGGTCGCCATCGGGAGTATGAATTCTGGAAGCGTTACTCTCAGGATGATAGCTGGGGTCGACCATGAACCAGTACGACCAAATCCCCAATCGCCGCTTTTACCGACAAAAGGAGAAAGCGGTCATTGCGGGAGTTTGTGCCGGCCTCGCCGACTATTTTGGTTTCAATCTCAAGGTAACGCGTTTCATCGCATTCATAGCACTGCTAATGGTGATGCCGGTTACGTTGATCATTTATTTTGCGACAGTGGTTCTAATTCCATCAAGTAACGTCTCGACACCGCAGACTGAGTTTGATGCCAATTTTCGGCAAGCGCTTCGCTCATCCCCAGCGAAGACGATGACGGACGTCAAACGACGATTCCAGTCATTGGATTCGCGTTTGGCAAGATTAGAACGACACGTCACTTCGCCAAAATTCGATCTTGATAGAGAAATTCGAAACCTCTAATCCAGAACAATGATAAGGAAGGCCCAATGAATGGAAGTTTGGTTTTTGTGCTATTGCTTGTTTCTGTCGCGATGTTGGCCCAAGTGATGAAAACTTGGATCAAACACCGGCACGTCAAACCTGAATCAAACGAAGAGTTGGAAGCAACGCTCTCCAAAATAGATCTTTTGGAAGATCGAATCAAAGTTCTTGAGCGAGTTATCACAGAAAACTGATACGATCTTAAAAGTGAGATTGATTCGTTGTGACGCAATCAACTCAAGCGTAAAGCTATACGTGAACACAAAAAAATGCCCACCATACGGTGGGCCTGTTTTATTAGTCTATATTAGCCTTTGTCTTGCGCGTTGTAGGCCTGCACTTCTGAATTGAACTGGGCCGCGAGTCGCTCCATCTCATCGACAGCCGCATTATATTTCTTGTTCACCATGTCTTCGCGTTCTTGTTCCTGCTCTGGCTCGAGAGCGCCTAGCGTATCTCTGGCGGTTTTCTCCTCAGCGATTATGCATTCGAGATAGACCTCCATCTCTGCGACATAGGTCTTAACGCCTTTCTGGCCCGTCAGCATATCTTCTTTCGTAGCAGTGTTGCCGTTCGGTACCATGACACGTGTTGGGTAGTCGCACGCGAATACTGATTGCGCAACAAATAACAGAACCAGGCTTGCGGTTAATTTTGATAGTTTTTTCATAATCCTTAGCTTTTAAAGTATGCGCCGATCGACATCGCAACGGCTGTAGGTTTCCAAATATACAAATTTGATGTGCTATTTAATCACGAAGATCGCATCTAGTGAAGTCGTGCAAGCATTGCATATAAAATCAAAGATTTAGGAGTTTTTTTCGATTTTATGTAAACAAGATCTTGCACTTATCGGTGCCTTCCTTTTCCGCCAGTAACAACTCCAGGTAGTTGTCTGAGCTCATGGGGTTACCGAATAACATTCCTTGAACATACGTACAATTTAGTGATTGCAGATGCGTCAGTTGCGCGGTTGTTTCAACCCCTTCGGCGACCACATCCATCTTAAGGTTCTGGCCCATGTCGATTATGGTGCCAACAATGACTGCGTCAATCGATCGAATTCGCTAACTTTGTGCGGCTGTCGAATGACCGATCGTCCGGTCGCATTCAATATGAAACTGTCTCACTTGGTAATGCTGCGCCGGTTATGGACTACCCGGTTAATACGGCGAGCGTCACTGCCGGAGCATGGAATGAAATAGCAAGAAATAACAACTGAGTCGAACTCTCGCTGTATCCTGATTAATCAGAGGATTTAGTCACGATCGTCCGGTTGGCGTTTTTCGATGAATCCGTGTGGATGATTGTTGCCAGTTGTTTTCATGATGCCCTCGACAATCGCACCTTCCGCAACTGCAATAGCGTAACCCGTTACCGTACCGCTAACCTTCGCAGTATTGCTAATTTCAATCTGGCCAATTGCAATAATATCTCCGTCAACTCTGCCGGCTACAATGACAGTGTTGGCCTTTACCACGCCCTTGCAATAGCCGCCCTTGGCTACGGTGACTGAACCATCAATGTCACATTCGCCATCAATCTCGCCGTTGATCATGTAATTTCCGCGTCCGGTGACGTGGCCTTCAATCTTGCAACCCTCGCTGATCAATGTGCCAGGTCCGGCAGCGATATCGCGCAATCGACGATTGTTCTTGTCACTCATTGACAAAGATCTCCTTGCCTTGGTTCGGTAAGCTATTGCGACGCATGATACTCCCTCGCGGGCGAGAGTTTTGTGACTCAGTCGAATCTGGCGAACTACTATTTGTCGCGATGCCCGTATCCGGCAGTTTCAATGTTTGTGAGGCGCCCACCCTCGAAGCGGATTCGGCGCATGAGTTTGCGGGGCCCAAAATTGAACAGCATTTCAGTGACGGCCAGTTCTTGCTGGTAGCCACCGTAACTTCTGCGGGTCGCCGAACAATGTAGGGGCGCAATACGAATCCTAATTGGCGTTCCGAATGGGGTTTCCCGCACAATTCGACGACTTGCACCTCCGTCATGCCTTCCTGAACGATCCGGCTGCCGCAGCGCAATGCCCGAGCATCGGCTGCTAACAACACGCCACAAATAAACACGATAGATGGAATTGCTTTGTACACTGATTGTCTAGGAAGAGTTGCAATGTCCAGAATCGGCAGTATAGCGAATGCGGGTTGGATATTGGCATTTCAACATGGGCTATAGTCGCGCGTTGGCAGCGTCGGATCGCCTCTGTATAGTCGCCAATTACCTTTAAGCAGACCCAATTATTTTGCCGTCGGAGAACACGGTTTGAGTCGAGAAGCAAGAAACCGAATCGAGAAACTGATCGCCCACGGCCCCACCGATTTGTTTGCGGGTGGACGAAAGGGCATTGAAAAAGAGTCGCTGCGCGTGCGCACTGACGGGCACCTGTCTGAATCGCCCCATCCGCTTGCGTTGGGTTCAGCGATGACCAACCAGTTCATAACGACTGACTTTTCCGAAGCGCTGCTTGAATTCGTGACCCCCGCATACGCCAGCACCTGGGAAACGTTGCGCGTGCTGTGCGAAATTCATCAATTCAGCTACGACCGAATGCAAAATGAGTTGCTATGGGTTGCAAGCATGCCGTGTGTTGTTGGAGACGACAATGATATTCCACTAGCGCAATACGGAAGCTCTAATGTTGGCAAGATGAAAACCGTCTACCGCAATGGGCTCGGCCATCGCTACGGACGGCGTATGCAAACTATTGCGGGCGTGCATTTTAACTACTCTTTGCCCGATGCGTTCTGGCCCCATTTTCATGCGGTAGAAAATTCGCCGTTGTCGGCAGACGAATTTCGTTCGGAGGCCTACATGGGCTTGGTGCGAAATTTTCATCGCATGGGCTGGCTCATCTTGTATTTATTTGGTGCGTCACCCGCGCTGTGCAAGTCGTTCATAGAGGGGTCCGAATCAGATTTTCAGGAGTTCAATGAGAGCACTCTGTACGAGCCTTTCGGAACTTCGCTTCGCATGAGTGACTTGGGCTACAGCAACAGCACGCAGGCTAGACTCAATATTTCTGTCAACTCGGTTGATGCATACATTGATGATTTGAGTTGTGCGATCTGCACGCCTGATGAGGCGTATCAAAAAATCGGCGTCAAGGTGGACGGTGCTTATCGCCAGCTGAGTGCCAACCAACTCCAGATTGAAAACGAGTACTACAGCGCCGTTAGGCCAAAGCGAGTAGCACGTTCTGGAGAACGCCCGACGGCTGCTCTTCGTCGTGGCGGAGTTGAGTACGTCGAAATTCGATCGTTGGACATCAACCCGTTCGATCCGGTTGGTATCAATCAAAATGCGATGCGTTTCGTTGAGGCGTTTCTAATTTATTGCTTGTTACACGATAGTCCGTCCCTGGATGAGAAAGCGGCGATGGAAGCGTCGCGAAATCACAGTTTGACGGCTAAGCACGGTAGAGATCCGGAACTTCATTTGCATCGTGATGGCAATAAAGTTGGATTCACTGATTGGGCGCGCGAAATCGTAAGCGATGTGCGTTCTATAGCGGAATTGATCGACGCAGGTGAGGGCGGCGATTCGTATACAGAAGCTGTTAATACTCAGGCGCAACTAATCGAAGACCCCGATGCGACCCCGTCGGCCAGGGTATTGGAAGAGCTTCGTGAGACAGGAACCGGCTTTTACCATTTTGCAATGGAGCAAGCCCTTGGACACAAAGATTATTTTCTGGATCTGGAGCCGCTAAGCGGTGATCGTCTGGCGATTTATGCAGATGAAGCAAAAAGTTCGATTGCGCGTCAACAAAGTATTGAGGCGGCCGACGAAATCAGCTTCGACGAATACCTTGAGCAATACTTTTCAGAAGATGGTTGTCGCTAAGCACCAACGAAGGGCAGCGCCTCCCCATGCTCATACGCAAAATCGCGATGTAGTTTTTGCAACCGCTTGGTTAACTCACCCGGTGTGCCGTCAGCAATCGTTCTGCCGTCTGCTTCAAGTATCGGCGTCAGTTCGCCCATTGTCCCTGTTGTAAACGCCTCGTCAGCGCTATAAAGCTCTGTCAATGACAAGTTTTTCTCGATGGCTGGAATCGATTCTTGTGCAGCGATGTCCAATATCATGCGACGGGTTAGTCCGGGCAAACAGGCGTCCGCAAAAGGCGTTTGCAGCGAGTTGTCTCTAACAATAAATATATTGGTGTCATTCGTTTCAGAAATGAAGCCATGCACATCCAACATAACCGCACTATCCACCTCAGCAACATTTGCATCTATCGACGCCAGAATATTGTTGAGCAGGTTATTGTGATGAATCTTTGAGTCGAGGCATTGAGGCGTATTCCGTCTTGTCGCTGAAGAAACGACCCGGATACCAGCGTCTGAATAGACGGGCGGTTTCCATTCTGCTAACACGATAAGTGTGCAGCCGGATTGGTTGAGCCGTGGATTCATGCCTGAAGTAATCTTCTCGCCACGGGTTAAGGTCAATCGAATATGCGCGTCGTTCGACATGCCGTTCGCTTCAAGGGTGCTGAATATCGCCTTACGTATATCAGCAGAACTGGGCACATTTTCGAAGGCAAGCGCCTTTGCGGAATTCTGCATACGTTGCAGATGATCATCGAGCGCTGCGATTCGTCCTCGGTAAACACGCAGTCCCTCCCACACCGCATCTCCACCTTGAACGGCGCTGTCAAAAACAGATATGCGCGCATCGTCGCGCGCAACTAGCTTGCCACTTACATGAACGATGATTTCACTATTACGTGGGTCAGGAGTTTGCACGTTTAATCCCATTATTGAGTTGATTGGATTGCGTGAGAAAAAAGTTTCTCGTACCAGGGGTTGCACTCTGCCAGCAGTTTATCAAGGTGTGAAGGGAATTCTGTCTTGCCAACGTAGGGCGCAAACTCTGTGCTTTTATGTACAGCGTGATACCAGTGTTTCGCCCAGATTCCGTCTTCATCTCGTGGCCCAGCCTTCCAGCTTAGCATTCTGTCGCTATAGGCGATGCCGAGTTGGTCACAAAGACCTTTCAATATTTGTGGCGGATTTAGTAATAGCTCGCGCGAATCGATAATGGCAGGGTTTTGGCCATTGTTCCTCAATTGCACGAATAGCTCCCATTGCATTTTTAGTCCGGTATCCATGAGGCGCGCATCCGGCAACTGGATGGTGAGTGATGGAAGCATTTGGCGTGGATCTCGAATCAGAAAGATGTTCTCGGTCCCTTCTAGAAAGCGCTCGTCTAGATTAATCAAGTGATGGGCCATTTGCTTTATGAAAAGAACACCGGTGTTGGAAGGCGGATTGTCGAGGAGTGTTCTCATTACCTCGTTACCGTCGCAATTGACTGTTTGCAATACTTCGTCACGACCGGGGTGGCGCGCGCCGGTCACGCGCAAAAAGTGCCCATACAGTGGTTCATCTACGACGTGCGTATCCGAACGCTCGGCGAAGCTGTACATCAAAGCAGTCGATACATTTCTAGGGCCAGACCACAGGTTGATAGCAAGCATTGATCACGGAGCCTAATCGGCGGAAGGAACAGGACGAGAATTGTACGCAAATGATAGACGTCTGGGGAGGCATTCCTGTCGCCATGCTTGCACCCAAACTGCGACGCGATGGGCTTATCGGGCGGAAATTTGTGCGCCAGTTCACAATTCATTCGCGAAAAAGTGAGGGCGACGGCAACTTAACTAGACTTGCGGCTACTTGGACCGGAATTCGGTTCTGGCTTCTGCTATTTTGGGTGAATCGATTGTTCAAGACCTTTGTATTTGGAATCATATTGGGCCTATTTGGTGCCGGGGCGCTCGCGTATTTCGCGCCAGTGATCGATATCCATCGTGAACGATCGTTAATCGAGGTACATCCCAACGGCGGCAATATTGAGGAATATCGTATCAATCTGCCGCGCGATTGAATTATGGTTGGACTGGCGGGGTCTAAGGGAAGTCTTCCTGCTGGGCTCGATTGGCCGGGTGCAGATCGTTTGGGTGACACGCAAGCCGAGATATTCAAGGTTCGGAATCGTGATAATGCTGTCATCGGTGTAGCCAGTCGGCTGGCCAGTTCTGCTGATTCGACCGGCTCCTTCATCGAGTGGGCGCTGCACTTTCCGGCACGTGGAACGTTGTACACGCAGATGGCGCTGGCACCTTCACCAGAGGGTTTTCGCACTGGTGTGATGGTGCCGGCACTCGAGATTTCCTCGACCTTTCCGGGACGATGAGAGAGCGTTTCGTCGCAGGCAAGGATGGCGATAGTGACGCGCAAGGGCATATTAAGTTGCAGGCAATATTGGTCGCCCCATTGGGAGATGTCGAATGAAATATCTGATTTCCCTGCTGGTCGGTACATTGCTTGGCGCAACGCTTTTCTTGCTGGGTCTTTACTACAATCCGTTTGTGGGTCAGGCGTCAGTATCGCCATTGGCCGTATCTGACACGCCCGTCATTGACCTGATTTATTCGGCCGTTCCCGGCGAGAGTATTCTCTACACAAACAACGGCGAATCGACCATCGCCCCATTTCCTGACAGAGTCGGTGAGCTTTGGGAGCCGGCGATAGTCGATACTACTGCCTAGGTAACGGAGCTACGGAGTAGCCGTGGCGAATGGGTGGGAATAGGAATTAAATTTTCTTCACCATCAGAGCAAACTCGAATTGTTCACGGTGAGGCGATGGCCAACAGTGTTTGGCACATTTACCTGCCTGAAAAGGGCACTTTTTTCATTGATCAAACGGAAAACTACTGGACATATTTGCGCGACGTCGTAATTCCTGCCTACTGTAGTTCCAGTGATAACTGGCGTGGTACTTACCACAGCATCATGACCAACGGCCCCGGTTCTTTGGGTACTGCCAGGTTGACCGGTGGCAGTGGCATGTATGCAGATCTCATCAGCGAGGCTGTCGAGTCACGTACTGCACGCGGCTACTCTTCCACTGTCGGCCCGATATCGATGAGCGGCAGTTTGAGCGTGGCGATTTCCAATACCGAAGTGGTCAATGCCGAATAAAGCTCGCTAATTCGCCATGTATTTCAGCTCGATTTGCACATCTTCGAGCCGCTTCGGATCAACCACAACACGCGCCGCGATCAGCTCTTTCGCCTGAATGAAATCTTTCGGCCTGTTAATCGCATCGATGGCGATTAGTCGGCCTTCGGATAGGTACAAGCAAGAAAATTTACTGCCCGCGATATCCCCTCGTATGACTGTTTGGTCATATCCAGCGGATAAACCCGCGATCTGTAATTTGAGATCAAACTGATCGGACCAAAACCACGGCACTTGAGAATAGGTGAGTTCCTCGCCGCAAATATTCGTCGCCGCGGTTTTCGCTTGTTCAAGCGCGTTGTGTACTGATTCCAGGCGTAGGTCAAAGCCCAGAACGGCATTCGGATGCCACGTACAGTCGCCGACGGCGTAGATGTTCTCGTCACTGGTCCGACATCGATTGTCGACGACGATGCCGTTGCCTACTTCGAGCCCGGCTTCTTCCGCTAACTCTATGTTCGGCACGATTCCGATGCCGACAATCACAATATCTGCAGGAAGCTGCTGCCCGGAGGCCAGTGCCACGCCGTCCACCCGGTTCGTGCCAGTTAGCCGGTCGATACTGGCCGACAACTCCAACGCAACACCATGTGCACTATGTATTTCCTGATAAAAGTGCGAGACCTCTTTCGACACAACACGACTCATCACTCGATCCGCCATTTCGACGACCGTTACCGAATGGCCAAGCTGTGCGGCAACTGCTGCCACCTCCAAACCTATGTATCCAGCGCCGATGATCGCGACTCGACTATTGGTTGTCAGGCTTGCGCGAATTGCGTTTACATCGTCAATGTTGCGCAGGTAGTGAACGCCAGAAAGGTCGCTTCCCGGTAGAGCGATCTTCCGTGGACGGCTGCCAGTTGCGATGATGAGTTTGTCGTAGTGGAACGACTGCTCCGAAACACACTGCACGGTGCGAGACGCCGGATCGATCGATGTGACTTCAGTTTCGAGCTGCACGTCGACGTTGAGATCAGCATAAAAACTCGGAGGTTTGACGTACAACCGATCTGCCAGCAGCTCACCCGCCAAATACTTCTTGGACAATGGTGGACGTTGATACGGGTACCAGGCCTCATCACCCAACAGAGTGATATGCCCGGCAAATTTCTTCTGCCGCAGCGTTGCTACAACCTGTCCGGCAGCATGGCCGGCACCGATGATGACGATCGTTTCCATGCCTAGCCCGAATTATTCATGAACTGGCCGCGCCCTTGCATGAGCATTGATTGCACACAGAATTTTCTTTCCTCGGCATCTTTCCTCAGACATACACCCAGTATTCCGCTCGGGCAGAAAGTCCTGTGTGCAATCAATGCGCTGCGCAATCATCACGTCCACTCATGAATAGTCCGGGCTAGGATTCTACGTGCTGCGACACAGCAGATACAGCACCCTTATTTTTCTGCGCCACACCCGTTATCCTTCGGGCTCAAATTCAATGCTGGAACGCACAATGAAAGTAAACGCAATACGCATGCACCAATATGGCGGGCCGGACGTTCTTCAATTCGATGAAATCGACTTAGCACCGCCTGCGGAGGGTGAAGCGCAAATTCGACATACGGCTATCGGTCTGAATTACATCGATACCTATCACCGGACTGGGTTGTATCCAATGGCGCTACCAGCAGGACTTGGCAGCGAAGCTGCCGGCGTGGTTGAGGCGGTTGGTCCAGGTGTTACCGAGGTCAAACCGGGTGACCGCGTTGTCTATACCGGTAGACCGGCAGATGCGTATTCGGAGAGGCGAAACTTTCCTGCATGGCAATGCGTGCAAATCCCGGACGGTATCGAGGACGATCAGGCTGCGGCCATTCTTTTGAAAGGTCTTACCGCGTGGTACTTGTTAAAACGCAGTTATCGGGTCCAGGCCGGCGACTCGGTACTGTTGTACGCAGCCGCGGGGGGTGTTGGATCATTAGCAAGTCAGTGGGCAAAGTCGCTTGGCGCCACTGTCATTGGTGTTGTTAGCACCGACGCTAAAGCGGCGCTCGCGCGCGCAAACGGCTGCGCGCACATTATTATGGCTGACGATGCGGATGTGGCTGGACGCGTTCGGGAACTGACGGACGGAGAAGGCGTGGCGGCAGTTTACGATTCAGTGGGCAAAGACTCGTTCATCGCGTCACTCGATTCGCTAAGGCCGCATGGGGTAATGGTTACATTTGGCAATGCGACCGGTCCGGTCGATCCGATAGCACCTGTCGAACTCGCCAAGAGGGGCTCCTTATTTCTAACTCGACCCATTTTGTTTGATTTCATTGGAACGCGCGAAAGTCTTCTGGAAGCTGCCGCTGAATTATTTGCTGTCGTTGCAAGTGGCACCGTAAAAATAAGCATCAATCAGCGTTATGCGCTTAAAGACGCACAGCAGGCCCACATCGATTTGGAAGCACGGAAGACGATGGGATCGACTGTTCTGGTGCCGTAACTGTCTTTTGCGCTAACGCATCGCGGGTGACAAGGGCCACAGGATGGGCAATAGAAACATGACTGTAATAAAGACAACGATGGTTAAAGGTACGCCAACTTTAATGTAGTCAATGAACCGGTAGCCGCCTGGGCCCATGACAAGAATGTTGGCGGGATGGGATATCGGGCTGGTGAAGCTCGCCGATGCGGCCATCGCCACGGCCATCATTGCGGGCTCTGGCGCTAGCCCCATCTCAGCCATTGCTGACAGCACAATCGGCGACATGAGTACCACCAGTGCTGCGGTTGGAATAATCATCGTTGCCATTGCGGTCAGCACGTAAAGGCCTGCAATGACTGGCCACGGGCCAGCGTCACCAAGCAACACCATCACCTGGTTCGCGAGATACGCAGCAGCGCCGGATTGTTGCATCGCTGCTCCGAGGGGCAACATTCCTGCAATGAGGAAGATTGCGCGCCAATCTATCGCCCGGTACGCCTGCTCCATGGTCAAACAGCCGGTGAGCACCATGATCGTTCCGCCGACCACCGCCGCAACAGAAATCGGCGCGTATCCGGCCATGACACTCAACACAACAGAAAGCATGATAAATGCTGCCAACGGCGCGCGCTGGTTGTTGGGGGGGTCCTGGCCGAGTGGTGTCAAAATCAGAAAATCGGAATCGTCAGTCAACAGTTGCAAGCGATCGCGTGGCCCGAGCATTAGAAGCGCATCACCAAGTTGCAGGCTTTCTTCGGCGATATCTTCGCCAATCGGGCCGCCTTCACGCCATATTCCGGCAAGCTCGATGCCGTAGCGTTCTCTGAAATTGAGTTCGCCGACTGTTCGACCTGCCAGACCTGAACGCGGATCTAGCGTCGCATCCATCAACGTCAAACGCTCGGACTCCAGTGAGCCGAGATTCGCGGTAACTTTGGTTTCTACATCAAGTTCCTGTAAGCCACGAAGTACGTCCAGATCTTCATGCTGGCCCTCAATTAACAGGAGATCTCCACCTTCCAGGACCTCGCCGCCACGTGGCATTACTTTGAGAATGCCATCCCTGAATACGGCGACTACACGAAAATCAAAAACGTCTGCGAGTCGGCTCTTTTCTAGCGTTGCTTCGGCCAGGCCACTGAATTTCGGTAGTCGAACCACGAACATGCGTTCGTCCGTGTTGTACTGATCGCTTAGTTGGTCTTCGGTCAGTTGCCGGACCTCGCTGAAGTCTGCGAATTTGTCTAATCCGGCGATTTCTTCAGTTTCCCCTTGTACGAGAATTCGATCACCGGCGCGCAAAGGCACGTAGGCAAGATTGGTGAGGCGGTAATTGTTGCGTCGATGGACGCCGACAACGCTGATGTTGAATCGGGTACGAAAGCCTGCATGCCGAATAAGCTCACCGACCAACGGTGAACCATCGGCTAGATCAACCTCGGCGTATGCGATCTTCGCGGCAACCATGGATTTAAGCACCGGTGCTTCACGCTCGATGACCAAATCACTCCAGCGTTGCAATTCCTTAAACTGATTGACCCGGCCCTGCACCAGGATTCCGTCGCCGCCACGGATCACTGTTTGCCGACCCGGCAGCGCCTCGCTGCGGCCGTACCGAGTGAGTGCCAGAATGATCAATCCGGTCGATGAACCGATACGCGTTTGGCTGAGCGTCTTGCCGACCAGAATGGATTCCATCGGCACCCGTAGCATGAACGTCCGTTCTTGTAATTTGTAGCGGCTCCGCAAACTGCGCTGAGACTGGTGTCGGCCACGAACAGACTTGCTAACAGGCAACAAGTATCGCCCCACGAATGCGACGAATATCACGCCAATGATCATGACGGCGGCACCCAATGGGGTGAAATCAAACAATCCGAACGGTTTATAACCGTTTAAGACCATGACCTCGCTGATCAATAGATTCGGCGGCGTGCCGATCATTGTCGTTAGTCCGCCCAATAGTGTTGCGTAGGCGAGGGGCATGAGCAGCCGAGAGGGCGGAATGCGGGTACGCCGTGCGACTTCAACGACCACGGGCAACATCAGGGCAGCGACGCCGATATTGTTCATGAACGCCGATAAAACAGCCGCCGTGATCATGATGACAATGATCATAGAGATTTCGCGGGTACCGGCAAGGCGCATGACCTGTCGGCCGATGATATCGGCAATACCGGTTCGGGTAAGCCCTTCGCTCAAGATGAACATTGCCCACACGGTGATGACCGCGCTGTTGGAAAAGCCGGCGAATGCTTCGTTTGTTGTGACCAGGCCTGAAACCGCGAGCGCGGAAAGCACCAGGAGGGCCACCAAATCCATTCGAATCACTTCGCTAACAAAAAGTACTAGCGATATGGCAAGAATGCCAAGGACGAGTGCGATCTCAAATGTCATTAGCCGTTGTGGCCTGTACTACGAGGAAGTCATGATTGAGAATGTAGTGCTTTATACACGACCCTAAAGAGTTGAGCCATAAGCATGTGCTATCAATTCCCCGGAGGCAAATGACCGCGTCTCAAAAATATTATCCGCAAGCGTCCAGTCGCTCGACCTGGGTGGACATTAGAGGTGTGAATTACCACGTTTACGAGTGGGGAAGCCATAAGCAGCCGCTGCTATTCATGTTGCATGGATGGGGAGATTGCGGTGCTTCATTTCAATTTGTTGTCGATGAGCTGCAAGAAGATTGGTTCGTGGTGGCGCCAGACTGGCGTGGATTCGGTCGATCGCGCATTCGCTGCACGTCATATTGGTTTCCCGACTACCTGGCGGATCTTCATGTACTGCTCGCACATTATCAGTCAAATAAGCCCGTGCATCTGCTTGGCCACAGCATGGGTGCCAACATCGCCGGACTTTATGCGGGAATCTTCCCGGACCGCGTCGCATCATTTGTCAATGTAGAAGGTTTTGGGCTGGTTGACAGCAAACCGGACAACGCGCCAGCCAACTATCGAAAATGGATAGAGCAGAGTCAGGTCATGCCGGAATATTCGACATACTCATCATATAAGGACCTCGCTGACCGAATATTGAAGCGTTCTCCTAACCTGGCCACGGATAGAGCGCTGTACGTCGCCCAACAGTGGGCGAGCGAGGATGACGATGGACGAATCGTGTTACGTGCAGATCCGGCCCACAAGTTACCGAATGCAATCCAGTATCGTCGGGCCGAGGCCGCAGCCTGCTGGGAAAATGTTTCTGCTCCGGTTCTTCTCGTTGCGGGCGAGGATTCTGCCTTCAGCGATGCGTTGAGCCCCCTAATTGATGCATCGCCGGGCGCGCGGCCGTTTCCGAATCAACAGACAGCAACCATCTCCGGTTGCGGCCACATGGTGCACTTTGAGCAGCCGCGGCGGTTGGCGCAGGCGGTGGAGCGCTTTTTCTCAAGCGTCACTTGAGACTAGTGGTCCACCAAGGTGGCTCTGAACCCATCGAACCTACCTTGGTAGCAACAACTTTCTAATTCTTCGAAACCACGGTTTGCTGACAGTCGGGGCGACCATACCGGATGCGTTTATTTATATATACGCACTCGAAACTGCCTGCTAAACACACCTCGCGGCGCAGTCGGCTGGTGTCGCACTGACAGAAATAAATTCGCAGATTGTCGCGGGTATCAAAGAACAGATTGAAATGGTGACCCGCGGTATGGGCGGTGGTCTTGCGTGGCCAGGTTTATTGCGAAAACTAGATCGTATTGATCCGACCTATCGCGACTAATCAGAGGTTTGCTAAGAACATCTTATACGCAGGATTGTCGCTTTCTTCGAAGTGGGCATAGCCTAAATCAGCCAAGTGAGCGGCTAACTCGTCGCTTTCGTTTTCGGGTACTTGGATTCCGGCAAGGACGCGGCCATAGTCAGACCCGTGGTTGCGGTAGTGAAACAAACTGATATTCCAATTGGTGCCGATGGAAAGCAGGAAGTCCAATAGAGCACCGGGTCGTTCCGGAAATTCGAAACGGAACAGCCGCTCATCTTCAATATTTGATGGACTGCCACCAACCATGTGACGAATATGCAACTTGGCCATTTCGTTATCACTTAGATCGACAAATAAGTAGCCTAGATCATTCAGTTTCTCGACAAGTTCCTGGTGTTCCTCTGCGCCGTTACGTAATTGCACGCCAACGAAAATATGGGCACTTTTGGCATCACTGAAGCGGTAGTTGAACTCGGTGATTCCGCGTCGACCAATGGCTTCGCAAAACTTTCGAAAGCTACCGGGTTCCTCCGGGATCTCGACGGCTAGCAGCATTTCCCGCTGTTCGCCTATTGCGGATCGCTCGGCAATGTGGCGCAGGCGATCGAAATTTACATTTGCGCCGCAATTGATGGCGACAAATGCCTGCTCGGTTACCCCCTGCTCTGAAACGTATTTCTTAATGCCAGCAACCGCCAATGCGCCCGCTGGTTCAACAATGGAGCGTGTGTCTTCGTAAATGTCCTTAATAGCGGCGCAGATCTGATCGGTGTCGACCGTGACGATCTCATCAACCAATGCCTGGCATAGGCGAAAAGTCTCATCACCGACTCGTTTAACAGCGACGCCGTCTGCGAATATTCCGACGTGATCAAGTGTCACGGGTTTGCCAGCCAGCAACGACGTCTTCATCGCAGCGGAATCAGTTGGCTCCACACCAATGATTTTTACGTGCGGTCGTTTGTACTTTAAATAGCTGGCTATTCCGGAGATTAGCCCGCCACCGCCGATGGGAACGAACACAGCCGTTACCTCGGGATCCATTTGATCATCCAGTTCGCGTCCAATCGTTCCCTGACCGGCAATAACGGCTGGATCATCAAAAGGATGAATGAATGTGAGTCCTTGGGCGGCCTCAATCTCCTTGGCTTTTTCAAAAGCGTCGTCGTAGGTATCTCCGTGGAGAAGGACCCCCCCACCCAGCGCAATAACAGCATCGACCTTAATCTTCGGAGTTGTTATCGGCATTACGATGACCGCACGAGCGTTGCGCCGTTTGGCCGCCAGAGCGACGCCCTGGGCGTGATTGCCGGCGGAGCTGCAAATGACCCCCGCTGCAATCGCGTCATCACTCAATGTGGAGAGTTTGTTGTACGCGCCGCGAAGCTTGAACGAAAAAACAGACTGCAGATCTTCGCGCTTCATTAGCACTTGATTGCCCAACCGCACAGAAAGATTCACGGCTTTTTCCAGCGGCGATACCTTCGCAACGTCGTAAACCGAGGCGGTATCGATCAGGTTCACATAATCGGTGGTGTTCATTTGACTCGTTAACTATTTCCAGTGCGCAGCAGAGATTAACGCATTGACGCCCATCTGAGTGATTGTTTTCGACAAATTAGCGTGCGACTCGAAATCGAATGTGGATGAATCGGCTGGATTGATGGTTTTGAACGATCACTTTGGGATCGCCACAGTATGACCGCGCAGTCAGCATTTGTTTTGCAAAACGACCAAATGTTTCAGGGAGCAATCACAGAAAATATTTCTGCGTTCTCGATGGCGCCGGATATGGCTCGCGTTCGCACGGCGGCCATCCAGGCGGAGTGTTGGTTAGATATCCAAAATTTACCGCCGCGGACGGAAACCTTGATCGGTGATTCAGGTGCCGGCCTGTCCGGCGGCCAGATCCAAAGACTGACGCTAGCGCGTGCGCTGTATCGACGCCCACGGATATTATTTCTAGATGAGGCAACCAGTCACCTGGATGTGACGACAGAGAGAAAAGTATTAGGCAACATTGCGGCACTGAATATCACCATAATCAGTGTTGCCCATCGGCCGGACGCCATCGCCTTGGCTGATCAGGTCATTGATTTAGGGTCTGTTACAGACAGTGATAAATGAAAACAATAGCAATCAATCGCTCGGCCTCCCATAATCCGGCAGATGACTATGAATGTCACCAGACGAGAGCTTTACCCTGAGATTGCACCGAACGTAACGGGTTTTCTTGAGGTAGGGGACGGACACTCAATTTACTACGAAGAGTCGGGCAACCCACGTGGCAAGCCTGCAGTGTTTCTTCATGGGGGCCCCGGTGGCGGATGCACAGGCGCTATGCGGCGGTTTTGGAACCCGGAGTTTTATCGGATCATTCTCTTCGATCAACGTGGCAGCGGGAAGAGCACCCCACATGCCAGCCTGGAAAACAATACGACCTGGGATCTGGTCAACGATATTGAAATCTTGCGCGCGGCACTACAGATTGAAAAATGGCAGGTTTTTGGAGGGTCCTGGGGAAGTACTCTTGCATTGGCCTACAGTCAGTCGCACCCCGAGCGTGTCACGGAAATCGTACTGCGCGGCATTTTCATGTTGCGTAAAAAGGAAATTGATTGGTTCTACCAACATGGAACCAGCGAATTGTTCCCGGAAAGGTGGCAATATTATTTGCGCCCCATTCCTAAGTCTGAGCAAGATGACCTGTTACACGCCTATCATCGTCGCTTAACCAGCGACGATCCAGTCGTCAGGATGGAGGCCGCCAAGGCGTGGTCGACTTGGGAAGGGTCTACCAGCACCCTATTGCCCAACGAGGAAATTGCCGCAGAATTTGAGGCGGACGACATGGCATTGGCGCTGGCGCGAATTGAGTGTCACTACTTTGTCAATAACGGTTTCATGGATGACAACCAGCTGATCAACAATATCGATCGCATTCGACAGATTCCGGCGGTTATCGTGCAGGGTCGCTACGATGTTGTATGCGCGCCGATATCTGCGTGGGAACTGGCCCAGGCTTGGCCGGAGGCCGACTTGCGTATGGTGCATGACGCGGGTCATGCGGCATTTGAGCCAGGCAATACACACGAATTAGTACAAGCCACTGATAGGTTCGCGAAATGAGCAAACTCCTTATTACGAACGCGCAGCTCGTCAATGAGGGCGAGACGCGAGATGCCGACGTACTTATCGTCGGTGAACGAATCGAAAAAATTGGCTCGGGCCTCATGGCAGATGGCGACACAACTGTCATCGATGCGTCCGGCAAGTTTTTGATGCCTGGCATGATTGACGATCAGGTGCACTTTCGTGAACCTGGACTGACACACAAAGGTGATTTGGCGACAGAGTCCGCCGCGGCCGTTGCGGGCGGCATTACCAGTTTCATGGATATGCCTAACGTTAATCCGAAGACAACAACGCGCGAAGCCCTGGCAGATAAGTACGAACTCGCAAAGGGTCGCTGCAGAGCAAACTACGGTTTTTATCTCGGCGCGACGAACCGAAATATTGAAGAGATAAAAGCGTTGCAAGTTGGCGAAGGGTGCGGCATTAAGGCGTTTATGGGCGCATCGTTCGGCGATATGTTGGTGGATGATCCTGAAGCGCTGGAGCTCTTATTCGAGCACGCGCCGGTCATCGTTCTAACTCATTGCGAACATTCACCGACCATTCGTGACAATGAGGCGAAAGCAAAGGCTGAGTATGGCGAGGATGTGCCCATGTCGGAGCATCCCAATATCCGTTCTGCCAATGCATGTTTGTTGTCATCAAGTCAGGCGGTTGACTTGGCTCGTCGTCATGACGCGTTATTACACGTTTTGCATCTGACGACAGCGATCGAAATGGGTCTGTTCACTAAAGGACCGCGGCAAGGTAAGCGTATTACCGCAGAGGCCTGTGTGCATCACTTATGGTTTGAGGAAAGTCGTTACGCCGATCTTGGCGCAAGCATTAAGTGCAATCCGGCAATCAAAACTGAAGCTGATCGGGATGCGCTCGTCAAAGCGGTTGTAGAAGATCGCATTGACATCATTGCGACAGACCACGCGCCGCATACGATTAGCGAGAAAGGAAAGTCTTACTTCAAATCTCCGGCAGGGATCCCCTTGGTCCAGCACGTCATGTTGTGTCTTTTCGATCTTGTCGGTGAGGGCAAGTTTAGTTACGAACGAATTGTGGATAAGACCAGTCACGCGGTCGCGGATATTTTTGGCGTTGTCGATCGTGGCTATGTCAGAGAAGGATATTTCGCTGATCTCATCATTATGGATCCCGACAAGCCAAGCTTAGTCACCGATGCTAGTCTGTTGGCGAAATGCCATTGGTCGCCCTTTACTGGATATACGTTCCGCTCGACGGTGGACACAACGATCGTTAATGGGTCGATTGCGTATCAGGACGGATTACTCACTGGCGATCAGTTGGGCCAAAAAATGGAGTTTAATCGGGCGCGATAGCGCGTTTGACGAACGCCCGCGAGTGAACAATATGTCGTTGAATTCAAAAAATTGCTGTGATCAAACGCAAACCGTGCAAAATGGTTTACTTTCCGGCCGATCCCGCTATCCTACGGAAAATAAATGGCAACGGCGATGTTCGCCAGACAGCAGGAGCGCCGTCCGCGTGCCACGCGAATGAAGCCAACTGATACATCAAATCCTGATTATTTTCACAAGGTAGTCGACTGTCAGTGGGCTTGCCCTGCTCATACCGATGTTCCTGGATATATCCGTCTCATCGCTCAAGGCGAGTTTTCTGACGCCTACATGCTCAACCGGGAATCGAACGTATTTCCGGGCATTTTGGGACGTGTATGTGATCGACCCTGCGAACCTGCCTGTCGTCGCGGCAGAGTGGAAGATAAACCGGTCGCGATCTGCCGTTTGAAACGAATCGCTGCGGATCATCGTGACGACATCACGGACCGCTTGCCCCAGGCACCCAAGGAATCCAATGGTAAAAAAGTCGCACTGCTTGGCGCAGGCTGTGCCTCACTTGGCGTCGCGAACGATTTGTTGCCGTTGGGCTACGAAGTCACGATTTTCGAGGCATTGTCGATGACCGGCGGTTTGATGCGAACCAACATTCCGCAATTTAGGTTACCGCCCGCCGTGCTTGACGAGGAAATTGGCTACATCATTGATATGGGCGCCGACGTCAAAATGAATCACCGCATCGAGAGCATGAAAGAGCTGCTGGATGAGGGCGGATTCGACGCGGTATTTGTGGGCACCGGAGCGCCGCGTGGTAAGGAGCTAAAACTACCCGGACGGTACGATTCGGATAATATTTATATTGGTATCGACTGGTTAGAATCGGTCGCGTTCGAGCACGTTAAAGAGATCGGCGAGAAAGTCCTGATCATCGGTGTAGGCAATACCGCAATGGATTGTTGTCGCACGGCACTTCGCATCGGCGCAAAAGAAGTCAAAGTTATGGCGCGCAAGCCGCGCGGCTTCTTTAAGGCGTCTGAGTGGGAATTAGATGACGCAGAAGAAGAGAATGTTGAAATAATGATCAACCATTCGCCGAAAGAATTCGTCATCGAAGATGGCAAGCTAGTCGGCATGAAGTTCGATCAAATGGAATACAACATCGATGAAAATGGTCGCATCGACCGTGGCACGTCGGTCGGTGAAGTGATCATTCCCTGCGACGACGTCATCCTCGCGATTGGGCAGGACAACGCTTTTCCTTGGATTGAGCGAGATGTCGGTATCGAGTTTGACGAGTGGGAATGTCCGGTCGTTGATGAAGTGACTATGATGTGCTCTCGAGATGGTGTGTTTTTCGGCGGTGACTCGGCATTTGGACCGAAGAATATTATTTGGGCGGTAGCGCACGCACATGAAGCGGCAATTTCGATCGACAAATATTGCCAGGGCGGTTCAATGCATGAGCGCCTACCGCGCGGCGTCAATTTAAGCAGTCAGAAGATGGGCATCCACGAATGGAGCTTCTCGAACGACTACGATCCGGCTGAACGACGTTTGATGCCGCATGTCGATTTGCGTGAACGCTTCAAGAAATTGAATATCGAAGTCGAACTTGGTTTTACCGTCGAGCAAACGATAAAAGAAGTGGAGCGTTGTCTCAATTGTGACATTCAGACCGCCTTCGTCGCCGATCTGTGCATCGAATGCGATGCGTGCATCGATGTATGTCCGGTCAATTGCCTTACGATGACCGAAAACGGCCCAGAGGATGAACTGCGTACCCGACTTTCGGCACCAGCCGAGAATGTCGAACAGGATTTGTATGTATCCGCTGGGCTGCCACAAACGGGTCGGGTTATGGTCAAGGACGAAGACATCTGCGTACATTGCAGTCTTTGTGCGGAGCGTTGTCCTACCGGTGCATGGGATATGCAGAAATCCGAAATTTTGATACCACAGGTAGCTGATCAGCCTAGTCCTGAGGCGCGGCTCAGGGTCGTCGGCGAATAAGCTAATCGAAAGATCAAAATTATGTGCCCGCGCATCGCAAATCCCCTCAATTCTTCGAGTCACCTTTAGAGCTATTCAATCGTGCCTACCGTAAACGACGTCGTTATAAAGATTGGTACCGTCAACGGTACTGGTTCGGCCAGTGCCAACGGCTTATTGATGAAAGCAATTTTCCGTATGGGTATTCCTGTCGTCGGAAAAAATTACTTTCCGTCCAACATTCAAGGTTTGCCAACGTGGTATGAAATTCGCGTTACTGGTGCTGGGCACCGGGCTCGTGCCGACAGAGTCGACTTGATGATCGCGATGAATGCGCAAACTTATGTTGAGGATCTTGCTGCAGTCACCCCTGGCGGATGGTTGCTTTATGACTCAACCTGGCCGAGAAGTCGGCTCTTGGATCGGAAAGAGATCAATGTGCTGGGTGTCCCGCTTTCCAGAATGTGTAATGAGCACTTCGATACGGTGCGGTCGCGAATACTGATGAAGAACATCGCCTATGTCGGCGTCGTCGCGGCCTTACTTGATATCGATCTTGAAGTAATTACCGAACTTCTAAATCAGACCTTTGCCTCTAAGAAACAATTGGTGCAATCGAATCTTGAGGCTATTCGTCTGGGATTCGACTACGCAAACGAAAATTTCGTATGCCCGTTGCCGACGAAGGTCGAGGCGATGGACAAAACCAAAGGTCATATCGTCATCGATGGCAACACCGCCGCAGGCCTGGGGTGTGTCTATGCGGGTGCGACGGTCGGCGCTTGGTATCCAATTACGCCATCGACCTCATTGATGGATGCATACACCGCTTTCTGTAAGCAGTATCGAACAGACGAAGAAAGCGGCGAGAACAAATATTGCATCATTCAGGCTGAAGATGAATTGGCTGCGGTAGGCATGGTTCTCGGCGCCTCCTGGAATGGTGCGCGGGCGTTTACGCCAACGAGCGGCCCTGGAATTTCTCTAATGAGTGAATTCATTGGTTTCGCCTACTACGCCGAGGTTCCCGCGGTGATTTTCGATGTGCAGCGAACGGGGCCATCAACCGGAATGCCGACGCGCACACAACAATGCGATCTGATGATTTGTGCCTATGCATCGCATGGCGACACAAAACATGTGCTGTTGTTTCCAGCTAATCCGGAAGAGTGTTTTCATATAGCAGCGACCGCTTTCGATTTAGCAGAACGTTTGCAGACGCCGGTTATGGTTCTTACCGATCTGGATATTGGGATGAACGATTGGATGTGCCCGGATTTGGAATGGGACGAGAGCTACGTTCCGGACAGAGGTAAAGTTCTTGGCGCCGCAGAGCTCGAAGAGATGGAGAAATTCCATCGTTACCTCGATGTCGATGAAGATGGTATCCCGTATCGAACCTTGCCGGGGGTACACCCAAAAGGGGCCTACTTCACACGCGGATCTGGACACACCAAGTACGGTGGCTATACCGAAGATGCTGCAGAATACCAGGATGTAATCGATCGCTTGCTTGGCAAATGGGAAACAGCGCGCACGCTCGTGCCTGAAGCAGAAATTGAGTATTCGAAATTTAACAAACAGGCAATTCTGACCTTGGGTAGTTGCGACGGCGCGGCCAAAGAGGCATTGGTTGATTTGCAGGAAAAGAACATTGGCCTTAACTATTGTCGTGTCAAAGCGTTTCCGTTTACGGCTGCTGTTGTTGATTTCATAGACAAACATGAGCGTGTATATGTGCTGGAACAAAACCGAGACGCGCAATTTAGGTCACTTCTGTTGTTGGATGCCAACGCCGACCCGAAGAAACTGATTTCAATGCTGCATTACAATGGCATGCCGCTAAGCGCAAATTTCGTCGTCGATCGAGTGCTCACTGAAACATCCAAGGGGCAAGTTGCCTAGAACGGATTCTAAGAGACTAAAGTATGAGTTACATATCCAAGCCGAAAGTTTCCCATCCCAAAATGCCGCGCAACAAACTCGGTCTCACGGCGCGAGATTATGAGGGTACGGTATCGACGCTATGCGCAGGTTGCGGCCATGACTCAATTACAGCCGCCATCATTCAGGCAGTATTTGAACTAGGCATCGAGCCGCACATGCTCGCGAAGATGAGTGGTATTGGTTGTTCATCAAAAACGCCGGCATATTTCGTCAGCCAATCACACGGATTTAATTCGGTGCATGGGCGCATGGCATCGGTCACAACAGGCGCAAATGCTGCAAACCGTGAGTTGACCTATATCGGCGTGTCGGGCGATGGCGATTCGCTATCCATTGGGATGGGGCAGTTCGCACATGTCATTCGCCGCAATTTGGATATGTGCTACGTCATCGAAAATAACGGCGTCTACGGTTTGACCAAGGGTCAGTACTCGGCATCGGCAGATGTCGGTAGCGTGGCAAAGAAGGCGGCGCCAAATCGACAAATGCCCATCGATCCGGTAAGCACTGCTATCGGTCTTGGTGCGACTTATATCGCGCGCAGTTTTTCCGGTGACAAGCAACAGCTTGTCCCATTGATTAAGGGTGCATTGACGCATAAAGGTTTCGCACTTTTGGACGTCATCAGCCCTTGTGTCACGTTCAACGATAACGAAGGCTCGACGAAGAGCTACGCACACACGAGAGAAAATTATCATCAAGTTATCGGTGCCGATTTCGTTGCGCCGAGAGAAGAAATCGTTGCGTCCTACAATGAAGGCGAGGCGATGCCGGTCAAGCTTCACGATGGCAGTCGAATCGTTCTACGAAAATTGGATGATCAATACGACCCCACCAGCCGTGCGGCTGCGTTTTCTTTTCTTCGCGACAGCATCAATAAAGGCGAGATCATCACGGGTCTTCTTTATATAGATGAAGGGATGCATGACATGCATGTGGATGCGGGAACGATCAGTACGCCGCTATCGAAGTTGCCATTCGAAAGCTTGAATCCCGGCCCTGAAAAACTTGCTGCACTGATGGATCGCTACCGATAGCGGCAATTTCGCTAGTTTGAGTGTTTGCGACACACATGCGGCAAGAGCTAGGCATCCTAATTTGCTAGTATGGCGGTCGAAGTCCTAGTTGAATCAACCATAAATTTCGAGGGGCGCCACGATGAATAACACCAGACGTCGTTTTATCAAATCAGGTTTGCTCGGTAGTGCTGTGGTGGCTGCTGGGTGTACGACCGAAGTAGCCGTTGAAGAGGCATCGAGTGCCGAACCGTGGCGGTCTCTGCGAATTCTCATTTTGGGTGGGACCGGTTTTATTGGCCCGCACATGGTCAAGGAAGCGCTACGACGGGGTCACACGGTAGAGTTATTCAATCGCGGCCGTACTGACAGTGAATTGTTTCCTGATCTCAAACTATATGTTGGTGATCGCAATGGTGGTCTTGATTCACTTGAAGGCGGTGACTGGGACGTCGTGATCGATAACTCTGGTTACGTACCACGGCACGTAGAAGATTCAGCACGCCTGCTTGCGTCAGTGGTGTCGCACTACGTTTATATTTCGACGATTTCTGTTTACGGAGATATGTCGGGGCCGGTTGACGAAGATACTGCGGTTGGCGTCCTCGAAGATGAGAGCGTAGAGGAAGTGACCGGCGAAACCTATGGTCCTCTTAAGGCTTTGTGTGAGCAGCGAGTTTTGCAGGAAGTGGGCGCAGACAGAACAACGATTCTTCGCCCAACTTACATTTGTGGTCCGGGCGATCGAACCGATCGTTTCAGCTACTGGCCGATACGAACAATGCGTGGCGGCGAGATGTTGTGGCCGGGTACACCTGTCGATGATATTCAGATTATTGACGTTCGCGATTTGGCTAATTTCACCGTGGACAGCATTGAACAAAAAATCCTGGGCGTTTTTAACACGGTCACGCCAAAAGGTGTTTACAAAATGGGAGACTTGCTCGCAGACAGTCTCGCGGTAACGGCTGCGGAGGTGACACCCACCTGGGTGGCGACCAGTTTTCTGAATGAGCACGAAGTTGCAGCCGGTGGAGGACTGCCAATTTGGGAAGATCCTGAAGGCGAAGGCGCGCCATTGATGGTTGTTGATGGCAGTCGGGCGGCCGCGGCGGGACTCGTCAATCGACCAACCCGTGAAACTACGCGAGATACAATTGCCTGGTGGCGAACGTTGCCGGCTGAGCGCACGGAAACGGTTCGCTCAGGTTTGAGCGCGGAAAGAGAAGCGGAAGTTTTGGCGCTTTGGGATTCGACACAGGCCTAAGCAAGCTGACGATTGGATTCGTCTTGTTATAGGGTCACGGTCAAGATTCTGGCTCTGATTGCTGCGCTTGCAAAGACGGTCCTTCCTCCATCGTTGTGAGGAGCGAAGTGACGTAGCACCCCAGTTTTGTTTGTCACCGATTGGATTGCGTCGCTGCGCTCGCAAAGACGACCTCTCTCCATCATTGCGCGGAACGAAGTGACGCGGCAATCCAATTTTGTCTGCCGCCGGTGGGATTACTTCGCTGCGCTCGCGACGACAGCGCCTCTGATAGGTCTTGCTGGAAGGTGGCCTGAAAATGACGCTAACTAACGTCAATTTCACACATGAAACCCAGAATAAACTCCATAGCCAATCCGCCCTGCAGCTAAGCCATTGAATTTTAAGTATTTGACCAATCAATAATTTTGGCCCAAATTGCATCCAATCGGTCGCATTCGTGCATCTGATCAATGAAAAGCGGCTAAAACAATCGCAACGATAATTGGAGTTTGTAATGAACGAAGACGTTTACATACCGATGGTGCTTTTTGGATCAATGACGGTAATTTTTGTTGCTTGGCAGTACTACCGCTTCAGATCTCGCCTTGAGACTCAGCATACTTTTAGATTAGCGCTTGAAAAGGGATCTGAGTTGAGCCCGGAATTCATTAAACAACTAGGTGAGCCGGCGCGAAATAAAGACCATGATCTCAGGCGTGGCCTGGTTGCCTTGGCATTTGCACTTGGATTCGCGACGCTCGGAGCGGCGATTCCCGACCCTGAGGCGACTCCGGTAATGCTGGGTGTGGCGGCCTTTCCGTTTTTCATTGGCATAGCCTTTATCATCATGCATCGCTTTGGGAATCAGAACGAATCTTAGCAGTCAGCGAGAAACAGGGAGCACCAGGTCAAAGTGACAGTGATCTGGTTGCTCAGGCGGTCGCGCAGCAAGACGCCAATGCATTTGGTGAATTGGTGCGTCGCCACCAATCGCAAGTCAGAATTTTTCTGCGCAAGTTGTCGAGAGACTATGTTCTTGCAGACGATCTCGCGCAGGATGCTTTTTTACATGCCTGGAACAAGTTGCATACGTTTTCTGGCAAAGGCTCGTTTATCGGTTGGTTGCTCAAGGTTGCCCACACGACATTCTTACAGTCGAAGAGAAAATCGAACTGATACGACGACATTATTCAAGAAGTTGGAGTTGACGCCGATGCTCACGGCGGCAGGCATACCGAGCATTCGGACGAAATTTCAGATTTAGACAGGTTTTTGGCAGTATTATCAGAAGAAGAGCGAGCGATCATGATTCTCTCTTATGCCTGCGGGCTGTCACATGAGGAAATCGGTGACGCCGCGGGTATGCCGATCGGAACTGTTAAATCAATTATCTTTCGTGGCAAAGAGAAAGTCAGGGAACGTTTTGGAATTGAAGATCATAAATATGGCTGAAAAACTGAAAGACGAGTTGGATTTGAGCCTCGAGTCACTGTTTGGGTCTGAACCCATTCACGATGACGGATTTTCTGTGCGGATTGTCCCCCGTGTCCGACGACAGATGTGGGTATGGCGCCTGTCTATGCCTATCGCTCTTTTGGCGGGGGCCATCATCGGGGCGAAACCATTGATGGAACTGGTGGGTTTCGTTCCGAAACTGCTGGGATCGGTACCTGTAGAGTTTTTCGTGGCAGACAATCTGCCGACTATTGATGCGCCCCAGATTTCAACGCTCATCATGGGTATCGCATTGCTCGGAATGGTCATGATCGTTGGCCAGATGCTCGAAGAAACGTAACTGGGTGCTGCTGATCGGCAGCACATCAAACTGTTTTTAAAATACATTGAACACTGCATTGTCACGCCTTGCGGTGTCGTATACATTCGGGCAATGAGCCTGCGAGCACAAGTCGAAGAATTATTGCCAAACTGGGAGCGGTGGTATCCGAGTCTCTTCGATGCGGCCAACGATCTGGGTTTGATCAGGGCCGAAATCTGCGACCCCAATTCTCTTTTGCTCACCCGCCGACATTCCAAAGTTCGGCAGCAGGCAGCCGAAGCGCATCGCGAAAAGTGGGGCGGGCAGGACGAGGAAGCTATTCCTCTCAAACGTTCGAAGGTAACTCGCAGATAACGCTGGCTCGGCAACAGACACACAACCAGAACGGGCACAGTTTATGCAATTCAATCTTGACGACGTACGCGAGCAATTTCCTGCGCTCCCAATCACTGATGGCAATGTGCCAAGAATTTATTTTGACAACCCAGCCGGGACACAGGTGCCTTTGGGCGTCCTAGACAAGATGCGCGAGTGCCTCGTCGAGTCCAACGCGAACATTCAGGGCAACTTTCGCACGTCAGATTTAGTCGATGCGACCATTGCTGAAGCACATCAGGCGATGGCAGATATGCTAAATGCGCCCTCAGCGGACGAAATCGTGTTCGGCCAGAACATGACGACCATAACCTTGCACTTATCCAGATCAATTGGGCGGTTGTTGAGTCCCGGCGATGAGATCATTCTGACGAGAATGGATCACGACGGAAACGTAGGTCCGTGGTTAATGCTCGCCGAAGACCTGGGCCTGGAAGTAAAGTGGTTACCATTCGATACCGAAACCTTCGAATTCGATTTAGCAGCACTTGCTGAATTGCTCACTTCACGCACCAGGCTCATCTGCGTTGGCGGTGCGAGCAACCTGCTCGGCACGATAAATGATGTGAAGCAAATTTGCGCGAAGGCGAGAGAAGTCGGTGCGTTGTCATACGTTGACGCCGTCCAGTCTGTGCCGCACGTATCCACCGACGTTCAGGACATCGGCTGCGACTTTTTGGTTTGTTCTGCGTACAAGTTTTTCGGGCCACACCAGGGGATTCTATGGGGTCGACGGGAGATCCTGGAGAAGCTCACACCCTATAAAGTCAGACCTGCCCCGACTGCGATACCGGGGTGTTTGGAAACCGGCACGCAATCACACGAGGGAATGGCCGGAACATTGGCTGCCGTCGATTATTTTGCATGGATTGGCGAGACCATGGCACTCGATTACCATGATCACTACCGCCACTTTTCAGGTCGGCGGCTATTCGTGCACGCTGCAATGGACTGCCTGTTCGATTACGAAAAGACCCTGGCGGAGAAACTTCTTAACGGCTTGCAGAGCCTGCCGGGCGTCCGTGTACACGGAATTACGTCGCCCGACGCGTTGGAACGTCGTGTGCCAACCGTTTCTTTCAGCGTCGATGGTCTTGATCCTGAAAAAATTGCAGCAGACCTAGCATCTCGCAATATTTTTGTGTGGAACGGTCACATGTACGCAGTCGAGGCAGCAAAAGCGCTCGAGATTTACGATTCAGGTGGAGCGGTTCGGGTAGGCCCAGTGCACTACAATAGCGTTGCTGAAGTTGAGACGGTGTTGAATGCGCTTGAAGATATTCTGCCGCGGGCGAACGCTGCCTGAATCATTGTTGGCAGATCGCATATGCTATCGAGGTCTTGTCGGAGCATTTATTGTCAACAATGAATTGTATATTTTGTACTATCTCGCTGCGGTTCCGTATTACTTTGATAAACACCTTGTGGAAGCGCAGCGGGCTATTCAAAGCGCCGTGTTGAGTCAATAAGCATAAGCCAGCGGTGTTGCCATCGAATATGAGGTATTGATCGGTAGCGGCTTTGGATGCATTGCTGATATTCACATCCATATCGAGCGCGGTTACTACCTGAATGTACGCATGAGTTTCTGAGTAAAGGCTTGTATGCTTCAACAGGAGCCTATGGAGGCTGTGCAAAAACACCCTGCGCGTCATTGCGAGCGTAGCGAAGCAATCCATAAAGCGTTGATTTCACTGGATTGCTTCGTCGGCTACGCCTACTCGCAATGATGATAGTGCTCTTTCACACAGCCCGTTATGGCTCCCTTTTTTATTTTGAGAGATGAAAATTGTCCGATACAGCTGAGAATCAAGTAAACGCCCCTGTGCAGCGATACCAGATTGTTGGTCGTATTTTGGGTCCCACTATATTTGTGCTTATGCTGGTCAGTGATCAGTGGCAAACGGCAATGAGCGTCGAGGCATGGCGAGCTGCCGCTATTGGTCTCTGGATGGCTGTTTGGTGGGCGACAGAAGCGGTACCGGTGCCGGTAACCGCTTTGCTGCCGATCGTCGTATTCGATCCGCTCGGAATCGCATCGATTCGCGATGCAGCCGCGCCGTATGCTCACCCGACAATCTACCTATTCCTGGGTGGTTTCATCCTGGCGCTTGCACTGGAACGTTGGAATCTTCACCGGCGCATAGCACTTTCAATTCTAGACAAAACAGGAACGGACGGTCGTCGCTTGATCGGCGGCTTCATGTTGGTTTGTGCATTGTTGAGTATGTGGATGACGAATACGTCTACCACAATGATGTTGCTACCCATCGTTCTTTCAATCGTTGCTGTCATTCGTGACAACGTCACGGATCTGTCGGATAAGGACCGAGAAAATTTTCAGATCGCCATGCTGCTTGGTTTGGCTTATTCCGCCAGTATAGGCGGGCTGGCCACACTGATTGGCACTCCACCCAATGCGTTGTTGGCTGGATTCATGGCTGAGAACTACGGGCTCGAATTGAGTTTTGCACGCTGGATGTTAGTCGGTGTTCCGGTCAGTGCTGTGATGTTGCCCATTGCGTGGTTTGTTTTGACTCGATATTTGTATCCAGTGAACGTGCCGGCCAGTCAAGCCGTGGACGATCACTTACGAAAACTTCATAAACAACTTGGTCCAATAACGACGCCAGAACGACGTGTCGCGATTATATTCGTGACTGTTGTAGCTTCATGGATGTTTCGCAAGCCGGTGACAGAGTGGTTAGGCATATCTGGAGTATCCGACGCCGGCATTGTCATGACCGCCGCACTATTGTTGTTCCTTTTGCCAAGCGGCAAGAAGTCATCGGCACAACTAATGACCTGGCAAGACATGGCGCGCTTACCCTGGGGTGTGCTGATTTTATTTGGTGGCGGTTTAAGCCTTGCAATGGCGGTGTCCGACTCAGGCCTTGCCCTTTGGCTAGGTCAGCAACTTGCACCACTCAATGCCTGGGGGACGGCTGTTCTGGTGGTCGCTTCGGTTGCATTGGTGATCTTTCTGACCGAGCTCACCAGTAACTTAGCGACGACCGCCACCCTATTGCCAGTAATGGGCGCGATCGCTATTCAGGCAGGACTGCCACCGATGGTGCTGGTTGTGCCAGTAACCATTGCGGCCAGTTGTGCATTCATGTTGCCCGTGGCAACGCCGCCAAATGCAATAGTATTTTCGACCGGTAAGCTCAGTATTCCACAAATGGTGAAGGCTGGAATTGTGCTGAATATTATCGGCATTATCATCGTGTCGCTCGCAGCGCTCAATCTGGCTCCAATCTTGATTGACTAGTGTCACGTTTATAGTGGTTGGTGATATGAGGCAGAGCAGTTTCAGTTGCGGGATCGCGTCAAGCGCTCGTGGTCATACCTGGATCAAACTTAATATGGAATTTCGCCAAACAAGTATCTGGCGTGAAGAGTGGCGCCGCGCCGCTAAGCGTTGTTCAATTCGCGACCAGCATTTTGTCGAGTTGTTCGCGAACTTTCATATCCCAAAACTCACCTACTTTTTGGCCTGCAGGCAGATCGGTGGATTTTCGTTTCCACGCTATGCGACCGTCCGCACCGGCAATCATTAGGCCGGGAATGAAATCAACACTGTAGGCGTCGCCGATCGAGTCACCTTCCATTACGGATACTTGCTCGAAATTCAGCGTCTTGGTATAGGCAGCGGGATCACCTGCGCCGCGTTCTTTGTGATTAATCAAAACGACATTGATTTTATCAGTGCCATAGTCTTTCTGGATATCTTCCAGAAATGGCATGAAGGCTTTGCAATAGGGGCACCAGGTTGCCCAGAAAACCATGACGGTGGGTTTGCCATCGATAACTGCAGGGAAACTGACGTTTGCACATACCTCATCCACGCCTTCAAATGGTGGAGCGATATCACCGACTTCAACGGCGAATGTGAGACTTGAAAAGCTGAATAAAGCGATGAATAACGCAATTCGGTGCAACATTGATTAACTCCCCTGGAGCAAAATTATTCCCTAACTATAAAGACAACTTTTACTGACCTTTATTACAGATGCAGGTCAGCCAGCCGTCAGTGGGGTCAGAGTACCACTCTGACCCCAAATGTTGAGTCTCGCTTGCGAGTTGTGTATCGCTCTGCGACCATTAGTCACTAGGTGACCTAGCCAACAAAGGGTGCGTGAATGCGTGCGAGAGTTAGTCGAGCGACCGAGGTGCTCTGCATATTACCGGCCTTTTTTCTATTGCTTGCCTGCACGCCTCCCGAATTTAGCATTACCGAGGAAGAAGGCGAAAGACCGATCATTTATGGATTCGGCAGCCCGGCAACTGTGGAAGAAATTGCGGCGTGGGACATTGATGTGCGCCCGGATGGTAAAGGCTTGCCGCCAGGGTCAGGTACTGCTGCGAAAGGCTCAGAAATCTACGCGTTAAAGTGCGCTGCATGTCACGGTGCCAACGGCGAGGGCGGGCTAAATGATCGTTTGGTTGTAAGTTCGCCGGATGAACAGTTTCCGGATTCTAGTGATGCCAATAGTTGGCAACATCGGACCGTCGGAAATTATTGGCCGTATGCGACAACACTCTTCGATTACATTCGGCGCAGCATGCCGTTCACGCTGCCGGGTTCTTTGCAAAGTGACGAGGTCTATTCTCTGACAGCGCACCTATTGCATCTCAATCACATTATTTCTGAGTCGGATGAAATGAACGCTACGACATTGCCAAAAGTGGTGATGCCCGCGCATGGAAAGTTTGTTCTGGATGACCGGCAAGAACATCAGGAGGTGCACTGATGATCGACGATAAAAAGAACGACATTAAGGCAGAGCCGAAAGAGCAGGCGATGAATGTCACTCGGCGTGCCGCTTTGGTCGGTATGGCGGGCGCGGCAGGTACAGTTCTCGCCCGCACGGCCAGCGGACAGGATGTGCAGGTTTCCAGTGGCAATAGACCGCGAGTACCCGACGATTCTTCAAAGGTTGTTGGAAAGCTAGCATCGGAATTCGGCGAGCGATCGTCATTTGAAATGTTGGAACGAGTGACCGGGTTTTCGCGCAGCAGTTCTGAAACGCCGTTGCAAAATTTGCATGGAACCATTACACCGGCAGCGCTGCATTTTGAGCGACACCATGCGGGCGTTCCGTTAATCGATCCAGACCGACACAAGCTGGTCATACACGGGATGGTTTCGCGACCACTGACGTTAACGGTTGCAGAGCTCAAGCGGTTTCCGTCGGCCAGCCGAATTTGTTTTCTTGAATGTTCGGGCAATCTTTTTCACAACGCACCCGAGGATACGACAGCGCAACTCATAGCCGGCATGACCAGCCAAAGCGAATGGACGGGTGTCATGCTGTCAACAATTATGCGAGAGGTCGGTGTCGATCCGAGGTCGAACTGGATGCTTGCCGAGGGCGCTGATGCGGCCGTCTTAACGCGCAGCATTCCAAAAGAGTTTTGGGATGAGGCGATGATAGTTTATGCGCAAAACGGCGAAGCTGTTCGGCCTGAAAATGGTTATCCGATTCGCTTTTTGAATCCAGGTTGTGAAGGTAATAGTTCTGTTAAGTGGCTGCGTCGTATCGAGTTCGGCGATCAGCCCTACATGACACGAGAAGAGACATCGAAATACACGGAGCCAGTGAAAGGCGGCGTGTCACGACAATTTAGTTTAACGATGGATGCGCGTTCGATCATCACCTACCCGAGTTATCCAAACACGGTCGAGAAAGGTTGGATTGAAGTGCAGGGTATTGCCTGGAGTGGGCGCGGCAAGATTGCGGCAGCAGAAGTGAGCACTGATAACGGACGGTCCTGGCATGCAGCTGCTTTGCAGGGCCCGGTTCTACCTAAAGCTCACGTCCGCTTTCGTCATATGTTCCAGTGGGACGGCAAAGAAACCGTTATTATGAGTCGCGCGATCGATGTAACGGGATATGTACAGCCGACGCGAGCTGAGTTCATGGCGGCTCGGGGCCCTGGGTCTGGGCCATATCATCGTAACCCCATTACAGGCTGGCGGCTGAAGGGTGGCGGCGATGTTGTTTATCGGGTGGAGGAATGGGGCTAGCCGATCGCGATTGGCAATGGCAGAATGCTACTCTCGTGGTTAGGCGTCCTGTTCGTTGATGGCGTAGGAGTGGCTTCGAGTCGCGAATGCTCAAATACCGCCGTTTCTCGAAAATTAAAATTTGCGCCCGTAGCTCAGCTGGATAGAGTACTTGGCTTCGAACCAAGTGGTCGGGAGTTCGAATCTCTCCGGGCGCGCCATTTAATTCAAAGTTAGATCAAGCGGTTAGCGTCGTCAGGCGTTAGCCGCTTTTTTCTTCAACATCACCAGTGCGGGAGATTTGCGGGACCCCTGTCCGTCGACCTTGTTTGCAGCCTCAATTAGCGTGCTCAACTCGGCCTGCGAATATAGAGTTTGTAAATCATTCCTCGCGCTGATCGAAAACTGTCATAAAAACAAAAAATTATGGAACCGTGATTGATTTAACTGCAGATCAGAATTCGGTACGGATATTTAATCTGACATATATATATTTGGCCCAACAGCAAGGTGCGTGTGCCGGGCGCTTTGCCCCAGAAGTCAGGGCTTGGGATGATAAAGTTTGGTAGAGGCGCTCATGACCCAAAGCAACACTGTTCGGTCACTCATTGGGAGGAAACGCAGATGCGTATTATAGGAATGATATTCGGAATATTTGTGTTAACTAACGGATACAGCCAACAGGAGTATCCGAACGTCGAGGGTGAAACGCTGCTTGAGGATGATCGCGTCGTCGTGCAGCGATTCGTGCTGGAACCGGGTGAGTGGGAAGGAATACATGAACATCCGGAGCATCAACTCGTCATCGTTTTGAATTCCACCAATGAACTTGTTTACCGCTATCGCGGATCAGAACGCGTGTTTGAACGCCCGGAAAACGACACCGTGCGTGCATTCTGGCGACCCGGTCCGGTTCACATGAGCGACGAACATGAATCCGGTAACACTGGATCTCGGCCATTGGAATGGATTGCAATTACGTTTAAGAAAGATTCGGTTACTACCGAAGACCCGCCAGCGCAATTCGTCGAATCAGAGAACGAATGAAATGAACAGACACAAGGTTCGTAGCAACATTACGTTGAAGCTACCGAAAAACGTCACTCGAAGAGATTTCGTCGGCGGCACACTACTTGGTGTTGGAACTAGTCTTCTGACCGCAGGCGCACCGGGACTACTTCGTTCTGCACATTCGCAATCTCGCCCTTCCTATGAACTTGTTGGTGCTGACTGGACGGGACCCGGCGGAATCGGGGACTACTCAAGTTCCAATGGCAACACTCATGAGGTTATTAATGCTGCTCACTCTTTGAGAGATGGTCATTGGGCGAGCGTGCCAGACTCCGCCGAGGACACAGGCGAAGAATACGACCTGGTGGTTGTCGGCGGGGGATTTGCGGGTCTGATGTCGGCGTACCAATTCCTGAAGGAAAGCGGTGACGACGCTCGTGTATTGCTTCTGGACAACCATTCAGTGTTTGGAGGAGAGGCGAAGCAGAACGAAGTTGATGTCGATGGTTATCGATTGCAGGCACCGCAGGGTTCGAACATGTGTTTGTGGCCAGCCCGTGTCATGTCAGACATGGGTTTCTTCTATCACCCCGTATGGGAGGAGGTTGGGCTTCCGATGGGTGATGAACCTGATGCGCCTACCTGGCTCGATACAGCGACTGGCAGCGATAAAGATCTTTCGTACCCAAAAGAACACTACGGGCCTATGATGATTTACCGCGATGAGGCAGATCAGGGCTACTTTTTCGAGGATCCGGACGATCCGGAAAAACTAAGGATGGCCAGAAATCCATGGTTATCCGGCTACGAAGAGATGAACTGGCCCGACGAATTTAAGAGGGAGCTTTCGCATCTGGATCAATTTCTGATCGAAGATCATCCGGATGATCTCAATGAATGGCTGGACAGCATGACCTATGCGGAATTTCTGACCAACCATGTCGGAGTTACCCGGCAGGATGTGTTCGAATTCCTAAGTCCAATGATTGCGTCATACGGGACGGGTCTCGGCTGCGACGCGGTTTCTGCACTTGCGGCAAAACACTATTTCGCGCCGGGTACGACAACTTCCGATGAAGCGGCAGCGGAGGAATCATCGGAGGCGTCATTCTATCCAGTCAGTTTCCCAGGCGGAAATACGGGAATCGCAAGGCATATGGTCAAGAAAATGCTCCCTGACTCGATCGAGGGCAATGCCACATTCGGTGACATACTCAACAGAAGAATCAATTTCGACGCGCTCGATCGACCGGAGAGAGACATTAGGATTCGTCTTGACTCGACGGTGGTTGACGTTCGCCACGATGGAACGCCAGATAGTGCAGATCGAGTGCAGGTATCTTATCTAGACAACAAGACTGGCGAGGTAAAAGTCGTCTCAGGAAAAACTGCTATCGTGGCTGGCGGACAGTGGATAAACAAACACGTCGTTCGCGATGCACCGAGCGAATTGCTCGACGCCATGGAAACTTTTCAACATGCGCCTATGCTCGTCGTCAATGTCGCTGTCAGACAATGGCGCTTCATGGAGAAGCGCGGCATCACATCGGCACGTTGGTTAGGTGAGAAAAGCTGGTTTACGAACATTCGTGCGCCAATGTCGCTTCACGGCGAGCACATGCCGCTAGACCCTGACAAGCCAACCGTATTGACGTTCTACATACCGTTTACAGATGGCGTATCCGACCAAGGTCATCCGTACGCCACACAGAGCCTGATCGCAAGAACCCAGCTATTTGCAATGCCGTATCGGCAGATCGAGACAAAAATCCGGAATCAACTCCAGACCACATTCGGGGATCATGGCTTTGATCACGAACGGGACATCAGCGCGATTATCGCCAATCGTTGGGGCCATGCTTATGTGATACCCCAGAAGGGTTTTTATCATGGGCTTGACGGCAAACCGCCTGCCCGTGACATCGTGCGTAAGGGCTACGGCAGGATTCGGTTCGCACATTCTGAACTGACCGGTGATCAATTGTGGTCAACAGCGTGTGAGGAGGGAGAGCGAGCGGCAAGACAGGTACTCGAAATCGTATAAACGGAAACCGTTGGCGTCGTGTCATCCACTGAGTATTGCGGGAGTTTTCGTAACTCGGCTATGCGTTGTTGTGCGTAGTAGGGCAATCAGCGCAACGAGCGCCCCAATAGTTCTTCAATTATTACAAATACTTACGGTTCAGCGAGCTAACTTCGAACCAAGTGGTCGGGAGTTAGAATCTCTCCGGGCGCGCCAATAGAAACAAAGGGTTTATCGTTTTCGGTAGACCCTCATTGCGAGTGCTCTTAGTGGACACGTCATATGCATGTGGGCTAATTAAGTACACGGCTAGTTTGGAGTCTGTAAGAGAGGGCAGAATTAAGTGAGCACGCGAACCTCTCGGAGCGCATCGAGGTGCAACGTGAACGTTTACAGCATATTGTCGATCAGAAATAAATTGGGGTCGAACCGAATTTCTTTCGGCGATCGGAACGTCAGCAACGAAAATACAGTGATGGAATGTCATGCTTAAAAAATATTGGAAGACCTCAGTCGACAGTTTGAGTCTTATTTGTAGACGTTCACATTGGCGATTTAAAGCTCGCGCAACTCGCCAGGGTCCACTCATTTACTTCTCTGAATAAATTCGTGTTGTCGATTTCCGGCCGTTCGCTAATCCAGCCGATGAGTGCCATTCCCCGGATAAGTAGAAACATGGGAAGCAACGTCAGATCGCGCTCGCTCAGCGCGCGGATGTCACGGTAGCCCGCAACAAGCGCTTGGCAGATATCTGGGAAACTAGGCTTTTCGATCTCCGCAAACACCGCCGTGGCCAGTTCGTACAGATGCCAGCCGTATCCGGCATCATCGAAATCGATAAGCGTTACACGGCCATCCTGGACAAGAACATTGGCGGGGTCGAGATCGGCATGAATCATGCCGAAATTGGTGCTCACAGTCTGGAAATCCCTAAGCACCTCCCGGATCTGGCTGCGGGTGCGTAGCAGTAACTCTGTATCGGCCCGATCCAAACCTGGATGCTCCCAAAAACGACCCCACACCGGGGCTTCCCCCAACAGGCCGTCACTGTCGTAGCTGGGCCGCTCAAAACCTGCTGGTGGCGTCCAGGAGCTTGACTGATTATGAATGGTGGCCGCAAGGGCGCCGATCTGATGAAAGCAGCGCTTGCGCTCCTCAAGAGTCGCATCCTCCCCCAAATAGTCACTGATCACTGTCCCCTCCACCCATTCGGTCATGCCCACATAGCGCTGCTCGCCAGTATTTGCTATGTCGACCTGGTGAAAATAGCGCGCGTCGTGAGTTAGCACTGGCGCCTGGGTGGCGATGCCGACTTTGGCCAAAGCACCTGTCCAGATCCGTTCCGAGTTAAGGCCGGCCAGTGTGTGATAGTCGGGGCGATGCAGGCGAAGGACGTAAGGGGCGCCGTCATCGCCATTGGTTACACGAAACGTTACGTTTTCGGAGATCATCACAAGCTCCGTCCGTGAAGGGTTGATCGGAAAGGCCTTCAGAGCCTCGACGGCGGCAGGCATGTAGCGGGCTGCAATAACATCATTATTCATTGATTGCGCTCATGACCTGGTCGAAGGCGACGAGGAATTCATCCGCATCGATGTCAGAAAAAACAAGGGGCGGGCGGATCTTCACGACATTATTCAGGGCGCCGTCGGTGTTTGTCAAAAAACCTTTTTCTTTCAAGCGGTTGACGATGTCTGACGCGAGCGCGGCATGGGCTTTCTTGGCCTCACTGGGGTGGATTATTTCCACAACCAGAAACAGACCCTGGCGGCGCACATCACCGATGAAATCGTAAGCCTGCTGCCGTTTGTCGAGTTCCATCTTCAGTCTCGCCCCGACCTTGCGGGCATTGTTGCACAGCTCGCCCCGCTCGATTTCATCCAATACCGCCATACCGACTGCTGCCTGTAGGGGGCTGGAAGCGCATGTGTTGAAGTAGCTGTTTTTTCCACGAAATCCATCAACAAGCATTTTGCTCGCCGTTGTCGCAGCCAGCGGCAGGCCATTGCCCATGGGCTTGCCAGTCACGATGATGTCCGGCGTGAAACCGCTGGCGTCGTAGCCCCACCATTGTCCGGTGCGACCATAGCCGGCCTGCACCTCGTCGGCGATAACCAGACCACCTGCATCGTGCCCCATTTTGGCGGCGCGTCGCATAAAGCCGCGAGGGATATCGGGCAGGCCTTCATTCGCCAAAATTGAACACATGATGAGTGCGCTGAATCCGGCGCCGGACTGTTGCAGGCCGTCGATGGCGGCGCGAACAGTGCGCAAATAAGCCTCGCCGATTTCTTCGTCGTCTGCTCCTTCAACCAGGGGGCGATACATCTCCGGGAAGGGAAAGGCTCTAATCTCATCGCTCTCACAGGATGTTCTGCCCATGTAGCTCAGCTGTCCGACGAAGGCGCTGCTGCCATGATAGGTGGAATCTGTGCAGACGATACCCCGCGTGCCTGTCGCGACACGGGCGATCTCGATGGCAACTTCAACGGCTTCAGTGCCGCTGCAGCTAAAGATCGCGCTCTCGATACCGTCGTGCTGAAGGCCCGTGAGCCGCTCAGCGAAGGACACGATGCCCTCATGCAAATAGCGGCTGTGGACATTGAGTGTCCCCTGTTGCCGGGCCATGGCCTCGGCGACGACCGGGTTTCCATGACCGACACAGGGCACATTGTTGTACATGTCGATATAACGCCGTCCATCGGCGTCGTAAAGGTAGGCACCTTCGCCGCGGACGATGTGCAGCGGCTCATCATAAAAAAGCTCTGCACCCACACCCAGGGCCTGCTCGCGGCGTAATAAAAGTGGCGAGTTTTTCATCAACTATTCTCTTAAACAAAAGGGAGTAAACGCAGCAGCTCGCTGACGCACATGTAGCCGGGCGTTCCGGCTACCGAGCCGCAGGGATAGGTGCTGGAGCCACAGATAGAAATGTTTTCGAATTCCCCGAACTGGTAGAAACGCCGCTTCGCATTGTCGGAATATTGCCGATCGAAATAACTTTGCCCCTCGACGAGCATGGTGTGCTCAATGTTGCCGCCGGGAAAGCCGAAGGTCTGTTGCAGGTCCCGGGGTGTGAGCAGCCGGGACCAGACGCAGTCTTCGGGATTGGCGACATAGCGAAGTATGAACTCCTTCACCTCGGCTTCCACGTCCTGCAATTGTTCTCCGGTTTTTCCAAGAGCGAGATTCTTGAAGAACACCGCGATCTGGTCATAGGGCTCATTGAGGCCCATCTGACGCATGGCAGCGCCTTCGCAGTAGACCTGGAAAAAGCTCGGTACGAAGTCTTCCCCTTCCAACACCGCCAGGGTCGCCGCCTCAAAATCGGCTGTCGTATCCACAGCAAAGAAATAGCGAAACGCCGTGTCGGATTCCGGGGCTTGGTTGCCATGTTTCCACTGTATCGGATTGCGGAACATCAGATTGAGTTTGCCGGAAGTGCCGAGCACCCGTTCCTGGGCAGATTGTTCGATGAGCGCCGAATCGCCGCATAGACGGGCGGCGGTTTGGGGATCGGTAGCGAACACGACGTGGTCAGTGTCCAGCGCTTGCTCGCCGTTGGAATTTTCATAGCGAACGATCCCGCTCTTCGTATCCACTTCATGCACCGTGCAGGACAACTGAAGCGCAACGCCCAGTTCCTGATTGATGCAGCCGAGTTCACGCGTGATTTGCCAGATACCGCCACGCACGTAGCCGTAATAGCCGCCGAATACCGAGCCGGAGCTCATGATCGGAATGTTGAATGCGGAGTAGGGCTCGGATAGCGAAACAGGCCCGCTTTCCGAGACCTTCATTGCGGCGTGCAGCTTGGTCCGATCGGCGCTCAGGTAATGATCGAACAGCGCGCTCGCGCTCCCGGTAATCCACAGCGCGGTCAGGTCTGCTCCTAACACCGTAACTGCTTCGTCCACACTGGGCGCTTGGCCCGCTCGATACCCCGCCTGCAGAAAGCGCACTACCCGGTCTTCATCGGCGCGTAAGGCCGCCAGATCCCCTTGCTCTCCGAATTTGTCGGCGAACTCCCGGGTTGCTTGCGACGCATCACTGTAGACCCGGGTGGGCTGCTCGATGCCGGGGAGGAACATCAGGTCCGGGTGCGTAACCGTCCAGCACTGCAAGCGATCCGCCAGACCAGTCTCTTGCCAGACAAAGTCCTGCATCAGTCCCAGCGTCGTAGCGCCGAGTGCGTAATCCTGCTGGATGCCATCTATCTCGGCCGTCTCCGACACACAGGCACCGCCAATTCGATCCTTGTGCTCAAGTAGAGTGACGTTAAGTCCGGCGCGGGCCAGATAATTGGCGGCAACCAGACCATTGATGCCCGCGCCGATGACGGCAATATTCTGCGGAGTCTTAGTCATCCGCCATAAGGTAGCACTCCATCCCTGCTCTTCAAAATGGTGCTAGTGATAGACTAAAGCAGCGACATTGAATGAGGCAGAAGCGATTTGTTACGCTCAGGACCTGGGCAGCGAGGAGGGCACTTATGAACGTAATGAAAACCGCATTGCTTGTTGGAATGTTGGGGGTTTTGATCGCGTCCTGCACTTCTGGTGAGGGCGGAGGGGATCAGCAAGGTGCCGATCTGATTCTAAGTGGCGCAAAAATATTTACGTCAAATGCGCAACAACCCTGGGTGGAAGCTATCGCTGTTAATGATGGTCGATTCACCTACGTCGGTGATGCTGCAGGGGCCCTCGCGTATCAATCGGACAATACTCGTTTCATTAACCTTGAAGGGCAACTCGTGATTCCGGGGCTGGTCGATTCCCATGCCCATCCGGGCTACATCGACGTTGAACAATACGGAGAAATCTCAGAAACAAACGAAGAAGATATGTTGGCCGCCGTCAGAAAGTACGCTGATGAGCATCCAGACGATGAATGGCTGCGCCTGTGCTGCTGGCCGATTGGCCTCTATGTAAAGGGTAACCAGGGGCCAGACAAGCGCGTACTGGATGCTGTCGTTCCGGATCGTCCGCTGTGGTTCGTCAGTGAGGCGTGGCATAGCGGCTGGCTGAACTCCAAAGCACTGGAGACTATTGGCTTAGATGATGATGGAGAAGCGACAGGATGGGTGAAAGAGGGTGCCGGCTGGCAGCATTTTACAGAGCAGTTTCCGATCGAAGGCGCTCATAAGATTTCGCACGAAGAAAATATGGTTACAGGGCTGCGACTACTCAGTGAAGCCGGTGTAACGACGCTCTATGACGCAGGCAATTTCGGATTTGAGGACCTGGTTTACAGTTTCATGGCCAAGTTGGAAAAAGAGGGGAAACTTCCCGTTCGTTACGAAGGTACGTATCAAATATTCACGGCCGAAAGATTGCATTCAGCCATCTCCGAAATGAAGCGCTACAGAGAAGAGTACGGCGGCGATCGTCTGCGATTCAACACCATCAAACTTTTTATGGATGGCATTGACCAAAACCGTTCAAGCGCGTTGCTGGAGCCCCACACGGATGACCCTGATTACGTCGGTGATACGACACTATCGGTTGAGGAGCTTCGTGACTTTCTGCTGCAACTCAGTAACGAAAATTTCGATATTCATATCCACACCATGGGCGATCTGGCCGTGAGACGAGTGCTGGATGCTGTTGAGAAAGCAAAAGCCATCGCCAAAAATGATTTTTACCCCAGGGTAACGATTGCTCACTTAGGGCTTATCGACTCGGTCGACTTGCCGCGGATAAAAGAACTGGGAGTCATTGCCAATTATACGCCGTGGTGGTTTACCGTGGTTCAAAATGATCACTTAAAAGCATGGCTTGGCGATGATCGTTACGCGAACATGTACAGTCCGAAAGCGCTTTTTGATTTAGGCATAGACGTTACATTTTCCAGCGACGAGTGGTGGGGCGGTGACCTTCTACCCACTTATCTAAACCCCTATTTCGGCATGCAGGTTGGACGTACTCGACAAGCCCCCAAAGAGTGGCGCGATGAAAATGACGATGTGATCAGGGCGCCAGCGGACGCGACTTTGAGCATAGAACAGTTGATCGCGGGTTATACGCAGAACGGCGCCTACCAACTGCGCATGGAAAATCAGATTGGTTCGATCGAGACAGGAAAACTTGCGGACCTGGTGATACTCAATGACAACTTGTTCGAAATCGATAGTGATGCGATTTGGAAGGTCAAACCAGCAGCGGTTCTGATGGAGGGTGAAGTTATTCAAGGCGCGTTACCATGAGAAATTCCTGCTGCTTAGATCGGTGAGCCATCGGGCATCACGGCGGGCGGGCTCAACTCGACCTCAGTCGGATTTTCCAAAAATCGTGCGATCGCGGCAATCGAAAATGCGATATTTGAAGAAAATGGATGTCCGCTGCTTGGTTGCACGCGTAGGGGCAACGTAGCGATCGCCCGAACCCTGGCGAACTTTCCCGGTAAAAAGACATTGAGAGCTTTGGTCATGTAGATGGAGTTTGGGTTACTGGCTCCCAATACGCCTTCCCTCTTGTCATATCTCTTCGGCAGACCCTAATCGAAGTCGCCAACACGAAGCAATCCCAGGAAGGCCAGCAAACTAAGATGGAATTGGTATATGACTATCTTACAGGCCCTCGTTTCCGTCATCGTGTTGAAGCAATCGTAGAAAAATTCTCGGATCAGCAAGCTGATCTGGATCGAGAGAAAAAATCAATGACCCACCTATGGGCAAAACGTGACGCTCAAATACAAGGTGTCATTGAATCGACCGTCGGAATGTATGGTGATTTACAGGGCATTGCGAGTCGTGCGCTTCAGAAAGATGAGTGAATAAGATAAACGCCATTAGTAATCCGGTTACAAATAATCGATAAAAGCTGTTCGTATAAAGGGATAAAGCTTCGCTTATCTATCATTTCACTCATACTATTTACCTTCTATCAAGAGATTGAAACTTATTCTTTAAGTTTGTTATTGCAGCATTGTTTTTGGAATAAAATTATTTTTTACATCGACCAAATTATGTAGTTGCAATACACGAGTAGCCAAATCTTCTAACTTAAATTTATTGGCTTTATTTAATACCGGTAGATAATTACTTGGTAATGATTCAATGCCATGTAGGGCACCTACAATAGAGCCAACCATAGTTGCAACCGTATCAGTATCATTACCGATATTTACTGCTGCTAAAATTGCCTCCTCAGGATCATTTCCGCAGCACGCCAGAATTCCAAACACCGCAGGCACGGCCTCACTAGCATGAAGTCCTGTACCTATGATATCTGCAAGTTCTGAAACTGCTGATTCCCAGGAAGCGTGCTTTTGTCCAATTTGAACCGCTAATTCAATCCTTCTGGCAACACTTGGACCAGCCATCATCATTGCACCATGTTGCTCCGCATAGGAATAACCTTGATCTGCACCTTTAATTGCAGCTTCCATCACATCTTTTAGTTTAATTCCATCTGAAAGTGCAGCATTTACTGCAGTTGAAATGGCACATGCCCCCGATACTGAAATCACATTATTATGAGTAAAGTGCGCAATTTCATAGGTCGTAGCTATTAAATTATCTGGTGTTCTTAACGAAAGCATTGAAGCTGACCAGGCTTTCATTGCTGCGCCATTTGTAGCCGACGCATTGCCATTGTTTACCAGAACAACATCCTGCAATGGCTCGCTTGGTTCTACATTGCCCTGCAAAGAACTACGCGTATCATTAAAAATACGTTGCATCGCCGCACGGGTCGTTGGACCTGTAAAATTTAGATAGAAAGGGAAATCCATCCAGCGTTTAAAAGCTTTGCGCATTACGTCATCACTAACTTCACCATTTTGGTCTAAAGCGGCTTCTAAAATATACTTTCCCTGAGTAAAGTCGTCTGTACACATACCCGCGTCATTGCAGCGTCCAAAGGTGTCCTGTGGCGGTGCAATGAATGTTGTAACCCACCCATCAAAATCCGTTTTTATCTGCTCAATAGTTCTTAACTCCGTTGCCGCACCTAATGAATCGCCAGCAGCAGCTCCAACCAGACTACCTAAAACCTTACTATTTAATGTCGACATTTTGACTTTTTCCCACCATAAAATTATTTACTGTGCCTAAATCAGGCAATGCAGACATTGCCCCCTTTTTTCCTACAACCAATGCACCACATGCATTTGAAAACTCGATAGCTTCAATCAATTGGTCATCAGTCCACCTTTCCAATGGCATAAGTTTACTAATCAAAGCAGCAATAAATGCATCCCCAGCTCCTGTCATATCAACAACAGGAGCGTTATACCCTTCAATATGAAACTCAGATTGTTCGGTTAATAAAATTGCGCCTTTTTCTGCTAGCGTAATAATCTTAATCTTTGCAGGCCACTGCTTAACTTCATTGATCCCTTCTTCAATAGAATCTGTATTGGTGAGAAGTAATAACTCATCTTCAGACATCTTAGCTATATCAGCTATCTTTAAGGCTTCCAGAGTTGTTGGAACTAACAACAACTCGTTGTCCCACATATCAACACGCATATTAGCATCAACACAAACGAGAGAGCCTGCCATTTTAGCCTGCTTTATCGCGTAAAAAGTAGCGTCTCTCGATGGACGCTGAGCTAATATGAATGCGCTAACGCAAAGCCAATCACCCCGTTCAAAGGCGGGAATATCTGAGTTTTCCAATTGAGAATCAGCGCTTGGTTTTACCATAAAGGTAAAATCTCTTTCACCCATATCATTAACTGAAATTATGATTAACCCTGTTTTGTTACGCTCACTAAAAGACACATGCTGTGTATTTACTTTTTCACGTTCGAGAATATCCGTTAAAAATGCAGCAAGAGGATCATTACCAAGTTTAGTAACTAAGACACTTCTAACACCCAATTTTGACAATGCTACTGCAATGTTAGCCCCTGTGCCTCCAGGAAATTTTAAGTACTTGTCTCCTTCTGGTATCAAGTCGACCGCAGCATCACCTATCACCCAGCATTGTGGCATATCGCGTCCTATTGACTTTTCGCGAATTTAAGGTCGGACGCGATCTCATCGTAGTACTCATTACTAATAAAGTATTTATGCATAATCAAACCGATTGCCAGGTGAAAGATTGCAGGAATAACTGTGACCAATAACGCAATTCCATTTAGCGTAAATTCTTTTTGTTCTACGTCAGCTTGGTAATTAAAATAACTCAATAAATATCCTAATAAGCCACCCGCAATACCCATACCTAATTTTTGGCAAAATGATATGCCACCAAATGCCAACCCTGAAACTCTTATACCTGTTTTTCTATGCCCATAATCAACAGCTTCTGCAATTGATGACCAGAAAATTGGCATATATAGATCTGCAGAAAACCAAATCAAGAACGTAAATAGAAACGCTAGAACTTTATCGTCTTGACCAACGGTGAAGTACATTGCAATACAAAGTACAAAGGTCAGTATTTGGCTGTACCTAAACAGTTTGACTTTGCAATAAAACTTGGTAATCCAGGTACTTGCTATCATTGCTAAAATAGAGGCGGTAACACCAGTTGCTAAGAATGGTGAGATTAATGCATCTCCGCCATGTAAGTAGTATTTAGCGTAGAAAGTCCCCACAGAGCCTCTTATTACAATGCCGCACATCAATAAGACTAAAACAATACATAAGAGAAGCCACTGATCATTCCTCAATAACAATTTGGCCTGCTCTTTCAGTTTTGTTTTTTCAATGACAGGTTTTATTCGTTCTTTTGTAGTGAAAAAGCAAAACAGCAATAATACTGACCCAAGAATCCCCATTATGCCCATAGCAGGCTGATAACCATCGCGCATATTCCCATCGCCTAAATATAAAGCCAAAGCGGGAACAACTATGGTCACAAGGAATGCGGCTACTTTTACAAGAACAAAACGGTACCCGTTAGCGCTTAATCGTTCTGCCGGGTCATTTGTAATAACGCCAATTAATGAAATATATGGAATTGTTACAATAGTAAAGATTAAGGTAAGTAGGATATAACTAAAGTAAGCCCAAGCTAATTTATACGTATAAGCGACATCTGGAGTGATAAACGCAAGATAAACAGCGACACCGAAAGGTATGGCAAACCACAACATAAATGGTCTGTAGTGACCATGCTTACTATTACACTTATCTGTAATCATTCCCATTACTGGGTCTGAAATTGCATCGATCAAACGCACTACCATAAACATGGTACCCATATCTACAGGATCTAATCCGTAAATATCGGTATAAAAATATGCAATCATGAGTTGCATTGTGATCATGACAATATTCACTGCCATATCACCTGCACCAAACCCTATTTTTTCTGTAATGCTGAGTTTCATCACACCCATAAAGATAGCCTTTTTAGGTTTTGGGGAATTGGATCTTTATTTAGAAATTGATTAGATATCGTCCACTTCTTACTGTAAAGGGTGCTGACAAATTAACTGCCGCTGATCGATAACCCTGTGATGAGTATATACAACCGTCACCGATTTCGTCCCAATATCATCGGTTATGCGGTTTGGCTCAACCATCGATTCAGCCTAAGCCATCGTGATGTCGAAGACCTGCTCGCAAAACGATGCATTAGTGTCAGCTACGAAATTATCAGACTCTGGTGTATTAAGTTTGGTGCTCTATACGCTCGCCGTTTTAAACGGCGACACCGTGGGTATGGCGATGCGTTCTACATCGATGAATTCTTTGCCGATATAATCGCAGTTGTAATCTAGATTTCTACGGATGCGGGAATTTTGCGTGTTTGAGTCGTGATGAGTTATGCATTACGGTTGAAGTGCTTCAGTCACCCCATCAGGATTAACGTAGTTAGCTTTACTATTTGGCAGGGGGGTTGGTCCTACCCCCTTAACCGCTTGCTTCGCTCGCACGATCTAACCTTATTCGTTATCTTCGTTCAGTGTTACTCAGTTCTGCGCCGAGCAATACTGTTCAATAAAGTCTTTGTGATCAGGCAGCTTGGCAAGATTTTGATTTACAGAACCACTCAGCTTTTCAAGCTCTAGCTTTAGTGCCGCCGGTGGCAATATACGACTTGCACCGTGACAATGTTCCGGAAACAAACCTTGCCCAAACATCACCTGAATCCAAGAGTGCGCGCGAAACAAATTCGCCAAATCCGACCACACATAGCCGTTTTCCCTAAAGAGCTCTATGCGGTGAGCGAGGCTGTCCGGGATATCCATGGTGCGATAAAAATTCCAGAATTCACTATCATCGCGTTGCGTTTGCTTGTAGTGCAGGATGATAAAATCGCGCACCGCCTCCCATTCAGTCTGGGTTTCACGATTAAACTGTTCGGCCAGCGGCGCCATTGCGCCCGAAAACGGGAAGAGCCTCATCAGGCGTACCAGCGCAGTGTCAATCAAGTGGATGCTGGTCGATTCAAGTGGCTCGACAAAGCCGCTTGATAAACCTATGGCAACACAGTTTTTGTGCCACGCATTTATTCGACGACCGGTTTTAAATTTCAAGTGGAGAGGCTCAGTGATGGTCTCTCCGGTGATATTGCCGAGCAAAGTGGCACGAGCATCGTCGTCGGAACAAAACCGGCTGCTGTAAACAAGGCCATTGCCGGTACGGGTTTGCAGGGGGATTCGCCACTGCCACCCGGAGGAATGTGCGATGGCACGTGTATACGGGGGAGGTGGCTCGGTACTCGTCGTCTGTACTGCGAGCGCGCGGTCGGCGGCTAGCCAATGACTCCAGTCCTCGAAATCAACATCCAATGCACCGCCGAGCAGCAGGCCTTTAAAGCCGGTGCAATCAATAAAGAAATCACCGGCGACCTGTCTGTCTTGCTCTAACTCCAGCGATTGGATATTACCCGTCACCGAATCAACGGTAATCTCGCTAATCTTGCCTTCGACTCGCCGGACGCCGAGGGATTCGCTTTTTTGCCGCAGAAATCCGGCGTAGGCCGTTGCGTCCAGGTGAAAGGCGTAAGTCAGTGGCGTCTCACCTACTGTTTTCGCGAATTTGCCGGCCTTCGCCGCCTTCAATTCGAGGCAATAGTTCTCCAGGCTGCCGCCAAAGCCATTGGCATGCGCTTCCAACCAATACTGGTGGAATTCCACCAGCCAGTTACTTTGCCCAATTTCACCGAACGTGTGAGCATAGCTTTCGCCCTGTGCACCCCAGTTGTCAAAGACAATGCCGAGCTTGAAGGTTGCCTGGGTTGCGCGCATAAACTCACGTTCGTCGATGCCAAAAAACGCGTGAAATTTGTGCATGGTGGGAACGGTCGCCTCGCCCACACCCACGGTTCCGATCTGGTCGGACTCGACCAGGGTGATTTCGAGCAAGTTACCCAGCCGCTTGGCCAGGCTGTAAGCTGTCAACCAACCAGCCGTTCCGCCACCGGCGACGACTACGCGAATTTTCTCCTCCATCAATGGTTCTCCAGAGAGTCAACGATTCAGGTCATGCCTCAAATGCGCTGTAACGGTTTTGGCGGAACCAGCCTGATGGTTGGTCGTGGTTCAATCATAGGCGCCTTCGCCGGCGTATTGATTTTAGTCGGCTGTCGCACTCTCTTCCTTCCCAAGTTGAATGGCCTTGTAGCCTCCCTGCGCTCGGAAATAGAATATTAATAGCAAGAATCCAAGCGCCATGATCAGTGGAACCAGAGCAGTCCACCTGAAAGCACTTTGTCCTCCGCGGATTGAGGCCTCCACAAGAATCGCACGTTCTTCGGTTTCAGTAGCGGATAATTCGGCCGGGTTTCTATCAAGAAGTGCACCTACTTTTGCGCCATCCAGGCCAGCGATTTCACGAAACAAGAGAAACCCTTGCTTACTATCAGAGACATATTCTTGATGAACAGCCGGATGCTCTTCTTGTAGAAATTCAGCTGCAAAATGGTCTTGCTTATAGCCAATCCCAGGTCCACCAAGAAGCCCGGCTGAGAGCATACCGATTCCGCCAATGGCACCGAGAGTAAGCGCGCCGCCTCTCGGGAAACGCTCAGATACGACAGCGAGCATTGTTGGCCAGAAGAAGGTTTTTCCAATGCCGTATATTGTGCCAGCCAAAATTATTGCCACACCCGTAGCAACGGAACCCAGCATGAATAGGCCAATTGTCGCCAATACGGCACTGGCGAATAGCAGCCCCATGGGATTGATACGGTGAACGATTGGACCGGCGAAGAATCTCAACACAAACATAATTGCTGAAGTATAAATGAACAGGAGGAATGCATCACCAGCGATGAGGTTTTGCATGATGTTGATTATCCAACTGTCTGTACCCAGTTCTACGTAGCCGACACAGGCCATGAGAAATAGGAGAAACAGTAAAACTGGTGCGGAAAATTCCTTCAACATATTCATATACGTGACGCCGGCTGCGCGTGCCTCAGAGAGAGGGAATTTCTGTCCGAATAGCATGTAGCCGTACACGAATGTTGGAATAAGGAATAAGCCGACCAAAATTTCCCAGCTAACCTGAAAAAATTTCGCATCTGGACTGGCAAAAAAGTAAGCGATTAAGCCGCCAAGGATAAGCCCCCCTGGCCAACCGGCATGAAGAATATTCAAATAGTGTGTTTTTTCTTCTGGATAAAGTGTCGCCGTCAAGGGATTGATAATGGCCTCACAGGTACCCCAAGCAATGGCAAACATAAACATACCAACGTACAACATCCAATACGCGGCTTCATTGCCAGCAGCACCATCACCGTATACAGGTGTTGCGGCAATCGTAACTACCGCTGAAAGTATATGCAGAACAAAAGCTAACCACATCAATTTTGCATAGCCGATTTTCTCGGCTACGGCACTCGCAATTAATATGACCACCCCAAAGCCTACAAAACCGCCGCCTGTAATGGCCCCAAGCTCACTCTTGGTAAACCCAAATTGTGTGGCCCAGTCACCAAGAATGCTGGCGCGCAATCCGAAAAACAATCCGGCAACAATTAAGGTCATGAAACTGGCGACGAATAACCGCTTTCTATTGTCGATCATGGCAGTTTTCTCCTTGGGTAGGTGGATGCTGTGAAAAGAAAATATGTCTACAATTGTAATTCATAAAGGACAAGTGATTTTTTAACTTCCACAGCAGATCTTGTTTTATTAAACCCTGCCTCAGGTAACGACTTGATCGCTCGTGCAGGGTATTTGCTGTTAGTGACAATTAGCACTTATAGAGTGTCGGCAATGTTCGATACTTTTTTACTAAAATCAAGCATCATCTCTCTTGATTTGGCTTCATCATAAGTTAATAGTACTTTGTTTTTGACGATAACTTCACCGTTCACGATAACCGTATCAACATTGGATGCATTAGCAGAGTATACCAATGCAGAATACGGGCTATACATTGGCACCATATTGGCTGATTTCACTTCAATAATCGCGATATCTGCTAACTTACCTTTCTCTAATGAGCCAAGTTCATCTTCACGATGAATCGCTCTCGCACCACCCATGGTTGCCATTTCTACGACTTTAACGGGTGGCATTACAGATCTATCTTTGTTGGCTAACTTATGAAGCTTTGCAACGTAGCCCATTTGACCGATAATATCTAATGTGTTGCCACTCATTGGGCCATCTGTACCAAGCCCGACTCTTAGCCCTTGATCATGCATCTTCAAAGCAGGCGAAACCCCTTTTGCCGATTTAATGTTTGCAACCATATTATGGGCAACCCCAATATCCCTTGCTTTCATTAATGCGATATCGCTGTCTGTAACGAAAATAGCGTGAGCGGCAATAAAGCGTTCGTTAAGAATACCGATAGAATCGAGGTACTCAATAGGTGTCATACCATAATTATCTTTAAATTCATTGAACTCTTTTTCTGTTTCTGCAACGTGCATTGATACTGGCAGGTTGTATTTTTCAGAAAGAATTTTAATTTTTTCTAAATCTTCTGTATTGACGGTATGTGGAGCATGAGGTCCAAACCCTGGCGTGATCAACTCATCATCTTTATATTTTTCGATAAACTCGATGGCTAAATCAATTTTGGCCTGAGCATCTTTACCATCTGCTGTGGGGTATTTGATAATATTTTGGGTCATTATCCCTCTTAAGCCAATTTCTTTAACCGCTTCAGCTGCACTCTCTTCATAAAGGTACATATCGACCATGGTCGTTACGCCAGATTTCGCCATTTCAATGCTGCCGTGTAGAGCACCAAGATATGACATCTCTTTAGAGACCATTTTATTTTCTAACGGAAAGATATAGCGTTGAAGACGATCTGGCACATCATCCGCTAAGCTCCTAAATACAGCCATTGATGCATGCGTATGGGTATTGATCATACCGGGCATGACTATGCCTCCTTCAGCATCGATAATGTTTTTAGATGAGTAGGCCGCTAATAGAGCGTTTGAGCCGACCTCAATAATTTTCTTATCTTTGATAATAACGACACCCGCTTGAATGACTTCTTTGTCTTCATTCATTGTTAATACAGTGCCATTTTTAATAATCATATCGGCTGGCATGGTATTAACAGAGTTATCCGGTGCACTACATCCCCATATCGAAAGCAGAGATAATATTAAAATTGATTTATTCACAATTTTCTTTTTTTTACCTTTTTACGTTTCCAAATTTTAATAACAATACACTAATCAATTGGTGGGTTTTATTATTTGAATCTTAATGTTGTGTGGCATTAGACATTAGTGATTCTTTTTGAAAAAAATTAAGTGGTTAAAAACTTTTTAAACGTTGAGTAATGAGGGTAGGGGATACGAAAATCTATCGCGTCGTTGATCCTCGGAGAATGAAAAACGGCCGTTGGGTCCTGGCGCGGAGGCCAAATAGGCGGGCGCTGTGTGTAGATCATGTCATCGCGGAATGAATTGTCGGCTGCGCCGGCGGCTTAGCCTTGTAGTTCGGTTGACGGTCGGCGACGCTTAGATTGCCTGGCCGAACGCGATCCACCAATTTATGCTATTAATTCAGGCGTACCCGGACCGCACCGGGTATGGCTGATGTTTTGCTGCATGCGATCGACAATGACCGGGAGAGAAAATCAATGACACAAAGATTGCTTGACGCCTGCAAGCCTGTCGTCCTCGCGCTCTTGAGCCTCCTTCTTTGCATGCCTGCAACAGCGCAGTCGAATCTATCAGGCGACTGGGACGTGGTCGTCATCGGTGGCGGCCTGATGGGCAGCAGCACCGCGTGGCAGTTGGCGCGCAGGGGTCAACGCGTACTCTTGCTGGAAAAACAGGATGCAGTTTACACACAAGGATCCAGCTTTGGAGAAGCCAGAATCTCGCGAAGTCTCGGACCGCCCGGTGACATCTGGTCGTACATGCATAATCGAACGGTCAAGGAAGCGCTGGAGCTCGTCGCATTCTTAAACGATCACGGCGAATCGGTCGACATGAGCGCCATCTACGCGACGTCACCCGTGAATTACGTGCGTCACATGAATCGCCTCGAAAGTTTTGCCTATTTACAGCAGCAGTCGGACCGCTACGAACTGGCGACGACGCCGGAACAAGCGCTTGCTCTATTCGGTCTCACGATGCCTGATGACGCCGTCATGGTGAGGGAATACAAAGAATACTCCGGAACGATCAATCCCGCTGGCGTCATCGGTCTCTTGCATCGCGGTACGACGTTTTTTGGAGGCCGAATTGCCTACAACCAACGGGTGACGCGATTGACGCGAGCAGGTGATGGATTCGAACTCGAGGTCGCCGAAGGCGCCACCGGTCGGACGGAAAAGCTAAAAGTCGGAAAGATCGTGAGCGCAGCCGGTCCGTACACGGGCGGACTCCTGGCAGACGTCGCGCCTGAATTCGAACAACTGATTACTCCGAAGCGGGTTTACCTCGCCTTCTTCGAGGTGACGCCAGAGTTCTGGAACGAGCTCTCACCACCCGAACAGCTCGGCCTCAGGAATCTTTTTCCCGCCATCAACAGCACGGTGCCAACGCGCGGTGCAAGTTCGTTCTCCATGATTGAGCGATACAGTGAACAGGGAGCACCTGTCATCAAGATCGGTGGACACTTTCAGCGGACGGACATTGACGACCTCGACTCCGTCTGGCAGGACTCGCTGAGTGACAGCGAAGTTGCCTGGGCCCGCGAAAGCCTGCTTCGACACCTCTCGCTCCTTGGAATTGGTCTGACGGATAAACATCTTCGACTCGAATCCGGTTACTCGTGCGTCTACTCAATCACAGCTAGCGAAGTGCCGTATGTGACTCACACGCCAAAACCAGACGGCAGCGCGGATCCCAATCTGGTCGTCGTCGGCGGGCTCTCGGGAGTCGGGGCCAAGGGTTCCATGGCGTACGGCGCCATCGCGGCGGACCTGATGCTCGGTCAGTCGGAAACGGACCCTACCTATCTCGCTGCGCGGGAGGCGTTTGGCTTCGAGCGCATGCGCCGCGATGCACTGGCGCTCGCTCCCTGAAAAGGACGACACGGCGTGTACTGTCCTGGGCTTTTGCTTGTTATCCACGCCAGTGGTTGGCTGAATTAAACACGAAAACCTATCGCGAAGAACCAGCATGAATAAGATAGATAACATAAAAGATTGCTTACTGATAATTGATGTGCAAAACGACTTTTGTGCGGGTGGTGCACTGGAAGTGCCTGCCGGTGACGAGGTAGTAGGTGTTATTAACCAACTTGGAACACAGTTTGAGCACAAAATATTAACCCAGGACTGGCATCCCGCCGGACATGAATCGTTTGCGTCTTCGCATGCCGAAAAATCGCCGTATGACATGGTCGAGCTAGCGTACGGTGATCAGGTGTTGTGGCCCGATCATTGTATACAAGGTTCGAACGGCGCCGCCTTTCATGCGACGCTTGAAGTCGATAGTGCCGAACTTGTGATTCGCAAAGGATTCCGGCCGCATATTGATTCTTATTCGGCCTTTTTTGAAAACGATAAAACAACGCCCACAGGTTTAACCGGTTATCTGAAAACCCGTGGTTTTGAAACACTCTACATGACAGGCCTTGCGACCGACTTTTGCGTTGCGTTTTCCGCGCTGGACGCCAAAAGCGAAGGCTTTGACGTTGTGCTAATAGAAGATGCCTGCCGTGCAATCGATTTGAATAACTCGTTAGCCGATATGAATTCAGAAATGCTGGATGCCGGTGTTGTGTTTAAACAATCCAACGAGATTGGTGTTTAGGGAATATGGAGACGACAAAAGAAGCCATAAAAACAATGAAGCTCTATCATCAGGTAGAGCGAGTATTCAATGAATTGGAAGCGTTAGGGATTAAAGACAATGATCCGATAAAAGTCGAACAGTTAACGCCGTTTGATCAATATCATTACCTTGGTACGGATGCTGTTGACGAAAGTGTGCACGAGATCGGTTTAAAAAAAGATATGCGTGTGCTTGAAGTGGGTGCGGGTATAGGCGGGCCATCGCGGCATCTTGCGAACAGTGTCGGCTGCCATATGACAGCGATGGAATTGCAAGATGATCTGAACAAAACCGCGTCTGCTCTGACTAAAAGATGTGGTTTGTCAGATAAAGTTGATCACGTTTGCGGCGATATTTTAGAAGGAGCGCCTAACGGTGAGCAGTTCGATGCGCTGGTTAGCTGGCTTACGTTTTTACACATCCCAGATCGAAATAGACTTTATAAAGAATGCTACAAAGCGCTGAAACCGGGTGCTGGTATTTATGTTGAAGATTATTTCGCTAGCGCGCCGTTGACTGAATCAGAGCAAAAAGACTTAGCCGTACACGTTTACTGCGAACGTGTGCCGAGTATGGATGACTATCAAATCGAGTTAACTGACACCGGGTTTGAGAATATCCGACTTGTTGATATGAGTAAGACGTGGACAGAGTTTGTAGTAGACAGGTTGCAAAAATTTGAAGCGGCCCACGAAAGAAATTTGAACCTGCACGGCGTGGAAATTGTTGAAGGCTTGACCGAGTTTTACACCACGGTTGTCAATCTGTTTAAAGTGGGTAATCTTGGCGGGATAAAATTTGCCGCAAACAAACCAAGCTAAAAAAGTTTTAAGTTGCACTTGTAATCATAAACAGATTGCGAAGGGCTGTTTTTTCAGCGTCTGTATATTCGGGAGGTATGAGGGGTGTTCGAATTGCATTGCTACGTGCTCGACCATGTTAATTAAAACCTGATGAGGAGTGTTGTCAGGTTGCACACGACAGGACCCTGCATGAAAAGGCAGTAGACATTCTTCGCTTCGGTAAACTGACTAATAATTCCTGCACAGAAGAGATTAATTCAGTGACCGTAGACCTGGATTAGCCCTAAATCTTCTGTTTCTGTCCCGTTCTGGGTGCCTGATTCACGAGGCGATTCAGTCCTGGTGAGATGGGCACCTCCTCAGTTGATCTCAACTTGAGTGGCCACGGGTGCAGTTGTAAATTTTTTGTATTTGTTCAGCTTTTTTCGAAAATCTGCCAGGACCGATTCAACTACTCGAAAGCCTTTCCGCCAGTTGCAGCCCACCACACCGCGCCCAGAATATGTTGTCTATACCAGGAATTTTCGTAAATTCCTTCTGGATGTCCCAAGCCTGTATGAAAAGATCTTCCACCTTCAAAATCTTCCTGATACCAGGCTATCGGATGGTAGTCTGGCATCTTCCCACCGGTATAGGTGGTTTCATCTATAGTCAAAGCAACTTCAATATTGTCAGATAGTTCTAAATAGTTGTACCACTCTTCGGTAACTACCCATTTATTTGGTATATGAGAGGTTGATGGATGATTCGGTTTTTCATTATTAACAATCGCCGTCGAAATGCCTGGATTTGGATGACGGTTCCACACGCCACCAACCAGTTTTACATACCATGGCCATTCCATCATTGTGAAAGAGGCTGAGTGTATCGCTACAAAACTTCCTCCCTGATGTATGTATTCTTGTAGTGCCTTTCTTTGATTATCATCTAGAATGTCTCCGGATGTATTCATAAATACAATTACATTCATATTATTCAGTTGTTCTTGATTGTCAAAGAAGTCAGATTGTTCAGTCCAGGTGAGACCAAAGTGATTATCCTGGCTTAACTCTTTGAACATCTGCACCCCACTCGGAACTGAAAGGTGCTGATAGTCCAGAGATTTCGTAAACAAAAGAACCTGGAACTGTTCCTGATTCTGCTGCAAGCGTTGTGCAAACGAATTGGAACTGACTAATAGAAATAATCCAGCCAGAACAACTGTTATTTTTTTAGACATGACTTTTACGACCAATGTTTTTTGAATCATCATAATATTTTATTTTTTCGCAACTTTAGTAGGAGTCAGTTTATTATCCGATGAACGTGTTCCAAGTTTGCCGGCGTTGCCATTTCCCCAACAGTAAACGTCATCAACTGAAATTCCACATGCATGATCAACACCAATAGTTAATTCGGCAAAATCAAAGCTAGCTGATACAGCTGCAGGTTCGACTTGCATTGTCGTTGTACCATCGCCCAATTGCCCTGATCCATTTCTTCCCCAACAATACGCCTTACCATCAGTTGCAATTCCACAGGTCTGGAAGAGTCCAGTAGTAATTAGAGCAAAAGATATATCCCCTTTTACTTCTCTTGGTGTCATCAAGTTTTCAATAACGCCTAAACCATCCCCAGAACCAATACCTAATTTTCCATATCGGCCGCGTCCCCAACAGACAGCTTTATCCGCCGTACTAATAGCACAAACATGATCAAGGCCAACGCTTATAGAGTCTGGCTCAAAGTTAAACTCACCTGCCACAAGCCCTGGAACGAGCTTGCCGGCACGATCGTCTTCTCCCTGTCCTAACAAACTGCCAAAATCACTTGCTCCCCAGCAATAGGCGTCCCCATTTGTTGCTATGCCACATGTGGTTGCTGATCCGGCATTTATTGAGCCAAAAGTTAGTCCGCCGGAAACAGGTACAGGTACCAGCGAGCTCTCCATTGAATTATTTCCAAGAATTCCATCTTCGTTTCTTCCCCAGCAGAAAGCGTCCCCATCGGTCGTTATTCCACAAGTATGAGCGAACCCAGAATTGACTGATTCAAAAGACAAGCCACCGGATACAGCAACTGGAATCATGCTGTTTTCAGAAGAACCATTTCCGAGTCTTCCATATCTACCTCGTCCCCAACAATAAGCCTCATTGTCATCCGTAACACCACAGGTATGATCCCAATCAACACTAATTGACTTAAATCGAAGATCTCCAGAAACGGCAACCAGAGTCATACTAGGCTTAGTAGAACCATTTCCCAACTGACCTACTGAGTTATCTCCCCAACAATAAGCCTTTCCATTTGATTTGAGAATGCATGTGTGGTCCTCACCGGCGCTCAAAGTTTCTGAATAAGCGGGTAAAGAAACGATGACTAGTGCCAAAAATAGGTAACTTTTGCTAAGTGTAGTGTTCATCATGGTAAGTTTCTATCTTTTGATTTTAGGTTATTGAGACTTTCATGTGATTTTCATCAATCCTAATGTAACGATATCATATCTGTGACGTGACCGAGGAATTCCATGGTCGCGAATAACCTGTTTTGGCTGCTTGTCGTCGGATTGGTGGGTCTTAATGTCGCAGGATGGTGGCTGTCACACCGTCGCCCTCCGACCGTGTATTCGTAAGGACAACAATGACGAACCACAAGAAACCACGACTGCGCTTTTTTGAAGAGTCCCCCGGGCAGCGCCACATTGTCGCACCGGATCGTTACCTTTACGGTCAAGGCGAACCGCGCTACCGACTGGCGATTATTGGCACGGGCACGATCGGTCAGGAGCACATGCGGGTCGCCCGTTTGCTTGGGTGTGCCACCGTGCACGGCGTATACGATCAGAATGATCGAAGCGCAACAGTAGCAATCGAAGAATTTGTCAGGCAAGGCGGTGACGAGCCTGTACGTTACAAGGATTTGACCGCAGCGTGTAACGATGCGGACGTTGACGCGTTGATGATCTGCACGCCGAACCATACGCACATCCAGGTATTCGATGTGGCTGCCAAATCGGGGAAGCCGATATTCCTGGAAAAGCCGATGGCGACGACCGTTGCCGATGCGCGCCGTATTGTTGAGCTCGCTCGGAATTATCCGGCGTTTGTCCAGGTTGGCCTGCAGTACCGCTACAAGGCGCCGTACGTTGAAGCGCAACACGAGGTGCGGGAGCGCCGTTCAATTGGCGACGTCAAGACCATCAGCATGAGTGAGTACCGACCACCGTTTCTTGACAAAGTCGACCAATGGAACAAGTTTGCCGAGTTCACCGGTGGCACGCTGGTTGAAAAGTGCTGCCATTATTTTGACTTGATGAATCTGTTTGCTGATTCAACACCCGCGCGCGTTTTTGCAAGTGCCGGACAGGCGGTGAACTTTGTGGATTTTGAACGCGACGGCAAGGTATCCGATATCGACGATCACGCGTTTGTTTTCATCGATTATGAAAATGGCGTGCGCGCCGATTTTACGCTCAACATGTTCAGCCCGCATTTCGTCGAGGACCTGGTTATATGCGGCGACCGTGGCCGCCTCGTCGCTAGCGAGCGGTTCGATTTTCTGCAAGATGACACGGCGCGCTCCTCGGTGGCCATCGAACGGGGAGAAGAGGGTGCCTCGCGAGTGATGGACGTCGGTTACGCGAGGACAATCGAACAAAGCGGCCATCACGGCGCAACGTTTTTCGAGCACATGGCATTCGTAGACCAGCTGGACGGCAAGACCTCAGACGCGGCAACGCTGTTACAGGGACTGTGGTCGATCGTGGTCGCGGCGGCAGCGCAGGAATCCGTTACCACCGGACAGCCGGTCGTTATAGACACGTTTATCGAACAAAATGACTTGCTACACGCACTTGAATCATAAGCAAAAGGGAAAGCTCGATGACCACTATCGCCGTCGCAAATAAAGCGATGCCTGCTGTCGGCCTTGGCCTCTGGAAAATAGAGCGCGAGGCTACGGCGCGTACCGTGCAGGATGCTATTTCGATTGGCTACCGTCATATTGACAGCGCCTGCGACTACGGTAATGAGGCGGAAGCCGGGGAAGGAATCAAGGCAGCGATCTCTGGTGGCCATTGCAGCCGCGAAGACCTGTGGGTCAACTCCAAGCTATGGAACACTTATCATCGCCCTGAACAGGTACGCCCGGCTTGTGAACGTACGCTGTCGGACCTGGGCCTCGATTACCTCGACCTGTATTTAATTCACTTTCCCATCGCGCTTCGCTACGTGGATTTTGAGGACCGGTACCCGCCGGGCTGGATTTACGACCCGAATGCCGCGAAGCCTTCGATGGAAGTTGATGCCGTCCCGCTGCATGAGACATGGGCTGCGATGGAAGAGCTGGTCGAAGCGGGACTTGTGAAGCACATCGGTGTCTGCAATTTCACATCGGGTTTGCTGATTGATTTGATGGCGTACTCCAAGATCAAACCGGCAATGCTGCAGATCGAGTCGCATCCGTTCCTGACGCAGGAACCACTGCTGCGGCTTGCTGCCGATTTCGGCGTGGCAGTGACCGCGTTCTCACCATTGGGCGCACTGTCGTACGTAACGCTCGACATGGCGACAGAGGCCGACACGGTGCTAATCGCACCGCCGGTCGTTGCCGCCGCCAAACGTGTGCAACGGACGCCGGCGCAGGTCGTATTGCGCTGGGGCGTGCAACGTGGCACGGCGATCATTCCGAAGACCACCCGCCCTGAACGCCTGCGCGAAAACCTGGCGTTGTTCGATTTCGAATTAAGCAACGAAGAAATGGCGGCGATATCGAACCTGAACCAGGATCGTCGATTCAATGATCCCGGTGTCTTTTGCGAACAGGCGTTCGGCACGTTTTACCCGATTTACGATTGAGAGACGATGACTGACCTCGATACCGCACTGCTGACCGTTGACGATCAGCAAGCCCATCCCGACCCTTTTCCGCTCGTTGTTGGACTGCGCACGGCCGCTGCGACGATGTCTGATGTCGTCACCTGGATCGCTACGGAACGTCGCCGTCTGATCGAGCGCTTGTCATTGCACGGCGCCGTCCTGTTCCGGGGGTTCCCGGTACACGACGCAAACGAGTTTGATGCTTTTATTCGCGCTTTCGCCCTCGAGAGCTTCACCTACGAGGAATCGTTGTCGAACGCCGTCCGCGTCAACTGCACCGAACTCGTGTTTACAGCGAATGAGGCGCCCCCTGACGTCTCTATTTATCTCCATCATGAAATGGCGCAAACGCCACTGTTTCCGTCACGGTTGTTTTTCTTTTGTGAGAAAGCACCGCGTGTCGATGGACAAACACCGATCTGCCGGTCCGACGTGCTGCTCGAGCGACTGGCAAAACGCGACCCGGAGTTTGTCGAGGCCTGCTCACGCCTTGGAGTACGCTATTCGAATGTGATGCCGGCGCAGGACGATCCTGAGTCCGGCCAGGGTCGCAGCTGGCGCTCGACGCTGGGAGTCGACCGCAAGGTGCAAGCCGAAGAAAGGCTTGGGAATCTTAGCTATCGATTCGAATGGCTGGAGAACGATGCGCTGCGAACGACCACCGCCGTTTTACCGGCTATACGCACGCTGGTTGATGGCCGGCGCGTATTCTTCAACCAGCTGATCGCGGCTTTTCGAGGCTGGAAAGATGTGCGAAACGCTGCGCGGAAGTCAATCTGCTTTGGCGACGAGTCTGACATTTCGCCGGACAGTATGCAGATTGCGATCGAATTGGCCGATGAGCTGTCATTCGACATCGCGTGGCAGCCCGGCGATGTGACGCTCATCGACAACTTTCTCGTCATGCACGGACGGCGGCCCTTTGCCGGCGAGCGCCGCGTACTGGCATCGCTGGTTGCCGACGATGGAACACGGCTCGCCGCGTAATTATCGAGACCACCTTTTTCCGCCAGCTCCGCACGGACAAACGCCTGCTGTCTTATCGTTGTTGAGGCCTTGCACAATATGCGGAGCGATACTCGTCTGCGGGAATCTCCCTGGTATTCACACCGTGACGATGCACAACGACCATGTAACCGCCTTCCTCCTCGCAGGCGCGGCGTTTTAACTCGTATGCCTCTTTCGCCATCACGCGACGATTGTCGCGCTCGTAGCGTTGTTCTTCCGTAAGCGTCGAAGAACACGCGCAAAGCACCAGCAGGAATGGAGTTAATCTCATTTCGTCGCACTCATCGGCGATGTCGCTTGCGCAACACCGGATCGTCTGATAGAAAAATGCAATGACAACGTTCGATCACATCCCGATCATTGACGTGAGCGACATCGACCAGGTCGATGGCACCGGTATCGATTCGATCGTCCAACAGCTTCGTGATGTCTACGGAAACGTCGGTTTCGCTTACCTTGTCAATCACGGGATCGATCGCGCCATGATCGACGCACTGTTTCGGGCGTCAGCCGAGTTTCACGCATTACCGCCGGCGGCGAAGATGGCGATCGAGTTGAACGAGCTGCACCGCGGTTTCATCCCGATCAATACCTCTACCGACAAGAACTCCAGATTTGCCGTCGTCACGAAACCGAATCAGAGCGAGTCGTTCATCATGATGCGGGAGGATGGCGCCGACGATGTTGCGGTGCGTTCAGGTCACTTTCTGGCGGGGCCCAACCAGTGGCCGAACGAATTGCCCGGGTTTCGCGAAACCGTGGTCGCCTACCACGACGCACTTGTCGGGCTGGGGCATAAGCTGTGCCGCGCCGTCGCGCTTGCATTGGAGACCGACGCGGACGCATTGGGGGCTGTATTCGCTCCGCCCACGACGTTTCTGCGCCTGCTGCGCTATCCACCGCAACTCCCTGACCCCGCAGGCGCTCTCTACGGTTCGGCCCCGCACACCGATTTTGGCTGTATCACGATACTGGCTCAGGACGACATTGGTGGCTTGCAGGTCAGGAACACCGAAGGTGAGTGGATCGACGCGCCGTGTATTCCAGGATCTTTCATGATGAACGTCGGCGACATGCTGCATCGCTGGAGCAACGGTCGATTGCTGTCCACACCGCACCGTGTGATCAACCGTTCCGGGAGAGAGCGCTACTCTTGCCCCTTCTTCTTCGACCCGACGGTGACGGTCGAAGTCGAGCCGCTCGAAAGCTGTATTACGCCCGACAATCCCAGACAGTTCGACGGCATCGTCTACGGCGACTTTCTGCGTGCGGAGCTGAGTGCTGGCTACGACAGACACGTGCGTGGGCCTTCGGTAGTCGATTAGCGCTCGCCTTGTCGCGGCGCAGGATGAGCGCCCGGCGCAATCCGCACGGGAAACGTTGCATAAGCAACAATCCAATTCATAACCTATTAATTTTAAATAGTAATTACTTGTTTCCTACGTATAAGCATTTGTTGCTCACGTACCACTCCATAGAATTATTTGCAGACTGTATACAAGCTACGATAGAGTGATGAAATCGTTTTCAATTCGAGCAAATTTTATAAACACTCTTTGCGGTGATGCCGAAGGGCACGAAGCGCGAAGACAATGAACCAACTAACTCAAAAAGATCGGGGGATCTTCACTATGGCTATTACGACAGCAAAGGCTACTGCAGTATCGACCGCTATCGCCATCGCATTGGGCACCGCGCCGCAAATCTTGGCGCAGGAAATCGAGGAAGTCGTGGTCACGGGTATTCGCGGCAGTTTGGCGGCGGCCCTGGATCAAAAACGTCAGTCTTCAGGCGTAATGGACGCCATTTCCGCGGAAGATATCGGTAAATTCCCCGATACCAATTTGGCGGAATCGCTGCAGCGCATTACCGGTGTGTCTGTCAACCGCGTCGAGGGCGAGGGCTCCGCGGTTACGATTCGCGGCTTCGGCGGCCAATTTAACCTGGTGACCCTGAACGGCCGCCAGATGCCCGCAGCCGATAACGGTGTCAATTTCTTTGGCATCAACGCCACCAGGCCTGGCGGCAATTCGCGCTCCTTCGACTTCTCTAACCTGGCGTCCGAGGCAGTAACGGGCTTGCAGGTGTACAAAACGGGCAGGGCCGGAGCCCCGTCCGGCGGCATTGGCGGCACGATCAATGTTCAAACCGCCAAGCCTCTGGATGTTGGTCACCAGCTCGCCATGAGCGCCAAAATGGTTGACGACGCCGGTGGCAGCAGCATTACGCCGGAGCTTAGCGGTCTGGGCAGCTGGGTGAATGACGCAGGTACCTTCGGCGTGAGCGCCTCCGCTTCCTACCAGGAGCGCGACTACACGAATCGCACGGCGCTTGGCGGAGGCTTCTTCGTCTGGCAGACGCCTTTCGATCCGAGCATTCCAGCCTTCTCGGGCGCCAAAATCGTCAATCAACCGGGCCCCGATCAACTGGCTGGTTTCATACCAAATGCCTCTATGACGTTCACCGAGGGTCAGCGCGAGCGCACGAACGCTACGATAACCATGCAGTTTGCACCTAACGATGACATGACCGTTACCGTGGACGCGATGATGGCGCGGAATGATCAGTTCCAAAAGGGTGTGGGTGATCTGCCCTTCTATGTTCGCCAATTCGATTTCGCCTCTTTCGATGGCAATCCTGTTTTCAGTGTTCCTACCCTGCTGGGCGAGCCGCTCGTGTCCGGTGCTGGCAGCGACTTCTCCCAGGCGGGCAAGGAGCTCCCATTCCGGAATTCGCTCTTCTCGTTGCGAGACGAGTTGACTATGATCGGCGCCAATTTGGACTATCAGCTCAATGACTCGTGGAATATGAATGTCGACTTTTCTTCTTCCACTGCGTCAGCCGGCGGCAACTTCCCTGATGGCTCTGCATCTAATGCCATCTCCATTGGCGGCCAGGCTGTCGCTATGCAATGGATGGACTTCCGAAGCGACATCACGCAGTCCGTCCAGGCCATCGCAGACGGCTCCGGCCCGACCAGCACGATGATGGGCGGTAATGAGGTTCACTTTGCCGGCGGTAACTCGAATGGCGTCTTCGAAAAGTCGGATCTTGGTTCCCAGTGGATCCTTCAGGATTTCAAAGACCAGGAAAGCACCATGGACCAGTTGCATTTGAAAGCCAGCTGGGATGAAGGCGGTTCGTTGAGGGCTAATTTCGGCCTGGGCTATTACGACAATTCGATTGTGCAGAATAATATCTCCAGACGGGAAGAACTCGGCGGCTGGAACACGGGCTTCATTGGCGACATCGTGACGCTGATGGGCGAAGATGCTGTCGAAGAGATCTGCATCTCCTGCCAGTTTAATGACAATGACAGTCTCATCCTGTCGGAGGCGGAACTGATCGCGGATTACACTGCCGCCGGCGGAATCCTGGCCCCGGGCGCCCAATATCGAGTCATCGGAGAGCACGCGTACTTTGTCGACCCGATGGCGTTCGCCCAGGCCTTTGACGGCTTCACCAGCGGCGGCGGGGTAGCGTACGACTACAACAACCGTAAGGTAAACGGCACTAACGACCGTACCATCAACGAAAAAGCCCTGTCGCTTTACGGCGAGATTGTCCTGGACGCCGAAGTCGGCGGCCTGCCGATGCAGGTCGTGGCCGGCCTGCGCTACGAGGAAACGGACGTCGAGTCCTTATCGGTGCAGTCGATCCCAACATCCAAGGACTGGGCGTCGGACAACGACTTCAACACGATGTACGGTGAGAACGCGGCGGTGAAGCAGACACACAAGTATGACTACGTTCTGCCAAACCTCGACGTCTCGCTGGATGTCACCGACAGGATCAAAGCGCGCGCGTCGATGAGCAAAACCATCGCGCGTCCGGAGTTAGGCAATATGTTCGTCGATACCAATGCCGGTAATCCGGGCACGGCGACGTACCTGGGCGGCCAGTGGACTGGTAGCAGCGGTAACGCGAAACTGGATCCGCTGGAGTCCAATAACCTCGACCTGTCGCTCGAGTACTACTACGGTGAAGGCAGTGCCATTACGGTCGCCTACTTCGACAAGGCGATATCGAACTTTATCGGCATCGAGCAGGTAACGAAACCCCTGTTCGGTATAACCGATGTCGCCAGCGGCCGGGCGGGTACGGTCTCGGGCGATGCCGTCGCGGCATTGGCGGTTCACGCGCGAGCCGATGGTAGTACTGGGTCGTTGGTGACCGAGACGAACATGTTCACCATGACGACCATTCTGGCAAATCCGGCCGCTTTCCCAGGCGGTGCCGCTGAATTCATCGACAGCAATGACCCGGGCGGTGCCGCGCAGTCATCCGATATTGCCACCGCGTATGACATACCCCCGCAGCCAGGCGATCCATTGGCCCAGTTTCTCGTGCAACAACCCACGAATGCGGAGAATGCCAAAATCAATGGCTGGGAGGTGGCCATAGTGCACTTCTTTACAGGTAGCTTCGAAGGCTTCGGCATTAATGCCAACGCGACCTTTGTCAACGGTGACGTCTCATACGACATTTCCCGTCCTCAGTCTGAGGATCAGTTCGCCTTGACGGGCTTGTCGGACTCGTACAATTTGATTGCCTTCTACGAGAACGAGACGTGGAGTGCACGTGTTCTCTTCAACCACCGTGATAGGTTTTTGGCGAACACCAACGTCGGTAACCGCATACCGCGATTTGTTGACGCTTACGAACAGGTTGACTTCAATGTCGGCTACCGTGTCATGGATAATATGACGATTACCCTGGAAGGCATCAACTTGCTGGAAGAACCGATCGTCTTCCGTGGCCGCTCAGTAAACCAAGTGCAGGCCTACATTGAAGGCGACCGACGCCTGATGTTGGGTATGCGGTACATCTTCGAGTAGAAGTCGGCAAGACTAGAAGCAGGTACCTGGGAGTACCCACCGGCATGCCGGTGGGTACTCCTCGTTTTAAGTCAATACAGCCTAATGTTAAAGACCTTTCTCAGCACCTGCGGGCCATTTATGCGGCTGCCACGCATGAGGAAGCGACAGCGGCGCTGGACCGCTTCGAGGCCAGCTGGAGTGACATATCCGGCGATCGCGCCAAGCTGGCACGCCGAATGGGACCGTCTGACCGCGCTGTTCGATTTTCCGCCGGTGATTCGCAAAGTTTTTTATACCAACAATGCGATTGAATCGCTGAACTACTCGCTGCGCAAGGTGCTAAAGAATTGCGGTGCGTTTCCAAACGACGAATCGATCCAGAAGATTTTGTATCTCGCCCTGCAGAACGCCTCGAAGAAATGAAACCTTTGTATTATTAAATCAATAACTCGGTTGGAATTTTAAGACTAGGTAACGTTGGATTATGAAAAATCGTAAAGTGAATATTGCAATTGTAGGGTTAGGATTTGGCGCTGAGTTCATTCCGATTTATCAAAAGCACCCGCATGCGAATATGTATGCAATCTGCCAGCGTTCGGAATCGGAGCTTAATAAAGTAGGAGATGCTTTCAACTTCGATCCAGGTTGTCGTTATCGCTCGTATGAAAAGCTTCTGGAAGATCCAAAGATTGACGCTGTGCATATAAATACACCCATTCAGCTGCATGCAGAACACTCGCTAATGGCTCTGCGTGCGGGCAAGCATGTTGCATGTACTGTGCCGATGGCAACAAGTGTGGAGGATTGCAAGGAAATCGTAGAAACGGTCGCGGAGACGGGATTAAAATATACGATGGCAGAGACGGTTGTGTACAGCCGCGAATATCTGTTTGTAAAAGAGCTTTATGAAAAAGGGGAATTGGGAAAAATTCAATATCTGCAAGCCAGTCATCCTCAGGATATGGAGGGGTGGCCCGACTATTGGCAGTATATGAAACCCATGCACTACGCAACTCATGTTGTCAGCCCCGTTCTTGGACTTACTGACAAAGAAGCAGAATATGTATCGTGTTTCGGTTCGGGAACGATCAGCGATGACCTTATCGAAAAGTCAGGCTCTCCCTTTGCGGTTGAAACATGCCATATAAAGTTGAAGAATTCTGACTTGTCCGCTCACATTTATCGTTCATTGTTTGATACGTCACGTCAATATCGAGAAAGCTTTGATGTTTACGGAACTGAAAAGTCCTTTGAATGGCCGCTTATTGAAGGGGAGGATCCGGTTCTTCATACGGCAAAGAAACCTGAACCGGAAATACCCGAACGTATCAAAGTACCGGATTATGGACATCTGTTACCGGAAGAGATTCGCGAGTTTACACTGGAAGGAGTGTATGACGCAGATGAACATGCTCACTTATCCTTTGTCCAGGGAGGTGGCCACGGAGGTTCTCACCCACACTTAGCACATGAATTTGTCGACTCTATTGTTAACGATCGTGATCCTTACCCCAATGCGGTCCAATCTGCAAACTGGACATGTGTTGGCTTGCTGGCTCATGAGTCAGCAATGGAAGGTGGAGTCATTAAACGATTACCCGACTTCACATTATCGGCAACATAGAAAAATAAAATTATCTGTTATTCGAATATAGATAGAACGAGGCCACGAACTGATGAAAAATCAACGCTATTTATTCTCCCCCCTGATCTTCCTTTTCGTCCTGATAGCATTCGGCTGCGAAAATAAAGATACGTCGGACCAAACAAGCACCACTGTTCAGGAAAGCACAAGTACCGCTGTTCAGGAAAGCACACGTCCCACTGGGCAGAAAAACAGACTGAATAATTTTGTCGATTGGGCTACTTATCGTGGCGATCAGGAAGGATCTGCATACTCTTCTCTAAGCCAGATTACGACCGAAAATGTTCAGTTATTAGAAGAAGTGTGGACCTACGATACAAGAGAACTTGTTGGGCCGGGTATGGAGTCGAACCCGATTATCATTAAAGGGGTGATGTACTTTGCCGACCCCGAATTAAACCTGGTGGCCCTGGATGCAGCAACCGGTGAGGAGCTTTGGTTGTTTGATCCCTCTGAGCATGATGTCCGGGGGGACGACTTCCCCGCAGGAATCCAGCGGGCTGAGGTGTATTGGGAAGATGAAAATGGCGAAAATGCCAGGATTTTTCACCTGGCAAAAGATGTTATTTGGGCCGTTAACCCGGATGACGGAACGCTTATCGAATCGTTTGGCGAAGGCGGAGCCCTTGATTTAGCGGAAAACCATGTTTGGCCTGCTCATCTGGTGCGTAACAAGTTGTCAAACAACTCGCCTCCGGTAACGTATAAAGATTACCTGATTGTAGATTCCAACGTATTTGAAAACAGAGAGGAACCGCCTGGCAATATCCGAGCGTTTAACGCATTGACCGGGGAGTTTGAATGGAGATTTCACACCATTCCTCTGGAAGGTCAGCCTGGGTATGAGACCACGGAGTGGGAAGACAATATGAATTACGGTGGCGCCAACTCGTGGGGTGGATTTACCGTAGATGAAGAAAGAGGCTGGGTATTCGGTGCTACGGGTGCAATGACCGGAGGGATCCATGGTAATGGGGGAGCCAGACCTGGTAAGAATCTCTATTCGAATTCCGTCTTAGCCCTTGATGCAGAGACTGGAGAATTACAATGGTATTTTCAAACGATGCACCACGATATTTGGGATTATGATATCGCTCCTGCACCGATGTTAGCTACGATTACCAAGGAGGATGGGACAGAACAGGACGTGGTTGTTCAAACAGGCAAGCAGGGGAAATTCTTTGTGTTTGACCGGGATACGGGCGAATCGCTGTTCCCTATCGTCGAGAAACCCGTTCCGACTGAAGCCGCACCCGGTGAAGTTCCATATCCCACGCAACCGTGGCCGTTAAAACCAGATCCCCTGGTACGTACGTCATTCTATGAGTCTGATTTAACGAACATCACACCGGAATCTCATGCATCCGCCCTGGAGAAGTTCAAGAAGCTAAAACCAGGACCGATGTACACGCCTCCAAGTATAGAAGGAACCATCGTCCAGCCGGGTATTCATGGAGGAAATGAATGGGGCGGGCCGGCCTTTGATCCGGAGACAAATGTAGCCTACGTAAACGTAAATGACTTTCCGTTTATTTTGACGCTGGTCCCGATGCAACCTGATCAATTTGTAGACATGTCGGAGCTGCAGCGAGGCAAGACAATATATAGTGCGCAATGTGCAGCTTGTCACGGAACTGAAAGACAAGGCGCGACCGGCCTGCCTCTGGATAACATGGCGTATAGCGTCGACTCTCTGAAAGAGATCATCACTCAAGGCAGAAATGCGATGCCGGCATTCCAGTACTTTGAAGACGATGAGTTGGATTACTTGGTCGCGTTTCTTCAAAGTGAGCCTGGTGACGGCTCTACCGCAGACATTGATTTAAGCGATGAGAGATTGACGTGGAGCGGGGGAGAGGGCGAGCTTGCCTGGTCCACATCCACCCCACAGTACGTTGCTGCGTTGGATTATTTTACAGACCATATGGGGTATCACGCGATTAAACCGCCATGGGGGAAACTCGTTGCCGTAGATGTTGCGAAAGGTGAGATTCTATGGTCGGTCTCACTCGGAGAATATCCTGGCTTGGTAGAAATGGGGATTCGAAATACGGGTGTTGAAAACTTTGGCGGAATGGCAGTTACAAAAGGCGGTGTGATTTTTATAGGAGCGACAGAAGACAGCCGGTTCAGAGCATTCGATAAAACCAATGGCGAGCTTTTGTGGGAATTTGAAATGGATGCACCTGGCTTTTCGAGTCCCTCTGTTTACGAAATTGATGGAAGACAATATGTTGCGATTGTAGCGGGCGGCGGCGGCGGTCGTTATCGTTCGCCTGTAACAGGGCCTCTTGGAAGGAGGCTTCATGTATTTGCTCTGCCAGAATAAGAAGTTCAATAAAGCAAGCAGGATGCTTAAATATTGATTATTAAGTCGCGCCAAAACAAATTACGCTGGCCGGTTCATTGGGTTCGGTTCAGCGTAATTTGTAAACTTTTAACTCAACAAAGATGTGACTCAATCTACGAGATTAGAATCGAGGGCCAAACAAATGGATACGATTATAAATAAAAGAATACGCATTTTTAGTTTAACGTTAATTCTGTTTGGCAGCCTACTTCAATACGCTGGAGCGCAGAACACAGATCCATTGAAAATCCTGATGATTACCGGTGGGGGCCCCTGGCACGATTACGCAACGCAAAAGGACCAGATCAAAGATGGACTTTTAGAGCGTCTTTCGAACATCGAAATTACAACTGACTACGAAGGCGCGGATACGCTTACCATGGAATCAACTGATTTCCATTTCTCCCGTCATTTGGAGGAAGACTGGGCGGCAGAGTTCGACGTTGTTATCTACAATCAGTGTAATCTTCAAGTAAAAGATGAGGCCTATGTAAAAGGAATCATCGACCAGCACGTCAAGCATCAAGTACCTGCCGTTATGCTTCATTGCCCCATCCATCTCTATCAATATGCAATGGGTGATGCACCGGATGACTGGTGGGATTTTACCGGTGCTGTTTCATACGCCCACGAGAAAAACAATCATCCTAATACCTCTCCCTACACGATCGAGGTTCTGGAGCCGAATCACCAGATAATGAAGAACTATCCTCGTTCTTGGCGGACGCCTGCAGGCGAGTTATATCTAATCATTGATTTATATGATGATGTCACTTCGTTATCTCACGCCTATTCGGTGGAGACAAACTCCTATACTGAAACAGCTTGGGTGCACGAATACCAAGGCGTTCGGGTTTTCACCAGTTCGCTGGGGCATCATAATGTTTCGATGGGCTCGGATGTGAATTTGAATCTTATTGCATCGGGTGTGCTCTGGGCGGCAGGAAAACTTGAAGACGATGGTTCGCCAGCCCCGGGATATGAAGGAGAACGTGGACTTGGGTGGATCTCTCTCTTGGATGATACGCTCAACGGATGGATTGAAAGCGGCGGTGTTACGGATTGGTCAGCCAGGAACTGGTATCAAGGAGGGTTGGGTTGGCCGACCCAGGATAATACCTTGGCCGGAGAATCATTCCGACATATGGGTGGATCTCTCTACAACGACACCCTAATTGTCGAGGGAGATCAAAGAAATCTGTTCTATGACGGTCTTATCGCTGGTGGATATTTCAAAAACTTTGAATTCAAGGTTGATGTCTACACCTATCCTGGGTCAGCTTCAGGGGTCTATTTTCATACCCGTTACGAAGAGGATGGAGCCCCTACGTATGGTTATGAAGCTCAGATTAACGCCAGCCGAGCCGGTGAGAGCAAGACCGGTAGTTTGGTTGGGGTAAACGAAGTGAAGACTGCCCCACACGGCGATAACGAATGGTTCAGCTACTACATCAAAGTTGACGGCAAGACAGTCACGGTAAAAGTGAATGGTGAGACCGTCAACGAATTCACTGAACCTGCAGATGGACCGGCTAGTCTCCACCGGGGCACGATTGGCTTTGAATCCATAGGCTCTGATAGCCGCGTTATGCTTCGTAATCCGATGATTCGTCTATTGCCGGATAATAATTAAAGAAGGTTATATGCGGCTGTTGTTATTCTTATGCAACTGCCAACAATAACCATTGCTGTGTTCCCGCATGCGTATCGCTTTGCAGACTGCATGCTGCACCCGGGTAACAGAAGCAAGACGGCTGACCTGCCGTGATTAGCAGTCGCCCCTGACAATGTAGTCGTTGATGATATTTTCAACCAACTCCTGTTTGCCGCTGATCTGTTGTGGCTCCCCATTCGCGGCAGCAAGGTCACGCAATGCCTGAAAGTCCAGATTACCATCTTCGAAACGCTTGCCGTCACCGGAGTCAAAACTGGTGTAACGGCCGAACCGCAATTTTGCGGATCGCGAATCACTGAGAACACGGTTGGCAATGACTAGCCCGCGTGCGAACGAGTCCATACCGCCGATATGGGCAATGAACAGGTCATTTGGATCTGTCGATTCTCTTCTTAATTTGGCATCGAAATTGAAACCACCGTTGCCAATACCACCGGACTCAAGCACAACCATCATGCCATGCACGCAATCATATAAATCGCTGGGAAACTGGTCGGTGTCCCAACCGTTCTGTGGGTCACCACGATTCGCGTCAATAGACCCGAGCAGCCCGGCGTCCGCAGCCATACGTAGGTCGTGTGCGAATGTATGGCCCGCCAACGTTGCGTGATTCGCTTCGATGTTCAACTTAAAGTCTCCAGCCAAACCATGGTGACGAAGAAATCCGATGACCGTTTGCGCATCAAAATCGTATTGGTGCTTCATCGGCTCCATCGGTTTCGGTTCAATCAGAAATGTGCCCTCAAAACCATTTGCACGACCGTAGTCCCTGGCTTTCTCCAGAAACATCGCGAAGTGCTCTAGCTCGCGTTTGGTGTCGGTATTCTGCAGGCACGCATATCCTTCGCGACCGCCCCAGAATACATAGTTTTCACCGCCCAGCTCTATCGTCGCGTCTATCGCCGCCTTGACTTGCGATGCAGCATAGGCGAGAACTTCAAAGTTAGGGTTGGTAGCCGCACCGTTCATATAGCGAGGATTGGAAAAAACGTTTGCTGTTCCCCAAAGCAACTTCATGCCAGTCGCTTTCTGCCGTTCCTTCGCGAGGTCGACAACCGCCTGCATGTTTTTTTCCGATTCAGCAACGCTATCGCCTTCCCAGGCCATATCGAAATCATGAAAACACCAGTACGGCACATTGAGTTTTGTAAAAAACTCGAATGCGGCGTTCATTTTCTCGGTGGCATTCGCCAATCGATCACCGGTGACTATCCACGGGTGTAGGCGGGTGCCCGGCCCGAACGGATCACCGCCGGTTGCGCAGAATGAGTGCCAATAGCAAACGGCAAAGCGCAAATGCTCCTCCATTGTTTTGCCGGCAACCACACGTTCCGGATCATAGGTCTTGAATGCCAACGGGTTGTCGGAACCAGGCCCTTCGTGTTTGATCTGATCGACATCTGGAAAGTAGGGCTTGTCACCCGTAAACACTGTACGACTCATGTTATTGCCTCATCTTGGATAATTGTTCAGCTATAGAGCTCGGCGACTTTTTCGGCCGCTCGCTGATATTCTTTGTAAGTATCAATGTAAAAATCGACCGCCGACGGACGCGGATCTAGACTCCGTTCTGGGTCCTGTTGCAGATGTTCACCGACCAAGTTACCCAAATCGTCGGGCCGGTCTTCGAGCATCGCCAGCGCTTGCAATGCGGCACCAAAACCTGCGCCTTCGCCATGCTTGAGAACCGTAACCGGCGTGTCACAAATGTCGGCGACGACTTGTCGCCAGGTTGCGCTGTTCACGCCACCTCCAGTGAGTACGATCTGCTCCGCGGATATTCCGAGTTCGGTCAATTCATCGAGGCCAAATCGAAGCGCAAACGTCGCGCCTTCAACCGCTGACCTAAGAATGTTTTCGGTGCGCGCATTGCGGCTGTCCAGACCGAAAACGCAACCTTTTGCGTCGGGCAGGTTCGGCGTTCGCTCACCATTGAAGTACGGCACTGTAATGACGCCGTTGGCCCCTCTGTTCGAGGCCTCCAGCTGCGCCTCGAAACTCGCGATGTCGGCTTGCACCAGATTGCGCATCAGCTCTGTACTAACTGTGCAATTCATCGTGCACAATAATGGCAACCAGCCGCCTGTTGACGAACAGAACGCGGCAATATTGCCTTTCTTGTCGATGACGGGCTTGTCTGAAAAGGCGAATACGGTGCCGGACGTACCAAGGCTCATGGTGACGACGCCCGCGGCAACGTTGCCAGTACCCAATGCACCCATCATGTTGTCGCCGCCGCCGATCGATACCGGAACACCAGAGGGTAAGGCCAGTTCCTTCGCAATCGACGGCAGCAATTCACCAATCGGTCCGTTGTCTAGCCTTACGTCTGGCAGACACTCTCTCAGATCCCGATCGGGATCTATTGCGGCCAACATCTTTTCTGACCAACTGCGAGTCCTGATCTCCAGGAACCCGGTTCCTGATGCATCGCCAGCCTCCATTCTGCGCTCGCCTGTCAGATAGAAATTCAAGTAGTCGTGCGGCAGCAGAATGGAGTCCATCTGTGCGTATAGGTCTGGGTGATAATCTTTAAACCAGCGTATTTTGGATGCCGTATAGCCGGGCAAAACAGGGTTGCCGGTTTCTTCGATACAAGCATCGTAGCCACCGAATGCGTCCATGATTGCGTCACATTCAGCGCCCGTTGACGTGTCACACCAGAGCTTGACCGGCGCTTGAACCTCGCCAGCCTTGTCTAGCGGCACGAAGCCATGTTGCTGACCTGAAACACCGATCGCCGCGACACTTTGGCGGACATCTTTTTCGACCTGCTGCAAAGCCTGTCGCAGCGAATTTATCCACCAGTGCGCCTGTTGTTCTGCAACCCCCACTTCTGTCTGATAGATGTCGAGCGGCGCACTTTCCACAGCTACAGTCTCGCGAGCCAAGAAGTCATAAAAGACGACTTTGACGCTTTGCGTACCCAGATCGATGCCGAGGACCGTTGACACTGGTTTTACACCATCCCTAGATCAGCAGAAAGAAAACGTTTACATTTTAGACTGGGATGCGGCGAATTATCAAATGTAAATGATCTGCAACGCGTGAAAACGGCTAAGAATAAGGCTTGCCAGGCACAAATTCGTAGATTGTGCGCTGTTGATAGACGTCTCCAGGTGCCAATCGCGCGGACGGGAAAGCCGGCTGATTCGGTGCATCGGGGAAGCCCTGGGCTTCCAGACACAGTCCGGCGCGCGGTCGAAAAGGATCGGCGAGATATTCACCCGTGTAGAGTTGTAGTCCTGCTTGAGTTGTGTGCAGGTGCATGGACAGACCACTCTGCGGAGACGATAGCGTGGCAACTTTGTGCAGCTTTCCGTCTCGGTTATTCAAAACGAAATTATGGTCGTACTGTCGGCGTTGACTATCTTCTGCGCTCGTTGTTCGCATCGCTGTGCGGCGACGAAGGTCAAATCTTGTGGCCTCTACCTCACGTATTTCACCGCTAGGAATCTTGTCACCATCAACGGGCGTGAATTGGTCTGCTTCGATTTGGATGTCATGTGAATCGATCGACTGTTGTTGCTTGTCGAGATTAAAATAGGCGTGGTTGGCGAGATTCACGACCGTGTCTGAATCTGTTGTCGCCTTGTAATCAATGACCAATGAGTAGTCAGTAACTATTTGATATTTAACGGTGACTTCCAGTTTTCCCGGGAAACCGCTTTCGCCGTCAGGAGACACGTAAGCGTATTGGACCGCGGCTCCGTTTTCCAGCGAGCGCATCTGCCAAAAGCGTTGATGAAAGCCGTCCCTACCACCGTGCAGACAGTTCCCGGTCTGCGTCTCATTCGGATCTACTGAAAAGGCATTATCGTCAATCGAGAAGCGCGCAGCACCTATGCGATTCGCGAAACGCCCAACCGTCGCACCCATGTAGAAATCGTCACACAAATAATCGTCGAGGTTCGCGTAGCCGAGCACGGCATCAACAACACCAGATTCGGTTGGTACGCGTATGGCCTGAATGGTCGCGCCAATATTCAATAGCGTCACCTCTATTCCTGCGAGCGACCTCAGCGTGATTGCTTGGATCGATTTCGTTGAATCACCTGACTGCACTAAATGTTCCTTTGGCGAAGGTCGATTGATCGAGAAATTGTAACCGTATACCCTGTTAGCGGCAATGTCCCTTTACTTCTTCTAGAGACTACCTTTGAAGCAGGCGTCAAACGATACTGTTCCGCAACAAGAATCTGCTGACGCAGAGGACATGCCAGACGTATCCATTAAAGAAGTTGCGCGGCTTGCCGGCGTGTCGATTGCCACTGTCTCGAGATGCATCAACCAACCTGAAAAAGTCACCGCGAAAACGCGACTTAAGGTTCAGGACGCGATTCGCCAAACAGGCTACTCGCCGAATACACTGGCGCAGAGCTTTCGACGTGGTCGCACGCATATCGTTATGGTCGTGTTGCCGTCTGTAGGCGATCCGTTTTTTACTGCCGTCATGCGTGGTATCAGGGCAGCGGCAAAAGCTAAGGGTTACTCGGTTGTTATTGAGGAAACACAGCTCAACACAATGACAGCCGATGAGGTCGGTGCAATGCTTGTTTCAAACCAGACTGACGGCATTATTCTGCTGGCAAGCATGTCGCCCTTTGGTACCGAAGTTCTTTCAGCGAAGAGCAAGCGCAGGTGGCCTATTGTTATAGGCTGCGAAACCGTGTCGCCTGAATTGGCCGACTTTCCAAGCGTGCACATTGACAATATTGCCGCCGCGAAAGAGGCAACCAATTACCTGATTTCACAAGGGCATCAGCGTATCGCTATGGTGAACGGACAGGCGTCATCACTGCTGACAAAGGACAGGGAATTCGGCTACCGCGCTGCAATGAAGCAAGCCAAATTGTCGATAGAAGATGGCTGGGTTGTTGACGGTGACCTCACTATTGCGGGGGCGCGAAAGGCCACTCGCAATCTGATGAATCATGGCAATAGGCCGACCGCGTTTTTTTGTGCGAACGATGAAATGGCCATTGGTTGCCTTCACGAGATCAAGTCTGCCGGACTGCAAGTCCCGCGTGACATTTCGATCATTGGATTTGACGACATTCGCTACGCCGAAGTCACCGATCCGCCGCTCACGACGATCAGTCAGCCTGCCGAAGAAATCGGTGAGCGGGTCATGTACCGACTGTGTCGCCGCATCGAGGCGGGCAAAGGCGCAAGTAGCTTACCCGAAATAGTGCCGCACAAACTGGTCATCAGGCAGTCTGTTGCCAAACCAGCCAGCTAGTTGTTGTCTTTGCCTTCGTAAGTGAAAAAATTGAAATCTGCATGCTTTCGTTTGGCCACCATTCTCATAAGGCAATTACGCCACTTCGAAGCGCAAGAAAAACGTTAGTAGTCAAAACTCCAGTTTTGAAACGGCAGAAAAACTGTTTGCAGCGCTCGCCAGCGTATCGACGGCGTCGTCGCGCTCGACGTAATAGTGACGAAACCCGGCCAGGTCACTGGCAGCAAATAACGCCGAAAAATCGATTTCTCCAGCGCCCACATCTGCAAATGACCCGTCCGTCGCCATGTCCTTTACGTGGCAAAGTGGGAAGCGGCCCGGATGTTCTTCGAAATACGAAAACGGATCGGCCCTAGCTTTGTTAATCCAGTACAGGTCAATTTCGACCTGCATGTGAGATGGCTCGGTCTCGGCGAGCAGCAGATCCATCGGACGCATCCCATTCAGCTTTTTGAACTCAAAGTCGTGATTGTGGTACGCGAACTTCAACCCCGCAGTATGGCATTGCTCAGCAAACCCGTTGATCAGTTCGACGTGTCGCCGGTAGTCGTCAAGCGTGGCGCGCTCTTCCGGCCGCAGCCAGCCCAGAACAAGGTATTGGTGGCCTACGGTAAGAGCATCCTCAATCAGTTGTTCAGGCGTTTCACGCATCGGTTGTAACATCGTGTGCGCGGAGGGCGAGCTTAGCCCGAGGTCATCCAGAAACATCCGAATCTCTTCCGGGCTGTGGTCGAAGTAGCCGGCAAATTCCATCTCCCAATAGCCAATGTCGGCAAGTTGGGCCAGGGTGTAAGGCACGTCAGCAGCCATTCGATCGCGCACCGTGTACAGCTGGATGCCAACCTTATCAAGCTGCCTCTGGGTAGCCGCTTTTTCTTCCGCTGCACACGACGTTAGCATTGGGCTTACCGATGCAGCCGCCAGTCCTTTTAACAGCTCTCTGCGTTTCATAGTTTACCTTCCTGAAGCATTTCAACGGCTGTTGCCGCTGCGCGTGCCGTTAGCGCCATGTAGGTGAGCGACGGATTCTGGCAGGCCGACGATGCCATCGCGGAGCCATCCGTTACAAACAGGTTCAGCACATCATGAGTCTGGTTAAACTTGTTCAAAACCGATGTATTCGGATCGTGACCCATACGGGCCGTTCCCATCTCGTGGATCATCAGGCCTGGTGCCGCTTTGTCCCGATTCACTGTAATGTCGGTCAGCCCCGCCGCTTTAAGTAACTCCTCCGCGTCGGTCGCGATCGCGTCGAGCATCGCGAGTTCGTTCTCTCGATGTTCGCAATCGATCTCCAGAATGGGCATGCCCCAGGAGTCTTTGTTGTTCTTGCTTAGCCACACACGATTCCGCTCGTCCGGAAGCATTTCGCCGAAGCCAGCCATGCCGAAACCCCATGGGCCGGGTTGCCGCAGCTCTGCCTTAAATTCACTGCCGATGCCCGGAGTGTTGTCGCCGCGCGACCAGCTTAGCCGATAGGCGCTGCCCTGATAGCCGAAGCCACGCAGGAAGCGCTCGTCCTTGTCCGTAACATTGCGAAACCGGGGCAGATAGAGTCCCGCGCCACGTCGTCCGGCATCGTATTTATCCTGATGGCCGGGAAAGACGCCGCCTGCTCCCACGCCACCAACATGATCCATCAGGTAGCGGCCGAGTGTACCGCTGGAATTGGCAATGCCATTGGGAAAGCGCTCTGACGTTGAGTTAAGCATGATCTGTGCAGTGCCAAGCGTCGATGCGCAGAGGAACACGAGTCGAGCACCATAGCTGCGGTGTTCACGGGTATTGGCGTCAACGACGCGGACACCGGACGCGCGATCGCTGTCGCCGTCATAGATAACGCTGTCCACGACAGCGTCCGTAACCGTGGTCAGGTTGCCGGTTCGATTTGCCGCCGGCAGCGTCGCCGATAAGCTAGAGAAATAGGCACCGAACGAGCAACCGCGCTGGCATTCATTGCGATTCATGCAGCGTGAGCGACCCAGTGCCATTTGCTCTTTGGTGGGTTCGGTCAGGTGCGCCACGCGGCCCATGATTAAATTGCGATCCGCAAACGCAGCCTCGATGTTCTTCTTAATGTCCTTTTCGACACAGTTCATCAGGAACGGTGGCTGGAACACGCCGTCGGGAAGCTGTGGCAGTCCTTCAAGCGATCCGCTGATGCCTGCGAAGGTCTCTGCATGGTCGTACCACGGCGCCAAATCCTTGTAGCGAATCGGCCAATCGGTACCATGACCATCGAGCTTGTTGGCTTTGAAGTCGAGGTCGCTTAGTCGATAACTATGCCGATGCCAGATAAGGGAGCGTCCACCCAGTTGATAGCCACGGATCCAGGTGAACGGCTTGTCGCCCGCTGTTGCGTAGGGGTTCTCACGGTCGTTGACGAAAAAATGTTTCGTGTAGTCGGAGAATGCGTAGCATTGATTCTGCATGGCATAGTCGCTCTCGGTCAGCGACTCAGGTATCTGCCCGGCAAAGGGCATTTCCCAGGAAGCTTTTCCCTCCGTCACGTAGTCATGGCGATGCGTGACGTTGCGGCCTCTCTCGAGCATCAGCACCTTGAGACCGCGTTCGGTCAGCTCTTTCGCCGCCCATCCGCCGGAGATACCAGAACCTACGACAATGGCGTCGAAATCATTCGAATTTTCAGAGGCCATAGTTGTATTGGCTCCAAAACCACGCGTGGCTGTCATCCGCCATAGGCACGCAAGGGAGATAGTCTCCGGGAATACGCTGAAACCTCAGCTCGACCGTAGCCCCGATTTCGGACGAGTAGTAGGCGAACAGCACCATCTTCTTGAGCTCCCCAAAAAAAGGGTCCATGGGGTTTTCGGCAAAGAATTCATTATCAAGTGCGCGAAGCAGAACCATCTGTTGTTCAGTCGTGCTGGCCGAAAAACTGCTCGCTCCGGAATCGCGGGCACGCTTGTCAATGTGATCGAGGCCGGCAATATAACGTTCCTGTCGCTGCGGTGATGCCCAGTCCGCCAGCATCATATCGATGAAGCGAGGAACACCCGTACCGAGTGCTCCAGCCGTATCGGTTTCCGGAATGATCAGGTCGGCAACGCGACTCAGCATTGAATATTGTTCCCGGTTCAGGAAGCGTGGCGGTGCGTCTTCGACGTTAGCGGCGACTGCTTCGTTCAGCAGGCTCAGCTGCGTCGCGGTGAGCACGCCGCCTACTAGGGCGACCGCATTCTTGATCGCCGCACGCCGGGTGAGAAGCGTTGAGTTATCTGCCAATTTCGTCATCCTCGTTGATTCGGCTGGCGAGCCGCTAAAGCTCGATCCAGGTACAGCCAGCCGTACTGGAACGAACGGCTGCATCCACGAACGCGACACCGGCTGCGCCATCAGCCCCTCTCGGGAACATGATGTTGCTGCCTGCAGTCTGCCCATCACGGGCCGCATGAATGGCAGCGGCAACTTCGCGGTAAATAGTGGCAAATGCCTCGAGATAGCCCTCCGGATGACCCGCCGGAATTCTCGTTGCGCTGAGCGTCGCGTCGTCAGCGGCTGGGCTGCCACGCGTAATTAGACGAGGCGCTTCGCCAAGTGGTGTGAACGTCAGCTCATTAGGTTGCTGCTGCCGCCAGGCTAGTCCGCCCTTGTCTCCGTAAACACCGAGTCGCAGATTGTTTTCGTTGCCAACCGCCACCTGGCTGGCCCATAGCATGCCCTTTGCGCCATTCGTGAATCGCAGCAACAGGTGCGCGTTATCGTCCAGCCGGCGTCCGTCGACGAACGCCGAGAGATCCGCGCACAGGGCCTCGAGCTTGAGGCCGCTTACAAAGCACGCCAAATGATAGGCATGCGTGCCGATGTCTCCAATGCAGCCGCCCGCGCCTGATTTCGTCGGGTCGGTGCGCCATGCAGCCTGCTTCTGCCCGGTTGATTCGATAGCCTCGCTGAGCCAGTCTTGAGCGTACTGGACCTGCACGACTCGGATTGCGCCGAGCTCACCATGTTCAACCATTGCCCGCGCCTGCCGGACCATCGGGTATCCGGTGTAATTGTATGTGACCGCCAGGATCCGTTCGGCGTTTCGAGCGGTCTCTTGCAGGGATTCAGCTTCTTCGACTGTGACGGTCATCGGTTTGTCGCAAATGACATGAATACCAGCCATCAGGAACGCTTTTGCGATCGCGTAATGCGTGTGATTCGGCGTCACGATCGCCACCGCTTCAATGCCGTCTTCTCGAGCTGACTCGCCAGCCACCATCGCCTCGTAGTTGGAGTAAGACCGGTCGGCTGCAAGACCAACTTCCTTTGCGGATGCCAATGCCCGCTCTGGATCCGATGACAACGCGCCAGCGCAGAGTTCGTACTCGTCATCGAGACGTGCTGCGATGCGATGCACGGCACCTATAAACGCACCTTGACCACCGCCGACCATTCCCAGTCGAATCCTGCGCTTTGATATTGCGTCCACCATGAATTGAAACCTTAAGTGAGCCCCAGAAGAGCCTTATTTGTTCCGGCGTCGATATCCGTGCCGGCGAAATCGTCGAACGCGCGCTCGGTTACCCGAATAATGTGATCGTTGATGAACTTGGCGCCTTCGCGGGCCCCGTCTTCGGGGTGTTTCAAGCAGCACTCCCATTCGAGAACGGCCCAGCCAGCAAAATCGTACTGTGCGAATTTCGAGAAGATGGCACTGAAATCGACCTGGCCGTCACCCAGCGAGCGGAACCGTCCCGCGCGATCAAGCCACGACTGGTAGCCGCCATAAACGCCCTGACGGCCAGTCGGATTCAGTTCAGCATCCTTGACGTGGAACATCTTGATGCGCTCGTGATAGATGTCGATGTGCTCAACATAGTCCAGTGCTTGCAGCACGTAGTGGCTGGGGTCATACAGCATGTTGCAGCGCGGATGATTGTTAACCCGCTCAAGAAACATTTCGAATGTGATGCCGTCGTGCAAATCTTCGCCGGGGTGAATTTCGTAGCAAAGATTAACGCCCGCCTCGTCGAAGGCATCGAGAATCGGTAACCAGCGATTTGCAAGCTCATCGAAAGCGGTTTCAATCAGGCCGGCCGGCCGTTGCGGCCATGGATACAGATAGGGCCAGGCCAGTGCGCCGGAAAACGTGGCATGCTCGGTAAGTCCGAGATTCGCAGATGCCCTCGCAGCCAGCAGCAGTTGACCGACGGCCCAGCGCTGCCGAGCATCCGGATTGCCACGAACATCAGGTGCGGCAAAGGCATCGAACAATGTATCGTAAGCGGGGTGCACCGCAACGAGTTGGCCCTGCAGATGCGTGGACAACTCGGTCGGCTCAAGGCCGTGTTTATCGAGCGTCGCGCGCAGGTCATCGCAATAAGCGCGGCTGTCAGCAGCCTGAACCAGGTCAATAAGGCGCTCGTCCCAGGTTGGAATTTGCACGCCTTTGAAGCCGAGATCGGCGGCCCATTTCGCTATGCTGTCCAGCGTATTAAATGGAGCCTCGTCCGCCGCAAACTGAGCGAGAAATATCGCGGGGCCTTTTGTCGTTTTCATCGAATTGCTCGCTGTGAATACCGGGACGGCTTAAGAATGTCTGCAGGCATCACGCTATGCAAGGCCCAATGTCCAAAATACGATGCATTCACGTGCATCCTTCAGATCGGCAGTGTCGATCTGATGCTTGAGGGGATCGAAAGGGGGGCTGGGTGTCCGGGTGAACCGGGTCTCGCCAGAGCTCGTCTCTCTGAGCGCTGGGTAAAAGCGCTGGGCCGGTAGTACGGGATGGTTACCGGTCGAATTCAGAATCTGTATAACGATTCCCTTCATAAAATGGGCTGAGTCATTTGCCATCCGAAGGGGACTTATGTCGCGTTACGTTCAACCGAAGCCCATCTCGTACTTCATCTTCGCTCTTTTCTACAGCGCGCTTTTAGTAGTACCCGCTGTCGCCCAATTCAGAGCGATTGGGGCAGATGTGGATTGGCCATCTTATCTGGGCGGACCGGGCAGCGGTCAATACTCCACTTTGGATCAGGTAGATCGCAGCAATGTTTCCGGCCTTAAAATCGCGTGGACCTATCACAGCGGCGGTGCAAGTCCGAACAATCGATCACAGATTCAGTGCAATCCGGTTGTCATCGACGGCACTCTTTACGCCACCTCGCCCGAAATCAAAGTTTTCGCTCTTGATGCGGCGACCGGTGCGGAGCGGTGGGTCTTCGATCCTGCCGATGGCGGGAAGGGACGTTCTGGTTTTGGTGTTAATCGCGGCGTGACGTATTGGGCCGACGGGACGGAGAAGCGCATTCTGTTTACCGCCGGATCTTTCTTGTACGCGCTCGATGCGGAAACGGGCCTTCTGCACGAAGACTTCGGTACGGATGGCCGCGTCGATCTTCATGACGGCTTGATTCGCGATGTGGGAAATCTTTCGGTGGGATCGGGTACTCCCGGGATCATATATGAGAATTTTCTGATACTCGGCACACGCGTTTCTGAGGGATTGCCATCGGCACCCGGGCATATCCGCGCTTACGATGTGCGGACGGGCGCCATTACTTGGATGTTCCACACGATACCGCAGCCGGGAGAGTTCGGTTACGACACTTGGCCGAAGGAGGCTTACCAACATTCGGGTGGGGTGAATGTTTGGGCGGGTTTGAGTATTGATAGCGAACGCGGCATCGTTTACGCGCCGACTGGCTCGCCGGCTTTCGATTTCTATGATGGTGATCGACCGGGCATGAACCTCTTCGGCAATTCCATCCTGGCTCTCAATGCTAGAACAGGTGAGCGCGTCTGGCATTACCAGATTGTTCATCATGATTTGTGGGACCGCGATTTGCCGGCGCCTCCGAATCTTGTGACGCTTCAATGTGAAGGGCGGACTATCGAAGCGGTCGCGCAAATTACCAAGTCTGGACATGTGTTCGTCTTTGACCGCATCACCGGCGAACCTGTATTCCCCATCGAGGAAAAGTCCTTTTCTCAATCCGACTTGGCGGGGGAAGAGGCTTGGGCCACGCAACCGATCCCCACGAAACCGCCTGCGTTCTCGCGACAACTTCTGACCGAAGACGGACTCACGGACATTTCCGAATCATCTCGCGCTTTTGCGCTGGAGCGGTTGAAGCGCTCGAAATCCGACGGGCAGTTTGTTCTGCCGAGTCGCGAGGGTACGGTCATCTATCCGGGTTTCGATGGCGGGGGCGAGTGGGGGGCGCCGCGGTCGATCCCGACTCGGGCATTATGTATGTCAATGCAAGCGAGATGGCCTGGATACTAACCATTGTCGAAACCGCCACGCCCGGCGACAGCCGCCTCGTCAGCGCAGGGCGCGCGCTCTACGCGTAACACTGTCTTTTTTGTCACGGTGTTGATCGGAAGGGCGACCAGGAGGGCGAATTTCTGTCGCTGCTGAACCTGGGTGAACGACTGACGTGGGCGGAGGGGGAGGCTGCGATTCGGCAGGAGAGTGGTCGCATGCCTGCTTTCGACTTTCTGAACGGGAGGCAAATGGAACGGCTGCTGGCTTACTTATACGAGAGCGAATCCGAAATCGATTCAAGCCCAACGGATGAACCGAGCGCCCCGGCATCACCTTACACCAGCACGGGATACAATCGTTTCGTGGATGCTGACGGCTACCCCGCCGTCAAACCGCCTTGGGGAACGCTGAACGCGATTGATCTCAATAAAGGCGAGATTCTTTGGAAAGTTCCTCTGGGTGAATACCCAGAACTCACGGCGCGAGGAATCCCGATCACCGGGACGGAAAATTACGGTGGCCCAGTGGTAACTGCGGGGGGGGCTTGTGCTTATCGCCGCCTCGAAGGATGAACGCTTCCGGGCCTTCGACAAGGCTACCGGCGACATTCTTTGGGAAACGCAATTGCCCGCAGCAGGTTACGCGACGCCGAGTGTCTATGCGGTCGATGGGAAGCAGTACATTGTTATCGCGGCGGGCGGGGGTAAGATTGGGACTAAGTCGGGGGATGTGTATGTAGCGTTCCCGTTGCCTAATTGAGGGAATTATTGAAATTTATTATTCCGTGCTTCAGAATATTTATAAAAGGGGAATAAGAATGTTCAGGAAATATCGATTTAAGTTTTCTCTCGTATTGGCAATTTTTGCTTTAGGCGTGATATCCGGGAATTTTATTCAGTTCAACGGTGTCGCCGTGGCACAGTCATCCGATCGAGTGTTTGAGCTTCGGACCTACACGACACATCCAGATCGCCTCGACGCACTACATGCGCGGTTCGCGGATCATACGATCCCGCTGTTTGAACGGCACGGAATGACGAACATCGGTTATTTCGTTCCGCAAGATGCCCCGCTCGCCGAAAACACGCTCGTCTATGTCCTGGCGCACGACAGTCGTGAGGCTGCCAAAGTCAGTTGGGCCGCATTTATAGCAGATCCGGATTGGCAAAAGGCCCGCGAAGCATCGATGAGTGACGGGCCGATTGTAGATAAATTGGAAAGCGTCTTCATGGATGCGACAGATTATTCGATGATGAAGTAAAAGGTCGGAACCGTAAAAAACGAATCACGGCACATCGCTCCAGCAAGCGATGCGCCGCGACTTGAATTGTAAAGATCAGTCTTTAGCTCTCTCTCGCGATGTAGGTATTTGAGTTACTAACCGGCAGTCAAGATTGAGCGAAGTTGCTGGACGCTGGGCGAGTTGTCGCCTCCGGTTTGACCAACGACATATGAGGCGATCGCACTACCAAGCGTTATTGCATCGCGCAGCTCCCAGTCGGCAGATAATCCTGCAAGTACGCCGGCTGCATGCGAATCGCCGGCACCGATAGTGTCTTTGATGACAGCGGTCAACGCATCGACATTGCCAGAGTTCGTCGTGGATTGATGGTAATAGGCGCCGTCCTTATCCAGACGTACAATCAGCGGGCAGCGATGTTTAGCACTCCATGCATCGGCCTGTTTTCGGACATCCTCTTTGATGCCAAGCACAGTTGCTTCGGTCCTGTTGACGGTTACAATCGGCTTCAGTTTAAGTACGCGCGACATGAGGGATGCGGATATTGAGTCGATACGTGGCCCAAAATCAATGACTATATCGATCGGTACCGAAATTGACTCTAACCACGTGACGATAGCCTCACTCGAATGCACCGCCAGCTGATAGCCTGATACATACAGCAAACACCCTGCCGGAATGTGCACCTGCTGCAATATGTCCTCGGTCCAATTGTTCTCAACACCGGATACGGTCACAAACGTGCGTTCACCATCCGGTTCAACTAAGGCGAGACACCAACCATTGTCGCCTGCTATTGAAGCGAGATCCGATTTAAGACCCCGGCGCTTGAGGAAGCCGTTGATCTGATTGTTGCCCATCCCGCTACCGATCAATAAGGCGTTGGTCGAAGTATAGTCAAGACGACGCAAGGCGGTGGCAACGTTCAGGGCACACCCACCAATGTTCATTAGCCTGCTGGTAGCCTCAACATCGCCGCCGCGAACAGGTAGCGTTGGTAGCTCGATTATCTGATCGATGTAGCCGGCGCCGAGTAAACAAATCGGCCGGCGCTGCGATAGATAGTCAAGCTTCTTCGAAAGGTCACGCCACGGCAACATCAGCCTCCCTAGCGCGGCGAAAGCCAGTGAATTTCTTGCTGTACGCAGAGAAATCGATTTGGTTCGCTTTCTGTAGCAGGCGGACGAATTTCAAATCGATGCTCTCAAATCCGCTGTAAGCGCCGCAAATCGCGGTAGCCATCGCACCGATTGTGTCCGTGTCGCCGCCGAGATTGGCGCAAAGTTCAGCGCAAACATTCGGATTGAGTTTTGCTAGGTCGGCCATTGCAAATGCTGCTGGAACTGACTCAATCGTGCTGGTGCCAGCACCGATCAAATCGTACACCTTCTCCGATGCCTCAATGACGTCCGATTCGTGCTTTGTGACGTCAAATGCGAGCTCAATCCTAGATGCCAGACTGGCACTAAACGTGTTTCCTGTACTAGTTTGTGTCTGCGCGAATTTGGCGATACCGGGCAGCGCCTCTCGGATGCTTGGCCATTGCATGCCATCGATTGCCATCGATATTGCGGACGCGACGGCAACGGCTCCGGCGATTGCAATATCCGATTTATGTGTTGGACTGGAGGCGCACGCAACTTCAGCGCAGAATTTGTCAATTGACCGAGTCGTCAACAGGCAACCAAGCGGCATGACTCGCATTGCCGCTCCGTTAGTTGTTCCAAGATTGGGAATCTCCGAAATCCCTTGTCCGGACTTAATTGCTGTCAACGCTACCTTTGACGTTGGACCGAGGACGTTCTTTGAGAAAGCATCGAATTTTTCAGCCCACAACAAGATATGTTGTGCAACGGAATCCGGGTCGATTCTGCCATCACATTCGACGATAGAATCAGCAAGCGCCAATGCCATGGAAGTATCGTCAGTAATTTGACCTGCCCGAAAATATTGTGCAGCGTCGTTTTCCGCCGGCCCGTCAAGGAATCGATCTATCCAACCGAAATGCTCTTTTACTCGAGAGCGCGGCCATAGCTCCGACGGCATACCTAATGCGTCGCCGAGCGCCTGCCCGTAGAACGCCCCTGCAATACGAGCCTCAGTGTTCAGCAATGTTGTCATTGGGGTTCTTCTGTGATCGTTCGTATTTATTATCCGGTGATTCGTTCACGCGGAAACCTATTGAGAAAATAATCATAACAACGGCAATTATTGCGACTCCCACACCCCACACCGAGAACCAATCAAATGTCTCGGCTCCTTTCAATTCCTGCAAAGCGAATTGTTCGAGAGTATATCCACCGACAAGATTTCCGACTAAGCTGCCCAGGCCCATACAAATAAATGTTAGTAATCCTTGCGCTGCAGTTCGCATATGCGCCGGTGCTTTGCGGTCAGTATAGATGTATGCAGTTATGAAGTAGAAGTCGTAGCTTGCACCGTGTAACAGAATGCCGCCGAATAGCAGTGCATACTGGAATACATTTTCGGTACCACCACTCATGAAAAATCCGTAGCGGATTAGTGCTGTGACTAAGCCTAGTAGCAGGACTTTCTTTAGTCCGAAACGCTTTATAAAAAAGGGAAGCGAAATCATGAAGAAGATTTCAGAGAATTGACCGAGGGTCATCCACCCAGTTGCCTGTGTTAGACCGACCTGTGTCAAATATCCATTGGCGAACTGGTAGTAAAATGCAAGTGGGATACAAAAGAGAAATGAGCATAAAGCGAAAATTCCAAATTCCTTTTCTCTCAACATTTGAACAGCATTGAGGCCGAGCAATTCCTTTACATCTATCTGGTCGTGATGTGCGTTGGGTGGCGTGTCGGGAAGGAATAGAGCGAATCCAGCGAGCAAAATTGAAGCAGCAGCTGTCACGATAAACGGCAGATTTGTCGTTGAAATGTCACCAAAACCCACCCAAGACGGAACAAAGCCGACTAAGAGACCAGAGAATATCCACCCGATAGTGCCCAGCACGCGCACGCGCGGAAACTCACCTTCCGAATCGGCCAGGTTGCGAAATGCAATACTGTTGGTGATCGCAACAGTCGGCATATAGATCAATGCATATACCAAAAGTGGCGGCAGAAAATTTTCAAACTGAGTTTGTCGCGCAATATACAACAGTATGATCGCACCGCAAACATGTAAGAAACTCAGTACTTTCTGGGCCGCGTAGTATCGATCAGCAATTACGCCGACCAAAATAGGAGATATGATTGCCGCTATTCCAGTACTGCTGTATGACCAAGCGATCTGAGTTGCGCTGAAGCCGAGTTCATTCAGGTATCGCCACAGCGGTACAAACCAGGCGCCCCAGATGAACCATTCGAGGAACATCATGAACGACAGCTTGAGCTTTACTCGTTGCATGATGTAATTCAAGTGCCTCTGTTGTTAGTGCTGATTCGAATTTACCGCGCTTACGTCTGCGAGCAATTGTGACTCAATACGTCCGAATCAAGGTCACGGAGATCTAGCGTATGCCAAATGTTGACGGTAGCAATCGAGCGACAGTCGACCACTGAAACTAACACAAATCGAACTTAACTCAACCGTCCGTGGTAACGGGGTAAAACCCCCTTCTGACACGTAGTGCTAAATCCTCGACGACTTGTCTAGTTATGATGAGTTGCTTGTGTAACGATGGTGTGAGTAGGAATATACTTTCTTTCACTATATTTTCACCGACGATTGGTCTCGCTGAAATCTGGATAACTGGAAAATTATTTGAGTCTTAAGATTAAGGTCCCTGCAACAGGCCGGACAAAAGCATTGATCGTGGTCGACGTACAATCTCTGTTCATGAATGACGATGTCAGGGAAATTCCTGGAAAGATTGCGTCACTCATCGATCAAATTCCATACGACTACTATGTTGAAACGCTATTTCACGCAGAAACAGGGAGCATTTGGGACAAACAGATGCAGTGGACAGGGCCGAAACCGAATACGGCCCGCATAAACTCTGTTGAAGAAATTAGCGCTGCGCTTGCCGACAAAGATGCGTTCTACGTCGAAAAAACCACTCGATCTGCATTTATAGGAAATACGGTACTACGCGACTTCCTGAAGAAGCGCTCTGTAGCTGAAGTGCACATTGTTGGTCTCGATACATCGGATTGCGTGCTCGCGACCGCTCACGACGCGTTTGATGAAGGGTTTATCTCTTATGTGATAGAAGAATGTTGTGAGGTAGCAGGCGATCGCACGCTTCATCAGGCAGCTTTGGAAATACTTCGATACGGAAAACTAACCAACAATTCGTGCTTGGAAAACGTACTGACAACGTATATCAACCTTGGCCTATCGCTGGATTAGAGTTTCCGGGGTGCTCGGGGTGAAAAAGGCACTAAACTGCGTTCCGATACTGCTTTGCTTGATGCAAAAGGGCGTTTATTCGTCTTATACGCCTACTTGTTTTTGGGACCATTTTTTTCGGCAGGGCCTGTTTATCGCCATACTCGGTCTTTCATTCTTATATGTCCAAAGCCATTTGGTCGCGACATTTCGCGCGTTCTCAATCGTTGTAAAAATATCTTGGTTCAGCCCGTCATACCGGACTGTTCAATTATAGCGTTCGACGTATGCATTTTGTTGTGGATTTTCCTGTTGAGTGAACAAAAGCGTAACGCCGTTTTTGTAGCCAGATAAGGTTGCTTTTTTCGAACTCAGAAATTGCTGACACCATTTCGCGTCTTGCCAAGAATGATCCCTATACTTTCCTTGATATGGTTGATATTTTCGGTCCCATAGAAGGCGGTTAAACTTTTGCAAAAATATATCAATGGAGACGCATTGTGATTATCTGTTGCGGTGAAGCGCTGATTGATATGTTGCCCGAACAACTCAAGGATGGACGCGGGGCCTTTGTACCGGTTCCCGGTGGGGCAGTCTATAACACGGCCATTGCACTTGGTCGTTTGGGCGAAGATACGGGGTTTTTTTCTGGCCTGTCTACGGATGTGTTCGGACAACAGCTCATCCGCCACTTGGAAGACAGCGGCGTCAGCACAACCTTATGTGTCCGCAGCCTCAACCCCACAACGTTGGCCTTCGTCTTCTTGAAGGACGGAGACGCACAGTACACTTTTCTCGATGAAAATACGGCAGGTCGAATGTTGGGGTCGAAGGCGATTGTGAATTTGCCAAAAACGATCCGTGCGCTACATTTTGGTGGCATCAGCCTGATCCCAGAACCTTGTGGGTCAACGTTTGAGGAATTTATGAAGCGTAACCAAGAGCGCAAAGTTATCTCGTTTGATCCGAATATTCGCCCCGGTTTTGTTGTTGACGAGCCCACGTATCGCGAACGCCTTCGCCGCATGGTCACGATGAGCGATATAATTAAAGTTTCTGAAGAAGATCTTGACTGGATGGAGGCTGGCGGGCATTTCGAACACGTCGCGCACAATTGGATTGAAGCCGGCGCATCGATAGTAACACTGACCATGGGCGGTGACGGCGCACGTTCGATTACCAAAGTCGAAGATGTCAGGGTCACGTCAAAACAAGTGCAGGTTGTCGATACTGTTGGTGCTGGGGATACGTTTAATGCGGGTTTCTTGGCAAGCTTACGCTTATCTGGCGTTTTGTCGAAAGAAGGCCTTCTAAGCATAGATCATCAGATTCTGCGAGCCGCCCTTGAATACGGTTCAAAAGTTGCCGCTTACACTGTTTCACAAGCCGGAGCCAACCCACCGTGGAAAGACCAAGTGTGATTTGATAATGGCCGTTTATGTCGGCGACCTTACCCGCGGACTCTAATTCTCACCTAGACGTTATTGCCGAAAACAATATCGGGTTTGCTGGAATTCCCGATGACAAAACGAGCATTTACCAAATCATTTTCTCTTGCACGCTGGCGTGCTTTTTCAGGCGAAATTCCATGATGAATCCAGCGTTGGATCAGTCGGTGTTCAAGGACCGAAAAAGGCACATCAACTGAAATTGTCAAATCTGAATATTCTTTGATGTTTTTCCAAGGCGGCTGATCAATGAGTAAATAATTTCCTTCGGTTATTATAATTTTATGCTTTCGATTTATTTCAATTGCGCCTGCACGTGCAACATCTAATTCTCTGTCAAAGGAAGGAACAAAAACATCATCGCGACAAGATTGAATACGTTTTAAGGCCTCAACAAATCCATTCGCATCAAACGTTTGTATGGCGCCTTTTTTGTGTCTTAATGACAAACGATCAAGGATTATATTGTCAAAGTGATAACCATCCATAGGCATAATGACGACCGAGCTTGAAGATAGCTCACTGCTGATTGCATTAAATAAGTTTTTGGCCAGTGTTGATTTCCCCGCCCCTGGTGCCCCGGATATGGCAACAATAAACCGACTACCTCCACCGCAATCTGCGGCAGAAATAATGTTGCGAGACAGTTTTGAAACATCTGATGTCATGGTGTCACTATGTAAAAGGTGGTTGCGCCTGCTTCCTTAGCAACGCCCAACAAGGCAAGTGCGGTGGATATTTCGCCGGGACCAACGGTAACAATAAATAAATCGCCCTTACCGACAGGGGAGGGTTGTCATATCACCATATATACAAATTAAAATTATCATTTCGAAACACAATATTATTGACCTTCACGATACGTTTCATGGCCTGATTTAATATATGTTTCCATAAATTGTTTGGCATGTCGGGCAAGGTCTTCACTGTCTTCCCAAAGGTTGCGCCAGATACCGAGCACATTGGATAAGTTGGGGGCAACGACGGCAGAAGAAAAGGATTCAAACGTTATTGGCCCATCATAATTTACTTCTGCTAAGGCCCGAAAAATATCTCCGAAATCAATATTACCCGTGCCCAAATAACCACGATGCGATTCACCGATATGGAAATACCCCAGATGATCAGAACTGCCACGAATAGCATTGCCCAGACCGCTTTCTTCGATATTCATGTGATATGAATCTAGGTGGACAGCAACGTTGTCGGAACCAATCCTTTTTACCATTTCCACGCCTTCGGCAGCCGTGTTTAATAGGTTTGTTTCATAACGGTTTACAACTTCAAGGCCGATCAAAATGTTATCTTTTTTTGCCTTTTCAGCAATACGATAAAGTACTTCTGCTGAGTTCTGGACACCCCGCTCTGTTTTGGGATACATGTATTTTGTAAAACCGGAAAACAAAATGCCACACATATGTGTTGCACCGATATCTCTTGTTACTCTCAGGGCATCATTAAGGATTGCTTCCCCCCGCGCGACCGTGTCAGGATCTTCACTAGAAATGTCGGCTTCGATTGGCAAACCGAGTGAAACGGTCGCTCCAAGATTATGTTGCTCTAACTTCGAGCGTGTAAAATTAACGTCAATGGTTGAGGGGTCAAGTGCTGGGATTTCAATGTAATCATAGCCAATTTCAGCCGTTTTTGTGATAGCGGTTTCACATTCTTCACGACTCCAACCGCCGACCCAGACTAACGCATGCAAGCCTAATTTATTCATTACTATCCTCACCAATTGTGTTCGGTTGTAGAATTCATATTTTTTTTAATCGCCATTGCCATAGCCATCGCAATAACATCACCACAATAAGAATAACGCCCCAAAGAGCCGTGGCCAAATGTTGGTTGGACCCAATGATATTAAGTCCTGATGTCATGATTTGTAAGATTGCCAAAGCCAGTACTACGGGTAGCACCCGGCCAAACCCACCAAAGGGGTCAACCGCGCCTAAAAAACAGGCAAGTACTGTAATCAGCAAAAATGCTTCGCCATGTCCGACGCGCACAGAATTGAAACGAGAGAGCATGATAATTCCGGCAATGGAGCACATGAGGCCGGACAAAGTATAAATAATGATCAGGTTTCGTTTCGTATTGATCCCCGAATAAGACGTGGCTTTAATGTTGGAACCCAACATATAGGCACCAAATCCTTGGCGTGTTCTTGACAGTAAAACATGCAGAATAAAGGCGCACACGATAAAAATAAGAAGGGCTATAGGAACCCCAAAGATAGCCCCTTGCCCAATATATTGAACATATTGGGGAAAGCCTGAAATATCTTTTCCGTGGGTTAAAAACTCGCCGATACCCCGTAAAAAAATCATCATAGAAAGAGAGACCAATATAGGGTGTGCCTTGGTATAGGCGACGACAAACCCAATGGCAAAGCCACTCAATGCCCCAACAAACATTGCGAATAAACAGCCCAAAACAAAAAACTCAATGCCAGCATCGATGCCACCGAAGGACTGTAGCGTCCAAGCTAGCGCCAAGCCAGAAATGTTGGCTGTATACGTGATTGCCAAATTCAGCCCGCCAGACAAAATAGGAATCATCATAGCCAAGGTCAATAATCCGAGCGCAGGTAATTGATACGCCATGGACGAAAATGTAGTCATCGTAAAAAAATTAGGGGAGGCCACGCTAAATATAATGACTATTGCAACTAAAAATGCTGTTAATCCGACCACTTCACCTTGGAGATACTGTTTCATTTTGACTTCTGAAAATATCACGTCAGTCTTCCTTCGCCATGCGAGCTCTTATCTCTGTAAAAGAGACGTTAGACAATGTGATGGAAAACAAGATGATTACACCAACAATTGCTTTAAAGGCAAACGGAGTTACGCCAAGTAAGTTCAATCCATTTTGGATGATCGCTATAAGCAGTACGCCAAGCACGCATCCCAATACGGTTCCGCTTCCCCCACCCAAAGTTGCCCCGCCCAACACGACGGCAGCAAGAACGTCAAGTTCCCTGCCAATCAGAGCATTTGGTACGATTTCTTGTGTGAAGTGAGCCTGAATTAGTCCGCCAATTCCAGCCATCATGCCAAGCCAGCCATATGAAATGAAATGAACAGCAGCAACATTCACTCCAACCCGGCGCGCGCCTTCAGGGTTATCGCCGTAAGCGTAAATTTGCCGCCCAATAGATGTGTAATTGATTAGCCCCCACGTCAAAACAACGGCGGCAACCATAACCGCGACGGGTAACGTTAATTCTGCCCAGGTTCCGTTTGCCATTTGATGTTCAATAAGAATGACGCGGTCTGTCCACCAGTTTGGAAGATTATAAATATATACGCCTTTTGTCAGGAACATTAGCAGGCCAAAAAAAATGTTGAATGTGGCTATTGTCACCACAATCGAAATGATTCGAAAATAGTGAATAAGTCCTGCATTTATCGCCCCTAAGACAATCCCTAAGAGGGCGGTCACCACAAAACCAAGAAACCAATTACCACCACCCATGTCGTTCAGGATATAAAAGGCAACGTATTGGACTACAGATGCTGCAACAGCAAAAGAGATGTCGATACCACCAGAAATAAGCACAACCAAAAGCCCGACAGCAAAAATAATATTAACCGCGCTGATGTTCAGCAAATCGAACAGATTGACCAGCGAGAAATATTGATCCGTGGTAATCGATAAAACAAGCGACAAGCTTGTGATGATTATCATCAGCCATGTTTCAGTCGGGTGTGTTTTAAACATTTTACCGATAGACGGCATTCTCCAATTCCGAAATTTCACATTGTGCGGGAATGTATTGTTGTTCTATCCGCCCATGATACATGTGCAAAACCCTATTAGAGTTAAAGTAAACTTCTGAAACATCATCAGAAATCAATAATATCGCCAGGCCTTGTTTTGCCAGCTCGCGGACTATTTTGAAAATTCCCTCGCGCGCACCAACGTCGACACCCACTGTGGGTGAATCTAAAATCAAAAGTTTAGGATTGGTCGCCAGCCACTTTGCAATCACGATTTTTTGTTGGTTTCCCCCAGATAACGTGGAAATGGCATCCGTTGTTTTGCCGATTTTAACATTTAGTTCTGATATCCAATATTCAACGGTTTCATTCTTTTTTCTAAATGAAATGAGCCGCCCAAATGTTAATATTTTGTCCAGAACAGACAGTATTAAATTGTCGGCAATCGATTGCTCCTGAATAAGGCCGAGCGCCAACCGATCTTCCGATACGTATGCGACACCCGACTTAATTGCGTCGAGGTTTGAGCGAAATTTAATGATTTCGCCTCCTAGTCGCATTTCGCCACGCGAAGGTTTGGTTGTACCAAACAGGCTTAAGGCTAACTCTGTTCGTCCTGAACCCAGTAGGCCTGTGATGCCAACCACTTCTCCTTCACATATCGTCAAAGAGATATCTTCGTATTCGCCCTTCCGTGATAGGTTAGATAATTCAAGTACTGGGTAGGTCTCAGTAATACTTTCACCATTAACACTTTGGTTAATCGTTAAACCTGTCATTAATTCCGTTAAACGGGCTTGTGTCATGCCCTCAGCTTCATATACACCGACTTTATTGCCATCTCGCAATACGGTCACCCGATTTGCAATTTCCAACACTTCTGCCAGTCGATGACTTACAAACACCACGGCGACACCTTCTGCAGAAAGCGTACGCACAATATCAAGCAATCGGGTTGTTTCTGATTGTGTCAGAGAGGCCGTCGGCTCATCCATAAAGATAATTTTTGCTTGACTAACCAGAGCGCGACAAACTGCTACGAGCTGTCTTTGGGCAATTGGGAGATCTTTGACTTGAGCATTCAAATCCAGATTTACACCAAGCCGCGTGCAGACTTGTCCAGCTTTATTACGGATTTCATCATATTTGACTAAGGATGGACGTAGCCCAACGAGGCTTTCAAAGGCGATGTTTTCATCCACACGCATTTCCGGAAATAAAGCGTGATCTTGCCAGATGACTTCGATGCCTAAATTACGAGCTTGTCCGGGGTTTAATGATTTAAATTGTTGCCCCCTAATTTTCATATCGGCACTATGTTCAGGAGTGTAGACTCCTGAAATTATTTTTATCAATGTGCTTTTACCGCAACCATTTTCACCGGCTATGCAATGCACCTCGCCTGATAGCACTTCAAAGTTGATATTAGACAGTGCATGCACACCACCAAAAATTTTTGAAATATTCTGAAAATCAATTTCGGGGACATCGTTAAGTTTACGTGTCTCCCTAGGTCGGGTGCTCACAGACATATTGGCCTCGCTCTCCCTCAACATCTATATCTAGGTGCTTACAGCCCCATTGCTGCAAGTTTGTCGACAGTATCTTTGTTGATGGCAACAAGTTGGTTAACGACTATGTTACGAGTTTTCGCATCAGGATCAACGACGCCCAGACCTGGAATGTTGGTACCTTTTTTGATTTCAGCACCTTGAACGACCATATCAGCCAACGTGACGAACACTTTCCCAGCTTCTTTGGGGTTCCACATAAAGCCACCTGAAATAACATCAGCCTTAACAAGTTTTTGACCTTGTCCTGGAGAGAATGGGCCAAGAACATGAACTTTTCCGACTAGACGACGTTCCTGAATTGCGCGACCTGCCCCAATCGGGCCTTGGCTGCCAAAGGCTAGGTAGCCATTTAGATTTTTATGAGCAGACATCAAATCCAAAGCCGTTTTGCGGCTGTCATCAACACTTTCTGCAACACCGTAGCGTTCTCCAACCAATTTAATGCCAGGATGGTTTTTCTTTAAATAAGCAATGGCTGCGTCTGCCCATGCATTGTGTAAAGGTACGGTTAACGAACCAACAAAAACGGCATATTCACCTTTTCCGCTAATTTTCTTGGCAAGTAATTCAGCATGGGCCTCGCCAAAGCCAGTTGCTGAAGCTAATTCAAAGTTCCAATCAACATTTTTCTGACCAGGACTTTCATGGGTGATGACTTTGATGCCCTTACTCCGCGCCTTAGCCAACACGGGTTCTAAGGCTTCTGAATCATTTGGAACCACACCGATAGCGGTGACACCGCGGGCAATCAAATCTTCAATTGCTCTAACTTGAAGAGCTGGGTCCGCACTGGTAGGCCCGATCATATAGGCTTCAACGCCCAATTCTTTGGCCCGTTCGGTGATGCCGGCTTCCATAGCATTAAACCAAGGAACGCCACCAATTTTGACAACAACGCCCAATTTTGTATCTGCTGCGAATGCACCTGAAGCTGTGATTGTCGCAACAGCAGCACATGCAAGGGCTAGTGTAAGTTTACGAAACATCATATTCGTTTCTCCCTGTTGAAAAAAACAATCTCTATAAATAGGGTTTAGATGACCAAGTATCACTGCATTGTTTACGTTAAATCGTAAGCCATATTTTATTATGCAGTTATTGCACAATCGACGTGGGCGGTGCTGCCGTAATCAGCCAGTCCGGCACGGCTATGAACATCAATCAGGCCACCAACAAAGCCATTATCAATTGGAACACGGTCAACATCGGCAGCGCCGCCAGTGTTAATTTCAAGCAACCATCCGCAAGCGCCATCGCGCTTAACCGGGTGCAATCGGTGGGAAAACAGGAAATGAACGCAGACCATCAGGGCAGTGCGCCCTCATTTGAAGACGGTTCCGGGGTGCTCGGGGTGAAAAAGGCACTAAACTGCGTTCCAATATTGTAATATCTTCTAAGTGACAGTATTTTACTGTGACACATCCAAGCTGGTTTCTGGCCTTCTTCAGCTTTTCTTCGCTCGAACAAACTACGAGAATGTCAAATTCGATACTGGCGAATTCCCTGATCCGATCCAATTCATTTTCAAATGTGTAGTAAGAAGCAACGAGTGCTCGCTCCTCCTCCTCTTCAAACTCTAGAAGTGGCGGGAAATTGCAAATGCCCTTAAATCCGGACGCTCGCAACAAAGGGAAGATCTTACTTGTCGCTACCCTCGATACCAAGGGAGATGAGGTCGCATTTCTCAAGAAACAGCTTGATGCACGTGGCCGTTCAGTTTGTGTCATGGATGTTGGGACGGCAGGTTCTCCAAAGTTCCCTGGGGATGTAACACGCGAATCCGTCTCAAGTAGGACTAAAATCCCCATCGATGTGGATGGACCAGCAGAAGCACTCAACGCGATGGCATCTGGTGCAACTGCCATTGTTGAAGACTTGTTCAAAGCGGGAGAAATCTCTGCGATCGCAGGGGTTGGTGGTGGTAAGGGCGCTGGTGTCTTTCATCAAATCACATGCGACTTGCCCTATGGATTCCCAAAGGTGCTTGTTACGAGCGCTCGGCCAGCGCTGCTGGCGGAGATCGCCACCACGTCTGACACCATACTGCTGCCAACAATTGTGGACCTAATGGGGATAAACAGGTTCACACGCGCCGTGTTGATCAATGCAGCAAACATGCTATACGGATTGGAATGGGCAGAGGAGGTAAGTCGACCCGGAAAGACGGTTGCTGTCACGGCCTTTGGTGTCACCACACCAGCAGTTCAATCGGTCATGTCTCGTCTCGAAGGTTCCGATTTGACTGTCATCGTCTTTCCGGCGAATGGTGCAGGTGGGCGCACCATGGAGTCTCTTATCGCCAAGGGCGAGTTTGATGGCGTGATCGACCTAACAACAACAGAAATGGCCGACCTGCTATTGGATGGAACAGCCAGCGCAGGGGAGGATCGCTTGACGGCAGCAGGTGCTGTTGGCATTCCCCAGGCCATAGCACCGGGAGCAGTTGATATGGTTAATTTTGGCCCGCCGGAATCGATGCCAAACCATCTTTCGGACCGTACCACATACCGACACACCCCGATGACAACGCTCGTGCGTACAAACCCCGACGAAACCGCAAAGATTGCGTACCAAACGGCGGCCAGGCTAAACCGATCTATGGGGCCGGTGGCAATATTCTGGCCGGCGCGAGGCGTTTCGGATTACGATCGCCCAGGCAAACCTTTCCACGACCCGGTGGCCAACGTGTCGTGGCGCGATGCAATGAAGCAGACGCTCAGGGCAGACATCCCTGTCTTTGAGACCGATTTCCATATCAATGATCCCGCATTCGGAGCGCTCTGCGCCGACTGGATGATTGCACAACTCAATGAGGCAGTATGAAGAATTTTTCCCGACAGAATATATTGAAACACCTGGCGGCAGAAACCGAAGCCGGTCGTCCTATTCTCGGGGCGGGCACCAGCTGTGGCTTGGTTGCGAAATGTGCGGCACTCGGCGGCGCAGATCTGCTGATTGTCTACAGTACCGGCCGGTCACGGTTGATGGGGCTGCCGACGAGTCGTATCGGAGATTCCAACGCCATCACGATCGACATGGCAGCCGAGATTCGGAATGTGGTATCCGACACACCCCTGGTTGGTGGTATCGAAGCCTGGGATCCGACACGCATGGATCTGGATCAGCTGCTGGATGATTTCCAGGCGGCCGGATTTTCGGGCATCATCAATTATCCTACTATTTCGACTATGGGTGAGAGCTGGCGCAAGCGCAGGGACAAGGTGGGTCTTGGCTGGAGCCGCGAAGTTGAGCTGATCGAACGGGCCGCCGCACGTGACATTTTTTCGATGGCGTATGTGGCAACAGTTCAGGACGCAATTGATGTGGCGGAAAAAGGTGTCGATTGTTTAGTGCCTCACGTCGGTGCCACGAGCGGCGGGCTTGTGGGGCACGAGAGCGAGACTAAAATCGACGAGGAAATACTCAAGATTTCTGAGATGATTGACGCCGTTACGGCGGCAGGTCATGCACCGATCTTCCTCTGTCATGGTGGCAAGATAGCGTCGCCAGAGGACACGCGCCGAGTTTACGAGGACACCCAATGCGTGGGTTTCGTCGGCGCATCGTCCATCGAGCGCATTCCGATAGAGCGCGCCGTGAAGACAATAGCCGAAAACTTCAAGTCTATTCCGTTCTCGAAGAAGCAAACCCAGTGAGCAATGAAAAAACTACGGATTTCTTGATCATCGGTAGCGGTGCCGCTGGTGTCTGTTCAGCACTCTATGGGGCGTCAGCTGGACATTCGGTGATGCTGTGCGAAAGAGCTTCCAAGATAGGTGGCACGACTGCACTTTCGAATGCAATGATTTGGGTGCCGTGCTCTGATCATGCCATTGCGGCCGGAATAGATGATTCGCTCGATCAGGTGCGGACGTATTTACGTGGCGAATTGGGGAATTATTATAATGAGAAAAAAATCGACGCTTACCTCGAATATGGTCCACAAGCCGTGCAGGAGATCGAGAAGCGTTCGGAGGTAAAATTCGTGTTGGCCGGCGCTCCCGACTATCATTCAAATCGTGCTGGCGCTGTTGATAAAGGGCGGGCATTGAGCCCAGTACCGTTCGATGGGCGTCGGTTAGGGAAGGACTTTGATCTTATTGGAGACCCGATCCGTGTGGTGCTGGGTGGCATGATGATCACATCAAGTGAGATCAAGCATTTCCTGAATCCGCTAAAGTCTGCCACGGCCCTGTTGCATGTGCTGCGCCGCGTCAGCCGCTATTCGATGGATCGTTTGAAGTTCTCGCGAGGCACTGAATTGAGCGGCGGAAATGCGTTTCTGGCCGCCGCTTTGATGAGTTTGCGCGAGTTGAATGTAGAACTGGCGACCGATTGCCCGATGAAAGAGCTGATCGTCGAAAATGATCGAGCAACCGGTGCTGTCATTTCCTATAAAGGGTCCGACATTCGCGTCCAAGCCCGATATGGCGTGATCCTGGCCACCGGAGGATTCGCCGCCAATCCCGAATTGCGAGCCGAGATGAGCGCCAAACACCAGCATGATGTCACATTGTGTGTTGCCGAAAACCAAGGCGATGGCATCAAAGCTGCGCGCAAGGCTGGCGGGATGCTTGATCTGAAAGTGGCCAGTCCCGGTTTCTGGACCCCGGTGTCGCGTTTAAAAAACAAGGTTGGATCGACCGCCATCGTGCCCTATGGGTGGCTTGACCGAGGTCGTCCGGGCGTCATCGCAGTAGACCCGAAAGGCAAAAGGTTTGTGAACGAGTCAAATTCGTATCATGACGTTTGCATCGGCCTTTTTGACAATGGTTATCCCGATGATGAGCATTTTTTCTTTATTTGCGAAGAAGCTTTCGTGAAGAAGCGCGGCATGGGAGTTATTCTACCTTGGCCATGGACTCCCAGCCTCGGCAGTTACCTCCGACGCGGCTATATCCAACGCAGTGAGACCCTTGAAGCGCTGGCAAAGGAAATCGACATTAATCCAGAAGCTCTTATGGCCACGGTGAGCCAACACAATCAAAACGTTCATTCGGGGCAGGATCCAGACTTTAATCGCGGGGAGTCCGCCTTCAACCGAACGTTAGGGGATGCAAGCTTGAGTCTGAAGAATCCTAATCTGGGCGAGATTAAGAATGGTCCTTTTATCGCACTTCGAATTGTCCCAGGGACTTTGGGTACAGCGGCGGGACTGAAGACGGACGAAAGAGCGCGTGTGCTGAAAGAAGACGATAGTGCGATCCCAGGTCTTTATGCATGCGGAAACGACGCAACCTCGATAATGGCAGGTATTTACCCCGGCGCTGGAATCACCATCGGGCCCGCAATCGTTTCCGCCTATTTGGCCGTCGAGGATGCGAAAGCTGCAGCACATGCCGCCCCAAGATGAGTCATTGCAGGATTTCGTATTTCTTTATCTGATTGTAGAGTGTCTTGCGGTTGACGCCGAGATGCTCGGCCGCATTTGGTGTTTTGAGTGGCGCTAGAACTGAACTTAGCAAGGAGGAAACCATGAAACAGCATACCGTTGTCTTAGCTTTAGCCGCCGGTGTACTTACAACAACCAATGTGCTCGCGGAAGATTTCGACTGGCGCAAATACGAAGGCACTGAAATTACCTGGGCCTATGACATTCACCCCTATGCCGATGCCGTCGTCGCGTATATTGATGAATTCGAAGAGCTGACTGGCATTAAGGTCAAACCCGAGCTATATCCGGACGACACTTATTGGGGGAAGCTGAATATTCAATTGAGCTCTCGCTCACCGGATTGGGATGTCGTCGGCACCGGTGTTCAACCTGCGTGGGACGTGACCCCTGCTGGACAATTAACACCACTGAGAGCCTTCATCGAAGACCCGTCGATGACCAACCCCGAATACGATTATGAAGATTTCTTTCCAGCACTGCGGCGGGCATGGACCTGGAATGTTGAAGAGGAAAAAATAATCGATTCACCGGACGGCGAGATTTGGGCCATTCCGCACGCCTTCGAAAACGTGCAGCTGATGTATCGGACAGATATTCTGGATCGCTTGGGCGTTGAACCGCCTGGCACGCTTCCTGAATTGACCACTGCCTGTAAGCAGATCACTAAGTCTGATCCCAGCATTACACCAATGGCTGTACGGGGTGTTCGATTCTGGTCATCGATCCACACAGCACCAATTTCAATCGCTCGTTCTTATGGCGTCAGCGACTTTGTCGGGTCCGGTGAAGATATCGATACGGGCTTGGATAGCGCCGACTCGATCCGCTTCCACAAGGACTATGTGGAAATGATTCAAGCCTGTGCGCCTGATAGCTGGGCCAACGACAACTGGTATCAGGTGGTCGATGGCCTTTCTTCCGGTAAAACCGCAATGGCCATGGACGCCAACATGTTCGGATTTTGGAACAATATCAAAGGCGCGTCAGAGGCATCCGGTAAAATCGCTTTCGCGCCACCGGTGACTGCCCCGGACAACGCCGAGTTCTCTTCTAATATCTTTATCTGGTCGCTGGCGATTAATAGTGCATCAGAGAAAAAAGGCGCAGCCTGGTATTTCATGCAGTGGGCGACATCCAAAGAGATGAATGTGCGCGGTGCGACCGATGGAAAACTAGTTAACCCTCCGCGGACTTCCACTTGGGAAGAACAGGCGTGGGTCGACTACGCGAAACAGCCTGAATTCAACAACTTCTACGATACGTTCAACACAGTTCAACCTGAGATCTCTCTTTTGTTCACACCACGCTACGGTTTTGGCACCGCGATGAATGCCTGGGCCGTGGCTATGCAGGACATGGTAGGGGGTGCAGACGTGCAAGAGCGGCTGTCGGAATTGGCTGACGATATCCGGGAAGAGTTGGAATAAATTCCCCATGGTGAGGGAAGCAGTCAATAAGGGTAGATCGGGTCGCACTTTTCTGCTCATTTCCCTGTTGCCTGCCATTCTCATCCTCGGCGGCTTCATCCTGCTGTTTTTCTGGGGCTTCTATCAATCGCTGACAGATATGCGGTTTGGTCGGACCAGCGTGGATTTCGAGGGCTTCGCCAACTATGCACGCCTGTTTGGCCGCGGGCGTTTTTTGGACTCGATTTCAACGACAACTATTTATGCCTGCACGGCGGTTGCTTGCGAAGCCATTCTCGGTCTCGCCATTGCAAAACTCTTCAACACAAGAACACTGCTTGCAAAATGGTGTCGCCCCGTCATTTTGCTTCCCTTGGTTCTGCCACCGCTTTCGGTGGCGTTGATGTGGACCACCATGATGAATCCCGAAACCGGGGTTCTGAACTATTTTCTAAGCTTCATCGGCATCAACAACTTTGGCTGGATCTCCAAGGCAGATACAGCAATGTTTGCAGTCGTCTTTATTGATGTGTGGACATTCACACCCTTCTTCGCGCTCATCATCTTTGCTGGACTGCGAGGAATATCGCCCGAGATTATAGAGGCGGGACGAATGAACGGAGCTAAAGCGTGGGGTTTGTTCTTAAGGATCGAACTGCCAATGGTGCTGCCTTACATTATCCTGGCAGCGCTTTTCAGGTTGATCGACTCGCTCAATCAGTTCGACATCATTTTAGGGACGACACAAGGTGGCCCTGGCAATGCAACGAATGTTCTTTCGATTTCAGCTTATTTCACGGCTTTTCAGAACCTTCAGTTCGGGCGCGGAGCCGCCATCATGATCGTGAATTGGTTTATTGTATTTGTCAGTGCCTTAGTCATGGTTAAGCTTTGGCGGTACACTCGTGACAGGGTGACTTGATGTTGAAAGGCAAGCTGACATCCCTCCTCCTGAATTTTCTAATCCTCGCGGTTGTTTTCGTGATGGCATTCCCGATTGTCTGGATCGTTATGAATTCCTTTAAGGAAGCGGCCGACATAAATGCGTACCCTCCGGTTTTCCGATTCAATCCCACGCTTGAGAACTACAAAGTACTTTTCGATATCGCGGATGCGGAAGCCACAAACTATGGAACACTAAGAGTTGAGTTTTTCAAGCCGGTTATCCACAGTGTGATCATTTCGGTTGGCGCAGTTCTGTTGTCCTTGATCGCAGGTGTTCCAGCAGGATATGCACTGGCCAGATTCAACTTTCGGGGTAAGGAAGACCTGGCATTTTTTATCCTCGGCTTTCGCTTTGCTCCTGTACTTCTGGTGGTCATTCCGATGTTCCAATTTTTCCAGGCAATTGGTTTGTACGACAGTTATTTCGGAATGATCTGGGTTTATCAACTTATAACCCTACCGATGATTATCTGGCTCTGCCGCTCTTATGTGGAAGATATACCTGTTGGGATTGAGGAAGCTGCGGCCATCTGCGGCGCGAAACGTCCGCAGATTATGTTGCAGGTCGTATTGCCGCTCCTAAGACCCGGTCTCGTTGGTGCCTCGCTTCTGGTGTTTCTACTGGCGTGGCATAACTTTGCACTCGGTTTGATCTTGACGGCCGATAAAACACCCGTCACCGTCGCTCTTCTCAAGCTTCTAAACCCGGGTATCAGTTTCTATCCTGTCGTATCTGCCGGTTTAGTGGTTTCGATGATCGTACCCATCGCGTTAATAATACTCGGGCAGCGTCATCTTGAGCGCGGACTTACTTTTGGAGCCCTGAAATAATGCGGCCATTGATTTTCATTGGCACCACGAATCTTGACTTTATTTTTTATTCCACGACCATTCCGTCCGTTGGCCAAAGTTTAATTGGCACCATCGAGGAATTTAGCGGCGGGAAGGGTGCCAACCAGGCGGTGGCTGCCGCACGTCTTGGAGGCGCACCGTATTTTGCAACGATGTTGGGAGAGGATGACGCGGCAGATAGCCTGATGCGTGACCTGGCAGGATTTGGCGTACAAACCAGTAAAATCTGTCGGAAGCCGGGAGTGGCGTCAGGCAAGGCGCTGATTTTTGTCGGTTCCGACGGCACAAACATGATCGGCATAGATGCGGGTGCGAACGAGGAATTTAATCCAGATGATGTGCTTGCGGCGCTGGAAGACGTGCCAGAAGATGCCGTTATGGTAGTCGAAATGGGACTGCCCGTCGACACCTGCCGGGCCGCTTTCGAGAACAAGAGAGACCGTATCCTGATTTTCAACCCTGCGCCGGTGCGCGCTCAATTAACTGCGGCAGATTGCAAGATTATCGACATCATTACTCCCAATGAAACCGAAGCCGAAGAGCTGTCCGGACTCCACGTCTCATCAGTCGATCAAGCTTTCGATGCTGCCAGGCACCTCCACGATAGCGGAATAGCCGCTGTCGCCATCACGCTCGGAGCCAATGGTGTTGTTTATGTAGATGCCAAGCGCCGCGTACACCAGAAGGCCTTTCTGGTAGACGTTGTAGACACAACCGCGGCCGGTGATGCTTTTAACGGCGCGCTTGCAGTATCGGTTGCACGCGGAATGGAGATAGAGGATTCGCTATGCTTCGCAGTCGCCACCGCAAGTCTTAGCGTAACGCGCAAAGGCGCGCAGCCATCCATGCCCACTGAACAAGAGGTTAGGCATTTTCTGGCCGAAAAAGGAGCTCTGAAAAATGCACATTTTTGATCTGGCTGGAAAGACGGTATTTGTCACTGGTGCGTCTGGAGGTATCGGATTGGCTCTCGTCAAGGGGTTCGTGGAGGCATCTGCGAACGTCGTTGCGGCAGACTTGAATCCGGAACCCGTTGCAGCCGCTATGGATAGCAATGACCGTGTTATGCCGATCGCTTTGGACGTATCCGATACCAGCGGGATAGGCGAGGCGCTAGCTCAAGCTCGCGCGCACTTTGGCCCGGTAGATATCCTGGTCAACAATGCCGGGGTCAAATCGGGCGAGCGATTAATTGACGGCGATCGTAAAAAGATTCAACACACGCTTTCAGTAAACGCCGAAGCCGTGTTGAATTTAACGCGCCTTGTCTATGAGGATTCATTGAAAAACAGGGGCGGGCGCATCATCAATATCGGTTCGTCGGTTTCATCGCGCGGGGCCATTCTAAACTATCAAGCTGGCGGTGCGGATTACTGCTACTCAAAGGCAATCGTGCATGATCTGACGCAACTCCTCGCTTATGAGACGGCGCCGCAGGGCATCACCGTTAACGCGATTGCGCCGGGCATCATTCACACACCCATGCATGGTCGGCCCGCTGAAGAAACCGAGGCTCGTCATAAGGGACGTATTCCGCTTGGACGTATCGGCCAGCCGGAGGACATTGTCGGCGCTGCAGTGTTTTTAGCATCAGAGGCTGCTGCGTATATCACTGGCCAGGTCCTACATGTGAATGGTGGCATGGTGATGAGTGATTGAGAGACCTGTGACACACTGGCCTAAAATATCCGGCATTATCAGCGACCTGGATGGTGTTACGTATCGCGGCGATGAGCCGATCGAATCCGCCGTTGGAGTGTTTCAACGCTGGCATGATATCGGACTCCCGTACGCATTCGTCACGAACAATTCGACGAAATCGGCGCAAGAATTCAGCGTTAAGCTGAACGCAATGGGTATACCTGCAGACCCTGCGCGTATCATCACTACTAGCGCAGTCGCCGCTGACCGGCTCAGTGATTTACTTGAGCCCAGATCCCGCGTAATGGTCATTGGTGCGCAAGCACTGGTACGCGCGGTAGCGGACCGCGATTTCGAAATTGCTGATGAAGATGTTGGTGCGGTTATCGCAGGCCTGGACCGCAGCTTTACGTACGAAAAATTAGCAAGAGCCCAAACAGCTCTGCTGGGAGGCGCGCATTTCATCGGCACCAATCCGGACCCTATGCTGCCCACGAGCGACGGCTTCGAGCCAGGTGCCGGCGCAATCCTGAAGGCCATTGAAACAGCTTCCGGAGTCGCGCCCACCATCATTGGCAAGCCTAAACCTGATCTTGTCACTATGGCACTAACAATACTTGGGACAGACCGGCAATCAACCTTCATGCTCGGGGATCAGATCATGACTGATATCGCGGCTGGTCATGCAGCTGGACTTCCAACCATACGGGTTCGCACGGGTGCTATTGAAAAAGACCCGCTCCCAATCTCACCGGATTTTGATATTGAAAGCCTTGAATGTATTCCTGTGGATGCCTTCAGCACGGCGAAGGAGCTTTAAGTGGCAACGGTTACTGCTGCCCAAGTGATTAAAAACTATGGTGCCTTCACCGCACTACATAGTATTGATTTGGACATAAATGATGGCGAGTTCGTGGTATTTGTTGGCCCTTCAGGATCGGGAAAATCCACCCTGCTTCGATGCATAGCGGGCTTAGAACAAATCGCCAGCGGTATGGTTCGTATTGCAGGGCAAGATGTAACCACTGTGGATCCAGCCGACCGTGGTCTGTCGATGGTTTTTCAGAACTATGCCCTGTTTCCACACATGTCCTGTCGAGCCAATCTTGCTTTTCCGCTGAAGACTGAAGGCATCGAGAAATCAGAAGTTTCTCGCAGGGTCGAAGAGGCAGCACGAATGCTACGCATTGAGTCAATTCTCGACCGTAAGCCGGCGGAATTATCGGGTGGTCAACGACAACGCGTAGCGATAGGGCGTGCCATCGTCAAGGAACCAAAAGTGTTTCTCTTCGATGAGCCTTTGTCGAACCTGGACGCCGCATTACGCATCAAGATGCGTGTAGAAATCACCAAACTGCACCGGCAACTACAAAATACAATAATTTATGTCACACACGATCAAGTCGAGGCCATGACAATGGCTGACCGCATTGTGGTGTTGCGCGATGGCCAGATAGAACAGGTGGGAACCCCCCATGATTTGTATTTTCATCCTGCAAACCTATTCGTCGCAACTTTCATCGGAGCACCGCAAATGAATTTGCTACCTTGTCAGTCAGTTGGGATTGAGGTCGGAAAAACGACGACTATACGTGTCGGCCAAGACACGATGGCCACGTTACCGATCCCCGATAGTGAGCTTAGGGACGGGGCTCTTACACTTGGGTTCCGGCCGGAACATGTTGAGTTCGAAAAACCGGTAGGTGATTCTGTGAAGCTTAAGCTTAGAACGGATGTGATTGAAAATCTCGGTGCCGTGACAAACGTCCACGGTCAAGTCCTGATTACAGCGACAGACGAAGTAGACGTTACGGTATCCAGCCACTCGCAAGCCGTGTTTGAGGTAGATACGTCGATTCCAGTGTGGATTGCGGTCGAGAATTGTCATCTGTTCACAACTGATGGAACTGCCTTGCCTCGCGACGTTGAGACCCCGACCTGGAAATAAATTTTAGTACAAACTACTGAATTATTTCACCACTTTCGATAACCGTTTTGCGTACCTTGTCCGCAAATGCTAACGCTTCTTCTCGAATAGCAGTTTCATCAACTGTTAGCATATTACGATCTTCCATCAACATATTGCCATCAACAATTGTGTGCTTAACATTGGCTGCATAGGCAGAATAAACTAATGCCGAATACGGATTGTAAAGAGGCACCATATTAGGTGCTTTAGTATCAATCACGATAATATCGACAAGCTTGCCTTTTTCCAAAGAGCCAATGGAATCTTCCATATGCAGTGCGCGTGCTGCACCGATGGTCGCCATTTCAATTACTTTTATCGGTGGCATAGCCGCGCGGTCTTTATTGACTAACTTATGTACTTTTGCAACTTGGTTGAATTCATCGATAGTACTTAGCGTGTTACCTGACATCGGTCCATCAGTTCCCAGACCAATGCGAAGACCTTGTTGTTGCATTTTCATCGCCGGTGAAACACCCTTCGCTGATTTGATATTTGCACTCATATTATGGGCAATACCGACATCATATTTTTTCAATAACGCGATATCATTATCGTCGACATCAATTGCATGTGCAGCGACAAGCTTAGGTGTAAGTGCGCCAATATCTGCCATGTAGGCAACTGGCGATTTGCCGCCACTTCGCTCTGCAATCACTTCAATTTCGCGGGCTGATTCAGCCAAATGAATCATGACAGGGACATCGTGTTGTAAGGAGAGCTTGGTAACTTTTTGAAGAATCTCAGTGCTGTTTGTATAAGGTGCATGGGGAGCAAAAGCAGGCGTAATACGTGGATGATCTTTATATTCTTTGATGAAGTTCAGTGCATACTGAATACCTTCTTCGGCATTTGCAGCGTCGGCAACCGGGAATTTAATAACCGTTTCACCTAATACCGCACGCATGCCAATTTTATCGACCATTTTTGTGACTTCGTCTTCAAAATAATACATGTCAGCGTATGTTGTTACGCACCTTTAAGCATTTCAACATTGCCTAGTTGTGCGCCGATACGCACCATTTCACGCGACACTAACTTGTTTTCTAATGGGAATATGTAACGGTGCAGGCGATCTGGAACATCATCGGCTAATGAGCGAAATACCGTCATAGAAACGTGAGTATGGGTATTGATTAGCCCAGGCATGACGATATCACCCTCGGCATCAATGCTTGTTTTTGCTTGATAGTTTTCTACATCTTTGCCATCCGTAACGGCAATGATTTGCTTGCCTTTAACTGCAACGAGACCTTGTTCAAAAACAGTTCTGTCTTTATCCATAGTAAGCACAGTCGAATTTCTAATTAATAGATCTACTTTTTCAAGTGCAAAGGCAGAGGTGCTAATAAGGACGCTAGCTGCAAGTGATACGGCGATAAGTGTTTTTGAGAACATGGATAATTACTCCGAATCAAATATGGCGATAATACAAACCAGTTAAAAATTAATAATGAGTATTTCACAGTCCATTACAAAATAGATAAGCTTTATCCTAAACGTATCTTGGCTAAAGAATACATCTCGGATCGCTACAACAGTGCACTCAATAGTTTTATGCCTTCTTATATGGCTCTGATGCAAGGCGAGCAGGTAAAATCATTATCAGGATAGGAGTCTGAATATGAAGATGAAATATATTTTAAGCAGTTTGGCGATCGCCACCACGTTAATGTTGGGGGCTGCATTTGCGCAGGATGATTTCAGTGCCGTATATGTGATGAGTGACAACCTCGGCGATATGGGCTTCAACGACAACGCTGCAGCAGGTTTTGCGCGCGTCGAAGAGGAAGGTGTAAGAACCCGCCTGCTTCAGGCATCGCCCACCGACCCGCAGCTGTGGCGTCAAAACCTTGAGGCCGTCTCGAACTCGGGCGATTGGGACGTGATCTTTACCGGCCCCAACATGCACGACAATTTGGCTGCAGTCGCGCCGAAAAACGCAGATCAGATGTACGTCTTCTTTGATGATGAATTGACCGAGCCAAATGTTCTTTCGATCAAATACGCCCAGAACGAAGGATCGTATCTCGCGGGTGCGCTTGCGGCGGTCGCCACGACAGACACCGAAAACTTCCCGCTGTCATCGGGTGAAGCGAAAATCGCCATCGTCGCAGGCATGGACCTGCCAATCATCCAAGACTTCATTCTCGGCTTTAAGCAGGGTGCCACCACCATGGTGCCGAACATCGAGATTCAGATTATTTTCATCGGTAACTTTATTGATGCGCAAAAGGCCTATGACCTGACTCGCACCTCCATCGAAAACGGAGCCAACGTCGTTTATAATGTGGCTGGCCCTGCTGGGCTGGGTATCCTTAAGGCTGCGGCGGATTCCGACAAATATGCCATTGGCGTGGATTCTAATCAGAACGGCATCCATCCTGACAACGTGATTGCGTCCATGCTCAAGCAGATCGGCAATTCGATCTACAACTCGATTGAGCAGATCAAGGCGGGCGAAGCCGAGTTCGGCACAGTTCAGGTCTTTGGTCTGGAAGACGAGGGGGTCGCGCTGATCTACAACGATACGATCGTTCCCGAACAGGTGAAGGCACAGATTGCGGCTGCTGAGGCGAAAGTCACCAGCGGCGAGATCGAGGTCGACTCAGCTTTCTGATCGCTAAGAATGGCGGGAGGCACCACAGGTCGCCCGCCGCCTTAGGGATTTGCTTTGGCGAAAACGGAAGTTTCACGATGGATCATGACAATATTCTTGTGCTCGACGGTATCGCCAAACAGTTCGGTGACGTGGTCGCGCTGGAACATGTCGACCTGTCAATCCGGCGTGGCGAAGTCCATGTGGTGTGCGGCGAAAATGGCGCGGGTAAATCTACGCTTATGAACATTCTGGTTGGCATCCATGCCCCTGATGCTGGCAAAATCGCATTTAACGGTAAGGCTTCGACGATCCGCGATCCACTGGCCGCTGGCGCTATGGGCATTGGCATGGTGCATCAGCACTTTACGCTGGTTCCGTCGATGAGCGTGGCCGAAAACCTGTTTCTTGGCCATCACCTGCGCCGCTTCGGGGTTTTCTCGGATTACCGCGCTATGGTGGAGCACGCGGGCACTCTTATTGATACTTACAGTTTTGCCCTCGATCCCGAGGCAATCGTGCGCACGCTTTCGGTGGGGCAACGGCAGCGGGTAGAAATTCTCAAGGCGCTGGTGTTCGACGCGGAGCTTTTGATCCTGGACGAGCCGACAGCCGTGCTGACACCCCCCGAAGTTGAAGAACTCCTTAAAGTCATTACTAACCTGCGTGATCGTGGGCGGACCGTTCTTTTCATCACTCATAAACTGCGCGAAGTAAAAGCGGTCTCTGACCGGGTAACGATTCTGCGGCGCGGCAAAAACATCTCGACACATATCACCAAGACCGTGACCGAGAACGACATTGCCCGGGACATGGTCGGCAGGGACGTCTTTCTGACGGGTCGTCAGGGACAAGGCACGCGCACGTTCGGCAACAACGTGTTGCAACTTGAAAACGTCAGCATCACCAATTCCAACGGGCGGCTTCTGCTGGACGGCGTCGATCTGGACGTGCGCGCCGGAGAGGTGCTGGGGGTAGCTGGCGTGGACGGTAACGGACAGACCGAACTGGCCGAGGCGATAGCGGGCCTGATCCCGGTTCAAGTTGGCACGATCCGGCTGGATGGTACGGATATCACCAATGCATCCGTCGTAGGACGCCAAGAGGCTGGGCTCGGTTTCGTCCCCGAAGATCGGCTGGACCGGGGCCTGAGCCGTAACATGAGCATCGCCGAAAACATGGCGGCGACGAATTACCTGAGGGCAGGCATTTTGTGGCGTGGTTTCGTGGACAAGGGTCGGCTGGCTGAATTCACCCAAAAGGGGATCGAGCAGTTCGATATTCGCGGGGCCAAGCCCGGTCTTGCCGTGGGCTCTCTGTCTGGCGGTAACATGCAAAAGGTCGTGCTAGCACGCGAATTTGCCCGCGACCCCAAAGTCTTGCTGGTCAGTCAGCCAACACGCGGCCTCGATATCGGCGCGTCGGAATTTGTCTACTCCGAGATCCTCTCGGCTGCAGATAAGGGCAACGGTATTCTTCTTATCTCGTCCGAACTTTCCGAGATCTTCGCGCTCGCTGACCGGATTGCGGTCATCTACTCGGGCCGCATCATGCAGGTTCTGACCCGCGAGGACGCCGACGAGGAGACTGTCGGTATCCTGATGAACGGCGGCAAGAAGCAAGCGGCATGATAAATACCGATTTCAAAGAGTCACTGCATGCATTGAAAGCACCCCTGGGGGCCATTGCGCTGACCATGGCGCTGGGCTTCCTTTTGGTTGCTGCAATTTCGGATGAGCCGGTGCTGGCCTACCGCGAGCTTCTGTTCGCGAATTTCGATTCCCTCAGCAACTTTGCATTGTTCCTCAATCGCGCGACACCGCTGGTGCTGATCTCGGTGGGTATCACGTTTGCCTTTCGGGCGGGCGTATTCAACGTGGGCGGCGAGGGGCAGCTGTTCGCCGGGGCGATCGCCACGACAGCCGTGGGCATCGCATTCGCCGGATTGCCCGCCGTGATCCTGTTTCCGCTTGCCGTCATTGTGGGCATTGCTGCGGGCGCTGCAGTCGGTTGGGTGCCGGGTATTCTAAAGGTCAAACTGGGCGTCGATGAAGTGGTCGTTACGCTGATGCTCAATACCATTGTACTGCTGTTTACTTCATACATGGTTAACCAAGTGATCCGCGACACGACGGCCTACGGTGCGGTTAGCTGGAAGCTGCCGGAACATATCTGGTTGCCAACGATTCCCGGTATTCCGGGGGCCACCAGCGGATTTATAATCGCCGTAGTTCTGTCTTTGGTCAGCTGGGTCGTTCTGTTCCGCACTCAATGGGGCACCGAGGTCCGCTCAGCTGGTACGAACCTGCGCTATGCAGAGGCCGTAGGGATTGCCGCGGGCAGGCGCGTGATTACGGCGATGTTGATCGCGGGTGGCTTTGCCGGTCTCGCAGGCGCGCTTTATGTGTTGGGGATCGGGCACCGGTTTGAGCAGAATTTCTCGCCAGAATACGGACTGATCGCACTGACGTGTGCCCTTTTGGCTCGGGTCAATCCCGCCGCGTCGCTGTTCACTGCGCTGTACTACGCGTTGATGCTAAACGGGGCCGCTTACATGCAGATCTCGACCGAGGTTCCCCGCTCACTGGTTATTCTGCTCACGGGTTTGCTGGTGTTGTTGATGACGGCGCGTTTGACCCGCAAGGGTAGTAACGGCCAAACATTCGACGCATTCTAGGAGGGATGCCCATGTCATACGAATCCCTGCTTGCCTCGGTACTGGAACAGTCGACCCCATTGGTGCTGGCGGCGCTGGCAGCAATGATCACCCTGCGCGCGAACATCCTGAACGTCGCCGTTGAAGGTATGATGCTGGTCTCGGCCTTTTGTGCCATTGCGGTCGGGTCGGCAACAGGCAGCGCGCTCGCCGGATTCGGCGCGGGCATCTTTGGGGCGGTTGGCGCCTCGCTGGTGTTCTCGATCATCACCTTGCGGTTCGGGGCCGGGTTCATCGTTGCTGGGCTGGGGATCAACCTGTTGGCCGCAGGTGGGACGCTATTTGCGTTGGAACGTTGGTACAACAGTCCGGGTGGTCTCAGGCCGCTTGGCTTTCCTGAAATGTGGCACGTCCCGGAGGGTAGCCTGTCCTTTATTCCGCTTCTGGGTCCAGCGTTAGAGGGGCAAAGCATCATCGTGCTCCTGACCGTTCTGGCCGTGCCCGCCTGCTGGGTGTTTTTGTATCGAACGCCGACAGGTTCGTATCTGCGCGCTGCGGGCGAAGACGAACACGCGGCGCGCTCCGCCGGTATCAATGTCGTGCGGATGAAGGTCTTGGCCGTGACGATCAGCGGCCTTTTTTCTGGGCTCGCCGGCGCACAGCTTGCGATGGATAAGCTACATTTCTTCCTCCCCAATATGACAGCGGGTCGCGGGTTCATAGGCCTTGCTGCTACATTGTTTGGGGCGGGGCATCCCTGGGCGACAGCAAGTGCTGCGGTTTTGTTTGGCTTTTTCGGTGCGCTTGGAGATCGCCTGCAGGCCTTCGATATTCCAGCGCAGTTCGTGCTGATGCTGCCCTATCTGGTGGCGATCCTTGCCCTGACCTTTTCTCGCTGGCGGATATATGTCCGCAACAAGCCAGCCAAATTGTGAGTTTGTCTATGTCTTTGCCTATCATCCTCGATTGCGACCCCGGAAATGATGACGCCCTTGGAATTCTTGTGGCAGCCGGTCATGCTGTAATTGATCTGCGGGCAGTGACCACCGGCGCCGGCCATCTGGCAGGTGACCGAACTGCGCGCAACGCCGCCATCACGCTGCACTTGTCAGGCCGATCTGACATCCCTGTGGGAGCTGGCGCGTTGAACCCTTTGGTGCGCGAGCGGATGATCGCAGGCGCTCTTGATATGGCCTCCGCGCTTGATCCTGAGAGGCCTGATCTTGAGGCGCAGGACCTTGATCCGCGCCATTCTGCAGAACTGATCGCGCAAACTGTGCTGTCGGCAGATGCCGCGACCATCGTCACCACTGGCCCGCTGACGAACCTTGCCATGGCGCTGCACCGCACGCCTGAAATTGCGGCCACGCTGGAGCGGATCGTCATGCTGGGCGGATCTTGGGGGCTAGGCAACAAGACCGCCGCCGCGGAATGGAACATCCTTTGCGACCCCGAAGCGGCGCATGTCGTTTTGGGAGCGGGCGTTCCGATCACGATGCTTCCGATAGACGCACTTGGCCCCGTAGGCATCACCCCTGACCTGATCAAGCGCACCCATGCCATTGGCGGCCCGGTCGGCAATTTTGCCACTGAATTATTGCAATCGCTGGTCACGACGTTTAACCCTGGTAGCGTCATGGCACCCAAATTCATGCCGCTAAACGATCCGGTGGCCAGCCTTGTTGCGGCGCAGCCCGACTTGGCGCAAACGCAGCCTGCTCACGTCGTTGTCGAACTTGCTGGTCGCCACACCTATGGGCGTACTGTCGTCGATTTCGCCTTGCGCGGCGGCGCGGCGGCAAACGTCGATGTCGTGACTCAGTTGGATTGCGACCGGACCCTGTATGCTTTCGTCGATGCGCTGACGCGCCTCGCAAATTCAGACACATAGAAAACGGAGATTTCCTACCATGGCAAAGCAACCCCGCGTCCTGATCGCAGGCGAATCCTGGACCGTTCATTCGATTCACCAAAAAGGCTTCGATAGCTTCACCACCACGGAATACGCTGAGGGGGTGAAATGGCTGCGCGAGGCCCTTGAGGCAGGAGGGTGGGAAGTTACCTATCAGCCCGCCCATGTCGCCGCCCGCGACTTTCCGTTCGAGACGACAGACCTGGCCCAATATGACTGCGTGATCCTGAGCGATATCGGTGCCAATACGCTGCTCTTGCACCCCGATACATTTGTGCGCTCCAAACCTTTGCCAAACCGGCTGGAAACGATCCGTCAGTATGTCGAAAACGGTGGCGGTCTCATCATGGTCGGCGGCTATCTGACATTCCAGGGGATCGACGCCAAGGCACAGTATCGCGGCACGCCGATCGAGACGGCTTTACCGGTAACCCTCGAGATAGGCGATGACCGTGTGGAATGTCCCGAAGGCGTTACGCCGCAAGTGATTGACGCCAATCATCCCCTCGTTGCCGGGATCGAAGGCGTCTGGCCCGACCTGCTTGGATACAATCGGCTGACAGCAAAGGCAGACGGCGAGGTAGTCGTGACCGTAGGGGACGATCCGCTGATCGCGATCGGCACTCATGGCAAGGGACGCAGCGTTGCATTTGCTTCCGACTGCGGCCCGCACTGGGCACCGCCCTCGTTCGTGGATTGGAAAGATTACGCCACCATCTGGCAGCGCATGACTGCATGGGCGGGGCGGCAATGACATGGTCGCGCTAAACGTCATGCGCTGGGGCGACCTGGGGGCAGCACACACCATGGTCGCTCTTCATGGGATCACCTCAAACGGCGGGGCGATGTGCGAACCGGCCCGCTGCCTCGCTGACAAGGACTGGCAGGTGCTGGCCGCCGACATGCGCGGCCACGGCGAAAGCGGCCGGGGCAACGGGGACTTCTCGTTCGATGCCCTGCTTGGCGATCTGGCCGAGGCGCTGCCGATGTCTCCTGATGTTCTGCTCGGTCATTCTTTTGGTGGAACGCTAGCGCAGATCGGCGTGCTAAACGGCATGTTTACGCCCGGCGCGCTGATCCTTGAAGACCCTGTTTCGGTTTTTGCGGACCAGGAAACCCCGCGTGCCATGCTCGATTGGGACGAAGTCAATCTGCCAACCACCATCGACGGTTTGCTTGCAGCCAATCCGGGGTGGACGGCCCTTGATGCGGCGTGGAAGTTGGTGTCGATCCAGCAGATATCTTTTGACGACGCGCGCGCGGCATTCGCCGGAAACGCGCCGTGGGATTTGCGGCCTGATGCGGCGCGGCTGAGTTCGAAGCTACCGACTGTCTGGGTTCTCCCTGATGTCAGCCGTTTTGTGCCGTCAGGTGACGTGGCACGGCTACAAGCTGACACGCCGGACGGATCCTTGGCGATTTTTAATGGGGCAGGACACAGCGTCCACCGGGATGAAACGACGGCCTTTGTCGATATTGTTGAGCGGCTTGCCCAAGGGGAGTGGTTTAAATGAGCACGGGTAGTGACTTCAAATTTCGCTTCGGTGGCCACCGCGCAGATCAGCGGATAGCACTCGGCGCTCCCTTCGAAGTGTTCACCGAAGACTGCTTCTCTGGAAAGCTGACATCGGAAACTGGAAAGCCGCGCGAAGTGGCACCGTATCCGAGGGTAAATCCGCTCGCGGGCCCTTTCCATATCGAGGGGGTGCGACAGGGCGATATCGTTGCAATCCATATTCGGTCAATGACACCTGCGCGTGATTGGGGCGTCGCAACCGTTTCACCTAATTTTGGCTTGCTTTCGGGAACGCGGATGGCACCAAACCTTCAGCCCGATAGTGATGAGCGTGTTTGGATTTGGCGTCTCGATGATGACCACACCACTCTGCGAACCAAGGCGGCAAACGGGACTGAAATGTCGGTTCCCTTTAATCCTTTCTTTGGCACGATCGGTGTGGCCCCAGCACATGGCGAAGTGCGCCTCGGCGTTGTTCCAGGTGACTTCGGCGGTAATCTCGACATGCCCGAACTTTGCACTGGGACGACGCTTTATCTACGGGCAAATGTGGACGGCGCTCATCTGTATTTGGGCGACGGACACTACGCTCAAGGCGACGGCGAAATAACAGGAACGGCCATTGAGGGCGCGTTTAACTCGGGCCTTTCGGTAACGATGGCCTCTGACGACGAAACTTTTGATTTCCCCCGCATCGAAACACAGACCAGCATCGGAGTCATCGGCGTTGGGCGCCCACTCGAAAACGCAATCAAAGTTGCTGCAGCCGAAATGGTGCGATGGGTCGCCCAATTGACCGGGTTGGACCCGCAGGATGCTTATCAACTTGTCAGTCAGATCGGAAAGCTGCGCGTTTGTAATCTTGTGAACCCCGAATACACGGCATTGTTATCCGTTCCTAAAACGATTTTGCCTAAAGGCACTGTCGTCATGGGCGGACAGCACGACATCTAGGGCAGTTCGCTCTAAATTGAAGAAGGTTGTGGACAAGAAGGGTAAGCTTTTCAACAGGAGAGAAAATATGAATTTTCGTCAAACGTTAAGATCAACAGTGCTTGCGATCGCCTTCGCTGTCGCATTCGCGAGCACTTCAGTGCTTGCGGACGAACTCAAAATCGGACTCGTCCAGATCAATCAACAGGCCCTCTTTTTCACACAAATGAATGCAGGCGCACAGGCGGCAGCAGATGATGCGGGGGCTAAGTTATTCATCTTTAATGCAAACAACGACCCGGCCAAGCAGGCAGATGCTATCGAAACCTACATCGCTGGAGGCGTGGATGGCCTCGTGGTTGTGGCGATCGACGTAAACGGCGTCATGCCAAGCATCGTAGATGCCGACGCTGCGGGTATCCCGGTTGCTGCCGTTGATGCAATCTTGCCAGAGGGCCCACAGATCGCGCAGGTCGGTGTCGATAACGAACTTGCTGGTCAGTCGATGGCGGTTCATCTTATGGATTACCTTGATGGTCGCGGATCCGAAAGCGTGGAGCTTGGTATCGTCGGGGCGCTCAATTCGTTCATTCAAAATGTCCGTCAGAAGGGTTTTGAAGGCGGGATCTCAGGCGACGCACGCATTACGATTGTGGGTGTTGTCGATGGTCGCAACGTGCAGGACAATGCTCTAAGGGCTGCCGAGAATTTGATAACAGCGAACCCTGGAATTGATGTGATCTACGCAACTGGCGAGCCAGCTCTTGTAGGCGCGATTGCTGCCGTTGAAAGTCAAGGACGTACCGGTGACATCAAAGTTATCGGTTGGGATCTGACTGGCGAAGTGATTGCCGGAATTGATGCTGGATATGTTACTGCCGTCATTCAGCAGGATCCGGCAGGTATGGGCGCTGCTGCGGTAAACGCAGTGCTCAATTCCATCGCGGGTGAGGCGATTGAATATGACGTTGCCGTTCCGGTCACCATCGTCACAACGGAGAACGTTGATCCTTACCGCGAGGTTTTTAAGTAGTGGTCTCGCAACCGCGCATTTCAGTGCGGGGAATAAAAAAACGTTTTGGCGCGGTTGAAGCCCTGCGCGGTGTTGATCTGGATATCTATCCAGGTGAGTGCCTGGGTGTCGTGGGCGACAACGCGGCCGGTAAATCAACCTTTACCAAAATGTTGTCTGGAGCATACGTGCCGGATGAAGGCGAGATTAAGATCGATGGTCGCGTGGTCCGATTCGAGACGCCGAATGATGCCCGAGAGCATCGGATCGAGATGGTCTACCAAGACTTAAGTCTTTGCGACACGATTGACATTCCGGGCAATCTTTTTCTGGGGCGGGAGCTGCGCAAATTGCCCAAATTTCTTGGTTTCCTGGACAAGAGCGAGATGCGAAAGAGCGCACAGGAGATGCTGGATAAACTGCAAATCCGCATTCCAAATATAAATTCTAAGGTTGCGATGCTATCGGGAGGTCAGCGTCAAGCCATTGCCATTGCCCGCGCCGCCGCCTTTAACCCTGATGTGCTGATAATGGACGAACCAACATCGGCACTCGCCGTCGCCGAGGTCAACGCTGTGTTGGACCTGATTAATCGTTTAAAGGAAACGGGAGTATCCATTATTCTGATAACGCACCGACTGCAGGACTTGTTTCGCGTTTGTGACCGCATCGCTGTTATGTACGAGGGCACGAAAGTGGCCGAACGAAACATACACGAGACTAATCTTGAAGATCTGGTCCATCTGATTGTTGGAGAGCATGCACATTCAAACACAAAGCAAGAATAAGAAAGTCGGGCTGACAGAATTTTTGGCCCAAAATGCGCAGGTATCTAGCATCGCTGTTTTTCTGTTGGTCTGCGTTGTCGGTTTTTCAGCGTCGACAGACGCCTTTCTCACTAGCAACAATCTTCTAAATCTTCTTCGCCAATCGGCCCCTTTAGTGATCGTGGCGGTGGCGATGACATTCGTGATCACCACGGGTGGAATCGATTTGTCAGTTGGTTCGACGCTCGCACTTTCTAATGCGCTGGTGGCAATTGTCATAGCGCAGGGAACGCCTTGGCCGGTGGCAGTGCTGATGGTTTTGGGCGTGGGCGCATTGATCGGACTGATGCAGGGCTGGTTTATCGCCTACGAGAAAATTCCACCGTTTATTGTCACCCTCGCGGGTCTGTCGATTTTCCGTGGCATCGCACTTTTGATGACCGAAGGCTTTTCGATCCCGATCGATCGAGGTTCAGGTTTCATAGCTCTTGGTCGTGGCTGGTTCATGGGTGTGCCGATTCCTGCGATCCTGGCAATAGTTGTGGTTGTGGCTGGTCTGGTTACGCTCTCACAGACGACGTTTGGGCGGCATGTGATCGGGATTGGTGCGGATACAGAGTCGGCGCGCCGCGCGGGTATCTCCACAAAGCGCGTGATTATTATGGTTTATGTTCTAGCTGGAGTGGCTGCAGCTTTTGCCGGCGTAATCTTTGCAGCACGCCTGGCCAGTGGTAGTTCAAACGCCGGTGTTGGATTCGAACTCGAAGTCATCGCGGCTGTGGTTTTGGGCGGCACCTCTCTGATGGGCGGTCGTGGATCCGTAGCTGGCACAGTGCTCGGAGCACTCACCATCGTCGTGATTGGTAACGGACTGATCCTGTCGCATGTGTCTCCATTCTTCACACAAATTGTCACCGGGGCGATCATCTTGATTGCAATCTGGCTGAATACCAGAGTTTTCACTCGCATCGGTACAACCCACTGAGGAGCAAGATGATGTCGGAATCGACCGCTATGACAGTACTAGGCCCGGTCTCCACTTCGGAGATTGGGGTCACGCTGATGCATGAACATATCTTCAATGATTGTTCTTGCTGTTGGCGTGGCCACGAGCCAGATTATTCTTCAGAAATCATGCATAGCAAAGTCGATGCTTCTATGCAGCAGCAACTCATCGAAGATCCGTTTGGGTGTTTGGATAACTGTGGTAATGATGACGAGACGTTGGCCATTCAGGAACTCGCGCCGGTCACCGCTCATGGCGGGCGGACACTGGTGGACCCGACGAATCGGGATATTGGACGCGATCCCGAGGCACTTATGCGGGTAGCGAAAGCCACTGGGCTAAATATCATAATGGGTGCGGGTTATTATCTGCACAGCTCGCACCCACCTGAATTGAGTGCCCTATCGGTCGATGATATTGCTGCGGAGATTCAGACCGAATATGAGATCGGTGTTGATCAAACTGGCGCTCGAATCGGCTTGATCGGCGAGATCGGCGTCAGTGGCGAATTTACCGATACAGAAAAGAAAGTCTTGGAAGGCTCAGCTAAGGCCGCAGTCCGGACGGGACTGCCGCTGATGGTGCACCTGCCGGGTTGGGACAGGCTTGGCCATGAGGTACTGGATGTGGTCGAAGCCTGCGAGCTGAACCCCGCTCGCGTCATTCTTTGCCACATGAATCCCTCTTGCGGCGATCAACCCTACCAAAAAGCGCTGGCTGCGCGGGGTGCCTTTATCGAATATGATATGGTCGGTATGGACTACATATTTGAGCAGGGCCGCGTCACTTGCCCGACAGATAATGAAAGCGCGATTGGTCTCGCAAATCTGGCTGAAGCTGGTCATCTAAGTCAGTTGCTTTTGTCGCAGGATGTTTTTCTAAAGTCCATGCTCAGTATCCATGGCGGCAAAGGCTACGCCCATCTTTTTTCGGAATTCCTGCCTCGCCTATTGGGCCATGGTTTCGGTCAGGACGAGATCAACCAAATGATGGTCTCCAATCCGGCCATGGCACTTACAATTCAAAAATAAAGGCGGTCGCTCCTATAATGTCCGATTTCACCGATAGCTCCTGTGATTTTCTCGCTGAGAACTTCGATCGCTTTTCTTCGATTCGCCGAGAAATTCATATGCGGCCGGAGCTTGCATACGAAGAGACGGAAACCTCCGCCCGTGTAGCAAAGTTTCTTACAGATATTGACTGGACGGTCTCAAGCGGTATCGGTGGCACGGGGATTGTAGCCACTTTAGCCGGAGGCCCAGGTCCAACAATAGGGCTGCGTGCCGACCTGGATGCTCTTCCAATTGTCGAAAAGAGCAGCGTAGCTCACTGCAGTGGTTACGAGGGAAAAATGCACGCTTGCGGCCATGACGGACACATAACAATATTACTTGCTTTAGCAGAGTTACTCGCTCGGGAGAAACAACGGCCGGGAGATGTCCACCTCTATTTTCAACCAGCTGAGGAGACTGGAAGTGGAGCGCAGTCCATGCTGGAAGACGGTGCGCTCACAAGGTTTCCATGCGACCAGATGTTAGGTTTCCACAACTGGCCGGCCCTTCCATTTGGGGCCATTTCAGTGCGCCAAGGTGTCCAGATGAGTGCCTTCCAATCGCTCGAACTGGATTTCCTATGTGGCGGTGGTCATGCGGCGATGCCGGAAAATTGCCCGGACATTTTTTTGGCCATGTCTGATTTTCTTCGCCAATCTTATTCCAGAATAAGAAACCTGAAGGATGAAAGTGCACCGGTGAGCTTTTCTTTCACACGGGTTAACGGCGGCAGCGCCATAAATTTGATTCCTACTAAAATCAGTCTAGAAGCGAGTTTTCGATACAGTTCCAATCGTCAGTTTTTGATAGTTCGCGATATCGTCGATGAAATCCGCAAGCAAACTGTCACAAACTATGGAGTTGATATTGAAACGAGATGGATCGAACGATTTGCTCCACTCGTTAATGATGAGGGTGTCACCTCGAGTCTGGTCAAAAGCCTGTCCGACGTTCCCGGTGTAACCTATCGAGAAACAGCGACACCCTCAATGGTTGCAGATGACTTTGGGTATTTTGCCGAGATTGTCCCTAGTTGCTATTTTTGGATTGGCACTGGACAGACAGATACGAATCTCCATGCGGACAACTTTGATTTTAACGACAATATTTTGAAGGTTGCTCCAGCCGTCCTACATAACTATGTCATGTGTTGTGGGTTTTAGGAGCAAGCGAACGAAGCGTGATCTCATTTGACTGCTGCTACTAATTGATCCGCAAGAACCGGTTGTCGGAAACCTGCTGCCGGTTTCTTGCGTACGACCCAGAAACCGAAACTCTTACAAGAGGATAATCCAGGAATGTCAGTTGGACAATTACGAGACAATGCAATTACATCGCTGTTCGGGCAGCCCAAAATCGTCATCGGCGTCGTACATTCTAGGGCACTGCCAGGTGCTCCAAGATATAGCGGCGGTCCGGTTTCCGAGATTTACGACTACGCGCTCGCTGAGGCGCAGCGATATGCAGAAGCGGGTGTGGACGGACTGATCGTGGAAAATCACGGCGACATTCCGTTTCTTAAACCCGACGCAATTGGACCAGAAACTGCTGCTTGCATGGCCGTCATGACTGAACGTGTCCGGGTAGCAACCGGTCTGCAAATCGGCGTGAATGTTTTGGCAAATGGGGCGCTTCAGGCATTGTCCATCGCGCAAGCAGCCGGCGCTTCGTTCATACGTGTCAACCAGTGGTCGAACGCCTACGTCGCCAATGAGGGAATAGTGGAAGGACCGGCCGCCATAGCATTGCGTTATCGCAGAAACATCGGTGCCGAAGCGGTTCGGGTTTTTGCGGATGTACATGTTAAACACGGCGCGCATGCAATTACCGCTGATCGCAGCATCGAAGAGCTGGCTCGTGACAACGAGTTCTTTGACGCCGATGTGGCGATTGCGACGGGCCAGCGTACTGGTAATGCCGCAACTCAAGAAGAGCTTGCCACCATCGCTGGAGCAACAAGTCTGCCCGTGGTGGTCGGTAGCGGTGTTAACGAGGGCAATGTCGAAAGAATAATGTCGATCGCAAGTGGTGTGATAGTCGCAAGTTCTCTTAAGAAAGATGGTGTTTGGTGGAACCCCGTTGATCCGGCGCGCGCGCGAAGCTTCATGCGGGTGGTTGAGGACTTGCGGTGACCCTACGAGTCATCGGCAACACAACACGTGATATTTTCTATCTAACGCAGAATTTTCCAGTGCCTGGCGAGAGCGTTCTTGCAGCGGAACGCAAAGAAGACGTTGGCGGGAAAGGATTCAATCAAGCCGTTGCGGCCGTGCGTGCCGGAGCCAAAGTCTGCTTTACTACATCTGTGGGAAATGATGCGCCAGCTGCGACGCTGCGCGTTGCGATTGATTCTGTAGATGGAATGGTAGCTAGTGTTTTGACCGCGCCATTTCTCACGGACGAATCGGTCATCATGATCAGTAGCAACAGCGAAAATGCAATAGTCAGCACTGCTGCCTGTGCCAGGTGGCTTGACGTCCCGAGTCTGGCGCCGACTTTGGAATTAGTAACCCAAGGCGATCTGCTTCTAATGCAAGGAAACATGCGCCACGAGACGACCGCGACTGTACTGAGCCAAGCACGAGCACGCGGCGCGACCTGTATCTTGAATCCAGCTCCACTTCCACAAGATGCTGCCGCACTCGTGGCACTGGCAGACATCGTCGTCCTGAATCTGGTTGAGGCTTGCACAATTTTGGGACACGCATCTGTAAGCATGGAGACTAACGCCATTACCTCCGCCATCAGCAGTGGCAAAATGCTGCAGGCGCAAAGTGGATCGGTAATTTTGCTAACCTTGGGCTCGAAGGGTTGTGTCATCCTGTCCGATGCAGAACCCATTGAAATTCCAGCGCCCCGGGTCGTGGCGGTGGATACAACGGGCGCGGGAGATACCTTCACCGGATGGTTCTGTGCGGGGCGCATGAGGGGGCTGTCACTCGAGGACGCCGCTAGGGAGGCCGTGGGTGCCGCCGCTCTGAAGGTTACTCGCCCCGGCACAGGAAACGCCCTGCCTTCGCGGGCAGAGTACTCAAAATTCGTGGCAGAGTAATGTCAGAATAAACTAGACATCAATGATGTCTGCGGTCTTAACAAGAAGGATCATGAAATGAAGAACTTCTCCCTATCGCGCCGGAAGATGTTAGGCAGCAGCGTCGCTCTCGGCCTGTCGACACTGATCGCGCCAACGATCGCGCCGGCGGCAACGGGTCCCCAAAAGCAGGTTCCCGGTATTCAGCTGTATACGGTCCGCGCGTCGATGGCGACGGATGTGCCCGGTACGTTGCGAGCAATCGCTGGCATTGGTTATAAGGAAGTCGAATTTGCGGGCTATGGTGACCATTCTCCACAACAGGTACTAGGCTTGCTTGACGATCTGGAGCTCAAATCACCGAGCTCGCATGTGAATGCGGTAATTATTCGCGATGATCCTATGTCGCTGATCGAGATGGCGACTGCTATCGGCAACGACTATCTGACTGTTGCCTGGCTCAATCCCGACGACCGTCAGAGTCTGGACGACTACAAGCGTTGGGCGGAAACCTTTAATCACGCCGGAGAAGTGTGCCGCGAAAACGGCGTTCGCCTTGCGTATCACAATCACGACTTCGAATTTCTGTCGATCGATGGTCAGCTGCCATTTGATATTTTGCTCAGCGAAACAGATCCGGCACTGGTCGACTTCGAACTGGATATGTTCTGGGTGCGGAAAGCCGGGCAGGACATCGTTAATATCCTAAACAGGGCACCAGGCCGATTCACGATGGCGCATATCAAGGATATGGACGAACAAGGCAACATGGTGGACGTCGGCACTGGCGTCATGGATTTCGAGAGTATTCTCGGAAACGAGGCAGCAATCGGACTTCGTCACTTGTTTGTAGAACACGACGAGCCGTCAGATCCGTTCAAATCTGCAGCAATCAGTTACCCAGCGCTGGCATCTATTCTCGAATAGCTCAATCCAGCCCCAGGATGCGAACTGTTTTGTCCAGCATCCGTTATTGTGCCGGTGTCAGCGTAATCTGACGAAAGCTGATCTGATCGTGATCGCCCTGCAACATCAGAGGTCCGGGCAATCCTTCATTGCTGTCCAGTGCGCCGCCGGTAATTCCAGGCACTACCCGATTGTGGACGATGGTCGTGCCGTTCAGTACCACCGTAATGCGACGGCCAATCAGCGTAATGTCGTAAACCTGCCATTCGTTTGCCGCTCGCGCCGCATTAGTAGTCGGGGTCAGGAAGCCGTAAACGCCCCCGATGCGCAAAGGATCGAGTGCTTTGCCCATGTCATCCTGAATCTGCACTTCGTAGCGGCCGCGGAGGTACAGGCCACTATTGCTGCCCCGGGGATATTTAAACTCGATGTGCAAGCGGAAATCCTCGAAGGACCGCTCCGAAATCAGGTTGACGCATGGCGGCGTCGCGACCAGAAGTTTGTCTGCAACGGACCAGCATCCGGGCTGCTCATCGCTGCGTGGCCGCCAGCCTTCGAGGTCCCGACCATTCCACAGCTTGAGCGATTTGCCCCACTGACGCGCATCTTGCCGCTCGAGAGAGGGCGCACGCACGGCGCTCCATGCAAGCGTCTGGCCGCTACTGTCGACCGTATTGCCTTCAAGTCGATCTCCGCTTAACGTCCCCACGAAATGCAGGTCGTCTGGGTTTTGTTCGTATTGAACGGGGACACGAAATTCGAGTCTCCCGTTGTCGTAGTCGATTGCAGCGATGTGCCTTGCGCTACCGAAACGACCGACAAAACTGCCCATCAGTTGCCACTCGGTGCGCAGCCGTATTTCGAGCCATGATGGATAACTGCCATCCCGGGATTCGACGGTCAGGTCCCACCGGCCAAGGACCGAATCGGCAAATCCCGGCGCCGGTCGTTGCGCGAAAGCGGTAACGACCGATAACAGAAATATTGCTGTCAGCAATAACTTGATGTGCTGTTTTTGCGGCGAGGTCTGCATGCAGTGACCATGTTAACAGCGGTGTGATATTCACCGCGACTCCTTATTCGTCTCCATCTGTCTGGCGGCTACGGGGCGCAGTTCATTGATGGGCTGCATCGGCGTATGATCGATACGAATCGTCATCAATCGCAGAAGCCCGAGGTGCAAGCTGTGGCAGAAGAAGAATTCGATGCAATCGTCGTTGGGTCAGGCATATCCGGCGGCTGGGCGGCCAAGGAACTCACTGAAAAAGGGCTACGCGTGTTATTGCTCGAGCGAGGCAAGAATGTTGAGCATATAAAGGACTACGTCAACGCCCGCAAGGGCCCATGGGAATACGCGCATCGCGGCGGGCGCACGACGGCGATGCAAGATGCGTATCCGGTTCTGAAGCGCGATTATCCGCTCAATGAAACAAACCTGGACTGGTGGGCCTCGGACAAGGACTCCCCGTATACCGAGATCAAACGATTTGACTGGTATCGGGGCTACCAGGTCGGCGGTCGTTCACTACTTTGGGGCCGGCACAGTTATCGCTGGAGTGACTTCGACTTTGAGGCGAATGCCCGCGACGGCATCGCTGTCGACTGGCCAGTCCGCTATGCCGACCTTGCCCCCTGGTACGATTACGTCGAGCGGCATGCCGGCATTTCGGGCTCGCACGAGAACATGCAGCAGTTGCCCGACGGTCAATTTCAGCCCGCAATGCCGCTGAACTGTGGCGAGGAACTCGTAGCGGAAAGATTGAAAGGCGCTTTCAACGGTCGGCGCCGCATCATTCCGGGGCGCGTTGCCAACCTTACGCAGTCCCTACCGGGCCGCAGCCCATGTCAGTACCGCAACGCGTGCTGGCTCGGCTGTCCGTTTGGCGGTTATTTCAGCACCCAATCGTCGACGTTACCGGCTGCGATGGCAACCAATCGGTTAATGCTCAAACCGTTCGCTATCGTTACCCACCTGACCTACGACCGCGATCGAAAGCGTGCGACCGGGGTAAATGTGCTTGATGCGGTCACCGAGAAAACGGTGGAATACAAGGCACCAATTATCTTTCTTTGTGCATCGACCCTGAACTCAGCGTGGATCCTGATGCGTTCGGCTACCGACGTCTGGCCTGGAGGTCTGGGTAGCAGTTCAGGAGAACTCGGTCACAACCTGATGGATCATCATTTTCGGGTCGGCGCCTCCGGCAGGCTCAACGAATCGTCACTTGACCAAAAGTACTACGCTGGCGCAAAGCCCGTTGGCTTTTACATCCCACGCTACCGCAACCTGTTCGGCGATAATCGTGAATACCTGCGAGGCTTCGGCTACCAAGGTAGCGCGAGCCGCAGCGGTTGGCAACGTGCTGTCAGCGAACTCGGTGTTGGCGGCGCCTTCAAGGATGAGATGGCGCAGCCGGGCGGATGGAAAATTGGCGCTACGGCATTCGGAGAGATGCTGCCAAATCATGACAATTCGATCGGCATTGACGAAACGAAGACTGATAAGTGGGGCTTGCCGGTGCTAAAAATCGATTGCGAGATTGGCGAGAATGAACGCTTGATGCGAGTCGATATGATGAACGACATGGCTGAGACGCTGGAGTCCTCGGGCGTTCGCGATGTCGAGACATATGACCGCGATTATACGCCGGGCATGGGAATCCACGAGATGGGAACTGCGCGCATGGGCCGCGATCCGAAGACGTCGGTCCTCAATAGCTGGAACCAGGTATGGGATGCACCGAATGTCTTTGTCACCGATGGATCGTCCATGACATCGGCCGCATGCCAAAACCCTTCGCTCACCTATATGGCAATGACGGCGCGTGCAGCCGACCATGCTGTCAAAGAACTCAAGCGTCGCAATCTCTGATGCTGATTCACCTGGAGTCTTGTCATGCCCTCTGACCCGGACCACAACAAACTTATCTCCCGACGCGAGGCAATCCTGCGAGTTAGTACGATGCTTGGCGGTGTCGCACTGGTCGGCCAAAGTGCAATGCTGGCTGGTTGTACGACTGAGCCAACAGACGACAAGCTTGCATCAGCGCCGAATTCATTATTCACACAGGGCGACATCACATTGCTCGATGAAATCGCTGAGACAATTTTGCCTGAAACGAGTACACCCGGCGCTAAGGCCGCTGGAGTCGGGCCGTTTATTGCAATCATGGTGGTCGACACTTACTACGAAGGTGACCAACAAATTGTTCGTGACGGCCTAAATTCTCTGCAGGCGCTATGCCTGAGTTCGTACGGAACACATTTCCAGATTGTCACTGCGGTGCAGCGACTCGCGCTGGTGGAAGGACTCGACGCCGAACAGCACTATTATATGGAGACTCGCGAAGAGGGCGCGCCGGTACACTACTTCCGAATGTTGAAGGAACTGACATTGCTCGGCTATTTCACGTCGGAAATCGGCTACACGCAAGCGATGCGTTATACCGAGACGCCAGGACGATTCGATCCATGTGCGCCGTATTCGCCAGGCGATAAATCGTGGGCCGATCATTCTTGAGTGGCAAGTGGGCGCTGATTTCATTCCTTTTCAATTGCTAAACTTGAAAAGTTGCATGGACCCGCAAGCATTCAACTATAAGAGTTACTACGTGGCAGGTGATCTGGAAAGCTGCCGCTACTAAACGCAGCTAATTGATCCAAAAGGGCGTTTATTCGTCTTATACGCTAGACTCGTCCCCGCAATTCTTTGCGGATAGCAAAAACAAATCCAAAAGGGGTGTCGTTCTACATGGAAAGACAAAAGTTTTCGTCAAAATATACGTCGACTTTGACTTTTATCGGTTTTGCTGTGGGCCTTGGAAACGTCTGGCGGTTTCCCTACATGATGGGCGAATACGGCGGATCCGCTTTCCTGATTGTCTATCTTTTGTTCACGATATTTCTGGCTGTTCCGGCCTTGACGGCCGAATGGACGCTTGGCCGAGCGACGGGTAAAGGGCCTATCGGTGCGTTATCAAGCATTCTTGGCAAAACCTGGGGACGTCGAATCGGCGGTTTGCTCATATTCACGATAATAGTCTCGACGTCTTACTACCTCGTTGTCATTGGGAATATTGCATTTACAGCATCGTTCTCGATACTTAATGGCTTTTCTGAATCAACGATTGCTGAATTCGACGGGCAGATGTCAAATGGCTGGCTGCAATACGTTTTTGGACTGGTCGTATTGGGGTTTGCAATGCTGGTTCTACATTTGGGTGTCAATAAGGGCATCGAATCGGTGAGCAGCCTTTTCGTTCCCTTTTTTGCGCTCGTCATTTTATACCTGGCTGTAAACGCTTTGTTTCTGCCCGGGGCACTGGTTAAGGTAGCCGAGTTTCTAAAGCCGGATTTTTCTGTGTTGACCGTGGACCACATTTTCGCAGCGTTGGGTCAATCGTTTTTCTCTGTCGGTCTCGCCGGAACGATAATGGTTATTTATGGTTCCTATATGCCGGCCGATCAAAATATGATGAAAACTGCATCATTTACGGCCTTGGGAGACGTCGGTGCAGCGATCATCGCATCACTATTTATTGTTCCGACAATACTCGTATTCAATCTAGATCTGTCACAAGGGCCAACACTGGTTTTTTCGACCTTGCCAAAATTGTTTAGTGTGATGGCGGGTGGCCGAGTCCTGGGCAGCGGTTTCCTGCTTGCGCTTTGCCTGATCGCGTTTCTTTCGGCGGTTGGTGCTCTCGAAGCAATTGTTGGCAGTATCAGTGAGGAACTGAAACTGCGATCTAGTCGCAGCATTGTCATCCTAATAATCCTCCTAATCGAGGCAGCAATAATGCTGCCGAGCTCTTTGAACCCTGAGATCATTGGCGTGCTGGACCTAATTTTTGGTTCTGGAATGCAAATGCTCGGCTGTGCGATCGCTGTGACTACGGTGGCATGGGGGCTTGGGCGACTCGCCACCAAGGCGCAGATTTTCGGATTAGTGGATAAACCTTGGCACGATACATATTTTGCGTGGTTGAAGTGGGTTGTGCCAGGCGTGATGTTCATCGTGCTGGTTAGCTATCTAGTAAGTAATCTGTAATCAAGGAATCGATATGACACGAAGTTTTTCGACAAGGGCGATCCACGAGGGCGAAGGCAGGGACAAAACGACAGGCGCGCACAATACGCCAATTTATCAAACAGCTACTTTTTCTTTCGAACGAGCGGAGGATTTTACAGCAGCTATAGAGGTTGCAATCGATCCAGATCAAATGACTCCTCTGGACAGCTTTTTTTATTCCCGTACAGCCAACCCGACCAATGCTGCATTAGAGCAAAAAATAGCTTCGCTCGAGTGTGCAGAAGCGGCCCTGGTGACCTCATCGGGAATGTCTGCCGTGGCGATCTCGATCATGATTTCGGCAAAGTCGGGCGATCACGTCATTGTGACCAATGACCTGTTCGTCATTAGTAGGCAATTTTTTGAACAGGATTGCTCCGCGATGGGGATTGAAGTGTCGATGGTCGATGTTCGCGACATTGATCAGGCGCGGGCCGCGGTCAAACCGAATACGACAGCTATTTTTGTCGAGACTGTAACAAACCCGAATATCTACATCGCAGATCTCGCTGCTTACAAAAAGATATCTGATGAACACGGGCTCACACTCATTGCAGACAATACGTTTTTGAGCCCGTATCTTTGTAGACCTGTCGAGCAAGGAGCGGACATTGTTCTGCATTCTGCAACTAAGTACATCAGTGGTCATGGAGATACGATTGCCGGCGTACTCTCAGGCACGCGGGAAGCAATTGACCGTGCCCGCACAAAGATGGATTCGTTCGGGCAATGCCTTAGCCCAATTGCGGCATGGCTCGTTATGCGTGGTGTCAGGACGTTGCCACTGCGGATGCGCCAGCATTCCGAAAACGCCCAAGCGCTGGCGGAATATCTTGAAGTGCACCCGAAGGTGGAGTGGGTAAAATATCCGGGCCTACCAAGTCATTCGCAATACGAGTTGGCGAAAACGTCTTTGCCGAATGGATGCGGCGGCATTGTCAGCTTCAGGATCAAAGGGGGGGTCGACCAGATGAATCAGTTCGCAAATAGTCACAAGTTGTTTGGTAAGGGAGTAAGTCTTGGTGACGTGTTTACTTTAATTTACCCGCAGCCATGGCGGGACAATTTGATTCGTGTCTCCGTCGGTTGTGAGGATGCCAGTGACATCATCGGAGAATTTGAGGCTGCATTATTGAATCTGTGATGTTCTTTCGTCCAGACTTCCTTCCGTAGTAGTCAAAACTGCATCGCTAGCGTGATGAGCCAGCTGCAGGCGACCACTGCAGTGAGCCAGGACAACACCCGCCTGATCGCTTGAGCAGCACGCTGTCGATCCAGCACAGCGAAGATGCCCACGACGACCAGAACAAACCCGATTTGTGCGACCTCAACACCCAGGTTGAATCCCAGCAGGCTGATCAGGAAGTGGTCGGTGGGTATCTGCAGGGCCTGCAGGCTGGAGGCGAAACCAAGCCCGTGGAGCAGTCCAAATAAAAATATCCAGACGACGGTGGCATCAAACAAGCTTGGGGTGAGAGCAACATCACAATGATCCACGGTTTTCCAGGGACGGTAAATTTGCCACAGGCTATTGATCGCTACAAAAACGATAGACCCGATAATCGCGAGCTCCACCCAGTAAGCGTTAAGCTCGATCAGTCGGTATGACGCCATGGCAAGTGTCACAGTGTGCGCCAGTGTGAACAGGCTAATCCGTACAATCAGTTGCCGTGTGTTGCGGGCAGAAAGGCACAGAGCCAGAAGGAATAGCAGGTGATCCCAGCCACCGATAACGATATGACGGAATCCGTGGACGGCAAAATCTACACCTTGTCGGACTGAGCCTTGCAGCGAGATATTGGTGGCTTCCATCGCAAGATTACCTGGGTCAAATCGAGGACTCGTCTGCCCAGCGACCAACCACCGACTCTTACTTTTTCCGGTGACCGGTGAGCGGATGGTCAGCGCCACAGGTTCTTCGAAGGTAAAGGCTGGCGTGAAGCGAATGGCGAGGGCAGTATTGGAATTCAGCTGGCCTGTGAGCTTCACCGTCGTTTTTGGCCAGGCGATCTGGTTCTGATAGTCGCCGAGGTCATAGCCGGCAGGCCATTGCACCTCGGTAACCCGCAGATTGATGCGTGAATCTTCCTGGAAGACCTCGATTGCGCCCGCCAGCCGCATGAACATCCCGGACTCGGGTGCTTGCAGAGGATCTGATAAAGACGCTTTAAAATAACTTTCTGCTGAACCATATTCTGCGAGCAGATCCAGTTGCAGCGAAATGCTGATGTGACCGTTTTGATCAATTTCAGCGATCGCCTCGGTCATGTTCAGCAAGTGCGCCTGACCTGATGAGCAGACGAGCAGGCACAACACGGCTAGCCAGCGGAATTCATCTGCGGCCGATTGTGGTCTTCGCGTAATCGCTACCACACGACCGGATGTGTTTCGCCATTAGTTACATTGACGAAGCCGCCGGGATTACCTTCATAGGGTGCCACCAGCTGCCATTTCCAGGGAGACGCTGTGAGAAAGGCAAACCGCATTCTCTCCGGCAGGCCGGGAGCGCCAATCCATTCCATCTCATCGGCAGCATCAAGCAGTGCCTCCACCTCAGCGGCTACTTCGTCAACCGGTCTGGCGGTCATCAGGCCTGCGATGTCCAGTTCAACGGTGGCGACCACCTTACCCTGACTGACCAGCGCCCACCCACCGTGCTGATTGGCTACCGTATTTACTGCCAGTGCCATCGCGGCATCATCATTGCCCACGGTCCAGATGTTATGGATGTCATGCATCTGGGAGCTGGCGAGGGCAGATCCTGGCGTTATCGGTCCGACATCGCGCCAGAACATTTTGGATACGGCGCCTTTACCGCTATAACGATCGACGACGGCGACCTTTGAGATTTCCCTCGTGGCATCTGCCTCAACGCGGCCGTCAATCACGGAGAGCGTGTCCTGCATAAAATCTGGTTCGAAGTAGAACGGCCGAATTAGGGCGACGTTCACTTGGTCACGGCCCGGCGGCGCAGCAATGACAAAATCTTCTGCGATCATCTGCTGCCCAACGTTCATTGTGTTTCTGACCCAGTCCGGATAGTTAACAGACACCACTTCGGGGAGATACTTATTGCCCCTGGAGACGAGCTTCCCGTTGGCGATCACACGGGTAATAGACACCGTTTTTGGATCGTCCAGCAGTACCACATCGGCGTATCGACCCGGTGCGATAGAACCGACCAGGTGTTCGATATGAAAATGCCTCGCCGTATTGTAGCTACCCATCATATAGGCCGCTTCCACCGGCGCGCCAGCTTCGATCGCATTACGAATATTATGGTCCATCGCACCCAACTCAAGCGTGGCCGCAACGTCTCGATCATCGGTGGTGACCGACAGATTGCTCCAGTCTGAGATACTCATTTCGTTCAACAAGGGTATCAGCGCACGTGTTGCGTCGGGCCGGAGCTCAAGAAAAATGCCGCGTCTGAATTTTCTAAGACCTTCTTCAGCCAGGCGCACCTCATGGTCGGATGCCAGGCCGGAGGCAGCGAAGGCATTAATCTCATCGACTGTGCGCAGACCGCTGCCATGACCTTCGACAACGCCACGATTGTCCCAGGTGGCCTGTATCATGCCCCAGATGCGATTGCTGGCAGGTGCACCCGGATTGCTGAGAGCGGACCAGTCCATGACCTCGCCAAGGGCCGTGACTCGAAGGTCGTAGCGAAGAAAGTCTTCCATTTCCTGATAGCCGTAATACCCGGCGGCCTGTTCATAAGCGGTAGGGGGTGTCGCTGAACCTATCGATGGGAAAATCTTGAGCGGGCTGCCCACTTTTTCTGCCATTAGCCAGAAGACCGCGTTCTTGGGACCGATCGCGTTGGACAGTTCGTGAGAGCCTTCCATCGTCCAGGTGTTGCCTCGTGGAATGACCAACGCGGCTTCGTACTCGGGTGTCAGGTAGCTGCTTTCTATGTGTTTGTGTGACTCGCCAAACCCGGGTACGGCCCACTCTTTGCGTGCATCGATCGTGGTTTTTACTGTGCCGGGCCAGGTACCGCTATCTCCGACCCAGGCGATTCGTTTGTCTCGAATCACAATATCCTGATTCGGCAGCCATTCCTGTGTGAAAACATTGAGGACGGTTGGACCTTCGATCAACAGATCAGCGGGCTCCCGTGCAAGCGCCGTCTGGATTAGTCCCTGTCGCGTCAATACCTCTTCGCTTAACTCAGCCGCGAAAACAACGGGTGGTAGCAACGCAAGCAGAAAAGTTGCCAGGAAAACAGTAACTCGGAAATTTGAAGCAGGCGTGGTGATAGCAAAGCTCACGATGGTTCCCCTATGGTGGTTTGTTGATAGTGACTGAGTTTTTCCTTTAAAGAAAATTGCCCCATCTCTGACAATCCACTTTTTATTCAGCCGAGTAAATGACTCTATGAAGAATGATGTAACTAAGCATCGCCACAACAATTGCGTTTAGCGGTGCTACGCTTAACACACCTTCAGCAGGAGAAATCACAGACACACCGATAGCAATTGCCCAGGCAATCATTGCCGCCCAGTTAATATTCTTGAAATTATGGGTCTCAGGATCGGGGTATTTAGCTTTGCAGCGCAAATAATAGTCGCCGATGATGACACCGCCAATGGGTGGTAAAAACACACTCAGGAATACCAGCCAGCTGACGAAGTTGTTATACAGGAAGTCAGAAAGCACCGTTCCTACGGCGCCTGCAACCACTACCAGATGTACGCGTTTAAAACCGGTGATATTTGCGAGACCCAATCCCGATGCATACAAGGCATTGTCATTGGTCGTCCATATATTAAGTACCAACAACGCAATACCAGCACCAAGTAGCCCTTGTTGAGCGAGTACTTCTGCAATGTCTGACAAACCTGTAGCCGTTGCACCGACAGCACCAAACAGGAACATCAAGCTGTTACCGAAGGTAAAACCAATGATTGTTGCCGCCACTCCTACCCTACGGCTCTTCGCATAACGAACAAAATCCGGGGTCAATGTCGCGCCACTGATAAAGGAGCCCACTGCCAATGAAATACCTACTGCAAAGCTAAGGTTTTCTGTGGGGCCTAAACTCAATAAAGTATCAAGCCCGCCCTCAGTATCCGTTACAGCTTTTGTGACAGACATGAAGCCAAGAATAAGAATCGCCGGTACTGCTATTGCACTCAACCACTCAATAGCTTTAAAGCCGATAACAACCGTATAAGTCATTAATATTCCGCCGCCTACAATCAGAGGAAGGTTGGGGATATCCATAAATTTATTTATCGGATAGGCAAACATAGCGACACCCACACCAAACCAACCGATCTGGGTGATTGCCAACATCATGGAAGGAACCTTGGAACCTACTCGACCAAAGGCGTATCTCGCCAGAATATGTGTCGATAGGTTTGTCTTGGCGGCAGCATAGCCTAGCAGAGCGCCGTATATGCCGAGAATCAGATTGCCACTAAGAATGACGATGAATAAGTCAGGCCATAATTTGAACCCCTGACCTAAAGTACCGCCAGTCCACATACTTGCTGCAAAGAAAGTGAATCCCAGCATAACTGCCGACATCGAAAACAAACCTCTTCGAGCACTTTCTGGTACAGGTGACAATGCATAGTCATCATGCACGGCTGCATAATTATTATTGTTTTGCCTATCAGACATTATATTTACCTCTTTCTCATATTAGAGAGTAATTGATTGTTGCCTACGTTTTATTAAGCAGAATTATTTGCAGACCCTATACAAGCTACGCTAGAGTAATGAAAACGTTTTCAAAAAGTGCACAGTCGAAATGAGGCAATAAGATGAAAAGAATTCAGCGCGTCGCAGCATTGATGTTCACCTACTTATGCTTAACGGTCGTCGCTCAGGCTGACGACCTTGTTATTCGTGAATTTCAAAAACAAGAAATGACCCCCATATATTGGTCTGAAGGCGCCGCGATCGGTGACTTTAACCAGGATGGTCATCCGGATATCGTCAGTGGACCAAACATATTTCTGGGACCTAACTTCGATCGAAGGGAAGGTTTTCGTCACGAATTCTATCCAGCGGTAGCGCCGACCAGGCGACACCCAAATGATTTTTCATCTTATTCTCTGGATAATTTCTTTTCATTCCCCGCCGATATTAATGGAGACGGCTGGACGGATATCCTGACGGCGGGACTTCCGAATACCGAAGCTTACTGGTACGAGAACCCGGGCAAGCCTTTTGGTGGTAAGGCCCCGGATAAGCCGGTCCATTGGAAGAAGCACTTTGTCACTGACGCTGTCAAAAACGAAGCACCTGATTTTAAAGACCTTACCGGCGATGGGGTGCCTGAACTGTTGACGGCCTATGGCAAACATTACGGCTATGTGTCGCCGAACCCTGTAGCTCCGACGCTTCCCTGGATCTTTCACCCGGTATCGACCCACGAAGAGGAAATTCATCACTACACCCACGGCATGGGAATCGGGGATATCGACGGCGACGGACGCACCGACTACATAACCGGGGATGGCTGGATGCGACAACCCGCCTCCCTGGAATTCGGCCAAGATTGGGAGTATCACCCCTTTCAATTCGTTAATAGGAAGACGAACCCCGTGTTCTGTTGTTTCACTGGGGGAGGCAATATGTATGCCTATGACGTAAATGGTGACGGGCTCAACGACGTTATCACCAGTCTGGATGCTCACGGTTGGGGCCTGAGCTGGTTTGAACAAGTCCGTCAATTTGGTGACTCCGGAGAGAAGATCACCTTTAAAGAACATATTATTATGAGTAAGCAGGAGGAAAATACCGACAACCCTTATGGGGTTCAATTCTCCCAACTTCACGCAGTAGAGCTTGTCGACATCGATGGTGACGGCCTGAAGGACATTTTGACCGGAAAGACCTACCGGGCTCACGACTTCGGCGACGAAGGGTCCCGACAGGACCCGGTGATCTATTATTTCCGGCTCACGCGCCAGGATGATGGCCAGGTGGAATTCGTTCCTCACCAAATTGACGACCAGGCAGGCATCGGACGGCAATTGGTCAGCGGCGACCTCAATGGAGATGGTCTGACCGATTTTGTGGTTGGCAATAAAAATGGGGCCTTTGCCTTTACCCAAAAGGTTCGAAAAGTCGACCAGAAAGAATGGGAAAAGGCTCAGCCTGTCCGCAGCCAGGATTTTTAACACCGGTAACTGCTAATCCTAGCCAAAAAGTTAGAAATTTTTGACTGCTGTCAGCACTCAGTGTTCAGCAGACTAATTCACGCCTGTTGATGGTGACAAGATTCCTAGCGGTGAAATTCGTGAGGTAGGGGCCACAAAATTTGACCTTCGTCTCCGCAGAGCGGTCTGACCATGCACCTGCACACAGCTCAAGCTGGACTACAACTCTACTCGGGCGATTATCTCACCGATTCAGCCGCCAGGGAATCGCCATGCCAGACGGCTGGATTGGCAACGTACGTCGGGAAAATACGCGGGTTCTCGGTGACAGTAGCGGAAATTCGGGCCATTCATGCGGCTGCCCCGCTTGAGGAAACGGCATCGGCGCTGGACCGCTTCGAGGCCAGCTGGGGTGACAAATATCCGGCGATCGGGCCAAGCTGGCGCGCCGACTGGGACCGTCTGACCGCGCTGTTCGACGATCCGCAAACTTATTTATACCACCAACGCGATTGAATCGCTGAACTACTCGCTGCGCAAGGTGCTAAAGAATCGCGGTGCGTTTCCGAACGACGAATCGATCCAGAAGATTTTGTATCTCGGCCTGCATAACGCCTCGAAGAAATGGAACCGGCCGATTCGCGATTGGAAGGCAGCGCTCAATCAATTCGTCATATTATTCGAAGATCGGGTGCTATTCTGAAATGCAGTTACACAGTTTACTTGACACGCCCGCCGGAGAACCTCGACAACATGACTACTTTGAACCTGGTCGACTGGACAGTCGTTGGGCTGTATTTTCTTGTACTGCTGATCGTTGTAATCGCGGTAACGCGTAAGCAGCAAAACACAACTGATTATTTTCTCGCTGGCCGGAATGTCGGGTTCTTTGCGATTGGCGCGTCGATTTTTGCCTCGAACATCGGTTCGGAGCATGTCGTTGGCCTGGCGGGGCAGGGCGCGTCGACCGGGCTTGCCATGGCGCATTACGAACTTCATGCGTGGATCGTCGTGCTGCTCGCCTGGATTTTCGTGCCGTTCTACTACGAGTCGAAAGTCTTTACGATGCCCGAGTTCCTCGAGCGGCGCTTCGGCCCGAAGCCGCGCTGGATGTTGTCGCTGGTATCGCTTGCAGCCTATGTGCTGACCAAGGTGTCGGTGACCGTCTACGCCGGCGCGGTGGTATTCAGTACGCTGCTGCCGAACACGTTCGGCTCGCCGCAGAATGCGTTCTGGGTTGGCGCGATCGCAACCGTCGTGCTGACGGGTCTGTACACCGTCGCGGGCGGCCTGCGCGCCGTGCTCTACACGGACTCGGTACAGGCCGTGATCCTTATCATCGGCTCGGCGGCAGTGACCTGGTTCGGACTCGAGCGGCTCGGCGGCTGGGGTGAGTTGCGGGAGTTCACCAGCCAGAATGTCGCGCAGTACGCGCTGTGGCGGCCATTGTCCGACCCGGACTTTCCCTGGCTGGGGATCCTGATTGCATCGCCCATCGTTGGCATTTGGTACTGGTGCACGGACCAGTACATCGTGCAGCGTACGTTGGCCGCTAGGGACTTGAAGACGGCCCGGCGCGGCGCCCTGTTCGGCGCGTTTCTCAAGGTCACGCCGGTGATGATCTTCCTGATCCCCGGCCTGATCGGTGCCGCGCTGTACGCGCGCGGCCTGATAGCGATTCCGCTGACATCGGCCGGCGGTCTTGCCGGCGACCAGGTGTTTCCGATCATGGTAACGACGCTGCTGCCGGAGGGCCTGCGCGGCCTCGTCGTCGCGGCGTTGATGGCGGCGCTGATGAGCTCACTGTCGTCGCTGTTCAACTCGACGGCAACGTTGTTCACCGTGGATATCTACGAAAAATTGCGCCCCGCAGCGAGCCAGCTGCACCTTGTCACCGTCGGCCGCCTGGTCACCGTGGTCGTTGTGTTGCTCGGTCTCGCCTGGATTCCGATAATGCCACTGATATCGGAGGGAGGTCTGTACCAGTACCTGCAGAACGTGCAGGGGTACCTCGCGCCGCCGATCACCGCAGTGTTTCTGCTGGGCCTGTTCTCGAGCCGCATCAACACTCACGGCGCGGTGTGGGGACTCGGTCTCGGCTTCGTGCTCGGCATGAGCAAGCTCGTCATACAGGCCCTGTTTGGCGAAGGCAAGATCGAGTCGCCCGCGTTGCTTGCGGCGATCGGCGACTTCAATTTCCTGTATTTCTCCGGTGTCCTGTTCCTGATCTGCGTTGTCACCATCGTCGTGGCCTCGTGGACCGACGCCGCGCCGGATCGTGAGCGCATTCGCGGCCTGACCTATGACTCGATTGACCGTGCCGCGGTGCGCGCCAGCTGGGATCGCAGGGATGTCGCCGCCACCGCGGTTGTGCTGGGGCTGGTCGCTGCCCTGTACCTTTACTTCTCGTTCTGGGTCGGCTGACGGGGCGGCTGTGACCGAATATTGGAAGCCATTATGAATTGTGCTGGCGGCGCATGCGCGGGCGTTCGACGGCGCAAAGGATGAGGGCGGGCCATCTAAATTACTGATTCAAAAGAAAACGATTCTTGGCTTATACGCCTACGAACCAGGCGGTCGGGAGTTCGGAAAAAGGTGCCGGTGTTGAGTATCTGGGTCTTTGCGGAAAAAGGTGCCGGTGTTGAGTATTTGAGTCTTTGTGCTTGAAACTCAGCGTGGCGGCGGACTGTTATTGCGGTAGGTTGTCGGTTCGAGATTTTTCGGTGAGGCATAGATGCCACGCAAACCCCGAGTATTTGTACCTAACGGCATTTATCACGTCATTCTCAGAGGAAATGGTCGCCAGGACATTTTTTTCAGTGACCTCGATCGGCGTCGCTGGATGCGCTTGCTGGCGCGAGGTATTCAACGATATCGCTGCCGGATACACGCATACTGCTGGATGACCAATCACATTCACATGGCAGTTCAAATATCCAACCTGCCACTCAGCTGCTTTGTCGGTTGGGCGGCCTCGCAATACGCCAAATCCACCAATAAACGTCTAAGCAGAAATGGGCATCTGTTCGAACGAAGATACCGCGGCAAGCTGGTTGCCAACGATGAATATCTACTTCAGCTTGTTCGGTACATTCACCTAAACCCAATGGTTGCCAACATGGTGGACAGTCCGGAAAGGTATCCATGGAGCAGCGACCGTGCGTACCTGGGATTCCGTCAGGAGTCATGGCTGACCACTGACTTCGTGCTAGGTGTGATCGGTACAAACAAGCGAAAGGCGACTGACGCGTACCAAACATTTATGGGCGAGCAGGACAAAGCCCGGACCGCAGATTGTCCGAACACCCCAAACGACGGATTGACAGTGCCAAATGATAAGTGTGCAGAAATCACTCGGCGCCGGGAATGTCTTGAATGGGTTTGACCCCTTTTAAGATTTGGGGATCTCGACGTAATGCTGAGATTTCCCCTTACAGAATTCCCTTGCTTCTTCCACTGTGTCGAATTTCGCCTCCAAACTTATTTCTTTGGTATCTGGTTTTGGCGATTTCTGTTTGATCATTTTGTAGCTGTATACGCTGTACATATTGGTTGGTCCCAGATTACGTCCATCGCCGTTCCGGCATGGTCTGTATAAATTACGGTGCTCATTATGCTTGTGTGGCCTAATTATCGGGGAAAATAAAAAATAAGGGATCGAAAATAAGGAAAATAAGGGATCAAACCGAATTATTCGACGATTATTGAGCTCACATAGTTGACTACATGCGCCCTACACGCCACCAGACCTTTGTTGGGAGGTCATAAATCGGTTCGACCCCATTTAAGCTCATTTAGGCTCGTTGATCCGCAATCAGCGGTTATACTGCCCGGCCATCGACCAAGCGCTGACCCATGCCCGCATCTGCTCCTAAACTGCACAACTACAACAAGTACTGGGCCGAGTGCTATGGCATTGCACCTCAGTTGCCCATGTCGCGCGAGGAAATGGACGCGCTCGGTTGGGATTCCTGCGATATCGTCATTGTCACCGGCGACGCTTATGTTGATCATCCGTCCTTTGGCATGGCGATCATTGGTCGGCTTCTCGAGGCCAATGGTTTTCGCGTAGGAATCATCGCCCAACCGGACTGGCAATCGAAAGAGGCATTCGAGGCGCTTGGCAAGCCAAATCTGTACTTCGGTGTCGCCGCGGGCAACATGGATTCCATGATCAACCGCTACACGGCGGACAAGAAAGTCAGAAACGATGATGCCTATACGCCACATGGCGCAGGCGGCAAGCGTCCGGATCGATGCTCACTGGTTTACTCGCAGCGCTGCAAAGAAGCGTTCAGCGACGTTCCGGTCGTTCTCGGCGGCATCGAGGCCTCGCTTCGACGCATAGCGCATTTTGACTATTGGCAGGGGAAAGTACGACGATCCATCCTGCTCGACGCGAGTGCCGATATCTTATTGTTCGGCAATGCTGAACGCGCCATCGTTGAGTTGTCGCACCGTATCGCTCGGGGTGATTCGGTTAAGGATATCCGCAACATACGCGGAACCGCTTTATTGCGTGACGATACGCCTGACGGATTTTGGGAAATCGATTCGACGCGTATAGACCGGCCAGGGCGTGTCGATCATATCGTTAGTCCTTACGTCAACACACAGGACACGGAGGCTTGCGCGACGAAACAGGCCGAAACGGCCGACGAAGCGAACATCCTGAGGTTTGTCCCTGACGCGAAAAAAAATCGCGACAAGACTGTCATTCGACTGCCGTCTTTTGAAAAAGTCCGTAACGATGTTGTTCTGTATGCACATGCAAATAGGGTGTTGCACCTGGAGACGAACCCCGGGAACGCTCGTGCGTTAGTGCAAGCCCACGGTGGTCGAGATCTTTGGATTAACCCACCGGCGCAACCGTTGTCCACCGAAGAAATGGACTACGTATTTGGCATGCCATTTACCCGAGTTCCACATACAGACTACGGTGATGCGCGCATACCTGCCTATGAGATGATTCGCTTCTCCGTGAATATCATGCGTGGGTGTTTTGGTGGTTGTACCTTCTGTTCGATCACAGAGCACGAAGGCCGCATTATTCAAAATCGCTCCGAGGAATCGATTCTCGAAGAAGTAAAGAAGATCCGGGACACGGTACCGGGCTTTACTGGTGTTATTTCTGACCTTGGCGGTCCGACAGCTAACATGTATCGCCTTGCGTGCAAGAGTCGGGAGATAGAAGCGGCGTGCAGATTGCCGAGCTGTGTTTATCCAGGTATTTGCAGCAACCTCAACACCGATCACTCGGCATTAACCGCGCTGTATCGAAAAGTACGCGAGCTGCCCGGCGTGAAGAAAGTGTTGGTCGCATCAGGCTTGCGTTACGACCTCGCCGTAGAGGATCCGGAGTACGTTAAGGAGTTGGTGACTCATCATGTCGGCGGTTACCTCAAAATCGCGCCCGAACATACCGAGCAAGGGCCGCTCGACAAAATGATGAAGCCGGGCATCGGCAGCTACGATCGCTTCAAGGAAATGTTCGAGCAGTATTCGAAAGAGGCGAACAAAGAGCAGTACCTGATTCCGTATTTTATCGCCGCACATCCTGGCACGACAGATGAAGACATGGTGAATTTGGCATTGTGGCTGAAGAAAAACAACTTTCGAGCAGATCAGGTGCAGGCTTTTTATCCGTCGCCAATGGCGACAGCAACAGCCATGTATCACTCGGGAAAGAACCCACTACGGAAGGTCTCTTACAAAAGCGATACCGTTGAGACGGTGAAGAGCCCCGAGAATCGACGCCTGCACAAAGCGATATTGCGTTATCACGATCCCCTTAATTGGCCGCTCATCCGCGAGACACTAAAGAATATGAACCTCGGTCGACTAATCGGATCCGGCGATGAACAACTTGTGCCTCTCGATCAACCCAGCGAGAAGGACGTGCGTTATTCTGCGCGCAGAAAAAACAGGGCATCCGTCCACCAAAAACGAATCCGTAAAGGGAAAGCGCTCACCCAACACACAGGATTGCCGCCACGAGAACAAAGCTAGGGGAGCAAATAAGGACGCTCACTAAACATCTCAAATTTACGAATTTCGAATCATTTAGTGGCGAGCACGTTGACGTCTATTGAAGTGAATTGGCATTTTGCCTTAACGGACTCAATCGCCTTGCCGCTGCCACGCCGCAAATTTTGTATCCGGGGATCGGTGGCATCCCAACTACGGGGATCATCAATACGCAAATCAATCGGAAATATTTGGTGATTTAAGGTTCGCTGCTAATGGAACTACATAATTAGTAATCAACTGACCCGCGTGTTAATTCCCGGCCGCAGCCACTGATCTTCGGCAATTATCTGGCACTATTCCCTTGCGTATCGCTCAATATCAGTCTAAAAGTGTTGAATGGTGATTAAGACTTCATTTAGGCGAATCTTTGCCGCGCGCCGCCGCGTGACTGCATTGGCGTCGCTGATTTGGTTAAATATGGCTATGTTGCCATGCGCCATGGCGCTGCAGCAGGAAGCGATCTGTCCAGATTGCCCTCCTGGTCATTCGCAGCAGATGGCATCACATCATGGCCACGACGAATCTGACTCTGCGCCAAGCTGTAATACTGCACAAACTGATTGCTGTGATTTCGGTGACTTCACCGTCGACGATCGCGGTCAAAAATCAGGAAAGAATGGTGGCGAACAATTCGCACTAGTTCCTGTATTGGAAACGGTGAAACTTGCCCGACATGTGCGATTAACCGTCTTTCCAACGGGACCTCCCGACCCAGCACCTGGGACACAGCGCCTCCACGCCATCTATTGCGTCTATCTGAATTAGGAAAAACCTCGTTTTAGAACCGTTCGTTTCTCGGTTTCTTATTCGGAGTTTGACTAATGCTTTTTCTACGCGGGCTGTTGCCCGAAAAATCTCGTGTTTCGAAGCACGCAATACGTTATCTAAATAGAGTTCTTGTACCGGCGTTCACACTGTCCTGTTGTCTGCTGAGCGTGTCACTCGCGCAAGATCGCGCCCCGCTGACAATTATGGAGGCAGAAGAACTGGCACTTGTTGCAGAGCCAGGGCAGCAGGAATTGCGCGCACGCGCTGCCGCGCTAAACGCCAGGGCAGTCGTGGCCGGCGAACTGCCCGAGCCAACATTGCGAGTGGGGTTGAACAACTATCCATTCGAATCAGGCGGATTCTCTACAGAAGGAATGACCCACGCGGCTGTGGGTTTCCGCCAGACGTTTCCTGCTGGAAGATCTCGCTCGATCGCGTTTCGACAATTCGAAGCGTCGGCAGAAGTGATGTTAGAAAACGCCGATGCCCGAGGCCGCAACGTTTTGACCAACGTTCGTGTTGCCTGGCTGAATGTCTACTATTGGAATCAGGTGAAAAGCCTTGTCTCCAGCTCGCGCCCTTACTTTGATGACCTGGTCTCGGTTACTCTTTCGCTCTACTCAGTGGGTCGTAAGAGCCAGCAGGATGTATTGCGTGCACAACTTGAGCTCAGTAGGCTAGATGATCGCCTGATTGAAGTTGAGCGAAAAGAGGCTCAATGGCGGTCCGTCTTGAGCGAATGGATCGGCGAAAACGCTATCAGACCTATCGCTGAAAAACTTCCAGCCTGGAATCAAACGCCACCGATCGAAACGCTGGAAAGTTCACTCCTGCAGCATCCAATGCTGACGGCGTCAGAGGCACAGATTGCAGCGTGGGAGGCAGGCGTTGAGCTTGCCAACGAAGGATCGAAACCCGACTGGTCAGTCGATGTTGGCTATAGTTACCGCGATGGTTCACTGTCGTCAGGGCAGCCGCGATCCGATTTTGTCAGCCTGAATTTCACAATAGGCATGCCGTTTTTTCGTAAGAAGGCGGTGGATGGTAATCTGACAGCAGCATTACAAGAGCGATCGGCGGCCAAATCCTCCAAACAAAAGACTGTCCGCAAACTGCAAAGTGACCTGCAGACAGAGTACGCGTTATTTCGTGATTTGACCCAGCGACTGCAACTGTATGAATCACAAGTTCTCCGTCTGTCAGAAAGCCATGCGGAGGCGTCGCTGCTGGCTTATCAGAGTGACAACGGTGATTTTGCCGATGTCATGCGCGCTAACGTTGACGATCTGGACACGCGCATTCAATACATTCGGCTGCAGGTCGAACGTGCGCAAACATACGCTGCACTCGCAAACCTTGGGGGACTTCAACGATGAAACGTCTAATCTTTTTGTTGGGTGCGGTTCTTGCGTCGATGGTCGTGGGGATCTTGATTGGCCGGACAACAGGGCAAACTGCTGATACGACAGACGGCAGTAGCAGTCAGCCTGTAGCCCTGTATTGGGTTGCACCAATGGACCCCAATTACCGCCGCGATGAGCCGGGAAAATCTCCGATGGGAATGGATCTGGTTCCTGTTTATGACAATGCAGCGGACGGCGGCGCGGGTTTGATCAGCATCGACCCGACTATCGTCAATAACCTTGGTGTACGAACTGCCGAAGCGGAGCTCGGCGTGCTTTCACGTCGCATTGACACCGTCGGATATGTCGATTACGACGAAGATACCGTTCATCACGTTCACACGCGGGTAGAAGGCTGGATCGAAAACCTGGTGACGAAAGCTACCGGTGATCCGGTGTCCAAAGGCCAGCTGCTTTTCGAGATCTATTCACCAACGTTGGTTGGTGCCCAAGAGGAATTTCTTACCGCCCAGCGGAGCGAAAACGATCTTCTGATCAGTGCGTCAGCCGCGCGATTGGCAGCACTGGGCGTTGACGCGAATGAAATCGAGCGGCTCAGGAGCGAAAAGGCGATTCGCCATCGCACACCGGTTTACGCGGAATCCAACGGTATCATCGCTCATCTTGGTGTACGTGAAGGAATCTTCGTAACGCCGGCAACGGAAGTTATGTCCGTGGCGGAACTGGACCGGGTATGGGTAATGGCAGAAGTATTCGAACGACAGGCGGCGTGGGTGGAAGCTGGGCAAAGCGCAATAGTTGAATTTGACTACCTGCCAGGCCAGCAGTGGAACGGTGTCGTTGATTACGTGTATCCCGAACTTGATCCGAAGACGCGCACGCTTACTGTGCGTCTTCGGTTCGAAAATACTTCCGCCGCCTTGCGGCCCAACATGTTCTCCCGCGTATCAATATTTGCATCTGGCTTTGGCGAGGTTGTTCATGTGCCTCGAGAAGCGGTCATTCGCGGCGGGTCAGTTGACCGTGTTGTTGTGGCCCTCGGTGAAGGCAGATTCCGTAGTCGGCCGGTGACGATTGGTATCGAGTCTGGCGACCGTATTGCCATCCGACGCGGGTTATCGGCAGGTGATTTGGTGGTTGTGTCCGGGCAGTTTCTGATTGATTCGGAATCGAACATAGCATCGGCATTCGATCGTATGGATAACTGACAATGATTTCTGCAATTATCCGCTGGTCCATAATAAACCGATCGATCGTGCTAATAATGACTGGGTTCGTTACGGCATGGGGACTCTATTCTTTAAGCGAGACTCCCGTCGATGCGCTGCCCGATCTTTCAGATGTTCAGGTGATCATCAAGACCTCATTCCCTGGACAGGCCCCTCAGGTAGTGGAGGACCAGGTTACGTATCCGCTTACAACTGCAATGCTTTCTGTACCGAAAGCGACCAACGTGCGAGGTTACTCATTCTTTGGGGATTCTTACGTCTACATCATATTTGAGGACGGTACGGATCTTTACTGGGCACGCTCGCGAGTGCTCGAGTATCTCAGTCAGATTTCCGGGCAGTTGCCCGACAACGCGAAGCCGGCCCTGGGTCCCGACGCGACGGGTGTTGGCTGGATATTCGAATACGCGCTGGTCGACCGCAGCGGACAAAACGATCTGGCGGAATTGCGCTCGCTACAGGACTGGTTTCTCAAGTACGAGTTGCAAACTGTGCCGGGCGTTTCTGAAGTCGCGACGATAGGTGGCATGGTCCGGCAATATCAGGTTGTTGTAGAACCGGACAAGCTGCGTGCATTCGGCATTTCGCTTTCTGTTCTAAAGACTGCAATCCAGAAAGGCAACCAGGAATCCGGCGGCTCGGTGATCGAGATGGGTGAAGCAGAATACATGGTGCGCGCAAGCGGCTACCTGCAAAGCATAGAGGATCTCGGAGACATACCTTTGGGTGTCAACGATGATGGCACTCCGTTGCTGCTGTCGGATGTCGCCGATATTCGGTTGGGCCCTCAGATGCGACGAGGCATCGCCGATCTGGATGGCGAGGGTGAAGTAGTGGGTGCCGTTGTGGTTATGCGGTGGGGTGAAAACGTCCTTAAGACGATAAACGCGGTGAAGGCGCGCCTTATTGAGCTACAACGAAGCCTGCCGGCGGGTGTAGAAATCGTAACGACGTACGATCGGTCCGAACTGATTGAGCGAGCGGTCGATACTCTGCAGGGAAAACTGATTGAAGAGTTTCTGGTCGTCGCACTCGTCTGCGCCGTGTTCTTGTTTCACCTGCGATCTTCAGCCGTCATTATTCTTAGCCTCCCAGTGGGCATACTCATCGCATTTATCGTCATGAGAATGCAGGGCATAAACGCGAATATCATGTCATTGGGCGGTATCGCGATCGCGATTGGCGCAATGGTGGACGCGGCGATAGTGATGGTTGAGAACGTTCACAAACATATAGAAAAAGAACCATTAACTGACGAAAATCGTTGGCGGGTCATTGCCGATGCCACGACCGAGGTGGGTCCACCACTCTTCGTTTCGCTAATCATCATAACGTTGAGTTTTCTGCCGGTCTTCACGCTGGAAGCACAAGAGGGTCGCCTATTCGCCCCATTGGCGTTCACCAAAACCTATGCGATGGCGGCCGCGGCTGGATTATCCATCACGTTGGTTCCCGTGCTTATGGGGTATTTCATTCGGGGCCATGTGACTCCAGAGCATCGCAATCCGATTAATCGTATCTTGGTTGTCGCCTATCGGCCCATCATCCGCGCGGTAATTCAGTATCCGAGAGGAACATTGGGGCTTGCGGCAATCGTTCTGGCCATCGGCTTGTGGCCCACAACTCAGATTGGTTCAGAGTTTATGCCACCACTGGACGAGGGTGATCTGATGTACATGCCAACGATTTATCCAGGTGTGTCGATCGACAAGGCGCGGGAAATTCTACAGAACACCGACAAAATGATTCTCAAGGTTCCTGAAGTGCGGCGTGTTTTCGGCAAGATCGGTCGTGCCGAAACTGCGACTGATCCGGCGCCGCTGACAATGATCGAAACGGTGATTCAGTTCAAGCCTCGTGATGAATGGCGACCCGGAATGACACCGGAGCGCTTACGCGCCGAACTTGATCGTTCGGTTAGATATACCGGACTCACCAACGTCTGGGTGATGCCAATCAAAAATCGGATTGATATGTTGGCCACCGGAATCAAAACGCCGGTCGGCGTCAAAGTAGCAGGACCGGATCTAAAGGTTATTGAGCAAATTGGTCAGGACTTGGAAAGAGTTCTGGCCGAGGTCGAAGGCACCGCGTCCGTTTATTCGGAGCGCGTTGCCGGAGGACGTTACGTCGATGTCGATATTGACCGGAAACGAGCGTCGCGTTTTGGGTTGAATATTGATGACGTACAAGACGTCGTAAGAATGGCGGTCGGCGGGATGAACGTTACGCAAACCGTGGAAGGTCTGGAACGCTATCCTGTAAACATACGGTATCCGCAACGTGTTCGCGATTCTGTGCAGAAACTCCGTTTATTGCCGATTGTGACTCCCCAAGGTGCGCGCATAGCACTGGCGGATGTCGCTGACGTCCGGGTGGTTGATGGTCCGCCAGTCATAAAGAGCGAAAATGCTCGATTAAACGGTTGGACATACATCGATATTTCAGGCCGAGATTTGGGCTCGTATGTGGCAGATGCTCAGCGAGTAGTCGCTCAATACATTGAACTGCCGGCCGGGTACTCGTTGGCGTGGTCCGGGCAATATGAGTACATGGTGCGAGCAAAGGAACGGCTTTCGATTGTAGGTCCGGTCACACTGGCAATTATTATTCTGTTGCTCTATCTCCATTTTCGCCGTTTCGCCGAAGTGGCAATCATTATCGGCACATTGCCGCTGGCGCTAATCGGCGGGCTCTGGTTACTGTTTCTCCTTGACTACGAATTTTCGGTCGCGGTAGGTGTCGGATTCATCGCGCTCGCGGGCGTCGCAGTGGAAATCGGAGTCGTGATGCTTGTGTATCTCAATCAGGCGATTCGGGCCCACAAGCGTGCCGCGGAGGAGCAAAGTCGCAAACTTTCCTTGAGGGATGTTGAACAGGCGGTTGTGGATGGGGCGGTGCTTCGTGTCCGCCCGATCATGATGACAGTTGCCACCATTATTGCCGGGCTTTTGCCGATCATGTTGGGCGGTGGTACCGGATCCGAAGTCATGCGTCGTATCGCAGCCCCGATGGTCGGCGGGATGGTCAGCGCAACAATCCTGACGCTCGTCGTTATTCCATCGCTATTTCTTTTGTGGCGCAAACGAGAGCTTGAGGGAGATTCGTTGTGAGCGAAAGTGAATCGCGCGAATCCGCTTTGTGTCATGCAGGCGAACGGTTAGCCTACAAATAACAGGACACAAACAAATAACAACAAATAAGGATATCCACCAAACGTCTTGAATCTGCAAATTTAGAATCATTTAGCCAAAAAATAAGGACATCCATCAAACCATTCACTGCATGGTTCTGTAGAAAACGAGACCGGCCGAAATCCACTAACGAACCGAATTCACTACCGAAGTGCAGTCAGTCGGGATTGATGCGGCAATTAGTGGATGTCCAGATTTTCCCTTTCTTGCTGAGCTATCTAGTGGCCAGGCAAGTTGACTGTTGGCGTTGGGGCACTTCGCCGCTAGGGCATCGGGCAACCCGCTATCGTAAATTCGAAATGAATATGAGTCCGATAGCAGCTGGCACAAGGTAACGGACAAGTACGAGCCAGACTTTATAGATAGTGCCGCGCGGCAGTCGAAGTTCTTCGCTTGTCGCAGGTCGTCCAAGCCCCCAGCCTGCAAGCAACGCAATCAGCATTCCGCCGGCCGGCATCATCCAGTTTGAGACAATATAGTCGAGCGACTCAAAGATGTTTCTGCTTTCAAACGCCGGGATAATTTCTAGCGGATGAAAGTCCTGTAACTTGCCGAAAGAAAATACCGTGCCAAGACCGGCAACCCACAACATAAATGTCACCAGCAGTACAATTTTGCGCCGAGACATCGTGCTGTAATCTTCAATAGTAGAAATAATTGCTTCGAGAATTGTGATTGCAGATGTCAGTGCTGCAATGGCCATAAGACTGAAGAACAACGGCGCAAGTATGGCTCCTCCTGGCATGCCCCCGAAAGCGACAGGGAGGGTCATGAAAATCAGACCCGGCCCCTCGGCGGGTGACAGGCCGTGGGCGAAAACAATTGGAAATATGGCGAGGCCGGCGAGCAGAGCAACTCCCGCATCGGCGCCGGCGACAATGAGACTGGCACGAAGTATGGAACTGTTCTGGTCCATGTAGGCACCAATGGTAAGCAGCACGCCGAGTCCGATCCCAAGGGAGAAAAATGCCTGGCCGACCGCTAATAAAACGACCTCTGCGTTGAGTTTGGAGAAATCGGGCACAAAAAGAAATTTAGCGGCAGCCCTAAAATCACCCGCCAATACGGCATAGGCGAGGAGCACAATCAACAATATGAAAAGGGCGGGGGTTAACCACCGCAAGACTTTCTCGAGTCCATTACGAATGCCAGCGGCAACAGTTATGGCAGTCAAGCCAAGGAAAATTAACTGCGACAAAATCATGCGTCCAGGGCTGAACATTAATTCATCTAGGACAGCTTCGGTTCGCGCAGCTGTGATACCGGAGAAACCAACGGTTATGCTGCGAAAAAAATAGTCAATGGTCCAGCCGGCAATGACGCTGTAGAAACTGAGTGCGATGAACGCTCCGATCGCGGCCATCTGACCGTAGTATCGCCAGGTACGGCTTATGCCGTCCCGCTGTCTGAGGTTATCCATCGTCTTAACGACACTGGCACCACCTCGTCTGCCGATAAGGAATTCCGCGATTAGCGCAGGCAGCGCAACGAAAACGATTGCGAGAATGTAAACGAGAACAAAAGCACCACCACCATTCTCGCCTGCTACATAGGTGAATTTCCATACATTGGAAATACCGACGGCACTGCCGATTGCGGCTGCCAGGAACATCAGGTTGTTCGACCATTTGCGCTGGCCAGGTACTGGATTCGATCCTGCCATTATTATGCCGTGAAATCCTGTAGGTCTGTATGGATTATCTTATGGTGCTCGTTGCCAACTTCTCTTTCAAAGTCATAAGGATCGCCTCGCGGGTCGCGTTGCGTGGCCAGGAACTGGCATATGTGCTGACGATCTTCAGCGTCCAATTGTATTCTTGCAATGGCCTGATTCTCCGTTGCCCGTGACCGGCTACCAATTCCAAGCACGATTGCGGTAACGCCTGGCTGATCAAGGACCCAGCGACTCGCAATTGAGTGAATATTTGAATTGTGTTTCTTCGCAATGTCATCAAGCAGATCCAGTAACTTCTGAAATTTCTCCCAACCGCCTGCATCATCAATTATCAATCGGTACTTTTGTTGCGACCGATTCAATCCGGTGGGCAGTTGTTGACCAAGAAATTTTTCGCTAAAAAATCCACCTGCGAGTACGCCGTACGACAACATACCAACGCGATTTTCTACACAGAATGGACTCATGATCTGTTCCGGACGGCGATCAACTAACGAAAACTGTGTTTGTACGGATACAATGGACGCATCGTGTTTTATGAGATTTCGCAATTGTTTGGTGTTGAAATTGGTGACACCTAATAAGCGAATCTTGCCGATACTTTTCGCGAATAACAGTCGCTCATACATTCGTTCAAGTCCGGGTACGTCATAGTCCCACCAATGGAACTGGACCAGATCAAGACGATCAACACCTAATTTTTTTCGTGACAAGTCAATTGCTGCGTCGATTTTCCTGTCATTGAGTTGCCCAAGCGATTGTTTATTCGGTACGAATTTCGTATGAATTTGAATCTGGTCACGATTGATAAGTGAGCGTCGAAACTCACCCAATATTTCTTCCGTACCCGTGTAGATATCGGCGCAATCAAATGTCGTAAAGCCATGGTCGATTAATTGGGCAAAATGGTTCTTTGTGTTCCTGGTTGAGGAAGGCCCACCGCCATGGCCAGGTGATAGTTGCCAACAGCCATTTATGATGTTGGCAACAGAATATCCGAGCGCAAGTTCGACGCGCGGTACCTCAATCATCGACGTTCTTTTTTAGCGGTACCACAGTCGTATCACTGTGACTAAAAACGGTCTTGCCGGTTCGGGATATCCGAAAGCGAGCGCCACAATTTGGATCAGGACAAGCAATGTCAGCGTCGGTAGTCATCCAATCATTTTCGTGTGTTTGCCTCTGTTTCGCCGGCAGTAGCGGCAAAATAGCGGCGAGTGCATACATTGAGAATGACTGTCCCGTTGAAAACGTAATGTTTTCTCCACATACTTTAAAGGAGTCGCCCACTGTGTGTTTGCAAATCATCGTAGTTTCGTCGCCGACTATCTCGACTTTCAGGTTCCACAGTTCGAAATTGTCAGTCATTCAGGTTTAGTCCTTAAATAATGTTTTTGCGTACAGCGGCTGATCGATAGTGAAGCATGAACACGAGGTGCAAAAAAACAATTCGATCGTCTGCAGCCAGTATCGTCAATATCTAACTCAAAGCCAAGATTCTCAATTGGTAACACCATAATTTGTTGCTAGGATCGATAAGATGCAGTGTTATCACCGGTATCCGTTTTGTATAGCAGGACGCACGAAGTGCGCCCCGTAGCCGTGAAGGTCGCTCTAAGCAGATTTAATCGGGGTCGCCAAACAAACATCGGGGCGCTCCGGCTCTCTGGAATCAGTATTGGCGGGACTACACAGGGTCCGTACCCTTTTCGATCCCTACACTCGCAAGCAGTACTGAATACTGAAAAGCTGTTCGGGATCGGTCCATACCTTATGGACCACAAATCCTGCACGGTCAGCCATGCCGGAGAATTGTTCCAGCGTGTACTTGTGCGAATGCTCTGTAAGCAACGCTTCCCCTTTGTCGAAATGAATTGACCGGCCGCCGATGAGAACGGTTTGTTCACACTCGCTGATCAGATTCAATTCCACTCTGCCATATTCATCGTTGTAGATGGCACTATGCCGAAAGAGGTTAAGATCGAAGTTGGCGCCGAAATCGTGATTGATCCGTGATAACATATTCAGATTGAACTCGGCCGTAACACCGGCTTTGTCGTTATAGGCTCGCTCAATAATGGCTGTATCTTTCTGTAGGTCCACTCCGATAAGTAGCGCCCCATCTTTCCCTGCTTCGACATGCATCACTTGCAGCAAGCTATGTGCTTTTTCAGGCGAATAATTTCCGATCGTAGAGCCTGGAAAATAAACAATATTGCGTAACGGCATGACGTTTGGATTCGGCAGCTCGAAGGGCTGCATGAAATCCGCTAACAATGGCAACACCTCAACTGCAGGATAATCTGCCGCCAGAGACTCAGCAGCAGACAAGAGATGCTCACGTGATATGTCGACCGGAACATAAGCGGCAAGCCGGTCAAGCTTTTCCAATAGCATTCGCGTCTTTAAGCTCGAGCCGCTGCCAAACTCAATAAGACTTGCTTGCGGGCCGACCAATGTCGCGATCTCATCGATAGTCATTTGCATTATCGAGAGTTCCGTTCGCGTCAAATAATATTCTGGGAGTTCGCAAATGGCATCAAACAGTATGGAGCCACGCGCGTCGTAGAAAAATTTCGGCGACAGGGTTTTTTGTGAGCAGCTCAACCCGTCGAGGATTTCATCGAGTTCTGCTTCCGCAGAGCTCTCTTGCTCGGTAAGGGAGGCCTCACGCATCGCTGGTTGGCACATCGATCGACGGAGTTCTCAACTACCGTCTTTGGCGAGGCGGATTCCGAGAAACTGCCAGCGCTGGTGTGGATAGAAAAAGCTGCGAACACTCGCGCGCATGTGTTCGGTTGCGGTCACGCAAGAACCACCGCGGACCGTCATCTGGCCGGACATGAATTTACCATTCGATTCGCCAAGCGCTCCGGGCAACGGCACGAATCCGGGATAGGGCAGGTAGGCTGAGGACGTCCATTCCCAAGCATCGCCGAACAATTGTGAACCTGTGGCGGCAATCGGATGCCAGTAATTCGATTCCCGGAAATTCCCAACAACCTCTTCTTCATTTGCGGCGAGCTCCCATTCCGCTTCAGTCGGCAGGCGGGCGCCTGCCCACTTGGCATATGCGAATGCCTCGTAGTAACTCACATGGGTCACCGGCGAATTTAAATCGAGTTTGCGTTGACCGCCGAGCGTAAATTCGGCATCAAGCTCTTTTGTCCAGTAAAGCGGTCGATTCCAACCCTCCCGGTTGATGGTCGCCCAACCGTCAGAATGCCAGAACTTCGGATTCGAGTACCCTGCATCGCGAATAAACTCGAGGTACTCACCATTGTTTACAAGACGTGAGCCAATCTGATGTTCTGAAATTAATTCCGGGTGGCGCGGCAATTCATTGTCCCAGCAATAACTGCTGTCCTGATGCCCGATCTCATGGATCCCAGACGGGCCGTTACGAAATTCGTATGGTGAAGCTTGCGAAGCTGGCGGCGGAGAGAGCGCCGGATTTACAGTCGGCCATGTGGGATTCACAGAAAACACATGCTTTATGTCGGTGAGAATGAGTTCCTGATGCTGCTGCTCGTGAGTGAGGCCGACCTCAATGAGGAAATCGAAGTCCTTGTCGCCATTTTTTTCGGCGATCAGATCAAGCATCGCGTTGTCGACGTGTTTTCGATAGTTGACGATTTCCTTCACGGTTGGCCGCGTCAACAGGCCGCGATCTGGCCGTGCATACATGCCACCGACTGTATAAAAATAAGAATTCAGGACGTAATCGAAGTCCTCGTTAAACCAGTCATAGGTCTTGGTGTATTCCTTGAGAACGAACCGCTCGAAAAACCAAGTAATGTGCGCGAGATGCCACTTTGTAGGACTGGTATCCCGCATGCTCTGCACGACATAGTCTTCGGGTTCTAGGTGTTCACAAAGCGAAAGCGTTGCAGCACGAACTTGCTGATAGCGTTCGACGAGCGAGACACGCGGGTCGCCGGATTGAGCGGTTGCTTGAGAAATTGTCATCGTTTTTTTTCAGTACTTAAGGATTATCAAACGGTACGCGCGCAACAATCGCATGTCAAAAATTGGTATTACTGTGCCTGTCCCAATAGTTCCAAAAACGCGTTTGCCCTTTACAATGTCCAGACTGTTTGAAAATTGCAAAATATTCGCTTCGGCGTCGCTTGATGAGAGGTTATTCTCCAGGTCGCCAGCATTGTGTCCGTTGCCGCAGCCCGTTGAGAAAAACAACGCAATGGCGATAGCGGAAAAGGTTTTCGAACTAGATATAAATATACTCGCTTACGTGACTGATGCGCTTTGCTGAAATGGTAACGCTCTCGACCGATACGACTACATACTTAGCGGCGCACGGTGTTCTGCCTGTATGCTGCGGTGAAATACGGATCGTGTCAGCATTATCCCCGAAAGCAGACTGTCCGTCGTCAAACAAATGGAACAAAACTCTCCTTTAGATAATCGCTACGTCTGTTCCATTTGTTTGACGACGGACACCTTGGGGTTATCCATCAATCGACTCGCTTCTCGCCTGATGCTGTTGTCGTTCATCCTGAGCGTATTGTAGGCCGACCGATAGGCATTGGTCTGGCTCTTACCTAGTACGACTTCACGAGCGAATTGGTGTTGTTTAGGGATCATCCATCTAGCCTGTCGTTACATCTGTATACATTGATTGTATCAAATTCTGGTTGTGGACTCGTGTATGCTCAAATAAGCCTAAATAAGAGCTTGAACAGATCAAGCGAGACTTAGCAGAGTTGGGGAGGTTTGTGATGAGAACAACACACACTACTTTGATGGTCGCTATGGTTTTGACCGCTTTCTGTTTTTCCGGATGTGCCACGCAGTCATCCTATGAGCCTGTTGTAGTCACAACTGCAACGACTGATAAAGAAAAATTTCAAAATGACTTGGCGCAGTGTATTGAATACCTTGAATCTGTTGAAGCAGATGGCCGGCTTACCGAAGTTGTGGCGGGTGGTGCAGTGGGGGCTGGCATAGGTACGGTGGGTGCGGCAGCAGCGATGGGGGCAGCCGGAGGCACTGTGTCGGCAGCTGTGGGAGCGATGTTGGCTTCGGCTATTTTTATTCCTGTAGCCATTATAACCGGCGCAATGTTTGCAAAAAACAAGGTAGATAATGCCGAGGAAGCCCTAAGAGCCCAAGTGTTAAATCAATGTCTCGAAGATAGAGGCTATACAATATTTGAGGAGGCAATAGATCTGAATTGAGCATACCTCTAGATAATCGCTACGTCTGTTCCATTTGTTTGACGACGGACACATCGTTTTTCCGTTCGACTGTATGACATTTTTGCACCACCGGCAGTAGTGCGATAGATCGAATCAATTAAGACCAACATCCAAATTCTGCGGCGCGACGATACGTGGTACGCGTGCTTGTGTCTGAACTAATAAATGAAATCAGTCTTCGGGAATCATATGATAAAAACGATTGCGGCTTTACTCTTCATCTTTTTGCCCGTCTCATTCGTTTACGCGCAAATTGACGAATCCGAACACGCTCGGGAAACGCTTGAAATATACAAGCACATCATTGAGGTAGAAACATCGAAGAACCTTGGTAACGTGCCGGGCGTCGCAAAGTACCTTGCGGATAAGTTGATTGCCGCTGGCCTACCGAAAGAAGACGTTGAGATCGTGCCGATTGATGGAACAGCTGCACTGATCGCCCGCTATCGTGGAGACGGCTCGTCAGGCAATGCGCCTATTCTTCTGCTGGGTCATTTGGATGTCGTTGAGGCGCGTCCGGAAGATTGGGTGCGTCATCCGTTTAAGCTTACCCAGGACGACACCTATTTCTACGCGCGCGGAACAATCGATAACAAGTTCGGGGTTGCCCAGCTAACTTCAACCTTCATAAGATTGTTGAAAGAGGGCTTCGTCCCTAATCGCGATCTCATCATCGTATTCTCCGGCGATGAAGAGAGCACGATGATCAGCACACGGATGCTTGCCTACGAACGTGAAGATCTTGCTGAGGCTGAGTTTGCCTTGAATTCCGACGCGGGCGGAGGGGATCTCAGTTCGACGGGAGACGCGCTCGTCTATTTGATTCAGGCGGCCGAGAAAACCTATGTAACTTGGGAAGTAACGACACGAAACCCCGGTGGGCACAGCTCGCGTCCGAGACCCGACAATGCGATTCTGGATTTGGCTCAGGCCATCGTAAAAATTCAGGCGCACCGATTTCCCGTTCGATGGAGCGACATGACGCTCGAATTCTTCGACGAGACGGGGCATCAGTTAGGCGGCGAGCTGGGCGACGCGATGGTTCGTTTTGCGAGCAATCCAGAAGACGAATCCGCATCTGATCGCCTTGCCATTGAGTCGTCATACGTTGGCACAACTCGCACGACCTGCGTCGTCACCATGTTACGCGGGGGGCATGCGGAAAATGCATTGCCACAGTCAGCGACGGCGACCGTCAACTGTCGTATTTTTCCAGGCGTGGCAGTCGAGGATGTGTTGCAAACGCTGCAGCAAGTCGTCGGCAATCAGACAATTGAATTTGAAGAAATATACGAACCAACGGTAAGTCCGATTTCTGAGTTACGTGAAGATGTTCGGGCTGCGATCAGCGAGGCCGTACACGCACGGTTTCCGCAGATCAGATTGCTCCCGTACATGGAATCAGGGGGAACGGATGGCATGCACTTCCGGCGCGCCGGAATTCCGACCTGGGCCGCGAGTGGCATTTTCATGAATCCTGATGAAATGTTTGCGCACGGTTTGAACGAGCGTGTGCCAATCAAGGCCTTTTACGATGCTTTAGATCATTGGAGCACGATCATTAAGGAACTGGCTGGCAACTAAGCGTAGCTCACATGCCGATGACAAAATTGTGAGCCGCGTCGAAACCCATATTCCAATTGTGTCTTCAGACGACAATGCTGTCGATCTATTGCATGTGGAGACAGGACTTTCAAAACAACGCATTAAGCAGGCAATGTCGAAAGGCGCCGTGTGGTTGACACGCGGTAAGCAAACGCAGCGACTACGACGAGCCAAACGACGGCTACAAGCGGGCGATGAGCTACATCTCTATTATGACGTCGAAATATTGAATGAATCTCCCGCGGAGCCAACGTTGATTGCAGACGCAGGCGATTACTCTGTGTGGCATAAGCCCTATGGCCTACGCTCGCAGGGGTCTAAATGGGGAGATCACTGCACGGTCGTACGCTGGGCTGAGCAGCATCTGCTACCTGAACGCAATGGGTTTACTGTGCACCGGTTGGATCGAGCTGCGAGCGGCCTGATGTTGATCGCACATTCAAAGCGAATCGCAGCAGCATTGTCAGAGTTATTTCGAGAGCGTGCTGTTCAGAAGCGCTATCGAGCGTTGGTAATGGGTGACTTTTCAACGCATGCCAATCCTATTCGCGTGGAGACACGTTTGGATGGCAAGGATTCTGTTAGCGAACTTTCGTTGCTTGAGGTCAGCCATGATCGCAAGCAATCACTTGTGGATGTTGCTATCGAGACCGGCCGTAAACACCAGATTCGCCGTCACCTGGTCGAACTGGATCACCCCGTTGTTGGCGATCGACTATACGGTGGAGAGAATGTCCACACGGTTGACCTGCAACTTACCGCGTATCTTTTAGGGTTTACGTGTCCGGTCAGTGGCGAACCGGTCGAGTACCGATTGCCAGATGAGCAGCTTCAAAGCATGCCGTGATCATCGGCATACCGCTTCAACGGTCGCCTATATTCGGTCCATCAATTTGTAGTAGAGCATGCCGAGCGCAATAATTTGATTGCCGATCCATTGCGAACCCGGTATTCGGAAATGATTCATGTCGGCAAACAGGTCAAATTTCTCCATCGTCCCGGCAATGGCCTCGGCCATCACTTCGCCCATGATATGTGTGGCTGCGACACCATGGCCCGAATATCCCTGGCAGTAGTAAACGTTACCGTTGATACGCCCAACTGCTGGAATACGATTGAGCACGATGCCAATTTTTCCTCCCCATTCGAAATCGATGCGAACGTCTTTTAGTTGCGGATAGACCTTTAGCATTCGCGGCAAAATGTAGGACTTGATGCTGGCGGGATCGCGACCGGAATAATTGCAGGCACCGCCATAAAGCAGACGCTTGTCCGCCGACAGCCGGAAATAGTCTACAACTTCATTTAGATCACAGACTGCTACATCCAGGGGGTTAATTTCGTTGACTACGTCTTCCGAGAGCGGCTCAGTACCGATGATGTAACTTCCAGCAGGGAAAACAAGATTTGAAAGATGCTTCGGTTCAAACTGGCTGTAAGCATTGCCGGCGAGTACGACAGAATCTGCTTCGATAACGCCGTTCGCTGTTCTTACTTTTGGCCGCGCGCCGTGCTCGATATCGACGACCGGTGACTGTTCAAAAATTTTCACACCTAATCCATGTGCAGCTCGGGCTTCGCCGATACATAGATTCAATGAATGAACATGGCCATCGCGATAGCAAATAAAACCTCCGTGAAACGAGTTGGTACCCAACCGGTCGCAGGTTTCCTGGCGATCCCAAATTTCGTACTTGTACGGAAAATTGTGTGCAACACGTTCCTCGACGTACTCGTCCAAATAACTCAACTGCTTGGGCTTAACGGCGACCTCTAGAAAACCACCCTTTAAATCGCACTGAATGCCGTACTTCTCTACCCGATCATAGATGATGTCATTGCCACGCCATTTTAGATCCCACAGCATGTTGGCGATTCCATCGCCATGTTTCTTGCGGATTTTTTCAAGGCCGCTTATGCCATTAATGACCTGCCCACCATTTCTGCCCGAGGCACCCCAGCCGATCCGATTGGCTTCCACGAGTGCTACGGAATAGCCCCGTTCCACTAACGATAGAGCAGTGGATACGCCAGAAAATCCACCACCCACCACGCACACATCGGCACTTACGGTGCCCTCAAAGGCCGGGTAGTCAGTGACCTCATTCACCGTGGCGGCGTAGTAAGAGCTCGTATGTTCTTGTTTTTGATCGGTAACTTTCATTGTGGTTCGTTTGGTGCAAAAGAGGTTTTATTTATATCAAACGATCGATATAATATAATTGTAAGCGGTGGAGTGAACGCAGGTCAAGGCCTGCGGGGACGGATTGCGGGTTATGCCAAAAATTGTGGATCACGAGGCGCAGCGAAAAATTTTTGCGCAGGCCGCTATGCGACTAATGGCCCGTGACGGTCTGGAGGGAGTCACCATGCGAGCCGTTGCCAATGAAGCCGAACTTTCTTATGGATCGCTATTCCATTACTTCGACTCGAAAGATGATTTACTGAAACATGCGATTCGACAATTGACGTCGTCCCAAACGCATCGTGTTAATGAATATGTCAGTCAGTTTTCCGGATTGAAGGCGCTCGAGCATCTGCTCTGCGATGACGCCATCATCAATGAATCATCCAGGGATGCATGGATTGTGTGGATGACATTTCAATACAAAGTCGCATTGCAGCCGTCGTTTGCAGAAATGCACTCGGAGATGATCGATGGCTGGCTTGAACGAATTACGCAGTTACTTAGCGACGCACAACAAGCAGGCGAAATTAACGCAACGCTCGACATAAAAACTGAGGCGATGGCAGTTTGGGCTTTCTCAGCCGGCGTTGGGCAATTGGGATTGCTTCATCCTGAGTCTTTGCCAGCCAAACTACAAAAACAGCTGATCACGTCTTATTTAGACAAATTGCGGTAAGGCCCTTAAACCGGATCGGCATCAAACTTTTTAAGATCGTCAGATATTTCATGCCATGGCGCCTTCGAGCCGACGTAAATGTGATATCCCTTCGGAAGTGGTGGGTCACCCGCTATGGTACTCATGCTCAGGTAATAGATGTTGGGCTCCGCGTCGAGCTCAACCATAATGTTTGAGCCGCAATGCGAACAAAACACTCTTTTGTGGTCATCAGATGATGCGTAATTGCTGATGTCATCCTGCCCAGCGACATAATTAAAACTCGCTCGCGAAACGCCCGCAAAAGTGGCGTACGCCGCTCCATGCAAGCGACGGCATTGCGAGCAGTGGCAGTGACTAAAATCGTTAATGTCACCGTCGACCTCAAAGCTGACGCGCCTGCATTCACAATATCCATTTATCATTATTTAACCCCTAATAGTACAAACTGTATTCGAAACTCGACGATGTTTTATCCCGGCGGTGAATAGGCATTACGAATGATTTTGATAGAGAAAAGGCCTAAAGATACGTAAACCAACATCCAACTTATCACCAGTATTGATTCACCCGCCAGCCAATCCAGCGAGCCATCCGGTAAGAGCTCGCCTCGCGCAGCCTGATAGGGGCGAACGTAATAGGTGATGAGCAAATACGGCATGATCAATCCGTTTAACACTAGAATTGCGGGCGCCCAAAGTGATGTACGTGTTTTTTGTACGTCTATCTCGTCCGCTGGCGTTACATGCAACTTCCTCAGGTAAGACGATTCTTCCGTACTCACTGTCGTCCGGTATGAAATGGTGATCGTAACGATGAGACTCACAGCACCACCGATGAGCACCGGATTTAAGTACGACGGAAACTGAATCATGCCGATGAATTCGAAGAACTTAGGCACGATGTTGAAGGCCAGGCCGGAGAGCATCCCCCAAAATGCCGCCGATTCGGTGATTCGGCTACTCCAAATACTCATCAGCCCGACCGGTCCCCATGAGGACGCAAATATTGTTGCAATAAACGTCGTTAGCCAGAAGATATTGGGCGGGAAAACCAACGCGGCTGCCAACGCGACTGTACCGATGACCAACATCATGATGCGGCTAAACCGTAGCGTTTTCATTTCGTCGTCGCTTTTGTGAATGCCAATATCATTGCTGGCGCTAAAACCCACTAGTGACAAAAACGTCGAAGCAGAAGATAAAACTGCGGCCATGATGCCTGCCAACATCAGGGCACCCAGAAATTCTGGAAATAGGTTCAACGACGCAAAAATGGTCGCGCTTTCCGGCGGAACGATATCGGTTTTCGCAAGATTGATTACGCCTCCCAGGCCGTACACCATTACCTGTAGAAGCGCGACGGCGAGACATGCGAGACATGAAGCCCGCAGGACGACGTGTTCGTTTTTCGCCATCAAATGCCGGCTTGATTGCCATGGACTCACCGCGTAAACAAGGGCCCAGCTGACGGCGATAACAATCATCCAAATCAAAAAGTCGACAGCGGTTGGCCACTCCGTTCCCGGGCCTATGATGCCGTGCCAGGACATTAGGTCGACTTTGTCATCCAACACAGCCAGTTTGCCAATAACGTCAGTAATGCCACCAAGGTCATTAATCAGGAAAACGGCAGCGCCAAAACTTGCAATGGTAAAGAGAATAAACATGAGCGTGTCGGTTAAAATCACGCCGCGCGAGCCGGAGTACATGGTAAAAATGGTGTAACTCAACCAAGCGACGATAAGGCTTTGCACATAACCGAGTTCGGTCAACTGCGACAACAATATTGCAGCGCCTTGGGTGACGGCCAGAAGATAGCCACCTAACGCGAGAATGATGGTTATTCCGGCTAGTGCCTGTACGCGGGAACTATTGAATCGTCTACCGAAAAATTCGGCAACAGTAGAGGCGCGGCTTCTGCGTAAAAATCTACCAAAAAATATTGCACCCAGGACATAGCCAACTGTTGCGGTTTGCGGAAAGAGAACGTAGGGACCCGCCTGCCCGGCGTAAGCAAATCCTGCGTCGCCCAGGAACATGGTTGAGCTCATCACACTTGCAACGAGGGTGCCGACGATTATTAGCGTTGGCGCCCGCCGACCGGCGACGTAGTAGTCGTCCAGCTTCTTGATTCCGCGGCCGGCATAATTCCCGATAGCGATGTAAATGACGATGCTGATCGCAATTGTCGTTGTATAGATATCCAATCACTAATTCCTTGCTGAGACCAGAATTGTAAATACTGTCTTCCAGAGATTATAGAACGAGAGAGTACGACCGTCTTCTCGATCAAGCGGCGATAGTCCACCCAAAACGAATACCATTACATGCATCGTCAAGCGAGTCGGTAACCGCCCTCTGGCATTATGAGTGATTCCGTATCGAAAATGTTGCGGCCATAATCTGCAGCGACTCGCCGGAGATTGGTCTCGACTCATTTACGGACTAGATCGGAGTATGCCGGTTGGGCAAGACGATTTCGTTTCGTTCACTACAAATGTGGTCATTTTTTAGGGGAAATGATATGAATTGATCATCGGCTTGTTTGGTTTGGTCAGGACGAGTCGGCGAAGGTATTTGGAGAGGCGCTATGTGTACCGACAGAATCAAGAATATCGGTCAGTACAAATTGAATGCGTCCGCCGATGCACCAGATTTTCGTGATTGGCAATACCAGCCGGCGCTGATCAAGCTCGGTCATATTAACGCTCGCTCAAATGGGTCTGACATTGTGATGGCGCAGAAAAAAGAAAAGAAAAACGTTAAGAGCCCGTGGCACAAATATCCAATACCGTATGTAGGACCATTTGGTGATCACTGAACTGGCAAAAGCGGGAGAACAGATCAATGGCTAAAGCACTGGTGTTGCACGAAATAAAACTCTATGGAGATTTTAGTGGAATATCGCTGGATGACATTCCATTAGGGGAGCCGGGCGACGGAGAGGTGCGTTTGAAGGTCAGCGCATTTTCGCTGAACTACGGCGACTTTGAGCTCTTTGCAAACAAATACACTTTTGATCTAACCCTGCCGGCGAGAATCGGTGGCGAGTGTTCCGGTGTGGTTGATGCCATCGGTCCAGGAGTACGCAACGTAAAACCCGGCGACAAAGTTTGTACCCTGCCTTCTTTCTATGATGGATATGGAGTGAACGGCGAATACGCAATCTTTCCGGCCGAGCACCTCGCGAGCTACCCGGACAACATATCCGCAGAAGAGGCTTGTTGTATTTGGGCTGCGTACCTGACGGCCTATATTGCCTTCGTTGAAGTAGCGAAGGTTTTGGCCGAGGACTACGTGCTGATTACGGCGGCCAGCAGTAGTGCAGGTATGGCAGCGATGGAGCTCTGCCGAATGGTTGGCGCGAAGACTATTGGCACAAGTCGTACCAGTGATAAACGTCAGTATTTGCTGGATTCCGGTTTCGACTTTGTTATTGCGCAAGATGAAGACAAAATGTCTGCGTCAATCATGGAGTTCAGTGGTGGTCAGGGTGCCCGAATCATCTATGACCCGATCGGCGGCAAGATCATGCAGGACTACGCCAATGGATTTGCGCACGGTGCAATTATTTTGCTCTATGGCGGAATGGACCAGAGCCCGACGATATTGCCTGAAATTGAAATGACACAAAAAGCGGCATGGCTGCACACTTTCTCGAACTTCAATTACATCGGAGACAAAGATTTGCTGAATCGCGGTGTTGAGTATGTTTTTAACGCTGTGCAAGCTGGAAAATTGAAGCCGTCGGTGGGAGCTGTGTACCCATTAAGCGACTATTTGCAGGCGTTTCGCGATCAGTTCGATGCAAAGCCTCGGCGTGGAAAAATCGTCATTAGACCGTAGTGCGAGTGACGGCTAATTTTGTGATTCGAGAGAAACCAGCTCGAGGCTCTTTTGCATAAAAGCCTCGGCGACTTTGTTAGGTGCGGCATTATCGCTATTGGCAATTACCGCGACACTGATTCCAGATTCAATACCGAGCATCAAGTGTGATGGATGTGCCGCAAACCAACCACTGTGCTGCGCAATCGGACGACCATTCAGTCGGCCTAACTTAATTCCCAGACCCCAACCGGACGGCTGGCGATGCAACATTTGCGCGCGCATTTGGTGAGACAGCACGTTGTCACCTTTATGGCCGAGAATGAATTGTGCCAACAGACTCAAATCTTTGACACTGGTGAAAATGCCGAATGCCGGAGTCATGGCCTTCGCATCATGATATTCGCAGACATGGCGACTACCAATACGCCGGCCCACACCAGCGAAGGGTCTTTCCTCGCTGGGAATAATTCGATTTGGCGGCGTGTATCCGATTCCAATATCCGCTGTAGGTCCCGGCGCGCCAGACGACATCATGCCTAATGGATCGAAAAGCTGAGATTGCAGTGCGTCGAAATAGGAAGATTCGTTCGCCCGTGCAATGAGCGCACCTAAATGTGCATAGCCGAGATTCGAATAATGTATAGATGTTCCGGGCGGTTCGCGGAGTTCAGTGTTGTGCAGAAAGCTCGCGAGTGCCGATGCATCGGGAAACTCACCGCTGAACCAATAGCCGAAATCGCCTTCGCGCTCCAGACCTGATGCGTGGGTCAGTAAATGGGCAATCCGAATTCCTTCACCCAATTTGGTAGATTCAACTGCAATGTCTGCAATGGTTTCATCAAGTGCTAACTGGCCTTGCTCGACGAGCTGCAAGGCGAGAATGGTGGTGAAAATCTTGGATAACGACCCCGCATAGAGTTGAGTATCAGCAGTCATTTCGATGTTTTTTTCTATGTCGGCAACACCACTACCGGACGCGAAATTATTTCGCCATGACACGCAACGGCTACGCTGATTCCAGGCACCTCCTGCTCAATTCGAATTTCATCGAGCAGCGACTGCAAACTTGGGCCGCCGACAGCCATTAGCGCTAGTAAACTTAGTGCGGTAGACATTGTATGCAGCAATCCTCAATTAAGTGTCTGGCAAACTATCATTTAGAGACTCCCCGTACGTGATATTGGCTCAAATTGACGGTTGCGTGGCAAGCACGACGCCCAACGTGATCAGCGAGTCTTTTGCGATCTGTTAGTATCGGCCCGAGCAGACACAACAGAAAATAAGAAGAAATTCTCTGCGGTTACAACAATAAAATGGATTTTTCGAGCCAACATCGGAGAGAAACTGTTATGAGGTATCCAACCAGAGTCGCGACACAGGCGATTGCTTTAATACTCATTATTTTGACTGGCAGTGCTAACGCACAATGGTCCGAGCCGGTGGACGGTACACTCGTCATCCGCGGCGGATGGCTTTTTGATGCTGTGAGCGACGTGCGCCGCCGCAATAGCGGAATAGTCATCCGAAACGGCGAAATCGTTGCGGTTGATGCAGATGTCCAGCAACAGATCCTATCCTCGGCCGAAGTGGTGGACATCGCTGACGATCAAACGATCTTGCCCGGCATGATCGATTTGCACGCACACTACAATCTTAATCTGGTTGACGTCGGTCGAGTGGAGGAGGTTGCTTACAATGGCATCATTTTTCTCGCTAACGGCGTGACGTCGACTTGGTCCGCTGGTGAATACCATCCCGAGAAAGTTATCGCCCAACGTGACCTGATTGATACAGGTGAAGTAACAGGTCCGCGTTTATTCGCTTCGGGCCCGTACTTCGGCGGGTTTCGATGTGAATACAGCGTAAAAACGGCGGAAGACGATTGTGCGGCTTGGCCTAACGACATTACTGAAGAGGAAATAAGAGGGGAAGTCGATAAGTGGGCGGAAGAGGGCGTCATTAGCATCAAGATAAAACAGGCGACACCGGGTGAAGCAAAAATATTAATCGAGCAGGCGCATAAGAATGGGATGACCACGACGGGTCACCTTGCGAACTATAACGGTGAGTACGATGTCAGTTTGCGCGATGCCGTTCTTATGGGTATCGATCGAATCGAACATCGGTTGACACTCGGTACGGGTGGGGCTCGAAGCGAGGATATGCAGCAAATGATCGATCTGCTTCTTAAACATCAGGTTTACTATGACGCTAACCTGCAAATGTACGGCAGCATTACGCTACGGAAAGAACGTGGGGACGAAATGCTATGGACGAACGAAGCGCAGTATTTTACGCCGTACGCGCAGAAATTATTACAAGAGCGCGGGCCACCACCACCAGAATCTAGCGTAGAGGCATTCGCGCAGAGAAACGTAGAAGTTATGGCGTTGTATGAGGCAGGTGGCGAAGATCTCTTGATTGTTGGCACGGACGAGCCAGTCTACACCAGTCTGCTACCCGGTTTCGCCTATCACCGCGAGCTCCTGGCGATGACTTACGCAGGGTTGCCAACAGTAACGGTATTGAAGGCGGCAACAATCAACGGTGCAAACGCGCTTGGCATTGGCGACAGGTTGGGTTCAATTGAAGTGGGAAAGTTAGCGGATCTTGTCGTTGTAACCGGCAACCCGGTTGAAGATATTAAGACCGCGCGAAATATTCGTTTCGTCATTAAAGCGGGCGTCGTCTACGACCCGGATACGCTGTTGCAATCTGCTGAAGGGATGATTGGACCAAGCGGGCCGGATGATCACGCCGATTGGGAGCTTGAAGTAAGGTCGCTTCGACAAAATTAAGAGTGCAGCCAGGCTCAGGCTGTGAATGAAATTAGCGGGTTGGGAGAAAATCGATGAAGAGATTAAACGGATGGATCGTTTGTCTGACGTTCGCGGTGGGACTGGCGTGTACTTTCGCTGTCGCAGCAGACGACATCGACATTGCGATCGTAGGTGGCACCAGTTTTGGTCATCCACCTGACTTCGGCAAAGGTTTGGTCGAAGTTGAGAGAACTTTCACCGTCTCAACCGCCGTTGGTGAAAGCCCTCCAATTTATCAAATACGTTATAACGACCAATCGTTCTATTACGTACAAATGCACGGCGTAGAAAACAAGCCAGAGGGTGAGGCGGACGGCTGGCATTTCGTGCGCACCTGGGTTGCGTTGTATGACCTGGGCGTCAAATTCGTCTTCGGCGGCGCGACGTCTGGTGGTATTGACCCTAAGTACGAGATCGGGGACATGGTCGTGGCGGATGATTTCATCATTATCGGCAGTCACCGCCCGCAAAACGTCCTTAGAGCGGCCAAAATCAGCCGGCCAGGAATCTTTCCCAACTTTGCTGCGCCGTTTAGCGAAGACCTTCGCAAATTGCTTATTGAAATTGCGACAGCGAAGTATCCAGGTGAAGTTTATGAGAAGGGCGTAATGGTCCAAGATGACCCAGGCCGATTTGAGACGCCCGCCGAAATTAGGATGATGCGCGTGATGGGCGGAGACCACGTTTCCCACAATGTCGTAACGGAAACGATATACGCTCGACAACTTGGCATCCATTTTGCGGCACTAAACTCAATTTCGAATCCAGCTGTCGGGGTTCGTCCGTTCAAGTACGAAGATATGCAAAACGGGGTACAGCAGATTGCCGAGTACGCCGTTCCGATAGTGTTAGAGGCGGTAACAAGAATCGACGAGATACGAGGCAGTATCGATGCAGATGCCATAGAAGAAGCCTATGAGGGCACTTACACCAAACCCGCAAACGACTAAGGAATTTTGCATGCCAAAAACCAACACACAGATTCGCCTAGCGAGCCGCCCGAGCGGATGGGTGACGGAAGATAACTTCACGACGACGAGCGAAGCGGTACCCGATATAGGTGATGATCAGCTGTTGGTACGAAACATCTTCATGTCAGTCGACCCATACATGCGGGGGCGTATGAATGATGTGAAGTCTTATGTTCCAGCGTTCCAAATCGGTGAGGTTTTGCAGGCCAGCGTGGTAGGCGTTGTCGTCGCTAGTAGGCACGAGAACTACGCGGAAGGTGATTATGTGACGGGCATGCTTGGGTGGGAAAATTTCTCAGTCAGCGATGGCACCCAGTTGCGAAAAGTTAATTTGCGATCGCAACCGTTGTCCTACCACCTTGGCGTATTGGGCATGCCGGGCATGACGGCTTATGTCGGTCTACATACTATTGCTCGCGCAAAACCGGACGACGCTGTGTTTGTTTCCGCCGCATCCGGCGCGGTCGGTAGTGTTGTCGGACAACTTGCGAAAATTCACGGTTGTCAGGTTTCGGGTTGTGCAGGGTCCGACGAAAAAGTCGCGATGCTAACGGAGTCGCTCGGTTATGACGCGGCATTTAACTATCGAAACAGCGAGTCTCTACCCAAAAGCATTAAAGATGTTTGCCCCAAAGGTATCGATGTAAATTTCGAGAATGTCGGCGGCGAAATATTTGAGGCGGCACTTTGGAGTATGCGAGATTTCGGGCGCATTGCGATGTGCGGCATGATCTCAAACTATAACGACGAACAGTTACAGCCTGGACCTCGCGGCATGATGGCCATCGTTGGTCGGCGTTTGAAGATGCAGGGATTCATCGTCACGGATCATCCGGATGTATGCCAGGAATATGTCGCGAAAGCGTCCGCTTGGCTGGATGACGGTAAGTTGATTTATCACGAAACAGTCGCGGATGGTGTAGAGAACGCGCCGACGGCATTCATCGACATGCTGCAGGGGCGGAATACAGGTAAGCAGATTGTGCGACTGTCGGAAGGCTAGTTTTTCCCGATTAGGCACGTTGGAATCGATAACCGGGGGCAAGTATGAATGCTTGCTTTTCTAAAGAACGCATTGTCGCAGAGCCAGGATTCAACCGGTGGAGAGTGCCACCGGTTTCGATCGCAATTCATCTTTGTATTGGTTCTGTCTATGCCTGGAGCATTTATAACCCGCCATTGACGCAAGTGCTTGGTGTTGTCGGCAGTGCGGGCGACGATTGGGTTTTGAGCAACGTCGTTTGGATATTCACGGTTGCGATAGTGTTCCTCGGTCTCTCCGCTGCATTCGCGGGCAAATGGCTCGAAGAGGTTGGCCCTCGAACCGTGGGTGTTGTAGCGGCCTGTTGTTGGGGTGGCGGTTATGTCGTCGGTGGTCTGGGCATCTTGACGCATCAATTGTGGCTTGTTTATCTCGGCTACGGAGCGATCGGCGGTGTGGGCTTGGGCTTGGGCTATGTCTCTCCCGTAAGCACTTTGATCAGATGGTTTCCTGACCGGCGCGGTATGGCGGCAGGTATGGCAATCATGGGCTTCGGTGGCGGAGCGATGATCGGCGCTCCTCTAAAAGAGTATTTCTTGAAAGTTTACTATCAGAAACCGGAGTTTCTGGGTGCTATAGATCAGGTGCAACTGGTTACCGAAGCGGGCAAACGATTTGTAGAGAGCGCAGGGTCGCTTCGCGAAGTTGTCGTTGTTGGTGCGAACGATATTGCGGGTATGCTCGTACCGGGTCCGGAAGGTGTGTACGTGGTGGGCACGGGGCAAAGCGGTGCGGCGCAAACATTTTTTACTCTGGGATTAATTTATCTGGTGGTAATGCTGATTGCCGCAATGTCATATCGAATACCGGCGGAAGGATGGGCGCCGGACGGATGGGTACGACCAGATGAGGATCACAGCGCCCGGAAAATGATCTCAACCGGGCATGTCCACATTGATGAAGCATTGAAGACGCGCCAGTTCTATCAATTGTGGATCGTTTTGTGTTTCAACGTTACCGCTGGCATTGGTGTGCTGGGTGTTGCCAAGACGATGATCACTGAAATTTTCGGAACGACCTTGCCGGATATCGTTGACGGCGCTTTCGCGGCTACCTACGTCATTATGATTAGCGTATTCAACATGGTGGGTCGCTTTCTGTGGGCCAGCACGTCGGACTACATCGGTCGACGGAATACGTACTGGATTTTCTTTGCGCTTGGGATCGTGCTCTACGTAACAATCCCCTATTCGGCGCAACAGGTCAGTGTTCAACCGGCCATGGTCTGGCTCGTGTACTTTTACGCCGCCACTATGATCATTTTCACTATGTACGGCGGCGGCTTCGCGACAATCCCCGCGTATCTGGCTGACGTTTTCGGTACTCGGTACGTTGGTGGAATTCACGGCCGATTGTTAACCGCGTGGAGCACTGCCGGCGTTCTTGGACCCCTGGCAATTACGTCTCTGCGTGAAAACGCCATTCAAGACGCGATCCAGGATCTCGTAACGAAAGTTGATCCGGCTGAATTTCAGCGTGTTTTTGGTGCTGGTTTGGATCAGCTCGATGTGCTGGTCGAACAAAAAACGGTCACGATTGCCAAGCTCATGGAAGTCGTGCCAGTCGGCACTGTCGACCCAACAAGTGGCGTGTACAACACGACAATGTACCTAATGGCGGCTCTTCTGGGCATTGCGCTGATCAGTAATGCGTTGATGAGACCGGTTGATACCAAGCATCATATTCGCGAGACCAGTGCGTAAGGTCCAAACAATTATCGAGCAAACGACATCTGAAGTTCAGTAGTTCAAATCGAGATTGTCATAAAATGCTTCTTTAAGCGTCTGCTTTGCACACAACTACCGCTGCTCGGGTGCTAGTATTTGGGGCATTGTAAATATCTGCAGATGACCCAAAGCAGACGTCTTTCGCTAATTCGGTTGGCACGCGACCGTTAAACGATTCTTGAGGATGTATGAGTCATGCCCCGAAAATGGCACTTAGCGCAAATCAATGTAGGAACTATCAAATACCTGCACGACGACCCGCGGATGAGCGGGTTCATGGGTCGGCTCGACGAAATAAATGCTCTGGCGGATAACAGCCCGGGGTTTGTGTGGCGGTTGCAGAGTGACAGCGGCAATGCTACAGATATCGATGTGGGAGGAGAGCCTCTGTTTCTTGCAAATATGTCTGTATGGGAGTCCTCCGAGGCGTTGTTCGATTACGTGTACAAATCGATGCACCGCGAGATACTGATCAAACGTAGAAATTGGTTCGAACGTCCGAAAGGGCTCTACCAGGTGTTGTGGTGGATTCCGGCTGGACACATTCCTTCCGCTCAAGATGGCCTAGACCGATTAGAACTGTTGAAAGAACTAGGGCCTACGCCGCAGGCATTCAATTTCAAGACACTATTTCCCCAACCAGGAGAAGATGAAAAATCAGACAGCATGTCACCTGAGAAATTCTGCTCAGGCTGGGATTGAGATGTCTGGTTCTGGCAGTACCCAGCCGACGAGGTGATAAATTAATGAGCGACGGCTGCTGACCTAAAGTGGAAGTTGGGTAAGACTGGAATTTAGAGGGTGCGGCCAAGAAAGTTTGATTGGATCTGGGATTCAGTCATTTATCAGAAGCCTGATGAAGTTAACCACTGCAACCATAAACACCAACAATAGGTTCGAGAGGATGATGAGCGATTGTACGCCGAGCAGGTTCAGGGTGCAGCCAAAGCTGGCGGCACACTAGTCCCAGTTGTCAGTGTTATGGGTCGAAACCGGACATTAATGAGAGATTTCGAATATGGGTCTAGAGAATTTTGTATTAATAGCTGAGATTGTTGCAGGCTTTGCGGTGCTCGTTACTCTTATATTCCTAACTCTTGAATTACGTAGCAGCGCAAAAACTCTGAGAGCTAACACTAACGCAGAATCCTATTAAAATCGGGCTACTGTTAACGAATTTCTGAGCCAACACCCCGATCGAGTCGCTATCTCACAGACGGTTGATCCCTCCAAAACATTGAGTGAGTTTACGGAAGTAGAGCAGGCTGCAATCCGTTTTTTGGCCCGATCGCTATTTCAAAGGTTTCAGTCTTTATACTTTAAGTACAGTGCTGGCATTCTTACCGAAGATGTTTGGCAACAAAACCGTGTGTGGTGTAGTGGTTTAGTGAATGCTCCCATATATAAGGCGATTTGGGACGATGAAAAAGGACAGCCGATATTCATTCCGGAATTTTTTTGTCAATTGAGAGTGCCCCGGTGGTTAAGGTGTCAGCCGGGGCTGCGAGTGGCCAGTTTGATGAGTCTGTCTCATTACAAGAATAGGCAATGATAATTGAGGAGACCCATCGTTTGACCCAGCGACGGTAGATTTAGACAGGAGAGAAAATTGTGGCTGTCTTTTTTATCTCTGCGAGCGATCCGTGGAGTTGACGATTATTTCAATTCGCTGCGATTCGTAGCACTATCAAACTTTGGCGAGAGTAGACGTAGATTTAATGCCTGCGTCAGGGGGGAGCAATCAATGTTAGCAAAGCGAATCCGAATTTTGATCTTTTGCGTAGCAGCAACCAGTACATCCCTGTTTGGTTGCGGCAATAATTCAGATAGCACAGCAGAAGAAGGCCACGACTCAACGTTTGTTGTGACGACTGGACCTGCAAACGGTTCGCTTGTCGTTGCCGGCGGCAACGTTCAGGACCCGGCTATCATCGGCCGATTCCTGGAGCTGGCTGGTGGTGTGGATGCTTCGATTGTCGTCGTTCCGACTGCGGCCGGTGGGAACATAGACGACCTGCCATGGAATATTCTGGAGCCGTTGCAAAAAGTGGGCGCGACTAATCTCACCGTGTTGCATACGCGGGATCCCAAAGAAGCCGATACCGATGAATTTGCTGCTCCATTGAAAGATGCTGCCGGAGTTTGGTTCGTTGGTGGCCGCCAATGGCGCATCGCGGATTCCTACCTCGGCACAAAGACCCAGGAAGAATTTCGTGCAGTACTGGAACGCGGCGGTGTGATCGGCGGTTCGTCCGCGGGAGCAACCATTCAGGGATCCTATCTGGCACGAGGTGACTCAAACGCAAACACCATCATGATGGGTGACCACGAACAGGGCTTCTCTTATATAGAGAATGTAGCGATAGATCAGCATTTGCTGGTCAGGAATCGTCAGTTTGATTTACAGGAGATCATGGACGCACGTCCCGAACTTCTCGGGCTGGGACTTGATGAGGACACCGCGATCGTCGTTACCGGCGACGATTTCGAAGTGATTGGACAGGGGTATGTAGCCGTTTATGACAGCGCCCGAACTGTTGGGCGCGATGGTCATTTTTATTTTCTAATGCCGGGAGATCACTTTAATTTGCGAAGTCGGACGCCACAGCGCCCGGGTGATGATTCAGATCCCTTTGCCATCTTGGGAACAAAAGAGTGAACGCTCGAGTTCTGTCATTCCTCGTTGGAGCAACTTTTGTCGTTGCATTGTCCGCGTGCCAACCGGCAACGGCGCCCGAAGTAGCACAAGGCCCGGCGTTTTCAGTTTCCTTTGATGCATCGTTATCCGAGTCCGCTCAGGATGGCCGACTTGTGGTCCTCTTGTCTTCGCACGAGGATGACGAGCCAAGATTCCTGGTCAGCAATTCGGCTGATACCCAATTAATTTTTGGCCAGAATGTTGAAAATTGGCAAGGCGGCGACACCGTCGTCGTGGATCACGATGCGATTGGCTTTCCACTCAAGAACCTGATTCACGTACCGGCTGGCACGTACTACGCACAGGCGCTGTTAAACCGATACAGAGATTTTCACCTCAGCAACGGCAAGACTGTCAGCCTGTCGCCAGATCAGGGCGAGGGCCAACGTTGGAATCGCAAACCCGGTAATTTTTATTCGAAACCTGTGCAAATTATCATTGGTGAAGCGACGAACGAGGCGTTCGAATTGATCCTGGATCAGGAAATTCCCCCGATCGAGCCGCCTGCAGACACCCAATACATCAAACACATCCAGATGAAGAGCGAATTACTGTCGGAATTCTGGGGCGAAGATGTAATGTTAGGTGCACATGTATTATTGCCGGAGGGCTTCGATGAGCACCCTGAAGCGCGCTACCCATTGATGATTTCTCACGGCCATTTTCCGAGCGATTTTGGTGGATTTCAAACGACCCCGCCGGACCCCGAACTCGAACCGGATTACAGTGCCAGGTTTGACATCGACGGCTATAATATTATTCAGCAACAGGAAGCGTATGACTTTTACCATGCTTGGACCAGTCCGGATTTTCCGCGTTTTATCGTCATTGAGATTCAACATCCAACACCCTACTACGACGATTCGTACGCCGTTAACTCTGCCAGTCAGGGGCCTTACGGCGACGCTTTGACACACGAATTGATTCCTTACATAGAGGAGCAGTTTCGCGGCCTCGGCGAGGGCTGGGCACGTTTCACCTATGGTGGATCGACAGGCGGATGGGAAGCGATGGCCGTGCAGGTTTTCTACCCGGATGAATACAACGGTGCATTCGTAGCATGTCCTGATCCCATCGATTTTCGCGCCTACCTGACGGTTAATATTTACGAAGACAAGAATGCTTATTGGTATGAGAGCCAATTCCAGAAACTGCCGCGACCCGGACATCGGGATTTTCTCGGTAACATTCATGCGAGCCAGTACGATTACAACCGGCTGGAAGCAGCCCTTGGCGACAAGAGTCGGTCTGGTCAGCAATATGATATTTGGGAAGCGACCTACTCACCGATGGGTGAAGACGGCTATCCGGTGCGCCTGTGGGACAAGGAAACTGGGGAGATCGATCACGATGTCGCTCAGTATTGGAAAGAGAATTATGACCTCCGCTACATCCTCGAACGGGATTGGGCCACGCTGGGTCCGAAGCTTGAGGGCAAGTTGCATATTTATGCAGGTGACATGGACAACTACTACCTCAACAATGCCGTGTATTTGACAGAAGATTTTCTGGAAAACACCACTAATCCGTATTACGGCGGCGAAGTTGATTACGGTGACCGTGCGGAACATTGCTGGAACGGCGACCAGGAAAATGGCAATCATATTTCGCGGCTACGCTACAACACGATGTACCTGCCAAAAATTATGGAGCGCATCGAAAAAACCGCGCCCGAAGGTGCAGACGTTACCAGTTGGCGTTATTGATCCCGGCTCAGATCGAAATTACCGTCTAATTTTGACATGCTTGGGCCAACGATCTTAAAGCCCTCAACCGCTTTTAGTGGGACGTTGATCGGTATCGATAGTTGCGCGGCTTTTTCGGCAATTGAACCGAAGGTCATTTGACGTTGTTCGTTTGGGTGTCGTATTCGACCATCCGAAGCAGTGCAGTGGTCAGCATCGATGCCCACAATTGCCGAATGGAACTGCTAGCAGCTGTGTGTTGATTTCCATAGGCCGGATTAGCAGTGGCCTGTTTCGTTCGCATTGTTGACTAGCCCCCATAATGACCAAGATGCCGATAAATTGATGCCGATCGAACTTGTTCAAATGCTCTGCTCGCGTGTTTGAGTGAATTCATCGATGATATCAAGGTATCATTTTTCGGCACGTCAAGTTTAGGCGGTTGGCCTTACAGTATGGGCGCAAGGTAGTCGCATTCAAAAAACGAAAATTTCTCGGGTCAATTAAATAAAAAATGGACGATGCAAAAGCGGTAACGCAAAACTGGGTCGAATCAATTGTCGTCAATCTCAATTTGTGTCCTTTCGCGCAGCGAGAGTTGGATAGTGGTCGCGTAAGGCTGAAAAATTTCAGTGGGGATGACGAGTCTGGGTTGTTACAAGCGCTGCAAGATGAAACGGAACTTTTAGATCGCGATACTTCAATCGAAACCACTCTTTTGATACACCCTTTCGTTTTGCAGGATTTCGACAAGTACAATCAATTCTTAAACCTAGTCGATGACTTGATAGTTGACCTACGTCGAGAGGGTGTTTATCAGGTGGCAAGCTTCCATCCGCAGTATCAATTCGCGGGGACGGATCCGGACGCTCCCGAAAATTATACCAATCGATCTCCATTTCCGATGTTGCACTTGCTCCGTGAAGCGAGTGTCGAAAAGGCTATCGAAAGTTATCCGGATGTCGAAAAAATTCCGGAAAGAAACATCGAATGCATGAATGATATGGGAAAGGAAAAGCTTGATGATCTTCTAAGAAGCTGCAGACATTCCACCGATTAGTGCCACGCGCCTAAGTCAGTCTCCATACCAAGCGATAGGCGACCCATCTTTCACGACATTGAATTGCTCCAGCGTGGTAAGCCGGCGGAGAAAACGCTAGCACCCTACGGAAAGCTCTTGTTTTTGCTGGGGAGCATGGCCGTAATCAGTTTTTCTTTAATGTGAGAAGACGTCCGTCAATGATAATGAGTGCGGCGCCGATGATGGTCATACCGATGATTTCGAGTGGACGAACGGGTTCGTTTAGAAGAAAAGTTCCCAGCAGCAAGGCTGAAACCGGTATCAGTAAAGTAACAAGCATTACATTCACGGCACCCGCAGAACTGAGAAGCTTGAAGTAAATAATGTAAGCGAGTGCCGTCGAGAAGAGCGCTAATCCCGCGATAGACATCCAGGTGGTGCCACTGATGGTCGCGACATTTGGCATGCCGTCGATAGCCAAAGCCGCAGGAATCAAAAGGATCGCGGACATCGTGATCTGGCCGGCGGCAGCTAATATTGGCGAAATTCCTGCTGAATGAAAGCGCCAGCCGTAAATGCCTGCAATCGCGTACGACAGTGCGGCGCAGAGCACCGCAAACTGACCCAGGAGGCTCGCACTATCAATGCCGAGAATGTCCGGACCCAACATCACAACGACGCCGAGGAATCCAACCACTAGGCCGGCAATCTTCAATTTGCTCACCGCTTCATCACGTACGAAAAGCGCGATAATGATCACAATGAAAAATGGCGTTGTTGCGTTGAGTATTGAAGCTAAACCGGCGGTGATTGTAGTTTGTCCAAATACGATAAATGAAAATGGCAAAACGTTGTTGGCCAGACCCATAATTAGGAACCAAAGCCAAAGACGAGCATTGTGGGGAAACTGGTGACCTCTCACTAGCGCAACTACCCACAAAACGATTGCTGCGATAGAAACTCTACCCGCCACAACACTCAAAACGGGCAACTCTCGCAACGCGATCTCATTGAAAAAAAACGCGCCACCCCATAGGACCGAAAGGACCATCAATAGAACCCAATCTGTTGTGCTCATTGGGGAGTCTCTTGCTGGAGCTGGCTGGATTCGGACGTTAATATCAAAACGCGTGTCTCCACAACAATCAAAGCATCTAGATCGATCATTGAAACAGCAAACTACGCAGAGTCGTCAGGAATCATTAAGTCATCTGGAGCATCAATCTGACCGCGATCGGGTTGAGGTGGCCAACCGGAACGGATGTGCAAATCACGTTGTGGAAATGGTATCTCGATGCCGTATTTCGTCAGAGTCGTTTCGAGCGCCCACAGGTAGGAGGCGCGCGTTCTGGTTGGGCGTTTGGCGCCTTGCCGATTTACCCAAACCAACAATAAGAAATTTAGACTGTTGTCGCCAAACTCAACCAGCCATACATCGGGTTCGCGGCCCTTCATGTTGGTCAGCGTGAAAGAAACTTCAGCTGCCGCTTCCAACGCAGCTTTTCGAACCAAATCCTTGTCGCTGCCGTAGGCGACTCCGAATGGAATTCTAACGCGCAAAATTCGTTCGCCCAGCGTCCAATTTTTCAGTCGTGTCGTAACAAATTCAGAATTAGGCACTACAATATCGATGTTGTCGTTCGTATTGATCAATGTGCTGCGGACATTGATCGCCTTTACCGTTCCGGTAAGGCCGGTATCCAACTCAATATAGTCACCGACGCGAAGCGAGTGTTCGAATAGGATGATAAGACCAGAAACGAAATTGTTGACGATTGATTGAAGACCGAAACCGATGCCGACACTAAGAGCGCCGGCGACGAGCGCCAGGCTACTGAAGTCTAGGCCGATAGACGTAAGCGCGATAAATATAGCGACAATAATGATCGCATAATGCGTAAGGCGACCCACTGTATAAATTGATGCCTGTGTGCCGCTGTAATCACTTTCGCCGACGCGACGAATTGCAATACGAATAATTCTCGACAACAGCATTGCGACAGCGAGTATTATCAGGACCCGCAGTATGTCGCCGCCAGTTACAGGCGTTTCACCGACAGAGAACAACGTCGAATTCGTCAGCGCAGTAACGCGAAGATAAGCGGTCTTGGCCGACCGATTGAATGTAGCCAGCCACGATTTCAGTGCGCCTGAATATCCCGCGACGGCCATGTCGACGACCTGTGTCAACAAATCCAGGTCTGCGACGGCTGCATTCAGATCGCCGACTTGAGCCAGCGTTTGCTGCGCCGTTTCCAGCCGTTGGTCGAGGAGGTTGTCTGCTGCCGAATCCAGACCTGCACGACTTTGGCTTTGCACCGCCAGTAGTTCGTTTTCTGTTTCGGATTGCCAGACGGGCACTCTTTGTTCGACGCCGCGGATGAGTTCAGACCACGACAACGCTTCGCTCGACAGCGATTCCAGCTCAATTGGCAGGTTGCGCTTGATCGCAGTCCACCAATACTGCGCATTTGATTTGGCGAGTTCGACCTCGGTCAACGCCACGCTCATTTCTGCGCTAAGGAGGCGCTCCTGCTGCAGCCTTTGTTGTGATCGTCCTTGGATGGTACCCGGATCAAGTCCACTTGCCGCCACCTGGGCTACCTGCAAGCCGATGCGGCTGGCCTCCATAGCGACTTCGCCTGATTCTATTTCTGCTTGTATATCTTCAAGTTCTGTCTCCCGAGAAGTGGGCGAAAGCAATTTTTTGGCCAGTTCGATTCGATCGTTGGCAGCATCGGCAAACTCGTTCGCGCTTTCGAGCCTCGCTGTCAGCAGAGTAAGTCGACGTGCGGAGATTGCCTGTGCCAGGCGAGTTTGAACCAACCTGAGGGCGACCATCCAGCGATCATCACCCGCTGCCGTGCCGACATAGTCTTTGAAGGCGATGTCACGACTTCTGCTCGCCGCATCGAAAAAGCGTTGCTCTCGCTCAACCTCTAGTTGCTCTTCAGTGGCACCCATTTCGGCTTCGCGCTCGACCGCGGCGAGACTCAGCAGATCATTCAGCGAATAGCCGGCGGCCGGTGGTGGTTGTGTGGGCATCGCCACATCGGTGTTATCCAGCAATTTCACATAGGCTGCGAAATTGTCGCGTAATCCGTTAAGCGTGGATTCTGCAATTTCTTGATTTTGGACCGCCAGATCCGGAATTTGGGCGCCAACTCGATCTAGAAACAAGTCGACTCTGGGCTGAATTTCATTGGTAGGACCTTCGAAATAGGCCCACCAGTTGGCCTGCAACGAATTGAAGTCCGGTGGCTCCGCTGCATTGGATTCTTCGGCATCTTGTGCCGGGGCGCCGACGGCAATGAGCGCGCCTAAGAGCAGAGCGAGGATTCGAGATGATCGTCGGTGGGCCATGCGGGTGTTACTAGCGCAGTTAGGATGAATGAGATTGTACGCCAAAGATCAAGCGATCATCTACGGAATATTATTCTGATGCAGCGAGCACGATTGACGTGTTGAGTGGACACAGACTCACGGCAATTGCTAACGGAGTTGGCTGTCTTTGCTGCCACGCCGGTTGTAGCCGCTGAATTTTGCCTCTTCCTTATCTTGTTCTTCCTGACATGAGACGCACAAGCGCACACCTGGAATAGCGTCGCGACGCGCGGGAGGAATATCCTTTTCACATTCTTCGCAGTTTTCCAGGCTTGGCCCTTTTGGCAGTTTATCGCGGGCACGATTTATCGCATCCTCGACCGTCGCGTCGATTTGATCCTGAACCGCACCGTCTTTGGCAAATCCGCCCGCCATAGAAAACCTCGTATCGCTGGTTATTCAGCTGCCGCTTTCTCTGCGGCTGTTTGTTTTGAAAGCTTAACGACATCTTCCCAGTTTTCGTTGAAAACCAGAAACGACATCGCGTAGTGGGCGATTTTCCATTGCCCGTCAATCTGAATGAGAACACCTGTGCCGCGAAACCGCCCGGTGGTTTCGGAATAAACTACCTCGTCAAACCAGGCAATGTCCGCATCGTCGGATACTTCGATCGTACGTTCGACGGATTTGTAATTCCAGCCGCTGCCGTTTTTAAATCGACCGCCAACATAATCAATGAAGTCTGGAGTCTTCGGCCAACGCTCCCATTCATCAGTGCCCATAAAAACACCATTTTCCGTCATGTGGCCCAGATATCGCGCATTATCCCCATGGGCTGCAGCGTCATGAAAATCGTCGAGTACCGCATCGATTGCATCGGTTTTCATAGCGTTATCTCCAACAGCAACGAGCGGCAGGAACGCTGCCAGCAAAAAGAATTGTCGAACGGTCATCGAATTCTCCCAAAATTGGTTTAGGTTACTGTGCTGGTGGAGAAATAAGCTCCGACGGCCAGCGAGGTGCTTCCTTGAGTGCCCAAATGATAGTCTTCTACTATGAATAAAACACTTTTCTTATTCATTTTGACCGTGCTTGCGGGCTGTATCAGCGGACCGCGTGCACCGGTCATTCGTATCGCGACTGATGCGACGTTCGCACCTTTTCACTATATTGATTCGTGCGGTGACCCTGCTGGCTTCGACGTTGAGTTAGCCCGCGCGGTTGTAATCGATGCGGGATTCAGGCCGGAAGTCATTGTCCTGCCATACGATGAACTGTTTTCTGGGTTGCTCAATGGTACGCATGACTTGGTGGCGGCGACGACTGGCATAACGGCAGAACGGTAACTGACCTACAGGTTCAGCAGGCCATATTTCGAGACCTGCCAGGTCGCGGTTGTGCGCACAGGAATTACCGAACCAGAAGCGATTATTGATCTTGTTGGACGGAAAATTGGCGCTTCGGGCCAGGGAACATCGGCACGGGCGATGAGTTCAATCGAGGGTGTGCATATTCCTATAACAGAAGGGGAGAGCACCAACATGCTTTTGCGTAGATTGGTAGACGCATGGATTGTCGATGAATTCGATGCCGTTACGGCAGCACGAGAATCTAACGGAAGGCTGCGCGTGCTGACGGAGGGAATTGCGACAGAACAATACGGCTTTGTTTTCGCGTGCGATAATCGAGCGCTTCAAGAGAGCTTTGATGTAAGCATTGGTGAGATAATCGATAATGGCGCCATCGAAAATTTGCACGGGCCCATGGCGTTCAACGAGAGATGGACTGGCCTGTTGTCTGTATAGAATAACTAAGAATTATTGATCGCCTTGTCTATTGATACCCTTGGGCCTGTAAGTTAAACAGGCTCGCGTATTGCCCGCTAAGTTTAAGCAAGCTCTCATGGTTGCCGCGTTCGATTATTTTTCCGTTGTGTATGACAACAATCTGATCAGCGGCACGCACTGTTGAGAATCGGTGTGAAATCAGGATAGTGATTTTGTTATCGCTCGCCGAGCGAAAGTGCTCGAATATTGCCGCCTCTGACGGCGCATCCATCGCGGCAGTCGGTTCATCCAGAACCAAAATATCGGCATCACTGCGCATAAACGCACGGGACAATGCGATTTTTTGCCATTGGCCGCCGGACAATTCGCGTCCTCCCTTAAACCATCGCCCCAGTTGAGTCTCATAGCCGTCAGGCATAGCATCGATAAATGGTGCCGCCATGCCAGTGTCCGCTGCTGCGGCCCAGCGTTCGGGATCGTCGATGTGACGTACATCGCCGGCGCCAATATTTTCGCCAACAGAGAATTGATATCGACCGAAATCCTGAAAAATTACACCAGTGCGTTGACGCAAAGCCTCCACATCCCATTCTTGTAGTGGCAAACCATCTAAGCTAATACTGCCGGTCGTCGGTTCGTACAGGCGCGTCAAAAGCTTGATCAGCGTCGTCTTACCAGAGCCGTTTTCACCGACGAGTGCCAGGCTTTCACCCGGTCGAATGTGCAAAGAGATTCCGTCTAGCGCATTTTCCGTTGCGCCTGGATAGGAGAACGAAACATTTTTGAACTCGAGCCCGCGACCTGGCTCTGGTCCCTGGCTCGCCTCACCGGGACGACTGAGTACGGGTTGTCCAAGGTACTCGTACAAATTCGAGAGATATAGGTTGTCTTCATACATGCCGCTGATTGACGACAAGCTAGCTGCTACCGCTGTTTGGCCCTGGCGAAATAGCAGGATGTACATTGTCATCGCACCCAGCGTTATTTCACCGTTTATGGTCGCAATAACAATCCAAACATAGGCGCCGTAGAAGGCGACCGTAGAAATAATTCCGAGTAGAAATCCCCAGGTGTCACGGCGCAACGTAAGGCGCCTGTCTTCAACAAACAGCGCGTCAAAAATATCTCGGTATCTCTGCAGTAGTCGCGGGCCTAGTTGGAATAGCTTGACCTCTTTAACGCTATCCTCACGGGCAATGACCGTTTCCAGATACATCTGCATGCGGAACTGAGGCGACCGCCAGCGGAACAATCTAAAGGCATCGCCGGAAAACTTCGCTTCCGCGAAAAACGACGGTAGGCCTGCACACAGCAGAATCAGAACCGCCCAAGGTGAGAACGCAAATAATAATACGGCATAGCTGGTTAGCGAGATGGCGTTCTGCACTAGACCGAAAGTCTTGGTTACGAGGCTCAGTGGACGACTCGAGGCTTCGCGTCGAGCTTGATTAAGCTTGTCGTAGAATTCTGAATCTTCGAAATTCGTTAGTTGTAATGTCAATGCCTTCTCAAGGATCATGACATTGACGCGATGCCCAAGGCGAGCGCGAAGCAATGATTGGCTGGCCGATAGTCCCCGTTGACTGGCGGCAACAATGACGACAATCACCGCCTCCAACGCCAGTAGCCACAATACCGATAGGGTATCTGGCGATGCAGAGTTCATTGCCTCTACCACGCCGTCAATAATGAGTTGCCCAACGTAGGCGATCGCCGCGGGCAGCACACCCGCTATGATGGTCAGGACTGCAAGAATCAGGGTCAGTGTCCGACTGGTTGTCCAGACTAAATCGAGCGCACGTCGGCTATAGTCGAACACACCGAGGGCGCGGCGCCAAATTCCTACAGACATGGGTTCTTCGTCAGTCGTTGTCACGGAACTCAAACTTCTTCTTGTTGTGTATCTTGAATTCGAGGAATCGTATGTGGTGACTAATTCGTCAAATTCAATATTGCTCGCTTTTTTCTACTGCTTCACTCGCTTCCATCCAGCTCCATTCGAGGGTCTCTATATCGACCTTTATTTGTGCCTGTTCCTTAGAAAGCGCAGCGAGCTCCTCTTGCCGGGTTGAGTCTGCGTAGAGCGCTTCATCCGCCAATCGTTCTTTCAGGGCCTGCAGCTCGATCTTCTTTATTCCCAGTTGATCTTCAATCTTACGTACTTTGTCGGTCAGCGGTTTAAGCCGTTGTCGACGTTCGGCATCCTGACGCCGTTTTTCCTTTTTGTTGAGCTGGCGTGTCAGCGTGGCTTCAGGCGCGACGTCGCTCTTCATGGAGTCGTTCGCTGCTTCTTGTTCTTTCAGCCACGCCGGGTATTCATCAAGACTTCGATCGAACCGATCAACAATGCCGTCATGCACAATGAGCAATTCATCGCAGACTGAACGAAGCAGGTGACGATCATGTGAGATAACCACCAACGCGCCGCTATATTCTATGAGTGCCACGCTCAAGGCCTGCCGCATTTCCAGATCGAGGTGATTGGTCGGTTCATCTAACAATAAAAGATTGGGCGCCTGGCTGATCATCAATGCCAGAACAAGACGCGCTTTTTCTCCGCCGGAGAACGGCGCAATCGGTTCGAATATTCTTTCGCCGCTGAAACCAAAGCGCCCGAGAAAGCTACGTTGCTCCGCTTCTCGATCGTCAGGACGATACCGACGCAAATGATCAATTGGGCTTTCTTCAGGACGTAGTAAATCAAGCTGGTGCTGAGCAAAATATCCGATTTTCGTGTCTTTACTCAGGATTCGTTCGCCAGATAGTAAGGTGCTACCCGTCGATAGTGCTTTAACCAAGGTTGATTTACCGGCGCCATTTACACCTAACAGGCCGATTCTGTCACCGGCCGAAATGTTCAGTTTAATGTTGGTTAGAACGGGCCCGTCGTCGCTGTCCGTGTAACCGGCCGCCGCGTCCATTAAATTGAGCAGATGTTGCGGTTGCTTTTTCGGTTCCGCAAAGTGAAATTTGAATGGTGAATCCACATGGGCTGGTGCAATTACTGTCATGCGCTCGAGCATCTTCAAGCGGCTTTGGGCTTGACGCGCCTTCGATGCTTTATATCGAAAGCGATCGACGTAACTCTGAATATGCTTGATTTCTTTCTGCTGTCGTGAATGCATTGCGTGCTGTAGCGCGAGATGTTCTGCCCGAAGCTTTTCGAACTGGCTGTAGTTGCCGGTATAGGTTTGTACACCTTCATTTTCTATATGGGCGATACGCGTGCAAACCTGATCGAGAAAGTCCCGGTCATGTGATATGACTAAGAGAATACCTTCGTATCGCTTTAGCCAGCGCTCAAGCCAAAGGATCGCGGGGAGATCCAGATGGTTGGTTGGCTCGTCGAGTAACAAAAGGTCGGAGCGGCACATAAGTGCCTGCGCTAGATTTAAACGCATTCGCCAACCGCCGGAAAACGCGCGAACAGGTTTCCAAATGTCGTCTGCTGAAAATCCTAATCCGTGCAGCAGACGTGCGGCGCGCGCTTCTGCGCTGTACCCGTCAATGGTCTCGAGCCGCTCATAAAGTGTGTGCACTTCGGCTTCGCTATTTTTCTCATCTTCAGCTGCAGCAATCGCGGTTTGTACCTTCCGAAGCTCAGGATCGCCATCCATGACATAGTCAATTGCAGAGCGGGAGCTGTCGGGGCTTTCCTGAGCTACATGTGCAATTTTCAGGCCTACCGTCATATTTAGGGTGCCATCATCAGGCTCTAACTCGCCCAACAACATAGCAAACATCGTCGATTTCCCGCTGCCGTTCGCGCCAATCACGCCCATGCGCTGGCCAGCGTGTGCTTGGAAGGTAACGCCACTTACGAGCAGTTTGCGTCCGCGTCGAAGGCTAATTTTACTTAGGTTAAGCACAACAAATTCATTACTAGTCTATGAGCAACACTGTTGTGTTCTAGACAACTGCATCGAGCCGCGCTTTTAGCGTCGCGACATCTTCTTCAAGTGCGGCTACGCGTTGCTCTAATTCGGCGGTGGTTGTGCGGCTGCCTGAGCGCGCGCCCTGATTCGCGGCGGCATCGGCAGCATGTTTCTCAAGGTCAACAGGTCCTGAGAATAAATGCATGTACTCCGAATCCTTGCGGCCAAGCGTCCGAGGCAATTGGACAACGGTTGGATCTCCTTCGTTGTTCATTAACTCGTTTAATGCAACGACGACAGAATCGTTGTCCGCGAATTCGAATAGTCGACCACTGCGAGCCCTGATCTCTCCGGGTGTCTGCGGGCCGCGCAACAAAAGCAAACAAACGATTGCTAATTGAGCTGGGTCAAACTGAAGCTCGCTATAGCGCGTATTACAGAATCGATGTACGTATTTTTCCGCTCTGCTTTTGAAGTTCTCTTCTTTGCGAGTAAGGTTTTGTATTTCGAGGCTTCGTAGCGTTTTTTGTAACTCACCCAATTGGAGCGCCATGATCGGGTTGCGCCCGGACCTTTGGTTACAGGCGTTAAGCAATGCGTTTAGAGTCAAAGGATACTGGCTTGGAGTGACTATTGATTTTTCAATGAGGCAACCGACGATGCGGGCCTCAATTTCGTTCAGGTTGGGAGTCACGCGAATTCCTTATGTTTCGATAGGCGGCAGCATAACAAAGTCGCGGTCTGGCGGTACGGATGGAAATACCTGTATTTCGGGTCATGGTATAATCTCAGATCGACCAACGCCGCAGAAGCGTCCAGATACAGATCAATCATCGGCATATTCTTGCCGGTAAGGAAATGAATATGAAGTTGCACCGAATTATCGCGGGATTCTTGGCCGCCCTGTGCCTGCCGCTGAGCGTTGCTTTTGCGGATGATCAGGAGTTAGGTAGTATCAGTTTCCCCAATTCAGGGGCAGCAGATGCGCAATCTGCGTTTCTGACTGGCGTTAAAGCACTGCACAGTTTTCAATTCGACGAAGCCCGCTTTGCTTTCGAGGAGGCACAGAAGATTGACTCATCATTTGCCTTGGCCTATTGGGGCCAGGCAATGAGCGACAATCATCCGTTATGGGCCCAACAGGATATGGATGCGGCAACTGCGGCGCTAAAACGACTGGCGCCGACGTTCAAAGGGCGTCTAGCCAAAGCCGAAACTGAAAAGGAAAAAGCCTTTCTGACGGCTATCGAAACTCTGTACTACTCAGCAGATGACAAGCTCAAGCGTGACTTTGCGTATTCTGAACAAATGGCACGCATGCATGAGCGCTGGCCTGAAGACGATGAAGTTTCGGTATTTTATGCCTTGTCGTTGTTGGGCACGGTTAGACCGGGAGATCAGGGTTATCGGCGACAAGTCCTCGCTGCATCCATTGCTCAATCGGTTTATGCCAAAAATGCGCAACACCCGGGCGGTGCACATTTCATCATTCACTCTTTCGATGATCCGGATCATGCCATTCTGGCACTTCCAGCAGCCAAGGTTTACGCCGAAATAGCGCCAGCGTCGGCGCATGCGTTGCACATGCCTTCACATATATTTCTGCAGCTTGGGCGATGGCAGGGCGTGGTCGATTCAAATATCGATGCCTACAGCGCCGCTCTTGCGACCAACAAGAAATTTGGTTTGGCGGAAGGCCGAGAAGATTTCCACACGCTCTCGTGGCGTGCGTATGCTTATTTAATGCTAGGCAATTTCGATGAGGCTGCTAATGACCTGGCTTTGGCTAAGGACACCATGGCGCGTAATCCAGATTCGGCCCGCGTTCACGGCGGCTATTTAAATATATTGGGTCGCCATGTACTTGAAACTGAGCAATGGGCCGATTTCAAATTGGAGCCGATTGAGTCGGTCGAAGGCAGTCACGCCAATTGGGTTTCCGTGGTTGGAATGAGTGCGGCACATCGTGGCGACAGCGACCTCGCGTCGAAAGCCATCAATCGTTTGGTTATGCTTGCGGATGCCGCGAATGCGGACGGCAATATGTACGGAGCCAAACAAATTGCCATTCTGCAAAAGGAAACGATGGCGGTATTGAGCTTGGCAAATGGCGATGCAGATGCAGCTGTCGCACACGCCAGAGAAGCTGCGCAAATGGAAATGCGAGACATGCAAGCGCCATCCGGGCCACCCATTCCAATGAAGCCTGCCGCAGAGCTGTATGCAGATATTTTGCTTGCGGCGGATCGCCCAGTTGAGGCGGTCGCAGCGTATGAACAGTCTCTGCAATGGGTCCCGTTACGTACGCCCTCTATTGCAGGTCTGGCAAGAGCGGCAGTAAGTTCTGGTGATGCGGCAACGGCTGAGGAAATGCTCTCTAAGCTAAAGGCAATGCCGGGAATTAGTAAAGCAAGGACCGTTATTCGTTAGTTATTCGTCCTTCGGATTGCGAGCACTGCCAATTTAAGCAGTGCTCGTATGCGCGAGCTTCAAGCTAGAAATTCCAACACGTCATCAGGTATGCCCTGATCGCGAATCATTTTCTGATCATTCGTATAGTTTTGCGTATTCAACCAGGGGTGACGGTCTCCCTGCTTCGGCAAAAGGTGCATGCTTCTTTGCATGTACCCGGATGAGAAGTTCTCTATCCACGGCTTACCGGGCATGTCGCGATACTCATCGCCGGTCCGGGCCGTACATTGACGAGTATCCGTTGTTGTCATGTGGTTGATCAGTCGGCAGGCGTAATTTGCGATGATATCCGCGCGCAGTGTCCATGACGCATTGATGTAGCCAAATGTGGAGATCATATTCGGCACGTCAGAAAACATCATCGATTTATACGAAAATGTGTCAGAGACATTCACGGCCTGACCGTCGACGACCAGTTCAACATCCCCCAAAACGCAGAGATTCAAGCCTGTTGCGGTGACAATTATGTCCGCTGGCACATGGTCACCGGACTTCAACTGAATGCCGTCTGTTGTGAAGCGCTCTATTTCGTCCGTGACAACGGATGCCGCCCCGGAACGAATTGCCGTAAATAAATCGCCGTCGGGAACAAGACAGAGCCGCTGATCCCATGGGTCGTAGCGGGGCGTGAAATGTTTTTGCACGTCGTAGTCATCGCCAAGCTCTTTGCTGACCAGGCTGATCATCTTGCTCTTGATTTTATCCGGTTGGACGCGGGTACGTCCGTATACCATTTGTTGATAGGTGATGTTTTTCCAGCGTGTCAGGGCGTACGCGATTTTAGAGGGAAGAATCTTTCGCAAGATATTCGCGATTCTATCTTTCGCGGGCATTGAAACGACGTAGCTTGGAGATCGTTGTAGCATCGTTACGTGCGTGGCACTTTCAGCTAATGCAGGAACAAGCGTGACTGCAGTTGCACCTGATCCTATAACGACTATACGTTTTCCTTCGTGATCGAGTTCGCTCGGCCAGAATTGCGGGTGAACAACGTCACCCTCGAACGAGTCCCGACCAGCCAAAATGGGATCGTTAGGGTTTGAATAGCTGTAGTAGCCCGCACACATGAGTAGGAAATTGCATTGAATCGTTTGCACCCCTGCAGGTTGGTCTGACGTTGTTTCGACCGTCCACATCGCGTCCTCGCCAGACCAGCTTGCTTTGGTCACCCGCTGGTTAAAACGGATATGCTGATCAATTTCGTGTTCTGTGGCGGCTTCCTTGACGTAACTTAGAATGTTGGGTCCATCTGCGATCGATTTTTCGTCAATCCAGGGCTTAAACTCATAACCAAGGGTATGCATATCGCTATCGGACCGAATGCCGGGATACCGAAACAAGTCCCATGTACCGCCAATTGAATCTCGACTTTCCAGAATCGCGAATGTTTTGTCAGGGCACTTATCGCGGAGGTGGCAGGCGGCGCCAATGCCGGATAGGCCAGCCCCAACAATGACGACATCGACTCGATCGATTGTCACAATGATTGTCTTTTTCGATGAAGTATGAGGATGCAGCGGTGGCTTATGGAAGTTGAGATCGTAGGGAAATCAGTTCAGGAAAAAAGCTGGTTTCTAAGGCTCTTTTCAAGAAAGTTACGCCAGATGATCCACCGGTTCCCATGTGATCGCCAATTATTCGTTGCACGGTATACATGTGCTTGAAGCGCCATTGTTGAAATGCATCCTTGATATCGACGAGCTTTTCGGCTAATTCATAAAACTCGAAATTGGAATTCGCATTTCTATAAATTGAAAGCCACGCTGCCGTGACGGAATCATTGGGTTCGTATGGCAGCGTGACATCACGATCCAGTACGCTCTCGTCAATCGCAAAACTAGACTCGCTCAATTTTCTAATGACTTCGTCGTAGAGAGAGGGTTTTTCCAAAATGACTTTCAGTTCCTCGTAGGCGAATGCTGAGTCACGGTGAACCTTTAAAATGTCTGCGTTTTTGTTGCCAAGCAGAAATTCAAGTTTTCGATAACCAAACGACTGAAAGCCGGATGCGCTTTGGAGTCGATCACGAAACTTGTGATAGTCCACCGGCGTCAGTGTTGACAGAATATTCCACGACTGAACCAACTGGTTGAGATTTTGTTTGACTCGAGATATTACTTTGAAGGCATGGCGAAAATCCGAGTCTCGCACGTTCTTGATCGCGGCCGTCAATTCGAAGCTTGCTTGTTTTAACCACAATTCGCTCGCCTGATGAATAATGATGAACAACATCTCATCATGTTCCGACGATAGTGGATTTTGTGCCTGCAGCACTTTGTCGAGTTGCAAATAGTCGTCGTAGCGCGTGCTGCCCTGCAAATCGGTGCGAATGGATTCTTCCATCGGACGAAAGTTTTTCTTAACCATAGGACTGGTTTACCGCTTCTCTTTGGCATGAAGGACCATCGTAACGTATATCGAATTTACGATCCGAGTGCGTACTTTACGCTCCGCTATCGAAATCCCGATTGGTGAACATTCTGGGCATGTCGGGATCGGTGAGCGTCACTTGCGGCGCTACAGCTATGAGTTGTTGGCGATCCAGCGCCAACTGTTCTTCTAAGCAGTCACGACTTGCCTGCTTAGGGGCTGCTTTTTCGCAATTATGACACGATAATGACTAAAGACCGCGCAAGCGCTGGCGGGCGGTCAAAATAGCTGAAACCTTTGCATTTAGTCACATTCCGGGGCGCACAAAGTGAACTCAGACAGGGCAAAGATGAGGTACCACGCAATATCTCAGGGTTGGCGCTTCTATGAGATCAGGTGATATGACGATGAAGTTAGCGAATAACCCAGGAGACCTCCGTTCCAGGGGGAAAGTGTCTTGGCGCAATACCATGCCCCACCTTCTACTGATCTTGACGTTCCTGTTTGGCACGTCGATCTCGGCATTGGCCGCAGAGGACGTTGATGCTGACTCAAGCGCCGAGGTGGCAGCAAGCAGCGTCACTGCATATCCCGACGAGATGGACGAGATTACGGTTAGGGGCGCTCGATCGTTGGTGGCAATCGAACGACAAATTCAACGCACAGATCAGAAGCTCTATGGGATCTCGAACAAGCTTATAGACGATCCTCTTTATAAGGTTTTTTGTCGTCGAGAGACGACCGCAGGATCCAATATTAAGAAACGAGTTTGTCGGCCGGGATTTGAACGTGATCTTGCATCAGACGCTTGGGAGGACGAAAAGCTCATGAGCCGCTAGGGCGGAAATAGTTTTACGTTCGACTACCGATTACCTCAGGCAGAGCTGCGCAAACATCGTGATATTTTCAAGCAAAAAATGATTGAATTGGCAGCGGCGGATCCAGAACTCGCAGATGCGATTTTAGTGCGTGCAAAGCTGCAACGAGAATACACTCAGGAACGTCAGCGACAGTTAGGAGAAGAGGATTAGGTTACTGACCCTTCAGCAGTCGGCCTTGCACCCATACTTTTTCGATATTGTTGCGGCCACTGTTGTAAACGATTTTTTGCAAAATGTCGGCGTCACTATCTAAGTCTGGCCACACCATCAAATTTGAATCCGCGACAGTGGTATCGACCACGATAGCGTCGAAGCTGTAACCCAGACTCAATTGTCCAACTTTTAATCCAAGTGATTTCGCGCCACCAACGGTGGCCATCCAGAAGGCGTCCAAATAACTTACCCTGGAATCGGCGGTGCCACGCTCGGATCCAGCAAGCATTGGATCGACGCCTTCTTCCAATGATCGCGAGGCATTCACGGCTCCAAGGCAATTACTCAGGATGTCAGCTTTCGGTCCGCCAGAAATATCAGTGCCAAGCCCGACGTTGAGTCCGAAATCGAGCGCGCGTCGAGCCGGAAATACGGCATTGGAAAAATAAATATTCGACAGTGGGCAGTGTGCAATACCGCAGTCAGCGTGTTTAATTGTCGACATGTCTCCATCACTAATTAGATTTGCATGCGCTAATATTGTTTTGTCAGTTAACAAACCAAACTGATCGAGACTTTGTGTGTCGTTTACGCCATGCCGATCGAGAACGTAGTTGTGCTCCCAGTCGCTTTCAGAACAATGCGTCTGAATATGACAATCGTATTCGTGAGCGATTTTCCCAAGTCCCTTGAGCAGGGTATCCGTGCAACTTGGAATAAATCGTGGCGTCACTGCTGGCATGACGCGATTGGCGGAATTTCCGTTCAGCCCTCGAACATAGTCAATGAAAGCGCGTGTTTCGTCCAAGGCAACAGTCGACGTTGGGTCGCGGTAGAAGTCGGGGCATTCGTCGGCATTGTCCATAGCGACCCTGCCAACAACTACCCGTTGCCCCTTCGTAAGGCAAATGTCAGCGAGTAGCTTTGTCGCCTCGAGATGGACGGTGCCAAAATACGTTGCCGTCGTCGTGCCATTCGCAATTAGATTATCCACTAACGATGAATAATTCGGTCGTGCGAACTCGAGATCTGCATATTTTGCTTCCAACGGAAACGTGCACTGCTGCAGCCAATCGTAAAGTGGCAAATCAAGCGCCTTGCCGAGCTGTGGCCACTGGGGTGCATGAATATGGAGGTCGACCAGACCCGGAAGTAGATACTGACCGTCTTTGAGGGTCGTCAGTTGCGGGTCTTCGCGCGCTGCGACGAGCGATTGTTCGTAGGTTGTTGACCCGTTTTTGTCGATTTTTACGATTTCACCGTTTGCGCTAACCGACACCAACGCATCGTGAATGACTTCAAGCTCGCCGCGAACTGGCGTATGAACAAGTGTCCCCAGAATAACAGTCTCTTTTCTTTCATTAGACATCGACTAACTCAAATCCCTATCAGCTTTGGTCTTGCGAACAGCATGGGCCGATAGCCCAGTGAGGGATTGATACAACGCCGGGTCGGTCGCGCCCTCCGTTCCGATAACAAGCACGCGACTGTCTGATTTCAAATTCAGTGTTCGTTTCAATTCGTCGCATTGTGTTGCTGCAATAAAACCAGCGAGACCTGCAACTGCCGACTCACCAGCGACAATCGGGTCATCGCCACCGAATGGATTCGCCAAGATCTTCATTGTTGGCGCTACCAACGCATCCGGAATCGTCAAAAAATCGTTGGTATAGTGAAATAACACCGGCCAGGCAACCGAGGAAACCTCTCCACAAGAGAGTCCAGCCATGACCGTTTCTTCGACCACATCGACGGCTGTCGCTTGTTCGGCTTCAGCGCTTAAATACAAACACGGTGCCAATTCAGGCTCGACTACGATGAATTTCGGTGCCCGGTCGCCGTAAGCTATGCGGAAGTACTCGCACACTGTCGCAGCAAGTCCGCCAACGCCACCTTGTACAAATACATGCGTTGGCAGCTCGTCCGTTATTTGCGCAACGATTTCGGCGACCATAACCGAATATCCAGTCATGACCTTGCGTGCGACATCATGGCCGGCATCACCAGAAGTTGTATCCGAAATTATGTGCCAGTCATTCTTTTCCGCTGCTGCATAGCAGATACGCACTGACTCATCGTAATTGCCCTCTACTCGGATAACTTCCGCGCCCAAATTAAGGAGTGCCTGCTCGCGTCCCTGACTGACTTCGGCATGAATATATATGACTGCTTGCATGCTGTGGTTCTTCGCTCCCCACGCGACCGATAGACCATGATTGCCGTCGGTGGCTGTCGCCACCGTAATTTGCTGGATTTCATCGGCCCCATTCAAGGCGATTTCGCTGACCGCATAAGCGCCGCCAAGTGCCTTGAAACTACCCAGACCGAATCGCTCGCCTTCGTCTTTGTATAGGATGTGCCCAACGTCCAACTCCGCGGCCAGACTTGCAAGACTCCGTAAGGTTGAAGGCTGATAGCCCGACCAGGCCTCTATTTTTTCTTGTGCATGAGCTAATTCGGCTGCGTGGAATAATGGGCGTGGTATGCCGTTATCGCCACGAGCCAAGGCGAGCGCGGAGTTATCCACGTGTCGCAATTGGGCACGGCTAAAGGGTGCAAAAGTTGTTGCTGTCATTGGACGCTTCGACTGGAGGTTTAACTTGGAGTGAGTTTTCTACCCGTCACGCTACACAATCCCAAATGCTATCTCAAATACAAAATACGGATGATCAGTTTTGCAGGCAAATAGGGATGGTATCCTTTGATTCCGACGCCGCATTAACATACAAAGGAAAGGCAAACCAAATGAATATTTTCGAGATAGGTGCTGTCTTGATTGGCTTGTCCGCATTGTTTGGCTACATCAACCATCGCTTCCTGCGCCTACCTCATACGATCGGTTTGGTCATGATCGCGTTGGCGGCGTCGCTGTCGATAATCGCCATAGAAGCGCTTAGCCCGACGACGCAAATTGCGAGCCTCGTCACCGCTATGCTCAATCAAATCGATTTTCACGAGGCGGTCATGAATGGAATGTTGAGTTTCTTGCTATTTGCCGGCGCGTTGCATGTCGATTTCTCGGTATTCAAGTCCAATTCGTCGGCCATCGCCTTGATGGCGACCCTGGGTATTTTGCTCTCGACCTTCCTGATAGGCGGCGCTACCTGGTGGCTGTTGAACCAATTTGGCATCGACATGCCGTTTATGTGGGCCCTGGTGTTTGGTGCGTTGATCAGCCCTACAGATCCAGTAGCGGTATTGGGACTCTTCAAAACCGTCAACGTCCCGGATACGTTGGAGGCTAAAATGGCCGGAGAATCCCTCTTTAACGATGGTGTCGGAGTGGTTGTTTTCGCGGTTGTAGTGGCAATTGCGGTTGGTGATGGCAGTCACGGTGATATGAATGCGTTGACCATCGTCCAACTATTCTTAACCGAAGCGGTTGGCGGTGCATTGCTTGGGTTGTTAGCAGGCTATATCGGATATCGAGCCATGCACGGTATTGACGAACATAATCTTGAAGTGCTCATCACGTTGGCAATGGTCATGGTGACTTACGTTGTCGCTCTACAACTGCACATGAGTGGCCCAATTTCGATGGTTGTTGCGGGGTTATTCATTGGCAATCAGGGCATGAAATTTGCGGTTAGTGACAATACAAAAGACTACATCCAGAAATTCTGGTCCTTGTTAGATGAAATTCTGAATTCAGTGCTGTTCCTGTTAATCGGTCTCGAAGTGCTGATAATCGCCCAGCGTGCGGATCACGTTGGTGTCGCGCTGCTAATAATTCCAATCACAATCATCGCGCGGTGGTTCGCTGTTTTCGTACCGATAATGATTTTGTCGCGCTGGAGGACGTTTACCAAGGGCGCAATTCCGATTCTAACATGGGGCCGGGTTACGGGGCGGAATCGCTGTGGCATTGGCGCTCTCATTGCCGGTCAACGAATATAAGCCGACCATTCTGACCATCACTTATGCAGTTGTGCTGTTTTCCATCATTGTTCAGGGTCTAACGATCAAACCTCTCGTAGAATGGATAGTGTCGAAGAACGTCGTTGTCGATACGGAATAGGAGCAGGCATTGCATCGAGACATCGCAGACATTCGCCTATGCGCAACGGTGGTAACAAAAAGGATGCATACTTTGTACAACTTAATGGCCGCAGCTAGTGTTTGATTGGTTTGGCAGGTTGTTTGGCGGCCGGTCGGCAGTTGAAGAGCGTCGCCAGAATCCTGTTCTCGCAGCAACTGTTGAGCTGTCCGCACTTGTCTACAGTCGAATTCCGCTGCACACGATGATTGACGAAGCGCGACGAGCAGAACTGGCGAGGGCCTTATATCTGGAAGTCAACGAGTTATGCAACTCTCGTGATCCGGTAATCGATTGTCGCGAACGATTCGTCGCTGTCATGTTAGAGCTGGCAGCTTTTCAGGTGCTAGTGATACCACCGCCACCAGAGGACGACCCGTTCGAACTACGACGACAGCCTGGCATCACCGGAGAGCTTCAGTCACATCTAAGGTCATTATTCGATCGCAACCATGGATTGCGATCAGCGTTGTTCGCGGTCGAGGACACCTCGAATGAGATGTCGCCCACGGACTTCGTATTACGACAATACTGGGAATTGTATTGGCGCTTGGAAACACTGAATGCGGCTCGTATTGCACTCGGTGATGTCGCTCCAGAGAACGACTGGAAGCAGGCGTTTTTGCACGCGGCTTCGGTCAATTGCGAGCATCTGTATCGATGGGAGCTGCAATTGCCTGCCGCGTTCGACTATTCGATTGCAAATGAGGCTTCAACCGCCTATTCGATGTTTACGGACATCGTCGTCTCTGGCGCGAAGGATCCGGCAGCTGAATGGCGCGAATACTACTCTAATAGCGATATTCCAATGCCTGATTTTTGAGTCTAGAGCGGCTAAATGACGAAAAATAAGTGGCAGTCGCCAACCATGTTGCTGGTCTTGATGAGCGTCGCAATGCCCATCGCGTTCAATGTCTGGAACGCGCTCCTCAATAATTTCGTCGTGGAACGTGTCGCGTTTACCGGTGTCGAAATCGGAATTCTGCACAGTCTTCGCGAGATTCCCGGCTTTATCGCGTTTACGACGGTTTTTGTGCTGTTGATTATTAAGGAACAGACTTTCGCCGTCATTTCGCTCGCGCTGCTGGGTGCCGGGGTCGCGGCAACCGGCTTCTTTCCGTCAACTTACGGTGTGTACTTTACCACTGTAGTAATGTCGCTGGGCTTTCACTATTTTGAGGTGGTCAAGCAATCTCTTGCGCTCCAATGGCTGAGTAAGGACGAGGCGCCGCAAGTTCTTGGGAAGCTTATCTCTGTCGGCGCGGTTACGTCGCTGATCGCTTATGGAATTCTTTGGGTGTTTCTCGAAATTTTTGAATTCGACTATCTTTGGAGTTTTCTAGTTCCCGGCATCATCTGCGTTTTACTAGCGATCGTGATGTGGTTCGGATTTCCGGAGTATCACAATAAGACGCAACAACATAAGCAAATTATTTTGCGAAAACGCTACTGGCTCTACTACGGTTTAACATTTTTCTCCGGTGCAAGACGACAGATCTTCATGGTGTTCGCAGCGTTTCTAATGGTTGAGAAGTTCAGTTATTCGGCGGCCCAGGTAACGCTCTTGTTTTTGATCAATTACACGTTCAATTGGCTTTTTGCTGAAAAAATTGGTGTTCTCATTCGCCGCATTGGAGAGCGACGCTCGTTGACGATCGAATATGTTGGTCTGATTATCGTATTTGTTTCCTATGCATTTGTGGAGAATGCCACTCTTGCCGCAACGCTATATGTAATCGATCATATGTTTTTCGCGCTATATATTGCCATGTCGACGTATTTCCAGAAGATTGCCGATCCAGCCGATTTCGCGAGCAGCGCAGGTGTCTCATTCACGATCAACCACATTGCGGCCGTCATTGTTCCGGCGCTGCTTGGACTCGTTTGGGTGCATTCGAACGCCGCTGTATTCCTTATAGGCACTGCATTCGCGGCATGCTCACTGGCGCTGGCGCAAAACGTCCCCGATCATCCTTCGCCAGGAAATGAAATGAGATTTGGCAAAGTTAGTCAGACGATTTCGGGTCAAAGGTAGCGACGTCATCGATTGCGACGCCGTTCGCTAATGTTTTATGCACTGGGCAGCGCGTTACGATCTGGGCAAGCCGCTTTCTTTGCGCATCGTCGAAGTCGCCCGATATATGTACATTGCTCGAAATTTGTTGGATAAAACCTTCGGTATCTTCACCGCAGCTCACGCAATCATCTGCATGAATATTGTTGAATTCGTAGGTCGCCTCTATCGAATTGAGTTGCATGCCTTTGTGCCGACAGTACATGGCGATTGTCAGGCAAGTACAGGCGGCAAGGGAGCTCAACAGGAGTTCATAGGGGTTGGGGCCAGTATCATTGCCACCCGCACTCGCCGGCTCATCCGCTGACCAAGAGTGACGTCCATTGCTCAATCGGACAGCGAACCCGTCGACGAGATGTGCCGTAATCTGACTCATATTCTTATCTCCTGAGAAAGTTCATGTGAGTTGGCTGACCATAACAGTGGCGAGTTCCATATTCATGTTTCCGCAGGCCGATCGCTCCGCTAGGATTACGGCATGGATATCTACCTTATCGGCGCGATAGCATTCACCCTCGCAGGTTTTGTAAAGGGAGTGCTCGGTTTTGGCTTTCCGATAATCGCGTTAGTTGTTCTAACACTATCCATCGGTCTGTTCGATGCCCTAGCTATATTGATCGTACCGACGATCGCAACCAATTTTTGGCAAGCGCTCGCGGGGCCGCACCTGCGCGCGATTATGAAGCGTATGGGACTTTATTTTGCCTTCGCAGCAGTGGGTGTTTTGTACACGTCACGTTACCTAACGGTTGTTAATGTTGATTTGCTGATTGGATTATTGGGCTCGGTGCTGTTTTTCTTTGCATTGTCTCGTCTGTTTGATTTGAAAATCACAGTGCCGCGTGAAAAGGAACCCGTTTTGTCAGTAGTGTTGGGCCTTCTGAATGGTGCTTTAACTGGAATGACGGGTTCGTTCATGGTGCCCTCGGTCCTCTATATGCAGGCGCTGGGTTTTCCAAAAGATATGTTGGTGCAGGCTATGGGCGTGTTTTTCGGAATTTCGACGCTCATGATGACAATATCGCTGGGTAGAAACGGCCTGATCGACGCCGAAAATTTTAAATTGTCGATGCTGGCGCTCGGTCCCGCGTTCATCGGCATTCTCGCCGGCCGCTGGACTAGAGATCAGATTGATGAAGAGCGATTTCAACATATATTCTTGTTCGCGGTACTTTTTCTGGGCGCATATCTGGTGTGGCGTGCGCTAAAACCGCTTGTCCTCTAATGCTTGGATGCTTCGCAATGGCCGCAGTTCGAGCATACAATTCAGAGAACGAATCTTTTCTGTCAGGAGATACCGCAATGCGCATTCAGAGTTGCCTTACGTCGGCCGTCATATCATTTCTCATTCTAAGCGTCGCGCCGGGATGTGCTGATGCGCAACAAGGGGCGAACCGGGAAGATCGAGCACAGCGAGCCGACAGACTGATGGCGGTTCCCAACCTAATGGAACCGAGTGCTTCGGTCTGGATCGAAGATCTGACCTATATGGAAGTTCGAGATCGAATTGCTGCTGGTGCAACAACCGTCATTATCTCGACCGGCGGCGTTGAAGAAAACGGACCGTTTATCGTGACCGGAAAACACAACGTCATTCTTGAATCATTGTGTCCGGCGATTGCACAGGATCTTGGCAACGCCCTGTGTGCCCCCATTGTGCCATTCGTACCGGAGGGTAATTTCGACCCACCGTCTGGAGCAATGCTCTTTCCAGGGTCAATTACTGTAAGAGACGCTACGTATCAATCGTTGCTGGAAGATATCGGGAATAGCTTAAAGCTGCACGGCTTCACCGACATAATTTTGATTGGCGACAGTGGCGGCAATCAAAAAGGCATGCAAGCTGCTGCGGACGCATTGAACGCTAGCTGGGCAGATCGCGAGGTGCGAGCGCACTTTGTCGTAGAGTTTTATACCGACGGTTGGGCAGAAACTGAAGAATACACGGCGAAGGTGCTCGGTGTGTCCGAGACCAAGAATGATGGTCATCATGATGACATTTGGGTCACCGCCATTATGATGGTGACGGACCCGGAAACTGTTCGATACCGTCAGCGGGTAGCAGCAGATCTGGCATCGATCAATGGTGTCGATATTTCAGATCTTGAAGCGACTATAGAGCTCGGGCAAAAGATGGTGGACTTTCGAGCCGCCTTAACCGCGGACGTAATTCGCGCTGCGATAGAGGGCGAATAGTTGCAGTTAAGTCAGTTAAGTCAGTTGAGATCAGCGCGTAGCTGGAATATTTGTCTGCTGCTTAGCAGGAAACACAATTATAATTGTTAACGGCGCCGAAGTTTTCCAGTAAGGCGATTGTCGTCGGAAACGGTTTGACGCGCTGAATCGGTCCATTGGCCATATCGACAGTCGTTTCACCTTTGCGGCTAACGACCATTACGTCTGCGCCTTTGTCGACAAGATATCGCACCAGCTCATCGTCTCCCCGTGACGCTGCGTGGTGAAGAGCGGTGTAACCGTTCGCATCTCGCAAGTTGACATCGGCGTCACATTCTTCGACCAGGTAACGCATTGTCGCTAGCCAATTGTCGGGGACAAAACGATGCGCGTTGCCGGCGAAATTCTGGCCGTAACCTGCGCCGGCGGCAACGTGAATCGGGTAAATGAACGGACCACCGACAGGGACGGGTGGTATGCCGGACTTATCTTCGTTCTCAGATTCATCCTTTTCCTGCAACAATGGTGCAGGCTCGCTCCGAGCTGTATCAACAACGGTCACGCCTTTTTTGGCTTCAGCATTCTTGGCATCTTCCCTGTCGGGGTCTGGCCGTCGTCGTTTTCGCTCGGGGAGTTTGAGGCTCGGAATGCCAGTGTCTGCGCCGTACTCCTTTAGCATTGCCATAGCGTCCATATCCAGCGCGTTAGCGGCGCGCCAGAAGGGCGTCGCCCCGGCATAGTGAACACCGGATTGAGCAAAGGGACTGAACGTGTACTCCATGTACCAAAGTCGAGTTTTTAGCCTGACATTTGGATCAGCGCCTGCTTCGAGAAGCACTCGCATAACATCTAAGTGTGTCGCATCTTGCTGATGATGTTCGGTGGGATGAGCATAGGACGCGCGTGGTGCCCATTGACGCTCAATGGCGGCAAATAACGGTGTTGTTCCGGCAGCACTGGTTAGATTGGGGTCGGCGCCTAATTCGATGAGCAACGGCACAAGATCAAACTGTCCGTTAATCGCCGCGAGTAACAACGGCGACGTGTGATCACCTGCTGTCGGCTGATTTACGTCTGCGCCACGTTCGATCAGCGTTAGGACGGCATCTGTATGGCCCTGACGAATAGCGTGATGCAGCGGTGCAAGACCGCCCCAACCGCCAACCAACTCGCCATAAGTTGGCGGCTTGGGTTCATCGCTATTATTTTCGACGGGATAGCCGTCTATCGGTTCGCCGTCTGCATTGTAGGTGACGACATTAATGCACTTATTGTTTGAGTCCTCTTCTTCCGCGGCCTCATTTTCTGGGTTGTCGTCATCGCAAGTCGGATTTGGCACGTCGGGCCACTTTCGTTGGATTTCCCTGGAGGCTTCGACTGCTGCCTGCACTTGGCTTGGTTGTGGCTGCCAATTCGGTCCACCGCCTTCTTTGGCTTTGAACTCCGCCAGGAATTGTTCCAGACGATTTTCTGCTGCTTTGTCTGCCTTCTCCATCTTGGCAGTATCGACAGACTTGGAGGTGATTGACGGATCTGCACCGGCGTCTAGCAGGACACTCATTACTTCGATGCGGTTCGCAGCAGACGCAAACACAAGCGGCGTTTGTCCCCATGCACTTTCAATGGCGTCCACATCGGCACCGGCACGCAATAGCAATGCAGTGAGATCAGCGTTTCCCGACGCGGCAGCAAGGTGAATGGGCAGAACGCCAGAGTTAGTCGTCGACGCCATGACATCTGCGCCCGCACTTATGAGTGCATTGGCAACCCCTAGTCGACCACGGCGAGTCGCTATATGCAGTGCAGTATAGTGGCCGATTCGCGTTCCCGCTTCGAGATTGGCCCCGGCAAAGATCAGCATTTCGGCTAATGCGGTATCGCCACGATCGGCCGCCCAGTGCAGTGCGGTCATACCGTCGCCCTGTGCAGCACTTACATCCGCACCAGCGCGCAGCATTTGCTGCACCGTTTCAATATCACCACGTGACGCAGCATCGACCAAGGGACTGATGGCCGCTTTTAGCGTAGTCATATGAAGTGACAACAGCGCTAGTATTAGAAGTTTATTTTTCATCTACTGACTCGTCTAGATTGATAATTCGCCAGAACTGTCGCCAAAACTTTCAAGATCATGCCCAAGCCAGTTCAACATCGTTAGCTGAGCATTCGCCATGGGCGTTTCGTCTGCAGCTTTGACATGTGCACCACCCTTGTGATGACCGCTTGCCCCGCCCACTACGAACAATGGCACGCGGCGGTGATTGTGCAGATTCGAATCCCCCATTGGCGATCCCCACATAATCAACGACTGATCCAACAGGCTGCCATCTCCGTCACTGGTTTCTTCCAGGCGCTGCAGCAAATAGGCCAGTTGTCCGACGCGATACTGGCAAATCTTGTTGAATTCAAGAACGCCGCTCTCCTTGCCGCCGTGATGCGAGGCAGGATGAAACGCTCGGTCGGAGCCACTTTCAGGGAAACTTCGATTCGACGCGTCGCGACCGGTTTTTAGTGAAATGACCCGGGTCATATCGGTCTGAAATGCCAGCACCTGCAGTTCAAACATGAGTCGAATATGTTCAGAGTAAGAATCCGGAACCCCAGGTGGCGCACCCGGTAGGGCACGTTCTTCGCCGGCCGTATTATCGGATTCGACTATTTGGATCCTGCGCTCTATTTCACGCACATTTTCCAGGTAGTGACTGATGCGTCGCCGATCGACTGCGCCAAGGTTCTTGTTCATATCGGACACTTCGGTCGCGACCCAATCAAGTATGCTGCTGTGCGTCTTTCGGCGTGTGGCTCGTTCCGCGGCGCTACCGCCCGCACCAAATAATAGATCAAATGCGGTGCGCGGATTACGAATCATAGGTAATGGTTGAGTCGGCGATGCCCAACTAATGCTTTCTGTATAAGCACAGGAATAGTTGTAGTCGCAGCCACCGCCCTTGTCGTTCGGTTCGAGACATAATTGCAACGAGGGCAATAAATTGTCTTGCCCAAAGCGCTGCGCATGCAGTTGATCCATCGATATGCCGCAATGTAGATCGGAGCCTTGAGTCTGTTTCGGATGAGACTGGGTCAAGAAAACAGCTGACGAGCGAAAATGATCACCACCGACTTCGGGAGGGCTAAAAGCCTCTGCCATGCGTACATCAGTGTTACTCACAATAGTCAGGTGTTCTCTCCACGGCTCTAGCGATTTTAACGCGTTAGTTGGCAGCATCTCGTAATCGCGACCTTCAGTGGAAGGCGCGAAAAGGAATTGCGTCTGACCCCATTCATTACATCCCGGTAAACCATGCACTTCCTCAATGCAGAGAAGTCGGGTGCGCTGACTGTCTGCGGATTTGCCAAATGCTGGGACCATTGCGTCGAGTAACGGCAACGCGACTGATGCGCCTGCGCCGCGAAGAAATGCTCTACGCGCAATTTTCTTTTTTGTTACAAAGTTCATTTTTATCAGCCTCTACAGCTATTTTTTTCTTCTAGCGAGCTAAAATTTCAGCGTCATCGCTATCCGGCAACGACGCGTCCTTCATGCGAAACGCATCACTCATTATGACGCCCATGATTAGAGACGTTACGGGGTAATTATCTTTCTCAGCTTTCGACACGATCGCTCGTACTGTTGGCATGTCGAAGTATTCAACGCGCCTGCCGATAGCATAGGCCATTAGGTTGGTCGTAAATTCTCTCACTAACGGAATCGGACGTTTTAACAGTGCGTTTGACAGGTCTGCGGGCGTTGATATTTCTGTACCGTCGTAAAAGGTGCTGTTGGTATCAATCGGTGCACCGAATTCACGTATCCGCCATTTTCCGGTGACATCAAAATTATCAAGTGCAAGACCGATAGGGTCCATCACCTGGTGACAGGCGAAACACACTGGGTTCTTACGATGCAATTCCATGCGCTTGCGGGTAGTCAGTACCTCTCCGTCAAGCGTATCTTCAGTTTCTTCAAGGTCAGGAACTCCGGGAGGTGGGGGTGGGGGTGGAGTGCCTAGTAAAACTTGCACGACCCATTTTCCGCGTAGAACAGGTGACGTTCGATTGCCTAACGATGTCTGCACTAAGATACTGCCGTGACCAAAAATTCCGCTCCGTTGCGTGTCTGGGTATTTTACGCGCCGGAATTCATCGCCAATGACGCCGGGGATTCCATAATGATTGGCTAGGCGCTCATTCATGAAACTGTAGTTGGCGCCATACAATTCCAGAATGCTCTTGTCCTGTTGAACAAGATCGTAGAAAAATAATTCCGTTTCCCGGCGCATCGCCTGCATCAGCTGCTGACTGTAGTTGGGGAACCAAAAAGAATCGGGTTGAACATGTTCGAGGTCTTGCAGGCGCAGCCACAATGAGGCAAAACGGGTCGACAATGCCTCAGAACGCGGATCGGCTAACATGCGTTTGGTTTGCGCCCTCAACGTTCGTGTTCGCGATAATTTCCCAGATGCCGCCAACGCCAGGAGTTCGTCATCAGGATTGGTGCCCCAAAGAAACAAGGATAGACGTCGCGCTAAATCAATATCGGCCAGTGAGTAGGTATCGCCCGGTTTGACTCGCGACGGTTCTTGTTCCATACGAAACAGAAAGTGCGGGCTAGCAAGCACCGCCTCAAGAGCGGTACGAATACCCATCTCAAAGCCGCCATTTTCAACGCCCAGCGTATAGAACTGCATCAGGTCGCCGACGTCGTCATCCGAGGGCGCGCGTCCGTAGGCTTTAGCGGCGAGCTCCGTCACGATATTGGTGGCGCACGGTAACGCTTCAATTGGAGTTGTTGGTCGACAGGAAAAAATTCCATTTCGTACCGGCGATTCAGAGATGCCGACCGCATTGTGGGGTCCCTCAAGTGTCAGGCGGGTCAAATGGGGCGGGGAAGTTGTGCCGTAACCTGTTTCGGTGCCCGTCAATGACCAGTCATGCGGACGAATTAAGTCCTCGTAGGGACCGTCCATTTGTCGAATAAAGGCCGCAGTTACGCGGTGCTCGCCTGCACGTATAAATAGAGGATCGGTTGCAACCGGAAATTTTTTGAGTCCCTGGAAATCAATCCCGCCGCCGTAACGTACAAGTGCTACGCGCTCGCCATCAATCGATATATCGACATCTTGATACCGCTCTCCCCAACCAGACACGAAACCCATCGAGAAAATGTAGTCTCCGTCAGCAGGAAATGTGTGCGTAACGCTGATGCCGCCGCGCGTGCCGTAGGGGGCACCTTCTACTCGCTCCCACTCATGTTGAGAAACGGACGCCGGATTTGAGAAAGTTTTTGCTTGAATCGGAGCATCTTCCTGACCAATAGCGCGCCGCGCAATATCGCTGGCCGCAGTCAGATAAGACACCATTAGTGTCGCCGACATACCTTGAACATCGGCGATGTTGTCAAAGCTCGCGCTGATTTGGTCTTCCGGGAGCCATTCAGATGGATCGACGGTCAAGCCTAGTAAATCGTTTACCATGCGGGCATATTCAGCGCGATTAATTCGTTGGAAAGGGCGAGTGCCGGCGCGTTTGTTTTTTCGTGCGTGACTATCCAGAGCTTTCTCGAGTGTGGTGATCAAATTCATGATCGCATCGTCGTTGCGTGGCATTTCTCGGGGCGGCATCTGGCCGGCCCGAAGTTTGCGGATCATTTTCTCTGCGACAACGGGATCGAGGTGCGCATCGTTGACGTCAAAGTTTTGCAGATTAAGGCCCGCCTGAAGCGTAAATTCGTTGTGACAGGCGATGCAGGTCTGTTGGATGATTTCGTTCGGCTGCTGCGCGAACGCAGCGTGCCAACTGAGTGACAGGCACAAGACTGTAAACGCACTGTGAACGCGCTTGGGTCTATTGTTGAAAGTTCTACTCTGGCGAAAATACGCCATCAGGTCCCCTCGACCAAATTCAAATGTCTAACCATCGATAATAGCTTGAAAATGGGATTTTGCGAGGCATTTGAGGAAAATATTGCACTGAATGGCGATTTTACATATTTATAATTGTTGAAATATTTCAATATTTTACGTCTGGGTGGCCACGGCCCTCGCCTAATGTCGTCAGTTCGCTGATAATGCGATCAAGCTCAAAATTAAGAAGAAATCCATGTCTTTAGAAAACCAGCCTGCGGCTTCTCGGTCATCCATCGGGCATCTGTTATTCGGCGGTAACCTCGTTTTGCGTATCGCGATGGGTATTGTTGTGGGCGTATTGCTCGCGTTTCTTTGGCCCGATGCGGCGAAGTCTGCAATGTTGCTTGGCAATCTTTTTGTACAGGCACTAAAGGCGGTAGCGCCGATTCTGGTGTTGGTGCTCGTGGCGTCGGCGTTGGCCAATCAAACGCCAGGCCACCAAGCAAATTTACGACCGATTGTTCTTCTTTATTTGATTGGAACCTTAAGCGCCGCGTTTCTGGCCGTTTTGATGAGTTCGGTATTCCCAACCACGTTGACGCTGACAGTCACCGATGTCGCGATAAACCCCCCGCAGGGAATCGGTGAGGTTCTGAACAATTTACTCTTCAAAATTGTCGATAACCCAGTGAGTGCTGTAATGAATGGCAACTTCATCGGCATTTTGGTGTGGGGTATTGCGCTCGGACTGACAATGCGTCAGGCGAGCGATGGATCTCGACAAATGCTGACTGACCTGTCCGAGGCGGTTACGTCGATCGTCCGAGTTGTCATTCGTCTTGCCCCGATTGGGATTTTCGGTTTGGTCGCAGGCAATATCGCCGAGTTCGGATTTTCCGCGCTGCAGGGCTATGCGCGGATCTTATCGGTTTTATTAAGTGCCATGTTAGTGATGGCACTTCTGGTTAATCCGATAATAGTATTCTTAAAAACTCGGCGAAATCCTTATCCGATCGTGCTCACCGCACTTCGAGAGAGCGGCATCACTGCATTTTTTACGCGTAGCTCAGCTGCCAATATTCCGGTCAATATGTCGCTGTGTGAACGCCTGAAACTAGATAAAAATACATATGCTGTTTCGATACCGTTGGGCGCGACCATCAATATGGGTGGGGCAGCGATTACCATTACGATATTGACGCTTGCTGCCGCGCATACGCTGGGTATCAACGTCGACTTGCCAACCGCATTATTGTTGTCGGTTGTCGCAGCGCTTTCAGCGTGTGGTGCATCAGGCGTTGCCGGCGGTTCTTTGCTGTTAATCCCCCTTAGCTGCAGTCTTTTCGGTATTCCCAATGATGTTGCGATGCAGGTAGTTGCGGTCGGTTTCGTTATTAGCATCCTGCAAGACTCTGCAGAAACAGCATTGAACAGCTCGACTGATGTCGTCTTTACGGCTGCAGTGTGCGGTATGCCAGAGGAAAGCTCGCAATCGCTAACTGAGAACGTCGACTAGCCGTTCGATATCATTCCTATCGTTAAAAATGGTTGGCGATATGCGCTGGTCAACATGACGTGACTCCCACAGGTACGAATGGCAAGTCCAGCGATTCATGCGTGGAAGATTCAGCGCTAACGCAAATCGATTTCGTGTTCCATCCAGGCCTTGAGACAGGTCCCCATATGCATCCAGCCGCCACAATTATCATGCGAAGCTTCAGTCCTGCTGCGTTCGTTTTCCAACCTTCTTCGCTGATTGAAAGGCGAGTGCTACTTTCGTCTAACGCCTCGAACTCGAAAACCACTGCCACGTCGTAGGACTCATCTGCCGTCTTATCCCACTCATTGGAAAAGAACCAGATTCAAGATGATCAGGTGTTCAAAGCATTGGCTGGCACGGATCGGCGGCGAATTCTGGATTTGTTAAAAAACGAGCCGATGACAACCGGTGATATTGGGAAACGGCTAAAGCATCTCGACCGCACTACCGTCATGCAGCATCTGGGTGTATTAGAGAAGGCGGCCTGGTTATTACAAAATAAGAGGGCCGGTGTCGCTGGAATTTCTTGGATGTTAGCCCTATTCAGCGCATCCATGAGCGCTGGATTGAGCCGTACGCTGCACCTTCTGCCGACTTCTTAAGCAAACTGAAACATGATCTAGAGCGTTCAAATTAGCGATAGCACCAGTATTGGACACTCTCCTGTTCCAAAAACGCCTCCGCTTCTGCGCCACGAAGCATTGCCAGGGTCGCGAACATACCGGCCTGTGTACAGGTGTCCGCGGCTGCCTTGACTGAGCGTGGTGCATCTGGAATGGGCCAGCCGGTTTTTGGGTTTAGTACGTGGCCGAAGCGATAACCAAGCTGAAAAATGATGGCGTCGAGATCGTTCAGTTCATGACGGGCGTAGCGACGATACCTTCACGCCGCTTATCCGCTGCGCCGTCAAGGCCGTCAGGCGTTACAACAATTATGTGCAAACCGGAATTCTCGCCGTCTCTTTCCTGCACTTTATAGCCGCGTTCTTTCAAGTCGTCGGCAATTGCCTGTCCTGTTTCGACATTGACCTCGACTCGAACCGATTCGCCTCGGGCAATGATGTTGGGGTGATCAACCGCTTCTTGCGCCGACATGCCCCAATCCACGACGCCAACGATGCTTTTGGCAACATAAGCCGGTATCGAGTTGCCGCCTGGCGAGCCAGTCACCATAAGCAAATCTCCTTCCGCGTCGAATATCATGCTTGGAGACATCGATGATCGCGGGCGCCTGCCGGACGTTATCGCATTCGCTGTTCGACTTCCGTCCGTCGGAACTTCCCGGGCGAAGTCAGTCATTTCGTTGTTTAACAGGAAGCCGGCGGCCCAGCGTGACGACCCAAACGGTGCTTCTATGGTTGCCGTCATCGATACTGCGTTTCCGTCTGCGTCAATTACAGATAAGTGCGTCGTACCGGCAACTTCTTCTGTTGTATCTGGACTCCACAACGCCGCTGTTGAATCCTCGCCGAACAAGAGGCCGGGATCGCCTGGGGTTGGTATCGCGGCGGGATCAATTCGCTCAGTCGCGCGGTGTTTCAAATACTCAGGATGTAACAGATCGTCAAGGGGGATATCGATTTCGTCGGGGTCGCCAAAATAGTGGTCACGATCTGCGTAGGCCAGTCGCTGCGCATCAACAAACGCAGCAATTTTATCCGCCTGAGATGTCGCTCCGGAAGAGAGATGATCGTAGAGGCCGGCAATCATGATTTGAGCACCGCCCGAGGACGGCGGTGAAGATGTACAAATACTAAGATCGCGAAATCCACCGCAGATTACCGGTCTCTTTTCAGGCTTGTAGGCTTCAATATCGGCCGCGGTAAGCGTTCCGCCATTCGGTTCGGCTTGCGCCGCAGTAGCGATCGCCTCTGCAATTTCGCCAGTGTAAAAAGCGCTTATTCCTTCATTCGCGATACGCGTGAGGGTCGCGGCATACTCTGGATTTTTCAAGAGATGGCCGACTTGTAGTGCCTCGCCACCGGGATAGAAATATGCAGCGGTTGGCGGGTTCTTAGCCAGCTGGCTGCGCTCCGCCATCATCGGTAAAAAATCCGCCAGTCGTGGCGACACCTCGAAGCCTTCCGTCGCAAGGCGAATAGCGGGTTGCAACACTTCGGCCCACTCAAGTTTCCCGTGTTGATCGTGGGCACTCGCGTAAAGGGCGACAATTCCCGGCACGCCAACGGATTTACCGCTTTGCCATGCTTCGAAAAAGTTCATGACAACACCGTCAATCATAAACATGTCTACGGTGGCACCGCTTGGAGCTACTTCGCGACCTTCGTGAAAGGTTAGTTCACCTTCCTCGCGTTCGTATACCAGCATGAAGCCGCCACCGCCCAAACCGGAACTCTGCGGCTCGACCAGTCCAAGCACGGTATGCGCGGCGATTGCGGCGTCGACAGCGTGGCCACCCATTTTCAACATCTCGATTGCCGCGGCAACCGCATGTGAATTGGCAGCCGTGGCCATGCCGCCCTTATTCCAGCCATCGGCGTCTGCGAGCTCAGCATGCCCAGCTTCCGACTCGGACTCAGCGGTTGGGGCGCCATCATTTGAACAACCAAGTAACAGAGCAAGGAAAATGAGGAGGCTAATGCGTTTCATTAAGAGTTCCTAAATTCAGGGGGCGAGGCACGACGAAGGAATAAATATACCGGAATTGCGCCGGGGCCAATACCGTCTTATGCTAACCTCCCGCGCCCTTTCGCGTTGCCTGTGGTTAGAATTAATGCCCCTTTTCAAACGTACGTTAAGCGAATTTTTGTTTCGCCGTTTCGTTCTCAAACACTACGGATCGAATCTGTTGGTGGACCTGCAGTTGGATGCAAAAAGGGACACGCTTGAATACGTAAAGGCCAACATGGCAGACGCGCCGTATTTCGAGAAGCACCCCAAACTGGTTCGCTACGTCGTTGAAGCGGCGAATTTGCCGGGGTTGTATTTGGAATTTGGGGTTGGGCGCGGCAAATCCATTCGCTGGATTGGCTCACATGCCGATCGCACCGTCCATGGTTTCGATTCATTTGATGGTATTCCGGAATATTGGAACGGTAATCCGGTTGGCGCATTCGCGCAAAAACAGTTGCCAAAAGTACCCGATAACGTGAAATTCGAGATCGGAATGTTCGATGCGACGATAGGGCCATTCCTTGAGCAGAATTCAGATCCGATTTCGTTATTGCATGTTGATTGCGATTTATACTCGTCAACGGTGACGATTCTTGATGAGCTGGGAAGTCGATTACAGCCAGGCGCAATAGTTTTATTTGACGAATACTACAACTTCCCGCGCTGGCAACAGCATGAACACAAAGCGTTTCAAGAGTTCGTGGAGCGCAATGGCGTCGAGTATGAGTACATTGCCTATTCGGTAACCGGTCAGCAGGTTGCGGCAAGAATTCTAAAGAATCCCATATTTTCCGCCGCATAAAATAATCAGAATAGAGTCAAGATTTTCGTGCTATTTTATTGATTTATTATAACAAAAGGGCTATTTCGGGTGGCGTGTCTACGCTACACCCGATCCAATGCACCCCAAGAACAAAAATAAAAAGAGCGCAGGCGTTTTGCAATATCCGTCTACAATTCCCAATATAGTGCGGGTCGAATTCGGTGGTCATTGTGCAGCCTGGCTGCAGCTGTTGGCGTCAATGATGGTGCCGCAGGCGGCGGCGTGATTCCACCTGCTTTCCTGTTTCTGTTATATCTGATCTCGATTGGTCGTCGACAACGCTTTCACACGGGTCGCTGAGCGGTATCTACATTACTGTAGCTTCGGCCCGTTGATTAACGCATCGCGCGTCAATTGAAGAATTAACTCTATTTCCTTTTCGCTTACAGCGAACACCGGCGTATAGCGTAGAGATCGTGCGCCCCCGTGAATGACCCCGAGGCCCTGTTTACGTAGATAGTCCTCGGTGCTATTCGTGCCATAACATTTGTAGCGCGAATTGAGTTCGCAGCTTAGCAAAAGGCCTGTCCCTTGAACGCCCGTGACTGCGTCGCCAAGTGCCTTCTGAAGATTCAGTAACCCGTCGACCAATGCTTGTCCCTGAACCCGAATGTTCTTGCGAAACGCCGGTGTGAAGCTCTCGAGAACCGCCACGGCGATATCAAGCCCGCGCGGGTTCGTTGTCATCGTATTGCCATACAGACCTGTTCTGTAAATTGACGCTGCACACTCTGCCAGTGCCAGCACCGATAACGGAAATTGACCCCCATTCAATGCCTTCGAATAGGCTTCCATGTCAGGGCCGTCAAGGTCTTCAAATCCCGGGTAGTCCACAATTGACAGGACGCCATGCGCGCGCAATCCGGCCTGAATAGAGTCAATGACAAACATCGAGCCGTGCTCTTTGGTCAACGCGCGGGCACGAGCATAAAACTCCGGAGTAATGGATTGTCCGGGGCTACCTTCACCCATGACGGGTTCCATGAAAAACGCCTCGATAAATTCACCGTCACGTTCCGCTGCCGTGAATGCGGCCTCCAAAGACTCGATATTGTTAGGTTCGATGGTGTGCAAGAATTGCGTGTCGCGATATGAGGCGAGATGTTCTTCATAATTCCCTCGCGTTGAATCTGTGTACTGGGCTGGCCGATCGGTGCGGCCGTGAAAACTGCCCTTTAGGGTCAGGCCCCTAACTTCGCAATTATCATATCGAGCGCCCGGATCGGTCATCGTTTTCGTATTAATATCGACAATGCGAGCAGCCATCGACGTTGATTCCGAGCCGCTATTGAGACAAATGAAGCTGGCGTACGGAACGCTGTCGGGATTGGTGTGGCCAATTTCCTTTCTGAGGCTGGCGATGAAATTCATCTGGCTGACACTTGACGTCATGATGTTGGCCATGACGTGCGGTTGATTCATCTCATTCAGGATGCTCTCCGGCGCGTGACCAAAGCCGAGCATTCCATAGCCACCACAATCATAGACTACGGCGCCTTTCAGGCTGACGACCCAGGGCCCCGCCGCTCCAGCGGCTACGTATGGGTTGATCGCATCTTCGCTGTAAAAATTGGTAAAGCCTTCCTGTGCTTTTTCGATCTGATCTTCTTCGCTCAATGCGATGAAGTCGGGGCGGCTGTCGCAGACATTTGAGAAGTGATCGTAGGCGCTTTGAATGGCCAATCCGAGAAGCGGGTAATCAGGCAAAAAATCTGCAATGACGTCATCCGCAAGCCCGGTACAGCTTGCACTGCCGCCGGCTTTTCGCATCTCGTCTAATTGCGCGAAATGGATTTCGGCGCTAAGGGTATTCGCGGACATGGACATAGCTTTGCCAACATTTATTGGTGGTCGCGAACTATATCAAATGAGGCCTGTTGCAAGGATACGACCATGCCACATCGTGAGACGTTGGCAGAAATTCAGGGCCCGGGCCTGGTCCCGAGCCCTGATCATGCTCATTGGACCTTAGAAGTCCCCTAACGCCATCGCCGTCAGTTTTGATCCTGTCTGCAACATGACATATTGCTTGCCTTCGTGGATATAGGTCGACATGCCGTAGTTGACTGCATTAGGTATCTCGACGCTGCCCATGGGTTCGCCGGTGACTTTGTCGACGAAAAACAGCATAGGTGTGCCGTCGCCTGCCTGACTGGTATACATGAATACGGTCTTGGTGACCGACATCGCCGCGTTACGGCCGGTACCCGTGGTTGGGATGTCCATGTCCTGTAAGTCTGGATGATTAGCGACTCGATCTGGCGTTTCGCCGATCGGCAATTGCCATAGGTGTTCGCCTGTATTCATGTCGATCGCCGTGATGTGGCTATAAGGCGGTTTGAACATCGGTATTCCGTCAGGATGTCGTACCTGATCGGATCGCAGTGACGCAAAGTCTGAAAATGTTGCGCCAGTTGGGGCTTCGATGTTCGGATCGCGTTCTTCGCCCGAGACAACAATTCGTGACGAACATGCGGCATGAGTCGAGACGTAAAGTATTCCTGTTTCCGGATCCGCAACACTCGGTCCGTCAATATTGGTGCCGCCGCCGTCGCCCGGGCACCAATACGCCGCACGAAAACCTTGATCGTTGTCTTGATGCAGGGGCGGATTGAACAAAGGCCCGATCTTGTGGTCTTTCAACGCTTCGATCGCAGACTCACGCATGGCCGGCGTATAATCGACCAGGTCGTCGTAAGTCAAACCCTGCATTCCATAGGCCGCCGGTTTGGTTGGAAACGGTTGCGTCGCGGCAAGTTTTTCGCCCGGCACATCGGAAACCGGAACGGGCGCGTCATTGATTGGCCAGATGGGCTCGCCGGTGACACGGTTAAATGTGTAGGCGAAATTTTGTTTCGTGGTTTGAACAACGATGGGTACTTCTTCGCCGTCAATTGTGACGTCCATTAAAACCGGCGCGGTCGACGTATCGTAATTCCAGATGTCGTGTTTAACGAGCTGATAGTGCCAAACGCGCTCGCCGGTTTTTGCGTCGAGTGCAATCAGGCTGGTGCCATAAAGATTATCACCTGGGTGAAAGCCGCCATAGTAATCAATTGTGACCCCATTTGTTGGGATGTAAACGATGCCACGTTCTTCGTCAGCCGCCATTGGTGCCCACGAAGAAATGTCGCCGGTGTATTTCCACGCATCGTTTTCCCAGGTTTCGTGCCCAAATTCTCCTGGACGAGGAATGACATGAAACTTCCATAAGAATTCACCCGTTCGGGCGTCGTACCCAAGAATGTCACCAGGTACGTTCTCAACACGAGATTGGTAGTAGCCTTGTTCGTGCGAATTGCCAACGATAACGACACCGTTCACGACAATCGGCGGAGAGGAGGTCGTAATGTAACCGTCTTTTAAATCCATTCCCTCATACGCGTCGTGGCTGTACGGAAGATCCGCTAGCAAATCGGTCAGCATATCCACCATTCCGGTTTCCGGGAAACCTTCTACGCCAACAGGTCGACCCCAATTTTCTAAAGGTTGTCCAGTTTCAGCATCGAGTGCGGCCAGGAAAAATGCGGGTGAAGAAATGTAAATTACGCCGCGGCCGTCAACTTCGGCGTAGGCGACGCCTTTGCCGTAGTCAGCTCGCATTGAGTATTCGTAGCGAGGTGTTTTAGGTTCGCCAAACGACCAAAGTAGTTCGCCAGTTGCCGGGTCAAGTGCGACAACGTAGCGCCGCGGGCCCGCTACCGTATACAACTTGCCGTTTATATAGCTCGGTGTTGAACGGCCGCTAGCAGCACCGAAACTGGCGCCATCCCAGACCCAGGATTCTTCCAAATCCTTGAAGTTTTCCAGGTTGATTTCATCGGCAGGCGAATAGCGCGTGTGTGCGGCGTCGCCACCTAGATATCCCCATGCGCCTCCTTCGGTGCCTGGCGGTGGCTTAATGCTACCGGACGCTACAGCCATGTCCGTATCAGTATCCGTGCTCGAGCCTTCATCGCTTGAACATGCGGCAATGCAAAGTGCCAAAGTAATTGCGCCAAAACGAACGACGTTCTTCATTTTTTGCTCCCCTACTGGTTTTTCCCGCAGCGGCGTTTTCTTATGTTTTCGCGCGTTTTCCGACGGAAAGTTGGTAGATACCTGTGGCCTGATTTTACGCCAATTGCTCTCTTCATTGGAGAATAAAAGCCGTTTTGTTACAGTCGATAGCGACCAGTGAGCGCGGCACACTGTGAACAAATCATTGGCGGCTGTAGATGTGCGTGTCTGCGATAGCCGGACAAGAATAACAATAACCGCTAACCGGATTTCCGGAACGGACAAGATGTATCACTCATTCCTAACAGCTATTACGTGGCTAAGCGATGTCTTGTGGGCTCCGCCCACGATGATTTTCATCGCATTCGTATCGGTTTATGTGACCGTCCGCACCGGTTTTTTTCAGGTCACCCACTTCGGGTTCATCATGCGGCGGACCTTTGGACGCATATTTGTTCGTTCAATCGTAGTGGACAGGAATCGTATTACGCCATTTCAGGCAACGGCGACGTCGTTGGCCGGCACGGTGGGAATGGGGAACATGGCAGGCGTTGCCACGGCACTTTCAATCGGTGGTCCCGGCGCCATTTTTTGGATGTGGGTTTTGGCATTCTTCGGCATGATGACAAAAGCGGCTGAAGTGACGCTCGGCGTACATTATCGGACTGTCGATGCAGACGGCCATGTGCATGGCGGTCCGATGTACTACATCAATAAGGCCCTCGGCTGGAAGGCTCTGGCTGTGTTGTTCAGTGTTGGCGTGACAATTAATTGTTTCTTTAGTTCGTCGCTTCTGCAGGCTCACACAGTCGGTAGAGCGTTCAACGCCAGCTATGGGCTTAATCCGTATTGGGTGACCGGTGTGATGGCAGTTGTTACGGCAACAGTTGCAATCGGCGGAATTCAGCGCATCGGACGATTTTGCGCGACGCTGGTTCCATTCATGACGGTGATCTACCTCCTTAGCGGATTGGTCATTCTGATCGCCAATGCCGAGCAACTGCCGATCGTCATCGGTGACATATTTTCGTACGCGTTTGCACCTGCACCGGCACTTGGTGGCTTTGCCGGTGCTGCTGTTATGAAGGCCATACAGATGGGCATGGCCAGGGGTATGTTGTCCAATGAGGCCGGACTGGGTACGGCTCCGATGGTGCATGCAGCAGCGGATACACCGCATCCGTTCCAGCAAGGCTTATGGGGAGCGGCTGAAGTATTTATCGATACCACCGTTGTTTGCACCATTACGGCATTTGTCATCCTTTCGTCCGGCGTATTGGAACTCGGCAATACCGGCATTGAAATGCTGTTGAGCGCTTTTGCGTCATTTTATTCACCAGCGCTCGCCAACGCTTTTATCTCACTGGCAATTCTGACGTTTTGTTTATCAACGCAAATCGGATTCTTCGTCTATTTCGAGACCGCGGTTGTTAGCTTATTTGGTGAGACGGCATTTCGCTATCTTAAGTGGATCTACTTCCTACCAGGGGTTGTGTTCGCCGGCGTCACTAATGTCGATCAACTATGGGCGCTGGCAAATATATCCGTTGCGGCCAGCGCAATTCCAAATTTGGTCGCGCTGCTGATGTTGAGTGGCGTCTTTTTAACCCTGATGCGAGATTATCTGGGCGGCGAGAATCGTTATTCAACTGCACTCGTCGATGAAAATAGGCAGTATGTTCGCGTAGTCTCGGACGGCAATGAGGTTTCCCCAAAATGACAGTTCAAATACTCGACGAATCTGCGAGTGGTGTGTACATTATTTCGGCGACGCCATTTCTTGATTCCGGCGAGATTGATTTCGACAGCATTGATAGCCTGGTCGAGTTTTATATCGGAAAAGGCGTTTCGGGAATTACCATCCTTGGCATGATGGGCGAGGCGCAAAAAATGGCGTCCGAAGAAGCTGTGAAATTTGTTGAGCGGTTCATGCTTCGCGTCGACAGCAGGGTGCCTGTCGTCGTCGGCGTTTCTGATGCCGGATTGAATAATCTGACTCACCTTTCAAAAATCAGTATGGAATTAGGGGCGGCAGGTGTAATGGTTGCTCCACTGGCAGGACTGTCGACTGAGGAAAAGGTCTACAACTACTTTTGTCAGGTTTTTGGTGCACTCGGTGACGATATCCCAGTGTGTTATCAGGACTACCCGCAAGCAACGCGAACGGAGATATCCGTGCCGCTCTTCAATCGCATGGTTGCTGAGTTCGACCAACTCGTGATGTTGAAGCATGAAGAGAGCCCGGGATTGACCAAAGTGTCGCGAGTTCGGCAAGCCTCGCTAGAGGGGCTACGTAGAGTTTCGATCATGGTGGGTAATGGCGGCTTGTACTTGCCGCAGGAGCTTGCGCGTGGTGCTGATGGTGCGATGACGGGATTTGCGTATCCTGAAATGCTGGTCGAAGTGGTTGCATTGCATAAAGCAGGCGAGGTCGATCGTGCAGAAGACTTATTTGATGCGTACTTGCCTTTGGTTAGACACGAACAACAACCTGGCTTCGGCCTTGCTCTGCGCAAAGAGATATTGTTTCGGCGTGGAGCCATGTCCTCTCCTCGCGTTAGGGCGCCAGGTCCAGTATTGAATCAAACAGACAAAGATGAATTGACGCGAATTTTAGGTCGCGTCGAAAAAAAACTCGGGGAGTTAATGAGATGAACTTAGGAATAACAGGAAAACGCGCATTGGTACTGGCATCGAGTCAAGGGCTCGGCCTTGGCATAGCCACTAAACTCTGTGAAGAAGGCGCGCACGTCTTACTCTGCGGTCGCGTCGAGGAAAAACTCATCGCAGTAGCGGATCAGCTGACAGCGGCTGGCCCGGGAAAAGCGAGTTTCGTTGTAGCGGATTTGTCAGATAGAGACGCTGCTGAAACTTTGTATGCGGTAGCGCAGGCTAAATTGGGCGGCGTTGACATTCTCGTGAATAATACGGGTGGCCCACCACCGGGAACGGTTGATACGCCCGATAGCGATCAATGGCGAACCCAGATCGACACCATGTTATTGCGTGTCATCGAAATTTCGAATCTCTGCCTGGCCGACATGAAACAGTCAGGTTGGGGTCGAATATTGACGGTCGCGTCGTCGGGCGTCGTTCAGCCGATATCGAATCTCGCCATGTCCAATACCATTCGGTCATCGCTAGTGGGTTGGAGCAAGTCGCTATCAAATGAAGTCGCGGCTAATGGCATTACGGTAAACATGCTGTTACCCGGGCGTATTCGAACGGAAAGACTCAATCAACTGGATGCTGCGGATGCACAAAGAACGGGCAGGTCGGTTGAAGAAGTTTCCGCTTCAGGGCAGGCGTCGATTCCGGCAGGCCGTTACGGAACGGTTGAGGACTTTGGCAATGTAGGTGCATTCCTTTGCAGCGAGGCAGCCAGTTACATGACCGGTGGCCTGATTCGTTGTGATGGCGGTGCCATCAGAGGCGTTTGAGCGGATAGATAAATGTCGGATTTTGATCTAAAAATTGTCAATGGTACGGTCGCCAGTGCGTCCGAAACCTATACGGCCGATATCGGTATCAAGGATGGACTGATCGCGGCCATTGGTCGGCGCCTTGGCAGCGCGGATGACGTGATAGACGCTGCGGGTCAATATGTTTTGCCCGGCGGCATCGAAGCACACTGTCATATCGAACAGGAGTCGTCGAGCGGTCTCATGACCGCTGATGATTATTACTCTGGTAGTGTTTCCGCTGCGTTTGGCGGCAACACATGCATCGTTCCTTTTGCGGCTCAGCATCGTGGGCAGAGTCTTGCCGAGGTATTAGAAACCTATCACGGTCGTGCGGGCCCTAAGTCTGTAATCGACTATTCGTTTCATCTCATCATTTCTGATCCGACTGATGACGTTTTGCATAACGAGCTTCCGCAGGCGATAGAAGACGGTATTACGTCTTTCAAGATATACATGACATACGACCGCCTTATCGTCGATGACGGTCAAATGCTCGACATCTTTGCGGTGGCGAAAAAGCATGGCGCGCTCACCATGATTCATGCTGAGAACAACGCAATGATCAAATGGATGAGCGATAAATTGGTGACGAGTGGCCATGGCGAACCCAAATATCATGCGTTGAGTCATCCCCGGACAGCCGAATCAGAAGCCATCAATCGAGCGATCGCGCTGGCGGGGTTCATAGACACACCGATCTTGATCGTGCATGTTTCTTCTGCAGCAGGTGCTCGCATTATTGCCGAGGCTCGCTATGAAGGTCGCAAGGTATTCGGTGAAACCTGTCCACAGTATATGTTCCTCAACATGGAGCAAATGGATTTGCCTGGCATGCAAGGTGCGCAACTCTGTTGTAGCCCACCACTTCGAGATCGTGCGTCACAAGAAGAAATTTGGCGTTGCCTGCAGAATGGTACGTTCCAGGTTTATTCCTCGGATCATGCGCCGTACCGGTTTGATAGTAGCGGAAAGTTGAACGCAGGACCGACGCCCGATTTCCCTAAGATTGCGAATGGATTGCCGGGCATCGAAACGCGTTTACCCCTGCTATTCTCGGAAGGGTTTATGAAGGGTCGCATTTCACTCAATCATTTTGTTTCTTTGGCTGCGACCAATGTTTCTAAGATATACGGCATGGATCACCGCAAAGGCTCCATTACCGAGGGAAAAGATGCGGACATTGCTATCTGGGATCCGGAAGTTAGGCGGGTCATCAAAGCGACCGACCTGCATGACAATATGGAGTACACCCCATACGAAGGCATGGAGATCAGCGGTTGGCCAACCACCGTTTTGCAACGTGGGAAGACGATCATTGCCAATAATGAATTGCAGGTTGAACGTGGTGTCGGTCAATTCGTGCCACGACGCAAGATAGACTGCACTGGCATGCCCGGAAAGCTAGCGCCTGAGCTCGACCCGGCAGTCAATTTCGGCGTTGATCTTAATATCTAGGGGCGCCCATGCAGCGGCCGAAAATTTTGGTCATTAATCCGAACTCAAACGAGTCGGTTACTGATGGACTTCGCGTGTCATTGCGGGCCTTCATGGCAGATGTCGACATCGATTGCTGTACTTTGGAACGCGGACCATTCGGAATTGAGTCTGACGAAGATATCCAAGATGTCATTCCACTTCTCCGAGACAAGATTGGTGGCTCACCATCTTACGATGCGTTCGTAATCGCTTGTTATTCTGATCCCGGGCTAAACGAATGCCGAGCGATGATCGACAAGCCCGTCTTTGGCATGCAGGAGAGTGCTCTGAAAACAGCCGTGACCTACGGCGGACGATTCGGCGTGTTGGCACTATCTGAAGATTCTATTCGACGCCATCTTCTCTACATTCGAAGTCTCGGCTACGAAAGTAAATTGGCGCGCGAGGTCGCGCTCAACATTTCAGTCGATGAAGCGGCAAACAGTCATGAAACCGCGGACAAAGTTATGTCTGCGGGCCAGATCCTGATTGATGACTTTCGTGTAAGCGCGGTGATTCTGGGTTGCGCCGGGATGGCGCACATAAAGCGCATTGCAGAAACAAAACTGCCTGTGCCGGTAATCGAGCCGGCACAGGCAGCGGTAGAGCTTGCGATACAGTCTTTACGTTTGTTTAAACGCTCCTAACGGCACCTTTTATGCTATCCAGTGCAACCTTCAGTGTTGAACGAGCGCAACCGATATTCATGCGCATGCAACGCTCGCCACCTTTACCGTATCTGCGACCGTCATTTAGCTGAATGCCGGATTTTTCGACCATCCAATCTTCGAAATAGTCACTCGCACTTCTCGGCTGATCCATGTTTTTGTGAGCGGCTGCTTTTTCAACGGCACCCGATTTTTCCATGATGTTGTTGAAATGCAGCCAACTTAAGAACGTGCCTTGAGATTTCGTGTAGCCAACTTCCGGCATGTTTTCTTTGATGTAATCTTCAACGTAACGGTGATTGCCATCTAGATATACGAGCAACTCATCAACCCAGCCCGCGCCGTGCTTATACGCCGCCGCGTTGGCGACAACACCCAGCGTATTAATGCCAGCCTGGTGATATTTCTTTACGCGTGCTTCCAATACCGGATTCGTTGAGAACCAATACGCGTTTTTCGACGCAGGTATGCTGAACGTTTTGGTGATTGCCCGGAACGAAAGACTGTTATTGACGATGTCCTTGTCCGGCAGCGAGGCGAACGGCGTAATTTTATGTCCCAGGCGAACCAGGTCCATATGAATTTCGTCAGACAAAACCACGACTTGATGCTTCAGGCACAATTCGCCGATTCGCAACAAGTCTTCTTCTGACCAAACGTTACCGGTTGGATTCTGTGGGTTGCACAACAGCATCGTTTGTGTGTCCGGCGTCATGCGTGCTTCGAGGTCATCCCAGTCGACCGTGTACGCACCGTTTTCGTAGATCATTTCGCTTTCATTCTTGAGCGTTTGCGTCGCGCGCAGATCAGAATAGAAACCGTTGTAGGTTGGCGTCATCAGCAAAATTTTGCTGCCCGGCGTGCTAAGCGCTCTGATCGAAGAAATCAGCCCAGGATGTACGCCCGTCGCAATCTGTAGCGTCGTGGGATCGACCGTCAGGCCGTAGCGTTCGTGATTCCATTCCGCAATCGTCTCGCGAAACTCAACGTAGGCTTCTGCGCCAAGATAGCCCCAGTTTTCGTGTTCCAATCTTTCCATCATGGCGTCACGAATAAATGCAGGTGTTCTAAAGTCAGTATCCGCAATACCCATGCCAATTTTGACTTTGTCGCCGTACTTTGCAATCTGACTGTCAAATTTGACACTGCCAGAGCCGACTCGGTCGTACACCGTGTCGAAATCGTACTTTCCATTGACTCGGTACGGTATGTCTTTACCGTCCGCAAGCGCGCTTCCCGCGGCACCGGTACCAACAGCACCTGCGAGCGCCGTCATTCCAGCGCCTTTTAGAAATTTTCGCCGGTTTAAACCGATTGAAGCTGACATCATCTTACCCCTAAAAAAAATTCGCATTCATTCCACGGATGCCCCTGAGAATAGCAGATTTGCTCGGCTCTGGCAGCGTCGCCAGGGCGCTGGCCACTAATTGCGCTGGCGAGCTTCGACCGTCAAATCGTTTAAGGCGCCATCTTTGTACTCTAGCTCTGCATCCCCTGCCGCATAACGGCTGAGCGACAATACGTAGGCAAGAATATCAACGTACTCTTTTTCAGACAGAAAGCCGGGATTGTTCTCCGGCATCGACGTGCTCATTACGGTAAATAGAACGTTGATCGCCTGGCCTTCCCATCGATTCAGAACAGGTCGAAAATATTTCTTGTCGTGACATAAAATGCAGTGTTGCGAATACAGCGCTTCTCCAACTTTTGCCTGTTCTTTTGTGTACACGCCGTCGTTAATCGTGCGTGGATCTGCTGTTGCACTGGCAAAAATCGTCACTCCCACGACCGCTATGGCTAATAATTTTATGAATGTCGACATCATCGGTTCAGAACTCTCACATGGCGCAGGGGTTATCCGGCATACAACACGCGGTTTGGCCTACATATGACCGCAATTGTACGGCCGGTTCCCTGAATTGGCGCTTAATATTTCGTCAGCGCCATTGCCGTCAATTTGGAGCCCGTCTGCAACATAACGTATTGCCGCTCATCATGGATGTACGACATCATGCCGTAGCTACTGGAGGCAGGTGCTTCAACTCGCCCCAGTTGTTCGCCCGTTTTTTTATCCACTGCGTAAACATATGGCGTGCCGTCGCTACCATGAGCGGTGTACATCAACAGGGTGCTCGTTACGGTCATTGGCGCTACCTGACTGCCAAATCCTGTATTCGGAATATCCATGCCCTGAAGATCCGGATGGTTGAGGACGCGGTCCGGTGTCTCGCCAACGGGTATCCACCAAAGATGATCGCCGGTGTTCATGTCGATCGCTGTGATGCGGCTGTATGGCGGCTTAAACATGTTCAGGCCGTCTGGGCCTTGCACGCTGCCGTAACCGGGAATGACGACATAGTCGGCAATTGTCGCGCCGGTTGGTTGGTCGATTAGCCCATCGCGCTCAGTACCTGGCGCCAGAATTCGATAGGAACAATGTTTACGTGAGGTGACGTACAAAATGCCTGATTCAGGATCTGCTGCCGCCGGGCCGTCAATATTGACGCCCCCGATATCTCCAGGACACCACAATGCGGCTTTCTTACCCGCCTCGTTACTCCGATGTAGTGGCGGATTAAACAGTGGCCCGATCTCATATTCCTCCAGAATCTCGATCATTCGAGCACGCAATTCCGGTGTGAAATCAATTAGCGCATCGTGGGTGAGGCCTTGATTGTCGTAAGCCGCTGGCTTAGTTGGAAATGGCTGCGTTTCCGAGAGTTTTTCGCCAGGAACTTTAGACGCGGGGACTGGGCGTTCCTCGATTGGCCAAATGGGTTCACCGGTTTCTCTATTATAGGTATAGGCCATGGACTGCTTAGTGACCTGAACAACAATTGGCACGGTCTCGCCGTTTTGTTGAATGTCCATCAAGACCGGCGCCGTTGGTGTGTCGTAATTCCAAATATCATGATGTACGAGTTGTTGATGCCAGACGCGCTTGCCGGTTTTTACATCCAGCGCGATGAGACTGGTGCTAAATAAATTATCGCCCGGTCGAAAGCCGCCGTAGAAATCGAGCGTCGCACCATTAGTCGGTATGTAAACGATGCCGCGTAATGTATCGGCCGACAATGGAGCCCACGACGATATGTCGCCAGTCCATTTCCACGCGTCGTTCTCCCAAGTCTCATGTCCAAACTCGCCCGGTCCGGGTAGTACATTGAACTTCCACAAAAATTCGCCGGTCTTTGCGTCGTAGCCAAGAATGTCGCCCGGGACATTTTCGACGCGCGATTGGTTGTAGCCTTGCTCGGCAGAGTTGCCCACTATGATGACGCCGTTAACGACGATTGGCGGGGAAGATGAGGTGATGTAGCCACGTTCTAACGGCAGGCCTTCGTAGGGGTCAAACTCGTGACCGAGGTCGCCCAACAAGTCAACGATGCCGGTTTGCGGGAAACCTTTGACGGGTACTGGTTTTCCGAATCCCTCTAGCGGTCTGCCGGTTTCTGCATCCAATGCGGTCAGAAAAAACGCAGGCGAAATACTGTAGATCACACCGCGACCGTCGATCTCGGCATAGGCAACAGTCTTGCCGTGATCTTTGCGCATTGAATATTCCCAGCGGGTTGTATTAGGCTCGCGGTAAGACCAGATGGTTTCGCCGCTGGAGGCGTCAATGGCAATAACATGACGCCGTGGGCCCGCAACGGTATAGAGCACTCCATCAACATAGAGTGGCGTTGAGCGACCACTTGCAGCGCCAAAGCTAGCACCGTCCCAAACCCACGCTTCTTCGAGGTCGCCGAAGTTGTCGGCATCTATCTCGCTGAGCGGAGAATAACGAGTATGTGCTGCGTCACCACCAAGATAACGCCACTGGCCGTCGGCCGTACCGGGTGCTTCTGCGAAACTAAGTCCGGTGGTGCATAGCAATGTCGCCAGAATGGCGGTCACTTTTCTCATTTTTTTCCCCTAAACGTGCAGGAGGTCAGGATACAACAGGGCTTGGATCAGGAAAACACATTCAACCGTAACTGAGTTTCGTCTCGTCGCGCTCGGATGCAGCAGCCCAGAAAGCTGTTGAGAAAACTATCCGATCAGCGGATTAAGGCCCTCTAAGTGATTGAATTTCGCCGGAGTCGCGATTTTTCGGTGCTATGCTCAAGCGTCCTCTGTACTCCGGACACATGTCGTGCAAAACGAACTACTGGGCGGATTCTGCTTACAGGAACTGCGTATCGAGCCGCTGACGGGCTTTGTGCGCAGAAACGATCAGGAATCACCTGCCGTCGAAAAGCATTGAGGTGTTGATGTGCCTTGCCCGGAACCCGCGTAAGTTAGTTTCCCGTGGTGAATTGCTGGAACGGGTCTGGGGCGGCGCTGATACTAGTCAAGAGTCCCTGAGTCATTCGATAAGCGAGATTCGCCAGGCGCTCGGTGACAGAACTGAACATCCTCCTGTCATTCAAGCGGTTCATAAACGCGGTTTCCGCATGACTTGTTCGGATCCGAGTCGGAAGGTACCGGCGTTGTTGAAACGCAAGTGAATCAGGCGTCGAGGCGTTCCACTTTGATCGGTAGTCTGATGGATCGTGGTGTCCTCCAGGCCGCCACTGTATTTCTGGTTGTCGGTTGGCTGCTGATTCAAGTTGCCGATGCTGTGGTTCCCATACTCGGTCTGCCTGATTGGACAACACCTTTTGTAACTTATGTCGTCATTGTCGGTTTTCCGGTTTTCCGGTTTTCCGGTTTTCCGGTTGTCTTGTTGTTTGCTTGGTTCTTTGAGCTTGCAGAAGGCCGGTTTTATTTGGATCGCGGTAAAGATTCTTTGGCGACGACAATCGGGTTTTAGAAAAGCTACCTGACGACGTTGGCGGCATACGTCATCACTTCGGTTGGGGCATTGATTTATCAATTCTCCGTCGGCTTTAGCGTGGTCGGTAATCCGTTAGACGTCGCTGACGAAGTTGTTGCTAGCGAATTCGTAGTCGAGCCGAACTCTATCGCTGTGCTTCGATTCATGAATATCGACGGCGGGGAACGTAGTGAAATTTTTAGTCATGGTTTCGCAGAAGACGTGCTTGATCGCCTGGCCAGGGTGCCAGGGTTGCTTGTTTCCTCGCGGGGAGACTCGTGGTCGTTGCCGGTCAATTCTAGATCCGCTGATGTGCGAGAAAGATTGCGAGTTGCTTACTATTTGGAAGGTAGTGTGCGACTGGTTGATGACGATATTAGAGTGGTCGCGCAATTAATCGATTCAGAGACTGGTTTCCATGTTGTTTCCAAGAGCTTCGATCGAAAACTTAAAAATTTTATGGAGGTACAAGCCGAGATTACGAATTTAACGGTTGCGAACTTACGGGTTGCGCTTCCAGAAGAAACACAAATGCCAATGGCAAGGAATTATTCTGGTGCGGGTATAGAAGTAATTATAGAAGGGGCCGAGTCTGATGATGAATGGCTAGATACGAAGGGCAAAGGTAGCCCAGACGGCAACTCTTACTATGTGTGTGTTGAGGATGACCAAGACGTCAAGGATTATAAGTACAACATCGAAGTTGTAGGCGTTGGTACGCTAGATCCGGTTGTGCGAGTCAAAACAAAAGGGAGCGGAGCGTAGTTCGCTAGTTTTCGAGCATCGGAAAGTCGATGGCGATTTCGTCGCCAGTGAAGTTAGCTACCCAGCCAGCGGGATCGTTAAATAAACGAATCGCGGTGAATGTTGGATTGGGCCCCATGTCGAACCAATGTTTGGTGTTTGCGGGTACCGAAATTAAGTCATTCTTCTCGCAAAGAATTGAATAGACTTTTTTCTCAGCGTGAATCACGAACAGGCCTTGCCCACGCACAAAAAAGCGAACTTCGTCTTCCGAGTGCGTGTGTTCATTTAAGAACTTGTGCCGAAACGCATCTTTCTCGGGATGATCAGCATTCATGCTGACGACATCCCAGGTTTGATAGCCACGTTCTGATACCAATCGATCAATATCGCGTTTGTAAGCAGCCAATATTGATTCATTGTCTGCGTCCGGAGCTAATTCCTGGTCCGCCTTCCAACGCTCTATCTGAATGCCTATTTGGCCAAGTTCGTCGGCAATGACTGCAATGTCTTCGCTGCTCAATAGTGGCGATTCGGGACTATTGTCTGCATAGATAGTTAGCTGACTCATTGTGTTATAACTCTCTTTGTTATTCGCGGACGTTCAACAAAATTTCGTCGAAGTTTGTCGCGACGGCATGCGACCCTACAACAACATCGTCTTGTCGAACCAATTGTACGGTCTGCATTCCTGCTTTCGCGGCAGCATCGAGTTCCTCGGCGATATCCGAAAGAAACAGTATTTCAGATGCATGCAAATCAATGGTTTCTAGGATTGCTGCGTAAGATTCAACTTCTTTCTTGTGGCCAATCCGTGTATCGAAGTAACCACTAAAAATGGGTCGGAGATCACCGACGTCGCTGAAGCCGAATAATAGTTTCTGCGCTTCAACCGACCCGCTGGAGTAAACGTAGAGGTCCACCCCTAACTTTGACCAACGTCTCATCCGATCGGCGGCGTCGTCATAGACGTGTCCGGTAAAGTCGCCACGCTCGTAGCCACGTCGCCATACGTGGCCCTGCAATTCCTTCAGTGAAGTGACCTTGCGATCGGCATCAATCCAGATCTGCAGAATCCCGGCGATGCGATCAATTGTGGCATCCGCTTCGTCTGCTTCGCGACGAACATCATCCAGCAATTTCGCAATTACGGGGTGTTCGCTACATTCTTTTACAAACCCCGGCAGTTCACGACTCGCATATGGAAACAGTACGTCGTGCACAAATTCAATGGAACTGGTCGTACCTTCGATGTCGGTGACTATTGCTTTAATTGTCATGCCAATCCCGCCAGTTTTTCTTGCCAACGACAGGCAAACAGAAATTCAAATCCTTCGACGTGCCTTTGCGCGGTCTGACAATCAGCACCCCACGCATATAGGCCGTGTCCGCGCACTAAAAATCCGGGGACGCAGATGGAGTTCTCGCGCCACGCAGTTGCGACCCGCTGCGCCAGGCGCGGCAGGTCTTGATCGTTGTCGAAGATTGGCACGGTGACGGTTTCTTCATGAGAGTGAACGCCCTCTAGGGCTTTTTGCATCTCGAATCCGGAAAATTTGATGTTCGAGTTTTCATGCATCGAGAGGAGCGTCGAATGGACAGAGTGTGTATGCATGATAGCGCCGATGGAGTCATCCAATCGATACAATTGAGTGTGTAGAGGCGTTTCTGCAGATGGTCGACAGTCAGGGGACGTGGCCTGACCGTCAAGATCACAAATCATCAGATCGTCGCGGGTCAATTCGGACTTGTCTTTGCCAGACTGCGTGATTAGGCAGTGCGTTGCATCGATTCTGAGTGAAAAATTTCCACCGGTTGCTCGGCACCAACCGCATTCGCCGAAGCGACGACAGGTGCGGCACAGTAGGTTAGCTTGTTCTTGAAAATCCGTTGGGTTCATTGCTCTAGCCGATCAGTATATAGAGTGAGGTTACAACGATTAGCAGGCCCATCGCAGCGTTTACAAAGGGTGCGGCGCGACCCGTTGTCATACTGCGATTTAATGCGTCTCCTGCGATCATCCAGGCTGAACAGGCGATCAATCCCGCGACCAAAAACACGCTGACGATGATTATCGCCCGTTGCCAGGCCAGGCCAGCAATAGCGATGTAAGCGCTAGCGGCTGAGAGGGTCGTCACAATGGCCTTGGGGTTGATCCATTGAAAAAGCACCGCCTCCATGAATCGAATTGGGCGAGAAATAGGCGTAGTTTCGATTTTATCCCCGTCACCGCTGTGCGCAAATGCCGCCCGGAAAAAACGCACTGATAACCAGGCGAGCCAACTAGCCCCACAAATACGCACCAAGGTCAGTAGCCATGGCCATTGGTCGACTACGGTGCCCAAGCCGAATACGGCGGAAGTGTTGATCACCGCAAATCCCAATAAGACACCGCTGAGGTGCGGCATTGTCCGCCTCCATCCGAACAGTGCTCCTGAAGACATGAGCAGTAAGTTATTGGGCCCAGGTGTACCAGTCGATATAAATGCGAACCCAATCAGGCTAACGAGTAGTGCGGTGTCCATGCAGCTACGATCCGTCTAAGTCCAAAGTTGCAGCTGTAATGGGAGAGGACAGCAATGCTTCAAACCTGGCCCACCGCGCGGCCGCATCGCTTGTATCTAGTTCCACGTAGTCGCACACAAGATCCTTGCCCAGGTTGTAATTAATAACGTAGCTACGATAGGCATCAAAAAACTCTGTGCGTTGTCTGGCTCGATCTGGGGAGCTTAATGAGTAGTCGACCATCCATTGTACTGCTTGGTCTCGATCAATGGTGCCATTCAAGTAATCGCGTGCGGCTTCGTTGCCCGAATATTCGAGTTTGGCTATGAGTGCCTGTAGTTGGTAATAACGATCGGCCTCAGCAGCATCTAGGCCAGCGAGTGGAAACAAAACGTCTTTTTCGAAAGTTATGCGTTCGTTGCCCGGAAACGCAAGCTCAATGCCGTAGTTACCACTGCCTTCTGCGATCAGTGATTGTGGGCTAAAAAGCGGATAGATAGAAAATTCATTCCATCCTTTTTCTTGCACTAGGTTTTTTTCCAACAAAGCATTAAACGTATGATGTCCTGGGTATCCTTCATGACAGCCAAGATCAACGGCGCGATTTATATAAATTGGCAGATCTGTATTGATTTGAATCAAACTTTGCGCGCTGCCCTGATACCAGTTGTAACCGGACCACGGTTTGTCATTGACATATTCGATGCTAAAAGACTCATTGTGGGGTAATGCGATGTATTGCAAAGTGCGGCGACGACACTCGTTTATCGCGGCGTCGAAAACGACACTTAACCTCTCGCGTGGTAGCACAAACTGATCGCGGAAATCGTTGACGCGCTGCGCAAGAGTCCCTTCACCGCTGATGAGGTGATCGATTTCATCAAGAATAACTTGAAAGTGGGAGGCATCGTGATGAGGCGCGGCGGCACCGAACAGGCGCACCGATTCATCATCGAACGAAAAATACTTACCTTGTTTTAGCGCAACGCGTGTTTCCAACGCGGTCAGGCGACCCAATAAGCCGTCAAGTCGCGCGGCCTCTATGTTGACGTCTGGACGGTCAGGCAGGGCCTCAAGTTCGCCTCGTAGTTGTTGACTGCGCGAGGCGATGTCCACTAGCGACAATTGCTCCCGGTTGGCGGCCTCACGAATCGTCTCGGCGCCGAAATAGGCGTCAACGTGGCCGTCATCGTGTGTCCCCATGCTCAATTCAAGGAATAGATACTCACGTGTCAGAGCATCGATACTCGGGGCAACTTGTGTCGATTTGGAGGTTGCCTGATCATTACATGCGCACAATAATATAGGTAATAAAATCAATAAGTAATGTGGTTTCACGCCATAATTCCGGGGATGAGTTTCGGTTAGTCTTGGACAAAGTCAGCATAGCAGCGCGTGCGCTCGAATAGCGAGTTTATGCCGTAACATTAGAACCGCCTGCTGCCGTTTCAGTCATACTATAATGCTTCATATGACCACCGACTGTTCGGTGCCACTCGGTTAGTAAATGGCAGGTAGGTGAAATGCAACGACAGACCACGCAATGGTTAATCCCGGTGCTTCTCGCGATCGGTGTCGCTGGCGTGTTGTGGTACTACCGCCTGCAGGTTTCTCCACCACCGCCATCGGTTGCACCTCCATCAGTGACCGTTCCTGAGGAAGCCCCACCATCAGAGCCGCGTCATCTTGTCTCGAATACGATCGTTGAACAGGGAGAAAAACCGGCGTTAGTGCCAATGCCAAGTCTGCATGAAAGCGACGCATATTTTAGGCTTGGGATCGTCGACATATTCGGTGAATCGATGGAACAATTTCTGGCGAACTCAGGAATCATCGAGCGAATTGTCGCGACCGTTGACAGTTTGCCGCGCGCCGAAATTCCAGCACGGATTCGCCCGTTGACCGGTGTTCCCGGGCAGTTTCAAATTGGTGGGCAAGATGAAAGCGGTGAGTTCCACATGTCTCCTGGTAACTTTTCACGCTACGAAGAATTAGTCGACCTGTCGGAGACAGTTGACTTAAATGAAGCAATGGAGCTGTATCGCCGCTTCTATCCGCTGTTCCAAAGTGCCTATGTAGCGCTTGGCTATCCCGACGGATACTTTAACGATCAACTTGTTGAGGTCGTCGATCATCTTCTGTCGACGCCCAAGATCACTGGTCCTATCGAATTGGTACGGCCTCACGTGTTGTACGAATTTAGCGATCCTGAGCTCGAGGCGCTTTCGGGTGGTCAAAAACTACTGCTGCGAATTGGAAGTGAACAACAAGAAAAAATTACCCATCGGCTGGAAGAACTTCGAGCAATGCTGACGACAATGTAATGTCGAGTAGTCGCGCATTGGTCCGGTTGGTGGATCAAAAAAATACTCGTAAAAAATACAAATAAGAAATTGGGGATGTCCATGAGACTTTTAGTGCTGGCACTATTCGCTGTTAGTGGTGCAACTTACGCAGATTCAAACATATTGGGTTTCGACGCGGATTCGAGCGCCGCACAAAGGACTCTAGAGGCGGAATTCGACGGTCTCATCGATGCGGAAAAAATGGACGAATGGCTGAGAGTCATGTCGATCCTGCCACACCACGTGGGCTCACCCGCGAGCAAGAAAAATGCTGAGTATATTGCTGAATTGTTGACGTCGTGGGGTTACGACACGGAGATCGCAGCCTATGAAATTCTGTTGCCGATGCCCAAGACCCGTGAAGTCGAGTTAGTCGCACCAACCAAATTTACAGCATCATTGACCGAAGACTCTCTCTCTGAAGATCCGAGTACCGAAAGGCGTGAGGGCTTGCTGCCACCGTATAACGCCTTTTCACGCGACGGTGAAGTTGAAGCTGAGTTGGTGTTCGTCAACTACGGCATGCCAGCAGATTACGAGGTTTTGGAGCGTTACGGCATTGATGTGACGGGCAAGATCGCCATCGCGAAGTACGGTCGTTCTTGGCGCGGAATCAAACCAAAGCTGGCGGGTGAGAAAGGCGCCATCGGCACAATTATCTACTCAGATCCGATTGATGACGGTTACGGTGCCGGCGACGTATATCCGAATGGACCTTTTAAGCATGAAAGTGGCGTGCAACGCGGCTCAGTGATGGACATGCCGACGTATCCCGGTGATGTCCTGACGCCGGGCCGGGGTGCAACAGAGGGCGCTCGACGGTTGAAACGAGAAAACGCACCGACAATTACAAAAATCCCTGTCCTGCCAATTTCTTACCGAGATGCGTTGCCTTTGCTCCGCGCGATGGGTGGAGAAGTTGTCCCTCCGGAGTGGCGCGGTGGGCTACCGATTACTTATCACTTGGGTCCTGGTCCGGCGCGGGTACGCATGAAAGCGGAATTTAACTGGAATATGGTAACGGCCTACAACGTTATCGCGCGACTTGAAGGGAGCCAGTTTCCGGACGAATGGATCATACGCGGTAATCACCACGACGGCTGGAACCACGGCGCATCAGACCCATTGTCTGGCCAGATCGCAATGTTGGCAGAGGCTCGCGCAGTTGCAGAATTGGCGAGGTCTGGGAAGCGGCCGACACGCACAATTATTTACGCTGCGTGGGATGCAGAAGAGCCCGGCTTGATTGGTTCGACCGAGTGGGTTGAACATCATGCGGATGAGCTGAATGAGTATGCAATCGCCTACATTAATACGGACGGCAGTAGCCGTGGGTTTTTAGGTATAGGCGGCAGTCACGTACTCGAACAGTACCTGAATGAAGTGGCCGACGACGTTGCAGACCCCCGCATGGATATTTCACTGAAGGAGCGACGACGCGCGTTCTTGGAAATTAATGGAGATTCGAAGACGCGTAATGACGTTAAAAATCGTGACGATCTGCGAATATCCCCGCTGGGATCAGGTTCAGACTACACACCTTTTCTTCAGCATTTGGGCATTGCCTCAGTGAACCTCGGTTTTGGCGGCGAGGCGGCTGACGGCAGTTATCACACGCTGTACGACACATACGAACATTTCACTAAGTTCAAAGACCCGGGGCTTGTTTACGGCGCGACACTCGCAAAAGTCGCTGGTCGTACGACGCTAAGACTTGCCAACGCGCAACGACTGCCGTTTGATTTTCGTGGTCTCGCTGACAACGTGGCCCTTTATGTATCTGAGATCGAGGAACTGGCGGACACGATGCGGACGCAAACCGAGCTCGAAAACGAAATGATCGAAAAAGGATCCTATGCTGCGGCACTGAATCCTTACAAATCGTTTGGCCCGCCAACAATGAAGTCGCCGGTACCGCATTTTAGTTTCGCGCCTCTCAAAAATGCACTGAACCGAATGCACTCTGCCGCGGCCGAATTTCATGCAGCGGCCACGACAAGCAATGTCTCCAGTGCTGAGATTAACAATCTCTTATATACCAGTGAGAGACTACTCACTCGGGACGAAGGTCTCGACGGACGGCCCTGGTACAAGCATCATATTTATGCCCCGGGGTTTTACACTGGCTACGGCGTTAAGACGATACCGGGCGTTCGTGAGTCAATCGAGCAACGCGAATACGAGAAAGTTGGAACACAAATTGAAATCGCGGCAGAAGTATTGGATGCCGTGACAGAAAGATTAGAGATTCTAACGCGGAAAGTTTCTGGAGCGTCCCAATGAGGAATAACTGTCGATCAATGCTTGCCGCGACGATATTTTTCGCTGCCGCATCGTGGGCGCAGAACTTGCCGGAGGTGCCCGACGGTGCGCAGGCTTTATCGTTGACCGGTCAACCATTGTATGCAGCTGCACCTGCTCAGGGAGCGCTTGGTCGCTTGGCGACAGCCAGAGCTGACTACGATAGCGATCCAAGCGATGCTGACAATATCATTTGGTATGGCCGTCGAACTGCGTATACGGGCGACTACAGAGGCGCGATTGAGATTTTTTCAGAGGGGATCGAGACGCATCCACTGGACGCCAGAATGTACCGTCATCGCGGTCATCGCTACGTATCGATTAGGGAGTTTGATCGAGCCATACAGGATTTGGAGCAAGCAGCCGAACTCATTGAAGGCACTGACAATGAGGTCGAACCAGATGGTCTTCCAAACGCGCTGAATATCCCGGTCAGCAGTTTGCACGGCAATATTTGGTATCACTTGGGCCTTGCCTATTATTTGAAGCAAGATTGGGACAATGCCTATCGGGCTTATAAAAACGGTTTCGACTCCAGCCGCAATGATGATAATCGCGTGTCGACCACACATTGGCTTTATATGATTTTGCAGAGAAAGGGAGATCCTGAGGCTGCGGCAGAGGTTCTGGATGTCATTACTGCAGACATGAATGTTATTGAAAACATGTCGTATCACAATTTGTGTTTATTCTACAAAGGCGAGCTGACGCTCGCCGAACTGATCGGTGATAACGAAGATAGCCCTGCGGGCGCTGCGATAATGTATGGCGCGTCCAATTGGCATTACTACATGGGCGATTTGCCGAAAGCGAAAGAAATGCTCGAACAGATGCTTGCTACTGATGGTTGGTCAGCATTTGGCGTGGTAGCGGCTGAGGCTGATTTGGCGATCGATAGATAGGCGGGTGTTTTAAGGCAAGCGCACTTGCTTGTCATCCTGGGGAGCGTAATTGTTTTCAGATTTTCTTTGATCTTTCTTTTTCTCGTGCCTGCTGGTTGTACGGAAGCAGTTGAAGAAATTGAAAGGGTTATAGGCCTGTTAAGAAAAAGTAACCCCCTCCAGAAACCTATACTGGGTAAGGGATATAGCAGGCTTTGTCCGTTTACGAGGGAAAAACCCTAGTACCCCAAATTGGTACAGGGGTAAAAGAACGAAAAAGGAATAGCGAAACAAAAGAGGGGTCGGAAGATCAGATTTTTGGCTGGCGAATATGGGGCCAGGCCAGGCATGAGAACCGTCCAGCTCAGTCGGTAACTGGCGAGATTGGAGGTTTGTTATTCAAAACACTAACGATATTGCTCACAGCCAAATCCAATATCGCTTGGCTAGCCTGGGTTTCGCCATTTGACATATGAGCAGTTAAAACGAGATTTGGATGTCTGGATTTAGTAACGATGGATTCATATACGTCCAAACCAGCACCAAAAATGCGATTTTCAGCCAGCATTTGTATTAATGCTTGATCATCAAGGATACCTGCGCGTGCGACATTGACGATAATCGCGTTTCGTCCAAGATTTCTCAGCTCAGAAGATGAGATCAGGTTTCGGGTTTCATTGGTCAACGGGACTGCGATGAAGACGAAATCACTTTCAGTCAATATCTCTTCCAATGTTCTTCGCTGTGCGCCAAGCGACTGTTCAAGATCTGGTTTGGGAGAATGGCTGTAGTAGAGGATCGAGTTGTCGAAGCCGTCCTTCATGATTCGCGCTATTGCGCTACCGACCCGGCCAAATCCGATAATGCCGCAGACTCGGTCGCGAACTGGCACGCCCATCGGTTCAACGAAAGAGTACGGCGGAAACTCGTTTTTTTGCTGGCAATTGTGCAAACGAGTAATTCGTTTCGCGACGCTCAGTAACAACGCGGTGGCGGCTTCTGCCGTTGTGGCTATAAGATCTGCGGAGGGAGAATTGCAAACTATCACGTTGTGAGATTTTGCGGCGTCCAGGTCAATATGGTCGTAACCGAGGGTGCAGGTCGTGACAACCTTGAGCCGGCACGCTCTTTCGAAAAATTCCAAATCGATCTGATCGGTAGATTGGACCAAAAGTGCATCGGATTCTTCGGTGCGCCTCAATAGTTCCGCTCTGGGACATTCGGAATCGTGTTCGTACATATCAATCGACCAGCCAGAATCGCGAAGCGGCCGTAGAGGTTCCGGAGGACATAGTCTTGAAACGAATATTTTCATAATGTACCGATGTTGGTATCTGAGGGTCCTAGTTTTTGTCTGGCATCACCGGGTCGTCCCAGAATCGGTTTGCCTGATCGGAATTTCCGGTCATTTCCCAACGGACAAGAGCCGGCGGGATTTGTCCGTATTCCAAAAGTGTGTCATGAAATTCTCGCCAATTGACGCTATAACCATTTTCGATAATTGTTTCAGCGAGCATTTGCTCAATTTGTTTCTTGCCGACGATGTAGCTCGTCGCCTGGTACGGCCAGCGAACATACATGTCAACCTCGGCGCGTGAGATATGTTCTTCCATTGTTTGCACCCGATCGATCTGATACTGAACGGCCTCATCGACGGACAGATCGCCGATGGATAGAAACAGGTCCATCGGTACTCTGACAGCACGCAACAGCAGGAAATTGAAAGTCAATTCGCGTGTGCGCGGGCCGCGCAGATACGGGTAATCCATATTCAGGAAAAATTCCTCCCAATAATGTGCCCAACCCTGGGAAAATCCGGTGTCGCGGTGAATCGCGCGAATTGGGCAGGGGTTGCGCTTGGTAACTTCCGCCTCGAAATAATGTCCTGGCCAATCAGAATGATGATAGTCCGTGATCGGATCCAGCCGCATAGTTCGCTCCCAATAGGTGTTTGCGAACCAGTTGTCCTCTGCTACAACGAAAAGACGCTTCTTGTTTTCCGGGTATGGTTGATATGAAATGCCAAGAAGGCCCGGCCGATTGCCTAGGCCTCCGAACGGCTCCTGCCAGGCACCCGGTTCCAGATACGATTCACCGATGTACGGATGGAAGCTGATCAGGTCGTTTTCCTTGAGCCAGTATTTGGTCTGCAGATAGGTCAGCTTGAACCACTCCACCCATTCAGCGGTGGTTGGCATTGTAAGTTCCTTAAGTCCGGCATTTCTGGACTCTTCAATTTCAATCGACATCAGAAAGCGATTCTTTTCCTGTTCGCCAAGATGCAGTATTTCTTCAATTGTCCACGGAACAAAATTCACCCGATTGATAAACCACTCCATGTTTTGTTTGCCTACATGAGCCTGACCTTCCATGTCTCCGATTCTGGATTGCATCCATTTTCCATAGTCTTCAAGATCTCTGGCGGCTTCTGAAGCCGCTGACCGAAGTGACGCGCGTTGTGCTGATGGAAAATGAGGCTCGAACAACCGCACACCGGCAGCGTACTTGTCGCGAATGTCTTTGACGTGGCGAATTCCCATCTCCGCGAATTCCGGCGCTGCATCTTTCAGCACAATATTATTCTTCGCCTGCTCGAGTACAGCGCCTGTTCTTTCAAAGGCCGCGATAATGGCTGCGGCTTTCTCTTCGCTAAATGGCACGGTGGATCGTAATTCCGCGGCAACCGGATTGATCGCCTGTTCTACGTAGTACGATGGATTGGTTTCAACTTCGCGTAATATGTGTTGCTCAAAATACACGTCGTCCATTTCGGAACGCAGCAATAAGTAGTCCACTTGATCGTGAATCGGCCAACTGCGCGGATTCATCGCGTTGAGCCTCTCGCGGAATCGGACCAGCCCTTCTGACTGCTGCTTCTTTATGGCAGCGTAATCCGGAGTACCCTGGACACGATGCGTCGGACGCCACGTTCGCGGGCGAAAAAGCGGACTGCGAAATGCACGAAAGTCTGCGGCCAATTCAATTAGTTCGTTGGACGTGTGGTTTACCGAAGACTGATTCTGGGCCATTGAATTCGGTATGTACGCCAGGCATGACACTAGCAACGCAACTGCGACGATTAACTTTTTGTTGTTCATCATGCATTACTCCAAAGTGGTGCATTACCCACGCGTGAGTCGTGCTTTTTTTGTTTTATTTTCACGTTGTTGTAAGTATTTTTAGGTGGCCGTTTTATCTTGGTCTTCTTGCCTTCATTCCCGACTGTTGATCGAAGCAGAGAGCAGTAAATCAGGTTGTGTGTTGCTCTGAATTTCCCCGAGAGAAACTCCCGGCGCGATTTCGAGTAAAGTTAATTCGCTTTCGCCGACATCGAAAATCCCGAAATTAGTTATGACGCGATCGACGACACCGGCACCGGTCAACGGCAATGAACACCGTGTCAGCAATTTTGGCTGGTTGTCGCGAGTTGTGTGCTCCATCATAACGACGACGCGTTTGACACCTGTTACAAGGTCCATGGCGCCACCAATTCCCTTGACCACCTTTCCCGGAATCATCCAGTTGGCCAGGTCGCCGTTCTCGGCCACCTGCATTGCACCAAGAATTGCGAGGTCGATATGACCGCCGCGGATCATGCCGAAGGAATCAGCGCTGGAAAAGTAACTTGAAGTTGGCAATTCAGTGACCGTTTGTTTGCCAGCATTAACGAGATCCGGATCGACTTGATCCTCATATGGAAAAGGTCCAACGCCGAGCATTCCATTCTCGGAGTGAAATGTGACGCCCACGCCTGGCGGAACATAATTGGCTACGAGCGTTGGCATTCCGATGCCGAGGTTTACATAGAATCCATCCTCAATCTCTTTGGCGGCACGAGCAGCCATCTGATCTCTGTCCCAGGCCATCAGCTGGAAGTCCTTTGCCGTACAGTTCGCTGCTCAATAATTTTCTCGGCCTGACCCTGGAACAGCCGCTGCACATATACGCCCGGCGTATGAATACAATCGGCGTCCAATTCGCCAGCGACCGCAATGTGTTCCACCTCGGCGACCGTAACGCGACCGGCTGTCGCCATCATCGGATTAAAGTTGCGCGCCGTCTTTCGGTAGATGAGATTGCCCTCCGGATCACCTTTCCAGGCTTTGACCAGTGCTAGATCTGCCGAGAGACTGGTTTCAAGTATGTATGTTTCACCATCAAATTCTTTTTGCTCCTTACCCTCGGCGATCGTCGTGCCGACGCCGGTTTTGGTGTAGAAGCCCGCGATGCCTGCACCACCAGCACGAATACGTTCTGCCAGCGATCCCTGGGGCGTCAATTCCAGTTCAATATCGCCATTCAGGTACTGTCGTTCAAAGGTTTTATTTGTCCCGATGTACGAACAGACTGCACGACTAACGAGTTTGTCTTTTAGTAGTGTCCACAGGCCGAATCCCTCACCTGGCCGGTCGGAATATTCCCCGCCGCAGTTGTTCGAGATAATGGTCAGGTTCCCAATTTGTCGCCGACGAATTTCCTGGATGCAAAGATCTGCAATTCCACAAGCGCCGAATCCCCCTGCCATAATGGTCATGCCATTAAATAGAACGCCGTCCAGCACGGCTTGTGCGTCAGAGTGAATTTTTTTCGATTGTTTTGTCATGGCAGGCCGTCGCTACGTTGTTCTCGCGGCCTTCTTTCGCAGGTGCGCCCGCCAGGTCATCGCCCACCGATCTGGATCGTCCAGAGAGTCAGGTCCCAGTTTGCCAATAGCCTGATTGTGCGGCGCCGACTTTACGATTTCAGGGTCGGAATATGCTTCGTCTGAAATTTGCTTTAGCACGGCGATCCAATAATCGATATCTTCTTTCGACCACATTTCGCCTGCCTCTGGTGTGAATGGCTGTGCCACGACCCACGGTTCATGGCTCAGCCAAAACGCATCGACACCGAAGTCGACCATGCGATTCTGAACGTCCATTACAGTCACACCAGTATCCTCGAAGAGCTGACCAAGGCTGTAGCGTGTCATCTCCATGCGCCAGCATTCAATATTCGGGTGCGATCGGGCCACACCGCGAATCTTCAAAAGTTCTTTTTCCATGTAGTTGTTGATCAAAACAGATATATCTGAGGCCTCGGCAAGGCCTTCGGCACCCATTGCGCGGGTCCAGGCATAGGCCTTCACAACCTGATGCACATTGCCCCAATACTCCCGCACGCAGCCAATACCAGTTGGTGAGGTGTCTCTTAAGACGAACCGATCGCCGTCTTTGGTCACGATCAGGCCTGGCAGGTATTCCGCCAGTTTGTCGGTACAGCCGTAAGCACCGACTGCCGGTCCACCGCCACCTTTCGCGACGCCGAATGTTTTGTGCAACATGAACATACAGGCATCGAATCCCAGTTCCTGGGCGCGTAGCTTGGTCATGACGCCATTGAAGTTCGCATGATCGTAAAAACACAATCCACCCGCGTCATGAACAACTTTGACCCACTCCTTGATCTCGGGATTGTAGATGCCCATATCGTCCGGGTTGTTGATCATCAATGCGGCTGTGCGATTCGAGACTGCAGCCTTCAGGGCAGCAAGTGAGGGGTAGCCGTTCTCTTCGAGCATCAGCGTCACAACTTCGAATCCAGCCGCCGCCGACGTAGCAGGGTTGCAGGGGTGCGACTGAATACTGGTAATTATCTGATTACGTTGTTCCAACTCGCCGCGTGCTGCGTGATAAGCGCGTGTAATGCAGGCATGTGTGTATGCAGCGCCAGCTCCGCCGGACGGTTGGAAAACAAATTGATGCATGCCTGACAGTTCGCGCAACAGGAGGTCAAAGTTATAAATAATCTCAAGCGCGCCCTGCAACGTCGACGGATTCTGGTTCGGATGCAGCTCAGCCATTTGCGGGCGCGTCACCAGGTCTTCTGTCAATCGCGGGTTGTACTTCATCGTGCAGGTACCGAACAGGCTGATACCCATCATGCCCAGCGTTTCTTGTGAAAGATGCAGGTAATGACGGAGCACATCCGGTTCAGACATTTCCGGTAGTTGCGGGGATGACTGCCTGCGCATTGTCTCCGGAATCAAATCGGCAGCGCCGCCCACTGCCGACACCACGGCATCTCCCGCGATCGGAAAATGGCAGCCGCGGCGCCCTGCAACGCTCATTTCCATGATGACTGGCTCGTCCCAAACCGGCGCATGATATCGGCGAAGAGAAGTGCTCATTGGTGACAGACCTCCGCCAGAGTTTCTGCGAGACGGTGCAGGTCGGATTCATTGTGCACTTCGGTTACACAGTAAAGAGCACATTGGCCCAGTTCGGGAAACGATGCGAAAAGGTCGAGGCCACCAAAAATGCCGTACCCTAATAGAGACGTATTGATGTCAGAAACACTTTTTCCCGTGGCGTCAAAATTAACGACGAATTGTTTGAAAAATCCTGATTTGGGCGACACTGACACGCCGTCGATTTTTTGCAGCAGGGAGGCGCAATAATGTGCTCGTTGTATAACGAGCTCACCCAACTCGCGAAACCCGTTAGGCCCGAGTAGCGCCATATACACAGCACTTGCGATCGCCCAAAGGTAGGTCGAATTACCCGTCCAGTCTTTTCCTTCTTCTCGTGAGCCGTACGAGCTCTGGTGCATGAGCGCGAGGCTGAATCCGTGTGCGCCATCAATTGTCTCTGCGATGCTTATCATCAGTGCCGGATATTCGTACGCATATTTCGGCTCATCCCGTGATGCGATGAATCCTCCGAGACCACCCCCGCAATTCATATGAATTCCGAGCGGTTGAATCGATCCAACCACTATGTCAGCACCATAAGCGCCGGGCGGTGCCAGAATTCCAAGTGACAGTGGATCCACTCCGACGATTGTCTCGGCGCCGTGCTTTCGCGCCAGCGCCGAAATATCCACGGCCTGACCTTCGATCTGACCGAAGTAAGACGGGTTTTCAAAATAAACTGCCGCGATTTCAGACGATAACTTCGCATCCAGATCCGCCAGATCGATCAAGCCACTGTCTGGATCGATATCGATATCGACAATCTCGATGGATGATTTCATTTCGGGCGGCGAACAGTAGTTCGTGATAACCGCGCGCCGTTCCGGGTCAATGTATTTGGGTATGAGAACCCGGGTGCGGCCTGTTAGCCGTGCAGCCATTCGAATCGCATGTCCAGCTGCGCAGCCCCAGCTATACACGGGCAGGGCAACCAGGTCCAAATCGACCAGCTCGCCGAGCTGGCTGGTAAACTCAAACCATGCCTGATTTCTTCCGAGATCAGATGACGCTGTGCCCCAAACCGGCGTTAGGAACTCGCTTCTGCGAATGATCTCATCGCAGACAGCCGGCACGTGGTGTTGCCAGCAGGAGCCGCCGAGAAAACTCAAAGCTTCTTCGCAGGATGTGTTTTTCGACAACAACTCAAGCATATGACGACGAAGTTCGGACTCCGAACTCAGTGCGGGTGGTAACTTCAGCGCTTTGCTTAGCCTGTGGTCAGCAGGAATCTGCTCGAATAGTTTGTCAACGGTGTCGACACCTATCGCATCCAGCATTTCCTGGTGAATTGCAGGAAGCGAATTTGGCATGTAAGGATGTGCACGGGGCCTTGTCAATGACGTCTCCTGTAATCGGTTGAGCGCAGTTTTTCGCGTTGCCGGGTGCGACAAAATTCACGTCAGACAATGTTATATTGGCTCAGGACTATAACATTGCGAACAAAAGTTCGCATCTCGCAGCGAAGCGGACGCCACAAAATGCGCAGATATCGCGTCGGACTAATTGTCAATCCGGTCGCCGGCATGGGCGGATCGGTCGGACTGAAAAGTACTGACGGGGATCTGCTGGTCAGAGCAAGAGCTATTGGCGCAGTACCACTTGCCTCAGCGCGGGCAACTGTGGCATTGGCGCCACTTGCGGAAATCAAAAATGAACTCGTGATGCTGACCTGTTCCGGTGAGATGGGTAAAAATACCGCACTGCAGGCCGGTCTGGAATCGGATGTCTTGTGCACTGTCCAGGATGGCGCGACGACCGCGAACGACACGAAACTTGCGGCAGCGAGTATCCTTCGCGAAAGCCCTGATTTGTTGCTCTTTGCTGGCGGGGACGGAACCGCTCGTGATCTGCTAGAGGTCATCGGCGGCGAGATCCCGATCCTGGGAGTGCCTTCTGGAGTAAAGATGCATTCTGCGGTATTTGCGTCCAGTGCCAGAGCTGCCGGTGAGGTTACCCGCAACTACCTGGTCGCGGCAGACCGGGATTCGCTCTTGCGTGATGCAGAAATCATGGACCGCGAAATTTTTAGCTCCGCTGAAACAGCAAAATCTCCGAAATTGTACGGCATGGTACGAACACCCCAACTGTCATTTCTGGTGCCAGGCGCAAAATCGTCCAGCCGGTTGACAGAAATGGCGACCCTCGAGGGCGCGATAAACCGAGCCAGCGAGACTATCGACGACGAACGTATTTCTCTCATTGGCCCCGGTTCAACCATGCAGGCGACAATGCAGCAACTCGGAATTGAAGGTACGCCGTTGGGTGTGGATGCTGTTAAAGATGGACAATGTCTGGCAAAAGATGTGGGCGAGAAAAGAATCCTCGATATGATAGAGGGCAGACCAGCGAGAATCGTTGTCAGCGTCGTTGGTGGACAGGGATTCTTGTTTGGGCGTGGGAATCAACAGCTAAGTGCTCGCGTAATTCGGGAGGTTGGAATCGACAATATTATTGTTGTCTCGTCGCTGGAGAAACTCGCGGCATTGCCGGGCAATTGTTTGCTGGTGGATACAGGTGACGAGAAACTGGACGATGATCTTGCCGGGCATATGAAGATTCTTGTGAGCAGAGTGAGAACAATAATGATGCCGGTAAAAACGCCGAACACGAGATGCTAAAATGAGTGTGTTACCCGGGAGGAATCAGGGCTGGAGGAACTACTGGAAAGAAGATCGCAACGAATCCTGCGTGGCGGAAAACACTGCGACTGCCACGGCAATTCGTGAGCGCTGGATTGAATTGTTTAGCGACCTGGCTAATGGCAGTCGAATTCTTGATGTCGCTACCGGCAACGGCGCGTTGCTGGCGCACGCTGCGATCGCAGCAGAGCGGGGCGCACTAAACTTTTCACTTACCGGGGTTGATTTGGCAGATATCGATCCTGTTCGATATGTTTCAGGTATTCACGATAGTCTGCGTAAGGCGGAATTCAAGGGTGGTGTCGCTGCTGAGAAGCTGCCTTTTTCGGACGCGAGTTTCGACGTAGTTGTGTCGCAATACGGCCTGGAATATGCAGATCTCGACAAAGCGCTGGCAGAAGTCGAGAGAGTTCTAACCGCTGGCGGCCGACTCCTTTGGCTCGCGCACAACGACAAAAGTCTGGTTGTTGAGCAAAATCAGGATCAGAGTCGACAGGTAGAGTTTTTGCTCGCATCAGGCAGCCCATTGAAGGCAATGGGCTCGCTTGTCGCAAAAATCAAAAAACGCAGGAATCTCGAACACGCTAACCAAAAGCTACGTACTGCCCTTACCGCGGCTGAACAATACTGTTTTGATCATCCGCCGGCGAAAGTAATTCGCGACGTGTGCACAGTCATTGCCGAAACAGCGCAGAATTGGCAGGCGTTTCGCCCGCAGGATCTCGACAAAATGCTTAGCGACAGTCGATCAAGACTGATCGCACATCGACAGCGGATAAACGATTTGCTCGCCGCAGTCATCACGCCAGACAGAGAGGAAATTATTCGCGGCCATCTGCGGCAACCAAGCTGGGAGAATGCATCGTTCCTGACATTGCGTATTGGCGCGGCATCGAGCCAGATTGGTACCCTTATAGAAGCACGCCGAGCCGCCGACCAGGCTACTTAACGACGTTCCAGGAAGAAGGCGTAAGAGCGGGGTAAAGCCTCGTAGGGGCGAGGATGGCCAAGATCCTGCGCAGCATGCAGGACGAAATTCGGATCGTCGAGCAATTGCCTGCCCATAGCAATCAGATCGGCCCGGCCTGATGCGATTATGTCGTTCGCCTGATCGGGTTCGGTTATCAACCCTACCGCCATTGTTGCAACATCGGCGTCGCGTCTAATTGCCTCTGCGTACGGAACAAGATATCCCGGAGCCGGTTTTTTGCTTGCCCGACCGGACGGCCCAACAACGCCGCCTGATGAACAATCTATCAGGTCGACGCCCTTCGACTTTAGCTCGGTGGCAAGAACGACCGTATCTTCAAGAACAATGCCATCATCGAATCCGTCGACAACTGATGTGCGAAAGAAAAGTGGCATTGAATCCGGAATACTGGAGCGAACTGCCTCAGCAACACTGAGCGGAAACCGCATGCGATTTTCTATTTTTGGCCCGCCCCACTTATCGTCCCGCTTGTTTGATATAGGCGAGAAAAAACTGTTGATTAGATATCCGTGTGCGCCATGGATTTCGATGAAATCAAACCCCGCCTTTACAGCCCTACTGGCCGCGGCAGAAAAAGATTCGATCAGATCCTGTATCTCGGCATCATCCACGGCATGTGGGACCGGCCAGTCATCTGTCATCGCTATGGCGCTGGGGGCGATGATCTGCCATGCCTGCGACGGATTGGATTGTGTCAATGGTGCAGCACCATCGAGTGGTACGGCTGCACTGCCTTTGCGCCCTGAGTGCGCGATCTGAATGCCAATCGGAATGTTCTGATTGTGGTAAATCGAAACTATCGTTGCGAGGCCATCGATGTGGCTGTCCAGATAGATGCCGAGACAGCCCGGCGTGATTCGACCATCACGAGTAACTGCGGTTGATTCGACGCACGCTCCGCCGACGCCACCTAACGAAAATCTGCCATGGTGCGCAAGATGCCAGTCACTGATATGGCCGTCCTCCGCGCAATATTGGCACATTGGCGTCACGACTACACGATTCTTGAATGTCACATCGCGCAGACAAAACGAGTGGAACAGCGCTGGCACGGATTCGTCTGGTCTAGCATCGCCTGTCTCTGACAGCAGTTCGCGCTTGCTTCTCTTCTCCGTCATGCAGTTCGGGCCGTAACTCCCATCCGGTTCGCCAGCGAATCTGCCTCTTTCATTAGCGATAGCAGCTGTTCGCGCCGATCGATGCCCTCCTTACCCAGTTGATTGAAGCGGGTCAGGGGTAGCCGGACATCACCCATCGGGTAACCCGCGGCTGCTGCCAAAGCCTTCGAATAACACTGATGGCCATACATTGGGTGGCCTTTGGCGGTCAGTTCATAGATAGATTCGGTTAAATGTTGTATTTGCTTGGCTTCTTCAATACGGCCCTCGACCAGCAAGTCCCACATTCTCGATGACGCATAAGGGATGTAGTTGCCGAACGGATTCACGTAGCCGATGGCACCCAGCAAATAGCTTTCAACCGGCCGTTCGCCAGCAAAAACGTTCATGGTGCCGTCCGCTTGCTCAACAATATCGAATATCCGGCCCACGTCCATACTCGCTTCTTTAATATAGCGGACATTGTCAAGTGCCTTACTCATGCGTGTAACCAACTTGGCAGACATGTCAATATTGGACGTGAATGGATTGTTATAGAGCATTATAGGGATCGACACTGCTTCGGATATTGCGCGGTAATATTCGAATATTTCGTCTTCGGTCGGTGTGTAATAATACGGTGGCACGATCATCAACCCGTCGGCGCCGAGATCTTCGGCCTCCCGGCTGTAGCGAACTGCATTGGGAGTATGCGCGTTCATGGTACCCACCAGTACATCCATCCGGCCATCGATGTGGTTTATCGTCGTAGCGACCAGCGTTCGTCGTTCATTATCGCTGATTGTCAGGAATTCCCCGGTCGTACCTAATATGATGATCCCAGGGACGTCGCACGCAAGCTGCCAGTCCAGAAATCGCTTTAGCGAATCAGTGCAGATGCGGCTGCCATCGTCTGTAAATGGGGTGACGGCCACGGTGTAACTACCAAGGAACTTCTTGGACACTTATGCTCTCCTACTAGGCTGCTATTTCGCACATCGAGTGAATATTTATCGGCGATTCAATAATTATTCCGGCCAAAACTGCGCGCTATGCGCCCATACGCTAGCATGGCGCACAAACTAATGTCTCATTTTTTGTCTTTTTTGGAACAGCGATTTGACGGATGTAATTGTTATAGGTGGCGGAATTGCCGGCTGCGCAACAGCGTTCTATCTCGCCGCTGACGGGGTCGATGTTACGCTACTTGAACAGAATGAACTAAGTTCGCTGGCGTCTGGCGTCAATGCGGGCAGTCTGCATGCGCAAATCCAGACCGACCCATTCGCAGAACTCGGAGAGTCCTGGGCGCGCGAATTTTCTCCGGCACTCTCATTTTACGCTGAATCGATTGCGCTCTGGCAGCAAGCCGAATCTGTACTTGGAGCAGATCTCGAAGTTGTCCAGGGCGGCGGTCTGCTGGTAGCTGCAAATGACAAGGAGATGCGTCTGATCGAGGCGAAGATGCGCGTGGAGCGGGCGGCCGGTCTCGAGATGGAGTTGCTTGACTCGAATGACCTTCGTCGCATGGCGCCCTGCATGTCAGAGCATTTGGTCGGCGCCGCGTATTGCCCGATTGAAGGAAAGGCCAATCCACTGGTGGCAGGACCGGCATTTGCAGCGGCTGCCGAATCCCTTGGCGCAAAGATTTTGCAGGGTTGTGAGGTGCTGGACATTCGGCCTGGCAAAGCCGGCTATCAAATCGAGACCAGCAAGGGGCAGTTTCAGACATCGCGGCTGGTGAACGCTGCTGGTACAGCGGCCGGCCGAATTGCCGCAATGGTGGGTGCAGAAATTGAGGTTCAGTCGTTCCCGCTTCAACTAAGCGTAACCGAACCGATTGCACCATTGATAGGGCATCTGGTTTATTCCGCCGGTGAAATGCTAACCCTTAAGCAGACGAAGTCCGGCATGGTCCTGATTGGTGGTGGTTGGCCCGCCATGCTGGATAAGCACAATCGCACCCAGGTGACTCGGAAATCCTTGTTCGGCAATCTCCGTGTTGCGCTCGAGGTCGTACCCGGTCTCGCATCTGTAAGTATCGTCCGCACATGGGTGGGGCAGGTGAATGGTAATAAAAGCTGGCGCCCGTTAATTGGAGAAATGCCTGGGTTGCCAGGCTTTTTCATCAATTACGTGCCGTGGATGGGATTTACCGGCGGCCCGGCAGGTGGTCGAATAATCGCCAGTCTTGTCCAGAGCCGCGAGCCACCAGTCGGCTTTGATGTGTCCTTCTTCGAGCCTTGAGGCGGCGGAACTGCGACTCTAGTGTTTCAGAATATTCGAGACGAATTTTTTTGTCCGCTCTTCACTCGGTGCATCGAAAATTTCGTTTGGCGTTCCATATTCGATGATTTGTCCATTGTCCAACATGGCGACCCGCGTCGAGACTTCACGAACGAAGGCCATTTCATGCGAGACGATGATCATCGTAATTCCCTCATTGGTCAGCACACGAATCGTGTCCAATACTTCGTTGACCCTCTCCGGATCTAATGCCGACGTCACCTCATCGAGAAGGAGAATTTCCGGGTTGGTCGCAAGCGCACGCGCAATAGCTACCCGCTGTTGCTGTCCGCCAGAGAGCTCCTCGGGGTACACATCTTGTTTGTCTGCCATACCTACTTTTTCGAGTAGTGCCAACGCATCTCTTTCTGCCTCCGACCGTGGTCTCTTTTTGATCTTGATTGGTGCAATGGTTACGTTGCGCATCACGGTCATATTCTGGAATAAGTTGTACTGCTGAAAAACGATCGACATTTTATCTCGGAGCGCCCTAAGGCTCTTACGACCGCTGTAGTCAATTTTCTGGCCCGCTAAAAATACGTTCCCGCCGGTTGGCGGTGTCAGCCCTATCAATACTCGTAACAGAGTGCTTTTGCCGGAACCGGACGGGCCAATAAGGCTCAGGACCTCACCCTTGTCCGCCGATAAGGTCACGCCTCTAAGCACCTCAATCGCGCCATACGAGCTTGATAAATTTTTGATCTCAAGATGATGCAAGACGTTTCTCCAGATGCGCTGCGAAGCGGCTCAATGGATACGACAATGCGAAATAGCAAATGAGGATAACGCCGAATCCCAAGACGGGCGAAAACCCTCTGTTTACCAGCATTTTGCCGGCAAAAGTAAGCTCGATCACGCCCAACTGTGATGCCAGCGATGTGTCCTTTATGAACATTACGATAAAAGCAGCAGCCGGCGGCAGTATCACTTTCCACGACTGCGGCAGCACCACCAGCAGCAACATTTGCAGCGAATTGAAATTGAGCGTGCGTGCCCCCTCGATCTGTTGTTCAGGAACGGATTCGAGCCCGGAACGAATGACTTCTGAAAGGAACGCGGTCGCGACCAGGCAAACCGAGACGGTTGCAATTACGAACAATGAAGACCCCGGCATGAGCGGTTCGATTACAAAGAGAACGATGAACAGGATGACAAGAAAAGGTATGCGCCTGAAAGTTTCGACATAGGCAATTGCGACCGCGCGCAAAGGCAGCAGCATGAGTGACGTGGACCTTCGTAGCACGGCAATAATCAGACCCACAACAAATCCGACGGTACAGCCGACAACGGTCATCCCCAGGGTGCGGCCCATCGCCTCCAAAATAAATACAAAGTTCGGATAATTGAAAAACAACGGCGCTTCTTCTAATAGGCGTTCAAACATCAGAATACTTTCGCTTTTACGCGGAACGCCCAGCGCCCGACCAGTGCCAGCGTGGTGCTGGCAATCACTGTGAGCACAATATATATCGCCGCTACCACCGTGAACGTCTCGATACTCCTCAGGTTTCCGGTACTGATGTTAATCGCACGCCCGGTTAATTCCTCGACACCAAATAGCGCTGCTAGTGAACTTCCCAGGACCAGCCAAACGAAAAAATTGGAGAGCGGCGCATAAATTGTTTTCGCAATGTGCGGCATCATGACATAGCGAACGAGCTGTAGACGGGACATGCCGAGTGAGGTGGCGGCTTCGATTTCGGAGCGGCGAACCGATATTACACCGGCCCTGAGAATCTCTGTCAGGTAGGCGCCCGCATTTAAGGTCAGACCGATTAATACCGCCGTCATCGAACTAAGAAGGATGCCCGCATCCGGAAGTGCGTAATAAAGCAAAAATATTTGTACCAGTGCGGGTGTGTTGGTGAACAAAATTACATAGAAAGAAACAGCTTTTCGCGTTGCGGTGCTACCGTACACCTTGGCGACCGCGCCAAACATGCCAATAACTGTGCCACCCCAAAAAGAAATAAAAGCGATCTGCAGAGTGAGCGCCGCGCCCGCAAGCAGATATGGCAGGTCATCCAGTACTTCGGAGAATTGAAATGTGTAGTCCATCAATCTGTGGTGTACATGACGTTAGTGGCCCGATAGACGAATAGGCAGTCTTAGAAATACGGACTCGGCGATATCGGCACTACCATCGGCGTGCCGTACCATTTCATCCACGTTTCGTTGATCACACCCGATGAGTGCAAGTCATAAAGAAGGACATTCAAATAGTTGCGCAGTTCATCGTTGCCCATGCTGACACCGATGCCGCAATATGCGACGAAAATTGTGTCGTTAAGAACTCGCCAGGTGACGTTACGATAGTTTTTCGTAAAATGCAGAAAAAAATCGACGTTCTCGATCAGCGCATCGGCGCGCCCCTGTGCGATTGCCCGAATTGTATCTGCATTACCATCGACCAACAGGACTTTCGGTTTCGGAAGTTTATCCTGCAGAATTTCCACCGATAAGTTGCCACGCATATTGACCAGCGTTATGTCTTCGTTATTGAGCTCGGTCCAGGAAGATACGTCAATTTTATCGGTCGTTATGACGCCCATTGCCTCGGAATGAAGTGGCACTGTAAAACTAATGACCTTTGCTCGCTTCGGAGTCCGCGTTATGGCGCCCAGCGCAATGTCGATTCGATTCGAAATCAAAAAGGGCACGCGTTGTGCGGTCGCAGTAGTGACAAACTCTACCTTCACTCCCAGAGCTTCGGCTATAACGTTGCCGATGTCGATATCGAATCCTTCGAGCTGATTGGTCATGCTGAATGAACTCATCGGTGGGAAATTTGGATTGACGCCGATGCGAATCGTGCCGTCTTTGATGATTTGATCCAATGTGCGGGCATCTACTGACATCGACGTTGCGACGACAAGTACAACAAGTATTGACAGTATTTTGCGGAGCATTTGAAGTTCCTTTTGCGGGTCGGCTATAGCTCTGTGCAATTCGATGGAAGTTTAGCGAATATAACTGGCGCCATTGATGTCCAGGGTTGCGCCTGACAGGTGACGAATACGGCCTTGGGCGAGGTACGTTATCAGTGCACCAATCTCACTGGGCGGCACCCATTCACCCATTGCCAGCGTATCGGTAATTTTTTCCTTGCCACCTTGTGTGGCAGCGAACTGTTCGGACAGGCGCGTGCGCACCACGCCTGGAGCGATGACATAAGCCAAAATGTCATCTTTAGCAAAAGCGCGCGCAATTGTCTGGGTCGCTGTATGAATTGCTGATTTTGATGATCCGTACGCGATCGTTGCGGGATTGGTTACGCCTTTTTGCGCAGCCCAACTGGAGAGTGTAATAATCGTGCCACCATTGTTCTCTTTGAAATGATTAACGGCCCGCCTTAGTAGCCGCATTGGCGCAAGGACATTGATCGCCAGAGTCTTTTCCCAGCTGGAATCCCAAACATCCAGTGGCTGATCGAACCCGCCGTCCCAAACCATGACCGCAGCATTATTCACCAGCACGTCAATACTGCCGCGCCAGTTAAGCGCTGAGTCCCACAGTGCCTCAACCTGATCGAGCTGCGAAAAATTTGCCTGTAGCAAAAGTTTATTGGAACTGGCGATGCCTTTTGCTGCGTCCTCTGTGCCCTCGCGATCGGAATTATAGTGGGCTACAACATTGGCGCTGGCCTCACCGAGACATTTCACCGTCGCAGCACCAATCCCCCGCGAGGAGCCGGTGACGAGTACTGTTTTGTCAGACAGATTGGACATTGTAGATATGATCTCCTAGCCCATGATCCAAGGCTGCCTGAATCGTACGCAGCTTTCGTCGCTAAGGCACTTCGGCTACTCTTCCACATTGAGCCTGCGAACAATTGTGCGCACTGCGCGCCGCAAAAATCAAGATCGGGTGCAGTCAAAAGGAGCCCTATAGTGCCAAAGCCGCGAATACACGACGGTAGAAACGACTGGTTCCCCAGGATCGCAGCCATCCTCTTGCTGGCGACTGCGCAGCTTGCAACGAATTCAATTGCAGCGGATAAGGATAAATGGGGCAACCCGGCTGAATCTAATTCGGGCCATATCAGATTCGAAGGATCTCCTATTGCAGGCCGGCCACAATCGTATCAATTTTTAGCGGAGGACGGGGGATACCACCGTTTTGAGCACATCGAGATACCTGCATCCAGCGAATTCGTATTACGCGTATTTGATACCGCCGAGCAAAATCTTGCTGCCAAGTTCTATGTCATGGCCGTCAGAAAAGATCCGGATCTCAAACTGTACTGTGGAGACCTGCATGGTCAGCACCTCCGTGACTCTGCCAGCGTCGAACAATATGCAGGAGATGAGGACGGTATTGTACTGAGTCTTGACGCCCCGGCGAGCGCAATTCTTAAATTCGATGGCTCGGTTAAAGCGCGAAACCAGTTTGGGGAGGATGCTGGAAATTTTTGGCGCGTGGCATTTTCGATACCGATCGGCGAACTGACACAAACAGAAGCAGTGCTTCAGTCCGGTGGCCTGGTCAAGCCCGATATTCGTGGAACGCTGATGCAGGAGTCCTGAGCCTTTGTCACCGAATAGTGCGGACGGCATTTCGCCATCGCCAGTCAAGCTGAAAGTGGCCGTCATTGGTGCTGGTAGCATTGGTTCGGCGTTCTCAATGATGTTTGCGATGGCCGGGCATGAAGTGCGACTCAGTGATTGCAGCGAAAAACAGCGGCACCTTGTTCGCCAGCGAGTAGTCGAATCACTGGACCTCCTCCGGTCATGCGGACTGTGCGATCAGGACGCAGAACAGGTGCTGTCTCGTATCCAGGTGATGTCGGATGTCGCCGAATCAGTAAGCGACGTAGATTTTGTCCAGGAGTGCATACCGGAGAAGGTCGACCTTAAACGAAAACTTTTTGCCGACCTTGACAGGTGGACTCCGGAACATGCCGTGTTGGCCAGTTCATCTTCGGCGATCACCACATCCGAGATTGCGGGTGAGTTGCACGGCGCGCATCGCTGTCTGGTTGCTCATCCCGGAAATCCGCCGTTTCTTATCAGGGTTATCGAGGTGGTTCCGGCGCCATTTACGACGGACGAAACTGTAGACCGGGCTTGCTCTATTTTGCGATCGATTGGCTTATCGCCAATCATCGTAAGAAAGGAAATTAAGGGTTTCGTGTTTAATCGATTGCAAGGAGCGTTGCTTCGGGAGGCATATTGTCTGGTGCGTGACGGAGTTGCCAGCGTCGAGGAAATTGATAGGTTAGTTCGGGATGGCCTTGGACTACGCTGGTCCGTCGTCGGACCGTTTGAAACCGTTGATCTGAACTGGCGAGGCGGAATCAGCAAGCACGCAATAATTATGGGCGCGGCCTACGCCGCGATGGCTGCCGAGCCGGGTCGGAATGATCCCTGGACTCCCGAGCTTGTTGACAAGGTGGAAGCCGAACGACGCGCTATGCTGCCGCTGGATAAATGGGAGCAGCGTGTCCGCTGGCGGGACCGCAAATTGATATCAATGCTTGCAGCAAAGCTGAGCGATGGTAGTGAGCAAGATTAACCAGCGGGGCCGCATAAAGTCGCAACGCATGGCGACCGGTTGTTCGCAGGCTAATGGACCCGTTCGGTCAATTGCGTGCTGCCAGGCAAATGCGACGTGGAGCTCAGATATTCGTTATCGCCCTTTTGAATGCGCGAATCTACCATACACGAACCGATACTCGTCGATCGAGCAAGAAGCTGCCCTGCGAGCTTATTCACTGAAAACGTGCGCGGAACGGAAAATTGTTCACACAGCGCCCATATTCTATTGACATGGAGTAACCAATCTATCATTCTCATTTTTAACGACAGCATCGAAGTGTTTGGCGGCATCAATAATGTGCTGGACTAAGCGCCACCACTAATCAGGTTCCGTGCCGGTGGTGACTTTAATACTCAGGCTCAGTTGTAAGAAACGTTAGGACGTCGTTACTTTCTTGGTGCAACGGTAGGTTTCGGCGGCAGATAAGATTGTAAGTTAATGCTGGCGTCTGGCAGCGCCGGCATCTCGCTGCTGTTTTCTCATCATCAGTTTGCACGCGCTACGCCGCGCCAAAATATTCTAATACGGGGATCGAAAGATCGTGAAGAATCTGTTTACATCAATGAGAGCGATTTTCGCCGCTGCAGTTTGCATTTTTCTGCTGGCTCCCTCCGCAGCGCGTGCTCAAATGGAAGGCATGCCGGACGGGTCGGGAACGTATACAGAATTCGTAGCTCTGTTTCACGAATTTCTGGATTGGAAGGATCTGGCAAAAGAAAAAAAGACCGAGCAGGATAAGGATGTCGCCGGCAGGGCAACCAATATATATCCAGATTACAGTAAGGATTCTGTAGATGATCGGCGGAAGAAAATGCAGGATTTTCACAAACGGCTTGAAAATATGGCTGTGGTGGACTGGGAATTGGCCCATCAGTCCGAATACCTGGCCGTCCGCTCGCGATTCGATCAACAAGATTTCACGCTGAATGTTTCTCGTCCCTGGTCGCGCGATCCAGGTTTTTATGTCGATCAAATGTTACGCATTACCTTTGCAGAGTTGCCGGTATCCGGAGATGATTTGGCGGAACTCAAGGCGAAACTGCGGGCAATCTCTTTGTTGGTCGAGCAAGGCAAAAACAATCTTACCGAAGTCGCGGCGGACTATGCTGATCTCGCTATTTTTAACCTGACCAATGCCGATGGTGTTGGGCATGGTTACCCGTACCGGACTATGCCACCACCTGGTGTCATCGGCTGGTACGAAGATTTTTTACAACGAGTGGCGCAGCAACAACCCGGGTTACAAACCGATGTTGCTGCTGCAAAAATTTCTGTAGAGGGATTTTATGACTGGCTGAAAGCGAATCGCGGCCAAATGACGGGTAAGGCTGGAGTCGGTAGGGAGAAATTTGACTGGTATCTGAAACACGTGAAACTGATGCCCTATACGGCTGATCAGATCGTAACACTCGGTAATCGCGAACTGAATCGCTTGTGGAGCGTTCATGCACTTGAACAGCACCGAAACCGTGACCTGCCAACGATAGACCTGCCAAAATCATCGGAAGAATACGAAGCACGTTTAGAAAGTACCGACAAGATGATTCGAGAATTCCTGGTTAAGAACGACATCATTACGATTCCCGATTACATCAATGAGCTGGATACGAACGTTCCCTGGATTGTTCGCCCAGGCGGGCCCAACTATTGGGAAAACGTTCAGTACCGGGACCCGACCCCCGACCATCTGCACGCTGTAATACCGGGTCACCGATTTGACGGCGTAGTAGAACGTCATAATGAACATCCTGTCCGCGGCAATATCACAAGTGCTGCGCGCACAGAGGGGTGGGGTGTTTATCTTGAAGAGGGAATGATGAACGCTGGTCTCATCGACGACATGCCACGCGTGCGCGAACTCATATACATTTTCGGTATATTTCGTGCTGCCAGGGTTCCAGCGGACGTTTGGCTGCAGCTCAATGAGATGAGTGTCAATGAAGCTGTGGCGTGGTGGATGGAACGCACTCCCTGGCTGGACGAAAACGTTGCTCGCGTTGATGCCGAGATTTATCTGCGCCGCCCGCCAGGATACGGATTGGGTTACACGATCGGCATGTTGCAAATGCAACAACTGTTAGGCGATCGAAAACGTCAATTGGGTGACGATTTCGACTTAAAGGATTTCCACGATACATTCATGGCATCCGGTAGATTACCGATGTCATTGCTTCGCTGGGAAATGACCGGGCTCGACGATGAGGTGCGCGACCTCTGGAAAAGAGAGCCCTTAAATTAGGCGCCAAAAATCAGGCGCCAATGAACCAGGCGGCAATTGTAATTTCATGTTCGGCCATGCGCCGGAGAAAGTACTTCCTGGGCTTTCCTATTTCTGCAAACTTGACGAGATTTGCTGTGAGGCCGATTGCAGCTCCAAGAGAATTTTTATGCTCATATCCTCGGGCGTGATGCGCGAACTCGGGCACGCTACGTTTAGCGCTGCGATCACGTTGCCGGACTTGTCACGAATAGGCACAGCTATTGATCGCAACCCGATTTCCAGTTCCTGATCGGCGATGCTCCATCCTTTTATCCGTGTTTCCTCGATCAGGCCACGTAACTTGACCTTAGAAGTCACAGTATTGGGCGTCAGCTTAGTCAAAGTCACCTTGTCAAGGTATTTGAGTTGTTCCTCTTCAGAAAGCGCCGCAATGAGTACACGTCCGGTTGACACCGCGTGCGCCGGTGATCTGCTACCAACGATCACGGATATATTGACAATTCGTTCCGCGGGCGTCGCTTTTGCGACGTAGACTACATCCTGATCTTCGAGAACCGCTGCAAAGACAGACTCATTCAGCTCATGTGCAAGCTGCACCATGATCGGTTGTGCAATGTCCACGAAAGTTAGTGAAGACAGTGCAGCATATCCCAGTTCAAGCACTTTTGGTCTCAGACTAAAGTACCTACCTTCATTATCGGCATAACCTTCACGTACCAGCGTAAGAACAAATCGTCTGACAGTAGCCCGCGTCATGCCCGTGGCGCGAGAGATCTCGCTCAGTGTCATGCTTGGTTGGCTACGTGTAAAAGCCCGAATGACCTCCAGTCCGCGGGCAAGCGAATTGACGTAGTCTCGGTTAGTTATTGTTTTGGTCAAAGGTCGATCCCACCTTTATTGATATCGTTCTATTTACTATAGCTTAGATCGGTTTACCGATTGAGATCGGCGACGCACAAATATTTGATTTCCAAAAACTCATCGATGCCGTGGTGCGATCCTTCACGACCGATTCCCGATGCCTTCAAGCCGCCAAACGGAGCGCCCTCATATGAGAATACACCGGTGTTGATGCCGACGATGCCGAATTCCAGGCGTTCACTGACACGCCAGATACGTGCATTATCGCGGGTGAAAAAGTAGGCAGCCAGGCCATATTCAGTCTGGTTCGCGAGTTTAATTACTTCTTCTTCGGTGTCAAATCGAAATATTGCAGCGAGTGGGCCAAAGGTCTCTTCCCGTGCCACTTTCATTTCTGCTGATGCATTGGCGACGACGGTTGGTTGAAAGAAGGTCCCGCCAAGTTCATGGCGCGAGCCCCCGACGACAATTTTTGCACCGAGCTCAACGGCATCCTGCACGTGCTCTTCAGTTTTCAGAACTGCGGCTTCATCGATTAGTGGACCTTGCTCAACACCTTCATCAAGGCCGTTACCTACTCGGAGACTTCTAACAGCATCGGCGAACGTATTCACAAATTCATCGTAAATGCCGCTTTGTACGTAAATTCGGTTCGCACACACGCACGTTTGTCCCATGTTGCGAAACTTCGAATCAATTGCACCGGAAATTGCCGTATCAAGATACGCATCATCGAATACGACTAACGGTGCATTGCCTCCCAGCTCAAGCGACACCTTCTTGATGTCAACAGCGGCCTTCGCCATCAATTCTCGACCCACTTTGGTCGAACCGGTGAAAGTCACTTTCCGAACTATGGGGTTGATGACCAGTTCATCGCCAACGGTGTCGGCTCTGCCCGGAACGACATTAAATACACCTGGCGGGATGCCAGCGCGGTCTGCCAGCTCTGCCAGCGCGAGCGCGGACAATGGTGTTGCACTGGCTGGCTTCAATACCATTGTGCAGCCGACCGCGAGCGCCGGAGCGGCTTTACGCGGGATCATTGCCATTGGAAAATTCCACGGCGTAATCGCTGTGCAGACACCGATCGGCTGTCTCAAGACAAGCAAACGTTGGTCCGGCTTCGGGGCTGGTATTGTCTCGCCGTAAACTCTCTTGGCCTCTTCAGCAAACCATTCGAAGAATGCGGCGCCGAACAGAATCTCTCCTTTCGCCTCCTGAAGCGGTTTTCCCTGTTCTGCCGTCAATATTCTCGCCAGGTCGTCAACGTTGTCAACGATAAGATCATGCCAACGGTGCAACAGGATGGAGCGATCCTTGGCAGTTCGCGCCGACCACTCCGGAAAGGCATCTTCGGCGGCATCTATTGCTGCAGTTGCATCTTCTCGCGCAGCCTGCGACACGGTTCGCACGAGGTCTCCGGTTGCTGGGTTGAATACGTCGAGACTGCTGGATACAGCTGGCTTGAGCCAGTTACCCCCTATATACAAGGTGTCGCGAAGCAGATTTGAGTCGGTAAGTGTGAGCATCACAGCGATCATTTCGGCACAGGACCGAGTGGAATATGTTCTCATGGCGAACAAATAATCGCAATATGAACAAGTGATTCAAGACGAATTTCTGCGACTTAACTGGCGGTATCGCGCTCGGGTGGCCCGGAACTTACCTATATTATTAGATTTCTTGGCCAATTAGCGCTGGTGGAGTGAAAATTGCGCGCCGTGCAGACTTGAATGAACCATGGATTTAATGTAATTAGTGAACGATTGTACGAAACAGAACAGACACGAAAGTCGGCCTTACAACGGCCGTCGATCACGTCAGGAGAGGATCTCGTGACATCTCAGGAAACAGTGCTGGAGAAGGGCGACAATTTCGCCGAGATCGACCGCCGCTACAACTTTCATCCCTTCACCGCACTGGCCGAGCACGAAAAGCATGGGCCAGCCGTAGTCATGGTGCGCGGCGATGGAGTGTGGCTTGAGGATTCGACCGGCCGGCGGTATATCGACGGAATGGCCGGGCTGTGGTGCGTCAATGTTGGCTACGGACGCGGGGAAATTGCGGAAGCCATGCGGCAACAGGCAGATACACTGTCTTACTGTCATGCATTCTCGTCTATGAGTAGCGACTTACCAGCTCTGCTAGCCGAACGGCTGATAACAAATGCACCGGTTCCAATGTCGAAAATATTCTTTGGTAATTCGGGTTCTGACGCCAACGATACTCAGGTTAAACTTGTCTGGTATTACAACAATGCCCGCGGTAAACCGAACAAGAAGAAGATCATCGCCAGGCAGCGCGCCTATCATGGCGTAACCATAATGGCCGGGGGCCTGACCGGACTACCGGGTTTGCATGTTGGATTCGATCTGCCGCTGCCATTCGTCAAGCACACTACTGCGCCCCATCGACTATGGGAGGGTAACGGACTTAGTGATGCGGAATTCGTCACCAAGCTGGTTGCTGATCTTGAGATGCTGATCGAGGCGGAGGGTGCGGATACAATCGGCGCCATGATCCTCGAACCTGTTATGGGTGCCGGTGGCGTCATTGTGCCGCCGCCTGGGTACCACGAAGCGGTTCAGCAGGTACTTAATAAACATGACATTCTGCTTATCGCAGATGAAGTGATAACTGGCTTCGGTCGTCTGGGCAGCATGTTTGGTAGTGAAGCGCTCAACCTCACACCCGACATGATTACCATCGCCAAAGGTGTGACATCAGCATACTTCCCGTTGTCGGGCGTAATGGTGTCAGAAAAAGTATGGCGAACAATTGTTGATGGCGGTAAGCAATATGGCGCCTTCGGCCATGGCTATACGTACAGCTCGCACCCGATCGGAGCGGCGGTGGCCATGGCCAATCTCGACATCATTGATAATGACAACCTGGTGGGCGCCTCTGCCTCTCAGGGCTCGTACATGCATGAGCAGCTACAACGCGCGTTTGCTGAGCATCCGTTGGTCGGCGAAATACGCGGGCTTGGCTTGATTGGAGCTATCGAGCTGGTTGCGAGCCGCGATCCGCTATCTGCATTTGACCCCAAATTAGCGGTCGCGGGTCGAATTGCGAAAGTTGCGATGGCCAATGGTGTTTTAACGCGCGCGTTGCCAAATGCTGACACGCTTGCGTTTTCACCCCCGCTCATAATTTCCAAAAGCGAGATCGACACATTGATAAACGGCGTTCGTGATGCTGTCGACGCTGTCCAGAAACAATTGGAAGATGATGGTATCTGGCATCGTTAACATCAATAACGAGATGCCAGATTTGTCAGTAATCAGTACGACACGTAAGACGCTACATATTCACTCGACAAACGATATTTTTATGTTAGTCATTGTCGTATTGCTGGCGCCGTTGAGTGTGAAATGAACAGAAACCGCCGTTCCGGCGATCACACGATCAGGTCGAGCCGGGGTTGCTGCGCGCCCACCTGGCAACTTCCGCATGCGTGCCGAACCAGACGTCTTGCTTCGATTTTGCGTATTCGATCAACTTGTCGAGGATCCAGATTCGGGATCGATAGCCGATCACAAAGGGGTGCATGACGATTTGAAACAGACCGCCATCGTCGTAGGCTGCGTCGAATTCTCGCCGAAATATATTGAAAACATCGTCTGGTGGCGTCCAGGGTCGTGTCGCCGGTTCACGATTAAACATCAGGTAGACGGCGTCGTCGCGTAACCACTCGACCGGCACCTCGACAAGATCGGTCGGTTTGCCGTCAAGCAGCAATTCGTAACAATCCTCGTCTGCCATCAGCGAACTGTCGTACTCCAATCCCAGTTCACTGACGATTTCGATCGTATGCGGACTCATGTCCCAGTTGGCCGAACGGAATCCGACCGGCGATTCGCCAATCTGTTGCTCCAGCACATCGCGTGCACGAAGAATTAGTTCCCGCTCGGTCGCCGCGTCGAGCTTTGAATTATTTTCGTGTATCCATCCATGAATCCCAATTTCGTGACCTTCGGCGACAATACGTTTCGTTTCCAGAGGATCGATAAGCGCACAGACGGCGGGCATAAAAAAGCTCGCAGTAATATCATGTCGCCTAAGCACTTCGAGAATTCTCGGGACACCAACGCGACGGCCGAATTCTCCCCAGGCAAGCCGGCCGACCGCATGGCCGCCAGCGCCAAGTTCATAAGTCTCGTGATCGCAGTCGAAGGAAAACGCAACGGCACAGCGCGAATTGTCAGGCCATATTGCAGGCCTCAAGGCACGACCAGCGCGAACGCGGTCTACAAGTTTGCGCCAGTCTTTTTCAGCGGTTTTCCACGGCTCATTGCTGTGACTCATTCAGGATTCCACGCCAGACTCGAGATTTATGGGTGCCCCTAGTGTACAATATTGCGAACACATGTTCGCATTGCGTTCAACACATTTCCCAACGACCATTTAGCTGATTGCTGACGCATTATCAACGCAGCACCGGTGCGGTGACGAATGAACGACAGGACCATCAGGCCGCACGATAACCTCTCCGCACTCCGATTGTTTTTCAGCACAGCAATAATTTTTCTGCTTGCATCAGGGCCAGGTCAGACCGCTTACGGTCAGGCTATCGAGTCAGCAAAAGCAGACCTGACGTCGATTCTAATTGCGGTACACGACCTTCGCCAACCACTGGTAAGGAATGGTATTCCAGACTACACGGTCGCTGCGGTTGAGGCACAAAAGGCCGCTTTGGCGAAATTGCGTGAGCAATTCGATCTCTTCGATCCGATTGACTGGTCTGTTCATGAACAGGTCGACTACCTGATCGTGCGTTCAGAACTCGACATGCTCGAGTACGGTTTGTATGTGTACCGTGCGACATCGCGAAGTCCAAACTTTTACCTGTCATCGATTTCATCATTCGGTATGTCCAGCGGCGCAACGCTGAGCAAACTTGGACACCTGGTGTTGCAGCCACCGCCGTTTGACGAGGTGCGTGCTCAGGCAATTCTCGACCATATGCGAGTTATTCCGCGAATCCTCGAACAGGCCCAGGAAAACCTGACAGAGCCGACCCAGGAAATGTCCCGCTGGGCGTTGCCCACGCTCGCAAACGCCAGAGAGAGCAGCCGACGATTCGCCGTGGGAATCGACGTGCATTTTCCGCCGCACATGCGTGCAGAACTTCACTCCGCGGCAAAAGAAATGGGCGACGCATTTCGAGACTATCGACAATGGATAGAGCAGCGGCTGCCGACAATGGTGAGAGCACAACCGATTGGGCGTGAGATGTACAACTGGATCCTGCGACGAATCTGGTTGTTGCCATATGATGCCGATGACATCCTTCAGTTAGGTGAGCAGGAATACCGCCGGTATTTGTCATTTTCTGCATTCGAAGAGGCAAGGAATAGTGGCTTACCAGTTCCGGAGCGCGCACGGACGACTAGCGAGTATGCAGCCAATACCGAATCTGATGAGAAAAAAATTCGCGAATTTCTGACGGACAAGAAAGTGTTGACCATTCCCGAATACGTTGGCGCATACCGTAGAACGCTGATGCCGGAATACCTGCAGGCATTCTCACTTTGGGCGGCATTAAGCGGTTACCGAATGCCGGGTAACGGCGCGATGAAATACTCCGTGCCGGAGGATCACCCGTATACGAACACCTATTGGGAATCGATCATGCGAATAGATGCGAGCACCAATATTTTTCACGACGGTATTCCGGGCCACCATTTCCAGGGCGTCGTGTCGGCCCGGCATCCGTCAACGATTCGTTCGCAACACCGGGATCGCTTCAAGAGCGAAGGCTGGTCCACGTATTGGGAGGAGACAGCGTTGCAACTTGGCTTCTATGACGATCGGCCACGCAGTCGCGAACTGATTTATAATTTTCTGCGGCTACGGGCATTACGAGTAATCATCGACGTACGAATGGCCCTGGGCCAGATGACAACTGAACAAGCAGTAGCGGCACTTGAAACTGTACCGATGGACCGACGCATAGCGAGTGAAGAAGTTGACGATTTTTTCGCTGCACCCAGCGGAGGAATTGTCTACCAAATCGGCAAAATACAAATCGAACAATTGCTCGCGGAGCGACGCCTGCAACTTGGTGATCAATTCGAATTGCAACAGTTCCATGATGATCTTGTTGCCGCGGCCTGGGTTCCGATTGAGCTCACCCGTTGGGAAATGACAGGTTACGGTGAAAACGCCCGTCTTATGCTTGCAGACAGTTCGCCGATGCCGCGGCGATGAGACCTGTGATTTGGAAATTTTCAACTCCCGTTGCCGTCGCTTGCTTGTCCGTACTGCTTGTTGGTGCCGCGGACGCAGATTCCTCGGCACCCGTGCCACCAGTAATCGAGAGTGAGGAAACGGAATTTCGCGTTGAGACAGTCGCCAGCGGTTTACAAATTCCATGGGCAATGGCGTTCCTGCCAGATGGACGAGCAGTCGTTAGCGAACGAACGAGTGGACGCATTAATCTTCTTGACGTCAAGACAGGGGAATTTTTTCCTCTTGAAGGCGGCCCGGAGGATGTGTTCATAATGGACAACGCGGGCATGCTCGATGTTGTTACGCATCCGGCGATTGCCAGCAACGACATGATTTACTTTTGTTATACGGCCGGAACGTCGCAGTTAAATACCATGGTCGTTGAGAGGGCGCGCCTCACGCAGGGCAGACTCGAAGATCGTGAACGAATTTTCGCGGCATTGCCCTGGTATCACAATTCGATAGTTTACGGTTGCCGCCTGGCATTTCAGGGCGACTACCTGTTTGTCACAATGGGTGACCGCTGGGACCTCAGGCACCTTTCCCAAAGTCCTGGATCGCACCTTGGAAAAGTTTTGCGACTTAATCATGACGGCAGCGCACCGCGTGATAACCCATTTGTTGAGGTTCCCGGTGCGCTACCGGAAGTGTGGAGTATTGGGAATAGAAACCCGCAAGGACTGACTGTGCATCCACGCAGCGGACTTTTATGGGAGCACGAACATGGTCCGCTGGGTGGCGATGAGGTAAACATTATAGAAGCCGGACTCAATTACGGATGGCCGGTCATCACCTACGGCAAAGAATATAGTGGTGAGCCGGTCGGTGATGGGTTGACGGAAAAAGAGGGCATGGAACAGCCTGTGCACAAGTATGTGCCGTCCATCGCACCCTCAGACATGTTGTTCTATTCCGGCAACGCTTTCCCAGCATGGCAGGACAATCTGTTTATTGGTGCGCTGGCACTAAAACATATTAATCGCCTGATCATCGAAGATAACAAGGTCATCCACGAAGAGCGTCTGTTGGTGAAGCAGGCACCGCGCGTAAGATTTATAGAGCAGGGTCCCGACGACTACATATATTTCGGAACTGATGAGGGTGAGATCCAGCGTCTGATCCCGGTCGAATGAGTATGTCGATCAATAATTTGGGCCGGGTGATTTTTCCACTGCGAACCATCAGTACTCTTTCAGTCGCAATTCTGTTGATTAACACGATCGCAATTGCGGACGTTGATATTCCTGCGTATCCGCCGCAACGCGATGGCACTGCGCCTGCAGTAGCAACGCTGAATGTTAGTGCAGCAATGCTTCAGCACGGCGCCACCCTTTACCAGAAAAACTGCAAGTCCTGTCACGGAGATTCCGGTGCAGGAGGTGGCGAACTGCGGTCTGAATTGAGCGCCAAGCCGAAGGACTTGCGCGAACCTGCCCTGATGAACTATTTCTCGGACATGGAACTCGCCTCAGTGATTCAATATGGCGGCTTCGAGATGCCAGCTCACCCACACATCCGCGGTGACGACCTGATTGATCTCGTTGTTTTTGTGCGTTCACTAAGTTATGCAGATTTGAGAGAGATAGAACTGCATTCGCTGTCGCAAAAATCAGTGACCGATTTTGTTCCGGTAAGTACAGATATGCTGGAGAATCCAACAGCAGATGATTGGCTAATGTACCGTCGTACCTATGACGCGTGGGCCTACAGCCCGCTTAGCGAAATCAACAAGCAAAACGTGTCCGGACTGCAACTTGCGTGGTCGCGCGCGATGGAACCCGGTGAACAGGAAACAACTCCGCTGATTCATGATGGAGTGATGTATCTGGCGCACCCCGGAGACGTCATACAGGCGCTAGATGCGAGCAATGGTGATCTCATCTGGGAGTATCGCCACCACAAAATAGTTACCGGCAAGACCCGGGTGCGCAACATCGCAATCTATGAGGACAAAATATTTCATATCACCAAGCACGAGCAACACTTAATTGCGCTGGATGCGCGCAATGGCAATTTGCTTTGGGAAGTACCCGTTGTAGGGAATTTTTCGTCCGGACCGATCGTGGCGGATGGCAAGATTGTCAGCGGTCGCTCCTGTTCACCGTCCGCTGGTCCGCATGCCTGTTTCATAGCTGCCTACGATCCCGCAAATGGTGCGGAGATCTGGCGTACGAATACTATCGCGCGACCGGATGAGCCGGGTGGTGACAGCTGGGGCGATCTTACCTATGAAGATCGGCGTCATGTCGGCGCATGGGGCGTTGGTAGCTACGATCCCGAACTGGAAATAATTTATTGGGGTACTTCAGTACCTGCGCCGTCCCTGGAGAGGGTGCGGGGAACGCCTGGCGGTGACGTCCTGTATTCCAATTCAACGCTTGCGCTCAATGAAGACAGCGGTGCGATTGTCTGGTACTACCAACATCTGCCCAGAGACAATTGGGATCTCGACCACGTATTCGAGAGATTTCTCATCGACACACGGGTTGAGCCTGACCCGAGCGAGGTGGATTGGATCAATCCCAACAAGCGAGGCGATAAGATACGAAAAGTTGTAACCGGTATTCCGGGTAAGACTGGAATCATCTATACGCTTGATCGTGAAACCGGCGAATTCCTGTGGGCCAGGCCGACGTTGAATCAAAATCTGGTTACTGACATCGATCCGGAGACCGGTGCGGTATCAATAAACGAGGACCTGGTCGTTGACGCATTTGAAGAAATTCTCGTTTGCCCCGGCCGATCCGGTGGCAAAAACTGGCCGGCCGGTGCCTACAGTCCAAGAACCGGTATGATGTACCAGCCGCAGCAAAATCTCTGCATGCTTCACACCGGTAATACTGCCGCAGCAACACCTGATGAGGTCTATGCATCTTCTGTTTTCTTTGTTGAGGATCCCACCATTGAGCAAAAGCCCTATCCGGTCGGACGGGTCGATGCGGTCTCGGTCGCGACTGGCCGAACGGGCTGGATTCATCAACAACGTGCAGGAATGATTAGTGGTCTTGTTGCGACGGAAGGCGGCCTGGTTTTCGGCGGGGATGTCAACCGGCGCTTCAAGGCATTTGATGATGAAACGGGTGAAGTTTTGTGGGAGACAATTGTGAGCGCGCCTGTGTCTGCCCACCCGGTTAGTTACGCAGTAGACGGCCGTCAATACATTGCAGTGCCTGTTGGTGGCGCGACCGCGGAGCCAGAGCGACGCGTGCTATCCATTCACCCGGAGATCCAGCCGACACGCGGCATCAATGCGATTTTCGTATTTGCTCTTCCACCCAGTCCGAGTCAAAAGCATGCAGAGTCTGAAAGATAAAGTTGTTCTATTAACCGGTGCATCGCAGGGGATTGGTGCCGCAACTGCGATGTGCATCGGAAATCTGGGTGCTGGTTTGGTCGCACATCACCGTGGACAGGCTGGTGATTTAGAAGGGGCGCAAGCTGCGCTCGCGCAAATTCCCTCTGAACACAAATATTTCGTTGGCGGAGATTTTGAGGACAACGCGGCCGTTGAGCGTATTTGGGAAGAGGCGGTCGGTTGGCGCGGACAGGTTGACGTGCTGGTGCTCAATGCGGCGATGATGGACCCATCTGGTGGAATTGACGACACCGAGGAAAGCTGGAATGCCTCCTGGGCCAGTCATCTCCAGGTGAATGTTCAGGCGCAGGCGCGCCTGATGCGAGCGGCAGTTCGACATTTTAAAAAACGTGGCGGCGGCGTCATCATCCTGATGTCAAGCTGGGTTGCGCAACGTGGCGTCACTAACTCGGGCATGATCGCGTATGCAGCTTCAAAAGGAGCGATTAAAGCGGTAGCTCAATCAATCGCACGTGGCTACGCGAAAGACAACATATACACGTACATCATTGCGCCCGGAATCGTACGGACCAAGATGTCGATTGACTTCGCGGAGTTGCAGGGTGGCGAAGATAAAGTGACCAGGACTTTGGCAATGGGTGAGTGGGTGCCGCCCGAAGAAATAGGCGATCTGATTGCATTTCTTGCTACAGGTACTGTCCGTCACCTGTCCGGAGCCACGTTGGACGTAAACGGCGCGACCTATGTGCGCTAGAGGAGGCTGATCATAAGCTCTCAATCAACTGTAAACCTTATCGCACGCCAGGAAATAACCGCTGTGCTCATCCAGTATTGTTATGCACTCGACCGAATGGATTTGCCATCGCTATCGGCGCTTTTCACCAGTGACTGTGCAGTCGACTACGGTCCGGACGAACGGCTTCAGAGTAACAGCGCTGCTGCGCTCGAAAAGTCTCTCGAACGGATGTGGCGATGGTCGCGTACTTCACACCATCTTTCCAACGTTCAAATCGAATTCGACAATGACGGTGCAGTCGCGAATAGCTATGTTTATGCATGGCACGAACGTGCGGATGGATCTACTGCAACGATCCTTGGCCAGTATCATGACAGGTTCGTGCGCGTCGATTCGAATTGGCGCGTCGCTGAGCGGCGTATGGTTATGAATGGCTGCGATGCGGGTTTTACGGTCAATATCAACCGCTGCGAAAGAAAACCACCACCGGAAGACTGGGTGGCGCCGGATCTCGACGGGCGCAACTAGTCCATGCCATTATTGTGAAAGTACAAGAAGCAGTGGGTTAGCCGCGATCACGAGTATGGACACGCAACCAGCCGTAGATGAAATTTGTTTTGACTTCGAAGGCAAAGAGATACGCTGCCGGGCCGGAGTGTCTCTGGCCGCGGCTTTGACTGATGTTCATGAATTGGATCTCCGCGATGCTGGCGACAGTGATGTCCGCGGTGTCTTTTGTGGCATGGGTGTGTGCCAGGAATGCAGGCTAACCGTAAATGGTCAACATGGCACCCGGGCGTGCATGACTCCTGCCAGAGAGTCGCTTAAAGTATCGCGGCATGTCCACCGTCCCTCGGCAGGTGTTCCGTCAGGGCGGTCAATCGATAGAAAAAACTCTGAGCTGGTGGAGCCGGATGTGCTGGTAATCGGCGCAGGCCCAGGAGGACTGATCGCGGCGTCGGTTGCCGCAGAATCAGGCGCGGAGGTGATACTCCTCGACGAACGTCCCATGGCCGGTGGCCAGTTCTACAAGCAACCATTGTCATTTGATGAGGTGCCCAAATCACTTTCCGGAGATCGTCAGTTCGCTGACGGCAGGTCGCTAATTGAGAGGGCGCGACGCTCTGGCGCAAGTCTGTTAGCCGGGCGCGTGGTCTGGGGCACATTCGCGCCAAATGATTTTGCCGTCTTTGATGGTGCGTGCAGCAGGATCTACAGGCCAAAACGGACGATTGTCGCAACAGGAGCCTATGAAAGGGGCTTGCCATTGCCGGGCTGGACGCTACCCGGTGTCATGACCACCGGCGCAGCCCAGACAATGATGCGCAGCTATGGTGTCTTGCCAGGTGGGCGCGTACTAATCGCTGGTAACGGACCGCTCAATTTGCAGGTGGCACTGGAGTTGAAGCGCGCGGGCGTAAACGTGGTTGCGGTAGCGGAGCTCGCGGATGCGCCCGGTCCGGCGTCGTTTATGAATGGTTTGCGAATGATGCTAAGCGCCCCCGGACTAACGCTCAATGGCATTCGTTATTTGGCTGCCCTCAGGGTGCGCGGTGTATCGGTGCAATATGGACAAGGACTCTTATCGATAGAGAAAACTAAAGCCGGGCTCAAGGCAAGGGTCGGGCGCATCGGCCAGGTCGGTATCGATGCCGAGAAGTCGTACGAAGTCGATGCGGTCTGCGCAGGCTACGGTTTTCAGCCTAACAACGAAATTCTGAGGAGCCTGGGTTGCAGCCACAGGTATGACGAAAATCGCGGTCATCTCATAACCAAACGTAACCGGGAATGTGAAACGAGCGCTTCGGGTATTTATGCGATCGGAGATTGCTGCGGCCTGGGTGGTGCATTGGCCGCGCGCGAGGAAGGGATCATAGCCGGGTCTGCCGCGGCAAAGTCCCTAGGATTCAGCCTGACAGGCCAACAGGAAAAAAACGAAGAACACGCAATGGAGCGTCTGCCGAAACATAAGGCGTTTCAGTCGGCGTTGTGGCAAATCTTCGCTGCGCCGCGTTATCAAACGGAGCTTGCGAAGCCTGAGACGATTATCTGTCGTTGCGAAAACGTCCGTCTACAAAAACTTGAAGAAACAATCGCAGATGGAAAACCATCGCTTGGTACGGTCAAACGACGCACTCGCCTCGGCATGGGTGCCTGTCAGGGGCGCTATTGTGTGCCTGTCGCTGCAGCGATGATTGCGAAGCGTGACGGTCGTCCTGTCGACGAAAATTCGTTCTTCGCGCCACAATTACCAATGAAGCCAATTCGCATTGCGGACATTCTTAATAGCACGAATGTCTGATTTGCTGCTTTCGCAGGAATGTGCCAAATCGACTTCGAAGATCTGGCAATCAACCCGCGATAGGGCGCTTCGGTGACAAAATAGCAATCGCCGTTATTGTTGGATTTGCACCGACGACAGCGGTTGACGGTTCCAGAACGATTCGACGTCTTTGCCGTATCCCGTCATCTCGTATCGTATCAATGCCATCGGAATGCGTCCCTTCGACATGAAATTGTCGTGAAAATCCTTCAACACAAATTTATCACCCAACTGTCGTTTGCGGTCGCCCAATAATTGAAACATCTGAATATTGCCAATCGTGTATTCGATGCCGTGTCCGGGAGCGGGGCGCAAATACGCGTATTTACGCGCAACGTTTGGGTCCAGTAAAGGCGTCATTTCCATCCAGTATTCGGAAGTCTCGGGAGCGGTCATTTGATTCCATTGATTGTAAATGTCGCCCAGTGCACGTGCGGCACGCCAGAGCCCAAACAAGTAGATCAGCTCGCGCGTTCGAGGTCTGCTCTCGAATAAGCCCGCCTGCAAAGGCGCTTCCTCGAGATAGACTGCCCAGCCTTGCCAGCGGGCACCAAAATTAACTTGCCCACGGATTGGATTTGGATTGTGTGCGGCCATCATTGCGTCGAATCGGTGGCCGGGAATGACGGCATGCAGATGATCCGGTGCCGGATCACGAAACTGTACCTGTTCCCAAAAGTTGGGTGGCGTTTTACGAACGATGTAAGGCACGTTATAACCGGTCAGATACGACCCGACCGTCATCTTTCTCCAGTCCTTCGGGATGTAATCCGGAATGGTTATGAAAGAATCGTCACGCAGCCAGTTCCTCACTAGTTGATCGGTGTCCGCAATTCTTTGCTGATATTCCTCGCGTGAATTGGCTATTTTCAACTCTGGAAGGTCGCGGTTGCGATGTTGTTCCAGTGCATAGAATGCCCACAAGCGATCAAGTTCCCGTTGCGCAAGTACGGCCATCTCGTCCGACGAATACGGTAGCAATAGTGCGTTCTGCACAAACCAGTCCAGAGCCTCTTTCCCAACCCCGTTCTTGCCATTCATACCTGCCCGGTTTTCTATTAGCCAGCGATGGTAATCGCCGATTGCTGTAATCGCCGCCGCGATATCAGGCTTTAGTTCGGGTTGAGTCGCCGCTCGTGCAAGCAGGTCCTCGTACCAGCCGATAACCCCAGCCGGCGGATCTTCCCTGAAAGGATAACCATCCTCAACGCCGTCTGAAGTCGTTAATGTTCGAATTGCGAGGTCTGCGTAATCTGCGGCAACGTCGGTGAGGTTTTCGCGCGACGCACTCAGCGTCGGCGCGATCGCACGCAGCTGGCGTTGCAGGACTTCCAGATCTTCATCATGAGCCGGTAATGTCGTAAACGCTGTTTTAAACAGGCCCGCGATGTAGAACACGGGATCCCGCGACCATGGACGCGTAACCTGCAATATGAAGTCCTGATGGTCGAGCTCGGCACGAACTGTCAGAAAATCCACTTGCTCTGGAACAGACCAACGCCGCACACCCATTTCCTGCATACGTTGCTGCATAAGTCGAAGCCCGGCGCGACGGCGCTCAATTGCGGTAGCGCTGTAGTCCTTAGCGGAACCGACCGATTGAGCGATTTTCCATGCCTGGAAGTCCTCGAACAATTCGATCAGGTCGTCGTGCGTTCCGCTGCCGTTCGGCATTGCCGCGCTCGCCAAGGAGGCGATTGCCACGAGAACCGGCGCCATTATCCAGGATCGCCGGAAAGGACGGGAGGTTGCCCGTTTGATCGGGTGGTCGCTATTCATCGTTTTTCCTTATTTATGACTGGACTGACCGAGAATGTTGCTCGGTAGTCAATTGGATCACTAACTTGACTTTCTGCTTGGCAAAGACGCAAAGTGGGCGCACTGCGAACAATTGTTCTCAGTATGTCGCACCGCGGTCGGGGCGGCCACTCCGGCGGAGTATGTTAGAGCGAAAAAGGGAACAGCATGCCATATAAGTCACTGATTAGCCTGCTCATGTGGACGATTTTCGCCGCTGGCGCGGTGTCTGCGCAGATCCACCTAGAATCCGACCAGAACCGCCGCGATGCCTTAGAGCGTGAGGCACGGATAGAGCGGATGATTATGGTACCGATGCGTGATGGCACGAGGTTAGCTTCGCGTGCCTACATCCCGAAGGACGGCGACGGGCCGTTTCCAACCATTTTTTGGCGGTCGCCGTATAACTTCAGCGAGAAAATGGTGCCAAATCCGGGCTATTCGGATGCCAATCTGAAATTTGCTCTGGATGCAGTCAGGCACGGGTATGCATTTGTCATGCAGAATGAGCGCGGAAAATTTTTCTCTGATGGCGAGTGGGAGATTCTCGGTCGACCGAGAACTGACGGTTATGACTCGCTGACCTGGATTTCAGAGCAACCATGGTCGAACGGAAAAGTCGGCACTATAGGCTGCTCTTCGACTGCCGAATGGATAATGGGTCTGGCGAGCCAAAAGCATCCTGCGCACGTTGCAGCGGTCCCCATGGCTGCAGGAGCAGGCATCGGAAGAATGGGTCCGTACTACGAGCAAGGAAATTTCTATCGTGGCGGCGTTATTCAATTGCCAATGGTGGCGTGGTTGTTTAGCGAACAGAACCTGCACCGTCCCACATTCCCTGCAAATCTTTCTCGTGATGAGCTTATTCGTGTATCGAAGTACTACGACCTCGCAGCGGACTTACCACAGCCCGACTGGAGCAAAGCATCGCAACAACTGCCACTGCGTGACGCGATCATCGCGGCCGGTGGGCCGCGCGGCATTTTCGAAGAAATGGCGGACCGCGGACCTGATCATCCGGATTGGTATGAGGGTGGTCTGTATCACGATGATGAGGATTTCAACGTGCCTGCACTATGGGTGAACTCGTGGTATGACCTTTCCGTGGCACCGAATATCGAGTTGTTCAATCATGTGCGTAACAAATCTACCAATCGTCACGCGCGCGAAAACCAGTACATGATCGTCGGTCCAACTGAACACTGTCACATGTACCGTCTGCGTGATCCGCATGTTGTTGGTGACCGCGACATGGGGCGCGTGAATATTGGTCTTGATGACATCGTGTATTCATTCTTCGATTATTACATTAAGGGCGAACGGAACGATTTTCCGAAAACGCAGGCGCCAGTTCAGTACTTCTCAATGGGCAGCAATGAATGGCAGACTGCACAACATTGGCCACCACGGCGGACGACGAAGACCAAGTTTTTTATTCGTAGCAATGACGGCGCACAGAGCATCTTTGGCGACGGCGTGCTCACGACGGAACCGCCGACAGAGAATAGACTGGATGCTTTTTCGTACGATCCGATGAATCCGGTGCCATCGCTCGGTGGTAACCTGTGTTGTCTTGGTGACGTGTTGACTCCCGGTTCTTTCGACCAACGGCCGATCGAGGCACGCGACGATGTATTGGTGTATACGAGCGATCCACTGCAAAGCGATCTGGAAGTGACAGGACCGATTGATGGGCTTCTCTTCGTTTCGTCGGATGCGCGCGATACTGATTTTACGATTAAATTAATCGACGTCGAACCAGGTGGCGTCGCCTGGAATCTCGACGAAACGATCCAGCGCGCACGTTATCGGGAAGGATATCAGCAAGAAACTTTCATGGAATCGGGAGAAGTATATGAATTGCGCCTGGGACCGCTGGTGACAAGCAACGTGTTTCGTGCCGGACATCGCATTCGTATCGAAATTTCGAGTAGCAATTTTCCACGATTCGAACGAAATCTGAATACGGGTGAGCAGAACGCAAGAGAAGTGTTACACGTTGTTGCGAACAATGCTGTACATCACGGACCCGACCGGCAATCGTACATCGTGCTAACAACGATTGAGCAATGACTGGTTTGCTCGACGGTCAAGACTGCGCAGCGTTTTCGCATGCTCATCAAATATGGAGAAGATTAATGTGCCGGAATGTTGTTGCACTCATTTTGTCGATTCTTGGCTGTCGTGCCGCGATTGGCGGTGAAATTGTCGATCCCGATATTCCGGGAATTTTGGAGTTGCGCGAGCAAGCGCAATTACGTGATGGCTGGCTTACTGAACGGCTGGGCACGGTGGTTCCGGAGTTGTTGCGACGGGAAGGCATCGATATGTGGTTGCTAATTGCGCGTGAATACAATGAAGACCCTGTTGTCGAGACAATGTTGCCAGCTACCTGGCTATCGGCTCGGCGCAGAACAGTCCTAATGTTTTATGATCCGGGGGCTGACAAAGCGATAGAAAGCCTGACAGTCAGTCGTTATTCGCCAGGTGCGCAATTCGCAGCGGTTTGGATCCCTGAAGATCAGCCCGACCAATGGGCCCGTATCGCTGAACTAATCGCTGAGCGCAATCCTCGCAAGATCGCGGTGAACAGGTCAGAAGTTTTTCCACTTGCTGACGGCCTCAGCGCTAGTGAGGAGTCGTCACTTGTAGCTGCGATAGGGGATAAGTATGCCAAGCGACTTGTATCTGCGGAAAGCCTGGCGATCGGATGGCTTGAGACGAGAATTGCAGATGAGATGCTTGTTTACCCGACAGTAGTGCGTATTGCGCACGGAATTATCGCCGAAGGGCTATCTGAGGAAGTCGTCACTCCCGGAGTGACAACGACGGCTGACATTGCCTGGTGGTATCGGGAACGCATACGCGGGCTAGGTCTGGATACCTGGTTTCATCCCGGAGTTTCACTTGACCGCGCTGATACAGGACTCGAACAAAAGGCAAACCAGTTTGCAGACAAACAAAAATCTTCCGTTGTTTTGCCTGGTGACCTTCTACATGTAGATTTTGGTATCACGTACCTGGGGTTGAATACGGATACGCAACATCATGCTTATGTGTTGCTGCCTGGAGAAACTGCTGCGCCGGATGGTCTCGCGGCGGGGATTGCGGCTGGAAATCGTGTGCAGGACATACTCATGGGAAATTTTCGGAGTGGCATTTCAGGAAACGAGTTACAGACGCAGTCGCGGCGAGAGGCGATTGCTGCGGGACTTGATGCGACGATTTACAGCCATGCGATTGGTTACCACGGGCACGGTGCCGGTCCGTGGATAGGCATGTGGGACGATCAGTTTGCAAAGCCGCCAGTTGGCGAGTATCGAGTGCAGCCGAACACAGCATGGTCAATTGAGCTTAATGTTCAATTGGCGGTGCCGGAGTGGGGTGGCAAAGTAGTTCAATTCAAATCAGAGGAAGACGCCTATTTCGATGGAGAGATCATAAAGTTTCTCGATGGGCGCCAGGAGAAACTTCATCTGATACCACGACAGTAAATGACGCGACGCGGTGTGCGTAGCCACGCATTTTATTCGCCTGGCGGTGCTGCGATTTTTTCGCTATTGGCATTCTGCCGGGGTCAACGTGGCATCGTCATGCCTGCGCAGTGTTTTCGCGCGCCCATCGGGCGACTTGTGCGTGTGTACCGAACTATGCGCCGTCCAGCGATTTTGCATGCTCAATAATGCGCTCGATTATCCAGATTCTCGACCGGTGACCGATTACGTGCGGGTGCATTAATAGCTGGAATACGTCGCGCTCCGCAGCTGCAGCCTCCAGCTCGTCCTTAAAAATTCCGAACAAGTCAGTGGGCGACAGCCAGGGTCGCGCGCCCGAGCGGTTGAAGCTGAGATATGTGGCATCGTCGCGCACCCACTCGACCGGCACCTCCACAAGACCCGAGCGCTTGCCTTCGAGCAACAGCTCGTAGCAGGAATCGTCCGCCATCATCGAGCTGTCGTATTCGAGGCCCATCTCGGCGACGCAGGTGATGATTTGAGTGCCTTACGGACATCTTTACGCATGTTAGGCCTCCGCCGAGCATGAGCACTAATCTAACTAACAGGCTCTGCATTGGTGTGAGCAAAAGATGGCGTTCTTTCAAACGGGATTGTAATTTGGCTAACATGACGGCAAAATATATGCGAACTTAAGTTCGCAGAGCGGACACCTAGGTCTGCTGTCTCGGCCACATCGCGACATGCGGAGCCACAGCAACGGCTGCCAGGCTTCTCGTTCCATCGTTGCGCCGACGGCTCAACGGCAAGGAGAGATCAACATGACCAGATACCCAATCACAGTTCTATTGTGCGGCGCCTTGTACCTGTGCGCCTGTGGCCAGAGACAAGAACCGCCGTCTCAAGAATCAACGACACAGAATGAAGTCGCCACTTCAGAAATCCAGATTGCAGCGACAGATACGAACGAGAAGGCCGGACCGCCTGATGGACCGGGAGACTACGACGACCTTTTGAATCTGCACGCCGAATTGATAACCTGGAGGCCGTTCTCACCCGTGGACGGCGTTGTTGACTATTCGCAAGATAGGATTAGCGAGCGAATTAGAGAGATTAGCGACATGCAAATCCGATTGCAGCAGATCGGCGTTCGTGGGTGGACGGTGCCGCAGAAAAGTGACTACCTGATGGTACGCGCAGAACTCGATCAGGAGGAGTTCATATTGCGTGTGACGAGACCATGGTCCCGCGATCCCGGATTTTATCTTTCCGCTTTGCTCGGTATTGCATTTACGGATCTTCCGCTACAGGGAGAAGAGCTTGAGAGTCTGAAGCAAAAACTAAGTGCTGTGCCGTCGTTGCTCGAACAAGCGCGGAGTAATCTAACCGATGTCGCGTCCGATAATGCGATCCTGGCGATGCGGTCACTCAGCATGTCCGACGGTGTCGAAAACGGATTCCCCTATCGGGAAAGCCCGCCGCCTGGTGTCATCGCCTGGTACGAAGATCTTCTGGCACGTGCGCAGGATCAGCCTACCTTGGTGCCTGAAATTAAGGCAGTCGTGACGTCCCTTCAGGGATTTCGCGACTGGCTGATTGAGAACCAGAACGAAATGGATGGCCAGAACGGTGTAGGCAAGGACGCGCTCGACTGGTTTGCTCGCAATGCGCTGTTGATTCCGTATACGTCCACGGAAATGCTGGTGCTTGCGCAGCGCGAATTTGACCGATTGTGGGCATTTTATGCGTTGGAGCGGCATCGCAATCGGGAATTGCCGGAGATCAAGCTGCCGACGTCGAGGGAAGAATACCAGCAGCGACTCGCTGAAACCGACGAAATGATCCGGACCTGGCTGGTCGAGGATGAGGTCATCACGATTCCAGATTATATACCCAAGGGCTGGCAGGAAATGGGTTACAACGTGCCATGGATCGAGCGTGACACAGGGCCTAACTTCTGGGAGGCGGTGCAATTCAGGGATCCGTCCCCAGATCATTTACATGCTGTCGTTCCAGGCCATCGTTTCGATGGGTGGGTATCACCTCGCGTGGATAATCCGATTCGAAGCCAGGTCCACTTCGGAGCGCGCGCGGAAGGCTGGGGCGTCTATCTGGAGGAAGGCATGATGCGGGCCGGTTTGTTTGAGTCTCGGCCGCGCACGCGAGAACTAATTTATATTTTCGGAATCTGGCGAGCCGCACGGGCGGCAGGCGACATAAAAAATCAGTGGAACGAGATGACGGCTGTAGAAACTGCCGAGTATTGGGTCGGCGTCACACCAATGCTGGATCCAGACGTTGCACGCAAATACGCCCACGTGCGGCCGGCACCGGGCCACGGGCTGCAATACACGATCGGTGCCATTCAGATGTTCGAGCTGCTTGCTACGAGCATGCGGCAGCTTGGTGATGATTTTGTGTTAAAGGAATTCCATGACGAGGTCATGTCGAAGGGCAAAATTCCTGTTGCGCTCATTCGCTATGAGATGACGGGCAATGACGATGTCGTGAAGGATTTTTGGCAGCGACAATCTCTGGACGAATTCTTGAAAGAGCAACAAGCAGCAAACTAGTACCGTCTAACATCGCGCAGTCGAAGCGTAGTTGAACGGACGGAGTACACTGAGGTATCACAGAATCTCAGGAAATATCGCAGTTGTCGCAAGGTCAGTTTCCGTAAAATCTGAACGGTCGACCGAGTGGAACCTTTCCAGTAGCTGTGGGGCGCCGCTTTCTTTCATAACGGATATTCATTGATGAACAGAGTCATCCGATCAATTGCGTTTGTAGTACTGTCGCTGTCGTCGGCGGCGGTTTTTGCTGAATTTCCGAATGATCGGCCGATTCGGGTCGTTACGCCGTACGGCGCAGGTGGTGGAATCGATGTCGCAGCCCGTATCCTCTCATCGATCGGAGAGGAGCACCTTGGAACGCGTGTCGATGTAGTGAACATGCCGGGCGCCGGCGGCCTGACAGCTGCCACCTTTGTAAGAGAGGCCGAGCCGGATGGTTACACGCTGTTAATCAGCGACTACACGCCGCTCGTGACTTTGCCTTTGAGAGAGTCTACGCCCTACAGTACCGATGATTGGCTTCCACTGGTGCAGGTTACGGAAATCGCGCCAACATTTGTCATAAACGCCAGCACCGGGTACGAATCCCTTGCGGACGTTCTGCAAGCTGCCAAACAGAAATCGGGGGCCCTTGCTGCAACTCATGGGACATTCATGAGTTCCAGTCATTTGCCCCTTCTGCGCCTTGAGCAGAATGCGGGCGTCACCTTCAATCACGTGCCAACGTCAGGGGGCGGCGAGACCTTTCAGTTTCTTCTGGGAAACATCGTACAACTCGCAGTGACTACTCCTGCAACCATAATTGGGCCCGCTCGTTCCGGACGAGTATTGCCTGTCGCTGTTGCGACGGCGAACCGCATATCGGCCCTGCCAGATACGCCGACACTCAGGGAATCAGGTGTCGATATCGTAATGCCTGTCTGGTATACGATATTTACGACGTCCGAGGTGCCGGCCGATCGCGTACGCTTGCTGGCTGAGCGCATCGTCACCGCCTATGCAAGTACAGAAGCTCAGATACTGGCAAAGCGTGCCGGACTTGAAATTGAGCCGCGCGGCCTTGAGGACACGAAGCAAATTTATTTACAAACAATTGCAACCGTGGCTGACACGCTTTCCGGACTACGGGAGTGACTGCAAGGTTATTTCGAGGTCAGCATCAGGCCCTTGCTGTGGCTTCCGAAAGCGGCATGAGGACTGTGTCTTCCGGCAAATGACTCCATGACTGCCGATATTCTCGCCACAGTAACTACCCTCGCACTTTCGCCGGCCGTCATCTTCGCGGTATTGACAGGCGTATTGCTTGGCGTAACCGTCGGCGCTGTTCCCGGAATTTCGGGCGACATGGCAATGGCGCTATTGCTGCCATATGTATTTACAATGGACCCCGCGCCGGCGATTGGAATGCTGATGGGCGTATACAAGGGCGGGCTGTTCGGCGGATCAGTTTCGGCCATCCTGTTCGGCGTTCCGGGAACGCCCGGCGCAGCAGCTACAATATTGGACGGTTTTCCAGCGAAGGAGGCCGGATACCCAAATCGGGCGCTGCATGTAGCACTCTATTCCTCGGTCGCGGGCGATTTCGCTGGAGTGTTGGTGTTGGTTTTTGTTGCTGCGCCTCTCGCAATGCTGGCGCTGAGCTTCGGTCCACGGGAATTCTTCGCCTTATACGTCGCCTCAATAGTGATCATTGCCGGCCTTGACAGAGGCAGAATTGCAAAAGGACTTGCGGCTGCATGGTTAGGCGTTCTGCTGGCCATGGTAGGCCGCGACCCGTTTAGTGGCGCAGAGCGCCTCACGTTCGGCTTGCCCGAGCTAGGGGCCGGTCTGGGCCTCGTTCCAGTATTGATTGGCTTGTTTGCTGTTTCTGAAATCCTGTTGCAAGCTGCCCGAACCTGGCGCGAAAGCAACAGCGGGAAAACGAGCACGATAGCGGCGGCCGGTAAATCCCTTCACGACCTGGCAAACGACCACCTCGGTTGGCGTGAGTTCCGATCGCTTTGGCGCCCGGTCGCCATCGGCAGTGCCACAGGCACCTTTATTGGTGCACTGCCGGGAGCCGGCGCTACGCTTGCAGGTTTCCTGAGCTATGGGCTGGCCAGGCGCGCCTCGAAGCACCCGGAGCGTTTCGGAAAAGGCTCGCTCGAGGGTGTCGCTGCACCGGAGGCCGGTAACAGCGCCACCGCCTGCGCGACGCTGATTCCACTCTTCGCTTTTGGGATACCTGGGAGCGGCAGTGCAGCACTCATTGGGGCTGCATTCATGATGCAAGGTATAAGCCCGGGACCGACGATGATCGATGACAATATGACCATCGTTTACGCTATTTTTGTTTTACTGCTCATTGGCGGTATCTTTAATTTGCTGACGAGCAAGTTGCTTCTTCCCTACTATTCTCGTATAGCCATGCTGCAACCGCGCTATGTTTTACCGGTAGTACTCGGACTCGCAGTGTTCGGAACTTACGCAACAAATAATGTAGCGTTCGACGTCTGGGTGTTGCTGGCAGCGGGCTTGCTGGGTGTTGCCATGCGCCTGTTTGGGGTCCCTATCGCCCCCCTTGCCCTGGGTTTTATACTGGGTCCCGGATTGGAGCGGGCGCTGCGCCAGAGCCTGATACTTGGCCACAATGACTTGGCATATCTGGTTGCCAGCCCGGCGGCGATTGCAATATACGCTGCCAGCACTGCGATGTTGATACTTCTGTTTCGTGCACACAGTACCAGGCCATGAAAACCTCATTCCCGAAAAGTCTGGTCGCTCATAGGAAAAGACCTGACGCAGCGTTAGGGTTAGGTTTGCTGTTGATTAGCATGGTGGGGCTGCTGCATATCTGGTTTGGCAAGTGGCAATCCGGACCAGGCGTAGGCTCTTGGTTGATACCTTTAATAGCCTATTTGTGCATGGCGCTCGTGGCCATTGTCATATTATGGTCTCCACTTGCAGAAATCTCCGAAAATGATGAGACCGAAGTAGACGTTCGCTGGCCCGTTGTCGTCGCTGCAGCGTGGGCAATCCTGTTTTTTCTTACAGTGTTGAACATCGGATTGATGGTCGGTACCTTTGCCGCGGTCCTCTTGGCAACTTGGTGCCTGACGCCGCGCGACCAGCAAGCATGGTTGCCAATCCTATTTACATCTTCGCTGGCTGCCGTGGGGTTCTGGTTCATTTTCGGATTTCTCGCTCCGATCATTGTTTAGCAAATGTTGTAATTTTAATAACGCGCGCCACAATTGCCATTACCTGAGTGGACACTGGGCTTCGCCGCAAGAAAGGTATCGCCGTAGCACGTGCAAGTACGTCTTCGATCGGCGCGTTAAATCTCGATCGGACACACTGGTTTAACGGTCTTGCCCGCGGGTCGCGTGCATAGTACAAACCGTCTGTGCGATGAATCCGCGCGGCTGGCCGGTGCATGACCAGATTGTTTGCCTGTTGCTGCGGTTCGAGATAGACGATGTCTATTTCGAGCAATACATTCTTCGCAAAGTCGAGACTAATCCTGCTTATTAAATCGAACAGGCGGTCAATGGCATTGCTCAGGAGATACCGGACGTCGTTGCCTATAGTGTCGATACGCCGAAGCAATCAATGAAGCGTTCGAAAGAACCGGCCCGAATGTGGTGCGGGGACCAGCGAACATCATACTTGCAGATGCCTCTCCGGAATTGGCGGCTATGGGCGCTCGATATGTTGAAGGTATTCGAGAAAAGTATGTCGCTGGCGTCGAAATATTCGAACCCCATTTTCCGGCATCACGACGCAATGAATTGCGGAGCGCGGCATCGATCCGAACCTGATGAATTCTTCGACGATACATGACGCTATATCGATCGTTTGGACCTGAATAACGCCATTCGATCGAATCGAAATTTTGAGTTTCCGAATTCAGGTCGCAGAAGTCCGGTCAGTCCTACGCAGTATTTTCGCGCGCCCAGCGGGCAACCTGCGCGTGTGTACCGAACCACGCACCGCCCAGCGATTTTGCATGCTCGATGATGCGCTCGATTATCCAGATCCTAGAGCGGTGACCGATAACGTGCGGATGCATCAGTAGCTGGAACACGTCGCGCTCCGCAGCTGCAGCTTCCAGCTCGTCCTTAAAAATCCCGAACAAGTCAGCGGGTGACAGCCAGGGTCGTGCGCCGGAGCGGCTAAAACTGAGATATGTGGCATCGTCGCGCACCCACTCGACTGGCACCTCCACAACACCCGAGCGCTTGCCTTCGAGCAACAGCTCGTAGCAGGAATCGTCCGCCATCATCGAGCTGTCGTATTCGAGACCCATCTCGGCGACCAGTTCGATCGTATTCTGGCTCATGTCGAAATTTGGTGACCGGTGACCGACAACCTCCTTGCCGGAAACCTTCTCGAGGATGTCACGAGCCCGCAACATGACTTCCCGCTCAGTGTCCCGATCCATCTGCGAGTTATTCGCATGGATCCAGCCATGCAGGCCGACCTCGTGGCCGTCCCCAACGATACGGCGCGTCTCGTCCGGATCCATCAGTGAAACCACCGCAGGAACAAAGAATGTTGCCGTCACGTTGTGCCGACGCAGGACGTCCAATACTCGTGGCACGCCAACCCGCCGGCCACGCTCTCCCCAGGCGAGTCGGCCCGGCGCAAAGTTACCGCCTGCCAGGGACCCGACTTCGTGGTCACAATCAAATGAGAGCGCGACCGCAAATTTTGACTGGTCCGGCCAGCGGTCGGGTTTGAACTTTTGTCCCGGCCGCACACGCCCAACGATTTCAGTCCACTCGTCCTCGGTCATCTCCCAGGGCCTGTCGAGCCGATCTTCCAGCGGACCCTCAGGACGATCGAAGTAGCCTATCGTCGGTCCGTCAGCCTCGTTGGCAATCGATGCCCGACTGGCACCCAATAGTCCTCCAGCCACGGCTGTGGCACTCATGTTCCTCAGGAATTCGCGTCTACTCATCGTTACTTAGCCTCCTCGCGTCAACGATGCCTAACAACAACCACAGGTTCGTAACAGGTGTGCTAATACCGGCCGACGCAGTCCTGCCACTGTAACGAATGGAATAATGCGGTGCCAGCCAGTCACGCACCGTCACGACGATGAGTTGAGAAGAAGCGTTGTAAATAAGCTCTGCAAACTCGATGATGGAAACTACCGTTGGCGGCACAAGTTGATCGCACGGACCTGATATCGAGACGGTATGTTAGTCGTGGTAACCTGTTAACGGATGAGCTGAAGCGAAAACGGCGCAGCTTGCAGCGGGTCAAAAAAGGGCTATGTCTCGTTGCGTTCGTCAATTGGCAGCATCGGAAGAGTCTGCGTTCGCATTCAGCCCATGAAAGTTTTCGTGAATTTATCGATTGACCAACAGCGTTAGTGTAGGAGGTTTCGATGAGCATTCTGCCGTCAACAAATACCGATCCGATAGGCGCAGCGGCGCTTCTCGGTCACGCCGACACCGACGAACTCGAGCGTTTCGCCGCGCTAGAAGATGCCGTGTGGGGCAAAACTACTCTGTCGCCCGCGGTGATCGAGGCTGTGCGTCTGCATTGCGCGCGGATACGCGGATGCGCATTTTGTTCCGCGGTGCGGGTTAGCGCTGCTATCGAGGACGGTCTCTCAGAAGCGTTGATCGCGAATTTAGACCAACCGGATGCTCGAAATAGTTTCAGCGCCGAACAGGCCGCGGCATTGACGCTCGTTGACCATTTTTTACGTGACCCGCGCCGGCCCGATAAGAAACGCTCGGCCGAAATTGCTGCGTTGCTCGGTCCGTCTGGCGTCATGGAAGTGTTGCTTGCATGCTGCGCCTTTGCATCCGCGGATCTGCGCATTGCGCTGGGCGAAAACCTTGAACCGAGTGGTAGTTTCATCGTCGAACGCGCCCGTGGCAAACGCGCAGTGCGAACGGCAGCTAACTCATGGCCAGCGCTGAACGGTTCTGTACTCGATCCGGATTCTGAGCTTCCGGCGGTAGCAATCGAGCTCGCCAGGCCGATACGTGAGCGGGTGACCGCACTTTGGTCGGGCAGCGACATGCCACCGGAACTCGTCGCCGCCTGCATATTCCGCAGCACGCAGTTGCTCGGCGTGGCGCCGGGCGACCCGGTCAATGAATTTCTCGTGCCGCCGAGGGCCGTTGCCCTGGCAGACCCCGAGAAGGTGCGCAATTGGCCGGAGTGGTCGGTTGGTGGAGGTCGCAATGAACTGGCACTTGCCGAGCAGTTGTGGATCGATCCGGCCAGCGTCAACGCGACGATCACCGACCCGCTCAAGGCGCAACTGGGCGTCGACGGAGTTATCCGTGTGACCTGGGGCCTGATCTTGATCGGTCAGCTGCACCGACTTGCGCTAGTGATGCACCGCGGGCCTGACTCCGGCCGCCGATGACATTTGCTGCGTGCGCCTGCGACATCTTGTTTGCCGAACGATTCGCATTCATCGAAGTTAAATACAAGACTCGCGGTGGTTGCGGCACAGCTATCCCGACCTGGGGCTAACATCAGTTTTTGCAATTACGTGATGACTCCTTCGTTTATATGGCGGATCGAGGACAGCGCGGCGCGCTCCGCGACATTCATGGTTGCGTGATGAAATTTGGGAAAATCTAATAAGGATTATCGCCGGGCCTGTTGGCTCCCGCAGTGTTTATCACTCCGAACAGATTGGCAGGGCAATGTTCGACGTCACCGTACGCGACAACGAATTCGGCAACGGCGACAAGCTGGGTACACGCAGCATTCTGCGTCTAAGTTACGCTTAAGAGCGGCGCGACCGCCTCGGCTTCCATCTCCACCAGATAGTCATCTCCGACCAGGTCCGCCCTTACCAGCGTGTTGGCCGGTTTGATATGACCGAAGCGCCAGCCGTGCACCCTTGAAACAGCCTCCCAGTCTTCGACATCGCGGATGTAGATTCGCGTGCGAACGACATTCTCCAGGCTGCCGCCGAGTGATTGCAGCGCGCCTTCGATCTTGTCGATGATGAAATCCGCCTGAGCCTGAGAATCTCCCGCACCGATGACTCGATCGCCGTGCGTGGCCGTCGTGCCGGACACCAACATACGATCACCGATCCTGACAGCGCGCGAAAACCCGGCGATGTCTTCCCACCGCGTGCCACTGAGCGCCTGCGTTCGGCCATCCGTACCGGTTTGGGTCGGGTAAGGCGGCGGCAGGCTGTCGAGATGGTGGCTGAGATCACCCGATGCCGTCAGGTACGGCGGCTTGCGGTACTCGTCGCCACAATCGCCCGGAATTGTGACCATTTTGTCGATAGCTGGCCGCAGCGCTGCGCCGCTGTCGTCGCCAATTTCGAAGTTAAGCAGCTTCAGGTTGTCGCGGATGTGTTCCTTCATGCCAAGACGTGCGCCAATGATCACACCGCCTACGGCGGGCTGTTCCAGGATATAACGGCTGGCAATGTTCGCTATCGAAACTTCATGCTGGTCGGCGATCTTCCGCAGGGTTTGCAGCAAATGCTGGAACGCAGCCCAGCCGCCCGCTTCGTCGATGTAACGTTTGTATTTCATGTGTGACCAGGTCGCGAGGCTCGCCATATCCGGCTCAGCCTTGTCGAGCCAGCGATCAGTAAGAAAGCCGCCGGCCAGCGTGCCGAACGCTAGAATCTTCACGTTTTCTGCCGTGCACAGTCTGGCCATGTCGCCCCGCGCACGCTGGTCGAGCAAGGAATAACAGACCTGGTTGGAAACCACACGGACGCCGGATGCCAGTACGACGCGAAGATGCGCTGTATCGAAGTTCGTCAGCCCCAGATGCCGGATCAGGCCTTCATCCCGCAGCTCCTGCAGGTAGGCAAGGTCATCGAGGTAACTTGGGTCAGCATAATTCCAGGCATGGTATTGCAGCAAATCGAGCTTGTCTGTTTGCAGCCGATCCAGTGCTCGTTGCACCGCCTCGCGTACCGTTTCGCGCGTCGAACCACCAGGCTGCGGCACCCACTTCGTAAGCATCTGCACTGAGTCACCGCCGGCATACTCGCGTGTGAACAGACCGGCGATTTCCTCGGCCGAGCCATAATGGTCGGCCATATCGAATGTCGTCAGGCCGGCACTGGAATACGCCTGCATGGCACAAGCTGCCTGCTCGCGGTCGAGTGAACGGTCGTCGCGTTCCATGTCGGCGATTTGCCAAAGGCCGGTAATGACCCGGCTGATGCGCAGGTCGGGTGCCAGTTCGGTGTGAGCGTCTTGTCTGTCCATGGGTCTCCGAAGTCCCGAGAATAGTGTTCGACGGCTGGTCTACGGGCATCGCCGACGGCCGCAACGGGTTGTCGCTACTCAAGCATGCCCGCAAAATTACCGAACGTCTATTCGCAATGCGCACAAAATAATGGCGCAGGAATGAAGCGCTCTGTTATGCTACGGCCGCCTGCTACGAACTATCGAATGGATTTAAGCCGCCCCGCTTGTGGGCGGGAAGCCCAAATGGTGATTTTCAGAATGGTGGGAGGGAATCGCGGATGGAGACCTGGAATGATGTCGATAACCGTTAATTTGAGTACACGTGTGCGCGTACGCGATCACTGTACGTGGATCTTGATATTCTGTCTGGTTCTCGCCTGGCCCACCGTTCCGGTATGGGCCGGCCCCGGCGATGCGCCAGGCAGCGCGACACGTCTGGCAAGCAATTTCGAGCAACTGGTGGATCGCTACCTGTGCGATGTACGCGGCGTCGATTGCCGGCTGCCGGCGGATATGAGCGCGGCGAGTTTCGCCAGGCGTATCGAGGTCCAGCAGGCAATACTTGCCGACCTTGAGAAGATCGACCGCGGCACCTTGACTCTGGAGCAGGACATCGACTGGCGCTTCCTGCGAGGTATCCTGAAGGCCAATATCCGTGCAGAAGGCGAGGTCCAGCGCTGGCGTCAGGATCCACGACAGTACGTTTTCACCAACGGCATCATCTTCAAGATCCAAGCGGATCATCGCCATCCCGACGAGCGTGGCCGCGATCTTGTCGGGGAGCTGCGGACGCTGCGCGCGCGGATGCAAAACGCCGAGGACAACTTAACGCAGTACATCCCGAACTGGCTAATCTACTCCAATGCCCGTATCGACGGTACCGTGATCGTCATGGAAGAACATGTGCCGACCTTCGCCGATCGGTTGGCGCCGGAGCTGCGCGACGAGTTGCGTCGCGAGGCCGAACAGACCGTGATTGCGTTGGGGCGCTTCCGTAGCTTCGTCAACGACGAGTGGACCAAGCGGCCGCAGGGTGATTTCCGTATCGGCGCAGATCTCTACAACTACCTGCACGAACATCGTCATCAGATCCCAACCGCCGATCGCGATCTGGAACGAATTTCGCGTGGTGAGCGCGGCTTTACCCGTATACCGGATTATCATGAATGGGGCTGGAAGCAGTACCGCATTGCCGAAGGCCATCTTGAACGCAAAGCGGCGATGATGGATCCGGATAAGACATGGAAAGAGATCATCCACGAGACCAAGAGTCTGCATCCGTTCAACGAGCAGCTGGTTTCCGAGGGCATCTGGTTGTCGCGCAAGACCCGCGATTGGACGATCGAGAATGACCTCGTAACTATACCCTGGGACGACGATGACCAGTTGATGGTGGCGTCGGACCCCAGCATGTCGGCTTCGCAGTGGTGGGGTTATGGACCCGGTTACCTGCCTGCCGGACACAGCTCGAAAAAGATGGCATGGCCCGTCATTCCGATCCAGCCCGAGTGGGCGAATGACATCGCCGAGGAAAATCTCACGGAAAAGGACTGGAGTTTCTACTACGCAATTGGCCCGCACGAGGCCTACCCGGGACATCACTTGATGCGCCTGTACCAGCACCGTAACGAACGCAAGCTGCGCCGTTGGGAAAAAAGCTCTTCTGACCAGGGCTGGTGTTACTACGTTGAGTGGGAACTGACACCACGGCCCGAGTACGGCTTTTTTCCGGCCGACATGCAAGATCGCTACGAGCTGGAGATTCTGCGGCTCAAGTTGTGGCGCATGGGCCGCGTGATCATTGATTCTGGCTTGCATACCGGCCGGATGACTTGGGAGGAGGCCGTTGACGTTGAGTCCGAGCGCACTGGGTTTGTACGTCGGGGTGCCGAGATCAACATCGACGGTATCGCGGCCGGTGGAACCAGTACGGCGGCGCCGACAATCACCTACTTTCAGTGGATGCTGCTGCGCGAGGACTATTTCTCCAAGATGCGCGAATTGGATGCGAAGGGCACGCTGAAGGACTTCCACGATCGTGTCTATAACATCGGCTTCATTCCCGTGGAGCTGGTTCGCGAGCAGTTAATGGCTGACCTGGAGCGGCAGTACCGGCCAGAGTGGCGTCGTTGACAGGCGCCGTACCTTTCTCTACTTGCAGAATGGAGCTAGCCTGACATGACCCGATTGCAATCCGTATCGCCGGCCTGGCGCCGGTATGTCGCCGCGCTCATATGGCCGTTGCTGGCGGGTGGACTCGCAACAGCGTACGCGGCCTCACCGGACGGCCTGCGCGAATCGGACCTGGCCGCGCTCCAGTGGCGTGAAGTCGGAACCGCGGCGCCGAGTGGCCGAATCGCCCGTTTCGCCGTTCACCCCGAAGACACCCGGATCATCTACGCCGCCAGTGCGTCCGGCGGGCTGTGGAAGACGGTTAACGCTGGCACAACCTGGGAATCGACATTCAATGGGCAGCCAACAATCTCGATGGGTGATGTCGCGCTGACGCCGGGTAATCCGGATATCGTCTGGGTGGGAACGGGCGAGCAGAACAACGTTCGCAGCTCGCAGTTCGGTAACGGCGTCTACCGCTCGAACGATGCTGGCCAGACATGGCGGCATATGGGACTGGCGGGCAGCCGCCATGTCGGCCGCATCCTTATCCATCCTGACAACCCCGATATCGTTTACGTTGCCGCTCTCGGTTCACTGTGGGGGCCGAACGATGATCGCGGACTCTATCGAACCACCGACGGTGGCGAGAACTGGGAACGGTTGCTGCGACCGAGCGCTTACACGGGTGTCGTCGAGGTGCAGATGCACCCGGATACTCCCAATGTACTATACGCCGCCACATTCCAGCGCGAGCGGCGCATGTGGAGCATGGTAGGCGGTGGCGACGAGGGCGGTCTGTACCGCAGTAACGATGGCGGTGACAGCTGGAGCCGCGTAGAGAACGGCTTTCCGACCAGCGCGGTCGGCCGCGTGGGCGTGACATTTTGCCCCGGCAGCCCTGACACGATGTACGCGACTGCGGTAGGCCCGGATGGGGGCACATTCCGCTCCACCGACGGCGGCGATTTCTGGGAACGGCGCAATGCCGATGTCCAGAGCCACTGGTATTACGGGGAACTGGTCTGCGACCCGGAGAATCCGGACCGCGTCTACGTACCGGTTACCCCGCTTCTCAGGTCAGAGGACGGCGGCGAGACTTTCGAGAATATCGCCGAGACCGCGGTGCATGGCGACAACCACACGCTGTGGGTAAATCCCGATGATCCGCAGCATCTGATTGTCGGCAATGACGGCGGTGTCTATGTTTCGCGAGACGGCGGCGAGTACTGGCAATGGCAGTCCAATCTGCCGCTGATGCAACTCTACACAGTGTCCGTCGACATGCAGGAGCCCTTCTACCATGTGTACGGCGGCACTCAGGATAATGGCTCCTGGGGCGGGCCGATCGGCACGCGCTACGGCGACGGTATTTCGAACGAGGACTGGACGTTTATCTCCGGCGGCGACGGCTTTTACGCCGTCGCGGACCCTACCGATTCCAACATCATTTATTCGCAGTCCCAATACGGAGTCCTGTACCGCACTGATCGCGAAAGCGGTGAGCAGAAACGCATTCAGCCCTGGCAGCCGCAGGACGGCGAATCCGAGCCGTATCGCTGGAACTGGAGCGCCCCTTTTCGAATTTCCCCGCACGATGCAAAGACCGTCTACTTCGGCGCCAACGTCCTATTCCGCAGCCGTGATCGCGGCGATAGCTGGGAACGTATCAGTACTGATCTCACACGCCACGTCAGTCGCGACGACCTGCCTTTACAGGGCAGGATCCAGCCGTCCGACGCGATAGACCTGCACGCGAGCACGGCGCTCTACGGTAACCTGCATGCACTGGCGTTGTCCCCGCTGCGGCGAGGGCTTGTCGCGGTGGGCAGCGACGACGGTCTTGTTCACGTTAGTCGCAACGACGGCAAGAGTTGGCACAAGACCGACAGTTTTCCTGGCGTGCCGGACATGATGAAGGTCGCCATGATCGCCTGGTCGTCGACCGCAGAGAGCACACTTTTCGTCGCCTTTGACGGCCACAAGGACAACGACTTCAGGCCTCATGTCGTGCGCAGCGACGACCACGGTGCAAGCTGGCGCAATATCACCGGCGACCTGCCGGAATTTGGCTCGGCACGCAGTATCACGGTGCATCCGCGCAATGAAAAGCTGGTATTCGTCGGTACCGATTTCGGTGTGTACTTCTCGCGCGACGGCGGTGAGCATTGGTTGGCGCTGAGCTCCGGTCTGCCGACCAACTCGGTCCAGGGAATTGTCGTTCATCCGCGCGAAAACGATCTCGTCATCGGCACTCATGGCCGCGGTTTCTGGGTGCTTGACGAGTTGAGTCTGCTCGAGTCGTTGACGCCTGACGTGGTTCGGGGTCACAGCTATCTGGCGAACCCGCGCCGCGCCACGCAGATTCGTGACGTTAATCGCGGTCGCAAGAATTTCGGCCACAGCTATTGGGCGGCAGAGAATCCCCCGCGCGGCGCCATTATTGATTACTGGATTGGTGACGACGCAGTCGGTAGTAAAGTCACGGTCGACATTCTCGACAAGGGCGACACCCTGGTTCGCACCATTGATGAATCGTCGGCGCAGCGAGGTGCCCGTCGCGCCGTCTGGGATCTACGCTACGAGGCACCGCCAAGCGATAGCGATTCGTCCTGGCGCAAGCCGAACGGCCGCTTTGTCATGCCGGATGAGTACAAGGTCAGGCTGACCGTCGGTGACCGCGTACACACAGCCCCATTGACAGTGCGCATGGACCCGGCCATCGAGGTCGCTAACCGCGATCGGCGCGCGATGGAGAATACGCTGTCCCTGCAGGCACAATTGTTGACTGCTGCTTACCATGCGGGCAAGGCCGTGGATGCCAGCGTCGAGCAGACGGAGGCATTGCTGGAGGCCATGAACGAAATGCCAGCGAATGCGTCGCTCGCCCGGGAAGTGCGTGCCGCTGTAGAGGAGGCCGGCCGCTTGAAGGTTGCGTTGCGCGGCGAGCAACTCGGTATCGCGCAACAGGAGACCTACCTGCCGCTGGCTGACCTGGTGTTGCGCCTGTACCGCACAACAGAGTCCTGGACCGGTTCGCCCGGCGACGAAAAACGCAGGCTGACCCGCGTAGCTCATCGCGATTTGGAGAAGTTGCTGACAGAGCTCCGGCCGTTTCTTTCAGACACTCTGCCGGCGCTGAAACAGAGCGTAGAGGCGGCGGGTGGCGCCTGGCCGGCAGACGAACTTCCGGCGGCTTTGCCCGACGGAATAGTTCCGGCGTACTGATAAAGAGCAACGAGACAGAGAGGCCCGATACCGATGACCAGATTGATTGCAAAGTTTGAGGCGCGGATTCAGTACTGCGTGGTTCGCGTCGCGCTGCTCGCGCTGGCGTCCGTCTCGGTTATGCCAATGACGGTCGCCGCCGCCGACGGCGGCCAGTTGTCGCTGGCGGCCCTTCTGTATCGTGAAGGCCATCGCGAGGCGGGCATCGCGAGACGTGATGAGTTCATGCGCCGCATGCGCGGGGGTCTTGCGGTCATCACCAGCGCGGACCGGTCGCAGCCCAATCTCTACGAGTTTTACACGCCCGATACCGAGCACAAGGACTTCGTGTTCCTTACCGGCATTTACGACTCTCATCCACCCGGCCACGTCCTGGTACTGAACCCGGGCGGCGACGAATTTCGTGAAGTCCTTTACACGGACTTGGCTGCCGACGAAGCCCGCCGCCTGTCCGGAATCGAGCACGTTTTTCCGCGCGTCCGTTTTCTAGAGCACATGAGCAGCGCGCTAACCGACTACCGGAACCTGCGCATTACGCAACTGCGATTCAAGGAAGTGGCGTCCGACTTCGCGCGCGGCTGGGGCAACGATCAAAAGTTGCTGCACGTGAACTACCCACGCTTCAACAATCTTTCAGAGCCCGCCGATCCGCGCCTCGATTTCGTCGCGCGATTGCGCGAGGCCACCGGTGAGCTTGTGTTGCAGGATGCCGGCGACCTGCTCGACCCCATGCGCATGATCATGGACGAGTTCGCAATGAAGAACTTGCGTCGTGCCATTGAGATAACCGGCCTCGGGCTGCAGGAGGGAATGAAGTTAGCCCGCCCCGGTCTGACGACGTTGCAGGTCATGCACTCAGTGGACTACGTTTACCGGCTGCATGGCGCCACTCTCGGTTTCCTGACCGGCGTATCGCCGGCGAGCAATCTCAACGAGGCGCTGAAGTGGGAGACCACCGCCGAGGAAGAGGCGGCGCGCAAAGGTGATGCGCGCATCCTGCCCGGGACCCTGGTGCACTTCGACACCGGTGCGGCCATGAACCATTACTCGGTCGACATCCAGCGGACCGTGCCCGCCGATGGCAGATTCACGCAAGAGCAGAGACGCATCTACGAGGTTGTGCTGGATGTGCAGAAAACCGTTATCGCCGCAGTTCGGCCGGGCGTGACCTGGGACGACTTGCAGGCGCTGGCAATGCAGCGGCTACGTGATGCGGGGGGCTGGGACGAGAGCTACACCTACGGCATCGGGCACTTCATCGGCATGGAAGTGCACGAGCACGGCGATTACACGGCGCCGCTGCAATCCGGCATGGTAATCGCGATCGAGCAGGGTGCGGTTGTCGACGGTACGCGCGTCGCCTTCGAGGACGACGTACTCGTCACCCGGGATGGTTACGACTGGCTGAGCCGCTTTATCCCGATCGAGATCGAAGAGGTCGAGGCGTTGCGGCGGGAGCAACCAGTGATTCGCCCTGAGACTTTTCTCGAAGCACTTCCCTGACAATCTGGATGCCGCGAAACCTCATTGTTTCGTTCCCGCAGGGGGTGCAGGCGCCGCGCGGCGGTTACTCTGCCGGCGGTATTCTGGTTAGCGCTGCAGACTGGCTGTAATCGTCTGCGACGCGGCCTGGAGTTCGAGCAGGATCTTGTTGTACATATCCTCTGGCGTGATTCGCGAACTGGGACAGGCAGCATTAAGCGCGCAGATGACTTTGCCGGAATGGTCACTTACCGGCACGGCTATTGAGCGCAGGCCAATTTCAAGTTCCTGGTCGGCGATGCTCCAGCCTTTGACACGCGTTTCCTCGATCAGGCTGCGCAGCTTGACCTTGGAGGTTTCCGTGTACGGCGTCAGCTTGGAGAGAGTGGCGTTTTCCAGGTATTCGAGCAGTTTCTCTTCAGGCAGCGCTGCGACAAGCACCCGACCCGACGAGACGCAGTGCGCCGGTGCCCTGCTGCCGACGCTGACCGAGATGCTGACGATCCGGTCTGGCGGTGACGCCGAGGCGATGTAGACGACCTCTGTCCCGTCGAGAATCGCAGCAAAACACGACTCCTCCAGGGTTGCCGACAGCCGCGTGAGTACTGGCTGGATAACGTCCAGGAAGGTCATTGAGGAAAGTGCGGCGAACCCCAGATCCAGCACCTTTGGCTTCAGCGAAAAGTATTTGCCATCCGTCTGCGCATACTCTTCGCGCACAAGTGTAAGGAGGATGCGGCGAACAGTTGCGCGCGTCATGCCCGTTGCCCGGGCAATCTCGCTCAGCGTCATGCGCGACTGAGTCCGGGTAAAGGACCGGATGACTTCAAGGCCGCGCGCCAACGTATTAACGTGATCGCGATTACTGATTTCTATATCCAAGAATGCTGTCCCGACAATATCATGCCTCGCTTTTAACACACCGCGGCGTTCCCGGCGACAGTCAATCTCTGCCGTCTGCCGTCTGCCGTCTGCCGTGTTGCGGTAGCGAATGACGATGCGGCCAGAATTGCGGGTTAGCCGCAAGGAGTTTATGCGACGGGTAGCCGTTATTGCAGACATCGGATGCCCGCCACGGTTGGTAATCTTCTGCGCATGTTGCCTGGCGCCTGGCGCCAAAGCCGGGCGCAATGCGAACGATCGTTCGCATTTTTTTACACAATCGCGCAAACTTCAATCTGATTTGACAGGACTTTCTGCGACAACGGAGGAACAACCGTGCCGAAAATAATCATCAAGCTGGCCGTACTTGCCGATGCCAGTGATTACTGGCTGCAACCGCCGGCGGGCAATTTAGTGAACTCAGCGACGAACGACGGCGCGAGGTGCCCGATCATGAGGCACATGTCGAGCGCATGCTGATGGTGCCGCGATGAACGCACCGCTCGAAAACCGTGTGGCCCTGGTGACCGGCGCCGCCACGGGCCTCGGCAAACGGATAATGCAGGTAATGGCGGAGGCGGGTGCCAGCGGCTATGGTCTGGACATTGCCGCTCACGACGGCAGCGTCCCGGCCGGCTGGGAGATGATTGCTGGGGACGTAACCCTTGAGGACGACATCGCGCTCGCGGTAGACGCAGTGCGTGAGCGGTACGGCAGACTCGATATCGCGGTCGCCAACGCGGGCATTGTGCCGCCCTGGAGCGAAACTGCGGAGATCGAGCTTGATGAGTGGGACAATGTTTTTGCGGTGAACGTGCGTGGAGTGATCGCCACGCTTAAACACGTCGTTCCGTTGATGTCTGAACGTGGTGGTTCCATCGTTGCCATGGGTTCCCTTAATTCGCGGCGCGCTCATTCAATGCAGTGTGCTTACACGGCCAGCAAGCATGCAGTGCTCGGCATCGTGCGCAGCGCTGCCCTAGATCTTGGTCGCCATGGAATTCGCGTTAATGCGCTGGGCCCTGGTCCGGTGGCGACTCGGGCGTTGCAGGACCGGGTGCAGCAGCGCGCTGCCGATGGTGGGCCGTCTGCCGATGATGTGCTTGTGGCGCTGGGCGCGGAATCCGCGCTCGGTCGGATGGCCAGCGAAGACGACGTGGCGAGAGTAGCGTTGTTTCTCGCGAGCGACCTGTCGGCCGGCATAACCGGGCAGATACTGCCGGTCGATGCCGGCTTACCATGACTTGCCTACCGGGCTGTTGCCTCGCGGGCCGGAACTACGGAGACAAATGCATGTACGACACCGCAACGCGCGGTACAAACACTGTAAGTAGCATTGAGTCAGACTACGAGAGGAGCAACGCGGACCTCGAGAGCCAGGAGTACTGATGGCGGGAAGAACATTCGAATGGTTACAACAGCCGCTGAAAAGTGAGCAGGCCGGCATCGGCGTCTTACTCGTGTCAGTACTTGCTGCGGCCCTGTCGCAACCTTGTATTGCGGCAGCTGCTGATCCCGAACCCCTTACCGTAGCGCAGCTGGTAGACGAGCCATACGTTACCGGGACGGCACCGGCCTCACCAGCGTGGTCGCCCGACAGCCAGTGGCTTGGGTTCCTTTGGAATGATGTTGCTCGCAGCAACATGCAGCTCTGGCTGACCGATCGTAACGGCGGGTCGCCGGAACGCCTGACCGGCGTCGACGAATCTTCGGTTCGCGAGCTTGTATGGACACTTGACAGTGGTTCTATCGTGTTCCTGCAGAACGGTGACCTGTGGCGGCTGGAACTCGACGCCAAACAGTTGCAGCAGATGACGCGCAACGGTGGCAACAAGTCGGAGCTCCAGTTGTCGCCGGACGGCCGCTTTGCGACCTACCTCGAGAGTGGCGATCTGTGGTCTGTCATGCTGGCCGACGGCATAGTTGCCCGACTGACCGAAGTCGGCGTACCCGGCATTTCGAACGTGCCGGTTGGTCGCTACAACCGTCCAGAGGCAGAAATCGGACCCGGCATCTGGGGAGGTCCGACCTACGCCTGGTCACCGGACGGGCAGTACATTGCCGTTCATTTCGTCGACCGGCGCGAGCAGCGCAAGGTCCCGTTTCCGTATTACCTCGCGGATGAGACGCAACCGAACGAGGTGCGGCGCGGTTATCCCGGTGACGCCAACGAAGCCCGCCATGTCGGCTTGCTGCGACTCGAAGACAGGCGCCTCGAACTGTTGCCCCTGCCGGATCCCGAGCACAACCAGGTCATTGGCTTTGCCTGGTCGCCGGACGCTCGCTTGTTGATCGATCGTGCGTCGGATACCGCCGTTGACCGGTGGCTCGATGTCATGGACCCGGGCAATGGCGACATCCAGCGCATCTGGCACAGTAACCGATCGACGCGGATCTACACATCGTTTGCCTCGTCCTGGCACCCGGACGGCAGGCAGGTATTGTTCTCCGGCGACCTTGAGGATCGCTACGGACTCTACCGTCTCGATCCCGCCAGCGGCAGGCATGAACGATTGTCCACGGCAGACCATGATCTGCTGGGCAGTTTCTCGGTGGTGCCTGATGCTGGCCTCGTGTTCTACAATGCCAATGTCCCCCATCCCAGCGAGCAGCAGGTCTTCAGCATTGCTCTGGACAGCGGAGCGGCTAACCGTGTGACTTTTCTGGCCGGGACCAATAGCGGGGTGCCGTCATCCGATGGCAGCAGGCTCGCCGTCCTGCACAGTAGCGACACGAGTCCGCCCGAGTTGTATCTCGCCCACACGGATGAGCGTGAGCATCGCCGTGTGACCGTATCGCCGCCCGACGAATTCCGGCCGCGCGCCTGGGCAAGCGGTCGTTATGTTTCTTTTCCGAGCGCGGTGGACGATTTCACATTGCATGCGCGCATCCTGGAGCCACCCATGCTCGATGCCGAGCGTCGCTACCCGGTCGTGCTTGGACCGGTGTATTCGAATACCGTGCGTAACAGCTGGTCACACCGTTACGGCGCCATTCAACAGTTGCTGGTTGAAAACGGTTACATCGTGGTCCAGGTCGATGTTCGCGGCAGCACGGGTTACGGGCGGGACTTTCGCGAAGCATTCCTGACCGACTTCGCCGGCGACGATCTCGAAGATCTGGTCAGTACAGCTGACTACCTGAAGACCCTGCCGCAGGTCGATCCGGATCGGATAGGCATCTGGGGCAGCAGCTATGGCGGTACGCTGACCATTTACTCTCTGCTAAAGAATCCGGGCCTGTTTCGTGCCGGCGTTGCTGCGGCGCCAGCCGTGGATCCACAATTCTTCGGCCCGGATGACGTGGCTATCGTGCGTGACCCGTCGACGCATCCCGCAATATTCGAGCGGCTCGCCAAACACGACGCCGCTAATCTGCAAGACCACCTGCTGATCATTCATGGCCTGCAGGACCAGGTTGTGCCATTCAAGACTACAGCCGTCCTTGCGGAAGAGTTGATGCGTCACGGCAAGGACTTCGAGTTTGCGTTTGCCCCTGGAGCAACCCATGGCTGGACCACAGAACCGCACCATGCCCGCTATCTGCTGGGGAGGTTGCTGTCGCACTTCGATCGCTACCTGAAAGACAGCGCCGAATGAGCAGCGCCTGCTGCAGTCGCCTGCCCGGTAACGTTGCCGAAATTCACGGAGAGACAACGTAGTGTCGCATAGCGAGAAGCGGAACCAGCGCCGTCGCGATGCCGGCGGACAGGTGCGGCAACTGTTGCTAACGTTCGAAGAGACTGAGATTAATTATCGTGAAGGCGCCACGGTCGCCGGCGCGTTGATCGCTAGCGGAGTGCGTGAATTTCGCGAGTCGACGGTCGGAGGCCGTGGCCTTTATTGCGGCATGGGCATCTGCCAGGAGTGTCTGGTTACGATTGACGGTGCTCCCGGTTATCGCGCTTGCACGACACCGGCGAAAAACGGCATGCGAGTCACGCGCCAGCCGGCGAAGATCGCGCTGCGGCGCACGGCCGGCTCCCGTGCCGACGAGCGAGCCGCAGTTACCGTCGAAGAACCACAAGTGCTGGTTGTCGGTGCCGGACCGGCCGGACTGAACGCGGCAATCACGGCGGCTGAGGCAGGAGCCGATGTCGTGCTGCTTGATGAGCGTAGTCAGGCCGGAGGGCAGTACTTTAAACAGCCTGCGGTGGCTCCGGTGCCAAGCCTCGAGCGCGACCGGCAATTCGCAACAGGTAGCCGACTGATCGAACGCGCTCATGAGGCGGGCGTGGACATTCGCTCGAGATCAGTCGTTTGGGGCGGATTTCCGGGTCCGGAAATACACGTAGCGGGCGATAGCAAACCAGTTGTCCTGCGGCCCGGCAGGCTCATCGTAGCGTCTGGTGCTTACGAGCGTGGTCATGCCGTTCCCGGCTGGACCTTGCCGGGCGTCATGACGACCGGCGCGGCACAATCCCTGCTGCGGGTCAGTGGAGTGACGCCACCCGGGCGCATCCTCGTTTCCGGCAACGGGCCACTGAACCTGCAGGTCGCGCTGGAACTTGCGCGTGCCGGTGCACAAGTGGCTGGTCTGGTCGAGTCGGCTCCGCGACCCGGATTACGCCACGCGTCCGCCGCAGCCGGTATGTTGCTTGCTGCGCCCAGGCTGACGCTCACCGGGATCGGTATGGTCGCGGCGCTGCGCCGTCGGCGCGTGCCGGCGATCTACGGACATGTCGTCAATCAGGTAACACGTGTGGACGGGGCGCTCGTTGCGGAACTCGTCCGGGTGGACGGAGAGGCGGGCGATGCCATCCATCTCGAGGTTGACGCGGTCTGCCTTGGTTACGGATTTCATCCGGAAAATGAACTGCTGCGACTGTTGGGTTGTGGCTGCGAATTCGATTCGCAGCGCGACCAGATGGTAATGCGCAGGGACGCAGATTGCCGCACCACCGTTGCCGACATTTTCGCGGTCGGTGACTGCGTTGGCACCGGTGGTGCCGCCGTTGCCGCGGCTGAGGGCGTGATCGCCGGTCTAGCCGCTGCGCGCGAATGCGGCTTCGCCTGCGACAATCGCATTGAGCGCACGGCGCGTCGGGAGTTAGTCCGGCACCGTCGTTTCCAGGCCGCATTGTGGTCGTTGTACAAACCCGCAGGTACCTTTTCCACTCCGACCATGCCAGACGCTGTTGTGTGCCGCTGTGAAAATGTCAGCGCCGAAACACTCGATGCTGCCATCGACGCCGGTTGCGATACGCTCGGTGCCGTGAAGCGTAGGACCCGTCTTGGCATGGGGCCCTGCCAGGGTCGCTACTGCGTACCCATCGCTCTGTCGCGGCTGGCGAGTCGCCGCGGAGGGGCGCCGGATGAATTCGATATGGCGGCGCCGCGGCCGCCGCTGCGGCCGCTCAGCCTGGCGGAGCTTGGCGGAGACTGGTCCGATGACTGAAGCCTGCGGCGACTTCGATACCGTTGTGATTGGTGGTGGCATTACCGGCTTGTGTGCCAGCTGGTTCCTCGCGCGAGACGGTGATGCGGTTGCCTGCCTCGATCATGGCTACGATGCTGGTTCAACGGTCAACGCGGGCAGCCTGCACGTCCAGATGCAAAGCCGGCTCGAACGGATGTTCCCCGGCCGGGTCGTGGACTATGAGCGGGGCTTGCCTCTGTATCCTTTGGCCGTCAACACCTGGGAGGCGGTGGCCGCAGAGCTCGGCAATGATATCGGGCTGGCGGTGAAAGGCGGGTTGATGGTGGCCGAAACTGAACAGGATCTCGTGGGCCTCGAGCGCAAGAGTGCCCGGGAGCGTGCGCACGGTGTCGACACACAGGTGATAAGCCGACGCGAATTGCGCGACGTCGCACCATACCTCGACGAGGAACTGGCAGGCGCCGCGTATTGCGCGTGCGAAGGCAAGGTTGATCCTCTGTTGGCCAATGCGGCGATTCGCGATCGTGCGATCAGCGCAGGCGCGATTGTTGTCGACGGAGTTCGTGTCGATCGCCTGAATTGTGACAAGGGCCGCGTGCGCATTGAAGCCGGCGATGCGCGCTACACGGCAGGGCGGGTGATCGTGGCCGCCGGCGCCGGCAGTCGAGCCATAGCGATGACGCTTGGTATAGATCTCCCGGTCATTGCTGAGCCTTTGCATATGAACGTGACCGAGGCTGCGGAGCCGTTCATGTTGCACCTGGTCCAACATGCATCCCGGCCGATCACGATGAAACAACTCGGCGGTGGCCACGTGGTGATTGGCGGCGGCTGGCCGGCCGAAGCAGGACTTGCGCCGCGCGTGCCGGCCGTGTCCGCGGGCAGCCTGGCAGGTAACCTGGCGCTGGCGGCCAGGCTGGTCCCGGGAATGGCGGAATTCCGGGTGTTGCGTAGCTGGGCAGGCATCAATCCGACGGCAGACCTGCTTTCTATTCTAGGCAACGTTGTCACAACGCCCGATGTCCACTTTCTCGTTCCCGGCGACGCGGGTTACACGCTTGGTCCTTGTCTGGCGCAGCTCTTGTGCGAGAAGCTGGCAGGACGCGACCCCGGTTTCCCGGTTGCTGCGTTCTCGCCCAATCGTTTCGCGGCGGCCTGAGCGGTGTGCGGCTTGCGCCCGGAACGGAACTAGGACAACATCACGGCCGAACTGTGCGAGATGCGCACTAATGTTCACAGGTCGCGCGAGCCGTATGGAAAAGTATCCGTTGATCTGGTCGCGGCACGACCGCGCGGCATTTCATGCCCGGCCCGGCGACAGGAACTAGCCACCGACAAGACTTGCATGCGGAGGAGTAACGATATGGAGATGGACGACAATCGCCCGGACGCCCGTCCGGAACTGACGCCGAAAGAATACAAGGAAAATTACGGAGAATTTATCGGTGTTGGTGAAAACGGTAATCTGTGGGTGGAGGACTGTGATGTCGCCGAATTGGCAAGTCGTTTTGGAACGCCTCTATTCATCATTAGTGAAAGCCAGTTTCGCTATACCTACCGGGTTTTTCGCGATGCATTCAAAGAGCATTACCCGGGTGAATCCGAGATCCTGTTTGCGAACAAATCGAACAACGGGCTTGCCTATCGCCACATTATGAACCAAGAAGGAGCGGGCGGCGACTGCTTCGGTATTAACGAACTTTACCTAGCCTTGCTCGCCGGCACTGACGCGAGCACGCTCGTGCTGAATGGATCGAACAAGCAGGAAGAAGAACTCGAAATGGCCGTCGCAAATGGCCTCTGTATTAATATCGATTCGATGGACGAACTCGATCGCATCGACACTGTCTGCAGGCGCCAGGGGTGCCATGCCGATGTCGGTATTCGCCTGAAACTCGACCTTGATCCGCTCGCCGGGCGCGAAGGCGTTGCAATGCACGGGCCGGGCACGATGAAGGAGCAGAGTGACAGCACGAAGTGGGGCATGTCGCGTGAACAAACCGTTGAGATCGTCAAACGCGCACTTAAAATGCCGCATATTCACTTACAAGAAACTCATTTCCACCTGAGTCGGATGTCGAACGTTGCCATGGACTTCGCGATCATGGCGCGCGAGATGGTCACCTGGTCTGGCTATATCCGTGACAACACCGGCTGGACGCCACCGTGTATCGACATCGGCGGTGGCTGGACCTTCGGTAAGTGGTACGGCACGGGACCACGCAACCAGCTTGACGATGATTCGGCACCCACGGCAGATGACTACGCTCGGTTGTGCAGCCAGGAAATTCAGGACGAGGCGAAGAAGCTCGATCTGCCGCTGCCAAAACTCCGGCTCGAGCCCGGGCGCTCACTTTCCGGTCCGTCCGGTGTATCTGTCGGTACTGTTGGCGCCGTCAAAGAAGGCGCAAAGAAGAAGTGGGTCAACCTCGACCTGTCGACGAATCACCTTAGCTGGTCCGCGGTACTGAACTGGTACTACCATCCAGTACCCGTCACTAACGCAATGGCTGAGCGTATCGAGATTGTCGATATCGTGGGGCCGCTTTGTAATTCGGACGAGCTGGGGCAGCACGTAAAAATGCCGTCGCTGACGCGCGGTGACCTGGTCGCGTTTCTCGATACCGGTGGTTACACTGAACCCTGTGCCGCGCGATACAATGCGCAAATGTTGCCGGCGACCGTGCTGGTGAAAGGCGACCAGGCCGAGATTACGACGGTGCGGGAGCAGTTCCAGGATTTCGCCGGTCGCTTCCGCGTTCCGCCACGGCTGCTGGCCGCCTCATTTAACAGGGACTGAATCATGAAACTAGGACTTGAGGGAAAGACGGCCATCGTCAGCGCTGCAAGCCGCGGCCTCGGGCGTGCTTGCGCGGAGTCGCTTGCCCGTGAGGGAGTCGACGTTACGATCATGGCGCGAACTGCTGATGCACTGGAAGCAACGGCGCAAGAGATTGCCGATAAGACCGGCCGCAGGATTACGCCAGTTGCCGGTGATTTCAATTCGTTGGACGATCGCGCGCGGCTGTTCGATGCCTGTCCGAAACCCGACATCCTGGTGAACAACCCGGGTGTGCGGCAGACGCCGGACCCCTACGATGAAATCGATCGCGATACCTGGCTGCAATGGTTGAACGACCATTTCCTGTCATCGATTACGATGATCCAGGCGGTTGCGCCGGGAATGTGCGAACGCAAGTTTGGCCGAATCGTGAACATGTCAGTCAGTTTCATCAAGTTTCCGCAGTCGGGATTCGCGCATTCACATGCTGCCCGACTGGCGTTGTCCGGCGCGGTCGCCGCGATGGTTCGAGATCTGATCGCGCACAATGTGACTATCAATACCGTGTGTCCGGGACTGTTCGACACTGACGCTTTGCGCACTAACCTGCACGCTCATGCGAAACGGGGAAACACGACCTACGAGGCCATCGTCGAGGATCGCAAAACAAATTGCCCGGCAGGGCGTTTCGCGGACCCGTCCGAATGCGGTGACCTGGTCGCGTTCCTGTGCGGCGAGCAGTCCGGTTTTATGACCGGGCAGAACATCATCAACGACGGCGGTGTCTACCAGGGATTGTTCTGAGGTCCCCGGGGAGTTCCGGATATGACCAGCGATAGCGAGATGCTCGATGTCACCGGGCGCGTGGCCATGATCTCCGGTGCCTCGAGAGGCATCGGTGCTGCTATTGCCACTCGACTGCTTGACGATGGCTACCGGGTATCCCTCGGGGTGCGCGACGTGCAGGCCACGAGCAAGGCATTCGCCGCGCATCCGCCGGAGAAGCTGCAGATCGAGTCGTTCGAAGCGGCCGATCCCGCGACGGCCGAGCGCTGGATCGAGAATACATTGCAACACTTCGGCGAACTACACGCTCTCGTTAACAATGCGGGAATCTTCCACCAGGTGAATTTCGAGGAGGGCAGCGACGCCGACCTCGACGATCTCTGGGAGGTCAATGTTAAGATGCCGTTTCGCCTGACGCGTCTCGCGATGCCGGCGCTGAAACAATGCGGTAACGGCCGGATCGTCAATGTCGCATCGACTGATGGGCTGCGGTTTCGCGACAACAGTGCGTCGGTTGGCTATACGATGTCCAAGCACGCGCTAGTCGCCATGACGCATGCAGCACGCCAGTTTGGCTACGCCGAAGGTGTGCGTGCAACGGCGCTATGCCCGGGTGCGGTCGATACCGACATGGTTGTCGGGCTGGCGGGTGTGACGCCCGCCGCCGATCGGCTCGCGCCAGGCACCGTGGCAGCTCTGGTCGCGACGGTGCTCTCCTTGCCGAACAACGCGTCCGTCGCCCTGTTGCCGGTCAATACGCGGGTCGAATCGACTCTTTAACGGGGCTAGCCAACAGCCGTTGGTACGGCCCGCCAGCGGCATTGTGCACATCGCGCACCTTGCAATGGCGCGGCGTCTGCATGAATATATGCGAACAGCTGTCCGCATCGCGCACTTTCATTGCACGCGGGGGAGAGGACAAAATGAAACCGATCACGCAGGATTCTCAAATCGACGCAGCCACCCGGCGATTTAGTCGTCGTGAAGCGTTGCGCGGTAGCGCGGCCGTGCTTGCCGCGGCGGCCTGGCCGACCGCACAGGCGGCGACGACGCTGCGCTGGTGGTCGACCCAGTCGTCGCCGGAGCAGATGGAGGCTTATCGCTACCAGATAAAAACTTTCGAAGAGGCCCACCCTGGGGTCAAGGTAGTCTTTGAAAGAACCTCGGATGAGGGCTATGCCACCCAACTGGCGGCTGCATTCGCTGGTGGCAACGTACCGAACATCGTGACTCATCTGCCGTCTTTCGCCGTTGCCGATTACTGGCAGGCAGGACTGGTGGACCCGATCGATCCCGTGCTTTATGCGATTGGCAAGGACCGGTTTGTGGACGGTGCTAACCGGATTTACGAGTTTGAGCCGGGGGTGCATGCCGCCGCATGCATCGGCAACACGGCAGCAAACATGTTATGGCTGCGCACTGACATGATGGCCAAGGCCGGCATCGAGCAGCTGCCGGGCACCTGGGACGAGTTGCGCTCGGCCTGCGGGAAAATGCAGGGTCGCGGCATTTACGGTGCACCGCTGCCCTATGCGCGCAATAGCATGACCTCTCTCGTCATCATTGGATTCATACACCAGGCAGGCGGACAGGTGTTCACGCCGGATCTCGATGTCGCACTCGTTAGTGACGAAGCTGAGGCCGCTCTCGAATTTTACAAATCCATGCGTGAATTTTGCCCCGTCGGAGCTACAGGTTACAGCTGGGGTGAAAGCCTGACGGCGTTTGTTAGCGGCGCGACGGCGACGGGCTTGTATTCCGGGCGTGTCCTGATTAACGTGACGCGACAGAACCCGCGAATTGCAGATCACATTACTTGCACGACCTATCCGCGCATCAGTACTGATGTTGAACCTTGGACCTACAACGACTATCCGAGCGTTTTTATACCCGTGGATGCGCCGGAAAAAGAGCTGACACGCAAGTTTGCAGCCTGGTTGTTCAAGACAGACGGTTACATCCGCCAGGTCCATGCAACACCAGGGCATGTTTTACCCGTCATCGATTCAGTTGCCCGTGATTCGCGGTATCTGGATAGCCCGGTCATCAGGCGCTACGAGTCCGAAGTCTCAACGATGGCAGTCGCTGCCGCCGAAGGCCGGAACCTTGGCTGGGAGACTCTCCGGCACAAGCCGAACATGCGGGCGGGTGCTGTAATTCAGAGCGGCGTGCTGGCCGAAATGGTGCAGCGGGTCGCTTTGAATGATGAAAATCCCCGCACGGTCCTCGGCAACACTGCCAGGAAAATTGAAGCAATCATGAAGAACTGAGGCAGAGCTACCGCAATCGCCCAATGACACCCGGAACCAACATCCAGACTGCAAGGCTAGGTCTTACACTTGCTGCACGACACAATTTGCTTGGGCTCGTGTTCATTGCACCGACTATCCTCGTGTTCTGCGCAGTGATCGTGTACCCGCTGGTATCGGCCATCTATCTCAGCCTGTTCTCAATCTATACACCTACGATGGAAGGGGAATGGGTGGGCCTGGCCAACTTCCAGGAGGTCCTAGCCAACGGCGATTTCTGGCGGTCGCTCGGCAACACGATGTTGTGGACTGTGGGCACCCTGACCCTGCAGTTGTTGTTTGGCGTGCTGATCGCGCTGATGCTGCACCAGAACATGATGTTTCGTTCGGTGGCACGCAGCCTGGTGCTGTTTCCCTATTTTCTTTCGACGGTCGTAGCGGTGCTGGTGTGGCGATGGCTGTTCAATGACCTCTACGGCATCGTCAATCACATGCTCATGTGGAGCGGTTTCCTCGACATGCCGGTCGACTGGCTGGGTCGCATGCCGAACGCGATGCTCAGCCTGATCTTTGTCGGCGCATGGAAATATTTTCCCTTCGTCGTCATTGCAGTGCTCGCCCGGCTGCAAACCATTCCGGAGGAGTTGTACGAAGCAGCTACCATTGACGGTGCAGGGCCGATTGCCCGTTTCTTCGACGTAACCTTGCCCCAGCTGAAGAGCGTCCTGGTCGTCATCGTGTTGTTACGTGCCATCTGGGACTTCAAGGAGTTCGACCTGATCTACCTGCTGACTGGCGGAGGACCGGTCATCGCCACGCAAACCCTGTCGTTGATGGTTTACAAGGAAGCGTTTGCACTGAACCGCATGGGCGTCGCGTCCGCCACGGCGGTTCTGATGATGCTGGCCATGCTGGCGTTCATGATTGTCTATTTAAGAAAGGCGAGGGACTGAACGATGCGTTACGTCCCGCGCTGGGTCCGCCGCTGCCTCTACAACCTGTTTGCATGGACCGTGATTCTCATGATCGCATTGCCGTTGGTCTGGATGATCATTACGTCGATCAAGCCGCAGTCCGAATTGTTCCTCATACCGCCGGCCTTTTTCCCTGAGGAAATCACCTTCGAACACTACCGCCGCCTGTTAACCGAGACGCCGTTCCTTACCTATCTAAGGAACTCCGTGATTCTCGCTGGCGGTACGACCGTACTCGTAATCGTCGTCGCGACACTCGGAGCACACAGTCTCGTCAGCTTCAGTTACCCGGGGCGTGAGACCCTTGCGGGCGCGGTGCTGTTCACGTACTTGTTGCCATCCGTAGTCCTCGTCATTCCACTCTATTTTCTGATGGCAGCGCTCGGACTCGTCAATTCTCTTTTGAGTCTCGTGATTGCCTATACGACGTTTGCGCTTCCTTACGCCCTGTGGCTGCTTCGATCGTTCATGTCAGCCATTCCGCCTGACCTGGAGGCGGCGGCAATGGTGGATGGAGCAAGTCGCTTCCGGGCTTTTATCGACGTGATCCTGCCCCAGGCTGCACCCGGAATTATTTCGACCGCCCTGTTCACAGCTATTCTCGCGTGGAACGAGTACCTTTTCGCGCTCGTATTGATCAACAGCGACGCTTCCCGGCCGCTCACAACCGGCGTCATGAGCATGCTGGTTACCTCTTTCAATATTGAATGGTCATTACTGATGGCTGCGTCGGTCATGATGAGCGTGCCACTGCTGGTGGTTTTCGTATTCCTGCAAAAATATCTAACGCGCGGTTTCGGCGCCGGGGCAGTTAAAGGATGAGCGGCCTTACTCTAAGCAACGTCTCAAAGTCGTTCGGATCGACAACGGCGGTTGACGGGATTGATCTCGACATCGGTGCCAATGAATTCGTCAGTATTCTCGGTCCGAGCGGCTGCGGCAAGACGACCCTGCTGCGCATGCTAGCTGGTCTGGAGCAACCGGATTCCGGCGAGATCTCAATTGCTGGCAAAGTCGTCAACGACTTGCCACCGTCGCGGCGGGACATTGCCATGGTATTCCAGACTTACGCCTTGTACCCACACATGACGGTCGCAGGCAATATTGAATACCCGTTGCGCAAGCGCGGCCTGTCAAAAGCCGCTCGCCAGGAAAAGCTCAAGCACGCGGCAGAACTTCTGCAACTCGGTGAGCTGCTGCAGCGCAAACCGCGCGAACTCTCTGGTGGCCAGCAGCAGCGGGTCGCATTGGGTCGGGCCATGGTGCGCGACCCACAGGTTTTTCTGCTAGACGAACCGCTGTCGAACCTTGACGCCAAGTTACGTGCGCACATGCGCGCCGAACTGATTCGACTACAACGGCGAATTGGCCGCACCATGGTTTATGTTACTCACGACCAGCTCGAGGCCATGACGATGTCGGATCGCATTGCCGTCATTCGCAATGGCCGACTGCAACAATTCGCACCACCACAAGAGGTGTACGACAAGCCCGCCAATGAGTTTGTAGCCGGTTTCATCGGCACACCGCCGATGAAGTTCATCGATGGCAAGTTTGCAGCGGATGGCAGTTTCAGGCACAGCGAGCTCAGGCTCGATCTTGGGGCTTTGCAGTTGACGCCGGATTTCCGGCCTGCTGCCGACGGCACACCCGTTCGCCTCGGCATACGTCCGGAAGCATTGTGCTTCGATGACGATGGCCAGAGCGCACGAGTCACGGTCATCGAACCCGTCGGTCATGAGCTTATCGTCATGCTGGATTTCTTTGGCGTCGAGCTCACGGCACGTGTTGCGCCGAACTGCGAGTGGTCTGTTGATGACGACGTCAAGCTGCGGCCCGTGATCGATCAGTTGCACATCTTCGACCCGGACGACGGCCGCCGGCTGAATGCGAAATAGAATTACTGACGGAACTAACGATGAACAGAGACAGCGTGAATTGGCGGGGAGCGATGCCCGCGGTAATAACACCGTTCGATGAGCGAGGCGAGATTGATCGCGATGCGTTTTGTGAAAATGTAGAGCGCCAGTTTGACGCCGGGGCATCCGGCATTCTTGTCGGCGGCTGCACTGGGGAGTTCTGGTCTCTGTCGTTCGACGAACGCGTAACGCTTTTCAAACTGGGCCGTGAAGCGACAGGAACTCGTGGCGTGGTCCTGGCCGGGACTGGCGCCATCACCGTTGACGAAACGCTGCGGCTCAGCGATGCGGCTGGCGAGGCGGGAGTTGATGGTGCGCTCATTCTGCCGCCGTATTTTATCCGGCTGTCTGATGACGAAGTATTTGAGCACTATCGCAGTGTGGACCGCGGTATCTCGCTGCCTATTGTGCTGTACAACATTCCCGGCAATGCGCTGAACGCCCTGTCCCCGGCCCTGGCGGGCCGGCTTGCGGATCTCGATAGCGTAGTTGCCATCAAGGAAAGCTCCGGCGACTGGAATAATTTTCACGCAACCCTGATTCGTGTCAAGGACCAGATCCGGGTGTTCTGTGGCCCTGCTTCGATTTTTGGGATGGAGGCCCTGCACGCTGGGGCGGATGGCATCATCGACTGTTTCCCGAATGTCTGGTTGCCGGGCGCATATGATTTGCTGCGCGCTGTTGAGGGTGGCCACCTTGAGGAGGCGCGCAGTTTGCAAGCCACCGGTCGTCGCCTGACAGAGCTGTTCACCAGCAACGGTCGATCGCTGTATCCGTCGACCAAGGCGGCAATGGGCATACTGGGCTATCGAGCGGGCAGGCCACGACCGCCGTTGCAGCCATTGCACGACGAGCAGCTGGACGAGCTGCGGTGTGGCCTGCGATCACTCGGCGTCAGTCGACTGAGTCAGGCACCGAGCATAGTGCGATGACAGGCGCAATAGCCAAACAAAGTACGCATTTCAATACCGGGGCCAGCCGGAATAATCCTGGCCAACGGCGCCAACACAGCGGTCGAACCGCGTTCGCTGACAGACCGGTCACGCACCGGCTTACCGACTAACTGGAGAAAAGTATATGCGCGTAAACAAACTTCTTGTGATGATTTCAGTCACGATGCTCATTGCTGCTGGCACGGTTCACGGCAAGGGAAAGGAACGCCTTGATCCGGGATTCGAGGCGCTGGTTGATCGCTACCTAGAGGAAGTGCGCGGCGTTGGTGTGGACCGCGAGCCGGACACGATGAGCGCGGATAGTTTCGCGCGCCGGGTGCAAGTATCCCGCGACCTGCTCGACGAGCTCGAGGCGATCGATCGCGACAGGCTTGCCTTCGTGCAGGACATCGATTGGCGCTTTCTGAAGAGTTTACTCGAGTCGAATATTATTGAAGGCGAGAGCGTGCAGCGCTGGCGCGAGGATCCAAAAACCTACCTTAATAACCGCGAAGTCGCCTACAAGATCATTGCCGACCCGAGGCCCGTACATACGCGGGCGGCCGAACTCGTCGACGATCTCGAATTGCTACAGGTACGTCTCGGCAATGCTGAGCGCAATCTCGACCAGCATATTCCCCGCTGGGTAACATTATCCAACGAATTCATTGACGGATTTAGCTCTGTCCTCGTCAATGATCTATCCGCTTTCACCGAGCGCGTATCGGATAGTGCGCTGCATGCTCAACTGCTGGTGGCCGGCAATGACGGCATCGCCGCACTCAGGGAGTATCGCCGTTTCATCAACGAGGATCTGCCGTTGCGGCACAAAGGCGACTACGCCATCGGCAAGGAGGTCTTCAATGCACTGATGGAGAAGAAGTACTTGTTCAATGACGGTGATATACAGCTGCGCCGGATCGCGCGTGGTGGTGATGGATTCACCCGGCTTCCGAATTACCAAGAATGGGGTTGGAAGCAGTTTAACATCATCCTACATCACCTCGAGGTCAAGGCTCGGAACATAGATCCGGAGCGTACCTGGCTCGAAATCATCAAGGACGAGAAGAAGGATCATTTCTTCGCCGAACAACTCGTGTACAAACACCACGAGGCAACCAGAGCTACCCGCGATTGGGTCATCGACAATGACTTGGTTACAATTCCCTGGGATGACGATGACGCCATCATGCAGGCGGCCGATCCTAGCCTCTGGGCATCGCAATGGTGGGGCTGGGGTCCAGGCGTACCCGCCGCGTCTCCGTTCCGGAAGGCGGCCTGGACCGTTATTCCGATCAGCCCGAATTGGCCGGAGTACATCGCTGAAGGCAATCTCACCGAGAAGGACGCTTCCTTCATGTATGTGATCGCGACTCACGAAGTCTACCCGGGGCATCACCTGCAACGTCTCTACCAAAATACCCTCGACCGGCCATTGCGTGTCTACGAGAGCAGCTATTCGAACCAATCCTGGTGTTACTACATTGAGTGGGAGTTGACGCCCGACCCCCAATACGGCTGGTACCCGGAGGACAAGCAGGATATCTACGAGCTTGAAGCATTGCGCACGAAACTGTGGCGCTTTGGACGGGTAATCATCGATTCTGGCTTACACACCGGAGGCATGACTTATGACGAGGCGCTTGACCTTGAGTCAAACACGATCGGCTTCGTCGGTCGTGGCGCTCAGATCAACATTGACGGTATTACATCCCGGGTCGGTACCACCATGTCCGCACCAACGGTTGGCTACTTCCAGTGGATGCTGCTGCGCGAAGATTACTTCCAGAAGATGCGCGAACTTGACCAGAAGGGAATGCTGAAGGATTTCCACGACCGGGTTTATAAGATCGGTTTTCTGCCGGTCGTGCTGGTTCGTGAGGAAATGTTCCATCAACTCGAAGAAGAGTTCGGTAAGGACTAGGGGAGGGCTAGGACGGACCACCACCACGGCGTACGTCGCAGGATAAATACAAACGGGGAGATGACATGAGAGTAGCCACTACAATCCTTCGAATTCGTATGGTGATGCTTGTCGTCATCGGCTTTTCCATGGCGCCATGCGCGGCAGTTGCGGCCAATGAGTCGCGCGATTTCGCAAGGCTCGTCGACCGCTACCTGATCGAGGTTATGGGCATCGCCGACCTCGACGCCGGCGCGCCACCCATTCAGCGCGGTGATGCCGCGTTGAAGGAAATGGATGCGGCGGGTTTCAGGCAGCGTATTGAGACCTTGCGCACGTTCCTGGGGTTGCTTCAGGACATCGACCGCGAGCGCCTCGAATTCGACGACAGCATTGACTACCGCTTCCTCGAGGGAACGCTGCTTTCCGACCTGCTGGTGGCCGAGAAAGTGCAGCGCTGGCGTCAGGACCCGCGACTGTACTTCAACAACGGCCCCATCGTTTACCGGATATCGGTAGATCCGCGAGCACCCGCGGAGCGAGCTGCGGATCTTGTTGGGGACCTTGCGCTGTTGCAGGTCAGGCTGAGGAACGCCCGGGCGAATCTCGATCAGTATATCCCGCGCTGGGTCGAGCTTACCCAAGCCACCTTGGGCGGATTCCGCTCCGTCCTCGTTAATGATTTGGCCGCTTTCGCGGAGCGGATTGAAGATGACGCGCTGCAGAGCGAACTGGTGGATGAGGCAAGGCGCGCCGTCGATGCGTTGAACCGATTTCAGGCATATCTGAGCGAGGAACTGCCAGCCTTGCCCCTGGGCGACTACCGAGTCGGCGAGGAAGTTTTCAACGGGTTGCAGGAACATCGCCATATGTTCCCGGAAAACGATATTAACCTGCGACGCATCGCCCGCGGCGACCAGGGATTCACCCGCCTACCCGGCTACCATGACTGGGGCCGCAAGCAGTTTGAGATCGTTCGCCATCACCTAGAGATCAAGGCCCGGAAAATCGACCCGGACCGCAGCTGGCTCGAGATCCTGCGCAACGAAAAAGAAGACCACTTCTTTGCTGAGCAGCTCGTGTACAAGCACCACGAGGCAACCCGGGCGACCCGTGACTGGGTTATCGACAACGATCTCGTGAGTATTCCTTGGGACGACGACGATGCGATCATGACGGCGGCCGACCCGAGCATGTGGGCGTCGCAGTGGTGGGGATTCGGTCCAGGCGTCGCGCCGGATTCGCCATCCCGCAAGTCGGCCTGGCGGGTTATTCCGGTTTCGCCGGACTGGCCGGAGTATTTCGCTGAGGCTAACCTCACCGAGAAAGACGCCTCCTTCATGTACGCGATCGCGACCCACGAAGTCTACCCGGGGCATCACCTGCAGAGCCTGTACAAGCAGCAGAATTCTAGGAAGCTGCGACGTTATCTTGAGAGCTACGCATCGAACCAGTCCTGGTGCTATTATATTGAATGGGAGCTGACACCGGACCCGCAATACGGTTGGTACCCAGCGGACAAGCAGGAGGTCTACTCGCTCGAAGCCCTGCGCCTAAAACTCTGGCGCTTCGGTCGCGTGATCATCGACTCGGGTCTCAGCACCGGTCGTATGGACTACGAAGAGGCGCTGGATCTCGAAACGCGTGAAATTGGCTTCGTCCGCGAGGGCGGGCGGATCAACATCGACAATATCACGTCACGCACCGGTGCCCAGTACGCGTCGCCGACGCTAGCCTATTTCCAGTGGATGCTGCTGCGCGAGGATTACTTCCAGAAAATGCGGGAGCTCGATCAGAAAGGCACGCTCAAAGATTTTCACGACCGTATTTACCGGATCGGCTTCCTGCCTGTCATTCTCGTACGTGAAACCCTGTTCCACGAGCTCGAACAGGAGTTTGGAACGTGACATTGCCTTCGCGCTGTCTGCTGCCGTTACTCGCGAGCCTGTTGGTGACCGTGCTGGCGTCGGCAGAAGAGCCGGCTGGACGACCGCAGCGCCAGGGTCCCGCGCCACCGACGATACTTGTGACCGCATCGATGCTGGATCGTGGCAAGGCGATTTACGAGTCTCGCTGTACTGCCTGCCATGGCCGTGATGGCGCCGGTCTTACCGTGGGTGGGCAGGGCCCGGAGATGACACCACCGGACCTGCGGGACGCAGGTTACATGGTGTTGCGCTCGGATATGGATGTCGCGAACATTATCCAGCACGGCGGATTCCGAATGCCGGCGTTTGGTCAAGTTCGAGGCGACGATCTCGTCGCCCTGGTCGCCCGAATTCGCAGCTTCAGCTGGCCGCAGATCCGCAGCGTCGATCTGCAGCTCCTCGCACAGGGCACGGTCGACGATTTCCAGCCGGTCACCAGGGCTCTGCTCGAAGATCCGCCCGACGATGACTGGCTGATGTTTCGACGTACCTACGACGGCTGGGCCTACAGTCCGCTCGACCAGGTGAACGAGGACAATGTGGGTGAGCTGCGCTTGGCCTGGTCCCGCGCAATGGAGCCGGGCGGCCAGTACACCACGCCGCTGGTACACGCGGGCATCATGTACGTGCAAAACCCGGGAGACGTTATCCAGGCGCTCGACGCGACTAACGGTGACCTGATTTGGGAATATCGACGCCAACGTGATGACGACAGCCGTTCGCGGAACCGCCGCAACCTGGCGATTTACGGACATCGACTTTTTCACCTGACCGACGACCGCCATCTCATCGCACTCGATGCGCGCGACGGCGCACTTCTGTGGGAAACCGAGGAATGGGGCAGCGATGCTGGCATCAGTCACATGGGTGGTCCGATGGTGGCCGCGGGCGTTGTCGTCAGCGGTCGTTCCTGTTCAGCACGTGGCGGCCCCGATATCTGTTACTTGGCGGGGCACGACCCGAAAACCGGCCGCGAGCTGTGGCGTCGACGGACCATCCCGAGACCCGGCGAACCGGGAGACGACAGTTGGGGGGATCTGCCCGACGAGGAGCGATGGCATGTTGGCAGCTGGGGCAATGTGCCGAGCTACGATCCGGTGCTCGGGCTACTGTACTGGGGCACCTCGGTTCCGGCGCCGTCGCTTGAACAGCTGCGCGGTACCACGGGGCGCGATGTGCTTTACTCCAACAGCACCCTGGCGACCGACCCTTTGAACGGCGAGGTGGCCTGGTACTATCAGCACCTGCCGCGCGACAACTGGGACCTGGACCATGTCTTCGAACGCTACCTAGTTGATGTGGCAGTGGCGCCGGATCCCGCTGAGGTGCCGTGGATCAGTCCGAGAGTTACACCCGGGGAGCGCCGGAGCGTGGTTACGGGCATTCCCGGCAAGACGGGTATTGTCTACACGCTCGACCGGAAAACGGGCGAGTTCCTTTGGGCGCGGGAAACGCTACACCAGAACGTTGTCACCTCTATCGACGGTAACGGCGAGGTACACATCAACGAAGATCTGGTTGTCGGCCCGTTTGAGGAGATCCTAGTCTGTCCGTCGCTTGGTGGCGGGAAAAACTGGGCGGCGGGGTCTTACAGCCCGCTCACTGGCCTGATGTACCAGCCCCAACAAAACATGTGCGTGCTGCAAACCGGCAACACCGAGACGCCCACGGCCGAGGACGGCTATGCGATCAGCTGGATAGTCGTCGAGGACCCGGCTGTGACCAGTGACCCGTACCCGGTCGGACGCATTGACGCCATCGACCTCTCGACCGGCCGCCAAGCCTGGCGGCACGAGCAGCGTGCCGCGGTTATCGGCACGGCCGTATCGACGGCGGGTGGCCTGTTGTTCGTCGGCGACATCAATCGGCGCTTCATGGCGTTCGACGATAGCACGGGCGAATTGCTCTGGCAGACGATCGTCAGCGCGCCGGTCTCGGGCAGTGCTATTTCTTACGCAGTCGGCGGGCGCCAGTACATCGCAGTCGCTGTTGGTGGCGGCACAGCATCGCCGGAACGCCGCGCGCTGTCGATCCACACCGAACTGAAACCGCCGCGCGACAGTCCGGCGCTGTTCGTTTTCGCGCTGCCGGCACGCTAGTCACCGTCGTCGCAGAACGATCGAGAGTAACGCAATGACGCCGATGACGAGTGCGGACACCAGCGTCGCGATTACGGCAACGGCAGGAACCAGCGGCGAGTAATTGGTGGCTATTCGCGCAAACAGCCATTCGGGGAGCGTCGTATCCGCACCGGTTGTGAATATTGAAAGTGACAGGTTGCTCCATGACAGCAGGAACGCGAACAGACTGCCTGATACGACTCCGGGGGCAATCACTGGCCAGGTGATGTAGCGAAATACCTGCCAGCGGCTGGCGCCCAGGTCGACCGCGGCTTCTTCCTGCCGCGGGTCGTAGTCGTACAGGCGAATTGAGATTATGAGTGTCACGATCGGTACGACCCAGACAAGATGGGCAAACGCGGCTGTCTTCCAGGTCGGCGTTATACCGGCGGCGGTCAGCGTGAGAAGCAGCGCCAGGCCGAGTACCGGCTGCGGGAAAAACACCGGCAACAGCAGGAAACGCTGGTAAAGGCGGCGACCGCGCCAGTCATAGCGGGCGAATGCGAGCGCACCGGCCGTGCCCACAAGTGCTGCGAGCAGGACGACCGTGCCGGCGATCAAGAAAGACGTAGAGTGCAGCATGCCGGTCGTGTAGTCGGCCAAGGCGTTACGATAGGCATCGAGAGTCCACACTTCGTGTGGAAACTGCATATAGCGCGTGTTGGCGAGTGATCCCAGCACGACCGACAGCATCGGCACGTACAGGAACCCCAGGACAGTGAACAGCCAAATCGTGGACCAGCGGTTTGCAGATCTGCCTGTCATCGCATGATCAGACTGTCGAGATCGATGCGTTTCAACAGCGGCAATACGATGGCAGCTGTTACAACAATGACCAGCACGGTCAGCGCCGCGCCGAGCGGCCAGTCCTGCGCGTAACTGAAGCGCTGTTCTATTGCCCGCGTCACGACCGTGACTGCCTGTCCGCCGAGGATGCTCATCTCAGCGTTCGCACCCAGGGACAATACGAAAGAAAGCAGGGCCCCGATCGTTACGCCCGGGGCAGCAAGCGGCAATTCAATTTCGCGAAAGACCTGCCAGCCGGAGGCGCCCAGGTCACGTGCGGCTTCGACCTGTTCGCGCGGAACTAACGAGAATCCGAGCAACAGCGGAAACAGCACGAACGGGAAGTGGATGTAGACATAGCCGATCAATGCCGCGAGGCGGGTGTTGAGAATCGAGCCAATCTCGATGCCGAACAGTGTACTTAGCGTGCCGGCGAGTATGCCGCCGCCTGGCATCAGGAACAGTGACAGACCAAAAAGACGCACCGACTCGCTGATAAAAATCGGCAAAGCTACAAGAACGGTCACGGTCGTCGCGAAGGGACCGGCGCGGCGGCTGAGGACTTTCGCTGTTGGCCATGCCAGCAGCAGGCAGATAAGCGTTGTGACAAGAGCGGTGCCCGCAGACCAGGCCAGCGGCTGCCAGTAGCCGTCCGTGAATGCGCTCTGGTAGTTAGCCAGGGTGACGTCGCCATCCAGCCCGAAAGTCCTCGCCGGCATAAAACTGTAAGTCACCACGAGCAGGATGGGCAATACAAACCCTGCTGTCAGCAGCAACACCGCTGGCAATGCCGAGATCCAGCCTGCGCGGTTGTGTCCCGACATCGTCAATTCTCCAGCGGCGCGCTGTCGCTGAGCCGGAATCCCCAGCGGCCGGACTCGCCGGCAACAAATCTCTGCGCTTCATTGTTGGGCAATTCGGCAATGACGAGGTTTTTGCCGACTCGCAGGTGATACTGACTGCGGGATCCCAGCATGAAGTCGCTCTCGATTCGTGCCTCGAAACTCACGTCTGCATCAACGGCACCTGGCCGGACATGTTCGGGGCGAACAACGAGGTAACCATCGGCCAGACTCCCGTGCTCCGCATCGAGTTCAACAATCCGGCCGCCGCTCACTGTGAAGATGTTCACTTCGCCCATGAACTGGGCTACAAAGCGCGATGCCGGCCGATGATAGATCTCCGCCGGTGTACCGATCTGTACAAGACGGCCGTCGCGCATGATTGCAATGCGGTCGGACATCACCATGGCTTCCTCGAGACTGTGCGTAATGTAAATAAAGGTCTTGCCCGTGCGGCGATGCAACGCTTTCATCTCAACTTCGAGGATTTTGCGCAGGCGATAGTCAATCGCCGACAACGGTTCGTCGAAAAAGAGAATCTCCGGGTCTGAGGCTAGCGCCCGAGCCAGCGCGACGCGCTGCTGTTCTCCGCCTGAACACTGCGTAACCTTGCGATCGTAGAATTCAGTCGGCAAGCGGACCAGGCGCAGATTGGCCAGCGCCTGCACGCGACGTTCGGCAGCGGGAACCCCTCTTACCTTTTGTGAGAATTCTATGTTCTCGCCAACTGTCATGTGACGAAACAGCGCCAATGACTGGAACACCATGCAAGTCGGCCGCGAGTTGGCGGGTACGCCGGTCAGATCTTTTCCACGCAGGGCGACTTGTCCGCTGTCCGGTTGTTCGAGGCCAGCAAGAATACGTATCAACGTCGATTTGCCGCTGCCAGACGGGCCGACAATTGTGAAAAACTCTCCCTCCGGGATGTCGAGCGAGATGTCGTCGACGGCCGTCGTTTCTCCAAAGCGCTTGGTCAGTGATGAGATAGACAATATCGACGAAGCGCCATTTCCCTCTTCGGCCATCACTCAGCGCCGGGCGCGAATGGCAGCAGAGTAAATGTCGTATAGCCGGTCATAGCCAGGCACGACGTCGTACTCGACTGCGTTCGCGATGCGTTCGTCAAACTCGTCCCATTGCAGGGCATCGAGCTGGGCCGTCGAGAACTTAGCCAAAACCTCGGGCTGTGCCATTTGGCTGACTGGCTGCAAATTGCCATTGCCATTCGCGATAATGACCGCGGGCCCGGGTTGCGTGATCCACTCCAGGAACTCAAGCGCATCCGGATGCGGGTCCGGATTGGCTATTGCCGAGTTCAGTTCGATCCAGTTGATGCTGCCCTTGCCATCGGCCGGACCGCTGTCAGGAGCTACGGCGTAGAGATAGTCGACGCCCTCCAGGCGGGCCGACGTCACCGAGTAGGTGCCACCCGTAAAATAGGCATCAATCTCGCCGTTGATCACGGCAAGATTCAACGCGGCAAAATCAGTCGTGATCAGCCGCGCATTGTTGATCCAACGCGTGGCAGTTTCCTCAAACCTGGAGTAGTCCTCTGCGGTCTTTTCGCCGAACGGGTGAATGTCTGCGCCCATGCAGATATCCATGACATTCCAGTCTTCATAGGCGAGGATGCCGTAGCGATTTGCCATGGTGGGGTCATTGAATAGGTCCCAGCCGATGTTTTTTGCCGTAGCCGGCGAGATTACCTTCGAGTTGACGACGAAGTCGAAGGTCTCAAAGCGCTGCACAACACCCAGCAGGTGATCGCCGTCCGCGCTCATCGCCCAGTTATACGGTGGTGCAAATTTCTCGAACATCTTGTCGTACAGGGGCTCGAAACGCTCACGCGGCAGATCTCGAATCAGGCCGGCCGGCCAGAGTTCCTTGCGTGCCCAGGGGTTATTTAGATTGACGAAATCCCAGACCGCTGTCTCACCGGCGCGCAGCCGGTTGACCGACGTTGGATCCGATACATGAATCTCGTAGCGTATCGCTTCGCCGGTTTCATCGCGCCACAGCTCCAGCAGGCGGGGATCAGCGTATGCGTCCCAGGTGAGCAATGCGAGCAGCCGCCCGCCGTCACCACCGGGCGAGCAGCCCGCCGCTGTCAGCCCCGCAGCCGCCAATCCTGCAAGCACTTGCCGACGGTTCAAGGCATGTTGCCAGTGGGCGGAAGCTCTCAAGGGGTTGCTCGCGGCGAGCGAGCGCAGTCGTTGATCGTGGTTCATTGTCGAATTAGTCTCCCGCGGCAAGGCGTTAATGGTGGGCTGCAACGCCTCTCGCCTGGCAAAAAATAGCTGTGGGCCATTCTGACTGTGGGCCATTCTGTTTGGCAAAACGGATGCCACAGCTTGCGCTGGCCGGGATCGGTTTCGACACATTGAAGACCTAAGCATAGCGCCGAATATCCGTTCGTCAAGCTTGTATATTGCAGTCACAAAGAGTAATTTCGCAACCGCGATGTCCGGTGCAAAATAAGCAAATGTTGTGCGCTATGCGAACGCTCTCGAAAGACGCGAGTCGAACACGCATTCGCCCTCTTTTTGCGTTGCATACGCTACTGCTGCTACGACAGGGAGTACGAAATTTGAACAATCTCCTCAGCGTCATGTCCGCGTACCGAAGCCCGCGATTCGCCCTGGAGACAGCGCTGCTGTGCGTGTTGTTCACCCATAGTATCGCGGCCGTGCCGGTGCCCCAAGAGCGCGATGCGGCTGCCACGCCACGCCACGGTGCAGTGGGTCGTGAGGGCTCGGGTCCGGATACCCTCCCTGACACTGCGCAAATCGTCGACGAGATAGGCCAGAGCTTGCGGATCACCCCGATCAAGGGCCTGGAGCGCCCCTGGGCGCTGGCCTTTCTGCCCGATGGGGCGATGCTCGTGACCGAGCGGGCAGGCCGTTTGCGGCGCGTGAACGCAGATTTTACGCTCGATCCGCAATCCATCTCCGGCGTCCCCGTCGTGCTGGCTTCGGCTTACAAGGGTCTGATGGACGTGGCGCTACACCCCGGGTATGCCGACAACCAGTGGGTCTACTTTACGTATACCAAGCGCCTGCTCGGCGAAACCGACACCAACTGGGATGAGCTGACCGGTCCCGCAGGAACCGTCGTGGTGGCGCGCGGCCGCTATGACGGTGTATACATGCTTCGCGACGTCGAGGACCTGTTCATTGCCGACGCTGCGACAAGCGGCGTGAGTGCGGCACGTATCGTCTTCGGCGCCGACAACAAGCTGTACATGAGTATCGGCGCGCCCAGCTACGAACTGGCGGACGGCGGCACGAACCGCGTCGGCAGCGCGCACGAGGCGCAGAACCCGGCCTCGCACGCAGGAAAGATCCTGCGCCTCAACGATGACGGTTCTGTGCCCGCCGACAATCCCTTCGTCAACGTGCCGGGCTATCACCCCGAAATTTACGCCCTCGGTGTGCGCAATCCCACGGGCCTCGTGGTGCATCCCGGCACCGCGTCGCTCTGGGAGGTCGAGCACGGACCCCTCGGCGGGGATGAGATCAACATCATTGCGGCCGGACGCAACTACGGCTGGCCACTGGTCTCCTACGGCCGTGCCTACAGCGGAGACCGGACTGGTGCCGGATCGGGACCGATGCGCGCAAGTCCCTCGGGCCCGGGCATGGAGGATCCGTGGCTGCATTGGTCGCCCAACATTGCGCCCGGCGGCCTGGCGATCTACGCTGGCGACCGTTTCCCCAACTGGCGCGGTCACGCCTTCATCGGTGGCCTGCGCAGCGCGCAGCTTCACCGCGTCACTCTGACCCTGGAAGGGTTACCCCGGGAGAGGCAATCTCTGCTTCTCTCGCTGGGGCAACGCATCCGCGAGGTTCGCGAGGGTCCGGACGGCCTGCTTTATCTGCTCACGGATCACGATCGTGGCGCGCTTTTGAGGGTCGAGCCCGTCGAGGAGTGACCATCTGCAGTTTTGGTGATAATGCGGTTATAACTGTGCGCTGAGCGGGCAAATGTGCAGTAAGCGCACAAAAAACTATTGACATGAGTGGGTACGTGGATCACATTATAGAAATAGATATATAAACACATTGTAAAAATGGAAAAATAAAACCAAAAAATATGGCCTGCGATTAGTCGAGAGGCTGCGCAGAAAATTCAACTTGATTTAAGACTTAGTTAATAGAGAAGTAGTTAGCTTGAAAGTGCGGCGTTTATTACGTACTGCGCGCATTTATCGAAACTGCGAAACTGCGAAACTAAAGGGGATCTTTGTATGAATTATCGTCGGACGCTGATAGCTGGGGCGGTGCATAGCGCTGTCATAGCAACTACATTAACTGCAGGTGCGGGACTAATTTCCACCTCTGCTTTTGCGCAAGAGCAGGTTCTGGAAGAGGTAATTGTTACCGGGTCTCGCCTGCGGCGCGATCGTGATTTTGTCGAGATTAGCCCGGTGGCTACCGTCAGTATGGATGAGATTCAGCAGTCGGGCTTCCTGACCTTGGAGCAGACCATAAACCGGATGCCCCAGCTAAAGGCGGATACTACCTCCAGCACGAACCAGTACGGCGGTGTGGCGATGAGCGCCGATCTGCGCGGTTTGGGTGCAGTGCGTACCTTAGTACTTGTTGATGGAAGGCGCTTCATTCCTGCTGAGAATTCAGGTATTGCGGATCTTGCCTCCATCCCCGACATACTAGTCGAGTCTGTTGAAATCGTTACGGGCGGTGCTTCCGCCATTTACGGATCCGACGCCATCTCCGGCGCGGTCAATTTCCGCTTACGTGATAATTTCCAGGGCGCCGAGTTCCGCTACCAGCAGGGACAGGCCTCGGAAGGTGATGCTCAGACCAAGCGGGCAGATTTCTTACTCGGCGCTGGATCCGATGACGGTGACAGCAACGTGACGCTCGCCGTTTCCTGGTCTGAGCGTGGCACGGTTATGGGGGGCGATCGGGAGTTCTCTGCTATACCATATTTGACTAACTCCGAAGGCGTATTCGCGCCTTTCGGGTCCGGTAACATTCCGGGCACCGTGTTTGCTCTACAACCTGCGGTGTTTGACCAAATCAATGGACTTAGTGCTCCGGGATACCCCGGAAAAGACCTTTTTAATTCGGACAATTCCTGTCCGGGACCGATTCAGGGCGTGCGTTTCGACGAGGGCAGTCAACCGGTACCGTATTGCCGTCCTATAGATCAATTTAATTACGCGGCAACCAATTATCTGCTGCGGCCCATGGAACGCTACCAGATCAGCGCTATCGCCAAGCATCGAGTGAACGATAAGGTTGAAATTTATGGTCAGGCCTTCTACAACAAGATGAGCGCAGCGTACCAGATGGCGCCCGAGTCAACGTCCCCGACAAGCGCGGGTCAGTCTCGTGGCACACTTATCCTTCCGGCCGCCGCCACAAATCCGTTATTTAATGCCACGCTGCGGGCTTTCTGGGCGGCGAACTCCGCCTTCTTTGATCCGGACGGCGATGGCGACTATGAAGTCAAAAGCCTCGGTCGGCGATTCGAGGAATTCGGTCCGCGCCATACATCTTTCGATGTTGATTCGTTCCTAATGACCAGTGGAATGCGCGGTGATTTCGACTTTGGCATCAGTAATTGGACGTGGGATGCGTTCTTTCAGTATTCCCAGAACGACACGACCCAAGTAACGACTGGCCTGTTGTCAAAATCAGCTATTACGCTCGGCCTTGACCCTGTGGTCAATGCAGATGGCAGCGTGACCTGTCGTACAGTAATACGTGGTTGTGTGCCCGTTAATATCTTTGGAACGGATGCGCTGACACCAGAAATGGCCACTTTCCTTCAGTCGGATAGAATCACTGAAAATCAGTTCACACGGAACGTCGTTGGTCTTCACCTCGCCGGTGACGTGTTAGAGCTACCTGCTGGTCCGGTGGCCTCGGCGTTCGGTGTGGAATACAGAGGGGAATCAATTGAGATCCTGCCCGGTGAAGCGCAAATGCGCGGTGATCTATGGGGCGCGCCAGGCGAAGTTATCACCGGTGATTACAGCCTGATGGAAGTATTTGGAGAGGCGCGTGTGCCGTTACTGGCTGACGTACCATTCATTCAGAGTCTGGCTTTGGAAGGCGCGGTCCGCTTCGCCGACTACTCGACCGTCGGTCAGGTGAGTACCTGGAATCTCAATCTAGATCTGGACGTCAATGATCAGTTCAAACTCCGGGGCGGTTACAGTGGCGCTATTCGTGCACCTAACCTGTACGAGCTGTTGAGACCGATTAGCCAAGGCTTCCGTCCTGTGGAAGATCCTTGTCTAGCAATGAACTCTCCGTCACAGGCAGTGAAAGATATGTGTGTGCTTCAGGGTGTACCATCGGCGTACGTTAATACGCTAGAAGATGGGACGCGCTCAGGGTACTACAGCATCACTGGTGGTAACCCAGACCTGCTCCAGGAAGAGGCTACTACCACTACGGTAGGCTTCGTATTGGCGCCGAACAAGATACCTGCGCTGACGATGTCGTTGGATTACTACAATATCGACCTCACGGATACTATCGCGCAGGTCGACGGCCAGTTGTTGATTAATGATTGTTTCGCAACCCTGTCATTTGGGGATGAATCATGTCAGGCAATTGTTCGCGATCCGAACGGTAATATGCTGGAGGTTCATGCTTCGACTCTTAATCTTTCTGATCGGTCAGTGAATGGTATGGACCTAGCGGTCAACTACGCCTTCGATAGCCTACCTGGCTGGGCGGGCGCCAAAGATGGGACGATCGATGTTTCGTGGTTCTCGTCGTGGCAGTTCGAAAATACTACTCAGGTACTTCCAACTCTTCCGTCGACTGACTGTGCTGGCTTTTACAGTGGCACCTGCTCCACCGGAGCTATTCGTCCGACGGCGGCTTTCCGCAGCATACTTCGCGCAACCTACGCTACGGGGCCGTTTAAGATTAGCCCTGAGGTGACTTATGTTGGTCGGCTGGCTCTTCACGAATCATCGCGTAAAAATGAGAACGGCACGCAGGAAGGTTTGTTTTTCACTAACCTGAATGGCAGCTATGACTTCAGCGAAAAGTTTGGGGTGTACTTTGGTGTCAACAACCTGTTCGACCAAGAGCCACCGATCTGGGGTTATCGGGCAGCTGGTGATATGAATATTAATGTTCATATCTACGATCCTGTAGGTCGCAGTTACTTCCTGGGTGTGCAGACCGCACTCTAAGACGACGACACATGCAGCAAGCGCTGCGATGGATCTACTGACCCATCGCAGCGCGTGTTACAGGAATAAATATTGGGCTGGCGCTTTCAACACTTGCCAGCCTTTTTTTTTGCCCTGCGCAGGTGCAAAAGGCTACATCCTTTTTTATGGCGTCGGTAGAGGTGTAAAACGGCAGAACGCTTTCCGCGGACGAGTAAGCGGAGTGTAGTAGTTCTGAATATGATCATGCAGCATATCCCGTCAGCGCGTGCGCCTGATCAATGCCGAGGAGAACCTCACCGAGTACATTTCGAACTGGTGGAACTCGAGTGCGACTTTCGCCCCGAATGGCAACGCTGAGCGAGCGTGCCGCTGACCCACTCAACACCAGACTAGGAACCTTCAAGAGCATGAAACATTTCAAGAGCTTTTTATTAGTGTCACTCTTGCTTGCGTGCTGCTCCGGAGCTTTCGCGCAGGACGGCTATAAAACGCTGATCAAGATGAACGAGGAGATACTCGAGCTCGCCAAGCCTGAGCAGAACGATGGCGTGCAGGACCTGAGTCGCCGCGCCGTCGCGGACCAGCGCACGCAGCTCGATGACTTCCGCGAGCGTCTTCTCGGCATCGACACTTCCTCATGGTCCGTCCCACAACAGGTGGACTACCTGTTGGTCTGGTCGAAGATGAACGACATCGTCTTCAAGCACCGGGTGATGCAACCCTGGTCGCGCGACGCCCTGACCTATCTGTACCAGTTCCGGCGCATACCTTACGCGGAAACTCCCTCCGCGCCTGAGAAGCGGGCAGCATTGTCCCACGAGCTCAAAGCCGTGCCGATGATGGTGGACAACGCCATTTTGAACCTGACGCAGCCGGCCGGCGAGCTGGCCAGGCTGGCGATTTTCCTTCTCGATAATTTCGACGGCGTAGGCCAGGGTGAGCCTTATCGCGACATCCCGCCGGAGGGGACGATCGGCTGGTTCAAGGATCTCTGTGAGCGTCTTGCGAAACAGGGCGGCGATCTGCGTAGAGACTGCCGGGAAGCCACGGCCGCAGCGCAGCGGTATCGTGACTGGCTTGCAGAAAACCTCGACAGCATGGAGGCATCGGCCGCGATCGGTACGGAAAACTACAACTGGTACCTGAAGCATGTTCGCTTGCTACCGCAAACGGTCGACGACCTGCAGGCTATTGGCAAGCGTGAGTTTCACCGCTACCGCTTCAACTACATTCTCGATAGCTACAAAAATGCGTCGCTGGATGAACTGGAACTAACGCAGAGCGCCGAGGAGCACCGGCGGAGGACTCGCGAGGCAGAAGCCAAAACCCGGAAGCTGGTCGAAGAACTCAACCTATTTACGATTCCGGACTACATGCCAAGCGAGTTTGAGTCCGACGTTTTTTGGAGCCCCCGCGCGAAAACGGACCGCCATTTCTGGGAGGAACTCCAGTTTCGCAACGCGCTGAACAATCACATCCACGCGTCGATACCCGGGCACCGCTTCGATGCGGAAATAAGGAAGCGGCTCGAAAATCCGATGCGTCGTACGCACGCAGAGAGTGCCCGCGCGGAAGGCTGGGCCACGTATCTCGAGGAGACGCTGATCCAGGCCGGGATTGCCGAGGACAATCCCCGCGTGCGCGAACTTTTCTACGCGGCTTTGATCAAGCGCGGTAGCCGGTTCTTTGCCGAAATCGGCATGCACACCGGCGAAATGACCCTGGAAGAGGCAAACGCTTACATGATGGAGTGGGTGCCGTATATGGAAGAAGACCTCGGTCGATACGACCTGGTCGGCTACCTGCGGCGGCCCGGCCTGGGCAGCATGTACCTCCTCGGTAAGACACAGATCGAGCAACTTATATCGCAGCGCGCATTCCAGCTCGGCGATGACTTCGACCTCGGCGAGTTCCATAACGATTTCCTCTCGCGTGGCGTGATCCCCGTGACCCTGATTCGGTGGGAGATGGCCGGTTTCGATGATGAGGCACGGGCCGTGTGGATGGAGGTCGTTGGAAAACCTTTCCCCGGAGACGAATAAGGGGAGCGAAGGCTGCGGGGCTAGCTGCGGCCGATCCCGTGCATGCGGTCACGGTGAAAGTCGATGGTACCTGCAGCCTGAAGCAATAGCGACGTGATCCGCCAGCCCGCCTCGGTCTGTGTGTAGCGGTGGAGATAGCGGCCCCACAGGAAGCCGTCCGGGGCGCCGTTGCGGTAGCGGTGCCACGCATCGATGTAGCATAGCGAGCGGGCCGTATCGCTGCTTTCAAAGGTGATCATCACGTTGCTGACATGGTGGCTGGTCGCAGCGAATGTGTCGCGGAGCCCGATGGCTATCGTGCTGGCCAACTCTGCACCGGTGATATTCGGTGTGTCCGGGTTGTAATCGATGATCGCGTCGGGCATAAAAAACTCGGCGGCACCGTCGGGGTCGTTGCGGTCGAAGCATTCACAGTAGCTGTAGATCAGCTCGGTGATCGCCTGGCGGTCGACAAGTTCGCGTACGGTGGCTTCCACGTTCATAGGGCTCCTGTATTCGCCCGCGAATTATCCCGGATTCATATCGAGGCATCAAGCGACTCAATTGCCTAGCGGCTACGATTCGGACAAATGCAGAGTCTAAGAAAATACCTAGAAAACTCCCGCAAATCGATCCCGTAAATTAGAGAGTGGCTGACTGGGGACCACGTAAGAGATTGAGCTGGAAATCGAAAAATTGGTCGGGGTCGTTGGCCGATTAGACATTCTCATCGGTTAGCACTGGGAATAAAACTGCTCGAAGATTTGAACTGTGCTTGTCGAATTTGATCCGCGATCGAAGCCACGAACGCTGTGGTCCTTGGCGACGTCGATGCGTGCAGCAAGCATTGGCACTAGTGTTTGTGCAATGAAAAGCGAGGCGAGCAGGGCAACAATAATAGTGACGCCTACATGGGTCATAAAGACAGAAATGTCAGTCTGCGCGCCAAACATTATCGGGACGAAAACAATTATTGTTGTGAGCGTGCCCGCAATTATTGCGATACCGACTTCTTTTACGCCACGAAGCGTTGCTTGCATCGGATTATCGGGGTCAGAGTAGGACTCTGACCCCGATTGGAAGATTTAGGGTTGGGCGTGGGCCGGGGCACTACGATGTCGGTCTCTACGTGCCGCTAACCAGTCCGACGTGTTGGAACCAATCATCAAAAGGCTTGGCGTCAGGAATAGCGTAAGGATTGTCGCGAATGCTAATCCGCCGGCGACAGAAGAAGAAAGCTGCGTCCAGTACTGAGTGGATGGTGCACCGACAGACACATCCCGGTTGATTAAGTCGATGTCGACGGCGAATACCATCGGCGTCAATCCTAATATGGTCGTTACCGTGGTCAACAAAACCGGTCGTAATCGCACTGCGCAGGTGCGCAGTATTGCTTCGAACGCAGCTGCACCGTGGCTACGCAATACATTATAGGTGTCGATGAAAACGATATTGTTGTTGACGACGATTCCGGCGAGCGTAATAACGCCAACACCGCTCATCACGGTACCGAAGGGTTTGTTCATGACCAGGTGACCTACCAACACGCCACCGGTGGAAAAAATGACTGCCGTGAGAATCAGAAACGCCTGATACAAGCTGTTGAACTGAGTAACCAGGATGATTGCCATGGCCGCGACGGCAATGCCCATCGCTTTCATCAGAAATGCCTGTGCTTCTTGTTGGTCCTCCGCGCCGCCCCGAAACAACACGCTGACGGAAGGATCGATTGCGAGGAATTTCATTTGAGCTTTCATTTCATTAACAATGTCTGCATCTAGGAAGCCATCCATGACATCCGCTTCGACCTTCATTGTTCGGCGCATGTCCGTTCTTTGAATGGTGCTAACTCTGTTTGCCGGAACTCGCGTGACAAAATTGCTGATCGGCACCAGTCCAGTTGCAGTCGGTATGCGCAATGTGTCTATCTGTGCAAGATTTCGACTGTCGTAGGGATACCGGACTCGAATGTCGATCTCATCTTCGGCATCGTCCGGGCGATACTCACCGATCTTAATCCCGTTGGTCACGAGCTGAATCATATTGCCGACAATCGTGATGTCTGCGCCAAATTTAGCGGCTTCGGCCCGGTCGACGTCAATTCGCCATTCGATTCCCGGCAGTGGTCGCGAGTCGTCAACATTGAATACGCCGTCGATGGAATCCAATGCATCTCGAACTCGTGCAGCAGCGGCCGTTAGTACCTGCGGCGAGCGGGACGACAATTCAATCTGAATGTCTTTCCCCTGTTGCGGCCCGTCCTGGGGTTTGGATGTCTGGATTGATATACCGGCCAATCCTGCGACGCTTTGGCGAACATCCGTCAATATTTCATCTGCAGGGCGACGTTCGTCCCAAGGAACAAAATTTAGTGTAATTGCACCAATCTGATCTTCGGCGGCGCCTCGGCCAGTCGCGCCGGTTTTTGAATACACACTCGCAACTTCGTCGAGTCCCAATACATAGGTTTCGACCTGGCGCACCAAAAAATCTTTTTCTGTCGTTGATAGGTCACCGCGGGCACGTATCTCAAGCGTTGCGGATTTCGGCTCAACCGCCGGGAACAATTCAACACCCTTACCGAAGGTAACAAAGGTAAATAGAATAGTGGCCAACACTACCGTTACCGCCGCGACATTGAGCCATGGTCGAATCAAAGAGGTGCGTAGAAATTGAATATATTTGCCCGTCCATCCGGATATCGCACTGAGGTCACCGGTTTCGGCGAGCGACAAATCTTTTCTCGCTTGATCGCTGATAGCACCGGATGAACCGAATAGCGAGCCGAGGGTAGGAACAAACAGCAAGGCCATCAGAAGAGATGCCGACAAAACAGCGATTAATGTGATTGGCAGGTATTTCATGAACTCGCCCATTTCATTGGGCCAAAACGCCAAGGGGATGAAAGCTGCCAATGTCGTACAAGTAGACGCAATAATCGGCCAGGCCATGCGCCGCGCGGCGTTCGAATAAGCGTCGTGTCGACTTATTCCTTCCGCCATGCGCCGATCGGCAAGTTCGGTTACGACGATCGCGCCGTCAACCAGCAGGCCGACCGCCATGATGAGTGCAAACAGCACCATCATATTGATCGTTATCCCAAATGACGCGATCGTAAGTATTCCCAGCAAAAAACTACCGGGAATCGCAATACCAACTAGCCCAGCAGCGCGCAAGCCAAGAATTCCAATGATGACGATGAAAACCAAAAGAACGGCAGAGATGACACTGTTCTGCAGGTTCGAAAGCATCATTTTCACGTCGTTGGACTTATCTCTTGAAGCAATGACTTCAATGCCGGCAGGCCAATTAATTTTTTCGGATTCAATAAGCGCCTTAATTGTCTCAACGGTGCCAATAATGTTTGCACCGCTGCGTTGAACCACTTCGATCGCGAGTGCGGGGTTGCCATTCAACCGTGCGACACTTTCCGCGTCTTTGTAGGTTCGTCTGACTTCAGCAACGTCACGAAAATGCACAATGCGATCGCCTACCGCCTTGATCGGCATTTCGAGGATATCAGCCGCTGATTCAAAGACACCAGGCACTTTAACGGGAAAGCGGCCCTCATCAGTGTGCAATGCTCCGGCTGCAACCAGGCGATTATTACGATCGACCAGTGACAATATTTGGGCCTGGTCCAGGCTGTAACTCTCCATCGCCAAAGGATTGACGATAACTTCCATTAATTCTTCGCGAACGCCGACCAAGGTTACTTCCATTACCCCGGTCACGCCCTCAATCTTTTCCTTCAGATCGCGAGCGATCATCGTAAGCGTGCGCTCCGGAACCTCGCCAGCGAGGTTAAGAACCAGCATTGGGTCAAACCGCGAAAATTTTATTTCGGTTACGGATGGTTCTTCTGTTTCACGAGGTAGTTTTGCTTTCGCCGCATCTGACTTTGCCCGAACGTCTTGCAGAGCAGATTCAACGTTGGTGCCGGCGTCAAATTTAATCGTAACGTTGGCACCTCCCTCGTAAGCGCTAGCGGTTATTTCCTCAATGCCCTCGATCGTTCGGAGTTCTTGCTCCATCGGACGAATTAACAGCCGTTCTGCATCTTCCGGTGAAATTCCGTCGTGCGTCATGCTGACGTAGATCATCGGAATATTAATATCCGGTTCTGCTTCCTTGGGCACGTTAATGTAGGTGACGACGCCCGCAATAATTATTGTTACGAGCGACATAATGACCGTTCGCGAGCGTTTCATCGCTGTATCGATAACTTGCATTACTATTGACCGCGCTCGTCGGCTTTTTTCGCAACTGCGGTATCGACTTCGACTTCAGTCACTGCATTGACGATCGAACCGGCATTCACGAAGCCCTGGCCGACAGTGATAATAGAGGTTGAGTGCGGTAAGCCTGCTATCCAAACACCATCACTCGAAGACATTGCGATATCGGCGCGATGAAATTCGACCTGGCCTGTCTCATTGACCGTTTTGATGCCCAGATTGCCATCGTCATCCAGCGTGAGGAGTGACGGAGAAATTTTGTGCGCGAACACCGTCTCGGCCGGAATGAGCAGCTCCGCGGTCATCCCACCTCGATAATTGCCGGCGGAATTGTCAATTTTCAACTCAACGACAAAGGTCCGAGTCGCTCCGTTAGCAACTGGCGCAACGTACCGGATGATGCCACTTACAGTTTCACCAGTTGCGAGCTTCGCCTGCGCAGAAGCTCCTTTTTGTACACTATGAGTATCGAACTCTGAAACATTGGCGCTAATAATTAAGGTCCGATCGTCAACGAAATTCGCAACCGGATCTCCACGTTGTAAATAGTCGCCAACCTCAACCATGCGATCTTGCAGCGCGCCATCGAATGGCGCTCGAATCGTCATGTTTCGAATATCAATTTTCGCTCGTGCTAGTTCCGCTCTCGCGGTTTCCAGCAGGGCCGCCGCTTCCTGTAGTTGGGCTTCAGAAACATAGCTCTCATCCTTCAGCTGTTCGCGCGCATCGAATTCGAGTTCCCGTTGTTTAACGATAGCGACGGCTTGTGCTAGGCGCGCTTTTCGATCGCTTTCTTCAAGTCGGACGATCAGTTGCCCTTGATTAAGACGCTCGCCTCGTTCTATGCCGATGGCAACAACACGTCCGTCTGTTTCTGCGTTGAGTTCAACAATACGTGCGGGTGCGGTGCTGCCATTGACTGAAATGGTGCGAGTCACTTCTTCTGCCGTTAAGCTCCGGACACGAACGCTCGTCAGCATCGCTTCTGCTTGTGACGAATCTGTGCTGGTCACCGTTTCCGTCGCCATTTCCCGTTCAAGGGATCCGCTCAGCAGCCAAATGGATATACCGACCGTGATACCGGCCGAAATCAGCCACGATTTATACTTTTCAAGTTTGCCCAAATTCATTTGTGTTGCCTTCAATAAAAATTCTGTAATGCCGTGTTCAAGATCTAACAGCCGCTATGACTTTTTTCTTCATTGGTCAACATGTCGCGATTATCATTTATATAAGAAGTAAGCGAAGCCGCTACAAAATGCCCGAATCCCGCAACGAAGCGCGTGCCTTTAGGCATTGGTCCATCTACATCTGTTGGCAGCTCATTAATGATCTGCATCAGCTCGTTTAGTTCGTGGATTTTGTTGTCAATGACTTCATTGATCTGCTCATCGCTCATTAAGTGTGCAAAACACATCATTGCGAGGAATTCGGATCTGACCCGGTGTGTTGGATTTGGATTGGTGAGCGCTTTGTCCAGCGCGTCTCGTCCGTTTGAAGTAATGCTGTAGACCTTGCGATCCGGCTTACCTTCTTGCGGAATCTCTTCTAACTCGACAAGGCCGTCCCGGGCTAAAGTCGCAAGTGCCGGGTAAATCGAGCCGTATCCCGCTGGAAAAAAATGGCCAAAAGTGGATTCAAAACACTTCTTCATGTCATAGCCGGACGCAGGTCCGTCTGTGAGCATTCCGAGGCACACTGTTTTCACATCCATTTTAATTTCATCCTCCGGCGAGAACCGGCCATATATCGAGGAGATGCATAGTATCAGTATGATATATAAATACTAGTAAAGTTCGATCGGTTTTCGACTTAAATGAAAACATGCTTAAAAAACAACATGGTAGTGGATGATGGTTAGTGAATATGGGGAGTGAATTAGCGTTATTTGAGCCAAATTTCGCAAATTCGTGGAAAAGTTGACAAGGCGATGAGCCTATCGATCGACTGAAACGCTGGCTAATGAGGGGGCTTTTGCTGTCGACGGCAACCGCTAACGGTCACAAAAAATACTGCGACAGATAAGGATTCATCATGCGGTTTTCAGGGTCGAACTGACGTCGGATTTTGCGAAAGAAATCGAAGCGCGAACCAAATACTTGCGCTGGATAATCGCTCGCGACGTCGCGGGTTTGATTGAACAACGGTGAGCCGCCCCAGTGGCGCGCGAAATCGCCAAAATCGATTGCGAAATTATCCCATCCCTTTGCCTGAGTAGAGATGGCGCGCAACGCAATCATGGGCTCATCATAACTTGGTGACAATAGTGCACTTGGGTCGTGGTCTATCCGAAATCCGACCGTTGGCATGTCGCAGCGAAAGTCGAATTCTTCTCGGATTCGAAGGCAAAACTCTCGGTACGCTTGCACAACGATCGCGAAATCGGCAGCTGGAAAAAACCAGGTTGAGTAATGAAGTCCGCCGCCGTTGGCTTTGTCTTTGGAGTGACTAATCTGCGCCGTTGAATTGCAACCCGAATTGACCAAACGATTGTTAACCATACCTTGAGTCATTTCGCTGATTTCATCAATAATTCGATATCGCACAACGGATACCGGGACAACGCGACTAATAGACTTCAGCATTTGCGGCAGAATCATACTCTCGCTCCAGTCTTTTATTTTCCATGGATGCGATGATTTTCGGTCAAATTTTCACTCCCCCGTCGAATGTCGAGATACACATGATCCCGAAACGGCAAAAGGAAAAACTTAAGTCCGACATCGATGTTGGCGAGCCTCTCTGCGACCGCACTGAATTGTTCGAAGGAGCATTTACGATGCGAGACCGCAAACGTTCGCATGGGTCGTACGCGTAGCTTTATTTCATAGATGACACCCAGCATTCCGTAGCTCAAGCGAAACGCATGCAAGAGATTTTTCTGCTCAGCACGTATTTCTATCGCTTTGCCGGTGGGTGTAATTATTTTCAAGCTGTCGACTTGCGATGCAAAGAAACCGCCACCATCGCCAAAATTCGGACCAATACATCCGCCGGCGACCGCGCCGCCGACAGTGCGACTCATCAAGTCATGTCCTCCCGAAAGCTTGAGTTCATACTCCGCAAGTTCTTACGCCAGATCGCCAATGCGCACGCCTGGTTGCACGGTCACCGTAAATCCAAATTGGTCGATGTTGATAATCCGGTCAAGACCGGAGAGATCGATTTGAGTTCCAACCGAGGCGGTACAGTCTGTCGCTGAACTATTGGCGCCGAACGGTCGAAACGGCGGCGAGAACTGCGACTCGGCGGCGAGCGCGTTTGTTATATCCATCACTTGCGTAGGTTTTAGGACTGCTGGTCCTGTTTGTCTTGCGCGGTGATACCGACCTGACTGGCGCAGTTGTGCGGCACTAATTGACATCTGTGCTCCAAATCGAATGGGACGAATTCGATGTTCGAGCAAGGACACCAGGAGGTTTAACCACAGGAATCATTAACAGACGGTTGCCTGGCGAGTGCCAGAAGAACGCGATCTCGATTGAGATCATTTTTGTTCAGCAACCCCGCTGTCATTAGATTTCCCCTTAGACCGGTGGTTTTGCGACCCTTCCTTTCGAAAGGTGTGCCCTTGTCAAACTGGCGCTTATCGTGGCACAGCGAATTTGGGCGTGTTAACGAGGCGAATTTTCGGAACGGGATTAAGCGGACAGTTAGGCGTAGAATACGCGTTCATATGAGGCTATGACTTGCTTTGCGGAATCGTAGCGAGCGACAAAATAATTTTGCCGTGCATCGAGATATCTTGACATAATTTTGGCGCGACGTGCGATAGGCAAACCCACTAGAAAAGAAAGGTTGTAAATCCAATGCGATGGCGAGGCGGAAGAAGAAGTAAAAACATTATTGATCGGCGTGGTGCGGGTCCTAGCCGAAAAATAGCTGGCGGCGGAGTTGGCACCATCGCGCCCGACTCTTTTGTGCATGGCAGTTCGGCACAACGAGTGCGGTGGTTTAAGGTTGGATTCGAGGAAGGCAATCCTGATCGTTGCGATACGTTCAGCGCCACCTCGCTGTAGAGGCTCCCTAGGAATTCTGATCTTGTCGCTCTAGGCCGAGCCCGCTAAGCTCGTGCACTAACTATTCAAGAAGGACACGCACAACATGCTCCAGCAGTTTCCACCAATGGGCGTATACGAAACGCTATTCAAGTTCGCCGACGCAACCGCAAAATATATGGGCGACCCCGGAACCCACCCCTGGGCGCAGGGTTACCCCCTAACCACCCAGCTGCCTGGTGGGCCCGCATTGCCGGAAAACATCAGTCTCAAGTCAACGGATCTCAAATACCCAAAAGCTACGGGCGAGCTCGAGTTGCGTGAGCGAATTGCTGCATACTACAACGATCATTATAACGCCGGCATATCACCTGATCACGTCGCGGTATTTGCAGGCGGCCGACCTGGCATTCTTGCCACGCTGGCGTTTCTGGAAGCCGACGTCGGCATCGCAGTAGAGGAAACCGAATACACGCCGTACTACGACATGTTGAAAATACTCAACCGGAACGTGCATCTGATTCCGAGCAACACTGAGAATCGGTTTCGACCTGATGCGTCTGACTACGATATATCTCCACCGGGACAGACCGAGTGCTTGTTTCTCGTCAAAAGTAATCCGTGCAACCCGACGGGGGTCATGACCGGCGGCGATGCGTTAAAGGGCTTAGTGGAAAAATTTTCGCAGCCCGGTCATGGTGCGTTGTTCGATGAGGCTTACGAATTTTACTGTGATCCGGAACCGGAAAGTGCGCTTAAGTACATTGACGATATCGACAACACGGACATTTTTGTTGTCGGTGCGGCGACAAAGGGTTTGCAGGTTCCCGGCATGCGCACAGGCTGGGTCATTGCTGCTGAGCGGCATATCGAAATATTTCGCAATTACTCCTCGTTCGGTATGGGCGGAATTTCGCGACCATCGCAATTGTATGTCGCTGATTTATTGGAGCCTGCGCGAGTCAGTCAGGCAAAGAATGCGGTCAATCAATTTTTTACTTCGCAGCGAAATCGTTACGCATCGGGATTGAGAGAGCTTGGCTTTGAGTTATTCACGGGAACTGGCGGTTTCTATCATTGGGGTCGATTACCAGGAGAACTTTCAGCGGACGATTTCAACGCACGATTATTCGAACACGAAGCTGGAATTCTGCCGGGCGTACTTTGTGACATGGCACGTCGCACGGGTGAAAGCGGTCCGATGCATCGATTTATTCGGTTCTCATTCGGGCCATTGAGCGCGGATTCATACGACCATGACATGGAGATCATGTCCAAGTGTGTTTGAGATTTGGTGCCGATGCAGGACGAGATTTCTTGTCCACTAAAGACCTGAAGGAACAGGGTTTGGAATTGTCGGATGCGCGGAATGAGTCTGTCTTACGGCGTGCGCCCGACAATGGCTTGATTCGACAAACACTTCATTCAGTAAGACTTTTCTTTTTTAAGGACCCGCTATGAATCGCGAACGACTACCTGCGGATATCGTACTCGCCGCCAATCGTATTAATCCACATATTCGCGAAACTCCGTTGGATGAGTCGCCCTATTTTAGTGAGATAACCGGCGCCAACGTTTATATGAAGCTTGAGAACCTGCAACACACGGGTTCGTTCAAATTACGCGGTGCTTTCAATAAGGTTTTGTCCTTGACGCCGGCGCAACGTCTGCCTGGCTGCGTGACAGCGTCTAGCGGAAATCACGGAGCAGCAATTGCCTATGCGATGAAGAAACTCGGTGTCACTGGCGTTATTTTTGTTCCGGAGCAAACATCCTCTGTAAAAGTCGATGCGATTAAGCGTGCCGGCGGTGATGTGCGTTTCTTTGGAACAGACGGACTCGATACTGAGACGCATGCACGAGAATATGCCGAAGAAAATGAAATGGTCTATTTGTCCCCATACAACGATGCTGATGTGATCGCCGGACAAGGGACGGTTAGTGTTGAACTAGCCAAGCAGTTGTCACAAATTGATGCTGTGTTCGTTGCGGTCGGCGGCGGCGGTTTGATCAGCGGGGTAGGGAGCTTTATCAAGTCGGTGAACCCGGCTGTTGAGGTAGTGTCGTGTCAGCCTGCCGCTTCGGCTGTGATGACCGAGTCGGTAAAGGCCGGGAAAATTCTTGATCTTCCTAGTGATCCAACGTTATCGGACGGTACCGCAGGTGGGATCGAAGCGGGATCGATGACTTTCGATATTTGCCGAGACGTGGTTGGACGCTACATCACGGTGTCGGAAGAGCAGATCGCACATGCTATGCGAGAGTTCATCGATTCACACCACATGTTGCTCGAAGGTGCCGCCGGTGTTGCCGTCGCGGGTCTTCTCGAGGTCGCGAGCGACTATGTTGGAAAGAACGTTGTTGTCATTATCTGTGGTGGAAATGTCAGTCGCGATACGTTGAAAAAAGTAATCTAGCCCGGGCTGGGCGGCTCGATTCCTAAGTCGGTTTTTCATTGAACTGACGGATTTCGAATCGATCCAAATGTCGCACGAACTGTCGGAGCTTTCGATGCACAAAGTTGGAGTCGCATTTTTTCACTTTTTTTGTTTGGAATTCGGCACTGGCTGAGTCGACGGCTTTTGTAAATGTAAACGTCATCCCGATGACCAGCGAGAAGGTCGTTTCGTCACAAACGGTCGTCGTTATAGATGGCGTCATTGCCAAAATTGGCAGTTTCGGGGGCTCGGCAGTTCCAGACAATGCCGTCATTGTTGATGGCACCGACCGGTATCTGATACCCGGTATCGTCGAGATGCACGGCCATGTTCCGGGCCGTACTTCTGGAAATCTTGAGCGAGTCTTGACGTTTTACGTTGCTAACGGAGTGACGACTGTCCGCGGCATGTTGGGCCAGCCATCTCATCTGCAGTTATGACAAGACCTTCTCGACCAGAAGGTCCTTGGACCGCGGCTTGTAACATCCGGTCCTTCATTCAATGACCGCAGTGTAAGGAGCGTTGAACACGGCGTCGAAATGGTATCCGCACAACTTGCTGCGGACTATGACTTCCTGAAAATGCACCCAGGCTTGTCATTAGATGAGTTTGACGCCATTGCGGCTGAGGCGAATAGACTTGGATTTCCGTTTGCGGGTCATGTGCCCGAAGATGTTGGCCTCGAAAGCGCGCTCGATGCCGGAATCGCAACCATTGATCACCTCGATGGTTATATGCAAGCACTTCTGCCTGCTAACGATGATCCATCAGGCGGATTGTCAGGATTTTTCGGCGTGTTTATTGCCGATCAGGTGGATTCGACAAGAATCGATGCCATTGCGAAAGCCACGGCAGCTGCCGGCGTATGGAACGTGCCGACCGAATCGTTGTTCGAGCATGTCACGCTAAGTTCGCCCGATCCCGATGAGATGGCCCGTCGGCCAGAGATGCGTTACATGCCAGCCGAAACAGTGGCGCAATGGAAAGGCGCGAAACGACAAGTCATCAGCGATGGCAACTACAGTGCAGAAACCGCCGCCCGAGCGGTTGAGATTCGGCGGCAATTAATTCTGGCGTTGTCGAAAGCGGGTGCTGGCCTGTTGCTTGGGTCGGATTCACCGCAAATTTTCAACGTGCTAGGATACGCGTTGCATCACAAGCTTGAGTATCTTGTGCAGGCGGGTCTTTCGCCGTTCGAGGCATTGCAAACGGGAATCGTCAACCCGGCCAGGTTTTTTGCTGCGGAGCAGACTTTCGGTTCCGTGCAAAAGGGATTGCAGGCTGATTTGATTTCGCTCAATGCCAATCCACTGGACGACATAACAAACTCAAGACGGATTCATGGTGTTATGGTCAGAGGGCAATGGTTACCGCGGAAGCTTCTTTCCCAACAGTTGCGCGAACTGGAGCAATCGGATTCTCACTACTGAGTATCGTCGCGATAGATTTCGGCCTGTGCGATTTCGGCTGCCAAATGTCTTCGCTGATCGGTAGCTTCGTATTGGGCTGGTGCATCGTCATTCACAAAATTGGGTAGTGGTTTAACTTCAACACCATCATTAACAGCAAGAAACATCACAATGCTCATTCTTTGCGTTTCGGTATTTCGGACCCGATGACCCGTTGCCTGAAATTTTCCGTTCGTCCAGCGCTCCAACATATCACCGAGTAAAACCACGATCTGTCCCCGTTCCGCTGGGGCATCGATCCATTCGCCTGATCGAGTGCGAAGTTCGAGACCCGGTGCCGTTTGCAATATTAACGACATACATTCGAAATCTGTGTGCGCTGCAATGCCGACGTTTTGCTCCAGGTTCGGCGCACTGTTTTGGGGGTAGTGTAAAAGTCGCATAGTGCTGAGTTCGCGGGTAGCGCATTGGTCGCAGAAAAAGTCCTGCTCAATTCCACTTGCTAGCGCGAGCGACTCGAGCACCGTATCGCCAATGTTGGATAACGTTTCCCAGCAACCTCGAATATCAGATTCAAAATCAATGAGGTTCGGCCAGGCGCTGGCTCCGTCAGGACCACACCCGAACGATTCCATATGCGCGATGGTCCCAGGTTGATAGGCGGGCTCGCCAAACATGGGCGTCCAGCCGTGCTTCCCGTCGATATTGTGAATGGCAACCGCCTGTTTAACTGCGTCGTTGTCAGGCAGCGAAAAGAATCGATGCATCTGTTCGATGGTTCGATGGATCGACGAGTCAGATTCGAACGCATTCTCCAGAACAAAAAAACCCGCTTGAGCGCAGGCGTTCCGTACTTTGGCGATTTTGTCCGGGTCGGTGGGCAGGTGTTGGAAATCAACGCATGGCATCGAGATCACGCCGGATTCGGTGACCGCTTCGTATTGATTCAAGTCTCGGGTCAATGGCATGGTTGAGTCTGGAAAACCGGGATGGCGAGCGATGAGTTTATCATCGCCGCCGAAATATCGAACGGTAATTGCAACCATCTGCACACTCGAGGTATCTAAACCAATAGTAGGCACTAATTTGTCGATGGCGCGGCCAGTCTGAGCCAATGAGGGGAAACAACATGAAAAGCACAAGCATTTTGCTCCTGATGATCTTCGCTGCAGCTAATGCCGCTGCCAGTGACTACGAAGAGGTTCGTGAGCTCGGCCTGGGGTCTCGCGGTATTGACACATTGCGCGTTGACAATGGTTCCGGCTACGTTGAAATCGTCGGCGTCGATGGTTTAGATGAAATTTCAATTACGGCAACGCTTGTCCTCGAAGATACCGGCGCTGAAAAAGCCAAAAAAATAATCGAGAGCGATTTGGTGCTGACACTGGACGAAAACAGCGATAGCGTCGTTTTGACGGCTTACTTTGAGCGCAAGAGATTGTTTAACTTCGGCAGCAGCGGTCTCGTTAATCTTGATATACGCATGCCCAGCAGAATGCATCTCGATATGGATGACGGTTCCGGTTCGATCAAGATCGACGGTGTGCATGGTGATATTTCCGTCGATGATGGATCAGGATCGCTCGCGCTGGCGAACGTTGGCGGTCAGGTGATCATCGATGATGGGTCTGGTTCAATTTCTGCACGTGGCGTCGGTGGGGATCTTTCGATTAATGCTGGGTCTGGCAGTATTAAGGTTTACGACACTGCTGGTAGTGTCACAGTCGACGATGGTTCCGGCAGTATCAATGTCCAAGACGTTGAGAATGACCTGATAATCGTTGACGATGGAAGCGGTAGCCTTGACTACTCTGGCATCAGCGGCGATGTAATCACGGATTCTTGAGCGCTTCCTGACAGTATTCGAGAACTGTCAGGGCAGAGTTTGTAAGTTCCGATTGGTCGAATAATTCAGCCAATCGACGTTGAATTAATCCACGCGAGTCTGGTCTGATTACTTGGTTGCGACGCACTGTCGCCGCTAAATCTAATTTCGTGCGCGGGATGACCATTCACGACTTATATTTCACGATAACTAACTGATTTTTAACGCATAAATAAAGTTTCTGGCACACTGCTAGAATAGACTTGATGCGGGAGTGGGAATGCATGTTTAGTAAAATTGTCCTCTTTGTTTGCATGGTCTTTCTGACGACCATTTGTCATGGTCAGACCGATAAACGGTTTAGCAGGCAAGTCGGTGCCGAGACAATAATCGGTCCTCGAAACGCCCCACTTGATGACGGTGCGAAGGCGTTGATTTCGGACGACAATGAAGAAGGCGTGCGGCTGACCTTGATTGGCCTTGAAGTTGCGGTCGGAAAAAGAGAGCACGAAGCAGCGCTGTCTAATCTTTGCGCCGGTTACGTTAAGCTCGGAAAATATAGCGACGCGCTAAAATATTGCAATCTGCTCCTGGCACGAAACGATAAGCACTGGCGAGGCTACAACAATCGTGCCGTTGTCTACATTCAGATTAAACAATGGGACAAAGCACACCAAGACCTGACGCGAGGCGAGGAACTTAATCCTGGCGCGCGGACGTTAAAAGTCGCTCGATCGATGTACATGGATGCCGTCTACCCAGTGCGCGAGGAAGTCGAGGTTGATGATAGACAGAATAAAAGTAATGACGACTCTCAATCTTGAATGGTGCAAGGTAACGATTGGCGCCTGGATGTCGCTTTTTTTGTTGGCCAACGCTCAAGCAGGTGCCCAGGACAACGGACCGACCGTTCGCCATTTTTACGATTCCAATACTGACAGAATTCCGGCCATGACCGCGTTTCCGAAATATCCTTCGATTGCACGACGCGACAGAATAGAAGGGCAGGCAACCGTCTGCTTCAAGATTCGCGCGAACGGAAAAATCTCTAGAGCTGTGGTGACCTACAAGAGTCATCGCATCTTTTCGAAACCTTCGTTGAGGGCAATGCGCAAATCGAGTTTTGAACCAATAGGGCCAGCACAGATATTGGCAACAGCAAGAACCTGTCGAACCTATCGCTTTCGATTGGATCCGATACTGACAGCAAAAACTGAGACGTAATCAGCGGTTAGTGAACCTTTGCGCGTTCAACGTAATTAGTTTCCGTACCAAACCACATTTCCCCGGCAGGTTCGAAATTGTGTAGGTGACTGACCGATCCTGCCCCGCTGGGAATTGCGGTTTCCGTCAAGAAAGTTTGCGTGCCTGTATCGAACCCAACAAGTCGATTCGGATTTTGACCGGTTTCGACAAGCCAGATTCGATCGTCTTTATCGACCGCCATGCCGCCCGGTTTGGAGTTCGCTCCGCCGGGCAACAACCATTCTTCGAAATAATTGGACTGTGAATCGTAGCGCACGAGCGTACCGAATTCGAAATCCGTAAACCAAAGTTTTCCGTCAGACGTCGTCGCCAGCTGTCGAAAATATGACTTTTCGTTTGGCGTTTCGATTTCCGTGACAGACATATAGGCTCGATTTACACGGACAATTTGATTGTCTTCCGTGGCGATTGCCCATGGCGTGTTATCGGTTGTTATGACTATGTCACGTAGACACAATTTCTTGTTCGGCATAGATACCAAGTCGACACTTTGGGACGACCGTTTTAACCGGCCGACAAAATTGCTATTTCAGGTAGTAAACCAAATGTCACCGAAGTCATCGAAGATCAGTGCGAAGGGGTCCTTGGCTTTTTTGTCCGGTAGTGGAATCTCACTAATTCGCCCCGTCGCCGGGTTAAGCGAACCAATATATTTTCGTTTGCTGCTGGCAAACCACAGGACCTGATTTGCGTCGATCAACAGAGATGTCGCTGCGGTTCCTTTGGGGAGGTCATAACGATGGAATTCGTTCATTTCCGGAGAAAGATTCGCAGCGTAGTCACCTTTTTCGCTGATAAACCAGATGCGTCCGCCGCCATCCACGTAAACGTGTCCGGGCGATTTTTTCAGCCACGGAACCAGCCATTCACGAATATCGGCAGTATCCGCGTGAGCGCTGCTCGCAAACAGCAATACGGAAGCCGTCAGAAATGCAATTGCGTTTGCTTTCACTAATTCTCCTACATCGCGTCTGCAGCGGCATTTGGAAACAAGTTGCTGAGTCCATTTTTGCTGGCATCACATATGCCCTGTTCTGTGATGAGACCGGTCACATATTTCGCCGGCGTTACATCGAAGGCAAAATTACTGATATTGGTATTTGATGCAACCGTATTGACGAAACATAGATCTTCACCCGATCGTCCATAGATGGTCGTTACCTCATCTGGATTTCGCTCTTCAATAGGAATGTCACGCAATCCGTCGTCAATGGTCCAATCGATTGTTGTCGAGGGTAGTGCGACATAGAACGGAATGCCATTGTCGTGCGCAGCCAGTGCTTTCAAATATGTGCCTATCTTGTTGGCAACGTCTCCACTTCGTGTCGTTCTGTCTGTACCGGTGATCACTAAATCGACCATGCCGTGTTGCATCAAATGTCCGCCCGCATTGTCGACGATTAATGTGTGCGGAACACGGTTTTCGGCAAGCTCCCATGCTGTTAATTGCGAACCCTGATTTCGGGGTCGAGTTTCATCGACCCAAACATGCACGGCTATGCCTTCGGCGTGTGCGAAGTAGATTGGTGCCGTCGCCGTTCCGTAGTTGATCGTCGCCAGCGAGCCGGCATTGCAATGGGTCAACACATTGACCGGTTGGCCGCCTTTGCGGCGTGAAATGTCCTTAATCAATTCCATACCGTGGATGCCAATTCCACGCGAAATCTCGACGTCCTCGTCGCATATGGCTTTGGCTTCGGCTTCAAGTATGTCTGCGAGACTGTTGTCGGCGCTGTCTATTGTCGCGGCATCGAGTACTCGAATGACTCGATCTAGCGCCCAGCGTAGGTTTACGGCCGTGGGGCGTGTCTCACCTAGCGTTGCGGCCACGTCCTTGATCGCATTCGCCCCGTTTTCAGTTGCACCATATTCAAGTTCAAGTGCAGCCAGGTACAAGCTCCACGCTGCTGTCGCGCCAATGAGCGGCGCGCCGCGAACCAGCATCTCACTGATTGCGAAAGCGCCGTCCTGCCATTTGGTCAGGTCGTGGACAACGTATTCGTGCGGTAGTTTGCGTTGATCGATGATCTGTACGACCTTCGGATCGTCCTGTTTCTGCCAAATTGTGCGAAATTCCTCGCCAGTCTTCCTCAATGCGGTGTTCCCTTTACCCAATGTAGTCGTCAATTTAGCCATATTCTAACGCCGTATGACGATTCAGACCGTAAAGCGTGAATTAAATTGGCATTGTGGATCGACGCCAATGATAATTTGAGGTGGTGATTCAGGCCGGGAAAAAATTCGTCGTCGCAATCAGCGCAAATGTGCTGATTTTCTCCATGCCGTACGCTGATGAGAAATTGCCGTCCACTGCAGAACTTGAGGCTGCCGGCGCCGTCATCGGCAATATTGTGGTCGAGCGGGACAACGTCTTCGACACCAGCCAACCGGGCGAGAACAAGTCAATTTTCCGGCTTGCCAATCGGTGGCACACCATCACTCGAGAAACAGCCATCCGTGAGCAACTTTTGTTTACGACGGGTGAGCCGTTCTCCGCCAGGCTTCTGACTGAATCAGAACGGCTTTTGCGAAAAAATGCGTATCTGTATGACGCAAAAATTGAAGCTGTTCAATTTGCTGGCGGCGTTGTGGATATTCGCGTTCGGACGAAAGATCTCTGGACGCTGATGCCTGGCTTTTCAGTGTCGCGCAGCGGTGGTGAGAATCGCAGCCGCGTGACTGTGTCTGAGCGGAACTTGTTGGGGCAGGGTGTCTCGGTGCGTTTGAGCTATAGAGAAGATGTCGATCGGCGTTCAACCAGCTTTCAATATAGCGATCGAAATGTTGGCGATAGCTGGACCGCACTGTTCGCAGAGGTTTCAGACAGCTCAGATGGCGATACGCTGGATCTCCGCCTGACACGACCGTTTTATGCCTTGGATAGCCGCTGGTCAGCGGGCGGATCAGTATTTGATGACTCGCGAGAAAACTCTTTCTATGATTTGGGAAATGAGGCTGCTGAGTACTCGGTCGAAACAGCCTTTCACACGGCCTTCTTCGGTTGGTCGGCGGGCTTGTCAGAGGGATGGGTGCGTCGTTGGTCCGCTGGAGTCGTATTTGACGAGCGCCGTTTTTCAGCTGTACCTAACGGTACTTTGCCATCACTCATTCCTGGGGACCGAAAGTTTGTGTATCCCTTCATCGGCTTTGAGCTTCTGCAGGATAAATTCGAATCGTCCGCCAACCGAGATCAGATCGACAGGACGGAGGATTTTTTCCTTGGGACGCGATTGTGGGCAAGTGTTGGTATTGCAACGGAGGGAATCGGTGCCGATCGGGAATCAATTATCTATCGCTTTGAAGCAAGTCGTGGCTTCGGGTCTATACACGATCGTGCGTTGTTGCTGTCGTCGTCCTTGCTTAGCCGGATTGACGAGGGAAATGCTGCCAACACGGTTTTTTCCCTGCAAGCGCGATACTACGATCAGATATCGGACCGACGCCTATTTTTCATGACGCTCGAAGCGAGTCGCGGACAAAATCTTGACCTCGACAACGTACTACAACTGGGTGGGGATACCGGACTGCGCGGTTTTCCGCTGCGCTATCAATCCGGGGAGTCAAAGTTGCTGTTATCAGCAGAACAACGTTACTTCATCGATTGGTATCCGCTGAAGCTCGCTCGCGTTGGCGGCGCAGTCTTCGCTGATATCGGCCGAACCTGGGGTAATAATTCGCTTGGCCGGCCGGCGGCCGGGTGGCTGAAAGATGTCGGCTTCGGCTTGCGCCTTGTGCCCACTCGATCGAGCGGACGCGACGTGATTCATGTGGATATCGCATTTCCGCTTGATGGGGATGCGTCAATCGATGATGTGCAGTTTCTCGTAGAATCGAAGCGTAGCTTTTAACCAGAAATTTTGACTAGCCGCCGGTGCGCTCCGCTGATCGCAGCGTATTGAGCATAAGTAGGGCAATTGTCATCGGACCCACACCGCCCGGAACAGGCGTTATAGCGGCAGCAACTTCTTTCGCTTCGTCAAAGTCCACATCACCGACCAATCGATTCTTGGTTTCGCCATCAACCTCTACTTGAATTCGGTTGATGCCAACGTCGATTACCACGGCCCCCGGCTTAATCCAGTCACCCTTGACCATTTTCGGGCGGCCAACGGCCGCAACCAAAATATCAGCGTTACGCGCGACCGTGGGTAAATTTTTGGTACGGCTATGGCAAATTGTCACAGTGGCATTCGCTTGCAATAAAAGGCTCGCCATTGGTTTTCCGACGATATTTGAACGGCCGATGATTACAGCGTTGAGCCCGGAAAGATCCTTGCCTAATTGATCTTCGATCATCAGCATGCATCCGGCTGGTGTGCAGGGAACGAACGCCTCATCAACATGACCCGCGGTCAACATACCGATGTTCTGGAAATGAAAACCGTCTACGTCTTTCGCGGGTGATATTGCTTGCGTGATGACCCGTTCGTCGAGGTGATCGGGCAGCGGTAGTTGCACTAGAATTCCGTGCACGGAGGCATCGTCGTTCAGCGAATGGATTAGTGCGAGAATTTCGTCCTGAGAAGATTCTGCCGGCAGCGTATGTTGCACAGAATTAAAGCCACAGGCCCCAGCGGTGCGCTTCTTATTTCTGACATAAACCTGGCTTGCCGGATCTTCACCGACAATTACGACCGTTAGTCCGGGCTTAATGCTCTTTTCGTCTACCAGTGCGGCTGTAGTGACACTGATAGATGCGGATAATTCGGCTGCTATTGCCTTGCCGTCAATAATTGCTGCGTCTGCCATTTTCTTGATCTCAAACAATAGGTGATCGCCACAGTCGGCGGTCAAATTGAGGCGCTGATATTACCCTCTACAAACTCTATCGGTAAACCGGCAGGTCACCAAGTGCAATGCTCGGCAATGTTGCGTGATGCTAATATGACGCCTCACTGCGCTTTGGCGGAGGCCATTGGAATGAGCGAAGATTGGTTGGGTAGATGGGCGACCGGACGAACTGGATGGCATGAGACCGACGGTAATGCCGGGTTACGCACCCATTGGCCGGCCGCCCAATTGTCAGGCGCTGATCGACAGCGGGTCCTGGTGCCATTTTGTGGCAAGACGCTAGATCTGTTGTGGCTGATCCACCAAGGGTACGAGGTGGTTGGCGTAGAGCTTGCCGAAGTTGCGGTACGACAGTTTTTTGCCGAAAACGATCTCGAATTTGAAGTCGTCGTTGAGGAAAACTTGCACCGTTTCATCGCCAAAAAACTGCCCTTAAGTATTTCGTGTGGTGACTATTGGGGATTTTCAGACCCTCCTTTCGATGCGTTGTACGATCGAGGGGCGTTGGTCGCACTGCCGCACACGATGCGGCGTGACTACGTTGAGCACACTAAGACTCTACTTCTAGCAAATGCGGTGAAGATGGTAGTCACGCTTGAGTACGATCAATCAATTGTCGCCGGGCCACCCTTTGCTGTGCACGCTGACGAGCTTACTGAGTACTGGAGTGATCTTCGTCGAGTTGGTCAATACGATGACCTTCAGAATTGTCCACCTAAGTTTCGGACGGCAGGAATTACAGACGTTCAGGAAGTGGTCTGGTTATCTTCTTGATCAACGGTTAACCAGCCGTCGAGTTCGGAAGCCCTTAATCAGGACCAGCGGTACCAATGATGCCGTTACATGTTTGAGTGAATGCCCGCTGATTATTCCACTGAGCGCATAAATCTGCCCGTCCAATTGTTCGAATACTTTGGCAAATCCATATAGCGCAATGGCGAGCCAATAGAAGCGTGTAGTGCTAAAGGCCGATGGGTAAGTGAGTAGCATGAAGGGAATCAGTAGCAACGGTAAGAATTGCACCAGTCCATACAAACGCAAATCACCCGAGCCAATTGATTCCGTGTAGTCCCAATAAATTACCGAAGCAGTACCGACGAGAATCAACGGCCATAAGAGGCGTCGCGCCCATCTTGCCGACACATTTTCGCCATAAATCAACGTGAACAAAGGCATAAATGCGATTGTCATGGGTAGGCGATCCCAGAATAAAGTGTCGTTGTTAGGCGCAAGGTGGAACCAGGTGGATCCAAACGCGGTCAATAGAATGCCAAAAAACAGAACATAACAAGCAGGCTTCAGGCGGCTTAGAATGGCAAGGCGGGCATTCGCCCGTAGCAATATCAAACCGGCAAACCCGAAAACCAAAAACAGTGCATTGCTGACGACATTCCAAAAATTTGGAATACCAAAAAGTTTTCGAGTGTCGGCGAACAGGTGATATTCCGCTGGTTGTGGGTAGGCATCGACCAACGCAAATATTGCTACGATCGGCACGACGATAGCGGCAACGAGAAAGGCTGTTTTGTCATCCTTGAAAATATTAATTCTCCTCGATGCTATTGACGCATTCTGTTCTCGTCATTGGGAAGCTGGTGGAACGTGCGACGCCGTTGATGTTGCTGGATATGTCGGCAATTAGTCGGCCGTTGCCTTCGAGACGATAGCGGATGCGTTGTGGAAAATCGTGATCTGTATTTTCGAAAACAACTTCGTGCTCACGCATGGACACTAGTTCGAAGCGCGTCGTGGACTGTCCTGATGGTGATGCGATCAAGGCGATACTTCCGTCGTCGGTAACGATTCGCAAATATTCGAAAGCGACAGTTTCCCCGTTTGAGACGACTCGGCTTACCCCGACCATCAAGCCACCAGCCGGTTGCAACCAGTTTTCTCCGGATCCATGTTCCTGACGGTCGAGCGCCTAACAGCCAGACATCCAGACCAAATCATCGACATCGTTCGCCATTGCTTTTGAGCTCAACAGAATTCCTGCTAAGACGACGACTGACGTCCAGCGTGCAGTGAGCTTACGCAAGGCTGTCCTCACCACCTTCAGGACCGTAGAAGACAACCCATGCTGCGAAGTCATCAGTGAATTCTTCAAATCGATGTTCAACGCCTGCAGCGACAAACAATGCTTCACCGGCTTCGAACGGTTGCCGAGATTCGCCATTTACAAAAATCCCGGATCCGGACTGAATGACGTAAATTTCATCCTGCGTGTGTGGTTGTTGAGGATCTGCCCCGTCGGGTTTGTAGTACCCGAGTTCGAGCGTGTCGCGAGCCAGCAACACACCATAGCGCTCATCGGCAGAGTCGCGCGCAAGCTCAAGTGCCTTGTTGACCGTGTAGCGATCCGTCATACAAAAATCCTCAGGTTAATGCTCGGCGAAAACGCTCGCCAATATTGGCCAGTCTATCCAATGATTCATTGGCAAAAACCAGTCGTACATAATTTGCGCAGTGGTCCCCACCCCAATTAACCATTGCCGTGGCAGCGATATCTCCTTTCTTGAGCAGTAATTTTGAGGCCGTCGGCCCGTCAATTCCTAGCGCCGAGACATCCACGAGCATCGACCACCCTCCGTGAGGCGGGATAACGCGAAAATCAGACAGCTCGTTGACGATCAAATCGCGTCGCTTCTGCAATTCTACGACGAAAGCCTCGATTCCATCGTCTTGGTCGTTGATGGCAGTTGCAACTGCACCCATGGCGATGCCTGTCTGACAAACGACGTTCGCCAAACTGACACTCGCGACATCGGCAAGAATGTTTGCTGGGCCGACGATCCAACCAACGCGCCAGCCAATCATTCGATATTCTTTCGAAGCGCTACCAACGGTGATGACCTTTTCTCGCATATCTGGGAATGAAGCAGGGTGAATGACCTTTCGGCTGTCGAACAACAGGCGCTCCATCGCTGAATCGTCAATCAGCCAACAGTCCGCCGCAAGGCAGAAATGGGTGAGTGCCTGCCAGTCTTCGTGATCGAAGACAGCTCCGGTTGGCATGGACGGACTCATCAGCAGCATCGCCGCGATCCGCGTGGGGTCGATATTCAATAAGGCAGCGCGGTCAAGTCGCCAGCCGTTAGGTGTTGGGGTCAATGGGACAAAGCGTGGCACGCCGCCCGCGAGGAGTACCCTGTTGATAAGCCCAACGTATGTCGGGTCCGTCAGCAGCACTTCATCGCCAGGTTCCAGAACGGCGAGGAGTGCATTGAGTATTCCTGAAAGGCCACCGGCGCTCACAATGCATTCGGTCTTCCAATCGTATTGCTGTCCTGACTGGTGAGCCACGAGATTGCTGGCGGCCTGACGCATTGAATCGAGGCCCAGAAACGGTAAATAACTGTTCGCGTCATCGTCATCAATAGCCGACTTGGTATATGAGACAGCGGCCGCGGGTGGGAGCACATTCGTATCGAGATTCTCCAGCCGAAGTACCGCAGGGTCATTCAAGCTGTTGGCGAGGTCGCCCATTTGTTCGACACCGATTTTTGTGATGTCCTTTAATCTCGAAACCGACATAAATCAAACCCCGAAAAAATGCTTCTCTAGAAAAGCGCTCGAATGGTCATAAGAAAGCCGAATGCGATCAGTGGTATGCCGACGATGGCGCCAATTATGCTTAGCGAAATTGCGACACCGGCCGCCATGAGTGCAAGTCCCATCAATGCACAAATAATTCGACCAGTAACTTTCAGTATGAAGGTGAGAAGTTTCCATACCGCATAAACCGGCCATAAGATCCACGGGATGTGGCGCCCTGCAGAATTGCTCATAGTGAATATTTCCTACCGAGTGATGCCAACCACTTTGTGCCGTCCCACTATAGAACGTTGCCCTGAAAAAATCTGCCGGGATTCAGTCTAGATTGCTCGATCCACCCTAGCTATTCGTTATACCTTTTATTGGCGAGGAGTTTCGCAACAACGATTACGATTGATCGCGTTTGAAAATTCGCAACCAGAAAGTCAATTCTGCGATTCCGCCGACAATGAGAAAAGCTGTGCCAGGCCTGGCAGCGCCGATTGCGTAACAGGCGATCGCAACAACAAGGAACAGAATTGTAATGACATGTCGTTTCATTTCATTACCCCGCATTATTGATCCAGATCTTTTTCATTAGCGGGGGCCCGAAAATCCTGTGGATTACCTGAGAGTTTGTCAAATCAACCGCCGTGACGCGCAGTGGGCGCCGCCAACTGCGCGCACAGATGTCTGCAAAATAGGCAATCAGCTAGTTGTTTTTGAATCGAAAAATTACCTCCAATTGGACGGCTGCTCCGTAAGGAAGCTGCGCCGCTCCAGTCGCGGTTCGCGCGTGCCGACCGTCTTCTCCAAATATGGCGATAAGCAGGTCGGATGCGTCGTCAATTACTTGCGGTTGTTTTGTGAAGGTCGGCGCGGAACGCACGAAGCCGTTCAAATTGTCGACGCCGATGATGGTATCTAGATTGCCAAGATCTTCCTTAACGATCGCGAGAATATCTAGTATTGCTTCCTTGGCAGCCATTTGCCCGTCCGCTACCGTCAGGTCAGCGCCCAACTCTCCACAAATTGAGCTTTTTCGACCTGACGCGTACAGGATGTTTCCGGACCGCTTTCTTAGGTTCAGGCAGGATTTCGCCGATCGCTAACAACCTATCTTCAATTTCGGACATCGTAATATATTCCTGTGCTGAGTTTTGTTCGTGCGACACATATAGCGCGTCAGAATTGCAGTCTCCACAGGGTCGGTAATTCTGGCAGAATGCGAGGTATCTGTTAAAGAGAAAGATCAGAAATGACAGAATTCGAAACAGCCACTCTGTTTTACCAAATCGTCGAACTTGCGACATCAACTTCAGCAAATTTTCTGACTATTATTTAGGTCATGCTGGTCGTCTCATATTTAGCAGCCCATAAGTTGGACACCATTTCCACGGTGTTAATACTCGTCATATTTTCGTTGTTCGCACGTGGCAACATCAATGAATTGTATTCCGAATATAGCGATCTCGTTGGCTTAGGAAAGCAGCTCGGCGAACTTGGTGCTAAACCGGGATCGAGTTTGTCGTGGCACGTTTTTGTCATGGAAAGGTCGGGTCCATTTCTAGGCTATATTCCAATTTACGTTGCCATGATGAGCATTCTCAGTTATCTCGGTGCGATATGGTTTTTCTTTCATTGTTGCAAAACCGTCCAAGATGCCGTCTAACCCATGAAGATGCCATTGCGATGTGAAATACCGAGCACTTTCCTGCAGTGGGTGCAGGAATAGAGATAGCGTTTCCCCAGGAAGGCTTTCAATGCTTGAAAGTTAATGTTCTGTTGCACTTGCTCGCAGAACGGGCAAACAGGCTTTTCTGAAGTTTCGACTAGTTGAATCATTTGATTTCTGTTTGTCGTTATCTCTTCCTTTTCGTCCGCTTCCCTCCAAGCTTAAGTTTGAGCCACAGGCAAATCTCGTCGCGAACAGCGCTATTCATCATTAAAAAACCGTCCAGCTGGTATAGTTTTGTGAGACATTTCTTTCCGGATTAGTTCATAATCCGCGCCATTGAAAATGACCGCTAAAAGGAGCAAACCCATGGCTAAGGCTATCGCACGACATATATTGGTTGATACAGAGGAACAGTGTCAGTCGCTCAAGGATGAAATATCAGGTGGGTCTGATTTCGCAGATTTGGCGAAAGAGCATTCCTCGTGTCCGTCCGGGCAAAAGGGTGGTGATCTTGGAGAGTTTGGTCCGGGCATGATGGTGCGTGAATTTGACGAAGTCGTTTTCAGTGCCGATATAGGTTCAGTAGAGGGGCCTGTAAAAACGCAATTCGGTTATCACTTGCTTGAGGTGACCAGCCGTAGCGACTAGTTGCGTCCGATTACTGAAAAGCCCCGTCGATGGCATCGACGGGGCTTTTTTTATGCGACGTCTTTAGACTCTAAATCGTCCAGCGTGAGGTCGTGCATTTTTACCGGAAGTTCGCGGATGCGCTTTCCGGTTGCATTGTAAATGGCATTGACCAATGCTGGCGCAATCGCTGGCGTGCCCGGTTCACCGGCCCCGCCAATTTTCTCGCCGCTATTGATGATGTACGTCTCAATTTCCGGCGACTCGTTCATGCGCAACATTTCGTAGTCGTGAAAATTACTTTGTGCCACCGCGCCATGCCGAATTGAGATGTCGCTGTATAAGGCGGCGGTTAAACCATAGATAATGCCGCTTTCCATCTGCGCTTTCATGCCGTCAGGGTGCATCGCGAAACCAGCGTCCACTGCACAGGTGACGCGCCTTGGGAGCACTTGTCCAGCGACGATTTCCACCTCGACGACCTGCGCCACTATCGTGCCAAAAGACTTGTGAACGGCGATGCCCCGGCCCCAGTTTTCAGGCAGCGGTTGATCCCAGTTAGATTTTTCAGCTACAAGATCTAGAACCTTTTGAATCCGTGGCTGACCGGCAAGCATGTTGTGGCGATATTGGTACGGGTCTTCACCTGCGGTAATTGCGACTTCGTCAATAAACGATTCTGTGAAAAACGCGTGTAGGGAGTGATCGACACTTCGCCAGAATCCCCAAGGTACGTGTGTGCCTGACTCCGCATAGTGAATGTATTGATTGTCGATATCATATGGAGGATAAGGCGCCTCAACAGGATCGTATTTGTCGACGTACTGATTGATCCACGCAGTCACTTTACCGTCGCCATCGAGGCCTGCTGTAAACCGACTAATACTGGCTTGTCGATAGTGGTCATGGCGCATGTCTTCCTCGCGTGACCATATGAGTTTAATCGGGTAGGCAACTTCGGCCGCTATCTTTGCCGCCTGAATAGTGTAGTCCGGAAACGCCCGTCGACCGAAACCGCCGCCGAGGTAGGCGTTGTTTAGGTGTACGTTTTCGAGATCCATTTCGAGCGCGTTTGCTACTTCTGCAGCAAAGCCAAGCGGGTTTTGTGTACCGGTCCATATTTCGCAAATATCGTCATGCACCCATGCCGTACAATTCATCGGTTCCATCGCTGCGTGCGCGAGATAGGGCACCCGGTATTCGGCTTCGATCACCGTGTCCGCACCTGCTAGTGCGTTGCGTGCATCGCCGATTTCCAGATCCGCAATCTCATCATTGTTGACTGTCGCTGCATCCATATCGGTGGCGAACTGATGATAAATCTCGCTTTGCTCTAAGGTTTCGTTGCCGTTTTCTTCAAATCTGACCTCGAGTCGATCGAGCGCTTGCTTCGCCTGCCAGTAGCCATCTGCAACGACTGCGACCGCATCGCCCAAATTGATCACTTTGCGTATGCCCGGCATCGCCTGAATCGATGCTTCTTTAACCGACTCGACGTTAGTCCCGAACACCGGAGATGCTTTTACGGTCGCATACTTCATTCCTGGAGGCGTCGCATCAAGACCAAACATCGCGCTGCCATCAACCTTCGCCGGTACGTCGATGCGTTGTACGTCCGTGCCAAGCAACGTAAATTCGTCTGGCGTTTTCAAGCGCGGTTTTGGCGGCAATGATAGCGCCGCTGCTTGTTGTGCAAATTCGGAATAGGGTGCAGTTCGAGCGCTCTTTTCGTGTCTGACGTGACTCTTGCTTGCACTCAATTCAGCAACCGGTACGTTCCAGAACTTCGCTGCGGCCTCAAGAAGAACCGCGCGGGTTGCGGCGCCCGCTACGCGCATCCCCTGCTGCCCGGTCATCGGTACAGACGAGCTGCCACCGGTAATTTGCATGTCCATCGCCTGCATGATCGTCAAAAACACTCCGTCAATCGTGTCAATCAAAAATGCCGGGACGTCCGCGTCACCAAGCACGAATCCCTTGCCGAGCGCATAATTCGCATATTCCTTGTCTGCTGGTGCCTCGACAACTTCCAGTCGATCCCAGTCGGCATCTAATTCTTCGGCCAGCATCATGGCGAGCGTGGTGTGTACGCCCTGACCCATTTCTGCGTGTGGAAGAATGGCCGTCACCGTATTGTCGGGCGCGATTTTCACCCAAACGTTGAAAACCGACTCGTCGTCCTTGGCGATCAAATCACGCACTTTGTCAGCACGATTTCCTGAGCGTACTACGACACCGAAAATTACAACGCCACTCGTTAGTGCGCCAGCTGAAATGAACGCTCGTCTGGTCCACTTACCCATTGATGCTCTCCTCATTTTCGCCAGACGCCTCGATCGCGAGTGCAGCCCGTTTGATGCCGCGACGAATCCGCGGGTAGGTGCCACAACGACAAATGTTGCCACTCATCGCATTGTTTATATCGACATCCGTTGGTGACGGGTTAGAGTCCAATAAGGCGATGGCTGACATGATTTGCCCAGACTGACAGTAGCCGCATTGCGGTACCTGTTCGTCAATCCACGCTTGCTGAACCGGGTGCAGCTCATCGTTGTATGTTTTCACGCCTTCGATTGTTGTGATCAATTGATCCACCGCCACCTGTACCGGCGTGACACAGGATCGAATAGGCGTGCCATTTAGATGCACGGTGCAAGCACCACACTGGGAAATGCCGCAGCCGAATTTCGTGCCAGTAAGGCCTAATTGTTCGCGAATGACCCATAGGAGCGGTGTCGATGGATCAACTTCCACATCATGAATCTTTCCGTTGACGTTCAATTTGATCATGGTGCGGGAGTCCTCGCATCTATGAGGTTGACAGGCAGGCCAATGCTGGCCGAATTCTGTTCGACAAGTTACTCCTGTTCTAAGTTCGTGGCAATCATTCGCAAAATACCATCCGACTATGCGGTAAAATCAGGCTAGAATCCCCCAGTCGCCTGGCGGATCATCTCGTTGTTCAAAAAAATCCTAAGAAACCTGCACGGAATCGCAATTTTCTCTGCAAGCACGGTCAACACGATCATTTGTTTCGTGCCGATCATGATGTTGGCCTTGCTCAAGTTCTTGATCCCGATTCCGAAGTTTCGAAAAATCATGACGAATTGGATTATGTTCGTCGGGGAACAATGGGTTGCCTGTAACTCGATCATTTTTTCAATAGGGTGTAAGACAACGTGGGATGTCCGTGGCTTGGAGAGCCTAAGCAAAGATGATTGGTATCTCCTGATTCTAAATCATCAAACATGGGTTGATATCGTCGTCTTGCAAACCGTATTGAATCGGCGCATTCCGTTTCTTAAGTTCTTCATCAAGCAACAGTTGATCTGGTTTCCCTTTTTAGGATTGACTTGGTGGGCGATGGATATGCCTTTCATGAAACGCTATTCAAAATCGTATCTGGCAGCCCATCCGGAGAAGAAAGGTAAAGATTTCGAGGCGACTCGAATTGCCTGCGAGAAATTCCGAGACACACCAACCTCGGTCATCAATTTTGTTGAAGGCACGAGATTCAGCGAGGAAAAGAAAGCGCGGAGAGCATCGACGTTCGATAATTTGCTACCGCCGCGCGCCGGCGGTATCGCTCTCGCTTTATCCTCAATGGGCGAGATGTTCGACGCGATTCTCGATGTCACAATTGTCTATCCGCGTGGGCGCCAACAGTTTTGGGCCATGATTTGTGGCGACTTTGATCACGTCATCGTTGATATTGTTCGGCGGCCGGTCGATGACTGGCTACATCAAGGCGATTATCAAAACAATCGCGAATTCCGCCGTGATTTTCACCAATGGATGACCAAAATTTGGGAAGACAAAGACCGGAAGATTAATTCTTTGGTCGCTGCAGCGGAAAACGAACCTCCAACCTAATGGCGTGTAGGTCGTCTGAGTTCGATGACAAATTACTGATGGCACTCTATAGTAGACTTGAGCCTTATCTTGTAGAGGGAATGATCATGCCAGCCAGTCGCCAGTACGATACGGTCGCATTTGATGTTCGTGACAATGCCACCATGCTTTTTTTTGCGCAGACTACTGCTGCAGGCGATATCGAAGACTACTTGCTGTTGATGCGCTCAGAAAACGAAGAGTTGGATGGCGCTATTTTTCTGGAGATCAACGAAAAACAGTTTGCCGGTAGCGAAATGATCTCTGAGGCCCGGATGAACGGGAACATGTTGACCCTGATTTTCCACGCGCCAGTGACGGAACTGGAAAACATCACTGAGCTTGCCCTGATATTCGATGATACCGCCGAAAATAGAACGTCAATGGAGGCTGGCGCTTTTCGCGTGCTGGGAGAAAAGCTTTCAGGCGGCAACGCCTGACCAACCCCAGCTCTCGCATGCCTACTTATAGTGTCTACCTGGTTCGGTGTCGGGATGGTAGCGTATACACGGGTATCGCAACTGATGTTGCACGACGACTAACTGAGCACGATCAGGGACCGAAAGGGGCTAAGTTTTTGCGGGGAAAGGGTCCGTTGACACTTATCTATGAGCAAGAAATTGGCGACCGAAGCCTTGCGTCAAAAATCGAAAGTCGCGTTAAACGTTTGCCGAAGATGGACAAGGAAAACAATGCGATTTTAAGCGCGCGCATTCGTGACTTTGTTGGCCAGTGTCAGGCGGCAGCCGAGTAAATATCGTTTAGTTGGTTTAATAAAGAATCATTGGCTGCCCGAATGGCGGCAACTCAAGAGTCGTCTCTGGAACGGTTGACGTGCGGATTTCCTCAAGCCATACCGTAGTCTTGCCGACGTTGTCCAACATGTCGGGCAATAACTTAACTTCTCCGAAGGGCTGGGTGTAGTCGTCATGATGTATCGCGATGACTCGAGCAGCGTCTGTCGCCACCACGGTCTCCTGCCAAAGCGTATCCACGTATTCCCTGCCAAGTCCGGCAAGCTTGGCAATGCTCAGCATTACAACATCCACTGATTCGTCTGCAAGCTTGTCCTGAATAAAACCGCCGCTGCCTTGTACCAGTGTGTTGCCACGAGGGTGGCCAATGATAATCGACCAGGTAACTCCGGTTTTCCATTCTGAAACTCGCGCTGGTTGGCGAACAGGGAGCCCAATTAGGCCGGGAAAATATTCTTCATCGCCATCACTGATGGGCGCGTGGCGCGATGCGATCAACTTGATCATAAAATCGCCAAATTGGCGCGATTCACCATCATCGAGAATCTGATATTGATCAATCGGCACGTCTTCGCCTCGCGCGACATTGGCGGTCGATTCAGAGCCAAGTACGACGGCGCTGGTTCGGTTGGCAATGTGGCCAATATCTATTGCGTGATCAAAATGTGAATCTACGGGAACGATTGCGGCGAGCCGATTGATGCGAAACGTAGATAAAGCATAATTGATGTTCGCAATATCAGATTTGATTGGCAGCGAAAGAATTACGCTAATCGGGTTGACCCTTGTAAACGTTCCGTCGATTAACACTTGTGTTTCGCCATCGTCGAACAAGATGGTAGTGGTTCCCAGCCACGTAGCCGTTACTGCCTCACCCGGTTCGAGCGCGACCATTGCGCTCGACCAGTCGATATCTTCAAGTGATCCGCGTGTCTGCCATTGTCGCCACACCACGTAGACGATCAGCAAACCAATCGCGAGCAGCCCCAGCGCGAGATTTCGCCACCAACGGATGTTTAGAGTCAATGAACTACTGCCCCACCGCGATTCGTGCCATATGTGCGGCCAATGGCGCTAAATAGCTCGGGTGGTGTAGCAAGCATTTCAGTGGCAGCCGCCATATTGCCTGTGCCACCGATCCAACTACCGGCAAGCGAACCAAATCTTTTCCACGCATCCGGAGATAACCATTGATGCCCCAACACGTAGGACAGGACGGCACCAACCATTACGCCGAGAACTCCCATTTACATGACCAACACACCTTTGCCCTCACTTTTACGGCCGTCGGAACAATGACTTTGAGCGACAGCAACACAATGAAGGCGGGTAGGGCGTAATTACTTAGCCCGGAATATGTGACCGATGACGCAGGGGTCACGCCAGTGTTGTTGAGGATAATGGGCGTCGCATAAAGGAACAGTAACGGTGGAACGTAATTAATAAGTTTCCACTCGGTCACTTGCTCGACGTAAAACCAAAATACGCATATGGCAGATAGGACAGTGAGGACGCTACCGGGAGAGCTAATCAGTGTTTCGGACATAGTTCTACGCCATGTTTTTCGAAGCGCTTGATTATAGCTGATTTAGAATTTTAGCCGTCGGACAGATGCGTACGATTGTTCGACGATCAGGAGAAGCTTAGTTGAGCATCGAAATCCTTGCGCGTTTCCTCATCTACCAGAGCCGCCGCTTTAATGTTCATCCAGACAGCGTCCCAGTCATTCACCTTGCACGGCCCAAAGACGAATTTCGCGATATAGGTATCCAGATCGCGGACGTGTATGACGTTTTTCTCAAGCATGGACGTAAATTGTACCGCGCCGGTGAAAACGAAAAGATTGGCGACTGGAACTTCTTCAGCGACCTTTTGCAGCGCCTTGGTGCGGCCTTCATTCTGAATAAGCGGGTTTAAAAACTTACGACGATGGGCGCCGTCAACATTCGTCCACTGCGGTTCCTGCGGATCGCCGAATACAACGCCGTTGTAGTGCTTGGTTTGTATGCAAAGAATACCACCGGACGTCAGGATGGCATGGTCAACTCGAGTTAAGCCACCGTACGCGCCGGGCAGAATGAAATCGTCGAGGACATTGGTGCTGCGGCTATGCAGAACCTTGTGAATCCTGTATTTGCCGATTTTTTTCGTCATTCGCCGAACAACATGGTTCGCGGATGCCCTGAACAACAAGCTTATGAGTAACGAGCAGGCAATCGCAACAATAAAAAGACCAATACCGGTATTGGTCAGGCCTGTGACGACCTCATCGTCCGCTGCGACCGATGGCCAGGCCACAGTAACAGTTGCGACAGCGATGGCGTGTGGTAGAAATCGACGGATCATGTCTCGAGACTATGATTCGTCAACGATCCTCGCTTTGTATCCCGTCACGTTTTTCTGGATATGGTTTTCGGTCGAGGTCAAGATTGTGACGTGGTACTCCGCCAAGGTGATAATGGTCGCTAATTTTTAGTTCTTTGGTGGGTACGCTAGGTAGTAACCATCGACATTCGCAATGTTGATGTCAGTGTCGTAGGTCTTACGCAAGTTTTCCTCGGTCAACACTGCTTGTTTGGCGCCATCGGCCACAATTTGGCCTTTGCGAAGCAAAATTATCCGATTGATGTCAGGTGGAATTTCATTAAGCAAATGCGTCACCAGCACAATATTCTTGCCAGCATTCGCCAGCTTCCGAATCCTGCGTACGTAATCAAAGCTGGCCGCTAGATCGAGCCCCGCCGTCGGTTCGTCCAGAATCAAGGTGTGAGGATCGTGAACCAGGGCGCGAGACAAGAGGCAGCGACGTTGCTGACCGGTCGACATTTTTCTCAACGGCGTGTTTGCATACGACTCGACCCCCAGCTCTGCCATCACGGCGAGGGCTTGACCTGCCTGCTCGCGGGTGATGCGATTCGCCAAAGAGCCGTGAATGCCAATACTGGAAAGGAACCCCGACAGGACGACCTCCAGGCCAGTATTCGCATCGTTGTATCGAGTTTGTAGATCGTGGGATACGATTCCAATTTGAGCGCGCAGCTCCCACACGTTCCAGGTCTCTCTGCCGAGAATTCTAACCCACGTATCTTGCCGATGAACTGGGTACAGTTCCCGATTAATAAGTTTGAGCAATGTGGTTTTTCCTGAGCCGTTCGGACCCAGGATTGCCGCGGGCTCGCGCTGCCCAATGCTAAGACTTAGATTGTCGAACACCCGGGTGTCGCCTCGATAGATCGTGGCATTTCGGATTTCGATCAATGGCGCGTCAATCATGGCCTAGATTTCGTTGGTCATATTCGACGGTATCCAGAATTTGTGAGCAATGTAGGCAGGATCGTCGTTAATCAACGGATCTTGTTCGATCCGTTCAGCCAACCATTGAAACCATTCGAATAGTCCTGGGCTGTCCTGTTCTTGCCGCAGCATACTGATCCATGGTGCAAGTTTTCGCCACAGTTCGGGCACACTGCTGCCCATCAGATTCTTGACGACAACGAACGGTACAATGCGCTGAAATGTCATCACACCAATGCTTTCCATTGTGGTGCTGATCAGCATCGCGGCTTCGTCAAGATCGGAAACGTCGTTTTCGATATCGGTAGCCGATAAGTCATTGGGCATGCGCAGTACCTGTTTGTACGCCGTGGCGAACCTTGGGTTACCAATAAATCGAAATAACTCAATGGCTGCAAGTTCGCGTCGTTGCTGTCGCGTCTGCCGCATCTGTAGGACGGCAAAAATTAAGCCGCCGACGACGATAAGTGCACCGACTATTTCTGCGATGTTTGCTAATTTCGTCAGGTCATTCATTCAAAGAAACCTCATATTCTTTTTCTAACGGTCGAGTTTTAATTCGGTAGGATCGAATGCTCAGACTTCCATGCGCTTCCAGTCTCCACGACGAAACAGGAGTACTGCGAGAACAGTAAGAATCGATTCTGCGACGACAATCGCGACAAAAACGCCATTCGGACCCAAATTAAATTCTGTTGCTAGCCAGTATGCCAGCGGAATTTGCACAATCCAGAAGCAAATGAAATTGAGCAAGGACGGCATACGCGTATCGCCGGCTCCGTTAATAGCCTGAATGACTATCATGCCAACCGCGTATAACGGATAGCCAAATCCAAGAATACGTAAGCAACTGGTGCCGTAACGCAGAATCTCCGCATCATCGGCAAAAATGCCAACAATCTGTGGCGCGAATATCACGAATAGTGCGCCAAGGACGGTCATAAAAATCATGTTGTAGCGGGCAGCGCGCCATACGGATTTTTCTGCGCGGTCTGGCCTGTTGGCACCTAAGTTCTGGCCGACGAGTGTTGCTGCCGCATTCCCAAGACCCCACGCCGGTAGGAAAACGAACTCCATCATCCGCAGTGCAATTGTGTACGCAGCGATGGGCGCACTGCCGTACAACGCGACGATGCGCATTACAACGATATAGCTCGATGTCGATATTAGGAATTGCCCGATGCCGCCAAGAGATATCGAAATCATGCGTCGAATGAGTTGCCCCGAAATTCTCAGATTGTGCAGCTGGAATTTCAAGCGCCCGTTGCCAGCGAACAAGTAATAGAACAAATAGGCGACTCCAGCACTACGTCCGATTGTGGTCGCGACCGCGGCGCCGGTAACGCCAAGCTCCGGGAAGGGCCCCAGGCCGAAAATAAAGCAGGGATCGAGAACAATGTTCAGCCCGTTCGCGAGCACGAGAGCCCGCAGCGCAACTGGTGCGTCGCCAGTGCCACGAAACCCTGCTGTTAGCAGGAAAAGAAACAGAATGCTTGCGTTGCCGCCTAATAAAACCGCGGCAAATCCGGTGCCTTCGGCGATTACCTCAGAGCTTGCCCCCATCATTGCCAACAGATCAGCCGCGTATGTATAGCCAAATACGCCAATCAATAATGCAAGTGCGGTACCAACCCAAACAGACTGACCTATTACGTTGGCCGCCGCTGTACTGTCTTGCGCGCCAATACGACGCGAGATCATGGCGGTGACGCCCATTCCCAAGCCAAGTGCAATTGCGTAAAGGACGGTAACGAGCGCTTCGGTCAATCCGACAGCGGCAATCGCATTCGTGCCAAGCATCGATACAAATGCGATATCAACGACAGCAAAAATGGCTTCCATGCTCATCTCCAGCATCATCGGAATTGCCAGTAAGCCCAGTGCTCTCGCTATCGGGCCGGTAGTGAAGTCATTTTCATTGTCACTCAGTGCCATCCGCAGAAAGTCGCGCGAGCGTCGCCAAAGGGAGCTATTTTTGTTTGTGTTTTCGTAGGTCATGTCTATGTTTATTGCCGAACCGCGGTCAAAACATTCAGAAACGGCTAAGAATCCGGAGTGTATAGCCGGATTCTGTGAGCAAAGGAAAGTATCGGCTAGCGGGTGGGCGGAGTCACCATATTGGCGGCAAGCGCACAGACGAGTCCGACCACAACGGGAGATTTGCTGTTTGTCATTTTCATAATGACTCGTACCTAAAGTGCCGAAATAGACTTAACAACTGCAGAGTATCGTAAGTTATTCGAAAGTCAACGCCTGACTTCCGCCCGTAATGATTGGTGGCGTCTTAGTCCACATTATTCACGCAGAGTCCGGGCCAGAATTACGATTGTTCAGATTTCCAATGGGCTATCAGTGCTCGATTGTCGTCCTGCCAAGGATGAAAGTCTTTCTTTAGAAATCGCAACCAGGCTGGGAAGCAACGCCGCAGCGTACCCGGATAAATCCACAGAAATTTAAAGCCACTGGCCCATTCGCGGAAACTCCAGAGCTTGCCCTCTTGCTGCAGCATGATGCACGCATTTCGCAAGGTGTCTTTCAGGAAGAAAAAAGTACTCAGAATGAGCGCCTGACGACGCTCGAATAGCGTACCGCCAACGGCCAGAAACACATCGAATGCGACCGCCTTGTGTTCTGTTTCTTCGATGCCGTGCCAGCGCCAGAGTGCGGCGATTTCGGGGTTTGCTCCGTTCAGAGTTCCCTCGCGCGCCAACATATCGTTGGCCATGATTGCGGTTAGATGTTCATTTGCAACGGTAGTCGCCAATCGGCGTCGTGCCGGTAGTTCGCGATCGGCCCACGCAATTCGAACGCGCGCGTTCTTTTCGATTCGATCCAGGCTGTAGTTCCGCAGCGCACAAAGCGTTTCGTTGTATTTTTTGTGCTGCATACGATGATTCGCCTCCTGAGCGCGAAATGCCGAAACTTCTGCGGCGAGGCGCGGGTCGTTAATATCATCCAGATAGTGAACGACACTATCGATAAAGAACTTTTCTCCTAACGGGAATAGCATCGACATTCCATTGAACCAGGCGGTCACGAATGCGCGTCCACTGTGCCAATCGGAGGCAAGCGCCGCATCGATGTCGAACGATGGCCTGCGTGGACCAAATTTCAGATCGGTGGGACTGTTACTTTGTGCGTGGACGGGCATAATTCAATTATTACTCTCTTAGCTTGCTTTGTGAGTGCGACAGCAATTATTCATTAGTCGTTCCGCTGCTTTCCAAGTAGGTAAAAATGCCTCAATTTGCCTACAGATTTGATTTTGAATTGATGATGGTTGCAAATTGATCTTTAGGGCAATATTGAGTCAGAGTTTCCTCTGTTTTTCATAGGATTACAAAATGCCGGATGGACTTTGGCCTGTACTGTTGATCATCGCGTTTATTATTCTATGGGTACTTGCCAAAGTCGTCGCCTATGCGCGAAAAAGCGAACAACAGTGGCGGGCCGTCGATAAAAGTAAGTTGAAAACGTGGGATGACGACGAAGACGACTAGCGGTCATTCGGGTGCCTAGTTCGCATCGTTTCTGAGTAGCAACTCGAGCTCGAGCGCAGTCTCACGCGCCGATTGAATGATTTGCTCCTCGTTATGCTGAACGGCGTGTTGTTCTTTGATTAACTGTGTATCGCGTTCCTGAAACGTGCGGATTATTTTTTCGACATCAACAGCCGCGATTTCCATATTTTGCGATGGGTTGCACGTCGGGGCCCGGCAGTTTGCAGCGTAATTCCACGTCCAATGCGATCGATGCGTAATAGATTTGGCTTCCAGTATCACCTGCGCACAAAAGCGCTGCTTGCAAGGACAATACATCCTTAATGCCGAGAATATCGCCCCCCCGAGAATTGGTCCCATGAATGTCATCGCCTATTGCAGCACAAAATCCAGCGATCGCGACGGGTGCGATTTGCGCTCTAGGAATTGAAAGTGGCATCGTCAACGCGCTGGCTTCTGAGAGCTCATTCGCCGACATCGTGCGGCGGGTATCCGCAACGCTGACCGACAGGTTGGCGGGTTTAAGATCTGCAGGACACTCCTGCTGTATTTCGAGATCGTATCGAAGTGTTGGCAATTGGATGAACTCTCGCGGTCCTTGGCGGGTCTCAATCTCTACAATGGCGGGGACGCTCGCGATGTTTAGCTCGGGAGTGTTCTCCGATAGCGCCGAAGCACTGAGAAAAATCAGTGCAATAGTCAATGCTGAGCGATACGTATGGATCTTCATTCTGTAAGGCTACGATATGACATCAAAAAAACAAGTTTCTCGAGCTTTGATTGCGAAAATTTCGATGTGGCGTGATCGATGAGACCCGCGCAACAAACCTACAAGATCGTTAAGCGGGTCCTTGTCACTGTGGTCGGAATGATCGTTCTATTGATAGGTTTGGTTCTGGTTTTTGTTCCTGGACCGGCAATCGTTGTCGTTCCACTCGGACTCGGCATCCTGAGTATCGAGTATGCTTGGGCGAGGAGTTGGCTAAAAAAGATTTGTGCAAAAATTAGCTCAAATAATGCGGAAATGCGCACGAAACGGAGTGAGCAGCATCGCGGCCATTATCCAAGCGGATGAAAAGAAAGGAGCCGGGATGCCAGAATCGAAATTCGAATGACAGACCAACCCAGTAAGGATCGGTCCCCGGCCCCCTTTAGCGCTGGCGGCACGGGGGGGTGGCCGCCGGGCCTTCTCAGGCCCAAAAGTCAGCCTTTCGGCTAACTGACTTGGTGTCTACGTCGCGGGCCATCGGGGGAGAGTGCCCAGTGCGACGTCGCACACCAAATTTATTTAGAAACCTAAATCCTTAGCGGTCGCTCGCAATCTTTACTGAAGTAGGGCCAATCAGCCGGATATCAAGATCTAGGCGAGTGTCTGCCAACACAGTTTCTACCGCCGCTTCCGCCGCAGCTTCGTTGGCTCGTTTGGCTTGTTTGAGACTTTCTTTCGCTACATTGACCGTGCTTGATTCCGTTGTCGCGGAATTTTCAGCGCTGGCTACGTTGGAGAAAAGTACGCCCACAATTGCTAGCCCGGTTATCAGTTTTCTCGAAATTTTCATGTCCTTCGTCCTAAATTGGTTTGATTTGGCAAAGATCCGTCGCCAAAAGCGTTATCTAATAAACAGTTATATTGCATGGACCGTGCCAACTTAATAAAGCTTTTGAAATCAATTTGTTACTGCAATAAAAGTAGTAACGGTTTTTCGTTAATTACGAAAAATCGTGACAAATTCCACGACATTCCGTATAACACTATCAACATGACTGGACTAGATGACTACCAGTGGCTGTTTCGGAAGGCGCCAACGATGGCGACCTCAATCGGAGACGACGGCCGCTATCTTGATGTAAATGATGCGATCGTCTCTCGCCTCGGGTTCGACCGTGCCGAAATGGTTGGTGAACGCCCCGGAAAATTCGTCACGTCGGAAAGCGCCGTGAGGATTGAAAAGGAGCTGCTCCCGGCGCTCCGTCGGACCGGACGCTTAGAGCATAAACCGATCGCGTTTGTCGCGAAGGACGGCGAAATTGTCAATTGCCTGACGAATTCGTTGGTCGAGAACAGTGCCGATGGCGCATTTGTCCGCACCGTGTCGATGTACACCGAAACGACAGATCAAGCGCGGGCCGATTGGAAATACCGACAGCTCTACCGTTCCACACCGGCAATGTTGCACACGCTGGATGAAGACGGATGCGTGGTCACTGTCACTGAGCACTGGTTACAGAAAATGGGTTATACCCGCGACGAAGTGGTGGGTCGATCCATTATCGAGTTTTACAGTGAAGCAGACCGTCAGCGAGTGACGGCTGACTATTTACAAAGTCTCATTAACAACGGTGAATTCAGTAACGAGTCGCGGCAACTAGTCACTAAGGACGGGAAGGTTCTTGATCTTCTGATGTCCGCAATTTCCGAACGAGATGCATCGGGAAAAGTACGCCGAATGTTGGTGGCATCCAAGGATCTAACTGAACGCAACAAAGCTGAGCGTGAACTACGCCAGGCCTTGGCGGAAAACGCGAGTCTGCGTGACGAACTTGAGAGGGAACGCGATTACCTGCGTGAAGAAGTCAACGTCGCGATGAACTTTGGAAGAATTATTGGCCGAAGTTCCGCATTGAAACACATGCTTGCGCAAGTTGAGGCCGTCGCCAGGACGCCGGCGAGCGTACTCATACTAGGTGAATCCGGCGTTGGAAAAGAGTTGGTGGCACATGCAATCCACGCTCGTAGCGGTCGCGAAGATGCGCCTTTGGTTAAGGTCAACTGCGCGTCAATTCCGAAGGAATTATTTGAAAGCGAGTTCTTCGGGCACGTAAAGGGCGCGTTCACTGGCGCTCATCGAGATCGTGTCGGACGTTTTCAATTGGCTGACGGCGGCACGATATTTCTTGACGAAGTAGGCGAAATTCCTCTCGAACTGCAAGGAAAGCTTCTCCGGGTATTGCAGGAAAGCGAGTTTGAGCGCGTCGGTGATGACGTCACTCGATCTGTTGACACTCGCGTCATCGCGGCAACCAACCGAAATTTGGAAAAGTTGGTATTGGACGGCGATTTTCGAGAAGATCTTTTCTATAGGATTAGCGTTTTCCCAATTGAAGTACCGCCATTGCGAAAAAGACCTGACGATGTAGTGCAACTCGCGCAACATTTTCTTGAACAAACGTGCACGGATTTTGGTCGAAAATCACTTCACCTGACTAAAGCACAAGCGAATGCACTTGAGGCCTACGATTGGCCAGGTAATGTTCGCGAATTGAAAAACGTAATTGAGCGTGCCGTAATACTGACCAAGGGAGAAACGCTACGTCTCGATTTGTCTATGCCAGCGACGTTACAGTCGTCGACTAATGCTGGTGTACAGGCGCCCTCTAAGCATGGCGATCTAATGACAGAAGATCAGATGAGGGACCTGCAGAAGCAAAATCTGCGCAAGGCGCTCGAACAAAGCAATTGGCGAGTGTCAGGTAAAGAGGGCGCAGCGGCATTGTTGGGCATTCGTCCGACAACGCTTAGTGATCGAATTAAGTCATTTGGACTTAAGAAACCGCGTCGTTAAGGCGCTTACATGGATCAATTAATTGCAATGAATAGCAGAACAACAATCGGTATTGCTCTAGTTTTGGCGCTGCTGGTCGCGGCGATTCCAAGTACTGCGGTTTCTGATGAGGTACTGCCACTCTCGATTCAGAGCGCACTCAAAATCCGAAATGTGCCTGATCAAGCATTGAGTATATACGTGGAGGACGTTGCTACTGGTGAAGTTATCTTGGCCTGGAATGATGCCATAGCCCGTAACCCTGCATCCGTAGAAAAAATGGTGACCACGCTCGTTGCACTAGATACTTTAGGACCTGCATACCGCTGGAAAACGGAAGTTAGCTTTCTAGGGGATATTCAAGACGGCGTGCTTGATGGGGACATTGCGTTGAAAGGATACGGTGATCCGTATCTTGTAACCGAACGGTTTTGGGAACTCCTGCGCGATATTCGTGCTGCTGGGATCAACAGTATTTCCGGGGATTTGCTTATCGACGACAGTCACTTCGCAGTCGGAGATTATGATCCTGCTGCGTTTGATCGGGAACCATTGCGAGCGTACAACGTTTCGCCGAATGCATTGCTAACTAACTTCAAAGTCGTACGTCACTTTTTTGAGCCAGCAAATGATGGGACTGGGATACAGGTTCGCATGGACCCGGATCTACAAAATCTCGACATCGTGAATCAGCTTCGAATGGCGAACGGTTCGTGCAGAGGTTATCAGCGTGGTATCACTATTACGCCGAATGAAGATGTCAGCCGAATAACGTTTAGCGGGCGCTTTCCGAGCGGTTGTGAGATTTACTCGATGACCCGCGCTGCACTTTCCCACAACGAATTTACATACGGTTTGTTTAGATCGTTGTGGGAAGAATCGGGTGGCGTTTTATCAGGAGCGTGGCGCAATGTTGTTTTAGATCCGAACCTGGAGCCCACGTTGGTATTCGAGTCCTTGCCATTGTCAGAGATTATTACCAAGGTAAACAAGCACAGTAACAATGTCATGGCAAAGCAACTTTTATATACGCTCGCAACCGAAGAGATTGGTCCCGCCGGAACGGAAGCGAAGGGCCGGCAAGTGGTTGACAAATGGCTTGCGGAGCGCGGTCTGGCATCCACTGAAATGCGCCTCGCGAATGGTGCTGGCTTATCCAGAAGTTCAAGAGTTACGGCGAAACATTTATCGGAGCTACTTCGTTACGCCTATGACAGCCCCTATATGCCTGAGTACGTTTCGTCACTGTCACTATCTGGAATGGATGGAACGCTGCGGCGCCGGCTCCGCAACAATGGTTTGAGCGGGCAGGCGCACATGAAAACCGGCTCTTTGGATCATGTTAGCGCGATCGGTGGCTACCTACAGTCGCGCTCAGGAAGGCGCTTCATCGTCGTCGCAATGCTGAATCACACCGACGTTCATCGTGGTCCGGGCGAGGAAGTCCAGGAATCACTGTTGCGCTGGCTATACGATCAGTAAACCGTGAAGTGATTAGTCCAAGGTCACTTGCACTGTGTAGTAAACTCCGGCTAGTTATTCAGGGAGTAGCACCCATGCGTACGGCATTCCTGTTCTTAATATTGATCCCATTTGTCGTTCAGGCAGAGACTGCCTATATCACTGACAACTTGCGGCTTGGCCTGCCTGAGGCAGCAGATACAAGCGATCGTGCTATGCAAATGCTCGAGAGTGACCAGGAGTTGGAGATTCTTTCGCGAGACCGTAATTACGCGAATGTTCGATTGCCTAATGGAGTTGAAGGTTACGTCAAAGCGACTTACCTCGTTGACGACAAACCAGCGAAGCTGATTGTTGCAGAAACACAGAATAAAATTGGCATTTTGGAAAGTGAAATCGCGGCAACAAAAGCGGCATTCGCAGCACCGGCGCAAACGATCCAGCGTCTTGAGGAAGAGATTTCAGCTAGCAAGCAAGTGCTTGCTGAAAATGAAGCTGCCGTTGTGACGCTCTCAATAGAACTGTCTGATCATCGAGATCGTCAGGATCAATACAAATACATTTTGCCTTACAAATGGGTCGGCGGCGCAATGCTTGTGTGTCTATTCGCGGGTTTTATTGGCGGTCTTTGGTGGGTCGATTTACGCAGTCGACGTCGACACGGCGGCGTGCGAATTTACTGAGTCTGTAACCCGCATATTGCACGATCGAACACGCTGTACTCGCCATAAAAACCGGCCTTCCCGGCCAGGGCTAGGCGGCAGCGAGGAGCTTCGCTGAGATACCATTTCTGGTTCTGTCGCAAAGTTAACTACGAAGGCAAAACCAAGATGATCGTCGGCACCTATCCTGTGACTGCCAGAGAATAAAACTGTTGCCAAGCTGGGAGTGAACTCTTGTTTTGACCCTTCTTCAACATGCGCCAGACTTCAATCCCTGCCAATGTCGCTCGTGCAGACCAAAATGATTTGAAGCCCAGCATCGGGCGAATCCGTCGTTTGATAAAGCGATGATCTTGTTCGACAATATTATTCAGGTACTTGCATTGGCGAATCTTGATACGTTTGTTTTCGTCACTGTTGTATTGTTTGATCGCAGCAGTGTTGGCAGCACTTTTATCAATATTGATGAGACTAGGTTTTCCGTTAGCACCGATGGCTTTGGTCAGAAAGCGTCGCACCGCCTTCGTGTCACGCTTGGCCGTCAACAAAAAATCTACAGTGTCGCCGTGCTTGTCGACAGCACGGTAAAAATATTTCCATACGCCCTTAATCTTCACGTAGGTCTCGTCCAGCCGCCAACGCACGCCAGTTCGTTTCTTGTTACTTCGAAATGCCTTTTCAATGCGAGGCGCGTAGTGAACGACCCAGCGCTGTATCGTACTGTGATCGACCGCGTAGCCTCGTTCTTGCATCAGTTCTTCCAAGTCGCGATAGCTCAATCCGTAGGCCACATGCCAACGCACGCACTGTAGTATCATGTCTTGCTGATGGTGGCGGCCTTTGAAACTGATCATATTCTATCCGGTTGATGCCATTCTGGGTGAGCGACTATAGTTTGATTCAACTGGCTTACCAACTTTGCGACAGAACCGCCAGGGTTATGAATTTAAGCACGGTAGCCGAATACGTCGAAACAGAAAATACGAAAAACCTTTTGGCCAAGATTGGCGTGGACTTTGCTCAAGGGCACGCCGTTGGTAAGCCCACGCCACTTGAGGACCTTCTCGCTCAGATCGGCAGCAACTCGCAGTCTTCGACTGCTTAATTCGGCAATCCGGCGCCCGCCGGAATGTGTTTGGCACGGTGGGTGGTCGCGGCAATCTTCTCTTTGTTAGTCATATTTCAGTAGACTTGCTCAAATGAGCGCATCCGAAGACCCAAAAAACCCAACTGGATTGGGTGATCTTCCGGACTTACTTGAGCTGACAGTCGGCGGCTGGAAGGATGAGTTTTGCCGGCCTGACGGAATCCAATTTACGGAAATTGTTTTAGCGGCAGAAGATAGGGGCACATTACTTCGTTTGGTGGCTAGCAGCGATTTTGCGGGTAAAACCCTGCTAAAGGAGCGTGTTTGGTTCTTGCGGGCGATAGCAGAGCGTACTTTCGACGCACCGGCCAACACCACTGCCTTCAGCGATACCTGTAATGCGATTGGTTCCGATAACGACACTGACGACAAAGCTAAGTCGCGTTTGCGGCGCCTGCGGAATAGACAACTACTGCATATTCTCTGGCGGTCTACTAACAGATCTGATTCTGTCGAACAAAACCTCGACGCGCTATCGAGTCTCGCCGACGCCTTAATCATTGCAAGTTTGCACTTTGCCGAGCGCCAAATGGAAGATCGATTTGGTTCACCGATAAACACCGAGGGTAAGGCCGTCAAATTGGTGACCCTTGCCATGGGAAAGCTGGGTGGCAGGGAATTGAATTTCTCGTCGGACGTCGACCTTGTGTTTCTGTACACCGAAGACGGCGAAACTCAGGGAGCGCGAGCGCTTTCGGCATCCGAATATTTCGCTCGACTGACTAGACAAGTAATTGCCCTCCTGGAGGAGGTCACGGCAGATGGGTTTGTCTATCGGGTTGATACTCGATTACGTCCGTTTGGTGACAGCGGGCCGCCGGTCGTGAGCTTTACCGCATTCGAGAACTATCTCCTACAACATGGAAGAAGTTGGGAGCGTTATGCCTATGTCAAAGCGCGCGTCATTGGTGACTTCGCGTCGGCAGACGACATCGATGGATTGCGACAGAATGTAATTGAACCCTTCGTATATCGACGCTATCTCGATTTCGGTGTTTTTGAAGCACTGCGAGACATGCAGGTATTGATTGCAGCTGAAGTGCGGAAGCGTGAGTTAAAAGACAATGTCAAACTCGGTCCTGGGGGAATTCGCGAGATTGAATTCATCGTCCAATCTTTGCAACTCGTGCGAGCAGGGGGCGACCAACAATTGCGTTGTCGCGAGTTACGCGTCGCACTTACCCGATTAGCACAGGGTAAGGGTCTGGATCGCAGCACCGCAGAATCGCTCCTAACGTCATATGACTTCTTGCGTAGACTTGAAAATGGCATCCAGGCGATTCGTGACCAGCAAACGCATGACTTGCCTGATAACGACCTCGACCAGGCTCGTCTAGTCGTCGTTATGGGGAGTGCATCCTGGGGCGAGTTGAAAGATAGCCTGAATCAACATCGTACTAGTGTCAGCGAGCATTTCTCTGCGGTAGCATTTCGGGGTGCGGATAGCGAACAGGAAAGTGAACTAACCGATAGCTTGCTAGCGCAATGGAATGCTTCCAGTGCGAGCAGCGACTGGACTGAGTTTCTACAACAGAAAGATTATGCTGAAAGTGCGGAACTCAATGAAGCCATCACCCGGTTCACGCGAACGGTTCATCAGCTGCAGATAGACGCGACTGCCGAGCGTCGTGTTGGGCGATTTATTTCGACGTTTTTGAAATTGCTCAAAGATAAGCGTAAGCCATCAGTTGTGGCGAATCGTGTGCTTGATATCGTATCGAAAATTCTTAGGCGCAGCGCCTACGTTGCATTATTGAACGAAAATCCCGCGGTCCTAATGCGGCTCGTTAGTTTGTGTGAACAAAGCGCATATCTTGCTGGCGAGATCGCGAGCTTCCCGCTCTTGCTCGACGAATTACTCGATCCGCGCCTTTACACCGCGAAGAAAACACATGCGACAATGCTTAGAGATATTGATGAGCGCCTCGTAGTAATCGAAGGCGATAGCGAGAAAACGATAGAAGCTCTCGCGCAATTTAAACGTGCGACGCTTTTTCGTATTGCGGTAGCAGATGTGAGTGGCAACCTTCCAATCATGCAGGTTAGCGATTGTCTTACCGATCTAGCTGAAATTGTATTGAAAAAAGCCCTGGAGGTCGCTGTGGCGGACCTTAACCGCCGACATGGCGTGCCGATGGTTAAAACGGACAACGGCGAACGAGAGGCAGGATTCGGTGTGATCGCCTATGGAAAACTGGGCGGGATGGAACTCTCCTATCGATCGGACCTGGATTTGGTCTTTCTGCATGATTCCAGTGTCGATGGCCAGCAGACAAATGGAAAAAAACCACTGGAAATCAGTATGTACTTCGGGCGTCTGGTTAGACGGCTAGTGCATTTCCTCACGGCCCGGACGATTTCGGGCGCGCTCTACGAGGTTGATACGCGATTACGGCCAAGCGGTCGTTCCGGTTTGTTGGTGATTAATACCGAAGGCTTTGAGCGTTATCAGGAAGACAACGCCTGGACGTGGGAGCACCAGGCATTGCTGCGAAGTCGACCCGTCGCGGGCAGTGCGAAGGTTGCGCGCGAGTTTGAGCGTATCCGCGCGGATACTTTGCAGAACAGAGTTAACGTGGATGACTTGCAGACGGAAGTCGTCAACATGCGCGGTAAAATGCGCAAGCAATTGGATAAGAGCAGCCCCGACTTATTTGATCTAAAGCAGGGCGAAGGTGGAATTGGCGATATCGAATTTCTAGTTCAATTCTTAATTTTAAAAAATGCTCGGACTGCACCAGCGCTCATTCATTTCTCCGACAATATTCGGCAGTTAGGTACCTTAGAGGCCGTGGGTGTCTTGTCGGCAAGTGATGTTTTTCGACTGCAAGAGATCTACCGGGTCTACCGCCTGCGAAGTCATCGCCTGGCGTTGAATGACCGGGCAGCGCTGATTCCCAGTGATGAGTTCACAGTGGAGCGCGGATTCGTAAATTCTGTGTGGCGAAGAGAAATGGACAAATAACGACGACTTGTTATTTCGTAGTGTTGGTAATGAACGGGTCGTTGTTATAATCCCTCGCTGAGGAACGGCCAAGTGACAACGAAAAAGGTGAACGAAGTGGCAGATAGAGCAGGAACAGTCGATCAAGATTTGATCACCGCAAACGCGCAACACCGGTATGAGGTGCGCGCGCATGATTTGCCGTTGTCGTGTCCGATGCCTGGCATGTATTTGTGGAATTCTCACCCAAAAGTCTATTTGCCCGTCGAGGAGGCCGGTGAAGCGAGGTGCCCGTATTGCGGCGCGGACTATTTTCTCAAAAGCGATGAAAAGCCGGATAAATAACTTCTAAATACCCAATAAATCAAAAAAATCCTAAAAAATGTAAATTTATAGATATATTGTCGAATTCTGTTCGAAAAATTTATTAAAAAAATAAAAAATAACTTCTATAAAAATACTGCTAAATCGAGTAAATATCGCTAAAATGTGATAAATCCTTAAAAAGTGATTTTTTAATTCTCCAGCTCATCCGTATTTAACTCAAACTCGGATCGTTTCGGTGCGAAATCGCACATTGTGGTTCAGTTCAACGCAATGTACATTCGAAGAATTCACCTTAAGGTCTCTATCTACTAAAAAAATCATCTATTTTTCGATTAACATCCTGTAAGTGGATTAATTTCATCGCGTCAGGACTTCGCACTCGTTGTCCCCATCGCAGCTGGTCAATAGATTTGCCTAGGTAGCGCTGGGCGGCTTCGCCGTAGGCGTCGACGGTTAGGTCTGAATTCAGATACGGTCCGCTGCGGGCAGGATTGGACGTGGCATATAGGCCAATGACGGGTGTTCCAACAGCGGTAGCCATATGCACGGGTCCGGAATCTGGGCAAATAAGCAGGTCACTCGCCGCAATGAGCGCAAGCAACTGTTTTAGCGATGTCTTGCCGATCTGATTAGTAACATGCGGACCACTCAATTGCTGTATCTGTTGCCCGTATTCCCGTTCGAGCTCTGTTGGACCACCGGTCAGAATGACTTTGCAGCCATGCTTTTCTACCGCATGCTTTGCCGCTGCGGTATAGTCTGCGGCACTCCAGTTGCGAAAGTTTCGACTACGTTGGCTGCTGCAAGGGCTAATCAACATTACGGGTTTGTCACCAGCGGTCACATCGGTCGCAAATGATTGGTCCTCTGCAGACAACGGTATATCCCAACGTAGCGGCGTACCCGGTACACCAATGTGCTTCGCGAAACCCATCATGCCGTCCAGAACATGTTGGTTGGTTGCCGCCGCTATACGCTGATTGGTGAACAGCCACTGAAAGTCTCTGGCTCGCTGGCGATCAAAGCCGAGCCGATAAAATGATGGAATTAAGCGGCTCAAGACATTTGCGCGCATGGACGCGTGCATGCAGAGCGCTATATCGAAGTGGCGCCCACTTAGCTGAGAGCGAATATCGGCATACGCGCCGAGGCCTGCCTGCTTGTCGAAAATGATAAACTCGATGTCCGGAATATCAGCCAACAAGCCAGCCTCAGTTTTGCCAATGATCCAGGTTAGTTTTGCTGCGGGCCAGAAGTCTTGAATCGCCCGCACAACTGCTAGGGCATGGCAAGTATCGCCGATTGCCGAGAGACGCACGACGCAGATTCTGTTTGCTTGTGTAGGCTCAATCACTAGTGGCCCAACAATGTGGACCATACCGCAAGGAGAAAAACAGGCTTGAGCAACACAGACACCATCCAGAAAACGAAGAGCGGCGCCATCGTATACGATACGGACATTATCAACCAGATTTCGGATGCGGCGTTTGATGCTGCAAGCTGGGCGCGCGCTGAGCCCGTCGAAGGTGCACTGCGTTCGGGCGGTCGCGGTGCGACAATGATTGTCGGCGAGGGGTCGAGTGAATTTGTCCTGCGCCATTACTGGCGGGGTGGACTTCCCGGTAAATTTGTACGAGATACGTATTTGTGGACTGGTGAGCGGCAAACACGCGCATTCACCGAATGGTACTTATTGGCAAAACTAGCGGCGAAGGGATTGCCCGTGCCGCAGCCGGCTGCGGCTCGATATTGTCGCAGCGGGCCGATTTATCGTGCTGATTTGCTTACCGTACGCGTTCCCGCCATTCGGTCTCTTGCGGATCGAATAATCGAACATCCAGGCGATCCGCCGTTTTGGCTTGGTCTTGGTCGGGGATTGCGGAAGTTTCACGACGAAGGCGCGTATCATGCCGATCTGAATGCTTACAACGTGCAAGTCAACATAGCGGATCAGCTACATCTACTCGATTTCGATCGCGGTAAAATATTAGCTGCTGGCGTTTGGCAACAAAAAAATCTCGCTCGTCTACATCGTTCCTTAAAAAAGATTAAGCGTGCGGACAAGCGCGTCAACTTTTCCAGCGAAAACTGGGAATTGCTGCTGGAGGGCTACTTTACAGAAGTGAAGTCGGCATAAACATTGGCAAGTAAACCCGGTCGATTTTTAAATTTTCTGTGAACCCAATAATATTGTTCCGGACAACTTTTGATGTGTTGCTCCAGCAAAGCGGTGTATTGCCTGGTGTCTTCTTCTGCGTCGCCGCTCGGTAAGTCGGCAATGGCCGGCAACAAAGTCAGCTCATAACGACCATTGGCAAGCCTGCGTGGGAAAAAAGGCACCGCTTTAGCCTTACCCAATTTTGCCAACGTTCCCGTCGCCGTATTGGTCATCGACGGTACACCGAAAAAAGGAAGTAACGCAGACTGTTTTAAGTTGTAGCTCTGGTCAGGCGCATACCAGACGGGCACGCCTTCGCGCAGACTTCGAACCATGCTCTTGATGTCGTTCTTTTCGATCACGCGTCGCGCTGCGACTTCTCTGTTGCTGACCATGATTTCTGTCGTAAAGTCACTCCGAAAACGCCGGTAGACGGCATCGAACGGTGGGCAATGCAGCGCGAGGACACGACCGCTTAATTCTAGGGTAGTGAAGTGGGCGCTCAGCAAAATGACTCCATAGCCCGCATCGATCGGATGTTGTATATGCTCAGCGCCGATAATCGTCGTGATCGATTCCAGATAGTCGTCCGATGCCCAGCGGCCGAGACCTAGCTCGATAAGGGATATGCCGAGTGCTTCAAAATGCTCGTGGACCAACTTATTTCGGGCGTCTGCGGACATTTCTGGAAAACACAATTCGATGTTGCGGCGCGCGATCGCGCGACGCTCCGCACCTATTCGATGCGCGATTCTGCCGATCGTTCTGCCAATTCCGAATTGCCAGGATAGTGGCAACATGAAAACGACGCGCAGAAAGCCAAGACCGGCCCACATTGGCCAGTATTTTGGGCTCCAATAGTAATGGAGTGGCTGACGTACGAGTTTTTTCATCAAAGCGCTATTTTACGGTGATCCTGAATCGCCTGCGACGCGAGTTTATCGGCATGAGATGAACAACGCGACCCATTTCGCTGTTTCTTGAGAGCAGATTGCTGCTCGCATTAGACACGTTTGCAACTATTGCGGCTTGCTCGGTGTCTCATGCTTGTTCAGAATCCCAATTTGAACGAGAACTTTAGTTAACAGGCAGACGATGCCAAACGGGGCGACCATCAATAATACTTTTAGGGAATTGCGTACATCCGTCCTCATAGGCTGCCTCATCGTATTCGCATCGGTGACAGCATCAGCACAAGACCCTGATGAAGATTTGTTCCCGGTACCCGTGGGTCTCGAACCGGACGTTGATTTTTGGCTCTCGGTTTTTACTGACTACAGTACGCGCGAGGGCGTTTTGCATGACAACCGTTTCCTTGGCGTCGTCTACGAACGCGTACCGCTTCCGGAGAACGTAAATCGTCGCGAAAGACAGCGCATCGCGAATCGACGTCGCGACTATTACAAAGGAATTCTGCAGGCACTCGCGGGCGGCAATCGAGATAACTTGAATGCCGAACAAAAGCGCGTACTTGATCTGTGGCCTGCAGACGTAAGCGATGCAGAGCTTGGCCGGGCAGCCGGTAGAATTCGATTGCAGCTGGGCCTATCGGATCGGTTTAAAGAAGGATTACAACGTGCTGGCCGTTGGCGCTATCACGTCGAAGCAGAATTGACGCGTCTTGGTGTCCCGATTGAATTGGCAGCATTGCCGCACGTAGAGTCTTCCTATAATCCCGAAGCTCGCTCGCACGTCGGGGCCTCAGGAGTATGGCAATTTACGCGTGGTACCGGGCGTCGCTTCATGCAGGTTGATCATGTGTTGGATGAACGAAACGACCCGTTTTTAGCGACGACGGCTGCCGGAAAACTGCTGGCCTACAATTATTCCATCGCGGGTAATTGGCCGATGGCCATAACGGCTTACAATCATGGTCTCGCCGGCGCGCGGCGCGCGATGCGCCAGTTTGGCGATAACGCGTACGCGGAGATACTCCGCAAGTACAACGGTAGGACCTTTGGCTTCGCGTCGCGCAATTTCTATGTCGCGTTTCTTGCTGCGAAGGAAGTTGACCTGAATCAACAGAAATACTTTTCTGGTTTGGTTCCGGATGATCCGGTTGACTACACCACGCATCGACTCACAGGCTATGTACCTGCAGACAAACTGCTCGAGGTTTTGCAGGTACGCGAGCGTGATATCGCGCGCCACAATATGTCCATCCAGGCCACCGTTTGGCAGGGGAGCAAACACTTGCCCCGGGATTTGGAAATTCGAATGCCGACGAGCATGGTCGATGGTGAATTGAGTGAGCTAATCGCCAAACTTTCTGCGGATGACGTTTTCGACGAACAATTGCCGGATCTTTTCCATGCCGTCGCGCGTGGCGATACATTGTCCGAAATCGCCGATACCTATAGCACACGCGTATCTACGCTTGTGGCGCTTAACAGTCTTTCGAGCGGCAATCGTATTCGAATCGGACAACAAATCCGTCTACCAGCCGCTGGTCCGGCACCCGCTGAACCGGTTCCGACCGTTGTCGCCGCCGCGCCGCTGCCACCTGTCGTTGTGGCCGACAATCGTCGGCTCACGCCCGAAGAGACGGTCATCGCGAATGCGACGGCTCAGGTGCCGGCTGTGGTTGAAGCATCTGACAATGAAGGCGAGCGGCCCAGCGCGCTCACAAATCAGTTGAGTGACCTCATCGGAACGTTGCAATTGTCATTGCTCTCCGATCCAAGCGACTACACTGTCGACGCGGAAAACACCATCGAGATTCACCCGTTAGAAACGTTGGGGCATTATGCGGATTGGCTCGGTATCAAAACGCAGCGTGTGCGTGATATCAATGGACTCGCATTTCGTACGCAGGTCGAAGTCGGACAGCGAATAAAACTGGATTTTGGCACTGTCGATGCGGGTGTTTTTGAGTCATCTCGCACCCAATATCATCGCCAGTTGCAAGACACGTTTTTTCGCAACAACACCATAACGGGCGTGCAGGAACATGTGGTGAGAAACGGCGAGTCCGTTTGGATCTTAGCGCTTAGACAATACGATGTGCCGGTTTGGTTATTTCGCCAGTACAACCCGGAGCTCGATTTGCACAATGTTCGAGTCGGAACACGTCTCAATTTTCCAATTCTCGTGAAGAACGAACAGCGTTAATGAAAAGTGCAGCCGCGCTTATTGCGTTCCGTATGCTGCCGGTCATTTTCGTCATTGTGGCGGCGATGTTCTATGTGTTCTATGTTGAGGGTGACGGTGCTTATCCGATTAGAAATACCCTGCCAATGCTTGTGGTGGTCGTTCTGGCATTAGCGACCCTTGCTCGGGGTGCTGGAACTTGGACGGGAGTAGGATGGCGCTGGCCATTGGGGACGATCGGCTTCGCAATTCCGGCAGTTGGCTTGTCCATATATCTGCATTACGGGTATTCGGTTGATCTCAACGGGATGGTTAGCGAATCTATTTATCCTCGCGAGCTCTTTCGCTTCCTACCTTTCTATACCTGCGTTGCTGGTGGTATCGGTTTTGCAATAGGCTGGATCGTGGGCCGAAATGTGTAAGCCAGTTTTCGTAATGATTGGTCATTACCGTGGGACGGTACGTATTCACCTATCGGTCTCTTTGGTATTCTGGCAGGGTCAATATTGATGACTGGAGCAAGAGTGACGATAGCTCAGAAAAATTCTGTGTCTTGGATTGCGTACGCCCTTGTGGCGCTTGCGCTGCTAATTCCGCCTGTCGCGACCGTTCACGCCAGCGACTTTCCAATCGCCGATAAGGTGGTCATTGACAAGGGTAATCGGGTTTTGCACTTGATGGACGAGGGCGTGGCTTTTCGGACATTCAAAATCGCTCTGGGACTTGTGCCAGATGGGGACAAGGAGCAAGAGGGCGATCAGAAAACGCCGGAAGGCAACTATTTGCTTGACGGGAGGAATCCGAATAGCGACTTTTTCCTATCCATTCACGTCTCCTATCCAAACAACTCCGATCGATCGGTCGCCAGGACAAAAGGTGTCAAACCTGGCGGACAGATAATGATTCACGGTCAACCGAACTCGCCCACGTACTCAGCGGCCTACTATGAGCGTGAAGATTGGACCAATGGATGCATCGCTGTTTCGGATTCCGATATGATCGATATTTGGCTGATGACCCCGAACAATGTGCCGATTGAAATCATTCCGTAAGGCTAACAAGCCTTGAATAATTTATGTCTGTTGGGAATTTAACGCTTTGTCTAATGAGAAATTGACCGGGATCGACCTTCGTCCAAACACCGGTAAGGTCGTCGATGCGGAAGTCTGGCCCGAAGGCAGCCTCGAGGTATTGTCGCAGGACGAAGTGGACCAACTTCGCGCTGAGAGTGCGGGCGGACAGAGCGCACTGTTGCGTCGTTGTATTTTGGCTGTATTGAATTCGGGTGCCGAGACAGATGACGCACTGGCTGTCCAGGAACAGTTTAAGGACTTTGAAGTTGGTTTTATTCAGCAGGACAGGGGCCTCAAGGTCACGTTGAAGTCAGCTCCCGCGGCGGCATTTGTCGACGGAAAAATGATTCTCGGCACCCGTGAGCTGTTATTTGCTGTATTGCGGGATCTCGTGTTTATAGATTCGGAGATTCGTGCCAGCGGCCGCTTCGACCTCGCAACATCGGAAAACATAACCAATGCGGTGTTCCATATTTTGCGTAACGCGCGCTTGCTGCAATCGGCAGCCAGGCCGGATCTGGTGGTCTGTTGGGGCGGGCACGCAATAGGGCGAAAAGAATACGATTATTCTAAGAAAGTTGGCTACGAACTTGGTCTGCGCAGTCTGAACGTCTGTACCGGTTGTGGTCCCGGGGCCATGAAAGGACCCATGAAGGGCGCGACGATCGGTCATGCCAAGCAACGGATTCGTGACGGGCGCTACATTGGCATTACTGAACCCGGCATCATCGCTGCGGAGTCACCTAACCCAATCGTCAACGCGTTGGTCATCATGCCTGACATGGAAAAACGCCTTGAAGCATTTGTCAGAACGGCGCATGGGATCATCGTTTTTCCCGGTGGTGTTGGCACCGCAGAGGAAATCCTTTACGTACTTGGCATTCTTCTGCATCCCGACAATCAAGCATTGCCGTTACCGCTGATCATGACGGGTCCCCCTGAAAGCGAGGAATACTTTCGAAAGATAGATTCGTTCATCGGGGCGACGCTCGGACCAGATGCATGGAGCCGCTATGAAATCATTATTGATGACCCGGAGCAGGTTGCCCAAAAATTGTCTAACGGGCTTGAAAAAGTGAGAGAATTTAGGCGTGATCACGGCGACGCTTACTATTTCAATTGGCGACTAAAGATCGATCACGACTTTCAAATGCCGTTTCAAGCGACGCATGATTCGATGCGTGAATTGGACCTTCGTGAAGATCTGCCTGCCCATGCCTTGGCCGGAAACTTACGGCGGGTGTTTTCAGGCATCGTTTCGGGGAACGTTCGCGAAGATACAATCGCCGCGATCGAGCAATCCGGACCATTCGACATTAGTGGATCAGTTGAGATCATGCGCTTGCTCGATGACCTGTTGTGTTCGTTTGTTGAGCAAGGTCGAATGAAGCTCGCGCGCGACGAATACAAACCCTGTTATCGGGTAATTGCGTAATTCTTATTTCTCGGCCGTATTTTGTTAAACCGCCAGTAGATCCGCCGCGCCCAGCCTTTTATTAAGTTAAAAGCGCCTGTAATTAGCTGATATTTATTTAAAAAGTCACAACTTACACTGTGATGTAGTTCCTGTGAATTCGCGCCCCTTCGACATACGATTTTGTCAAAGGATTTACGAGTACGTTCATATGCAGGATAGCAAGGACATGGCTTGGGCCCGCGACTACGACGCGCCGGCTGCCGAAGTTGCCAACGAAGACCAAAACGCTGGTCTTGATGCGGTAAACGAATCAGACCCCGACGGATGGCAACAGTATCGACGCTGGATATCGAAAGCGCCGACTCCCCGTGGACGCCGGGCTGGATTAGATCCGTCACTGTATACCTGGAAGGGATATCGCAGTTGGTCGGAACAGGTAAAACGAAACTGGCGAGAAACCTGGCCGATAAATTCTTGCTCACGAATTCCGATTAGTGTGTTGTCTTCTTAGCGCTCGGATTCGAAGTAATTTTCTCCACTAAAGCCTCCGTTTCACGGAGGCTTTTCTTGTATTGGTAGCCCGCCAGCAGTTCGTTCAAAAGCCCAGAATAAAGTCTGACCGGGTTCTCTGTTTCAGACATTAGTGAGGGTTCGAATGCCTGTCTACCGCAAGCTATGATCTGTCTCACGATGACGTCAAATCGAGCTGACTATAGTCACGTTCAAGGACACTGAAAGCGAACATGGAAGTATGTCAAACGACTTTTTGGAAAATGAATCTCCAACGGCAACGTTGAAGACAGACGCGACTCGACAGCGCTGGGACATGTTTCACCGAGCGATTGCGCACGCGAAACAGTCCAACACAGCGGCGTTGCAAGAAGCTGAGGCGCCGGCCGGAAAACCAAAGCGATCGGGCCCAGTCCTCTCGATTGTACGCTGAGCTGATCGCTCTGATCTTATGGAAATAATTGTACAAACTCTGGATGACCCGGAAGATCTGGCCTATGCGTTTGCCTTGAAATGGGAGCGTATCCGCCGTGCGTGCCGTTTCACCGTTTTCATGGCCGCTGCCATGTTGTTACAAACCATCGCGATAATCTTGGCGTTCTACCATCCCCCGATTGCGTTCGCCACTCTTGCCTTGTTGCTGGTCGGGCTCTTGTATCGCGGGGCGACAACGAGCGAATCTGAATATCTTCCGTTCGCCTGATCGGAAAAGCTTGAAAAATCTGTCTTAACCCCTATCGTGTGTGACCGCGCGGTGCATCATCTGCTGCACCGACAACGTCATATGCTAGGGAGTAAAGATTCGTGAGTGAACCGGCCGGTCGCGAGACCATGGGCTTCCAGACGGAGGTCCGTCAACTGCTTCAGTTGATGATCCATTCTCTGTATAGCAACAAAGAGATATTTCTACGCGAGTTAATTTCCAACGCTTCTGATGCGGCAGATAAGCTGCGCTTTGAGGCATTGGAGGCGCCGGATTTGCAAAAAGACGATCCCGAGCTTCGCATCCGCATTAGCAGTGATAAAGAAGCGGGCACATTGTCTATTTTGGACAATGGAATAGGCATGTCCCGAGAAGAGTTGATCGATAATCTTGGCACGATCGCGCGCTCCGGTACTGCGGAATTTCTGCAACAGATGACCGGCGATGACAAGAAGGACGCCCAGCTCATTGGGCAATTCGGTGTCGGATTTTATTCAGCCTTTATCGTTGCCGATCGCGTAGAGGTAATTTCTCGAAAGGCAGGCCTCGATTCGACTGATGCCGTGCGCTGGGAGTCAGAAGGTCAGGGCGAATTCACCATCGAAAATGCCGATAGTGCCGCGCGCGGCACAACCGTTACCCTGCATCTGAAAGATGATGAAAAAGAATTTTTGGATTCGTTTCGGCTCGAAGCATTGATTCGAAAGTACTCGGATCACATTGCCTTTCCGGTTTTACTGGAAAAAGAGACGGAGGAGGGTGGCACGGAAGAGAGTGCGGTGAATTCTGCGACTGCTTTGTGGACGCGCTCGAGAACCGATGTTAGTGACGATGAGTACAAAGAGTTCTACAAGCATCTGGCCCACGACTTCACGGACCCTTTGGCCTGGAGTCACAATCGTGTCGAGGGAAAGCGTGAGTACACGAGCCTCCTGTTCATACCATCCGCAGCTCCCTACGACCTATGGAATCGTGAGGCGCCTAAAGGGCTCAAATTGTACGTGCAAAGAGTTTTCATCATGGATGATGCGGAGCAGTTCTTGCCGCTCTATTTGCGCTTCGTCAAGGGAGTCGTTGATTCCACAGATCTGCCGTTAAACGTTTCCCGGGAATTGCTGCAACAGAACCCTGATCTCGATGCGATGCGCAGTGCGCTGACCCGTCGCGTCGTTGACATGTTGGGCAAGCTGGCCAAGTCTGATACTGACGAGTACGCGAGTTTTTGGCGTGAGTTTGGCACGACGATTAAAGAGGGCATCATCGAGGATCAGCAGAACAATAAAAAGCTCATGCAGTTATTGCGTTTTTCGACCACTAAATCGGAATCTGAGGCACAAGATCAATCGTTGGCGGATTATCTGTCTCGCGCCGCCGACGGCCAGGACAAAATCTACTATCTCGTCGGTGACAACTACGAAAATGTGAAATCCAGCCCACACCTTGAACAATTGCGCGAAAAGGGTCTGGAGGTGTTGTTGTTGCACGACCGTATCGACCCATGGGTTGTTGATCACCTGCGGGAGTTTGAAGGCAAGGAGTTCCAGGATGTTGGTCGCGGCCAGCTCTCATTACCGGAAGGCGAGGGTGAAATCACTCAGGACGCCATCAACGATGAGCACGGGCCACTGCTGGAAAAGATTCGCAAATCGCTCAACGATAAAGTTGAGACGGTCAATGTTAGTCAGCGATTGGTTGATTCACCGGCCTGTGTGGTGACGTCAGATAAGGACCTTGGGCCACAACTTCGACGCATGCTAGAGGCTTCCGGCCAGGAACTTCCGGAGACGAAGCCGGTGCTGGAGATCAACATTGACCATCCTCTGGTGACCCGTCTGTCCGCTGAGACAGATGACGCTCGATTCGGAGAGCTGTCGCACATCGTGCTGGATCACGCCTTATTGGCTGAGGGCGCGCAACTCGACAATCCTGCCGAATACGTGCGCCGGATGAATCAATATCTGCTTGATGTTGAGGCTGGCGCTGCGACGGAATGAATGCGCAACTCAGTTGTGAAATAATTGACGAGTGCTTGGTTAAGAAATTGAGGATTCGACTATGAGTGCAAATAAGGATGATCTGAAGGCGCGTTTGAGTGATGAGCAATATTCGGTCACCCAGAATGGAGGCACTGAGCGACCGTTCACGGGCCATTATGTCGACAACAAAGACGACGGTACCTATGCCTGTGTGTGTTGCGGTAACGAGTTGTTCAGCTCGGAGCACAAATTTGATTCGGGATCTGGGTGGCCGAGTTTTTGGTTGCCATTGGCCGGAGACAATGTGCGAAAAGTTCGCGATACCAGTCACGGTATGATTCGTAGTGAAGTGGTGTGCAACAATTGTGAGGCCCATCTCGGGCACATTTTCGAAGATGGTCCACAACCGACCGGTCTTCGCTATTGCATTAATTCCGCGTCACTTGATTTCGAGAAATCGGACGGCTAACTGGCTTTTATAAATAAACGGATTAATCTCATGAGAGCAAACACTACGATCGGCATATTGGCAGCGATAAGCCTTATTTCAGCTTGCGGCAACAACGAAGAACCAATCCCTGAAAACCCAGCCGATATCGCAATTGCCGGTATTGAGTCCGTTGAGATCGTTCCAGGCTTGTCACAGCGGACTCTATTGCAGGGCGATGGCGCTGTTGCAGAAGTTGGCCACACAGCAGTGGTGCACTATACGGGCTGGTTGTATGACCCGGAAGCCGATAAATTTCGCGGCTCCAAATTCGATAGTTCGATTGATCGTGGTGACCATTTTGAATTCCCATTAGGTGCTCGGCGAGTCATTCGAGGCTGGGATGAAGGCGTTGTCGGTATGCACGTCGGTGAGGTGCGCGAACTGACCATTGCGCCGGAAATGGGCTATGGCGAACGGGGTGCTGGGGGCGCTATTCCGCCGAATGCGACGTTGGTGTTTGTCGTTGAGCTGGCCGGCCTAAAGGGACTGGATACAGACGCACCCTAGCCGCCTGCTAATTGTTCGGGGATTCAATTTGAATTTCAATGCGTCGATTAATTTTATGGGCGCGGTAGGAATCTGCAGGATCGAGAGGTTCTGAATAACCCGCGCCATGAACTGAGATTCGATTGGCGCGTATGCCATGGTCAACCAGGTACGCAGACACTGACTCAGCGCGAGCCAGGCTGACGATTGCATTGCTGGCCGGTTCGCCGATGCTGTCGGTATGACCAATGATCCGAATCGATGTAAGCGAACAATCGGTCAGCAATTGAATCAATTTGTCTAAGGCTGGAAATGTGCTGGATCGCAGCGTAGCGCCCGATCTTAAGAACTCAATCTTGGAGTGTTGCGTCGCATTGACGAGAATGCGCTCGCAAAGTTGAGGTTGCGCAATGGGTAGTCCAACAGCTGAAACGTTTTGGCTTAGCCGCATGCCTGGCAGGAGATTTTTTTCGACCTGCGCGATGCTTTGCTGCCATTCGTTTTGGTTGCCGGTTATGCCGCTGATCGAGATAGAGGTTGACGTGATTTCGGTAATTGAAGCGTAAGTAGGCGCAATTGCTCGCAAGGTTATTTCGCTAATCAATGCCCAGCCAGCCGGTAGTGCCGGTTTCTCCATTAGATCGAAAGTCTTTGTTTTTTCCGGAAACAATTCCAACGTTCGTTGTCGCAAAATAGAACCATGGGCTGCGGAACTGACGTCGCCGCGAATAGAGATGTTTGACTTGCCAATTTCGAATATCAAATTGGAATTAATGACCATCGACTGTGCGTTCGCACTGTAAACGAACAGCAAGACTTGACCAATAAAGGCACTAAGCAAAACGCCAGATAATTTACGACGGGTCGACACGATTAAAATTCAGTCCGTTTTTAGCCGCGGGTCGAAGCTTAATATTTGCCGTTGTTCTTTCGATACTGCAAATCTCGCGCCTGGCCAATCCAGTCTTCACGGTAAATTCGACTACGGAAGCCGCGGAGATGTTGAGCAACTTGGTCAATATCATATTCGCTCATTTCTGCAATCTGGTGAAAGCGAACAATGCCGAGACGATGGAGGGTCTTCTCAATTGATGGGCCAATGCCTTTGATCATTTGCAGATCGTCGTTATTGTCGGCCGCGAGCGAGTCAGCTTCTGCGGCGGCATCATTCTCTGCATTAGTGTCAGCTGTGATGCTGTCTTCGTCGAAAACAGCCGCGAATGAGTCGTCATCCAATGACACACTTTCATCAGCTGAGGCAGCGGAATCCTTTTGGAAGATTTCATGAAGCGATGATTCACCGTCGATCTGATCCTGTAAATCGGACGCGTCGGAAAGACCGGTCATGGCGATTGACTCATTTGATGCATTACCGCCATCCAGCAGCGAATCGGCGTCTAGCGGTTCGATTCTAGTGTGGTCGGATTTTACAATCTCTTCTAAATACCGCAGTCGAAATCGTGCTTTATTGAGTTCATCTTCCAGCGCTTTTGCTTCTGCATCGCGCTCACGAAATCGATCGACCAGTGGCGGCACGCGGTTTTGCCAACTGGTTAATTCTCTGCTTAGATGAAAAATCTTGTCATCTTTTTCTTTCACTGCGGCCGACTGGCCATCTGATAATTTAACCTGCAGCTTCTCCCGCTGCGCGACTGAGACGTCGAGTTTTCCGCGTACTTCCTTCATTTGCCGTTGCAAGTCGTCGCGGCGGGCAAATGCTTCCTTCAGTGAATCAGAGAGTTCTCTAGCGCGATTGCTGTAGTCCTTTTGGGATGTCTGATACTGACCAATTTGCTCCATCAGACTTTTGTTTTGTTCGGCCAGCCGATTGTGTTCCGATTGTTGCGACTCCATCTGATCTTGCCAGCTTGCGCTTACAGCAATCTTTTCTTTTACACACCGATCTGCACGCATCATCCAGCCGACCACAGCACCGATGATTAACATCAGTGCCAGCAGGCCAAAATGTATGGCAGTTAATTCAGGCATCGCTCTTTTCCTTGGCCCTATCCACCTACAATCTCAAAATTTGCTGCACAAACGGCCGCTGCTCAAAATTGGTCAGCGCGTTAGGACGCTAAACGAATCGAATCCAGTTCTTGCAGAACCTGACCGATTTGATCGACTGCCCAGTCGATTTGTTCTTTAGTAATAACTAGGGGTGGTGCAAGCCGCACGACAGTTTCATGCGTCTCTTTGCTTAAAAGGCCTCTCGTCATGAGTCGTTCGCAAATTTCGCGAGCGCTACCGAGTGCCGGATCAATTTCAATGCCGATAAACAGGCCGCTGCCGCGAATCGTGCTAATCATGGCGCTGTCCAGCTTATTGAGCTCGCCCATCATGTAGTTGCCCATTTCCATGCTTCGTTCCGCTAGGTTTTCATCTACCAGAATATTGAGCGCTTCAAGGCCGATCGCGGCGGCGAGCGGATTGCCGCCGAACGTACTGCCATGAGTGCCAGGCACGAATACATCCATCACTTCTTTTTTGGCGAGAAACATCGATACCGGCATGATGCCGCCACCGAGGGCTTTGCCGAGAATCAATCCATCGGGAACGACATCTTCATGATTGCATGCCAGCATTTTGCCTGTTCGGCCCAGACCGCATTGAATTTCATCCGCAATGAGTAGCACGTTGTGCTTGCGGCACAGCGTTTCGCACGCTTTCAAATAGCCCGCAGGCGGAATGACGATGCCGCCCTCTCCCTGAATGGGTTCAATCAGGAACGCAGCCGTGTTTGGTGTGATCAACGCCTTGAGCGAATCGATGTCGCCGTATTGGGCAATCTTAAAACCGGGTGTTAGCGGGCCGAAATTCTTTTGATATTCGGCTTCGTCGGAAAACGAGATGATGGTAGTCGTCCGCCCATGGAAATTGCCGCTGCAAACAATGATCTCCGCCTGGTTCTCGGCAATTCCTTTGACCTCGTAGCCCCATCGTCGTGCGGCTTTTACCGCTGTTTCAACCGCTTCGGCACCCGTATTCATCGGCAAGGCAGCATCTTGCCCTGTAAGTTCGCAGGCGCGTTCTAAAAAGGGGCCGAGTTTGTCCGTGTAGAAGGCGCGCGAAACGATACACAACTTTTCAGCTTGCGCTTTCAACGCGGCGACCAGACGTGGATTGGCATGGCCATGGCTAACAGCGGAATATGCGCTCATCATGTCGAGATACTTATTGCCTTCCTTGTCCCAGACGTAGACGCCTTCGCCGCGTGACAGCACGACGGGCAGAGGATGGTAGTTTTGTGCGCAATAGCGATTTTCGAGGTCTGATCCGGATGACATAGAATTCACTTCTTAATAAAGTAGGCCCAATACAGATGTGATTGGGCATTCATAAGACCATAATTTTACAGTAATAACAGGTAGACAGGCTAGACACTTCCAATGCGAAAACTCCCGAAAAAGCGCGAATTTCTAATTGATGGCCCTGCTGGGGATCTCGAGGCCATGCTGGAAAGTCCGCCGGCGGCCGATTTGGCCGGTTGCGTCGTCGTCTGCCACCCGCACCCGGTGCACGGCGGAACCATGCAAAATAAAGTTGTACACACGTTGGCGCGAGGATTCCTGGGTCAGGATTTTGCGGCTTTACGGTTCAATTTTCGTGGCGTAGGGAAGAGTGCCGGTACCTTCGATAACGGTGACGGCGAACTTGACGACGTGTTAGCAGCCATCGATTGGTTGCGAACCGAGTTTCCGGAAAAACCGTTATGGATAGCAGGCTTTTCTTTTGGCGCCGCAATGGCCGTGCGCGCAGCTGTATCACCTGGCGTCGACGGGCTCATAAGCGTTGCGCCCGCGGTTTCACGATTCGCGAATCACCTGGATCTGCAGCCTGAGTGCTCGTGGCTGATCGTCCAGGGTGATCAGGACGAATTGGTTGATATTGATGAGACCATCGCGTGGGTCAATGAGCTGAATCCAGGCCCGGAACTTGACGTTTTTCCGGAGACGGAACATTTTTTTCACGGGAAGCTCGTGTTATTGAGAAATGCTGTTGAAGCATTCATAGAGAAGCACGTCTCGAGCTAGCGATGGATTATGTCGCGTTGCTCGCGGTCACACCGAACTTTGCAGCCAATGGGTGAGGACTGGCGCCTTTTCCGACTGTGAGTCCTTGCCATCGGTCGCTGCCGACGAAGCGATCATTTGGGTAGGCTTGATATGGATTGCTTCGCTGCGCTCGCAAAGACGCTGTGTGAGTTTTGACGCCTTTCCCGATTTTGTGTCTTCGTGATGCGTGCAGCGACGCGGCGATCCAGGTCTGATTGGTTGACCGGCAACATCTAGTCGCAGGCTTTTTGAGCAAGCCTGCCCAAATTTGCGCCCAATTCGCCCGCGAAGACGAAATCAGCGAGCTGATTATCGCGAATTGATCTTTAGTAATGACCCCAAAAAAGGCCCCAGCCCTCAGGCATAGATAGTCATCGCGGGCGCGACCGGTGAGGGATGACCTTTATGGCGGAAATAAAACAGCTCAATCCTGCTGCAATGCGCAAATTGGCGCGAGAGCCAGCTGAAGGCTGATCTTTAGTATCGACCACAAAAAAGACGGAGACTAGCTCCGGCTTTTTTAGTACTGATCTCGTTAAAGATCACACCATGTCTTTCAAGCCCTTCAGTGCCAAAACCTTAACGGATTTGGAAGCAGGCTTTTCCTTAAACATGACTTCTTCCTTGGTGAATGGGTTGATACCCATGCGCGCCTTCCTGGCTGGCTTCTTCACGACTTTCATTTTCATCAGACCTGGAACTGTAAACAGACCCGGTCCACCGCGGCCACCCAGATTTTTCTTGATCTGCGCAGAAAGTGAATCAAACACTGCAGCGACATCCTTCTTGGTGAGGCCTGTGTCGTCAGCGATGGTGCTATAAATTTCGGATTTTGTCGGCGGCTTCTTAGCAGCGCCGGCGTTCTTTTTTACTGCCATGAAAAAGTAACTCCTGTAGATAAACAAAAACGGGCCTGAATTCTCTCGTAAAAGAACGTATCCCGCTCGTACCAAAGCGGCGCGACGATATCACATGTACGGTTGGGCGTTAACCCGAATTGCGAATTTAACGGCATTTTTAAGCAAAAAAAATCAGAGTTGAGCTTTCAGCCGCAAAAGGACCTTCCTTTGCGGTTGTCTACGTCACGCGCCAGGAGATGGTTCAGTCGGTATAAAACTGCCGTTTGAAGCGCATATCGGAAGCAGCCTCAACGCCATGCGGTTGCACGCGAATGTCAAAAATTAGGGTTTCCTGATTCGCCACCGGCGTTTCACCGATGTAATAGATCGCTTCTCCCTCTTCGATCTTGCGCATCGTGACGTTCTTCAATTGGCCGGTCAGATTGACGGTCTTAACCGTCACAATTGCCGTTACCGCTACAGTCGTCTCGGCAAGCAGCACCGAAACGTTAAGCATTGCGCGATTTTTGCTACGCACAATTTGATATTCACGTGCCGCATCAGGCGGAAGCTTGTCGGTAGATTGCGCGCTGAAATGGACGACATGGTCGCCAATATTGACGAACGATGCGCCGGCCGGTTCGGCGACGGGAACAGTGGCATTTTCACCTGGGCCCCCGCAGGCAGCCAATAGGGCCACTGATGCAAGCGTGAATAAGGTTCTCGAGGCTCTCATTCGTTTTCTTCTCCCTGATTTAGAAGGTCCTGCCAATCAACTATAGCCGATTGCCTGCCTTACCTGAAGGCGACTGCGCTAAGCCAGGCGGGTACACGACAGGGATCCTCAATGAGAAAGGTTTTGTCGCGGCTTTTAGCACCAGATTTTAGCCGGACGTTGGTCGGTGGCACGCCAGAGGCTTCCGCAAGCTGCTTCGTAACATCCCGGTTGGTGCATCCGTCCGTAGGCGGGGAGTTTGTCTTTACCTTGAGTTGACCATTTTCAACGCCGACGATTTCACTCTTTCGCCCGCGCGTCTGCACGCGCACCGAGAGTCGTAACGCCGGCTGCTTAACCGTCATTCGTCTGGCGCTTTGCGGCGTTCGGCAAGCTCAATAGGCGGGTCGTAAATCACCGAGGGCCATCGACAAGGCGATCAGAAGCACAAACGTAATGTAGGTGGACAGATCGATGACGCCCAACGGGGGAATAACGCGTCGAATAGGTCGTATCAATGGTTCCGTCAATTCATTGAGCAGTTCGGCGGGCGGCCCAAAACTGTGGCCCATGTAGCTGAATATGACACGGATGACTAATGCGATAATAAACAACCAGACACTCAACAAGGCAAGGTGGACAAGTGCCGAGCCCGTAAATGCGAGAAAATTGGTCGAGATTCTGTCGATAGCACCAACGCCAACATGAATAAGCATCACCACCGCGTTGGCAAGCATTTGAAGAACGAGCGTAACCAGAATGGTTCCAGCATCAACTCTTCCGATTGAAGGTACGAATCGACGCACTGGAACAACGAGCGGCGAGGTATAGCGCAGCACACCCTGCGCAACCGGGTTACGAAAATTCGCTTGCAATAGCGGGAGCCATAGTCGCAGGAGCAATATCAGAAGATAAAGCCGGGCGAATGTATCGATCAGGAATACAAGTGCGTCTTTCATAAAGTTCGGTTCTCAAATTTTAGGGATCAACTCTCGTTGCTCGCTTCGCGAGCAAGCTCAGCGGCACGTTTTTCAGCCGCATCGATGGCAGTCGCAAATATACCACGAGCATCTTTGTGATCGAGGTATTCAAATGCAGCGGTGGTTGTTCCACCGGGCGAACGAACTCTGTCGATCAATAACGCCATTGATTCAGTTTCTGCAGCCGCAAGTGCTGTCGCCCCACGAGCCGTTTCAACAGCGAGCGTACGCGCAGTAACCTCATCGATGCCGTATTTTTTGGCGGACTCAATCATGATGTCGATTAGTAGATAAAAGTACGCTGGGCCGGTTCCGGATACTGCCGTAACGGCATCCATCTTAGATTCAGAATCCAGCCACACTGAGTGACCAGTCGCCGTCATGATTTTTTCCGCGAGTTCTCTTCGCTCGTCGGACGTGCGTTCGTTTGCATAGAGCGCGGAAACCCCTTGATCTATCAGGGCAGGCTGATTCGGCATCACGCGTACAACCGACAAACCGCCACCAAGCCAGGCATCGATATCATCTATTCGCGGCCCGGCGGCTATCGACATGATCAGTGGTCGTGATTGCTGTACTTCCACAGCAACGTGTTCACAAACTGCCCGAAGAATTTGCGGCTTAACGGCAAAGAGCAAGACATCAGAGTTTTTTGCAACGCTGGAATTATTATCCGTCACCATCGCGCCGTAGAGCTCCTGCCGTAAACGGTCGCATTGGTCGGTGTTGGGTTCGGCGATCGACAAATTTGTCGCATGCATGCCACCTCGTAAAAGGCCGCCGCCAATTGCACGTGCCATATTGCCGCCACCAATGAGCCCGACTTTGTGTTTGATCATTCTCGTTTCCCGAATATGGCGGTGCCGACCCGCACAATTGTTGCACCTTCTTTGATGGCTGCAGCATAGTCTGCCGACATGCCCATTGAAAGCGTATCGACATCCAGTCCCTCTGCGCGCAATTTTTCGTGTAATGCGCGCATTTTGGCGAACGGAATTAGTTGCTGTTCTGGATCAGTCTCAATTATCGGCAAGCACATCAAGCCGCGAAGTTTGAGGCGGGGGAGAGCTGCGATCTCTGCGGCTAGTTTTGGCACCTCGCCAGGCGAGATTCCGGATTTCTGCGGCTCATCGTCGATGTTTACTTCGAGGCATACATTCAGGTCACCTGCATCGTGCGGCCGCTGGGCCGATAGGCGTTTTGCAATTTTGAGCCGATCAATGGTGTGGACCCACTGGAAATGCTCCGCCACGTCGCGGGTTTTGTTTGATTGGAGGTGACCAATGAAGTGCCAAATCAGGTCATCTCGGCCTGAGTTTTTGATCTTTTCCACAGCCTCCTGGACAAAATTCTCGCCAAAGTCGCGTTGACCTGCGTCGGCGACCTCCAGAATGGCCGTAAGCGGCTTTTTCTTGCTCACAGAGAGCAGCCGGACAGAGCCCGGAGGACGCTTAGCCTCTGAGGTCGCAATCGCCAGAAAATCTTGGATTTTTCGAAAGTTTTCCGTGACTCTAATCACGTTTTGCTCCGGGTGCTTCGCTATACTAGGCAGACATGATGTCCGGGTTATGGTAAGTCGGACCAGCTAAATTCTGAAGAGAAGCATGGCCGTTGATGTTGCCCAGTTGTTGTCGTTCGCGGTAAAGAACAACGCATCCGATCTTCACCTATCTGGTGGAGTTCCACCCATGATTCGAGTTGATGGTGACATCAAACGAATCAACATGCCCGCGCTGACTCACTAAGACGTCAATAGCATGGTGTACGACATCATGAATGACAAGCAACGCAAGGATTACGAGGAATTTATGGAAACAGACTTTTCCTTCGAAATTCCAAAGTTTGCCAGATTTCGCGTCAATGCTTTTAATCAAAATCGTAGTTCTGCAGCGGTATTTAGAACCATCCCATCAGAGATTCTATCTCTCGAAGACTTGGGCGCGCCAGGAATATTCAAGGATATCTCGATGCACCCTCGAGGGCTCGTACTGGTAACCGGACCAACAGGTTCAGGTAAGAGTACAACGCTTGCGGCGATGGTGGATTACATCAACGACAACAAGCCCGACCACATATTGACCATTGAGGATCCGATCGAGTTTGTTCACGAGTCCAAGACGTCGCTGAGTAAACAGCGCGAAGTGCATCGTGACACGCTCGGATTCAATTAGGCGTTACGCTCGGCGTTACGCGAAGATCCGGATGTGATTCTCGTCGGTGAGTTGCGTGACCTCGAAACAATTCGCTTGGCACTGACCGGTGCTGAAACCGGTCACTTAGTATTTGGCACCTTGCACACCAGTTCAGCCGCAAAAACTATTGACAGAATTGTCGACGTATTCCCAGCGGCGGAAAAAGAAATGGTACGAGCAATGTTATCGGAATCTCTGCGTGCCGTTATTTCGCAAACGCTACTCAAGAAAGTCGGTGGTGGACGAATTGCTGCGCACGAAATCATGATTGGAACACCCGCGATCCAATCTGGAAGCCAAAGTCAATTTCGGCGGTTGAGAGTGCTCAGGCATCGCGATACGACGTTGAGCGTCGCCTCCAAATGCTCATGATTTCGTTTAAACACTCCGCTATCTCATCAAAACACTAACGTCATCGCGAGGAGCGACGCGGCGATCTATTACACACTATCGCTCTGGCAACGAAGCCAGATGTGCGTGACTGGGTCAGCAACGCCTGCTACCCGAGCCGCTTTACCTCGGAAACCGGACAGCGCGCTAAGATGATGTTAATTGCCCGTTAATGACCCCGTTAAAGTACCTCGCAGAAATCGCTTAATACCTTGACGGACCGACTCAGGGCGTGAAGCGGGCATTTTCAGGCGTCAAAGCTTAACTAGGTCTATAGTAGGCAGAAATGACTGAAGAATCCTCAGAAGTGCGACAATCCTACGAAATGTTATCCGTTGAGCGAGCAGAGCCTCCGCCCGGCACGGAAGGTGACAATTGGCATCGCTATTCGATCGCCTTTGAAGGCAGCAACTGCATTCAGGGCTGCCGGCAAGGGAGTCTCAGCGTTGTCACCAAGGCGGTGGAGGAGATTGTTACTCAATTGAACGAACGGCACAGAGGCAAACACGGTCGCGTCCATCTCGTCCCGACACCGAAGAAAAAACCCGCCAGTAACGATTGATCAAATTTGTCGTAGGAGCAACGCCCTCGTTGCGATTCGTCTACGCCTGCTCATGCCCGTTAGCGGACCTATGGTTTTGAGATGATTCGCCCATCTGAATATGCACTCTCAATGAAAGCAGAGGTTCACGTTCAAACTTTCCGTAGGCGGTCGTAGCAGCATCAGTTTGCGTTTCTGAATGTTTGTTCTTGCCGACTGTTCTCGGCCCTGGGTGATGAAAGCAGTAACAAGCCAGACCGCGATCGCGGTCAGCGCTTCGATAGATCTCAATAGTTGTATCAAGCATCATTGATAATGTGTCAAGTAAGGCGTAAATTTCGATATATCAAGTTTAATTTACATTTAGACAAAGAAAATTGACATGATGAATGACTTGAAAGAGGGCGCTGAAATGCGCATGTCCTTTTGGGCAGCATTGAGCGCCGGTTGCGGAACGCCTGAAGACCGTAAGAATCAACTAGCCTTTGTGTGCTGGTCCGTCGTTTGGGTTCTGACGTTGGCGGCGGCAGTTTTTTACCTGGAAAACAACCCCGAATTTCAAGGCCCGGCAGCCTGGGCCGTCGCATCGATTCCAATTGTTCTGTCCATTGGCATCGTATTCGCCTTTCTGCGGTTCTTGCGTAACGCAGATGAGTTCATTCGGAAAATTCAAATTGAGGGGCTTGCCATCGGATTTGGAACAGGCGTCGTATTCGGTATTGGCTATCGAATTCTTGAGCGGGTAGGGGCACCGGAGATGTCGGCAAGTGATTTGGTGGTTGTAATGACTATTGGCTGGATGGCCGGTCAGATCGCTGGCGTATGGCGTTATCGATGAAAAACCAATTGCGTGTGCTTCGGGCCGAGAGGGATTGGACGCAAGCGACGCTCGCCAATCGGCTTCAAGTCTCCAGACAAACCGTCAACCCGATTGAGACCGGCAAGTATGACCCGGCATTACCATTGGCCTTCAAAGTCGCCAAATTGTTCGATATGACGATCGAGCAGATATTTACGCCAGACGACGAGACCCTTTAAAGCAGCGTCGTCTCGCGAAATCTTGTTTAGCGAAACCGCGAATCTCCCAAGACTCAGGTTTCTTTGGCGGTGGTCATCGACCACCGCCATTTTTTTGAAAAAAACCTCTGATTAGTTCGGGCGAACGATGCCTCGACCCGGTGTCCATGGAACGCCGGCGTCATCCAGCGACCGACGTAATGCCGCGTATTCAACATCGACTAAGCGAGTCAATTCCTGGCTGATTTCAGCGTAGATGTCTTGTCCGATTCTTAGCGAATTACGTTGCGTTTCCGTAGGAGCATGAGCGCTCGTGTTGGGATTGTAGGCTGCATGGCTAAGCCGGCTGTTTATCGAAACCGGACGATTGACTGAAAATTCGCCCCGCGTTTGATTGCCCGAGAGTCGATCTCGCTGTCCAATGATGCCTCTTTCGATTGAGAGCGCATCTGAATACAAACTCATGTTTGCTGTCGAGTGCTGCAACGTGTCTTTTATCGCACCAATTTCTGCGAGCGTTTCCTCAAGCGACTTCAACGTTCCACCGACCGCGCGACGAATTTCGGATACTTGTGCCTGGAATGCGATGCGCTGCGCTTGTGTCCCGCCCGGCAAAGTGGGTGCTCGAATCGATACCACTTCAAATGACTGCTGTTGATTGAGGTCATTCAGTTGGCCATCGATTCGTTCGTGCATCGAAACACGATATGTGCCGGGCGCGGCGAGAACGCCGACTGGCGATCTGTTCAGATTGCGCTCGTCTTCGGGTACCCACGGATCGACTGCGGGAAAGCGTAAGTCCCAGTTCACGCGTTGAAAGCCAGCGCCAGCCGGTGTTTCGATCTGTCTTATGACAGTTCCGTCTTCGTCCGCAACGACAAAAACGATCGTAGCCTCATCTTCAAGGGCTTCTGCATCAAGTGAATCCCAATCCGGAAAATTCACATCTTCATTGGCTTCCGCCAGCTCTTTCTCGATAGCCCCACGTCTTGCTTTGCTGCTTTTTCGTTCCTCTGCCAAATAGTAGGTAAACATTGCGCCAAATGGTGGGTTTGGCGCAACAAAATAAGCGTCACCCTGACTGTCTACACACCCAGGCGTTGTGCAGGAGTGCGGTCGCTTTGGCACATACCAATGCGTCCGGCGCACGGGGAATAATATCGAGCTCGAGCTCAAAGCCTCTGCCGTAACGTCGCGTAACGGGGAGTAGTCATCCAGGACGTAGAAGCTTCTACCAAAGGTCGCACCAACCAAATCGTTTTCGCGTGTCTGAATCGCGAGATCGCGAAACGCGATATTGGGAACACCCCCACTCAACTTGGTCCAGCTACCGCCACTGTCTACGGTAAAAAACACCCCGAATTCGGTTGCTGCGAATAACAATTCAGGGTTGACGTGGTCTTGCACGACCCGCCATAAAAGGTGTCGATCCGGAATATTGGACGAGATGCTGCGCCAGGTACGGCCGCGGTTCTGGCTTTTCAGAATGTATGGCGCGTAGTCGCCGGACTTATGATCATCTACAACAACATAAACACTATCTGCATCATGCAGGTCCGCTTTGATGTCGTTTACAAAAAATCGGTCGGGAACGCCCGGTAGTGAATCAACTTCCCGCCAGGTCGCACCACTGTCCTCACTGATTTGCACCAGACCGTCATCGGTCCCAGCATAAATTAATCCTTCTACTAGAGGCGATTCAGACAGGGAGGTGATGGTGTTGTATTGCGACATCGCTGAGACGTCCCAATTCGAATCAACACTCCAGCGCCGTCCCATCATCGGTGCTTGTAAGCGATCTTCATCGCGCGTTAGATCAGAGGAAATCGTCCGCCATGAATCGCCACGATTATCACTTCGCCAAACTCGATAGCTCGCGAAGTAGAGAGTTTCGGGATTGTGCGGGCTGATTAGAATCGGAGCATCCCAATTGAAGCGCTCTTCAATCTCGTCCTCCGCTGGCTGTGGCCGAATGTAAACACTTTCGCCAGTTGCCCGATCGTAGCGAGTCAGATTTCCTTCCTGCCAATTCGCGTAAATGATGTTGGGATTGGTCGGGTCCGCTGCCGATTGGTGACCATCAGCGCCGAGTGTCAGGTACCAATCCGAATTGCGAATGCCGACGTTGTTGTCCGTGCGATGCGGACCACCCAAACTAGAATTGTCCTGCGTGCCGCCATACACGTTATAGAACGGGAGGTCGTAGTCCACCGCGACTTTGTAGAACTGGCTGATTGGCATGTTGGCCATGTAGCGCCACGTTGTGCCGAGGTCTAAGCTTTCGTAGACGCCACCATCGTTTCCGACTAACAAGTAGTCAGCGTCTGTTGGATGAAAAGCCAGTGCATGGTGGTCGACGTGTTTAGTTTCTGATGCCATGGTGACGAAAGTCGTTCCGCCATCATGTGTCACATGCAGCCGCACGTCCATTTGGTATATCCGATCAAACGTGTGTGGGTCCGCAAATATTTCTTGGTAGTAATGAGGACCGGTGCCGCCTGATAAGTAATCATTGCGTTTTTCCCACGACTCACCGCCATTTTCTGAACGATAAAAGCCGCCTTTCTTGTGGGCCAGTTCTATCGTGGCGTAAACAACGTCTGGTTGCTGCGGCGAAATAGCGAAGCCAACTTTGCCGAAGTCTTCTTTAGGCAGACCTTCGCTTAGTTCCCGCCAGGTTGCGCCGCCGTCGGTCGATTTATGAATGCCCGATCCCGGACCACCGTCCATCAGCGCTGCTACGCTGCGAATGCGTTGCCATGAGATGGCATAGACCACGTCGGGATTGCGTGGATCGAGATGAACTTCCGATACGCCCGTGTATTGGTCGTCATTTTCTGTATTGCCAAGACCGTCGCCAAGTAGCTTGTTCCAGGTCTGACCGCCGTTGGTCGATTTGTATAACCCGCGTTCGCCGCCACCCGACCACAACGGGCCTTGAGCCGCGACGTAGACAACATTTGAGTCACGCGGATCAACCCGAATCATGCCGATGTGTTCGGATGCCGGAAGGCCCATGTTTTCCCATGTCGTGCCGCCGTCTCGGCTGCGATAAACGCCCGAACCATATGCAACATGGCGACCGCTGACATTTTCGCCCGTACCGACCCAAATCGTATCCGCATGATTCGGATCTATCGTGATGCTGCCGATAGAGTATGAGTCCTGGTCGTCAAAAATGGTCGCCCAGGTGGTTCCGCCATTGTCGGTCTTCCACACGCCGCCGCTACCGACGCCGACATACCACGTACTTGGGTCGTTGGGATCGATGGCTATGTCGGCGATTCGCCCGGACATCATGGCCGGGCCGATGCTGCGCATTTCGAGACCAGCAAAGGTCGACTCGTTGAACCCTGGTGCTTCGCTGTCGTCAGCGGCAATCGAAACTAGCGGTGCGCATACGACGAGCAGAAAATTGAGTGTTAGTCGTTTCATGGAATTCCCCACTATCAATGTTCTTGTTGGTTTCGAAAACTATACCAAATCAGAGCCAATTCTCGTCAATCAATCGATAATCGCTGGTTACGATTAGCTCATGCAGCGCGCAACTTCGGTCGACGATTACGTCGTCAAGGCAGAAAACTGGCAGGCTGAGCTGCGTCAGCTGCGGGAAATTCTTTGCGCACAGCGCTCACAGAAGAAATGAAGTGGGGCGAGTCTTGTGACAACATGTACAAAGGCAAAACATCGTTGGCGTGGGCGCATACAAAGCCTACGGTGGACTTTGGTTTCACCAAGGCGCGTTGCTGATCGATAAGAACAAGGTTTTGATCAATGTACAGCAAGGCAAAACCAAGGCGCTGCGCCAATGGCGTATGCGAGCGGCACGAGATGTTCAGCCAGCATTGATGCGGCAATATGTGAAAGAGGCCGTCCAAATGGTCGAGGATGGCAAACAGATTGCGCCTTCACGGGCAAAGAAATTGCTAATGCCATCCGAGCTAGGCGATGCGTTATAAAAAAGCAAAACCGCAGCAAAGAAATTTGCCGCACTGACACCCGGCAGACAACGCGAGTACGCGGAATACCTCGCGGAGGCCAAGCGCGAGGAAACGAAGCTTGCTCGCGTGAAAAAAATTCTGCCGTTAACCGTTGTCGGCAGTGGGTTGCACGATAAATATCGCCGCTAATCTAGCCGTTGCGGTACATGTAGCTGTAACCGTTGATAGCCGGAACACCACCAAGATGCGCGTAAAGTACCTTTGATCCGCTGGGGAAAAAGCCGGTGCGTACCAGGTCAATCATGCCTTGCATCGATTTACCTTCGTAAACCGGGTCAGTCATCATGCCCTCGAGACGGGCCGACATGCGAATAGAGTCGTTCGTTTCATCAGAAGGTACGCCATATTCTGGATAGGCGTACTCCGTTCTCAGAACAACATCCTCTGCTGTGATGTCTCTATCTAGTTCAACCAGGGCCGCCGTTTTCTGGGCGATGTCGAGAACCTGTGCGTGCGTTTGCTCAGGTGTTCCTGACGCATCAATGCCGATGACGTTCTTTTGTCGATCGTCCTTAGCGAAGCCGACCACCATGCCTGCATGAGTTGATCCTGTGACCGTGCAGACGACAATGTAATCAAAACCAAAGCCAAGCTCGGCTTCTTGCGCGCGAACTTCTTCGGCGAAACCGACAAATCCGAGCCCGCCATATTTATGGACAGACGCGCCCGCCGGGATAGGGTAGGGCTTACCGCCTTTATCTTCTACGTCTTGCAACGCGGCTTCCCAGCTCTTGCGAATCCCGATGTCGAAACCTTCATCGACCAGTTCAATCTCCGCGCCCATAACCCGTGACAACAGTATATTGCCCACGCGGTCGTATACCGCATCCTGGAATGGCACCCAGCTTTCCTGAACCAGACGGCATTTCATGCCGATTTTTGCGGCGACTGCGGCGACCTGGCGCGTGTGGTTAGATTGCACGCCGCCGATCGTGACAAGCGTGTCGGCACCGCTAGCGATCGCATCAGGCACTATGTACTCGAGCTTGCGTATTTTATTGCCGCCAAACGCGAGTCCGGAATTGCAGTCTTCACGTTTTGCATACAGTTCAACCCCACCGCCGAGGTGAGCTGAAAGACGTTCCAGTTTTTCAATTGGCGAAGGACCAAAAGTTAGAGGATAACGTTCGAATTTTTCGAGCACAGTTTTTACTCCGAAAATACAGCGGCAGCGTCAAAAACTGGACCGTCAACACACACTCTTTTCATCGCTTTGCCTTGCTCGGTTTGCACAGATACGCAGCACCCTGCACAACCGCCTACCGCGCAGGCCATAAACTCTTCCAAAGATACCTGGCATGGTAAATCGAACTCACGCGCCAAGCTTGCGACAGCCTTCAACATGGGCGTCGGGCCGCAGGAAAAAATTTCCACTTCCTGAAGTTCATCAGGCGAAAGTGAGTTTAGCCACTCTCGAGCTAAATCTGTTACGTAGCCCTGGAAGCAGCCGTCGTATCCTTGCAAACTCGCCAGACGCGTTGGAATGTTCCATTCCTCCAGCAGCCGCATCGTTTGGTTTATCGAGTCATCGAGCCAAGCTGCGGGTAACGTCGATTCGGCCGTCGCAAAAGGAAACGGAATTTCGGATCCCATGATGACCAAGGGGTGCCGCCGCTCGTCGCCCTGTAAGACTTCCGCCAGAAAAACCATCGGCGGTATGCCAACACCGCCACCGATAAGCAATGGCTTTGATCTGTCGCTGCTTGGCAGGAAGCCGCGCCCGATAGGGCCGATGACGCTGACAATATCGTCGGCTTGCTTTTGTGCCAGGGCGCGCAAGCCATTGCCAATCGTTTTGAAGAGCACCTCTATCCAGCCGCCGTGAGCATTCGCGCGCATGATCGACAAGGGCCGACGCATCGGTATCCCGGTGTCGCACTGAATGTGGGCGAAACTACCTGCCGTAGCATTGGCCGCGCATTCCGGTGCGTGTAAACGAATCACAAATTGTTCGCCGGGGAACTCGTCGACGCTGATAACGCGCGATACCTCAACGAAGATCGTGTCACGATTTTGTTGTGCGTTCTGTATTTGCTCCGCAGACGTCATCATTTCAGCTCACGACCGCTTCTAGTATCGCCATACGGATTGCTACTCCATTAGCGACCTGATTGGTAATAACAGAGGACGGTCCGTCTGCCACAGTCGACGAAATTTCAACGCCCCGATTCAATGGACCCGGGTGCATGACAATCGCACCGGGTGCAGCATTCTTGAGACGATCACTAGTGATGCCGTATTCACGAAAATATGCTGTCTCGTCGGGGATGCCATCTTTGTTTTCAAAGCGTTCTTTCTGGATGCGCAGTGCCATGACAACATCAGCACCAGCTATTCCTTCGTCAACGTCCGTCATTATCTTCGCCGAAGGCACGAATTCATGCTGCGGTACGAGCGAGGGCGGCGACACCAGCCGCAATTCGCGGACGCCTAGGGTGGACAGCCCTTCAGCTGCTGAACGAGCCACCCGAGAATGCGCGACATCGCCAACGATTGCGACGGTCAATTGATCGAATGTGCTTTTGTGGCGACGAATGGTCAGAAGGTCGAGCAGTCCTTGAGTCGGATGGGAGACAATTGACTCTCCCGCATTTAAAACGGAGACGCCCGCATTTACGTTGCGCGCGATCGTAGTCTGTGTGCCGGATTCTGAGTCTCGTACCACGAAAATGCCCACGTCCATGGATTGCAGCGTGTGTACCGTATCCATGACGGTCTCGCCTTTGTTCCGCGACGAGGTTTGTAGATCCAAATTAACCACTTCCGCATTGACGCGCCTGGCGGCGAGTTCAAATGATATTCGAGTTCGGGTACTTGCTTCGAAAAACAGGTTCGCGACCGTAACTCCGGCTAACTTGTTACTGCGTCCCGTCGCGTTGCCTGCGGCATCGATGAAATTGTCAGCGCGATCCAGAATGTCGGTCAGTTGCTGAGCCGAAAACGACCGCAAACTTAAGAGATGTCGCAGGCGACCATCTGCAAAGAATTGTAGGTCGTGCAAGTCTGAGTCGATTTTTAATGAACTTGATACTGACATGGCGCCCGCGTTCTACTCCGATTAAAATTCTTTTTTCAGCCAACGTTCGGCAATAAGAACGGCCGCAGCAGCATCTATTTTTTCCTTGGAGATCCGACGTTGTTGCCCTGATTGTCGTTGCGCTTTTAGTAAGCCTTCCGCTTCAATAGAGGTGTAACGTTCATCGACCGAATCGATTGGCAGGGAAAACTGTTTCAGCTCTGCCATAAACGCGGTCACGGCAGCACCTATGGCCGCGGGTGTGCCGTCCGCATTCGACGGCATGCCGACGATCAGACGGGCGGGTCGCCATTCATCGATCAGCTTGGCGATAGCGGCCCAAACGGAGCGCTGCGCGCCATTGGCGATGACGGTGAGCGGACTTGCCGAGGAAGTTATCTGCTGCCCGACGGCTACACCGATACGTCGAGCGCCGAAATCGAAAGCAAGAATGGTTTCAGGCGTGTCCGGCATGGGGCGCTAATCTCGTGATATCAATGCCGATGGTGCTTGCCGCGACAGTCCAGCGACTTTCAAATGGCACATCGAATATGACTTCGGGGGATGCGGGCACGGTCAACCATGTGTTGTTTAACATTTCGCTTTCCAGTTGACCGGAGTCCCAGCCGGCATAACCTAGTGCGATGAGTGAGCGATCCGGTCCGCTACCGGCGGCCATCGAATCAATAATATCGCGTGAAAAAGTTAGTTGGATATCGGCCGAGACGTCAACTGTGTTCTCGTACTTGTTGCCATCGTTATGCAGAACGAAGCCACGTTCCCTGGAAACCGGACCGCCGTTCAGAACAGGACAATCGGCGATCGCAATGCCATCGTTTTCGAGTGCAAGTTGTTCAAATAGGCCGCCAAGCTTTATTTCAAGGGGACGATTGACGACGATGCCGAGGGCGCCGTCAGCATTGTGCTCACAGATCAAAGTCACCGTCGTACTGAAATTCGGATCGGCCATGCCGGGCATAGCGATTAAGAATTGGTTGCTTAGTGATTCGTTTGAATCCATGCGTCAATTATCGCACGAGTAAATGCCGCGAAATGCGTTTTTTAGAAGAATTAGCGTATTCCTAGCGGCACGTTGAAAAAGTCCCGCAGGGAGACCAATAATTATAATGACAAGCAATATTCCAGGAATCGGGTGGGTGCGCGCGATACAGGGAAAAGGCGGCTGCGGCTTTCTTCAGCAGCTGCTAGTTGGTTTGGGCGGTCGTTTGCACGCCGAGTTGGTTGAACTGCCACTTATAGGCGAAGCGCAGCTGGTCATAATCCAGTCTGACGGCTTCTGGGAACGGGTCGAATGGCGCAAGCGCGTCTTAAAATGCTCACCGCGATTTGATCGAGTGCTTTAGATCCTGAGGAGCGACGGACCAACACTTGTTTCAGTTGTCCGGAGGCATTGATAGTGACTTCCAGCGTCGGACTGCCCGTAAAGCCGCCCGCAAGCGCTTCTTTTGGGAAATACTTGACCCCCACCGTTTCGATTTTGGTTTTCCAGCGGCTAAGGTATCCAGCGATCTTGGATTCTCTCTTATCGACGCTGGTGACCAGTTCGCGCGGATTCTCGTCGGTGATAAATGGGTTCGACTTCTCGTCCTGAGGCAATGGTATGGTGAGCTCAATGTCGGATTCGAGATTTGCCGCTTTTGTCTCATCCGGGGATGGATGCTTACGCGGGTCATTTGGAACTTCAAAATCGAGATCCGCGTTAGCGGTTAGCACTTCATCCGAGAATTGTTCCAAGGCAAGCGACTCGTCCAGGCTGTCGCCATCTTCAGTGCCGACATTATCAACGGGGACAACGCTCTCGGCACGCGCACTCGGTCGTGCCTGCTCTTGTGTGTTGCCAGCACCATTCTGGTTGGCCTGAGTGAGATATGCCGCACGGTCAGGTTCGAGCGTATTGGGATCAGGATCCGCAACGATCGTCACTTCAAGCGAGATGGCTTCTGCAAACTCGTCACTCAAGACCGCATTGAAGGTGATGCCGATAATCAAAATGCCGTGAATAAGGGCGGCCAAGAACAGCATAGGAGGCAACCGGTCCTGAACCGGAGCCGATTCGAGCGTCATGTCATCTATCGATTCAACATCGACATCAGCATGGTTTTCACGATGATCAGATTTGTTAGCTTTGTCAGCCATAATTCTAAGCAGGCGGTCCGCCAGAAAACTTCTGGTAGCCCCATTCTCGCACAGGCTGCCGTTTAATTGTCTAGTTTAACCGGGTGAGATTAACCGCAGTGAGACGCAGATCACCCAGTGGACTCAAAAATTCCCTGCAGTTACTGCGAAATGAGCATGATCCTGGGGGAAGGGCGATTTAACCGAGTTTGCGCTCAATTGCGTTAAACAAACTGCCTGCAATGTTAATGTCGAACGCGCGGTCCAATTCGCGAATGCCGGTCGGGCTGGTTACATTGATTTCAGTAAGGTAGTCGCCAATAACATCGATGCCCGCGAAAATGACACCGCGTTCTCTCAAAGTTGGACCTACCTCGGCACAAATCCAGCGATCCCGATTGGTTAGCTCGCGCGCCTCACCGACAGCACCCATCACAAGATTGCCACGATTGTCGTCGGCAGCCGGTATGCGGGCCAGCGCGTACGGGATGGGCTCTCCGTCAACCAATAAAATGCGTTTGTCGCCGTGGCTGATCTCGGGAATGTAGACCTGGGCCATCGCAAACCGCTGACCGTCGTCGGTCAGCGTTTCAAAAATCACGTTCGCGTTATAGTCACCGACTACCACAACGAAAATTGATTTCCCTCCCATTCCGTCCAGCGGTTTGACGACGATGCGCTGATGTTCTGCAAGAAAAGCTTTCATGTCGGACATCGAGCGTGTGACTAGCGTTAATGGCGCACATTGAGGAAACCATGCGGTATAAGCTTTCTCATTCATATCGCGGAGGCTTTGTGGGCGGTTGACGATGATTGTGCCCGCGTCTTCAGCTCGCTCCAGAATGTAGCTGGTGTAGATATATTCCATGTCGAACGGAGGGTCTTTACGCATCAGAATCACATCGAGATCACGAAGATCGATGTCTCTGCGTTCTCCGAGGTCGAACCAGTCGGTTTCGGTGTCGCGCACATTAAGCGGTTTCGCTCGCGCGAGTGGCACGCCTGCCAACATCCGTAAGTCGGATTGCAGCATGTAATGAATCTCAGCACCGCGGCGTTCTGCCTCAAGCAACATAGCAAGGGAGCTGTCTTTTACCGGTTTGATCGATGCGATCGGGTCCATTACCACGCCGACGCGAAGTTTCTTGCCAGACATTTATCGTTTCCTGCAGGTCTTAACAACAACGGCGGCCACTATACCGCAGCGCAAATATCCTCAACCTCATTTCTGCTGAAAACCAGGCTGAGAAAATTGGGTCAGAGCCGGTTTCTGAATAATCCGACTTTTTTATACTGTTCTTGCAACGGGCTCTGACCCAGTTTTTTCGGTTTAGTTTTTCGGTAGGTTTTGGCGCTCACCTGGCAAGCGGCTGCGCCTGTCGTGGCGGCATTTTGGCCAATATGGTACAAGTCTTTTTACTTGGCAGAGATTGTGGAAACTTATCCGTGATTTGGGCCTGCCAAGCCTGGCACAGAATCAGCACAGCGGTGCTGTTGCAAAGTTTTTGGGGCTGCGATTATTACGGTATTCTCGGCTGGGCGAGGAAAATCCGTGTCAAATAGTGCTTCTCGAGGTCTGAATGGCCTCAAAATTCTGGTGGTTGATGACAGTAAGACGATTCGTCGGACGGCGGAGACCCTGCTGTCCAAAGAAGGTTGTCAGGTTTTCACTGCCATCGACGGATTCGATGCGCTGTCGAAAATAGCCGATCACCAGCCAGATCTGATATTTGTCGACATTATGATGCCGCGCCTAGATGGTTATCAGACCTGCTCTTTGATCAAACACAACAAAGTTTTCAAGGAAACGCCGGTCATCATGCTTTCGAGCAAAGATGGCCTATTTGATCGTGCTCGCGGACGCATCGTGGGTTCCGACCAATATTTGACGAAGCCGTTCACCAAAGATGAATTGCTCGGCGCAATCTCCAACCAGATCAACTGAGGAAGCGGGCATGGCTGTGATTCTTATCATCGACGATTCTCCAACCGAACTGCATTTGTTCCAGGGGATGCTTGAAAAGGGCGGCTTTGAAAAGATCGAAGTGTTGGTTCGAACGATTCAAACAGATACAAACGAGGCGGTTATTTCGATGGAGCGCAGTACCACTGACGTGGTCGGCGGCGCGCTGCTTGCCGAGAACGCTAGCGCCACGCTCGACGAGATTGAGCCGGTATCCAATCAGATCGCAAATCTGGTGCAAAACATTTCCGGGTCTGCGCGACAGCAGGCGGGTTCGGCGGCCGACGTAACGCGTCGTACGACGAAGCTTAAAGAAATTAGTGATCAAACCGGCAAGGCGACGATTGCGACAGCAGCGTCTATCTCCAAACTATCCGAGTTGGCTTCGCAGCTAAGACAAACCGTGGCAGGATTTACTTTGCCAAGCGCTGCTTTGCAGGGCAGTCCACTCGCTACGGCATCCAATAATTCGCCAGCGGCAAACCAACAAGCACAGGAAAAAGCAGCGGGCTAAATCCGCTAGTCCAAAAACACCACATGAGCAGCCAATCAGGCATTCACGATCGGCCGGAGTTCGACAATTCAGTCGAAACGGCAGCCAACGCGCTTGCCGTCGTCAGTCAGGAACTGATGGAGACCATCCGTAACTCTCATCTTGCGTTGGAAGATTGCGTGGATGGTCGTGGCGGAACGGCGGCATTGGTTCGATGCGGGCAATTGCTGCATCAGGCAAGTGGTGCGCTAAAGCTCACTGAGACCTATGGTGCAGCGCTTCTGGCTGAGGAAATGGAATCGGTCTGTACCTATCTTGCAACCTTGCGCGCTGGCAAGGGGCGGGAAGACGGTCTCGACGCATTGACTCGGGCGATGGTGCAACTGCCAATTTATATCGAGCGGCTCTTGGGTGGCGGTCGTGACATTGCTTTGGTGCTGTTGCCGATGCTCAACGATTTACGTGCCGCCTGCGGTCAGCCCTTGCTATCAGAAGGGACACTGCTGCTGCTGAATCTCTCGCCGCAAAGCAAGCCTGCAACTCGAGGCTCAAACGATGCGAACGGCGAAGATCCGATATTCGTCGCTAGAAAACTGCGGCCGAAATTTCAGCTGGCGCTGCTCGGTTGGATTCAAGGCGGCAATAACCAACGGCATTTACAGACCTTATCCAGCGTTATTCAAACACTGGAGAATTGCGCCAATCGCGACGACATGTACCAACTATGGTGGGTTGTTGGTGGTGTGCTCGAGTCTTTGCAAAATGGTGGGTTGGAAACCTCGGTCGCGTTAAAGCGCCTTCTTGGCCAAACGGATCGACATATCAAACGAATGATCGACGAAGGACTACCGGCTTTCGACAATCATCCTGTCACAGATCTCTTGAATAACCTGCTCTATTACGTCGCGCGGTCAAGTCATGCTGGCGAACGCATTAGTGAGATCAGGGCAGCGTTCAATCTAGCCGAATGGCTTCCAGACGATGAGCAGGTTGAGCATGCACGTGAGGCGTTGTCTGCGCCAAGTGTGAAACTCATGAAAACGGTTGCTGGTGCGATCAAGGAAGATTTGGGTCGCGTTAAAGACGTTCTGGATATTTTTGTTCGAACCGGCATGAACAATGCGGCAGAACTTGTACCGCAACTTGATCTACTGCGAAAAATCAGTGACACCCTGGGCGTCTTGGGTCTTGGAGAGTTGCGTGGCGACATAGACTCCGAAATTGACAGCCTGAAGAATATTGTTTCCAAAGGCGGGCCGATCAAGGAAAAAACGATCATCGAAATCGCCTTTACCTTGTTGCGCGTCGAAGATCGTCTTGATCAACAACTGGTCCGTTTGATCGTGCCGTCGGATCCTGCGGCGAACGATGAATATCAAGCGGAAATCGCGCCGGAAGAAGACGCTGACTATCAGCAAGTTGCCGAAGCGGTAATGCGCGAAAGCATCATAAATCTTGCACACATTAAAGAGACCTTTAGTCAGAGCATGGTTTCCAAAGGCAGCTCGATGGGCCTGGACTCGGTACCGGCTTTGATCCATGGCATCAAAGCCGGCCTCATGATGCTGAATAAGTCGCGTGCCACGGAGATTGTTGATCGTGTAGGCCAACTGCTCATCCTGGCATTGTCAGGAACAGGTCCGGCACGCCTTACGCAGAAAGAAACGGATCGATTAGCGGACGCGATTGTCAGCATCGAGTACTACATGGAAACGGTGAAAGCCGGTCGCAGCGAACCGTGGTACATGCTCGATAATGCTGAGGCTTGTTTGGCCGTGTTACGCGATCTTGAGGCACGTCTCGTCGCTGAACAATCGGCGCAGGCTGTCGCGCCTCCGGCGGAGACGGCATCGACATCGGATGCCGAGGAATCGGGCATCGCGGATGATCAATCACCCGTTGCCACGGTGGCTCTGGAGAATCCTGATTCCGATGCGCTTGGTATTGTGAAGCCACCGGAGACGTTACGAGCAACGACGGTTATGCCGGCCGCATCGGTCGTATTGGAAACCTCCGAACATCTTGACCCAGAACTTCTGGAACTCTTTATTGAAGAGGCAAAAGAAGAAATCACGACCATTAGTCGTAACTTGCCACAGTGGGCCGAGCGCCCTGATGATATGGAGACCCTGATTACAGTGCGTCGCTCATTCCATACGTTGAAGGGAAGTGGATGTATGGTCGGTGCGGAACGAATAGGTGAGTACGCGTGGAGTATCGAGAGCCTGCTGAATCGGCTCATCAATAAAACCCTCGTTCGAATCCCGCCCATGATCGATTTCATTCTGCAAGCAGCAGATGCATTGCCAGAACTCGTTGAGCAACTTGAAATAGGGACGCCGCCGGGGCGAGATATAAGCTTGATTATGGCGCGTGCGAATGCTTTCGCGGAGGGCGACCCTAATGCCGCGATACTCACCATTGCCCAATCGCCAGAGGAACAGGCACCAGAACCGGTCGTTGCGTTGGAAATGGACCCGGTACTGCTGGATATTTTCTCCAAGGAAACGACCGGTCATCTGAAAGTCATTTATGACTATCTTGATGCGTGCGAAGGTCATCAGCCGCCATTCCATGTTACCGATCGGCTTCACCGTGCTTGTCATACGCTGCACGGTAGCGCCAACATGGCGAACGTCAAACGTGGCGTTCTGGTTGCCGGCGCACTCAATCGTTATGTGCGTCGAATTTACGATTTTAAAATCGGGTTTGAGGCATCCGGCTCAGACGCCCTGCGCGCGGCGGCGAAGGCGTTGGAAACGATCGTCGGCGATATCAATCAGCCGGATCGTCCGCGTGCCGATTTCTCTATTTTGATCGAACACTTAATGAGCCTCACCAATGGGCTCACCCAGCCGCAGGTCAAAGAGGATACGGCCGTTGTTGAGGTAATAAAGGCGCCAGAACTACCTGCGGAAATCGTTGACGAACCGGCATACGACGCGGAAATCGCGGCGATCTTTTCGGAAGAAGCTGCGGAGCTACTTGAAGGGGCTGATCAAGCCTTGAGTGGGTGGAAGGCCGATCGCAATGCTCGGGATCACATAGAAGCACTCAAACGCCATCTGCATACCCTCAAAGGGGGCGCACGCATGGCCGGTATTTTGCCAATGGGCGATTTGAGTCATGAGATTGAAGCGCTGTTGATGAATGTTGATGATGGCCGCATTTCTGCTGCCCCGCAGATTGACGAATTGCTGCAGCAAAGCATCGATGAGCTACACCGAATGCGTGATTCGGTTATTGCGGGAAAGGCAGTTACTGCGGCAACGGATCTCGAGCAGCGCATCCACGCTATTAATGCAGGTGAGACACCGACAGAACCCGTTGTTCCAAGTCCTGCACCGGATACCGACGGCGTCGAAATCAGCGAAGCCACCGAATTCACGATCGAGCCGGAAGACGCGCTGAGCATGATCATCCTGGATTCGCCGGCCGAAGAGGAGGTCTTCGAGAGTGCGCCGGAAATAGCGGATACCACCGACCTCGCCGACTCGGTTGAAGAGACGTCAGTTCCGATCGTCGAGCTGCCCGAAATGGCGGACCTGGAAGAGGAGGCGGAGCCGGCAATAGTGGATCCGCCCAGCGCAGCAGAACCACCTGCTACTGAATCTCAGCCAGTGATGGAGCGGCGCGCCGAATCGCGACCAGCGCCCGCACGTGGCAGTGAATCACGCCAAGAATTTGCGCGTATCGATGCAGAGCTACTCGAAGATTTATTGAATGCGGCTGGCGAAATCAGCATTTACCATTCGCGCCTGAGTCAGCAAATCAATTCGATCGAATTTCATGTCGAAGAAATGGAGCAGACGGTTGCTCGGCTGCGTGGTCAATTGCGCAAGCTCGACATCGAAACCGAAGCGCAAATCATGCATGGACATCAGGACACCCAGGTCGTGCAGGATTTTGATCCTTTAGAGTTGGATCGCTATTCCAATATTCAACAGTTGTCCCGTGCGTTGGCTGAATCAGCCAGCGACATGGGCAGCTTGAAGGATCTGCTGCAAACCCTTATCTCCGAAGCGGATACCTTGTTGGTGCAGCAATCTCGCGTCACCGCCGAATTGCAGGACGGTCTCATGCGTACCCGCATGGTGTCATTCCAACAACATGTGCCCCGCCTAACTCGGTTGGTACGCCAGGCTGCCGCCGAGGCTGGCAAGCAAGCTGAATTGGCCGTTGAAGGTGCTTCTGGCGAACTCGATCGGCAGGTTCTGGAGAAGATGCTGCCACCATTCGAACACATGATGCGTAACGCCATTGTGCATGGCATAGAGGAGCCGCACGAACGCCAGGCAGTCGGCAAGCCTGCAAGTGGCAGAATTACGATTCGATTGCATCGAGAAGGTGCAGAAATGGTGATCGACTTCGCTGACGATGGCGCTGGCTTGGACGTTGAATCCATCCGCCGTAATGCATTTGAGAAAGGCTTGCTGCAAGCGGATAGCACAGTGACTGATGATGCCATTATGGATCTGATCTTGACCCCGGGCTTCAGCACGGCGGAATCGGTCACGCAAAGCGCAGGCCGTGGTGTTGGCATGGATGTCTTCGCAAACGAAATAAAACAATTGGGAGGTTCGTTGCAGATCTCGTCTGTGACGGGGCAGGGTACAAACTTCACCATTCGCTTGCCCTTCACGCTCGCCATTACGTAAGCATTGGTTGTCCGCGCCGGTGCCGAGGTCTATGCATTGCCGCTGCCGACGGTGGAAGGCGTGGTGCGGATGTCGCGATCGGAACTCGAAAACCTCTCAGGTCAGACTGAGCCTAGTTATGTCTACGGCGAGGAAACTTACCGTTTTCGCCATTTGGGAATGTACCTTGGCGGGCAGTCTGCGCAATTGCCTGATGATGATTCTTTCGTCCCTATCATTCTGGTGCGTGCCGGCGAACACTCCGCAGCGTTGCTGGTCGACGAAATGATTTCTAGTCAGGAAATCGTCGTGAAGTCGATCGGGCCACAACTTTCAAGCATTCGTGGTATTTCCGGCGCTACGATTTTGGGTGATGGCAGCATTGTCATGATTCTTGATATCAATGCGCTGGTACGTGCCGGTGCGCCAGTCGTCGAATTAAAGAACGCAGCACCGACGCCTGTCGACGAGCGTCCAATCGCACTTGTCGTGGATGATTCAATCACTGTTCGTCGCGTCACGGAGAAGTTTCTCGATCGAAATGGGATACGGGCCATGACAGCGAAAGATGGACTCGATGCCATTCGCGTTTTGCAAGATGCAAAACCCTACATAATTTTGCTCGATATCGAAATGCCCAATATGGACGGCTATGAGTTTGCAACTCACGTCAGGAACGATGTTCGCATCGCGGATGTTCCTATCATCATGATTACCTCACGCGTAGGCGACAAACACCGGGCACGGGCAATCGAAATTGGGATTAACGACTATCTTGGTAAGCCGTATCAGGATTCGCAGCTGCTTGAGGCGATTCGTCGGCTATTGGATGAGCGGGGTGTGACGTTGCCATGAGCGCGCAAGAAGAACTTTATAGCCTGCTTGTCCCGCTCGTCGAAGAGAGATTAATTGTGCCACGTGCGTGCGTTGCCGAAGTTGTGCGCTATACGCCGCCAGTCCAGCGCGGCGGCAATCAAAACTGGATGTTGGGAAGCATCGGCTGGAATGGCCGGGATTTACCGGTGGTCACGTTCGAGGGCGCAATTGGCAAAGATGTTCCGGCACCAACAGGTCGAACGCGTGTCGTCGTGTTCAATTCGAGTACTGGTCGCATTCGGTCCGGATTCTTCGGTGTACTTACGCAGGGATTCCCGCAATTAGTTCGCGTCAATCAAGAAGTGCTGTAACTCGAATCAAAGGATGCGTGGCCGCCTGGAGCACCTGTTCTGTGTCGCGTCAAGATGATAAACGAGTTTCCGCTCATTCCGAATCTCGAGCGGCTGGAAGAGATGATCGTAGCAGAGTCCATCCCAACCTAAAAATCATCAAACCTGGCTTGTCGAATCACCAGCCAAATCGCCGAACAATGTTTGTAAGCCAGCCACTGCCGCAAGCGCTGCAGTTTCGGTCCGCAATATCCTTGGTCCGAGACTAACTGCTTTGAATCCGGTGTCTGCTGCAAGGCGGTATTCAGCTTCACTGAAACCTCCTTCAGGCCCAATTAGAACTTTGACAGGTCCGACCAAATTCGTGCAGGAACGCAGCGTGTCGGGCGCGTTTGGTTTGAGGATTAGTCTCGCTTGAGTATCGCTGACGTTCGCGCCCAGCCAATCTCTAAAGCGTGCAGGTTGTTCAATGCGGGGAAGAACATTTCGACCGCATTGCTCGCAGGCACTGGTACATATTCCGCGCCAGTGTGCGAGTTTTTTCAGCGCGCGTTCCCCTGATAGTTTGACGACGGAGTAATCTGTTATGACCGGGGTCATTGCTGACACACCGAGTTCGGTTGCTTTCTGCACGACCATGTCGATGCGGTCGCCACGTGACAGTCCCTGCAGGAGATGAATCGATAAATGTGATTCATGATCTGCATCGATATGATCGCCAATCGCCACCTGTACCGACTGCTTGGAAATTGATTCAATTTGCGCCGGGTATTCACCTCCTTTTCCGTCAAATAATGTGAGCTGGTCGCCAACGCGAAGTCGCAGCACGCGGCCAATGTAATGGGCTCTGTCGCCACCAATTTCCAGCGCCGTATTTGCACGAATGAGTTGATCAATATAGAGGCGGGTTTGCGACATAAAGATTGTTCTTTTGCCAAAGACGTATGGTGACGTTGACATTAAGCACCGTTACGTTTGACCATGTCAAAATAGTCGTTCTCATTCGAATTATTCTAGGGGTGCACCAGCCGATGACGAGCCAATTTGCGGTAAGCCCCGGAGCGGGAATATTGCGACCTGCGACTCAGTGTCCATCGCCAAACCAGGATGATCGCTTAGGCGGGTCGGAGCCAAATCTTGTCATCATTCACGGCATCAGTTTGCCGCCCGGAGAATATGGTGGCACCTACATTGAATCCTTGTTCACGAACAGTCTCGATTGGAGTGCGCATCCATATTTCGGCGAAATCGAGGGGATGCAGGTGTCTGCACACCTTCTGATTCGACGAGATGGCGAGGTAATTCAGTTTGTTCCGTTCCAAAGACGTGCTTGGCACGCCGGAGAGTCCTGTTTTCGCGGAGTTTCTTGCTGTAACGATTTTTCGATTGGAATCGAGTTAGAAGGAACAGATGAATCGCCTTATGAGGACGCTCAGTATGACTGTTTGATGGCCGTGCTAGCCGCCATCATGGCGGCTTATCCGGCTATTGAATTACGTCGCATCGCAGGCCATAGCGATGTTTCCCCGGGTCGAAAAACGGACCCCGGTCCTGCTTTCGATTGGCTTCGATTGTATGATGGCATCAGGCTTGGCAACGCGCAGCACAACGACGAATGACACTACTTGCCTTACTAATCGGATTATTTGTAGAGCGGCTGGCGACGCAGCTTTTTCATCTACGTCGACTCCGTTGGCTGGATCGGGCAATTGATGCCGGCTTTCGACAGGGAGACAAGGTCGCCAATTGGCCGCCGCTCATTCCTGTCGTTATCCTTGCCATCTTACTTGTACTGCCTGTTACAGGGATTTGGCTCGGACTTGGCGATCGGTGGTTTGGATTTCCATTTTTGGTGCTTTCGATCATTGTTTTGTTTTTCTCGCTGGGCCCCAAAGACATCGGCAATGATGTTACCGAATACTGTCGGGCAGTTGAGGACGACGACGTTGTGCGAATTGCAGAAACGGCAAGATCGCTAAGCGAAAAAGATGTGCCTGAGGATGCAGAAGCGCGTATGCAGATGGTTGAAGAGGCCGTTTGTGTTCAAGCGAACTATCGGCTTTTCGCGGTCGTGTTTTGGTTCGTCTTACTGGGGCCGGTCGGCGCCTGGGCTTATCGCGTCACCGACCTAATTCGTCGTCGCGCTGTTTTTAATGTTTTACGCGTGGATGACGTCGCTGAGAGTCAATCGATGGTTGGAGCAGCCGAGATGCTGCACGGTTGGGTTGCGTGGATTCCTGCTAGGTTAACCGCAATTGGCTATGCCATGGCGGGCAGCTTTGATGGTGCTTTGTCCGCCTGGCGTGAGACAAGCAGCGGCGAACGGTTACCGCTGCATGAGCAGAGTGAACAACTCCTGGCCCGTGTCGGTGTTAGTGCGTTGGCGCTGCAATTACTTGACGGCGAAAGCTTATCGGCGAGGGGCGTTCGCGGTGCGAGAGCTGCAAATGGTCTGGTTGTTCGGCTCTTAACGATATGGGCAGTCGTTATCGGAGCGATGACGCTGTACGGATTTTCGGTGCTGTAGGACAGCGGGCGGCAACATCAAGGATGGATAATTTGTGCGTCCGCTCGGGGACAAGGCCTTGGCAAAATACTGGTCGATAGGTTGGAAGGGAATGCAGTCGACATTGGCATGAAAGAGTTGTGGCTGTTGACGATTGACTCAGAGGTTTTTTTTGGCAACTCGAATACGAAATTGTTTCGCGCAAACTTGCGCCTGACGTCATTCGGAAAACTGAAGAGTTTTCTAACCTGTGCCCGGGTACTGCTCACCTAATGATGAAATCAATCGCGTAGTCGTTTCTGCGCACCCTCAAATTATCGCTAAGTCCTCTGTCTATCCCAAATAACTTCTTGACCGTTTTCGGCTCGCGCCAATACCCGAGCTATGACAAATAGTAAATCGGAAAGGCGATTCAAATAGCGCAAAACTTCGTCACGCACAGTTTCGTTTTTTTGCAATGTGCTGACGCGCCGTTCCGCTCGGCGGACAATAGTTCGCGCGAGGTGGCATGCGGATGTCGCCGGTCCGCCACCGGGGAGGATGAAGTCTTTCAGAGGCGGAAGATCACTATTGAACTCATCGAGTTCGTTTTCGAGTCGTAAGATGAAGCTGTCTTGTATGGCTGCGTGGCCTGGAATGCAAAGCTCCCCGCCAAGTTCAAACAAGTCGTGTTGTACCTCAGTTAAGCATCGCTGGATTGCTTCCGACACTGATTGGCACGCTAGTACTACGCCGATCGCGCTGTTCGCTTCATCGACTGTCCCGTAGGACTCGACCCGCAAACTGTCTTTTTCAACGCGACTGCCGTCGCCGAGGCCGGTCGTGCCGTCATCACCGGTTCGCGTATAAATCTTGCTCAATCGATTGCCCATGAAATCTCCATCGTGCTGTAGATTGATAGAATGCAAGAAGGAGGGGCGGGAGTCGAGTATTCCGTCTGTTTCCCCGAGTGCCGAAGGCATTTGCGTTGCGATGTTAGTCAAGCGTTCCGCTGTAGGCGCAACCGTGAAATAATCAATCAACATCCGCACTGTGGTTGCAGTGTGAATACCCTGGTCTTGCAGAGGGTCGCCCAATGCTCAAAGAGAAAAACGAATCACCGCAATCTTCTGGCCAATCGCCAGAACTTATTGTGGCCCTTAAGGCTGTAGCGGTCGCTGCCGACATCAGTCGGCGCTACTACACAGGCGACTCTGATGCCGAAATATCCGTTAAGATTAAGGATGACATGACGCCCGTGACCCAGGCCGATGTTGAATGCGAGCAGGCAATTCGCGACATTATCCTCGAGGCATTTCCCTCGCATGGCTTCTATGGGGAAGAAACCGGCAAGACAGAAGCGGATGCGGATTATCTCTGGTTGGTTGATCCCATCGACGGCACGAAGGCATTTGTGCGCCACTATCCGTTTTTCTCAACGCAGATTGCGTTAATGAGAAAGGGCGAGCTGATACTTGGCGTGTCGAGCGGCACGATGTTGGGTGAGCTCGCCTGGGCAGAACGAGGCCGCGGCGCGTGGCTCAATGGTGTAGCACTGAAAATCAGTAGTGAACGTGATCCAGCACGGGCAGCCGTATCTACCGGCAATTTAAAATCCCTTGCAGCAAGCGCAGGTTGGAGCGCCCTGGGTGAGATAGTCGCCGTCGCTGATCGAATTCGCGGCTACGGAGATTTCTATCACTATCATTTGCTAGCGGACGGAAAAATTGAAGCGGTGATCGAATCGGACGTCAATATATTGGACGTTGCGGCACTGGCTGTGATCGTCCGTGAAGCAGGCGGCGTTTTCACCGACTTAAACGGTGCACCGCTATCATTGGAAACCCGGTCGGTTTTGGCCGCAAACCCAGCGTTGCATGGCGCGTTCCTGGAACAATTACGCGACTATGTTACTTAATCTTCCGCCAAGCCAATCTCTGCAGCTGTGGTAGCACCAATCACTACAGACTTTAGGCTTCTTGGCGTCACGGCGTTGTCTGAGGCCATAGCGATTCGTCCCCCCATGACTTCTGCTTTGCGTTGCGGGTGCAGCGGCTTTAGATCGGGCTCTGCATAACCCAGTGGGTATTCGGGCTGCCCCGTGCCTGGTTCGTATTTGTCGGTGGCGCCTAGCGTGTGCAGAAACTCGTGTGCGATGACGACATTGTTTAAACCCGCATTGCGGCGTCCGGCGTGGGTGTTCACCACCCCAACCATACCTTTTTGCAAGCCGACAGAATTTTCAAGGACAAAGTTTTCGCTTGGCGTGTGATAGCGAACAAAAATGCGTACATCCGGATCGGGACTGTCCTGCGGACCAGCGACATCGCCGGCCCACCAGCGAATCTTGAGGCTCCACCACATAATGTCCAGAACCCCGGGATTCTCTCCTAGGCTCGGTGGTTGTTCGCGAATTTCTCGGCCGAGTTCCATGCGTGCTGGCCGCGAAACGGATCGGCCATGCTTCTCAACTTCGCGCGCTATGAATGATTCAATTGGTGCAAAATTTCCAGCTCGAGACTGCCGATATAATCGCGGCTCGTATCGCTGCCGTCAGCATTAATAGGATAGACCTTTACCCAGAGGCTATTATTCCAATCCGTGCTTCTTGCTTTGTTTAGCCACGTACTCAAAGAGACAAAAAACAGTATCAGTAACAAGACTGCAATTCGAATTGCTTTGAACATGACCGACTAGACCGCAGTGGATGAAGGGTAGGGCACATTAAGCCGTGTTTACTCATTTTTAAACAGTAAATTAGTCTCAGTTCGGCGGGAATCCGCGTTGCCTGCGGCCCGGCCCGGCCTAGTTCGGCTTCTTGAATCGGAGTACGAAGTGATCTGTTTTGCCGCGCACTTCTGGCGCTGCCATGTTCAGGCTGTGGTTGTCATCCATATTGTGTAACACCTCGCTCTTGCCGTCCAGAACAAAGCCGGCGGCCTTGATTTCAGCAATGACGATCTCCGGGTCGATGCGGTGCAGTGTATTGCCGGTTTCCGGTGCGGAGCCGGCGGCAGCGTAGTGATCTACAATTGCTAATATGCCGCCCGGCCTCAAACTGATGAATATTGCATTTAGCAATTTCGCCCCGTCTATTTTTGGCCAACCGTCATTCGGGCTAACGTAATAGATGTCGTGGTACGCGAGGATCATGAGAACTGCATCGAACGCACCATCGGGAAATTCGAAAGCGTTATTTTCCGCCATCAAAATTTCGACATTCGGCAGGTGATTGTTGGCATACGAATGGTTGCCTCTTCGCCAACAAATCCTGCATACGCTTGATTGGTATGGGCAATAACGGATCCCTCCGATCCGACCACACGGGATAGAACTTCGGTGTAGTAGCCGCCAATGGAAAACATGTCGAGTACATCCATGCCTTGAGCGATACCAAAAAACTCGAGAACTTCAGCAGGTTTTCTGCCCGCATCCCGCTCTTTGTCAGTCGCACCGCGTTCAGTGTGTTCAACCGCCGCAACATGAATCGACTCAGTGGTCCGTTCAATTGTGTCGGCCGGTGATGTGGAATCGTTGGAATTGGCCGTTTGGGTGCGGTCGCTGCAAGCTGTCAGCACGCTGATTAGGGCAATTGCCAAATTCTATATGTCATGATATTTATCGCTCAGGATTAAAGTGGAAATAATAGACTTCCAGTTGCGATTAAAGTGCATAAAATAAAAAGCCCCGCGTTTTACGGCGGGGCTAAAGACTCTTCTCACTAAAGAGGTAACTGGTAGTTCAGAAATCAGATACAGACTTTATTATTATTATTGGACTTCGATCTTCTTGTTTTTATTATTATTTTTCTTCTGGCGTCTAAATCCTGTTTGTATCGTTAAGTGATTTCTGAGTTCAGTTACACTTCGCTTGGGCAAACTATATATAGCAAGACCTATGCCACAAGGCTAGAACATTAGGCATATCAAAGATTTAAACTCCTTGTCATTGCAGTGGGTTTAACAACGCTCGCATTAATGTAAAAAAAACTGACGAAAAACTCATCACCGATATCGATCGGTTTTCAATATTATTATGTAAATTGCTGATTGCCAGAAAGAAAGGTGTTTTCGAAATGATGCACGGCAACCGGCTTTTAGGGTCAGGCAGGATGTGAAACGTAAAGTAACCGTATATGGAGCGTTTGGTCTGAATTTATCTATATTTTGTCAAATTATTCGACGTTCTTATTCATCTGCGCCTGGTCGAGCAGCCGCACTAGGCTGAAAAATCGCCCATTTCTTACCACGGCGACAATTTTCAACGCATCATCGCTATCGCTCAGTGGGTCGCCGTTGACCAATAACAGATCGGCAACCGCCCCCGGTGAGATCGTGCCGATTTTGCGTCGCAGTCCAAGCAGTTGTGCCGCATTTCGACCCGCGGCGTAGAGCGCGTGCTCGCCGCCACGTCCTGCGCTCGACAGCGCTTTCAATTCTGCGTGCAAAGCCAATCCCGCTGGCAATCCGTTGCCTCTGCTGCCGGCAACCACAAAAAGTGCGGAGGTCGCGAGTTCGGGAGGAGTCGCAATTCGCCGCGGTGGCATGACGGTGTGGCCAAACGTTTGCGCTTGTCGCGATTGTAGGAGTTTTGGCAGATCAGGCGTCGTGGCATCGGCAAGTACGGACAACGTTGTAACGCCGCGACCCAGACCTCTCGCGGCGCGCCCGCCAGGATAGGAATCGGCGCCAAGGAATACGTTAATGCCAATCTCTGTGCTGATCGCCCAGCGATCGGCGACGACCGGAATTCCTCGTTCGTGCCATTCGGTGACTGCATCGGTCGCCGCAGTTCGATCGGCGCCATTCAAATTAATATTGACCAAATAATAGGGCACAGTTTCCGTCGCGTTGGTGGCGCCGGCCACAATGGCAGCCGGCAGCAAGCGTGGACCGGGTGTGATGTCACCTTCCCAAGCGGCAGCATCGAAGGTCGGACTTATATCGGGAGAGACCAACGTTGTGATGCCGTATGCCAGAATTCCTGCGCCGTCTCCGATATGGAGCGGTTGGGGGAGCGCAGACCAACTATCGATTAGCCCTGGTATGATCGTGACCTCACCGAGGTCAAGCACCGTAGCGTCAGGCCATTCGCGGCGCGGTTCAACTGCAACAATCAGACTGTCTTCGATCAAAATGTCGAGAGCATCGTGATATCGATTCGAAATGCCGTCGAATAATCTTTTGCCACGAATGATCAACGCGCCTTCCGGTGCGTTCTTGATTTCCAGTTCGCGGCTCGCTGTGACCCGAGGTGCTGGCGCGGGCGCATCATTGACCAGCGCACGAAAATGCAGGGGCCGCCCGCGTCGATCTGCGAACCCCTTCGTCATAATTTGGCCATTGGCCGAGTAAACCATGCGCATGCGGTCTGGCCAGCTAACGCCCTGCGGGGAGAGTGCCTTAGCGGTGCTAACGGAGCGCAGGAGCGGCGGGGATGACAGGATCGCCATGTTGAGCGTCCAGTCAGCGCTATTGCCGTCACGTTGAAAGTAAGTAAGTAGGCTGCCATCCGGACGCCACGACGGAGCGGCCAGCGGCGTATCGGATTCCAGTAGTACCACTTCAGGCTCGCCGTGTTCGCGCAGTATCAGACGATGCTGTGCGCCATCGCGATGAACATATGCGAGATGTTTGCCATTAGCCGACCAAGAGGGATGGATTTCGTCGCCCACATGATTGCTCAGTCGCCATCGCAATCCCGTCGATATATCTGCCTCCCAAATGTCCAGACCGCCACCGGTTGGATCAGTCGTGTACACCAGCCGTTCGCCGCTCGGATGCCACGCGACATCTTGGACGTGCATGTTTGTGTCGACAAGCTGAGATTGGTCGCCTGAGGCCAGAGTGATTTGCCATATCTCGCTGCCCGCGGAATCTTCCTGCAAATATAAAATTTGCGTCCCGTCAGGAGACCAGCGCGGTTGCGAAACCGGCTTTAGTCCGTCTGTGAATCTTTGCGCCTGGCCACCGTCTGGCGAAATTGTCCAGAGACTGCCCATGAGATCCATCGCGATTGCGCCGTCGATCCGTGCCGTATCGATACTGGTGTCACTATCGACCTCGACAATAAATTCAGCGTGTCCGGCGTTCGCGCAAAATATAAGCGTAATTGCCGTCAGGACAAACGTGTTTTTACGCACAATCGACCCGCAGGTGTATTTCTTCATCAGCATCGAGTTCGGTGGTGATTTGCATCGGCTGACAACAAACCTGACAGTCCTCTATATAGGACTGAGCACCGGCAGACAGATCCACAAGAAGCGAAATACTCTCGCCGCAAAATGGGCAGTGAGCAGCTTGTTCAACAACACGGTAATTCACGATTGACTTAGGGAACCTCTGACTAGTGACTTTAGGATCAATCCGACTACCAAAGTAGAAGTACGCGTCCGACCGGTGCGGAGTGATCTTTAGTGATGAATCTGAAGTATCGATCATGCAATAAATTTCTGTTCGAAGCTGATCAAAACTAGAACTCGACAGGGTAAGCGAATTGGGCCAACAAATAATTAAGCAGAGGCTCTCTAGGGTTGTAAACGAGTGCCGGTCCAGTCCGACAGTGTAAATTCCTGCTCAGAGCGCGATTCTATATTGCGCGTCCACGCACCACGATCGTGAATTCTGTCGTTGCCTTCCACCCACAGTTCAACAGCGGTTGCCCAGAGGCGAAACCCACCCCAGTGCGGTGGACGATCAATTTTTGGGGTGTCATTCGTCGTCAGTTCTTGTGTGCTGGATTGCGATGGCAATCCCAGTCCTTGGCCGCGCACTTGAATTTGTCGCACTAGCGCGTCTCTTGATTCGATTGGTGTGCTTTGGTCGCTGCCCCAGGCACCTAACTGGCTACCCCAGTGCCGAGTGGCGAAATAGGCGTCACTTTCGTCATCCGGTGAACGCACGATCTTGCCTTCAATACGGATTTGACGGCCCAGGCTGTCCCAGTGAAACAGTGCTGCCGCGTGACCGTTTGCCGCCAGCTCCTTAGCTTTCCGAGAATGATAGTTGGTGTAAAAAACAAGGTATCCAGGGTCAGGAACAAACGCTTTACACAAAACGATGCGCGCAGACGGCCGCCCTTGTTCGTTTACCGAGACAATGGTCATCGCGTTTGCATTGCGTTGGATCCCGAGTTCCGCTGCCTCTTTGATCCAGCTATCTGCCAAGGCCATCGGATCGCGCGGCAGCTCAGCAGGCAGACGATCCGGTCGTTTATAGGTGTTCAATTCAGGTTCCCTCGTCTCAGTGCGATCGACTAGTGGCCCTACCGTGTTGGACCACTAAAATAAGTGCCGCCTTCGCGGCGCGCATCGGCGGTCACTTGGAAAGCGTTTTCCGAATTTGCCATCGCTGCAACCACGCCACCAAAGTACATGTTTTCTCTTCGTATCGAGTGATGTCAATATCAATGGCCGGGATATCTAGACCCGGTTCTACCGCTAAAGTTGATTCATCGCCCACAAGTTTCAGGTGCATTCAAGGATGTGCTACCGCGTCGTTTAGATCAAGACCAAGTTGCGCGAATTTGACGAAGAACTGATGGAGCGCAGTGGTAATTCGGTCGGCGCCTAGCGATCCGATCGCGAGTACGGCCTCCGTCGATCGCGCGACGCTTGGTGCCATGTTCGAGGGCAATCGTCTTCCCGGTGGGGTGGCAGCCAGGCCAAATTGATTCAGTTCGAGTTCGCCCAGGCAATTGTTCAGCCATAGCCCTGTGCCGTTCGGCATGTCTCCCGAGCCGTATCCGGAGGACGCCGTAATTGCGCAAGCAAGATGATCGCCATCGACTGCCGACGTGTGCACCGTCGAACCCGACGCCCATGTAGACAAAAAGGTGTCTGTGCGCACCGTCTTAAGTAATTCCGCAATGTGTGCGTTGACCATTTGCGCGCTGTCGATCCTCGCGCCCCTGAACGACAGCACCGCCTGTTGTGTATCGATCAATCGGCGTATCGAAGCCTCATCCCAGCGGGCAAACTTTTCTGTCCCAAAGCACTGCAGCATTGCCGCAAGGCTCGCACCGCCCACCGCAGGTGGCGGGTTCGTTGCGATTTGCCAGTCACCGACGTCAATCATCAGTGCATCGCGCACATGCGGCACATATTCGACGAAATCCTGGCGTGACAACAAACCACCGTAATCTGCAACAAAGCGAACGATCCGTTCGCCTAGTTCTCCCTTGTATAGTATGGCGGGACCTTCATCAGCGACTGCACTCAGCGTGTCGGCGAGATGTGGTACGACGATCGAGCTACCCGCCTCACGCAGGGATCCGTCGTCGTTATGCAAAGCCTTGTGGCCGTCCCGGCTTCTGCCAAATATGACGTCGCCCGAGTAGCTTAGATAATGGTGGCATGCGGTTGCCAATGGAAAGCCTTCGCGCGCAGCGCGAATACTCGGAGCCATCAATTCACGCCAGGGAATTGTCCCGAAACGCTCCGACGCGAGATGTAATGCGGCCAACGTACCTGGGACGGCGACTGACCCGGCGCCGATCAGTGTCGTAATACCTCCGCCGTATTCCAATTCGACACTGTCGGTTGAGGCGCTCGTCCCGGGTTGTGAGCCCAAGCCGGGAACGGCGACATTGCCGTCAATTGTCAGCGGTTTGCCATCGGCAGACCAAATCGTGACAAAGGCGCCACCGAGCAGTGCGCACACACCTGGTTGGGTATTTATTGAGCACATCGCAGCGGCGAGGCCACAGTCGATTGCGTTACCACCGAGTTCGGCAATCTCGGCAGCAGCGTCCGCCGCAAGTGTCGAGGTCGTGGCAACTGCGACATCGCGCGTCCGGGATTTCATCTTATGGTTAGCGACCATCTGCCTCACGACAGATAGCCCGCGTTCAAAAATGAATGACTGATCGAATGCTTTTGCCTTCATGCATCAAATCGAAGGCTTTGTTGATGTCTTCGAGACCCATGGTGTGGGTAATGAATTCGTCCACCTTGATGTTGCCGTCCATATATTGTTCGACCATTCCTGGAAGTTGTGAGCGTCCCTTGCAACCCCCAAATGCAGTGCCACGCCAGACTCTGCCTGTCACCAGTTGAAATGGGCGTGTGCTAATTTCCTGACCTGCGCCCGCAACGCCAACAATTATCGATTCGCCCCAGCCCTTGTGGCAGCACTCCAGCGCTGCGCGCATCAAGTTTGTATTACCAACACACTCAAAGGAATAGTCCACGCCGCCGTTAGTAAGGTCGACCAGAACTTCCTGGATCGGAGCGTCGTGATCATTGGGATTGACGCAGTCGGTAGCACCCATTTGTCGGGCGAGTTCGAATTTCCCCTCATTGATGTCGATCACAATAATACGACCAGCTTTTGCCATCATTGCGCCTTGAATGGCACTAAGACCAACGCCGCCCAAACCGAACACCGCAACCGTTGCTCCAGCTTCAACTTTCGCAGTATTGAGTACTGCGCCAATGCCAGTCGTAATGCCGCAACCCAGAAGGCAAACTTTCTCGAGTGGTGCGTTGTCGCTGATCCTGGCGACGGCGATTTCCGGCAGTACCGTGTACTCACTAAACGTTGATGTGCCCATGTAGTGAAAGATTTGTTTGCCACCTTTTGAAAAGCGCGAGGTTCCATCCGGCATCAGTCCCTGACCCTGGGTAACACGAATCGCCTGACAAAGATTCGTTTTGCCTGAGGTGCAAAAATTGCACTCGCCACATTCTGGTGTATACAAAGGGATGACTTTGTCGCCAACTTTCAAGCTGGTTACGCCTGCACCAATTTCTTCAACGACCGCACCACCTTCGTGTCCCAGCACAACCGGGAAAATGCCTTCGGGGTCGTCGCCTGACAAAGTGAACGCATCTGTGTGACACACGCCACTCGCAACGATGCGCAGCAGAACCTCACCTGCCTTTGGCCCATCCAGATCAATTTCTTCGATTTCCAAAGGTTTGCCCGCTTCCCAGGCAACAGCAGCACGCGTTTTCATGGTTTTATTTATCCTCAGAATAATATGGTTACTGCGTATAGTTTCGCATGAAAGCGGAACGGGACGAAAGAGGGCGGTGGGAATTGGTTTGGCGTTAAAATCCCGACTACGGTAAAAGGGTCCTAGCGTTAACCTGATATTTAGAGAGCTGCAAACACATGGCCCTGAAAAAATTGCGTGAGAAGTTGTCTGGCATCGATCGGCAGATAGTTGAACTCATTGCCGCACGACAGTCTGTTGTCGACGAAATTGGCAGCAAGAAACAAACGGTTGGAAGGGCGACGCGTGACTTCGAACGAGAGCGAGACGTGCTTGAAATGGCGCGCGCGCAAGCAGATGCATTAGGTGTTGATCCGAATCTTGCCGATGAAATCATGACGACGCTGATTCGCGCCTCTCTCACTCATCAGGAACGCAGTCGTGTAGTCGCGGAGGGGCGCGGCGACGGGCGTCGGGCCTTAATTATTGGCGGCGCCGGCAAGATGGGTGGATGGTTCGTCAATTTTTTTAGCTCGCAAGGATTCTTGACGGTCATAGCGGACACGCACGTTGAACCTGCCCCTGGCAAGTGTCTCGACTGGCGTCAGGCGGGAATCGACTATGACGTCATCGTCGTCGCGACACCGATGGCGATTTCGGGGCAAATTTTGAGCGAGCTCGCTGAATTGCAACCAGCGAGCCTCATTTTTGATATCGGCTCGCTAAAGTCGCCACTTAAAAGTGGAATCGCCAAGTTATGTGCTGCGGGCTGCAAGGTTGCCTCGCTGCATCCTATGTATGGACCAGATACTGAGCTGCTATCGGGACGTCATCTTATCTTCGTTGATGCGGGGTGCCCGCAGGCGACCCGTGAGGCAAAAGATCTATTTGCCTCGACGATGGTCGAAGAGCTCGATATGGGGCTTGATGATCATGATCGCCTCATCGCTTATGTATTGGGTTTGTCTCACGCACTAAACATTGCGTTTTTTACTGCATTGGCTGAAAGCGGTGAGGCAGCCCCAAAACTAGCGCAGTTGTCGTCGACTACTTTTGATGCACAGTTACTCGTTTCGGCAGCAGTTGCGCACGACAATCCTCGTATGTATTTTGAAATTCAGCATTTGAACGATTTCGGACAAAGTCCTCTGGACGCTTTGTGCGAGTCTGCGGGTCGCATTAGGGATCTTGTGAAGAATGGCGACGAGGATGGTTTCGTTGAGCTTATGCAGAATGGTCGTGAGTATTTGGCGACTCGACGCTAGTGATGCGTGTCCATTTAATTTTGTTGTTCGGTCTATCCGCGGTGTTAGCTGGCTGTAGTAAGGAACCCAGCAGTCCCGTGACCGACGCTCAGACCCGCGAGCTTCCACCACCGGCGACGATCACACGGTCGAGCCCGCTTGTCGTTTACACAACATTCAATGGCAAGAAAATCAAACCCGTTCTGGACGCTTACAAGGCGGAGTCTGGAACTAACTATCAATTGTTGGTTGATGGGTCACTGGACAATCTTAACGCGGTCGACGATGCAACCATATTGCCGAATGCCGATATCTATGTTGCGAATAGTTTCGCGGAGCTATCTGCTTTTGCGGAAGCAGACGTGTTTCGTCCCGTGAGGTCCAATCTGATTGATGCTCACATTCCGGAAGTGCTGCGTGATCCGGAGGGGCGTTGGGTCGCTATTTCAAAACAAGTCCGTGTGATCGTTTACAACACCGATCTTGTTGAAACAAACGAATTGAGAGGCATCGTAGATTACGCTGCTTTAGGTGACGAAACCTGGTCCAACAGACTTTGCCTTTCTTCATCGAGGAATGCGGGAAACCAGCTGCTCGTTGCCTTTCTCATCGCTGATTTCAGGGTGCGCAATGCGGAGCTCGCCGTTCGCCATTGGCGCGGCAATTTCGCCACCCCTCCGTTCTCAACTGGTCGCGATTTGATAGCGGCGGTTGCTGCGGGTCAATGCGCTCTCGGCATTGTCGATTCAAACACGGCATTGAAATTTGCAGCTTCCAATCAAAACGCACCAGTTGCTCCGCATCTCTTTGCGACCGAAGAAGAAGCCTTATTTGATTTTAGCGGGGCAGGGGTATCGCGGCATGCACACGATGCCGATGGTGCTATCGCATTTCTCGAATGGCTAACGTCAGCAACGCCAGCCGCGCTGTACGCTGCGCAGGACAGCGAGATGCCCTCAAATCCGAACGCGTCGCGTGGCATTGCGCGAGCCAACTGGGCCGAGAATCTGGCAGTTCAGGGGTCTTTTTCTGAACTTGGTTTCTTGCAGGAAGATGCAATAAAACTGGTCGAACGCGCGAGATATCCCTGATGGAGCAAGACGATATCGATGCGGACGGGTTTCGCGCAAATGTTGGAATTATTTTGGCTAACGCTGATGGGAAATTGCTGCTGGCGGGTCGGGTCCGGAGTAAGGGCTGGCAATTTCCGCAAGGTGGGATGTTGCAGGGCGAGACTGATGAGCAATCGATGTACCGCGAACTCCACGAAGAGGTCGGTCTCCGCGATACTGACGTCGAAATTCTTGGTGTAACGGATGACTGGATTCGCTATCGATTACCCGAACGCTTTGTTCGCAGAGATCGCCGTCCATTGTGCATTGGTCAAAAACAACGTTGGTTCATGTTGCGTCTCGTCGGCGACGAAGTGAGTCTGCGTTTTGATCAATCAGAGAGCCCGGAGTTTGACCGTTGGCGGTGGGTGGACTTCTGGCGCCCGGTCAATGAAGTTATTTACTTCAAGAGACGTGTTTATGTGCTGGCGCTGCATGAACTTGGGCCGTGCTTGTATCCCGAGGGAATTCCTGCAAGTCCGCGATGGTGGCCGAAACGCTGGAAAAAAACGTTTGAGAAAGATCTCAAGCGCGCCAACGACGCGCGCGAGCGCGATCAATTAGAACGGCTTGACGATAGCGAGACAAATAATGCCTAACAAGAAAATAACGGGAATCTCATTGAACCACCGAAGCCACTTTGTATCGCTTGGGAGTTCGCCTGCTTTTAATTTGCCTATCCAATGCCAACAGCGATAGTGATACACAAACAGTCCGAGCAGAAGTAACAGTTTTACTTTGAACCAAGTCTGGTACGACAGCGCCCCGTTAATCATTAACATCAATAGTCCGAAAACCGTAGTCAATACCATGCCGATCGTCATTAATATAAACAGGCGCCGCTCCATGGTTTCGAACTGGACGCGGCTAACCTGGTCTTTCGCATCAGTGTGATAAATAAATAGGCGCGGGAGATAAAACAGACCCGCAAACCACGTCACCATGAATGCAACATGTAGTGCTTTGAACCATAAATACCCTGCTGACAATTGCATTTAAATACCCTTCTGATCGATCACTTGAGGCTCGATGTCCCAAGCCTTATTCTGACTTATAACCAATTTCGTGACCTGCTGCACTTCTGTTTAGCCCGGTCCCCGCGTAACATAACGCGCCTGTATTTAAAGAAAACAACGAGTTACCGATGAGACCACGCTCACATATGCCCGGTACGGGACTGAGCACAAGCATGCGAGTCGCGATTGCTATCGCGATTTTCGTCGGTGGCTATCTAATTTTTGAGTTTGGCCGGATTCAGGCGAATTACAACATTGTTGATACGCTAGCGGAAAAGCAGGACTTTCTGCACGAGATTGAAGCACTCGACGACGAAATTGTTGAATTCAAACAAGAAATTGCTCGATTGGAGACCACGCGCGTCGTCGAGAGCGAAGCCTACCAAGTGGTCGAGACCAACCTAATGGATTTGCAGCGCAAGGTTCAAGAGCAACAAGAAGCAATCGCGTTTTATCGTGGCATTGTGTCGCCAAAAGACGGCGGGCGCGGTCTTCGAGTCCAGAATTTGAGGTTGACGCGGGGCAGGGGCGAGCGGCATTACAACTTACGCCTTGTGCTTGTGCAGGTTATGCAACACGATCGGAGTGTTAAAGGCGAGGTTGATCTCAGTTTGGAGGGCGAAGTGGATGGTGTCGCCACGACATACAAACTTCAGCAACTGCTTCCAGAAGATGTAAATAGTAGTTGGCCTTTCTCATTTCGGTATTTTGAAGATTTCGACAAAGAGTTGGTTCTACCGGACGGATTTACCCCGGAGACAATTAATATCGAGGTGGTTTCGAGAACGAAATCGATCGCGAGCGTTAAACAGAGTTTTGCCTGGATTGCAGGCCAGAGTTAAAGAATTTAGGAGTAGTAAAAATTTTCGGGTGGAAACAACGCAGGCACAGTGTGGTTGACACACTGGTCGGTCCAAACTCTCAGGTGAACGGCGACCTAAATTTCGCCGGCGGCTGTCATATCGATGGCTCGGTCAAGGGCAATGTTAGCGCTGATAGTGATAGCGATTCGACGCTGAGCATTTCTGAAGGGGGCATGATTGACGGGGGTGTGACCGTCCCTTATGTCGTTTTGAACGGCATTGTTCGTTGCGATGTTGTCGCCAGACAGCGGGTGCAGCTTGGACCCACTGCAAGAGTCATCGGCAATGTATACTACAACCTGATCGAAATGGCGATCGGCGCAGAAATCAACGGTAAGCTTGTCCATCAGCCCGAAGGAAAGGTACCCTTGTTGGAACAGGCAAATAAGGATGTTGAACCGCCAAGTGTTGCCCCAACGTCATAAGCAACCCTCATTCTAGGAAATCTAATAATCGTATGAACGCTACAACACCCGTTATCGGCACCTCAGCAGCACCGCCTCCCGTCGTTTTCACAGACGCGGCCGCGTCAAAAGTGCATGAGTTGATTTTGGAAGAAAATAACCCGGATTTAATGCTTCGCGTGTTCGTTTCTGGTGGTGGTTGCTCGGGTTTCCAGTACGGATTCACGTTCGACGATGCCAAAGAAGACGGCGATTCCAGTGTCGAAAATCAGGGCGTGACATTGGTTGTTGATCCAATGAGCGTTCAGTACCTAATGGGTGCGGAGATCGACTACAAGGAAGATCTGCAGGGCGCACAATTCGTTATACGCAACCCCAATGCGACCACCACCTGTGGTTGCGGCTCGTCATTTACCGTCTGATATCAAAGGTCGTCGAAAATAGAATCGACGCCTAGAGATTCCGCCGCGGCAGGCGCTGCTGACAACGCTCGAGGTCAAGTCCTTGCAGCCGTTGACCTGGGTTCCAATAGTTTTCACATGATCGTTGGCGAGGTTCGTCACGGGCAACTCACGATAATTGATCGGTTGAAGGAAACCGTTCGCTTGTCGGAGGGACTCAAAGACAATGGTGCCCTTACTCAAGCGGCGAGACAGCGAGCGTTGCAGTGTCTATCGCGTTTCGGTGAGCGCTTGCGTGATATGCATGCGTCGTCTGTACGAACCGCTGGAACAAGCGCGCTGCGCCGAGCGAGTGATAGTGGCGATTTTCGTCTGCAGGCGGAAAGGGCCCTAGGTCATCCAATCGACGTTATATCTGGGTTAGAAGAAGCGCGGCTCATATATAGGGGGATGCTGCACAGTTTGCCGTCTAATGACGGTTTTCGCTTGGTGATGGATATCGGCGGCGGCAGTACTGAGTTGATTCTCGGTCAAGCCGATGTACCGCGCGCGCTAGAAAGTCTTAATATGGGTTGCGTTGTAATGACGGAGAGATATTTTCCGCTGGGATCGCTGACGCGCGAAAATTTCGAGCAAGCGCGCTTGGCGGCGCGTCTGAAGTTGCGGCCCGTTAAGGCGTTCTTTCGCGATACAACAACGATAGAGGCGGTTGGCACTTCGGGGACCATTATTTCCTCCGAGCGCGTGGCGAGAGAGCTTGGAATAATCGAATCGAATGATTTAAACATTGAATCGGTCGAGCTGTTGATTGAACATCTGCTCGAGTTTCGCAACACATCCGAGCTGTCTATGGCGGGCCTGTCGGCACGACGCGCGCAAGTTTGGCCAGGTGGCCTCGCAATTTTGATTGAGCTTATGCGAGTTTTGCGAATCGGCGATCTGCGCATTTCTGACGGAGCACTACGCGAAGGGCTTCTTTACGACCAGCTTGGACGGTTGCGACATGAAGACGCGCGGACGCGCAGTGTTATTGCCCTTGCAACTCGCTACAACGTTGATCAGCGATAGGCTGAACGCGTTGCGCGTTCAGCATCGAAATTGTTGCGTCAGGTTGCCGGTGACTGGGGACTGGATTCAGAGCTTGCGGGGCTTGTGATCGACTGGAGTGCGCAACTACACGAGATTGGACTGGATGTTTCACACAATGGATTTCAGCGGCACGGAGCATACGTGGCTGAGAATGCTGACCTCCCGGGTTTTCCGCGGTCCGAACAAATGCTTCTGGCATTCTTGATCGCAACTCAGCGTTCTAACTTCGCAAAGTCACGTTTAAAGTCCTTACCAGCTAATTGGCAGGAGAAAGCGCTTCGATTATCAATACTTCTGCGCCTCGCCGTACTATTAAATCGGAGCCGCGGGGAAACAGATTTGTGGGAAGCCGATGCTAGTGCTTGGGATAATACTCTTGAGCTGAAGTTTCGTACCGGATGGCTATGCAATAACCCGCTTACGATCGCAGATCTAGAGCGGGAGCAACTAATTATTGAAAGCGTTGGTTATAAGTTGGATTTTGCCTAAAGGATGTGCAGGCTAGCTGCCGAACTGTTCCAATAATTGTTGCTGTGCAGAAACAGCGCTACCTCCAGCGGGTTTTAGGTGTTCGTAAATGCCGTTCCCATGTAATACCCAAGCCTCAGTGTTGTCGGCAAGAAACAACTCCAAATCGCTCAGAAGCCTTTCCTTCAGGGGTTTTTGTTTTATGGGAAAACACGTTTCATTGCGACGAAAGAAATTCCGATCCATCCAGTCGGCACTCGAACAGTAGAATTCCTCTTTACCATCATTGCGAAAATAATAAACGCGCGAATGCTCCAAAAACCGACCCACAATAGAGCGAACGTTAATATTGTCGGATAGGCCGGGCACGCCCGGTCGTAACGAGCAAATGCCGCGAACAATCAAATCGATTGTGACGCCGGCAGCGGATGCTTCGTAAAGTTTTTCGATAATCTTCGGGTCGATCAATGCATTGACCTTGGCAATTATTCTCGCGGTTTTGCCATCCTTCGCGATCGCGATTTCCCGGTCAATTTTTTCCGCCAGCGCATCGAAAAGAGAGAACGGTGCTGTAATAATCTTAACGAGATTGTTCGCCTCGGTCAGGCTCGTCAATTGCATGAAGACTTTGTGAACGTCTTCGCCAAGACTTTCGTTGCTGCTCATGTAGCCATAGTCGGTATAAACGCGGGTTGTCCCAGGGTGGTAGTTTCCCGTCCCTAGATGAACGTAACGCTTAATACCACTGGGCTCTCGCCGGACGATCATGCACATCTTTGCATGTGTCTTGAAACCAACCAGACCATATACAACATGCGCGCCCGCTTCTTGTAGTCGATTGGCTGAACTAATGTTCTCGGCTTCGTCAAATCTCGCCATTAGTTCGACGACGACCGTTACTTCTTTTCCCAAATTGGCGGCTTTGACCAGATTGTCGACAATCGGAGAGTTGGCGCCTGTGCGATAAAGCGTTTGCTTTATAGCCAATACTTTGGGGTCTTCGGCCGCCTCGCCAACAAAATCGACGACTAGCGAAAAAGATTGATACGGATGATGCAGCAAAATATTTTGTCTTTTCAAGATGGCAAAAATGCTGCTTTGCGTCTTAAGTTCGTCAGGAAGTCCAGGCATAAAAGGTTCGTAAAGTAAATCGGGTCGATCGTCAATTTCACAGACTTTCGCAAGCCGGTTCAGGTTGACCGGCCCGTCAACTGTGAATATATCGGTTCGATCGAGATGAAAGTGATCGAGAAGAAACTCAGAAAGGTCTTCGGGACATTGATCGCTGATTTCCAGGCGAACGGCTGCGCCGTACCGACTAGCGGCAAGTTCACCTTCCAGTGAACGTACCAGATCTTCGACCTCTTCTTGGTCGACATATAGATTGCTGTTTCGAGTTACGCGAAACTGATAGCAACCCTCAACTTTCATCCCCGGAAATAACGCGGCAACATTTGCGTGAATAATAGATGACAGAAAAACGTAGCTGACGTCCCCTGGCTCTGCAAGACTTTCAGGTAGCCTGATGAGTCGCGGGAGGGAGCGGGGAGCCTGAACAACTGCTCGATTCCGCTTGCGTCCGAAGGCATCTTTGCCTTTGAGACGTACAATGAAGTTAAGACTCTTGTTTAAAATACGCGGAAAGGGTCGCGACGGATCCAGCGTCACTGGAGTCAGTACAGGAACGATTTCGTTGCTGTAAAAATCGCTCAGCCAGGCGCGTTGCTCGTCACTCCAGCCAGAGCGGTGAATGAAATGAATATGCTCCCCGGCCAGTTCGGGAAGAAGTACGTTATTGAGCAAATTGTATTGCTGTTCAATGAGGGCGTTGGAACGATGTCGAATGTCGTCAAGCAGTTCCTGTGGTGTCATCAAGTCGGGTCCCGGAGATTTGGCGCCGATCTCCAACCTCTGCTTTAGTCCCGCAACCCGCACTTCAAAAAACTCATCCAGGTTGGTGCACGAGATGCATAGGAAGCGAAGCCGTTCGAGCAATGGCACGGACGGATCGCTGGCTTGGGCCAATACTCGATGATTGAATTCGAGCAGGCTCAACTCACGGTTAATGTATCGATCGATTATGGGTACCGCAGCTGTATCCAATGTTCGGCCTAGTACTTACTCGGTGAGGCAGTATAGCAACGCTTATGGGGCAAGAACGTTGCGGAACCTCTGAATAATCAAGCAAAGGTTCCTAACGCTTATCCCTGAAAAATAGCACCCAGGATTTCGGGACTATCAGCCCCCGTAACACTCGGCAGATTACCGTATTCACCCGTTAGGCAGCAGCGCGCGAGCCACGCGAATGCGACCGCTTCAACCCAATCTGGATGCAATCCGTACACATCGGTGGATGCCACCGTACAGTTCGGGAGGTTGGCACGTAGGCGCTGCATGAGATCTTGATTGTGTGCGCCACCGCCACAGACTAGTACTTCGCTGACGCCTGAGTTCGTTATGTGAGTCGCGATGGATTGCGCCGTGAGTTCGGCCAGCGTCGCTTGGGCGTCCGCAGGGCCAATGTCAATTTGCCCTGCCAGTGCGAGGTTTGCGTGGATGAAGTCATCGTGAAAATACTCGACACCCGTACTCTTAGGGGGTGGCTTGCTGAAGTAATCATCGGCAAGCATCTTTTCCAGCAAAGCGATTGAGGCTACCCCGGTACTGGCGAATGCGCCGTTTTTGTCATACGGGCGATCAAGATGTCGCCGGGCCCAACTGTCGAGCAACGTATTCCCGGGCCCCGTATCGAAACCGGTGACGTGGTCGGATTCACTTGGAAGGATCGTTATATTTGCGATACCGCCAATGTTCAAAACGCAGCGAGATTTCCTGTCGCTCCGAAAAAGCCATTGATGAAACGCCGGCGCTAATGGTGCGCCTTGTCCGCCGACGGCAATATCACGACGACGAAAGTCGGCGATAGTATCAATGCCAGTGCCTGCTGCAATAATATGGGCATCACCAATTTGGAGCGTAAATGGGCGGCTACGCAAAGGCTGATGACGCAACGTTTGGCCGTGACTACCAATCGCAGTGACGTCTGAGCGCTTAATTCCGGCCTTCGTAATTAATGTCGAAGCGGCATCGCGAAAACACTCTCCCACCCAATGATCCAAAGTGCCTATGTCGTCTACCGTGCAGTTCTCAGGCATCCGTGTTGCGTCGAGCAAGGCGTTTTGTAGTTCGTGGGGATAGCAAGTCGACTGCGTTTTCAGGATGTCGCATTGATGATCACCGAATCGAACCAGCGCGGCATCAATACCGTCCATGCTCGTTCCGGACATCAGTCCGATATAAAGCGAATCGCAGGCGCGGTCGTCGGGCACGTCAGTTAATCAGTCGAATGAGAAGCGACCTGTGTTCTCTTGTGCTGTAGCAATTCATCCAGAATGGTTTCGACAGAAGCCAAGAATTCCTGCCTATATTCTGCGCGAATCGGATTGGCCTGCGGTAATTTGACAGTGCGTGAATTGCGATGCACGCCATTTAATCGATACTCGTAATGGAGGTGTACGCCTGTAACCAATCCCGTTTTACCGACATAGCCGATGGTCTGGCCTTGACGGACGCGCGTACCGTTACGTACTGATGATGCAAATTTCGACATGTGCGCGTATAGCGTTGTGATGTTACCGCCATGTTGCAGAATGACGACATTGCCATAACCTGATTTCAAGCCCCGAAAAATAACCTTGCCGTCACCCGATGCTTTGATCGGTGTGCCACGAGGTGCGGCGTAATCGGTACCACGATGCGGTCTGACCGTCTTCAATACAGGGTGGCGTCGGCTTGGATTGAAAGAGGAGCTCACTCGAAAATCAACGGGCGCGCGCAGGAATGCTTTACGGACGCTTTGCCCATCAGGCGTAAAATAATCAGAGCGGCCGTCTTTGTCGACGTAGCGAATGGCTTGAATTGTTCTGCCGTTGTTATTGAATTCCGCCGCAACGATTTCACCGTCGCCGATATACTCGTTGTCTTGATAGAGCTCTTCGTAAAGAATGGAGTAGTTATCGTCACGTCTGATGTCGAGAACGAAATCGACATCCCAGGCAAAAATGCCAGCGAGATTCATGACGGTCTTGTCGGTGATGCCGCTTGCGATTGCACTTTCAAAAAGCGACGTATCGATGCTTCCAGAAATGGTCTTGCGTTGTATATCCAGCGGCCGATCAATGAGCGTTGCCGAAAACCCTGATTCTTCTTTGTCTATTTTGACCGCGCTCGTTAGGCTGATTTCTCGATACAAACTGACGAGCTTGTCTTCGTTGTGCTCGATCGTCAGTTCATCTCCGGGAATGAGCTTTTTTAAATACGGCGCTGCGTCGGGGAGATCCATTATCATAGCCAAATGGCCGAGATTCAGATTATTGCGCCGGAACAGGCGATCAAGCGTGTCACCTCGCTTGATGGTCAGTTTGAGCCGCTCGTATTCCGGTTCCAGTTCAAGCGGCGGATGAAAAACTTGGGAAATTTCGGGTGTTACCACCGTGGTCGAAGCCAGCTCCTGATCATTTGCGTCCACTGCGCCGGCCCCGAGTTCTGGAGTAACATCGGGTTCTAGGGCAACGGCTGTTTCTGTGCTGTCATCACCAATCGGAATTTCGACAAAATTCTGGATGCTGACGGCAGCTGGCTCATCCTCTGCAACGACTTCAGTCGATCGACCCTGCAGCAAAACAACAGCTATGCCCATTAATGGGAGCCCCAGGCCGGCAGCAAACCACGGTAGTGCATTCTTCTTTGTTGTCTTTCTTTCAGCCGACGGCTTGTAATCGTGACGGATTGGACTCAAAGGGTGATTCAAGTCTTAAGTCTCCCCACTTGCTTGACGCCGCTACTGTACAGCGTGTTTTCCATAAGGTCAAAGAAACCTGTTATAACTCATGGTCTTAACTGTGCATTGTTACAACTTGTCTCGGTCATCGTTTGGACAGTGCCAAATGTATCAACAACAGTCGAGTAGAGTGCTAAAGTGCCGCTGCAATTTCGCACCCATTAAACCTACATTGTTGGACCACTAGTATCCGAAATGACAGATCTACACGAACAACTTGCCGAGCTTAGTCGCGGGACCGATGAAATTCTTCCCGATGGTGGTTTGGTCGAGAAGCTAAAACTCGGCCGACCACTTAATATCAAAGTGGGCTTTGATCCCACGGCGCCAGATTTACACGTTGGCCATACGGTCGTAATCAATAAGATGCGCCAGTTTCAGGAGTACGGACACCATGTTGTCTTCGTGATTGGTGATTTCACCGGAATGATTGGCGATCCGAGCGGTCGGGATGCGACCCGTCCGGCATTGACGGTTGAAGAAATTGAAGCGAACGCAGCTACCTATAAAAAGCAGGTTTTCAAGATCTTAGACCCGGATAAGACCGAGGTCGCATTCAATTCAAGCTGGCTGAACGAGCTCGGTTCCGCTGGCCTAATCAAGTTGGCAGCCCGATATACCGTCGCACGCATGTTAGAGCGAGAAGATTTCACCAAGCGATTCGCTGCAGGTCAGCCTATCTCTATGCACGAATTTCTGTACCCGCTGGCGCAGGCCTATGACTCGGTTGCCCTTAACACCGACGTAGAAATGGGTGGAACTGATCAAAAGTTCAATTTGTTAGTTGGCCGCCACATTCAGCAGAGTTTTGGTGTGGACCGCCAAATTGTCATCACGCTGCCGTTGCTCGAAGGGTTGGACGGCGTGCAGAAAATGTCGAAGAGCTATGGTAATTACATAGGTATTACCGATCCGGCCGGTGAAATGTTTGGCAAGATAATGTCGACTTCCGACGATCTCATGTGGCGATATTTTGAATTGTTGAGCTTTCGACCGTTGAACGACGTCCAGGCGCTAAAATCAGCGGTGGCAGATGGCCGCAATCCTCGCGATGTTAAGTTCGAATTGGCCGAGGAGTTGGTGACGCGTTTTCATGACGCATCAAGTGCGTCGGCGGCGCATGCGGAGTTTATCGCACGCTTTCAAAAAGGCGCTATGCCAGACAACATCAAGGCAGTATCGGTGGCGAGCCGCGACGGATCGCTCGGCATAGCACATCTTTTGAAAGAAGCCGGCCTTGTGTCGAGTACATCCGAGGCGTATCGCATGATCAAACAGGGTGCGGTGAAAATTGACGGCGAGCGAGTCGATGAAAGGGACACGGTCATCGCCCCTGGAACCTGCCATGTTTATCAGGTTGGCAAACGTAAATTCGCGAAAGTGACCCTGACCTGACACCAGATTCGACCAAATTCAGTCGAAATTTGCCACGAATACATTCACAGTTTTAAGTAATCGGATCGATCGTTGCGCGAATTGGCATATAGGCCACATATTGATTTAGATTTCGAGCTTGAATTGAGGCCTCTGTTAGCAACGATTGTCATGAATAAAATACCCTATTTTCAGCATGTTAATGCGAAACAGGGGGTAAGGCGGCGACTGTTTGTAGGGCATTGATTAGGCTAACGAAAATAAGCAGACGAAAAGTGTTGACCGGTGAGAGTTCGTCGCTATAATGCGCAGCTCGCTTGAGGAACGGTGTCCTTAAGCCAGACAGCAAAGACTAAGAACATAGGTAAGTACAGGCATCCACAGGCTGTCAATTCAGCCCACGGTCGTCTGTACATTTGCGAGTCTGGATTGAAAAAAAGGTACAGAGACCTAATTTCAATGACATCGACGCTTTTTGTGAAGTAGATTAAATATGAGGACTGGCCTCTGAGTCGGTTTTCTACGCTCTTTAACAATATAATCAGATAATTTGTGTGGGTGCTTGCGTTGGAGTTTGCCAAAGGCAAAATCAAACGTAAGAACCTAGAAATAGTCAGTTATTCGTAATTGATGAGTTCTGGTGATTGCGTCTTTAGATAAAGCTCAATGCTTTAAACTGAAGAGTTTGATCCTGGCTCAGATTGAACGCTGGCGGCATGCCTAACACATGCAAGTCGAACGGAAACGATGGAAGCTTGCTTCCAGGCGTCGAGTGGCGGACGGGTGAGTAATACTTAGGTATCTGCCCAGTAGTGGGGGACAACTCGAGGAAACTCGAGCTAATACCGCATACGCCCTACGGGGGAAAGCGGAGGATCTTTCGGGACTTCGCGCTATTGGATGAGCCTAAGTCGGATTAGCTTGTTGGTGAGGTAAAGGCTCACCAAGGCGACGATCCGTAGCTGGTCTGAGAGGACGATCAGCCACACTGGGACTGAGACACGGCCCAGACTCCTACGGGAGGCAGCAGTGGGGAATATTGGACAATGGGGGAAACCCTGATCCAGCAATGCCGCGTGTGTGAAGAAGGCCTGCGGGTTGTAAAGCACTTTCAGTAGAGAAGAAAAGCTTACGGTTAATACCCGTGAGTCTTGACGTTACTTACAGAAGAAGCTCCGGCTAACTCCGTGCCAGCAGCCGCGGTAATACGGAGGGAGCGAGCGTTAATCGGAATTACTGGGCGTAAAGCGCGCGTAGGCGGCTTTGTAAGTCGGATGTGAAAGCCCAGGGCTCAACCCTGGAATTGCATTCGATACTGCATGGCTAGAGTATGGTAGAGGGAAGTGGAATTTCCGGTGTAGCGGTGAAATGCGTAGATATCGGAAGGAACACCAGTGGCGAAGGCGACTTCCTGGGCCAATACTGACGCTGAGGTGCGAAAGCGTGGGGAGCAAACAGGATTAGATACCCTGGTAGTCCACGCCGTAAACGATGAGAACTAGATGTTGGGAGGGTTGCCTCTCGGTGTCGAAGCTAACGCGTTAAGTTCTCCGCCTGGGGAGTACGCCGGCAACGGTAAAACTCAAAGGAATTGACGGGGACCCGCACAAGCGGTGGAGCATGTGGTTTAATTCGATGCAACGCGAAGAACCTTACCTGCCCTTGACATACTCGGAACTTTCCAGAGATGGATTGGTGCCTTCGGGAATCGAGATACAGGTGCTGCATGGCTGTCGTCAGCTCGTGTCGTGAGATGTTGGGTTAAGTCCCGCAACGAGCGCAACCCTTGTCCTTAGTTGCCAGCACGTAATGGTGGGAACTCTAGGGAGACTGCCGGTGACAAACCGGAGGAAGGTGGGGACGACGTCAAGTCATCATGGCCCTTATGGGCAGGGCTACACACGTGCTACAATGGCGAATACAGAGGGTTGCCAACCAGCAATGGTGAGCTAATCCCTTAAAACTCGTCGTAGTCCGGATCGGAGTCTGCAACTCGACTCCGTGAAGTCGGAATCGCTAGTAATCGCGAATCAGAATGTCGCGGTGAATACGTTCCCGGGTCTTGTACACACCGCCCGTCACACCATGGAAGTAGATTGCACCAGAAGTAGGTAGCTTAACCTTAGGGAGGGCGCTTACCACGGTGTGGTTTATGACTGGGGTGAAGTCGTAACAAGGTAGCCGTACGGGAACGTGCGGCTGGATCACCTCCTTTAAAGAGTAAAAAAGACGCCTGCAGTAAATGAAGGCGCGAGCATCCTCACAAGTTATCTGATTAGAAGCAGCAGCCCGCGGGTCTGTAGCTCAGTTGGTTAGAGCGCACCCCTGATAAGGGTGAGGTCGGAAGTTCGAATCTTCCCAGACCCACCATTTTGCACATCTCGGCGTTAAATCGTCCCTCGTTTATTGCAAATAAGCGGTGGTCGCATTTGCCTTGATCGATACAAAATGGCAACAAGTTTGGGTTGATTAGAACGTTGACGGATTTTCTGTGACGACTATTGATGTCGTGAGCAGAATTTTATTTGGTTGGAATGGCAGCAAACGCCGTAGCCAAACGAATAAAGATCAAGTCACGGGGCCATAGCTCAGCTGGGAGAGCGCCTGCCTTGCACGCAGGAGGTCGGCGGTTCGATCCCGCCTGGCTCCACCAATTTTACTGGTGAATTTGCTGCTCTAGATAAGTCATTAAACGAAAGTGATTACTTTCACTTAATGATTTATTGCTCTTTAACAATTTGGAAATTTCTGACGTCTTGAGTGGGTTGATGACGTAGTCTTTTTTTCGAAAAAGGCGAGTTGTTAATTCATATCAAGTGTCGCATTTGCACATGTTGCACGACACGGTTCGACTTGCACAGTCGAACAGGAATGCAAAGGAAGTTGTCGCACAAAAGGTAGCAACTGAATTTGTATTTCGCCCAACACGGATCCGATTAACACTCGGGTACTTTCTTACGCAGAGATTTTTTGATCCATCTAGGCGCAAGCTGAGAGAGGGAAGGAGTGACCATTAGGGTCATGACTGACCGAACGAAGTTTGCAACGACGAGGGAGCGAAAAAGATCAAGTAAGAAAGAGTGCTTTGGGTTATATGGTCAAGCGACTAAGCGCATATGGTGGATGCCTAGGCAGTAAGAGGCGATGAAGGACGTAGTAGTCTGCGATAAGCCCCGGTTAGCTGACAAACAAGCTTACCCGAGGATTTCCGAATGGGGAAACCCACTCTGTTTACAGAGTATCCATAACTGAATACATAGGTTATGGAAGCGAACGCGGTGAACTGAAACATCTAAGTAACCGTAGGAAAAGAAATCAACCGAGATTCCCTGAGTAGCGGCGAGCGAACGGGGAACAGCCCAGTTACCATAAATCTGATGACCCTAATAAAACGATCTGGAAAGTTCGGCCAAAGAAGGTGATAGCCCTGTATATGAAAGGCGATGAAGATGGGTAACGAAGAGTAGGACGGGGCACGTGAAACCTTGTCTGAACATGGGGGGACCATCCTCCAAGGCTAAATACTACTTACTGACCGATAGTGAACTAGTACCGTGAGGGAAAGGCGAAAAGAACCCCGGAGAGGGGAGTGAAATAGAACCTGAAACCGTATGCGTACAAGCAGTGGGAGCCTATCTTCGGATGGGTGACTGCGTACCTTTTGTATAATGGGTCAGCGAGTTGTTTTCAGTTGCAAGCTTAACCACTTAGGGTAGGCGTAGGGAAACCGAGTCTTAATAGGGCGATTTAGTAGCTGGGAGCAGACCCGAAACCGGGCGATCTATCCATGGCCAGGGTGAAGGTGAGGTAATACTTACTGGAGGCCCGAACCGGGTAATGTTGAAAAATTATCGGATGAGTTGTGGATAGGAGTGAAAGGCTAATCAAGCCCGGAGATAGCTGGTTCTCCTCGAAAGCTATTTAGGTAGCGCCTCATGTTTAACTCTGGGGGGTAGAGCACTGTTTCGGCTAGGGGGCCATCCCGGCTTACCAAACCGATGCAAACTCCGAATACCCAGAAGTTCAATCATGGGAGACACACGGCGGGTGCTAACGTCCGTCGTGGAAAGGGAAACAACCCAGACCGCCAGCTAAGGTCCCCAAATCAAAGCTAAGTGGGAAACGAAGTGGGAAGGCAAAGACAGCCAGGAGGTTGGCTTAGAAGCAGCCATCCTTTAAAGAAAGCGTAATAGCTCACTGGTCTAGTCGGCCCGCGCGGAAGATTTAACGGGGCTCAAGCTTTGTACCGAAGCTGCGGATGCATAGATTTATCTATGCATGGTAGAGGAGCGTTCTGTAAGCCTGTGAAGGTGTGTTGTGAGACATGCTGGAGGTATCAGAAGTGCGAATGCTGACATGAGTAACGATAATGCGGGTGAAAAACCTGCACGCCGAAAACCCAAGGGTTCCTGCACAACGTTAATCGGTGCAGGGTGAGTCGGCCCCTAAGGCGAGACCGAAAGGTGTAGTCGATGGGAAACTGGTTAACATTCCAGTACTTTGTATTACTGCGATGAGGGGACGGAGAAGGCTAAATCTACCGGGCGATGGTTGTCCCGGGGAAAGTATGTAGGCAGAGAGCTTAGGCAAATCCGGGCTCTTAATGTCGAGATACGAGACTACCGATCTTTGTATCGGAAAGTGGTTGATGCCATGCTTCCAGGAAAAGCCTCTAAGCTTCAGGTAATACAGAACCGTACCGCAAACCAACACAGGTGGGTGGGGAGAGAATCCTAAGGCGCTTGAGAAAACTCTGGTGAAGGAACTAGGCAAATTGGTACCGTAACTTCGGGAGAAGGTACGCCCCTTTTGGTGAGGAGACTTGCTCTCCAAAGCTGATGGGGGTTGCAATGACCAGGTGGCTGCGACTGTTTACTAAAAACACAGCACTCTGCAAACACGAAAGTGGACGTATAGGGTGTGACGCCTGCCCGGTGCCGGAAGGTTAATTGATGGGGTTAGCATTCGTGCGAAGCTCTTGATCGAAGCCCCGGTAAACGGCGGCCGTAACTATAACGGTCCTAAGGTAGCGAAATTCCTTGTCGGGTAAGTTCCGACCTGCACGAATGGCGTAACGATGGCCACACTGTCTCCACCAGAGACTCAGTGAAATTGAAATCGCTGTTAAGATGCAGCGTACCCGCGGCAAGACGGAAAGACCCCGTGCACCTTTACTATAGCTTTACACTGAATTTTGAATATGTTTGTGTAGGATAGGTGGGAGGCTTTGAAGCGTGATCGCTAGATTGCGTGGAGCCAACCTTGAAATACCACCCTGATATCTTTGGAGTTCTAACCTTGGTCCATTATCTGGATCGGGGACCGTGTATGGTGGGTAGTTTGACTGGGGCGGTCTCCTCCTAAAGAGTAACGGAGGAGCGCAATGGTACTCTCAGTACGGTCGGACATCGTACGTTGCGTGCAAAGGCATAAGAGTGCTTGACTGCGAGACAGACACGTCGAGCAGGGGCGAAAGCCGGTCTTAGTGATCCGGTGGTTCTGTATGGAAGGGCCATCGCTCAACGGATAAAAGGTACGCCGGGGATAACAGGCTGATTCCTCCCAAGAGTCCACATCGACGGAGGAGTTTGGCACCTCGATGTC